>ENA-UEOI01000001-UEOI01000001.1-human-gut-metagenome-genome-assembly--contig:-NODE-1-length-402598-cov-11.146705_pt1 | contig 402598 bp, 343 predicted proteins | sample MGYA00242883_ERZ507882 | MGnify/ENA primary metagenome ERZ507882 (study PRJEB26167, sample SAMN06115502) | human gut metagenome | host: Homo sapiens | place: China:Chongqing | collected 2015-07-29...
ATAAGCATGAACGAGAACAAGGCGGCTGCGATAAACTACGACAAGTGCATATCCTGCGGCGCGTGCGTCTATCAGTGTCCGTTCGGCGCGATAACGGACAAGTCATATATAATCGACGTTATCGACATAATCAAAAAGAGCGAGAACAACACGAAATACAAGGTGTTCGCGGTTGTCGCGCCCTCGATTTCGAGCCAGTTCACATATGCGAAGCTCGGCCAGGTCATAAAGGGACTCAAGGAGCTCGGCTTCCACACGGTTATCGAGGCCGCTCTGGGCGCGGACATGGTCGCCTACGCCGAGTCCGAGGAGCTCGCCGAAAAGGGCTTCCTGACAAGCTCATGCTGTCCCGCATTCGTAAATTACATTGAGAAGTCGTTCCCTGATTTGAAGCCGTTTATCTCCCACAATCTCTCCCCCATGGCGACAATCTCCAAGTATATCAAGGAGCACGAGGCGCCCTGTAAGGTAGTGTTCATAGGTCCCTGCACAGCCAAAAAGGCCGAGGTTCAAAAGGACGAGGTCAAGCCCTATGTTGACGCTGCGATGACCTTTGAAGAGCTCCAGGCGCTGTTTGACAGCAAGGACATAGACATAATGACGCTCTCCGAGGATGTGCTCGACAATGCCTCCTATTTCGGCAGAATCTTCGCCCGCTGCGGCGGTCTTGCCGACGCGGTGGCGCAGGGTCTCAAGGAACACGGCATAGAGGACTTTGACCTCAAGGCCTGCTCCTGCGACGGAATCGAGGCGTGCCGCGCGGCTCTGCTCAGGAAGAGCAAGGGTATGCTCGACGCAAACTTCATAGAGGGTATGGCGTGCACCGGCGGCTGCATAGGCGGCGCGGGCTGCCTGACCCACGGCGAAAAGAACAAAAAAGAGGTCGACAAATACGGCATGGAGGCTCACGAAAAGACCATAAGCGACGCAATATCGATACTCAACAAATAACAGTTGCCCCGTTCGACATAGCGGGGTCGCTTATATGCGCTTATATGAATGATATGTAAACTGCGGCGCGGATTTGTTGACACCGCCGCCGCAAGAGACTAAAATATAGTAAACTAAACTGAAAACAGGTGAAAAATATGGACGAAGTGAGAATTCTCGAAATCAAGCAGAGTGTTTTCAAAAACAACGACGAGCAGGCGGACAAGCTGCGCCGCGAGCTCAAGGAGAAGGGCGTATTTCTTCTCAACCTCATGTCCTCGCCCGGAGCCGGCAAGACGACAACTCTCAAGGCGACTATTGCCGCGCTGAAGGACAAGGTCAAGATAGGCGTTATGGAGGCCGATATTGACAGCGACGTTGACGCAAAGAGAATAGCCGAGACGGGAGTCAAGGCGATTCAGCTGCACACCGGCGGAATGTGCCACCTCGACGCGGAAATGACACGGCAGGGGCTCGACGGACTCGAGACAGGCGATGTTGAGCTTGCGATTCTCGAAAATGTCGGCAACCTTGTCTGTCCGGCGGAGTTCGACACGGGCGCAGTCAAAAATGCGATGATACTCTCCGTGCCCGAGGGCGACGACAAGCCGCTCAAGTACCCGCTGATGTTCTCGATTTGCGATGTCGTGCTCATCAACAAAATCGATGTTCTCCCCTATTTCGACTTCGACGTTGAGAAGTGTAAGGAGTATATAAAGCGCCGCAACCCGAACGCCAAGGTGTTTATGGTCTGCGCCAAGACAGGCGAAGGCATTGACGAATGGGCGCAGTGGCTCTTGAGTGAAGTCAAGAGCTGGAGAGACGAGAAGTAAAGAGCGTGAGACAGGCGAAAAGCTGAAAATTCAATGCAAAAAGCCTCCGAAGCCGCAGTCCGGTTTCGGAGGTTTTATTTGCCGTCGATTTATGTATTATTCTTTCACAAAGCTTTCGAGCGTATCTTCCACGCGCACGCACGCCTGCTCGAGGCGCTCGCGGTCATGGTGTCCGCTCGTTATGAGCAGGCACTGCGAGCCTATCGCCTTTGCAACATCGCAGTCGTGCAGAAGGTCGCCGATAACAACGGCCTTTGACGCATCGACCCCGTGCGTTTCAATGAACTTTTCCGCGCGCTCGACCTTGCTCCCGGCAAGGAGGTTGTCTGCACCGAGGACGGAGTCAAAATAGCCGTCTATGCCGTATTTTTTTAAGAGCCGTTCAAGCTGGCTCTGCTCGCTCGATGAGAGCACGACCTGCGGAATGCCGAGGCGGCGCGCCTCTTCAAGCGCCTCCGGCACAAAGCGGGTCAATCCGGAGCTTTTGACATGGGCTTCGTAGCCCTGCTGGAACTCGACGAGGATAGCCTCGTAGTCCTCGTTTTCGAGGTCGAGCACCTGCTCATAGAAATGACGGATAGGCACGTCTATATATTCACGGTACTCATCGAGAGATATCGGATTTTTTCCGCGGCGGGCAAGCATATCGTTGACCGAGCCGAGCGCCGCGCCGACGTCATCGAGCAGTGTACCGTTAAAATCCCAGATAATAAGCGAATAATTTTTCATAACTTCTCCAAACTTCAAAAAATAATTGCTAAAGCTTTGATATAGGAGTATAATACTCACGATAAAAAAAGAAAGAGTGGGACAGATGAGAGAATATCTTTTTGAAATGCACGCACACACCTCGCAGACAAGCCGCTGCGGCGAGGTACCTGCCGAGCAGGTAGTAAGCACTTTCAAGGGACTCGGCTACGACGGAATAGTCATAACCGACCATATGCACACGGGAACGATGGAAAAGATAGCGTCCGAGCCGTGGGAAAAGAAAGCGGATCATTTCTTTGAGGGCTACAGAGCCGCAAAGGCGCTCGAGACCGAGGACTTCACGGTTCTTTTAGGCATGGAGCTGAGATTCCTCGAAAACGACAACGATTATCTCGTCTACGGCTTCAACGAGGACTTCGTTTACTCGCACCCTGACCTCGACAAAATACCGTGTCTCGAGGACTTCAGACCGATAGCGGACGAGAACAACCTAATTGTTTTTCAGGCGCACCCGTTCAGAGTGGGCATGACCGTCACCGACGACGAGCTGCTCGACGGAATCGAGATATATAACGCCCATCCCGGCCACGAATCAAACAACGAAATTGCCGAAGCGTGGGCGAAAAAGTACAGCCATTTGCGCGTCACATCCGGTTCGGACTTCCACGGCGACTTGAATGTTCATCCCGGCGGACTGTTCTTCCCCGAGCGTCCCGCCTGCCCGCACTGCCTCCAAAAGCTGCTCAGAGACCGCAGATACAGGCTGCGCACGGACAAGGTTACCGAATAAACATATTTCAAAGCACTGCCCGGCTTTCGTCAGGCAGTGCTTTTTACTTTTTTTATTTTCTTGCCGCTTCGCGCTCGGCTCTGTTCTTATGGAACTCGGAGAACTGAGGCACAACAAACTTGATTCCCTTGGGAACGATCTCAAACACAGCATCGTTGACATACTCGCACTCGCCGTCGATATTGACCGCTGCAGGAACGTCGCTATGTATTTCAAGGCGGCTGCCATTGATATACTTGGTCATCGGCAGGCCGAGATGCTGACCCTTCTTGTACTTCTGGAGCAGCGGAGCCAGGCGCAGGCGGCCTCTGTCCAGACGGACGATAACAAAGTCAAGCTTGCCGTCATCGGGCCATGCAAGCGGAGCGGCCATAAATCCGCCGCCGTACCAGCGGGAATTTCCCGCGACGCAGAACAGAACGTTGTCTTCGAAGGGCTCGTTATCATCGATTTTTATAGTAAAATTATGACCGAGTTTCTTGAACAGCGCCTCAATTGCTGCGAGGAAGTAAGCCATTTCGCCGTTGACGAGCGGAAGCTTCTTGAACGAAGACTGCTTCGCGCAGACCTCGGCGTCCATGCCCATTGAGCACTGGTTGATAGCTATCTTGTCGCCGCACTTGACAACATCGAGCTCAACGGGAATACCCGTGACCTGAGCCTCAACATTGCAGAACTGCTCCTTCGTGCCGAACAGACGAATAAAATCGTTGCCCGAGCCCATGGGGATGACCGCTACTTCGCAGTTGGGGTTTCCGAAAACGCCGTTGACCACTTCGTAGAGTGTTCCGTCGCCGCCGCAAGCATAGAAGCGGAGCGCCTCGCCGGACTTCGCGCGCTCGGCGCAATAGTTCTGTGCGTCTCCCTGACATTTTGTGACATAGATCTCATAGTCGAGACCGTTTTTGCCGCAATAGTCCTCTATCTGCGGGCGGATAATACTCTCGGAATTACCCTTTTTACCTGCTGCCGGATTGATAAGGAAAATGTGTTTCACAAATAATACCTCCTGTTTACCTCTTTCGCCTTATCTAAAATACATAAATAACTGACATTTAATCATGCCGTTATATAATTTTCTGCGTTTGTCAGCCTTGCGCCCAAACTCCTGCTCAAAGGTATCGCACGGAGTTATGATGCTGTAGGACCAGCCGTGGCGGCGCTCAAACACGCGGCCCATATCGCGGTAAAGCGCGTTTGCCTGCTCGATATCGAGCATACGCTCGCCGTAGGGCGGGTTGCATATCAGAGTTCCGCGTTCGGTCTGCGGAACGAAGTTTTTCAGTTCACCGCAGCGCACGCTGACGAGGTCGTCAACGCCGGCAGCTTCGGCATTTGCGGCGGTCAGAGCCGCAGCCTCACGGCTGATATCGGAGCCGTAAGCAAAGAAATCATGAGCCTCGCGCTCAAGGTCGCGCGCACGCTCGCGCTCGATATACCACACATCGCGCGGAATATTGCTCCAGCGCTCGGCGGCGAAGTTTCGGTTGACTCCGGGGGCGATATTGCGCGCCATCATCGCGCCCTCGATAAGTATCGTGCCCGAGCCGCACATGGGGTCATAGAGCGAATGATACGGGCGCAGACGCGAGAACCAGCACAGTGACGCCGCCAGAGTCTCCTTTATCGGAGCGTCGTTTGCGTTTTGACGGTATCCCCTCTTATGGAGTCCCGCGCCCGAGGTGTCGAGCATAAGAGACACTTTATTTTTCATAATCGAGAACTGAATCTGATAGACAGGTCCGCTCTCTTCAAACCATTCAACGGAATATTTCTGTTTAAGGCGTTCGACGACGGCCTTTTTGATTATCGCCTGGCAGTCGCGCACGCTGAAAAGGTCGGAATCGATAGAATAGCCCTTGACGGGGAAAGCATCGTCTGCGCCTATACACTGCTCCCACGGGAGTGCTCGCGTGCCCTGAAACAGCTCCTCGAAGCTATGTGCCTCGAATGAGCCTAAAAGCACGAGCACACGCTCGGAAAAGCGCGAGCAGATATTTGCGCGGGCAAGAATATTTTCGTCGCCGCTAAAAAGCACGCGGCCGTTTTCGGCGCGGACATCCGCCGCCTCCATATTTCTGAGCTCTTCGGCTATCGGCGCCTCAAGACCCAGCAGACAGGGTACTGCGAAATTTATATCCATCAAAACTACCTTTCGGCTTTACATAGAACAAGGGACGCACCAGGGCGCGCCCCTTGTACAAAAGCAAATTTCAAATCATTCGGCACTTGGCTCAAGCATTCCGTAGCCGCCGTCGGTACGGCAATAAACTACGCTGACAAGGCCCGTTGCCTCATTTGTAAACATATAGAACTCATGGCCGAGCATATTCATCTGAAGAATAGCCTCATCGACCGTCTGCGGTTTTACGGCAACGCTCTTTGTTCTGACGAGATCGTATTCCTTCTCGTCGGCAACATCCGCGCCGTCGTTAAGCGCATCGAATGAGGCGGAGCGCAGACGCTTTTCAAGCTTTGTTTTATTCTTACGAATCTGGCGAACGAGCGAATCGACGCATTTGTCAAGCGCATCGTTCATATTTTCCGCCCGCTCCTGCGCACGGAATATCATACCGTTGTTGATAACGGTTATTTCAACTGTCTGACCCGACTTTTCGACGGTAGCAGTAATTTTGGCCTCCGCCTCATCGCCGAAGAAACGCTCTACCTTGGCAAGCTTTTTCTCCGCTCTCTCTTTGAATGATTCTCTCGGCGAACACTTGCGTCCAGTAATAACTATTTTCATAATGTCAGCCCCTTAGAATTATTAGAGACTTTTGTCTCTGGACATATTGTAGCACATATGACTAAAAAAATAAAGAGCAAAGAGCCGCTTTTCTAAAAAATTTACAATATTCTTCAATAAAGCAAGATATCAGACAATAACGGTCACATGGCGGGTCACGTGACAGCCGATATTAACGGCTACGGGCAGTCCGGCTATATGCGTGGGCGCAAATTCGACGGCGGCGCTGAGAGCCGTGGTCTTTCCGCCGAATCCCTGCGGACCTATTCCGAGAGCGTTCGCTTTTTCGAGTATGTTAGACTCCACAGATGCATAGTATTCATCGGCGTTGGGCTCGCTGACAGGGCGGCAGAGCGCCTTTTTGGCGAGCAGCGCGCACTGCTCGAAATCTCCGCCTATGCCGACTCCTATAACCATCGGCGGGCAGGGGTTGCTCCCCGCGCGGCGAACGACATCGACAACATAGTCTATAATATCCTCGCGCGATGCGGAGGGGGTAAACATTTTCAGCGCGCTCATATTTTCGCTGCCAAAGCCCTTGGGCGCAACGGTAAGCTCAACTTTATCGCCCTCGACAAGCTCTATATGCAGAACCGCGGGGGTATTGTCGCCGGTATTTACGCGCCTCAGCGGGTCGACAACCACAGACTTTCTGAGATAGCCCTCGGTGTAGCCCTTGGCGACTCCTGCGTTGACGGCAGACGAAAAGCTGCCGCCGACAAAACGGACATCCTGACCGACTTTTGCGAATATAACCGCCATACCGGTATCCTGACATATGGGGATATCAAGTTCCTTTGCGGCGCTGAGATTGTCGCACAGGCGGCACATTATATCCTTTGGCACGCTGTCCGTTTCATTTTCGGCGCTGTTTTTTATAAGCTCGGCAAGGTCGTCCGGCAAAAATTTATTGGCTTTTATGCACGCGCCGCTTACAGCCTCGGTTATGAGGGCGACATCTATCTCACGCATCGCGTTTATCCTCCATAAGAACCTCTCCGTTGCCGATAACGAGAAGCGGCTTTGCAAAGAGGGTCAGCGGGTCGGAATCGAACAGGCACATATCCGCATCCTTGCCGACTTCGAGCGAGCCGACGCGGTCGGCTATTCCGCACATCTCGGCGGGATTTATGGTTATTGCCCTCAAAGCCTCGTCATGCTCCATGCCCTCGCGCACGGCAAGACCCGCGCACAGCGGCAGATACTGAATCGGGATAACGGGGTGGTCTGTGACTATCGCGGTCTTTACGCCCGCCTTGCTCATCACGCCAGGGGTCGCAGGAGTGGAGTCCTTGAGCTCGGGCTTGCAGCGGTCGCTGATAAGAGGGCCGCTGAACGCCTTGACTCCCGCTTTAGCGAGTCTGTCCGCGATAAGATGACCCTGGGTGCAGTGAACCACGCAGTAATCAAGGCCGAACTCCTCGGCGATACGCACGGCGGTGAAGATATCGTCGGCGCGGTGGGCATGAATATGCATCTGCATATGCTCCTCAAACAGCGGAGCGAGAGCGTCAAGCTTTGCGTCAAAATCGCGGCTTTCCTTATCTTTATTTATGTATTCGCGCGTCTTTGTAAGCTGTTCTCTGATTATCGCGGCGGTAGCCATTCTTGTGCTCGGCGCCATCTTCTTCTCGTTATAAACGGTCTTGGGATTCTCTCCGAGGGCGAACTTCATCGCGGCGGGAGCCTTGACAATCATATCGTCCACGCAGACACCGTAGGTCTTTATCGCCGCTATCTGTCCGGCTATCGGATTTGCGCTGCCGGGGCAGGTCAGAACGCAGGTAATGCCCGCTTCTCTCGCCTCTTCAAAGCATCTGTCGAGCGCGTTGACGGCATCGAGCGCCCTGAGGTTCGGCGTGACCGGGTCGGTCATCTCGTTGCAGTCCTCGCCCTCAAAGGTCAGGGAATCCTCGCTGATGCCGATATGGGTATGGGCATCTATAAATCCGGGATAGAGTGCCGCACCCTTTGCGTCATACGCCTCGCCCTGCGGGCAGTCCTTCATGTCGCCCAGAGAGATTATTTTTTCATCGAACTCGATATATCCGTTTTCAACAGTACCGCTCGTCACCGTATGTATAACGGCATTTTTGATAATCACAAGATCGCTCCTTTTTCTTAAATCAAAAAAGCGGGCTGAACGCCCGCCTTGGTGCTTTTACTGCCTGCCGCCGCCGCGCCTCGAATAACCTCCGCTGCGCTTTGAATCGGAAGATTTCTTAAGATCTGTCATTTTTTCGTCGCTGACCTGCTTGAACTTCGCCATCATATCCTCGAAGGACTGGTTGCCGGACGGCTCCTGATTGACGGCCTCAACGGGTCTGCCCTGCTGGGGAGCTCTGCGCTGACCGGAGGACTGCTGGCGCGGTTTGCCCTGCTGACCCTGTCTGTCGCCCGAGGGACGCGGTCTGCGCTGGGGACGGTCATCGCCGCCGTCCGAATTAAGCTTCTTTATCGAAAGGGCTATCTTGCCTTCGGGACTTATGGAAATGACCTTCGCCGTAACTTCTTGGTTGAGCTGCAAATGCTCCTTGATATCCTTGACATAAGATGTTGAAACCTCGGAAATATGGATCATACCCGTTTTTCCGCCCTCAAGTTCAACGAATGCACCAAAATCGGTAAGACCGGTCACCTTACCCTTAACAACACTTCCCTGCTCGATCTGCATAATAGTACGCTGCTCTCCTTCTTTACTTGTCCGCCGACTGCTGTTCGTTGTAATATACCCTTTCATCCGGGAAAACATAGCCGAGCTCGCGTCTGGCTATCTGTTCGACATAATCATCGAGATCCGAACTCTTGACAAGCTTTTCAAGCTCCTCGTTCTCGGCCTTCTTGTCCGAGAGCTGGCTGTTGAGCTGAGCAATGTACTTCTCCTGAGATTTAATGTCGGACTGCATGACTATAAAGGTTATAAGGAAATAACACACTGCGACTGCGAACGCAATCATCAGTATGGTACTATGCCTTTTCTTTAGCCTGCGCTTTTTTTCCGACATTCTTCCGTTTCCCTTTGACCTTCGGTTTTCTTGCTTCGGGGCATATTTGCCTATTCAAAGTATACAACATATCGCGCCCCTTTTTCAAGGGGTAATTCATATTTTTTTCATTTTTATTTGACATTATTCCGTCTTTTTCTTTATCGGGCGATATTTTCTTCGGTATTTTTTCTTTTAAAGCGCAAAGCCGTTTTATTAAGGCTGACTTAATCCGCAGCAAGGTTGATGAGACAAGAAGGCCCAAATGCTTTGCCGCCGCGCCGAGACTCAGGCGTTCGGCAATCCAGCCGAGCAGCTGAGCTGTAAGAATATATAACAGAGTGCGCCCGTCGTTGAGCACGAGAACGAAGCAGAACGAAGCGAACGCACAGACGATTGAATAGATTATATCGGTCACGAATACCGTCCTGCGCCCGCCCGGCAAAACGGCACGGACTAAGCAGACCGCGTCATAGAATACGCCGAGCAAAAAGCCTATGCCCAGCGAATGCAAAAAGACGGAAATCTGACCGTCGAGCCCTTGGATATACTCCATCAGCGGAACACGCGGCTGAAGAAGCCGCCTTTTTCGGGTCGGTCGTCCGAATATGTCAGCGAGCCGACGGTTCCCTCGACGCTGAGCTCGCCGCTGTCGACATTGAGATTAATTATATGCAGGTCGCTGCCGCGCACGGTCAGCTCCCCCATCCCCGTGAATATCACGACCGTCTGCTCGTCAAAGCTGTCCACATCGGACACGCCGGAGACCGTCAAACGGTTTCTGTTTTCCATTATAAGATTGTGGGGCAGAGCCTGAGCTTTGTTTTCTTCCGTCATAAATAAAACCTCCCGTCCGTTAATAATACGGCGGAAGGCTTCGGATTATGACCGATTCACAGAATTTCGTACATCGCGGCGGCGTCCTCTTTGCGGACGGTCTCGGCAACGGTGAGAACACGCGCACGGGTCACGTTCTGACCCATGGATATTTCAATGACATCGCCGACCTTAACATCGTAAGAGGCGCGGGCAATTTTGCCGTTTACCGTGACGTGCTTTGCGTCGCAGACCTCGTTTGCGACGGGGCGGCGCTTTATCAGGCGCGACACTTTAAGATATTTATCAAGTCTCATAACTTTTCGCGGCAAAGACCGCATCCTTTCGAAGCATTAAAAAAATCAGGGGCATTTCTGCCCCTGAAAAGCCAGCAAAATTATTTTGCAACCTTGTCCTTAAGGCCCTTGCCTGCCTTGAAAGCGGGAACCTTGCAAGCGGGAACGTCGATGGTCTCGCCGGTTCTGGGGTTACGGGCAGTCTTAGCTGCGCGCTCTCTGACCTCGAAGGTGCCGAAGCCTGCTATCTGGATCTTGTCGCCTGCCGCAAGAGCGTCGCCGACACAAGCGATAACAGCGTTGACAGCCTTCTCGGCGGTCTTCTTCTCAAGTCCCTCTTTTGCCGCAACAGCAGCGATAAACTCAGTCTTATTCATTTACATTTTTCTCCTTTTGTTTTATTTTTCTTTTATTTTTATGAAATGTCCGTTGGACACAGTCATAATTACCGTTTTGTACTCTCCGCCTTGGCCTCGTCCCAAAGCTCGTCGAGCTTTTCGAGAGACGCCGACTCCATGTCTATACCGCGCTCGCGCGCAAGCTGTTCGACACGGACAAAGCGGGCTATGAACTTATCGGAAGCCGCGGTAAGCGCCTCCTCTGCGTCGCACTTTACAAAGCGCGAGACGTTGACAACGGAGAAGAGCAAATCTCCCAATTCCTCGGCAATATTTTCCTTATCGCCGGAAGCTATAGCCTCGGAGAGCTCCCCGGCCTCCTCAAGCACCTTCTGCTGAGCACCTGAGACATCGTCCCAATCGAAGCCGGCCACAGCCGCCTTCTGCTGAATCTTTGTCGCTCTCATGAGCGCGGGAAGCTCTCTCGGTATACCGAGCATGGGTGCGCTTCCCTTTTTCTGACCCTTTGAGCGGCGCTTTATTGCGTCCCAATTATTGAGCACATCGCCGACACTCGAAACCTCGACCTCGCCGAAAACGTGCGGGTGGCGCTCGATAAGCTTTTTGCAAATGCCGTCGGTGACGTCGCCGAAATCGAAGTTGCCCGCCTCCTGCTCCATCTGAGAGTGGAACACCACCTGCATGAGCAGGTCGCCGAGCTCCTCGGTCATAAGCTCCTTATCATCTTTGTTGATGGCCTCTATGACCTCGTAGGTCTCTTCGATAAGATCCTTTTTTATACTCATATGAGTCTGCTCGGCATCCCACGGGCAGCCGCCCGGAGCGCGAAGCAGACGCATTATCTCAAGAAGATCGTCTATATCATATTTTTCTTTCTTATTAAAGTCTACCATATGATCCCCTGTCCGTTTTTATCCGCGAGAAATATTTTAACCCAAAAGCTTGCATTTTTCAAGTATTTTTGCAATTTTTTCGCCCGCAGGTAAAGATTCTATATCCTCACGCACAACTCCCTTGAACACGAGAATGGCTATCGCATAGACCATAACGGCGATTATTATAGCCGCAAGCAGCGCGATATCGGAGCCGTGGCTGACATTTTTAAGCGCGTAGCTGCCGAGCAGACCGTATGCCGCCCACGCCGCGAGTCCGCACATGGCAGCGGAGATAAGCGGCTTTATCAGGCCGGACATTATATCTATCCGCACCTTTGTCACCTTTATGACGGCGATAATATTCAGAACGACATTTATGACATAAAACAGCACCGTGCCTATGACCGCGCCGTTGAAGTTTATGCTCGGTATGCCGACGAGGGCGAAGTTGCAGATTATCTTGACAACAGCAGAGACGAGCATTGTTTTTACGGGGATATCGGTTCTGCCGACCGCCTGAAGCAGGTTGGTAAGCGGAGTCGAAATCGACATAAACGCCGTTGTAAAGCCGAACACGGCGACCATGGGCGCTATCATCGGGATATCCGCAGCCATTCTTCCGCGGCCGTAGATAAGGGTAAGTATCGGCTCGGCGAGCACGCCCATGCCGATTCCGGCGGGCAGAGCTATGAGCATCGATACTCTTATAACGGTATTGACGGCGCTCTTGACAGCAGCTTTGTCCTTCACCGTCCATGCCTCTGCGAGGGCGGGAAGCGCGCTGACTCCGAGGGAGACCGTTATCATCGGGACAAGGTTCTTGAAATCGACGGCGGTGTTATATGCGCCGTAGAGGTAGCTCATGAAGCCCTTGCTGTCCGACAAATTGAGTGTTCCGCTCGCAATATCGGCATCGATACACTGCTTGTAGAGATTATATATCGTATCCTGACCGCTCTCTATGGCGTGGAGCAGGCGGTTCTGGATAGTCATGGCGTCGATAAGATTCGTCGCGTTTAAGACAAGCGAGCTTAAAAGAATCGGCACGGCTATTGATACCATGTTCTTGGCTATGTCGTGGTTTGCGGGGGGCTTCGGAGAGTTGACGAGCTCGGTATGAGTTATACCGTCTCCCCTCACCCTGTGGCGGATACCGAGATAGATAAGGCTCAGAAGAGAGCCCAAGGTAACGCCGAGAATCGCTCCGGCGGCCGCCCACGGATATGTTGCGCTGAATGCCTCGGCAAGAGACGAGACCTCCTTGCCGAATACGGTAGCTGTAGAAGAGCCTGCGGCAACTGCGCTGTTATAGACGCTCTCGCCGTAGGACATTATGAGCTTTGCGAAAACAAGACCGATAACAAGCTTGCCCAAAGCCTCGATAACCTGCGATATGGCGGTCGGGATCATGTTGCGCAGACCCTCGTAATATCCTCTGTATGCCGAGACATAGCAGCAGAAGAAGATAGACGGGGCGACAGCTATCATGGCGGGAAGATTCCTGATATCCGAGATGAACGCGGCATAGGGAATCGAGATAATAACCATGAGCAGCGTGCCCGCCGTGCCGACGAGCAGGAATATTTTGCGGGCAGTTTTCAGCGTCATGCGCGCCTCACGGTAGCGGTTGAGCGCGACATCCTCCGCGACCATACGGGACACCGCTATCGGCAGACCCGCCATGGAAATAGAATAGATGGGAGTATAAATCGCATAGACCGAGGTGAAATATCCGTATCCCACGAGTCCGAGCATACTGCCCAGCGGCATTTTGAAGCAGAGACCTATCACCTTGACCACAAGGGTCGAGAGAACAAGGATTATCGCGCCGTTCAAGAGCGACTGTTTCTTTCTTTCTGCCAAGGGTAAACCTCCTTGCTGTTCGTTTCTTTCTTAAAAACCGTTCCTAATTATATCGTTTAAGAGCGATATAATCAACAATATAGCGAAAAAATTAACAATTGTTATGCTCTGACCAGATGAGCCCGTTTAATCCATAAACTCCCTGAGAAGCGAGTTTTCGGGGATAACGTCAATGGGCAGGGGCGCAAAGCGCTCGAGGCGCTCTATCATCATCTGAGCCTCGTCGTACCACTCGCTGTCGCTTTTGAGAGAAGCGAGCATAGGCACGGCAAGATCGCGGAACACGCAGGGCTCATAGGCGTGGAGCGAGTCTATCTTTTCGGCGGCAAAGCAGCTGTAGGGGAAGATATATTTGTCCTCGCCGCGCTGAACATTCCCCCAAAGACCGTATGTCCGCTCGACGCTGCTTGCGCGATGATAGTAATCGCGGACAAGGCGGCGGACAAAGCGCAGGTCGCGCTTCGACATGAGCACATCTCCGTCCTCGTCGGCTATGCGGGACGAGACGCTGACATAGAGCTTCATCAGATTTTCGTCCGGCAGAGGTTCGGTTATTACGGGGTTCAGGGCGTGGATGCCCTCGACTATCAGCACATCGTCCTTGCCGAGCGTTATAGGCTCGGAAAAGCCGCTTCTTCTGCCGATTGAAAAATCAAAGTGCGGCAGTCTCGTTGTGCCTTTTTTTATGATATCCTCGAGGCATGAGTCTATAAGCGCGACATCGAGAGCGTCAACGGCCTCATAGTCGGGATTGCCGTTTTCGTCGAGAATGGCGTCGCGCTGGTCGTTATAGAAATCGTCGAGCGAGACGGTAAAGGTTCTTGCGCCGTGCTCCTCAAGCCGCGAGGCTATGAGCCCTGCGGTAGTCGTCTTTCCGGACGCGCTGGGACCCGCGAGCATGACTATACGCTTTTCACGGTCCGCGAATATGCGCCCGGCCACTGCGTCGAGCTTATCGGAGTACCGCTGCTCCGCCTGAGCGACGAGGGACGCGGGATCGCTCGACACCATTGAGTTTATCTTAACCAGAGATTTCAATTCATCACCCTATTTATCCGCATTGAGCTGCGAAGCGTTTATTATTTCCGAATAGAACTCCGATATGCGTCCCTTGCGCTCCATCAGAGTGTCAAATCGGGCATTATATTCATATGGATATTTGTAATTAAAAATACGCTCGATATAGCTGCTGCCGGGCTTTTTGAGCTTTGTTACGGCTCCCGCGCCCGCGGCAAGAACGGTGTGCGTCTCCTCCATCATAAAGACGTTGTACTTGCACTCCGTGCCGGGCTTGCACCAGCCGACATTTTCGAGATTTCCTACGCAGCGGCTCTGACGGTACATATAGTAAGGAATATAGCCGCTGTCAAAGAGGACTCTGTGGGAATAATCTATCATTTTTCCCGCCGTCTCCCCTTCGCTGACCGCATGGCCGTGCTCCTTGAGCGTGGACGCGGATTTGAGTGCGAGGGCATGGACGGTTATATTGGCGGGGGCGAGCGCCGCCACGCCGTCAACGGATTTTTTAAAGCTCTCGAGCGTATCGCCCGGAAGTCCAGCGATAAGATCTACGTTTATATTTTTAAACCCGCTCTCCTTTGCAAGGGCATAGGCAGCGAAGAAATCCGCCGCGGTATGTTTTCTGCCCACCGCCTCAAGCACGGAATCGTTTAGAGTCTGGGTATTTATGCTTATTCTGTCAACCGAGTGAGCGCGCAGCACCTCGAGCTTTTCCCGCGTCACGGTATCGGGTCTGCCGAGTTCTACCGTATATTCGCGCACAGAGGACAAATCGAAGCTGTTTTCTGCGGCAGAGCAAACCTTTTCCAGCTGCTCGGGGCTGAGTATGCCGGGCGTACCGCCGCCGATATAGACGCTCTCGAGCCTGAGTCCGATATCGCCGACAACCTTTCCCGTTATCTCGAGCTCTCTGCACAGGTCGTCAACATAGACAGGCAGCAGCTTCGCGGCGTTCGCATTGGTTATCGAGTGCGATACAAACGAGCAGTAGCTGCATCTCGACGGGCAGAACGGTATTGCAATATAGAGGCTGAACGAGCGCTCGTCTCCGATGGCTGCTATCTCCCGCTCCGTCTCGGCCACGCTCTGCGCAAGGCGTGTTTTCGGCTCGCTCACAAGGAGCTTTTTCGTGAAATACTCATATGCACCCTTTTCGCCCAAAGAATCAATGAGCTTGAGCATAAGCTTTGACGGACGCACGCCCGTGAGAATACCCCAGGGCGGGATATAGCCGGTGACGGCGCTCAAAGCCGAGAAAAGCTCGCGTGCCATAGTGCGTTCGCACTCGTCCTGCTCCGGTTCATCGGTCTTTTGAACCTCGACGCATCGATTCTCGGGCTTATCCCCGATATTTACGCACACGCGCACGGTGTATTCGCCGGGAGCGCCCTCTAAATATGTTTCGACTTCGGCTCTGCCGCTCTTGGGCAAAGTATCCGAAACCGTTATCTTTTCGTTAGGGAAAAACACGCGGCACAGATTTTCCATCTCATAATGGAAATCATGCCCGCAGATATATAAAGTCATAGCGTTTCCTCAAAGCTCTCCAACGGGAATCTTTCTCAAATATCTATTTCTGACACGCTCCTCGGAGAGCGCCGTGGAGCGGTTATGACCGGTATAGACGGTGTATTCGCCCTCGAGCGCCGCTATGCGCTTGAGGCTCTCTACCATCGCCTGCCAGCTGCCGCCCGGGAGATCGGTTCTGCCGACGGTGCGGCAGAAAAGCGTGTCGCCCGAAAACATTACGCGCTCTTTCCTTTCAATATAGCACACGCTGCCGAGAGTGTGGCCGGGAGTGTGGATAGTATGGAGAGTGATATCCCCTATCTTCGCTTCAAAGCCCTCCTCCGCGAGCAGGTCATAGTCAACATACTTCTGTATGCCGCGATCGACATGGGTGGCAAGGCTTATCTCCTCACACATAAGGCAGGAGCTGTCATAGGGGTGAACGGTTATTTTCGCATCCGGGTAGTCGTCCTTTATATGGGCGACTCCGAGGATATGGTCATAGTGGCCGTGGGTGAGAAGAATATACTTGAGATTCTTCACTTCGTCGCGCAGGACGGCTTTGAGTTCATCTGTGTAATCGCCGGGGTCGACAACCGCCGCCTCGCCGCTGCGCTCATCTATAACGACATAGCAGTTGGCCTGAACGGGTCCCATGGGCAGGGTGTGTATCTTCATCATTTATCTTTCCTCCAAATGTCCGTATCGAGCACGATGGTAACGGGGCCGTCGTTAGCTATATCGACCGCCATATCCGCACCGAATATGCCTTTTTCGACGTTCCCGACTCCGTTCGCCGAGAGCTCCGAGCAGAACAGCTCATAGAGCCTGTTCGCTTCGTCGGGCGCGGCGGAGAGAGTAAACGACGGTCTGTTGCCCTTTTTGCAGTCGGCGCAGAGGGTAAACTGCGATATGGCGAGAATTTCGCCGCCGATGTCATTGACGCTCAGATTCATTTTGCCGTTTTCGTCCTCGAACACGCGCAGACGCGCTATTTTGCCGGCGAGCAACGAAGCCTGTTCATCGGTATCTCCCTCGACAACGCCGAGCAGGACGTTAAAGCCCTTCCCTATCTCACCGACGGTCTTTCCGCCGACGGAAACTTTTGACGACGTGACGCGCTGAACAACAGCTCTCACGGTGATTCCTCCTTGTTATCAGGTGGCTCCTCTCTCGACGCTGAGCACGCCGTCAATGCGTTCGAGCTTCGCGGCGACGCTCTTGAGATGCTCGATTCCCGAGACGGTTATGGTCATGGAGAAGGTGCTTCTGCCATCCTTGAAATTTCTTGTATTTATATCATTTATCATAACGTGCATATTGGCGAGCTGAACGGAGATGTCCGCGAGCATACCGACTCTGTTGAGGCAGGATATCATAAGCGTTGCGCGGAAATCCTCCTTTACGGAGCTGTCCCAATATGCGTTTATCCATCTTTCCTTATCGCCGCAGTTCTCGAGGTCCTTCGGGACATTGCTGCAGGCCCGGGTGTGAATAGACACGCCGTGACCGCGGGTGATAAAGCCGATTATATCGTCGCCCGGAAGCGGATTGCAGCAGCGGGAGAACTTGACAAGGCAGTTGTCTATTCCCTCGACTATGACGCCCTCGCTGCTCTTAACGCGCTTTTTCGGCTGAGTGAGAACTATCTCCGGCGGGGCGGACGCCTTGACTATCTTGTTATACTCGTCCTTTATATGCGGCATCATACGGATAAGCGACACGCCGCCGTAGCCTATGGCCGCATAGAAGTCATCGACCGTATCGAAATGCTGGCGCTCCGCTATGCGCTGGAGGAACACCTTCATCTCATCGTCCGGCAGGCGGATATAGCTGCGCCTGAACTCGCGTTCGACTTCGATTTTGCCCTCTGCGACATTGTCCTCGCGGCGCTCCTTCTTGAACCAATTGCGTATTTTGCTTCGCGCTTCGCTCGTCTTGACTATCTTGAGCCAATCCCTGCTCGGCCCCTTGCCGGGCTGGGACGACGTTAAAACTTCGACTATCTCGCCGGTCTTGACCTGATAATCTATAGGCACTATGCGCCCGTCTACCTTTGCGCCGGTCATACGGTTGCCGATAGCCGAGTGAATGGCATAAGCAAAATCTATAACGGTTGCGCCCACGGGCAGGTTTATGACGTCGCCCTTGGGGGTGAACACAAACACCTCTTCGGGCACGAGATCGCTCTTTATCGTTCTGACGATATCCTCGACATCCTCGGAGTCGCTCTGGCTCTCGAGCATCTGGCGAATCCACGCAAGGCGCTTGTCGAAATTGCCGCTCGCGGTGCCTCCGCCGAGCTTATACTTCCAGTGCGCGGCGATACCGTATTCAGCCGTCTGATGCATTTCCCACGTTCTTATCTGAACCTCAAACGGTATGCCCTCCTTGCCGATAACGGTTGTGTGCAGGGACTGATACATATTCGGCTTGGGGGTCGAGATATAGTCCTTGAATCTGTTTGGAATCGGGCGGAACATATCGTGGATAACGCCGAGGCAGTTATAGCAGTCAATGACCGACTCGACTATTATTCTGACGGCATAGATATCGTAAATTTCATCGAATGTCTTACCGCCGATGTACATCTTGCGGTATATTCCGTGGACGCTCTTTATTCTGCCCTCGACCTTGCAGCCGGAGACAAGCGGGTCGATGCGCTCCTTTATCTTCTCGATTATGCTCTCGAGAAACTCCTTGCGCGACGCGCTCTGCGAGTTGAGATAATCGTCTATTTCCTTATAGGCAACCGGATCAAGGCAGATAATAGCCCTGTCCTCAAGCTCCTCTTTTATCGCTCTGATACCTAAACGGTGCGCAATGGGGGCATATATTTCGAGAGTTTCAAGAGCTGTCTCGCGGCGCTTTTCCTCGCGGACATAGCCTATCGTTCTCATGTTATGCAGTCTGTCCGCAAGCTTGATGATAATAACGCGGATATCGTTGGACATGGCGAGGAGCATCTTGCGGATATTTTCCGCCTGCGCCTCTGCCTTTGTCTCCGTAGGCACCTTTGCAAGCTTCGTCACGCCGTCTACAAGCTGGGCTATCTCATCGCCGAAATCGCGCTCTATGTCGGCCTTCGTGACATCGGTATCCTCAACCGTATCGTGCAGCAGCGCCGCCGCCACGGACTGGCTGTCCATGCCGAGATCCGCTAATATGCAGGCGACGGCTATCGGGTGGATGATATACGGCTCTCCGGACTGACGCAGCTGATTCTTGTGGTGCTCCTTCGCCGTCTCATAGGCGCGTTTCACCGTTTCGAGCTCGTCGTCGCGGTACATAGTCTTTATTTTTTCGTAGAGCTTGTCAAAGCCGTCGTCAAAGGATGAGCTGCCGTCGGTAAAATCCGCCTGACGGTTCATCTTCTTTTCCTCGGTCTCTCCGTTTATTTTTTCTTCCCACGATCTCATTCGATCACCCTCGCATTCTGCCGCTGATTTATAAAAAGCTTCTTATATGCTTCATAAGCTCCGCGTCCTCAAGGTTCACCTTGGGGCTCTGTCCGTTGACAACTATGCTCCCCGCGGGAGAGCGGTTGAGAACGCCCTTTTGCACCATGACCTCGACAGCGCACGCCACGGCGCAGATTCTCTCCGTATCAAAGCCGGAGCGCAGGCACAGCATCTCGTATTCGGCGCTCCACGATCCGCGCCGCTTTATCTGGGTATAGACCGCACCGCAGAGATTTCTCTCCGGCAGGGCGGCTTTAGCCTGCTCCGGGGTCAGCTCCTCGCCGTGCATGACTCGGTCAAAGAGCCTCAAGCCCTCGAGCACCTTCATATCGTCGCTGCCGGACGGGCGCATATTCCTGATATAAACGCCTATGCGGACATTCCCGAGATATTCGTTTCTCTCGAGATTGACGGCAAGGTCAACGGTATCTCCGACATTATAAAAAAACGAGCGTTCCGTCATGCCGAAATACATGGCGAAAATCCGAGTGTCGCCCTTTGCGACGGTTATTCTCATATGCTTGCCGTTGCCCACGGGCGTAAAGCCCTCTATCGTCATGCAGTAGAGCCCGAAAACCGGCTGGGGATTCCCCGCGCCGAACGGCTCGAGGGATGACACCGCGTCAAGAATATCCAAAGATATGTGCGCGGGATTGAGCTTTAAATCTATATTCTGAATCTGAAACGGCATTTCGGTATGAAGCGCGTATTCCGTTATCTCGGCTCGGAGCTGCTCTATATCCTCAGCCATTAAGGAAAGTCCCGCCGCCTGAGTGTGACCGCCGAAATGGGTCAGCAGATGCTTTGAATTTTTTATCGCGTCATAGAGCGAGAAGCCCTCTATACTGCGCCCGGAGCCGCGTGCAGTGCCGTCCTCGGTGTTGCGCGAAATTATTATGCACGGCTTCGAGTATTTCTCCTGTATCCTTGCGGCGACAATGCCTATAACTCCCGTGTGCCAATCGTCGCCGTCGACGACTATAACGGGAGCATAGCGAATCTCCGGATGTTCGAACAGCGTCTGCTCAACCTGCGCGAAAATTTCGCTCTCTATCGTCTGGCGGGTTCTGTTGGCTTCGTTTATTTCCTGCGCCAAGCCGTTTGCGGTCTCTGTATCGTCGCTCAAAAGCAGCTCGAGCGCGCGGTTTGCGGAGCCCATTCTGCCCGCCGCATTTATTCGCGGCGAGACGGTAAACGCCACGGAGGTAGCGTTGACATACTTATCCCCCGCTCCGGCGACGTCGAGCAGCTCGTTTATGCCGGCGCGCGAGCGGTTGTTTATGCTGCGAAGTCCCGCCTTGACTATCGTGCGGTTTTCGCCAGTAAGCTCGACTACGTCGCTTATTGTTCCTATTGCGGCAAGGTCGGCAAAATCCTCGATAACGGCGGTATCGTCCTCAAGCTCCATGGCGCACGCGAGCTTAAACGCAACGCCCGCTCCGCAAAGCTGCTTAAACGGGCTTGAGCAATCGGCGCGTTGGAGATCGACTATCGCCTCGGCGCGCGGCAGAACATCGGGAACCTTATGGTGGTCGGTTATAACGACCTCCATGCCGAGCTCGTATGCGCGCTCCGTCGCGTCGGCGGCGCTGACTCCGTTATCGACGGTAACTATCAGCTGAGTGCCCATATCCTTGAGCCTTTCGACAGCGCCGATGCTAAGGCCGTAGCCCTCGGTCAGCCTGTCCGGGATATACCACAGGACATTCGCGCCCTTTGACTCAAGATATGTATAGAGCAGAGCGGTCGAGGTCACTCCGTCGGCGTCGAAATCGCCGAATATCGCTATGCACTCGAAGTTGTCTATAGCGCGGTTTATGCGCTCGACAGCCTTATCCATATCGGGCAGGTCGAACGGGTCAAGCGTAAAGAACGGCTCGGGGTCGAAGAAATCCTCTATCTCATCGTAGTCGCGGAGTCCGCGTATAACGGCAAGCAGCGCGGCAATAGGATTGAGGCTGTGTTCCTCAGCTATCTGTGCCGCGAGATCCTTGTCATATGAAGCTGCGAGCCATCTTTTACGCATAGGTTTACCATTCCTTTCAATAATAGTTAAGTATAGCATATATATAGCGGTTTTATCAAGAGTTTCGGCAGAAACTCGGGCTTTTATGAAATAATATAAAAAGAGCAGACGAATATACGTCTGCCCATTTGGTCCGATATTGAATTTGCCTTATTCTGCTTTTGCCGCCGAGAACCGTCGCGCCGCCAATATAAGATTCACCGCATCAATCAGCATGACGGCTATAAGCGCGGGATAAAAAATGCCGTAGTCGCGCAGGAAATACATCAGCCCGTAAAACGCGGTCAGCGGCAAAGCGGCCGCTATCCCCGCCGAATCGGGAAGAATATCTTTAAACACAAGCAGTCCGACTGTTGAAGCAATCGCCGCAAAAACAGCGAAACCTGCAGAGACGGCTGCGAACGCGCGGTTCTTCGCCGCGACGGGCAGGACGAAAATACATACGCAGAAAACGACGGATAAAATAACGCCGAAAACGGACGTGCCGGCGCCGCCGATCATATTTGCAAGGTTGAATGCCGTGGCAAGAATAAAGGCTATGACGGTCGATACGATACAAATGACTTTTCTTTTCATAGGGTCACCTCCGGGTGAGTTTGCGGCAGCGCATCCGGGGGAGCGATTTTCAGCCGGGGATATTCTCCGCGCCCATGAGCGTCAAAGCTTTTTCCGCGTCGGTCTCGCTTATGCGGAAAATAACCACAGGGCTGTCAAATCTTTCGCCTTTTAAATATGTCTCGGAAAAGCTGAGATAACAGCCTCCGTCGATGACAAAGCAGGACATAACTCTGCGCTCCGTACCTTCATCATTTTTGAACTGAACATACACGGATTTTTTAAGCTCCTTGCTCGGATACCTATCCTCCTCGGCTGTTGCCGTCATGCCCTTAAGCGCCGAAACGAGCGCTTCAAGGTCGGATTTTTTCAGATCCTTTGTCACATTGCGAATTTCCTTGCCCTGAAAATGCGCCGCAGCGGAATCGACGGAAGATATCAGCGACAAATCGGCTATATCGTCGAGCTTATATTCCTTGTTCATATCGTCCGCGTTTACCGTATAGCTCGGGTACGAATCGGACTCGCCGTTGGGCTTCTTTTCTTCATGCGAACAGGCTGCGAAAGCCGTCAAAACGAGCAGCGCCGCAAACAGCAGCGAAATTATCTTTTTCATGACATTTTTCTCCTTTTCTGTAAAGCGTTTCAGCCGTGCTTTTGCACGCCGACGGAAAAAATCCGCCGAGCTCGGCTGTCTCCGTTTTTATACCTTTGGACGTTAATTCCGCTCATAATTTTCCTCCGAAAGCGCTTCGGTTAATCATCTTCAGAAATATCTCTTACAACAATATGATATTATATTCGAGCATTATTGTCAAGCATTTTTCACAAAAAAACTTCCGCAAGAATAAATTATTCCTGCGGAGGTTTGTTTTTTATTATTTGTTCAGATATCCTGCTTCTCGAATAACTCCGCCGAACGCTTATAGGCGGCGAAGGTCAGCGTGAGCCAAATTATAACGCCGAGCGCAAGGGTGACGAGCTTTGCCGCCAAGAACTGCGGGTCGGGAGTATCGAGCTTGTTTTTAAAGAGCGGCAGCGCATGGCAGAGCACTATCTCGATACCGATAAAGACGAACACGGCGACACTGCCGAGCGCGAACGGCACACCGATGCGCTTGACGTTTTTATAATAGCCCGTAAAAAAGACGATATTGAACACGCCGAATATCATAAAAAAGAACGCAAAAAGCGTGATATTTATATCGAGGTCTGCGGCGTTGACGGGGGTCATAATTTTAGCGCGCAGGATTGCTGTCGGCACGCAGACCGCTATTTCGAGCAGCTCGAGCAGGCTCGCAAAAATTATGCGGGCGAGCACTGTTTTTCGCTTTTCGACGGGCAGCATCATGGTGAAAAACACATCGTTATTCTCCCTACCGAACTGGCACATGAAAAATATGCCGAGGCAGGTGTAGAACATTATGACGAGATAAGGGTAGTTAGGGATAAAGAGCATGAACGCGAGCGGAATGAACAGGATATTCGTCGGATGAAGGACGAGCTTCAATTCCTTGTTGAGCAGTTCTTTCATTTTGTCTCGTCCTCCCTCTCGATATGCACCATTATATCCTCAAGCCCGGCGGGTGCGGACTCGACGCCTGCGGGCAGCTCGGAATTTCTGACGAGCGCGCTCATGCCGTCCTTCTCGCGGCGCACGCCGATGAGCTCAGCCCCGTTCGGCGCATTATCGGCGGAAAATCGCACTACGCTGTATTTTTGGAGCAGAGTGCAAAGCGGCTCGTTTTCGGCGATGCGTCCCTGCTTTAAATATATTATATTGTCGGCGCAGCGGTCGAGGTCGCTTGTGATATGGGTCGAGCAAAAAACAGTCTTTCCCTCGTCCTGCGCGAGGCTTATGAATATATCGAGCAGCTCATCGCGCGAGACGGGGTCGAGCCCGCTCGTCGGCTCGTCGAGGATAAGCAAATCCGCCGAATGGGAGAGCGCGAGAGCGAGCGAAAACTTTACTTTCATGCCCGCGGAGAGCTCGGAAATACGCTTGCTCTCATCGAGCGAAAAGAGCCGCATATATTTTCCGTAAAGCGAGTCATCCCACTCGGGATAAAAGCGCGAGGTGACTGCCGCTACTGCGGAAAGACGCTTTTGTGCATAGTAATTCACGCCGCCGAGCACAACGCCCAACCGACTCTTTATTTTCATCTCGTTTTCGGCGAAAGGCATTGAAAAGAAACGAATCTCGCCCGCATCGGGATGGACGAAGCCGAGCAGAGGTTTTATGGTTGTAGTCTTTCCCGCGCCGTTTCTGCCGATAAAACCCGTTATCTTCCCCTGCTCGAGCGCGAAGCTTACATCAAGGGAAAAATCGCCGTAGCTTTTCTTCAGTCCGCTGACTTCGAGCGCGTTCATTCCTCCGCCTCCTCGGGTGTGCGGTGCTGCGCCTCGAACACGGCATCGGCAAAATTCATATAGACATCGTTCTGCACTATCGCTATGCCCTGGTTCTTGTCGGCGAGCATCAAAAGCGTGTCTCCCGGATTGATGTCGAATATGTCGCGCACACCCTTTGGGATGACTATCTGACCTTTTTCGCCGACCTTCACCGTGGCAACAAATTTGCCCTCCGGCATTTTCATTTTATCCACTCACCTTTCAGGTTTAAAGTTATACTTGTTATACTTTTCCTACTTATTATACTTATACCACTTTTCCGCAAATTTGTAAATACTTTTTGTTACAAACGGTGTAAATATTTTTTGATTTTTGTACTGCGGTACAATAATATTTTTGCTTTAACGGCACCTCAGCATAAAATAAAACAAATTTTAGGAAATACTTCCCAAGATATTGATTTATCTTTTTTATTGTGTTAATCTTACGACAGAGCAATAAATTATGCACAAGCTACAAAAACATCACGAAAGGGCTGAAATTTATGAGTAAAAAAGCAAATCCTTATGAAAACTTTCTGAGCGTGCTTGACAGCGCGGCTGCGCTTGACGGCATTGACAAGAACGACTATGCGTCGTTCCGTTATCCCGAGCAGGAGCTGAAGGTCAACTTCCCCGTCCGCATGGATAACGGCGACCTGAAAATGTTCACAGGCTACCGCATTCAGCATTCGAGCACACGCGGTCCGTGCAAGGGCGGCATAAGATTTCATCCCAACGTCGATATGGACGAAGTCCGCGCACTCTCCGCTTGGATGACCATAAAGTGCGCCGTTGCCAACATCCCCTACGGCGGCGCAAAGGGCGGCATAACCTGCGACCCGTCGCAGATGTCCAAGGGCGAGCTTGAGAGAATGACCAGACGCTACGCAGCAATGATAGCGCCGATAATCGGCCCTCACAAGGATATCCCCGCTCCCGACGTCAACACCAATGCCGAAGTAATGGGCTGGATAATGGATACATATTCCATGAAGTACGGCTATCCCATCACGGGCGTCGTCACCGGCAAGGCGTTTGAAATAGGCGGCTCTCTGGGCAGACCCGAGGCTACCGGACGCGGCGTCATGCTCTGCTGCCGCGCACTGACAGAGAAGCTCGGACTTGACATAAAGGACTGCACCTTTGCAATTCAGGGCTTCGGCAACGTCGGCTCGACCGCCGCTTACCTCATAGCCGACCTCGGCGCAAAGGTCGTCGCTATAAGCGACCACACCGCGGCATACTACTGCGCAGACGGTCTCGATGTTCACGATATGCTCAAATATGCGGCGGGCAACGGCCGCGTGCTCCAGGGCTATAAGGCCGATGGCGCAACCGAGATAAATAAAGAGGATCTTCTTTACATCGACGCAGACTTCCTTGTTCCCGCAGCACTCGAGGGTCAGATAACCGAGGACAACGCCGACATGATAAAGGCGAAATACATCGTCGAGGGCGCAAACGGCCCGACAAGCTATGAGGCGGATCAGATTCTCAACGCCAAGGGCAAGATAATCGTCCCCGACATTCTCGCAAACGCAGGCGGCGTTATCGTCTCCTACTTCGAGTGGGTGCAGAATCTGCAGTCTCTCTCCTGGTCGCTTGACGAGGTCAACGGTAAGCTTGCCGACATCCTCCTCAAGGCGTTCGACGAGGTCTATGCTCTCGCCGATGAGCGCAAATATTCGATGAGAACCGCCGCTTATATCATAGCGCTGCGCAGACTTGTCAAAACCAAGAAGATAAGAGGTATCTTCCCGTAAGCTTTGCAACATCATACGGAGCCGTGTCAAAAAAGGCGCGGCTCCTATCTTTTTTACGACATATCAAATAAAAATGTTGTAATCCGGAAGAATATAGTGTATAATTTTTTGTGACAAAGATACTGCAAAATTAGGGTTTTTGACAGCGGTCACGCCCTATTATATAAAAAGGAGTTGTTATCAATGGATAAGTATCTCATTATTAACGCAGACGATTTCGGAATGTGCAGGTCGGCAAACCTCGCCGTCATGGATCTGCTCAAGTCCGGCTCAATCACCTCTTCGACTATCATGGCTCCCTGCGCGTGGGCATATGAGGCGTGCCAGTTCGCAAAGAATAATCCGCAGTTCGCCATCGGCGTGCATCTGACCTTCACGAGCGAATGGGCTACATATCGCTGGGCGCCCGTCGGCGCAAGCAACACCGACAGCCTGCGTGACGAGCTCGGCTTCATGTATCACGAGAGCATCGACGTTGAGAAGAATGTCGACATAAAGGAAGTCGCCGCGGAAATTCATGCTCAGGTAAAGCGTCTCAAGGCGATGGGACTTACCCCCTCTCATATGGACAACCACATGGGTTCGCTCTACGGCATCGAGGCAGGCCGCTTCGAGCTGCTTCAGCTCGCTCTCGGCATAGCCGGCGAATACGGGCTTCCGTTCCGCTTCCCCGGCACCTTCACCGACGCCCAGATGAACAACACCATGCTCGACATAAAGATTGACAAGGAGCAGATTCTCGGCCTTGTCGGTCAGTTCAACGAATATGCGCGCAGCGTAGGCGTGGCAACTCCCGACTACCTGCTTCCCGGCGAATGGAGCGGTCCGCAGAACGACAGCTACGAAAACTACCGCGACTATATCTATGAGCTCTACAAGACCTTCCCCGAGGGCATAACCGAGACATATATCCATCCCGCACTCGAGAGCGACGAGCTCAAGGGCATAACAAACTCCTGGCACCGCAGAGTTTGGGAATATAAGCTCTTCGCTGACCCCAAGACGAAGCAGCACATCGACAGCCTCGGCATAAAGCTCATCAACTACCGCGATTTGGCGCAGATGAAAAAGTAATTAAAACAAAAAGGAGCGGCTCAAGAGAAGCTCCGCAAGGAAGAAGGCAGCACAAAATTTGTGCTGCCTTCTTTTTGTACTATCCAAAAAAGATTCATAGGAGCTTTTGGTGACAAAATCCGAAGCTCGCTGTGCCTACGGACAAGAGAGATATTCCGGGCTTTGCCCGGAGTGATGTTTTCCTTACTGAGGCGCACTTCCTTACGGGGTGCGACTCTCCGCACGCAGCGGCTTTTATGCAGACGAAAGCAAAAAAGCAGCACTGCCGACACAGTGCTGCAATTTTCATCTATTAACTTTTCTGCATTCAGACGATCGGTTTTCTTTCTGACATTAATTTTTTATTTCCGATCTATATAAAACGGTAAGCGTAAAGATTTTTGGTTTTCTGCTGCGCCGGATTACCGTTGATGCGGCGCAATTCGGACATCGTTACGGTTTTTATCGTTTTCGTCTGAAATGCTACGGCCGTTGCCGCTCGATACACCCATCACTTTTTTGGCGTTCTCGTACGCCGGACGAAAAGCTCTGAGTGCAGAAAAATTGCTGATATTCTGCTCTGCTGAGCTTTCAGATAAGCTGTGACGGGCGGTCGGAGTACCGGGTTTCTGTTTCGCTGTACATCGGACTCGCCTCCTATCTTTTTTTGAGTGTACCTCTCAGGTACGGCGCCGACTCAGCGCCAGGAGCTTTTCTCCCTCTCTACGTCTATATTATAGCCGATGCTTTGGATAATGTCAACATATTTTATAAACATTTTTAATATTTTATATTGAGTTGGCTGTGTAAAGCAAAAAAAGCCGCCTTTGCGCCCCGATACAGAGCGTCAAAGGCGAAAATACCAAAAAGTTTTACATCATTTTGCCTGCTACTTTCCTTTTTCTATTGACTATTTGACTCAATGCGGGTAAAATAAATACATGAAAAAAATAAAATTTATCGGCTCGTGCTCATCTTTGGAGCGGAGACGTACGAAAGGTTATTATTATGGCAAAAGATTATAATCCCGATATCGTCAGCGTTGTTGACGAGGAGGGTAAGGAGCATATCTTCGAGGAGCTTGACCGCATAGAAACGGATCGCGGGCACTATGTTGCCCTGCTGCCCATATACGACGACACCGAGGAGATTCTCGAAGGCGAGGATGAGGTTCTCCCCCTCAAGGTTATAGAGGAGGACGGCGAAACATATCTGACTATGATCGAGGACGACGACGAATTTGAGGAAGTTTATCAGGCCTTTGAGGAGCGCTTGAGCGATCTTTTCTTTGACGACGAGCGCATCGACGAGGACGAATAATAAAATAAAGTCACCCTGCCCTGTGCGATAAATACGGTTCATATTAACCCAACACGTTTTACAAGGGAGCTTAGTCTCCGGCGGCAGACTGCAGACCTCCCGGCTTTGCCGGAAGAAGGGAGCGCGAAACCGTCGGGCGGCACCCACCTGCTTTGGATGCAGGTTACTATTGCCGTATCCGGCTCGGCGGGGCTTCTTTTTTGATTAATGCCTTTTTATTTATATAATGTATCAGCGGCCGCAAGCCGCATTTTTTGCGGAACAGAGGCCGTCGGAAACGGAGGAAAAGCTGTTGCAGCGCATACTTAATGCCGACATTGCCGACATCGCCCCTATCGACGGGGGCTTTATATATGCAGAAAAAAAGATTCTTGAAAGCGGAGCGTGCAAAATATCGTTTTATTCGTACGACTGCGAGACGGGCATAGCCGCACCCATAACAAGGGGCGAATATGTCTCGTTCAAGTTCGGCCGAAACGGCTCGCGCATAGCGGACGAGCTCGGTCAGAGGGGCGAATTCATTTTTGCCCAGCCGACAAGATTTTTCAACAATTGCTCCGTGACTCTCGACAGAGCCGGAACGTTCTCGCTTTTTTCGCCCGAGGGCTCATGCGTCAGGCGCTATGAATTTACATATCAGGGCGCGCCTGTATGCAATCCCGTCGCATACGAAAAAACCCTCTGGTGCGTTGTGCCGGAGCGAAACGCGATAATCAACTATTCGATAGACGAAGCCCGCGTGCTGCTCAGAATAGGCGGGGGCGCTCAAAGCGCGTTCTCATATCCGACAAGCATAACGCTCCTCGGAGGAAGCATTTTCGTCTGCAACCGTGATTCGCATAAGATCCGCACCGTGCAGATAAACAACAGCACCTATGCCATAAACGACTACCGCACCTTCAGCGAGCCTGTATATAAATATTTCAGAGTGGGAGGCAGAGAGTACGCTCTGCTTGACTCGGGAGTATACGAAATATAAAAAAGCCCCCGAAATACAATACAGGAGGTAAATATGGCAAGAATATTCAGAACGGTAATCAGGATAATCACCTGCATCGCTCTCATTATCTGCCCGATGCCCGAGAAGAAATGCGAGGCCGAATTCAACGGCACGTTTCTTCAGTCCTGGATGAGCTCATCCTGGGACGACGGGCGCTGGCAGGAGGAAATCGGCGCGATGAAGGAGGCCGGGATAAAATACCTCATCATTCAGGATGTGGTGCACAAGGCCTCCGACGGCACATGGACCGTCTACTACAACTCCGAGCTTGACACGTTTAAGGACGCAGCCTTCGGCGCCTCCGATGTTGTTGAAGCGGCGCTGAGAAACTGCGCGGGCTCGGGAATAAAGGTCATGGTCGGCCTGGGTCTCTATGACGAATGGTGGACAAAGTCCGGCTTCGGCAAGAACTACGGCGAGCTCTGCGACGTCTCCGCCGACATGATCGAAGAAATCTACGGCAGGTATATTTCAAAGTATCCCGACGTGTTCGGCGGCTGGTACTTCACGCCCGAGATGAGCAACGGACCGCTTGTAAAGCTCTCGTCCGCTTTCATTGCAAAAGGCGTCAATGTGATAATCGACGCTATCGAGCGCACAGATGCGGACGCTCCCCTGCTCTTAAGCCCGTTTTTCTCGCAGTACGGGGCGAACCCCGGCATAGAGAGCGCGAAAATCTTCTGGGCTTCGTTCATAAGGTCAGTGAACTTCCGCGAGCAGGACATATTCTGTCCGCAGGACGCCGTTGGCGCGGGCTGGACGATTGAAGAGAATCTCGTCAATGTCTGGAGAATGTATGCCGACGCCGTGAAGTTAAGCGGAAAGAAGATACACCTTTGGGCAAACGTAGAGAATTTCACAAGCGCCGTAGCAAAGAGCAACACCACAGGCATAACCACTCCGCTCGCAACCGAGAACACGCAGGATGTGACCGCGACGCTCGACAGGCTCGTTAGGCAGATGGACATAGCCTCTCGATACGCCGAGAATATCATAACGTTCTCGTACAACCACTATTACAGCCCCGTGTATGTCAATCCGATGTTCCACAACACCTATGTTGACTACTTAAAGAACGGGCACGTGCTCGAGAGCGAAGCGCCTACTGCGCCTACTGCGCTCACATTCTCCGTTGACGGTGACGGAAACGCCGTACTCAGCTGGCAGGCCTCGACGGATAATTTCGGCGTAGCCTATTACAGAATATGCGCCGACGGCAAGTTCTTAGCGAGATGCGAATACAACGAGGACACCGCAGCGGTCATCAAAAACGCGCAGAGCGGCACGGTATACGGTATAACCGCATATGATGCGGCGGGCAACGCTTCGCAGACAGCGGAGATAACCTATTAAGAAAATAACACAAGGCATAGAAAACAACCGCAGCAGGATGAACTGTTGCGGTTGTTTTGCGTAGTTTTATCGCAAGTCAAAGAATTGCACAATTTGGATTTGCAGCGGAGTGTCAATTATGGCTCCCCTGCGGGGAAGCCGAGACTGAGGGGGCTTTGCATTGATTCGCCCACATTGTCTCGACTGTTTTGTTTCTCAATGTCCCTGCACCGCTGCCGCCGTAGGCGACACAGAGGGCAAACCTTGAGCATAGAGCGTATTACAAGACACGGACAAAATAAATATATTTTCGGTGACGCTGATGCGTCAAAGGGTCGTCGAGTCGCCGACCCCTACAAAGCTCATTTCTGCAAGCCACTTGCAGAAATGAGCTTCGCTCGCCTACTGTAAGCTGCTGCATAAACCGCGGGCGGATAATATCCGCCCCTACATGGGCTTAGCCGTTGTGTTTCTGCGGGCGAACAAAGCTGCCGCTACGGTATATCTCTTGCAGCTGCGCTGCAAATTTCAATTCATATGGTGCTGAAAAGCACTGTCCGTTATTTCAACTTCTTCTCACGGAGAATGCCCTTATATGAGCCGTCTTGGCAAGTTCCCACGTTGACGAAGCCGAGGCTTTCGTAGTACTTTGCGAGCGCTGCGCTGTCCTCTGCCGAATCGAGACGAAGATATGCTTTACCTTCGCTCACGGCGTACTTCCCCGCGCGGCGCAGAAACTCCGCTCCCGCGTCGCGCTCATCCAACTTCGAGGCGAGGTTGTGGACATAGAGCGAGGGAGCATCGTCCTCCCACCTGTCATCGTGCTCGAGCAGGACGGCGGCACAGATCGGCTCCCCGTTTTCGTCTTCGAGTGCAAAAGCGAGACCGTCTCTGCATTTTTCTTCATAATATGAAAGCGGATAAAGCTTGTCGTATTCCACAACATTCCAATGCTCTATTCCCTTTTCGTCCATCCACTGCATCCGCTCAAGGACAAGGGAGAACATCTCGGACGCCTTTTCGGGCGGCAGTTTTACAAATTTGCGTTTGTTCATCTTTTCTCCGTTAAAACACGCCCGGAAATCCGAGGATCCCGGGCGCGAGGTTATTTAATTGCCGTTTATGCTTTTTTGTGAACTCTCGTCATAACATCGGTGCCGCCGAGGACATTGAAATGCTTGATATGGACGAGCGGCTGAGACAGGTCGCCGTTTGCGGGCATCTTGTTGTCGATACCGCCGAGCAGGCTTGCGCCGTCCGAGCACTCAACTCTGACGTTCTCGGGCAGATAAATATCGACTCCGCCGAGAATTGCGGTGACGCTTATCGTTATCTCTTCGTTTATCTGCGCTTCGCTCAAATCGACCTCAAGGCCGCCGAGAATTGCAAGGCAGTGAGCGCCGAGCAGGTTGCCGGTGGTGTTTTTATAAACGCCGCCCGAGCAGACTGCGGTATATGTGGGCTTGCTCTCCTGCGAAATAGGGCCGCTGTTGTCATCGAGATGCTTCTTGAGCTTCTTTGTCTTTACCGTGCTGAATATCAGCCAGAAGCCGACGGTGACAAGGGCGATTGCGATAGCAAAATGGTTCATTCTCTCTGCAGGCACCCACTGGGGGTTGCACTTGAGCAGCAGCCAGACGCCGACCGCGACGGCCGCGACATTGAGCAAATCAATACCCGAGGCTATCATGCTGCCGATAGCGGGAACGATGATAAACACGGTCCACCAACCGCTCATTTCGCCTATTTCCCAGAAGCCGAACGCCGAGCCGAGGAATATGATTCCCGCAGCTAAAACGGCTATTCCGAAAAATATCTTATTCAGATTCTTTCTCATTTTCGTCTGCCTCCCCATTGTCCTGAGCGTCGGACTGCTCCGACGGCTCTGTCGGTTTACTGTCGTCTTCACTGTGCACGTCCAACGGGGCAAGCTCGCCGCCGTGCATTATCGTTTCAAACTCCTCGCCGCTTATCTTCTCGCGCTCGATAAGCGCGTCGGCGACTGCATGGAGTCTGTCGATATGCTCCTTGAGTATATCCTCGGTATGACCGTAGGCCGTGGTGATGATGCGGTTTATCTCCTCATCTATCTCTGCGGCTGTCTCCTCCGAATAATTCTTCAGATGCGAGTAATCTCTGCCGAGGAATACCTCGTCGTTACCCGAGCCGAAGGATATCGGGCCGAGCCTGTCGCTCATGCCGTACTTTGTGACCATCTTGCGCGCGATATCCGTGGCGCGCTCAATGTCGTTCGACGCGCCGGTTGAAACATCGCCTATAACTATGGCTTCGGCAACTCTGCCGCCGAGGAGGCTGACAAGATTGTCGAGCATCTCGTTCTTCGAATGATAGCTCTTATCCTCGGTCGGGAGATACATTGTGTATCCGCCCATCTGACCTCTCGGCACTATGGATACCTGATGAACCGGGTCGTTATACTCGAGATAATAGGCGGAGACTGCATGACCCGCCTCATGATAGGCGGTCAGTCGCTTCTCCTTGTCGGTCATCTTATGGCTCTTCTTCTCGGTGCCCGCGACGACCTTTATCATCGCCTCTTCTATCTCGGGCATGGTTATGGCTCTCTTATCGCGGCGGGCGGCGAGAAGAGCCGCCTCATTGAGCAGGTTTTCGAGATCTGCGCCGGTGAAGCCTATGGTTGTCTTTGCAATAGTCGAAAGATTGACGTCGGGGCCTAAGGGCTTGCCCTTGGCGTGAACCTTGAGTATGGCCTCGCGTCCCTTGAGGTCGGGATAGCCTACCGTTACCTGACGGTCAAATCTTCCGGGACGGAGCAGCGCGGGGTCAAGGATATCGGGGCGGTTGGTCGCCGCGATGATTATAACGCCCTCGTTTGCGCCGAAGCCGTCCATCTCGACGAGCAGCTGGTTAAGCGTCTGCTCGCGCTCATCGTGTCCGCCGCCCATGCCTGCGCCTCTGTGGCGACCGACGGCGTCTATCTCATCAATAAAGATTATAGAGGGTGAATTTTTCTTTGCCTCATTGAAAAGGTCGCGCACTCGCGAAGCGCCGACACCGACATACATCTCGACGAAATCGGAGCCGGAAATCGAGAAGAACGGAACATTTGCCTCACCCGCAACAGCCCTTGCAAGCAGGGTTTTACCTGTACCGGGAGGACCGACGAGCAGAACACCGCGCGGTATTCTCGCGCCGAGCTTGTTGAAATGAGAGGGATCCTTGAGGAAATCGACTATCTCGCTGAGCTCCTCTTTCTCCTCGTCCGCGCCCGCAACGTCGTCAAATGTCGTCTTGCGGCTCTCGTCCTTCGCCCGCTTGACACGCGCCTTGCCGAACGAAAGAGTTCGGTTGTTCTCGTTGTTCATGGCGTTGTTCATCTTGCGGAACATATAGAAGAGTATGGCGCCGAGGATAACGAGCATGAGAAGCGTCGGGACGATATTGAGCAGAATGGCGCCGGTCGAGCCGGTCTGATACTGCGCCTTTATCGGAGTATCCGGATGCTCTCTGTTATATGCGATAACGCCGTTGTGTATGTCCTCCTGGAACATACCGACGCTCGGCACGGTGAAGTTATACGTCTTATCGTCGCCCTTGAGCTTGAACTCAAGCGCACCGCTCGACATATTGAGGTTATATTCCGTGACCTTTTTTTCATCGAAATACTGCACGACCTGATAATACTCGAGCTTTTCGTTCTTCTGCTGCCTGGCATAGAGGGAGACACCGGAAATTATGAGGATGGGAATGAGAATATACGGTATCCACGCCAGCACTTTTTTTGCATTGCTGTCAGTGTTGTTCTTCTTATTTTTCAAACGTCAAATCCTCCTGTGACTGTCGAAGTTTTCTTTTGACCGCTCTTATTTCTCGTAGACCGAACGGCTGAGCACGCCGAGGAAAGGCACATTGCGGTACTTCTCATCGTAGTCGAGACCGTAGCCGACAACGAACTCGTCGGGAACCTCCGTTCCCGCGTAGTCCGCCTTGAGATCCTTTATCATGCGGCGCTCGGGCTTATCGAGGAAGGTGCATATCTTAATGCTCGCGGGTCTGCGCGCTCTGAGCATCTCGGATATGTAATGGAGAGTTTTACCGGAGTCGAGTATGTCCTCGACTATCAGCAGGTCATAGCCCTCTATGGGTCTGTCAAGATCCTTTATTATCTTGACTTCGCCTGAGCTCTCCGTGCCCGAGCCGTAGCTCGAAACCGACATAAAATCTATCTCGCACGGTATTGTTATCGCTCTCATAAGATCCGCCATAAACACGACGGAGCCCTTTAAGACGCTGACCATGAGCAGCTTCCTGCCCTTGTAGTCCTCGCTTATCTGCCTGCCGAGGCGGGAGACGATATCGCGTATCTGCTCCTCGCTGAGCAATACTCTCTCTATATCCTCTATCATTGCTTTTCCCTCCGTATTATAAGCACATTTTCAGTGTTTTTTCCGACGCGGCATCGTCTGTCCGCGCCGAAGCCCTCGACCCAAAGCACACCCGCTTCGTCGCGCAGCACTGCGATATCGCAGCGGCTCTCCGGCGGAATATGCGCCTCGTTGAAAAGCTTTTTCAGGCTCTTTGTGCAGCCGCGCCTCGCAAGGGTCAGCTTATCGCCCGAACGGCGGCTGCCGATTTGAACTCTTCCTATAATTTTATCACAATCAATGCAATAATCCAACACATCTTTGTGAATTTTTTGTGTATCTAAAAAAATTTTTTTATTAACTCTGCAAATTGATACGCGTCCGTTATGGCAAGCGGAGCCGTTTATGCACTCGGGCTCTATATTCTCCGACCACTCCTCGCCCTTCTTTATTGGGGCGGCAAAGCGTAGAACTGTGCCGTCCGAGACAGCAAACGTATCGGGTGAAAGCTGGATTTTTCCGCCCGACGAAAGAATATTTTCAACCGCGCCTACGGTCTTAAAGTCCGCCGATTTCGGGCATACGTTCTTTATACAGCCGAGCAGGGCGCGGCGGCGTATCGCCGGATGCGCCGAGAGCAGCGCTTCGCAGGAAAATCCGCCGTCGGCTTGTGCCGAGAGCAAAAGCGCCTTCGTCTCGCCCTCGAGAAAGTCCTCGTCGAGCGCGGCGTTTTGAGAAAAATGCGAGGCATTCTCTTCAAAAGCGGAGTTTATCTCCTTTAGCGCGGGGACTGCGATACGGCGAATCTTATTGCGGCTGTAATCGAGAGTCAGGTTGGTGCTGTCTGTTACGAAATCGAGAGAATTTTCGCGGCAGAACGCCTCTATTTCTTCCCTCGTGCAGAAAATAAGCGGTCTTATTATATTTCCGCGCACGGGCGGAATACCGCAAAGCCCCTTTAGCGACGAGCCGCGGGCGAGATTGAAAAGCATGGTCTCGGCATTGTCGTTCGCCGTGTGGGCGGTTGCGATTTTTGCGTTTTTGTCTATCGATTCAAAGAACTCGTAGCGCACTCTGCGCCCGCATTCCTCGCATGACTCCCCTCTCTGCTTTGCGAGCGCCGCTACATCGGCGTGCAAAACCTCAAAGCGCAGTCCGTTCTTCTCGCAGAAGGAGCGCACATAGTTTTCATCGCGCCGCGCCTCTTCGCCGCGAAGCCCGTGATTGACATGGGCTACGGTCAAAGACAGCGAATACCGTTCCCTTATCTTCATAAGGAACAGCAGCATTGCCATTGAATCGGCACCGCCCGAGACCGCGGCTATAACTGCGGCTCCCGGGCTGAGCATATTGTATTTTTTCACGGCGCCGAGCGCTTTATCAAGCATTCTGAATCTTCTCCACGCCCATGAACAGAGTGTGATCCGCATCCCAGATGAAATCTACCGTCTTTGTGGGACCGTGTCTGTTCTTGGCAACAATAACCTCGACCTCGTTGGCAACGGGGGCTGCGGATACAGGCTCGTCGTCGCCGTCCGGGTCGTCCTTTTCGTTCTTATAATATTCCTCGCGGTAGAGCATGAGGACTATATCGGCATCCTGCTCTATCGAGCCCGATTCGCGCAGATCCGAAAGCTGCGGGCGGTGGGACTTCCCCCTGCCCTCGGTGCCTCTGGATAGCTGGGCGCAGCAGACTACGGGGATATTCAAATCCTTCGCCATGAGCTTCAGGCTTCGGGTTATCTCCGTAACCTCCTGCACGCGGTTTTCGACCTTTGTGCCGGAGCGGATAAGTCCGAGGTAATCTATGATTATACAGTCGACATTCTTGAGTCTGCGTGCGCGCGCTTTCATTTCGGCAACGGTTATTGAGCTCGTGTCGTCGAAATAGAGCTCGCAGTCGTTGAGCGCTGCGGTGGCAAGGCCGAGGCGCGTCCAGTCGTCGGTATCGAGCTGACCGCTTCGCATCTTTGTGCTTAATACGCGCGCTTCGGTCGAGAGAACTCTCTGAGCAAGCTGCTCCTTCGTCATTTCGAGCGAGAAGAAGAGAATTTTCTTCTTAGCCTTGACAGCGACGTTTCTCGCAATATTCAAGGCAAAGCTTGTCTTTCCCATTGCGGGGCGCGCGCCGATAAGTATGAGGTCGGACTTGTTGAGTCCCGCTATTACGTCGTCGAGATCCCTGTATCCCGTTGAGATTCCCTTGAACGCCTCCGCGCCCTCGGAGCTCAGTTTTTGCAGGGTGTCATAGACCTGATTGACTATTATGTCGCTGAGCTTGGACGGACCCGTGCTCGTCTTGCCCTGGCGGATATCGTATATTCTCTGCTCCGCCGCGTCAAGAAGCATATCCGCGCTGTCGGTCTGGGCGACGGCGTTGTCGATAGTCTCCTGCGAGACGGTGATGAGGGTGCGCATGAAATACTTCTCGCGCACAATTTTCGAATATGACTCGACATTTGAAGTAGTCGGCACGCTCTGAGCGAGCTGGAACAGATAGTTCTTGCCCGCCGCCTCATCGTATGTTCCGTTGTTCTTGAGCGCCTCAAGAATAACAAGCGGATCGATTTTGCTGCCTAACGCATCGAGGCTCACCATGACGGAGAATATTTCTCTGTGCTGCGGGAGATAGAAATACTCCGGGCGCAGATAGATGAGCACCTGCGGCATACAGTTCGGATCCATGAGCACGCATCCGAGCACCGCCTGCTCCGCCTCAAGGCTGAAGGGCATCTGATACCCCTCGGACAGGGTTAAATTATTCACATCCACGGTTCTTAGATCCTCCGGTTTTCGGAAATTATTCCTCGCCCACGCTGACATAGACCGTAGCGTTGACTCCGTTATACACCTTTACTTCGGCGCTGAAAGTGCCGAACGACTTGATATCCTCCATGGACACCTTTCTCTTGTCGACAGATACGCCGAACTGACGGCTTATCGACTCCGCGACTTCCTTTGCGGTAACAGAGCCGAACAGCTTTCCGCCCTGACCCGCCTTTGCGGTGAGCTTCACGGTCTTGCCGTTTATCTTCGCGGCGACCTCCTTGGCGTTCTTGAGCTCGGTCTCCAATCTGTACTTCTCGGCGGACTCACGGTTTTTAAGCTCGTTCATCGCCTGTGCGTTAGCCTCGACTGCGAGCTTTCTCGGGAAGAGAAAGTTTCTCGCGTAGCCGTCGGAGGCATTGACAAGCTCGCCCTTCTTGCCGAGGCTTTTTACATCCTGTGTAAGAATAACTTTCATATATATCAATTCCTTTCGGGTTATTTACGGGTTTAACTTTGTCGGTGCGTCGGTTGTCGCACTTACAAGAATAAAATCATGCAAGCTTTGCGGGCGAATGATATCCGCACTGCGGTATTATATCACGAAATCGAATCCTGCTCCTCGCCGTCTGCGCGGGGATATTTTTCATCTATCGCTTCGCAGAGCTTCGACTTCGCTTCCTGCATATTCACGCCGCCGAGCTGAGCCGCCGCCATGGTGCGGTGACCTCCGCCGCCGAGATATTCCATAATTATCTGGACGTTCATATCGCCGTAGGAGCGCGCCGAGATGCTGATACTGTCATTTCCGCTGTCGAAGATAACAAACGACGCTTTGACTCCGCTGACTTCAAGCAGCTCGTCTGCCGCCTGCGCGCTGAGCAGTCTCGCGTTCTCCGTTCCGGGGGCGGTGCAGGCTATGGCACAGCCTCTGTAAATATGCGCGGCGGAGATTATCTCACTGCGCTTGCGGTTGCTCTCGATCGAGTTTGAGAACAGGCGCTTTACGGCTACCGTGTCGGCGCCCTTTCCCTTCAGGAATGCCGCCGCTTCAAAGGTGCGCACGCCCGTCGAGAGGACAAACTCCTTTGTGTCAAGCATTATGCCTGCGAGCATCGCCTGCGCCTCCGCTGCCGAAAGAGACGGCGCGGGGGTTATATAGCGCATAAGCTCCGTGACCATTTCGCAGGTTGACGAGGCGTTGGGGTCATGGAAGAAAATGAGCGCGTCCTTGATATAATCGACCGATTTTCTGTGGTGGTCGATAACCACGGTGGCGGACGCCTTTTCATAGAGGCTCGGGAAATCGACAAAGTTGCTCTTATGGGTATCAACAACAATGAGCAGGGTTTTGCGGGTCATGAGCGTCAGAGCTTCGTTGACATCGATTATTTTGCCGTTCCAGCCGTCGGCTCTGAGCATATCGACTGCCGCGCCCGCAAAGTTGCGGTTTTCGTCGAGGACGATATATGAATCGATGCCGAGAGCCTCCGTTATCGCGGACATACCGACTGCCGCGCCGAAAGCGTCCATATCGGGGAACGAATGACCCATTATCATCACGCGGTCGCTCGCGCTGATAAGGCTCGAAAGCGACGAGGCCGCGACGCGGGTCTGAAACTTGGTCACCTTTTCGACGCTCTTTGAAACGCCGCCGAAGAACTCATAGTCATCCTTCGTCTTGACGGCCGCCTGGTCGCCGCCGCGTCCGAGCGCCATATCGAGCGCCTGCTCCGCCGACTTCTCGCAGTCGGTTATGGCAACGCCCGTGCCCACACCTATCGATAGAGTGAGGCCGAGCACTCTTTCTTTGTATTTATATTCGCGTATCTTATCGAGAACGCTGAAACGGTCGGCGCGCATCTTTTCGAGGACATCGCTCTGAGCGATTATCATAAACCGCTCCTCGGATATCTTTCTCATGATGCAGTCATACTGACCCGTCCAGTTCTCTATCACCTCTTCGACTCCGCCGCGTATCGCCGCGCGCTCGCTGTCCCTGTAATCCGCCTTGATATCCGCGATATCGTCGGTTTGCAGGAGCATTATGACGGGTCTGTTTTTTATGTAAGCGAGCTGAGCGCGCTTGAGCTCGCTTACATCGGTGAAATAGAAAATATATTCTTTGCCGCCCTTGAACTCAAACGAGGACGGGGTGACTATATAATAGGAGTCCTTTATTCTGACTGTGGATGCGCCGTTCGACTCCGCCTGCTCGGGGTCGCAGCCGCCGATAAACGGCTGAACGAGCTTGCGGTCGATAACCGAATCATCCATAAATGTATGGAAGAAGCTTTTGTTGAAAAGCTCGATTATTCCGTCGCCGTCGCACACGAGCATAGGCATGGGAAAATCGTTGACGGAACCTGCGTCGGCAGCGTCTAAGCTGTGCGACGCAATGTCCCTTAGCTGGCGTTCGCGGCTGCGGATATTGAAAAACCTGACCGTCTTATAAACCGAAAACGCGACGAGAAGGACAGTACCCACAAGCGCCGCCCACCTGCTGTAGCGGACAGCGACAACGACAATGAACACAGCCGCCGCAATAAAGGCAGCCGTTTCCACTGCGAATTCTCGCAGGAAATCCTTAAAGCTCATTCATCAGACCTCCATAATAACGGGAAGTATCATCGGGCTGCGCTTGGTGCGCTCATACATCAGGTGAGATATTTCATCCCTGAGGCTCGCCTTGATGCTGTTCCAATCAAAATAACCGCCGTCCGTCTGAGCCTCGATAGCTCTGACCGCGACCTCGCGCGCGGCGTTGATAAGCTCCTCCGACTCCTTGACATAGACAAAGCCTCTTGTCACAACGTCGGGACCCGAGACTATCTCGCCGTTCTCGCGGTCTATGCAGACGGCGACAATAACAAGTCCGTCCTGCGCGAGATGCTTTCTGTCTCTGAGCACTACGGAGCCGACGTCGCCTACGCCGTAGCCGTCGACAAATACTCTGCCCGCGGGCACGGTAGATGTGCATTTGAGCGCCTTTTTGCTGATTTCGGCGACTCTGCCGTTGTCGGCAATGAGGATATTCTCCTTGGGGATGCCCACATTCAGCGCAAGACCCGCGTGCTTTCTGAGGTGCTTGAGCTCGCCGTGAACCGGAATGAAATACTTCGGCTTGACGATACCCATTATCATTTTCAGCTCCTCCTGGCAGGCGTGGCCGGAGACATGGACATCGTACATTCTCTCATAAACGACATCCGCGCCGAGCTTCATCAGCTCGTTGACAACGCGGCTGACCGTCTTTTCGTTTCCGGGAATGGGAGTTGCCGAAATTATAACATAGTCATTTGGATGGATTTCGACCTTTCTGTGGTCGGAGAACGCCATACGGGTGAGCGCGCTCATAGGCTCGCCCTGGCTGCCCGTGGTGATAATAACGAGCTTGTCGGCGGGATAGCGGTTTATCATATTGATATCTATGACTATCCCCTCGGGTATATTGAGATAACCGAGCTCGGCCGAGATATTGACGACGTTTTCGAGGCTTCTGCCTACGAGAGCCACCTTGCGTCCGAGGCTCTCCGCAACATTCATTATCTGCTGCACGCGATGGATATTTGAGGAGAATGTTGCAACTATTATGCGGTTGTTGCCCGCCTTGCGAAAGAGGGTCTCAAACGATTCGCCGACCTTCCTCTCGCTCTCGGTGAAGCCCGGGCGCTCGGCGTTGGTGGAGTCGGACATAAGGCAGAGCACGCCCTCCTGCCCTATCTCGGCGAGTCTGCCGAGATCCATCATGCCGCCGTCTATAGGCGTTGTGTCGATTTTGAAGTCGCCCGTGTGGACGACGGTGCCGCCCTCGCAGCGGATAGCGAGTCCGAGTGCGTCGGGTATCGAATGATTGACGTGGATAGCCTCAACCGTAAAGCCGCCGAGGGTTATCACGTCGCCGGGCTTGATGACGTTAAGAGTGGCGGAATTGAGCAGTCCGTGCTCGCGGAGCTTGCCCTGGATAAGACCTATGGTGAGGTTCGTGCCGTAGACGGGCACGTTGAGAACCTTGAGAAGATACGGCAGACCGCCGATATGGTCCTCATGTCCGTGGGTTATGACGATTCCGCGTATCCTGTCCGCGTTGCGCTCGACATATGTGAAATCGGGAAGCACGAGATCGACTCCGAGCATATCCTGATCCGGGAACGCAAGTCCGCAGTCGACAAGGAACATATCCTCGCCGTACTCAAACAGAGTCATATTCTTGCCCACTTCATTCAGGCCGCCTAAAAACGATATTTTTATAGGCTTGGGCTCGGCCTTTGACTTACCCGGTGCGGGTTTGATTTTACCGTAGCTGTGATAGCCGCGCCTGCCCGCAGTCCTCTTTGCGGGCGCAGACGCTGCACCGGTTTCTTTTGCTTTCGGCATAAAAATCTCCTTTTCTTTTGTATTTTAATTTAAGTAGAACCCCGACCTCTCAAAGGTGCGGGAAATAAAGCCTTGCCTGTTAAAAATCTCCAAAAACGCGATGATATTTTCAGCATTGACACAAGACAAATTCGGATAGTTAATATATGCGCGCAGTCATAATACAAAAATATCCCTATTGTTAATTTTACTATGATTGTATAAAACTGTCAAGTGACGCGGGAGCAAATTAACATCTTCTAAACAATAAATTATGTGCCGCACGCAGGCGAAAAAGCCGCAGCCTTTACTTCGGGCGCGACGAGATAAACTCCCTCGCTTCGGCGCAGAGCTCACGCGCCGTCTCCTCGTCAAGGCTCTGCGCGGTCAGGCGAACCCGTCCGTCCCCGAGCGGCGAAATATGCGTCTTTCCGCGCTTCTCCACGAGCACAAAGCCGTTAGCTCCGTCGCGCCCGAACGAAAAGCTTTCGCCCTCGAACTCGTCGAGGTAGTCGGGCGGTAGGGCGAGTGCCGCAGTGGTGCTGTAAACAAAAAACGGCGGCAAAAGCGAATAGAGCTCGGGAAAGGTCATATTCTTCTCTTCGAGGATACAGGCGAGCTTTGCCGCAGTAAACAGCGCGTCGCGCGACCAGAACTGCCGCGCCGCCAACCGCCTTGCCACGTTGTCGGAGCCGTCGGACGGGGCGGACAGATAGCGGTACGCCGTCCTGCCGTAGCTTCGGGCAAGCTCATCTAAAAACGCCGGCGCGTCATAGGGCACGGAGATATCCCGCCCGCTCTCCAACTCGTACATTCCGCACAGGGCAATGAGCTTTACAAACGGCACAACGCCCGTCTCCTCCGTGTATGCGCTCAGACTCGTTCCCCTTCGGTTTATTCGGAGTGTCAGCGCGCGCCCGTTCGACGAAGTTCGCATACAGTCGTTTATGAGCGCCGACACAGCGGAATCGGAGCTGAGCACGGCGCAGTCCGTCACGCCGTAAGGCACGCAGCGCATCAGCTCGTCGCGGTAGAGCATACTTATGGCGGACATATCGAAAAGCCGCCCGCACGACGGCGCGGGAGAAAGCTCCGCTTGCATAAAGTCCTCCGCCCTTCTGCCGAGCGCCGCGGATACGCTCAGCCCGTTTTCGCCGAAAATACTGACAGTCCCCTCCCCGGCGCAGACGAACACGCCCGCATTGAGCGACGAAAACGGCACGAGAAACGAGAGCTGGGCTTCAAATGACGCGCCTATCGACCACGCATTGACACCGGAGACTCGCAGCCCGGCGCACACTGCGTCGGCGCAGGCCTTGGAATGCTCGTCGTTCCGGCAGGCTACGCCTACCCTGCCGCGCCCTATCGCCGCGCCCACTGCCTCGCCCGCCTTGGCGCAGTCTAAAGCGGTGAGTCCCTGCGCCCGCTTTATAAAAGCCGCATCCGAACAGTAGCTGTACATGATGACCCCTCCGAAGATGTGATATTCCTATTATTGCCTGACGGGAGCGGTTTTAAAAATTATTTTGCAAACACACGGCAGCGCCGAACAACAAAATTCACCTTGTTTTTAACGGGGCTTAGTGATAGAATTAGATGAACAAACAATCTATCCGACGGAGAAAAATATGAGCGAACTGAAAAAAGTTGAGATATTCACGGACGGCGCTTGCTCCGGCAACCCCGGGCCGGGCGGCTGGGGCGCGGTTTTGCGCTACGGCGAGCACGAGGCGGAGATGTCCGGCGGCGACGCTTGCACTACGAACAACCGCATGGAGCTCATGGCGGTCATAAGCGCTGTCGAGCGGCTCAAGGAGCCCTGCGATATAAAGATATACACCGACTCGCAGTATGTTGCCAATGCGTTTTTAAAAGGCTGGATATGGAACTGGAAAAGGAACGGATGGAAAAGATCCGACAAGAAGCCGGTCCTGAACCCCGAGCTTTGGGAGAGGCTGCTGAAGGCGCTCTCGAAGCATGAATACGAGTTCGTTTGGGTCAAGGGACACGCGGGGCATCCCGAGAATGAGCGGTGCGACAGGCTCGCCGTCGCCCAGAGCGAAAAATATGCAAAGAAGTGAGCCGAAGATGAAAAATGTCGCGATTATACTTCAGGATCTGCGAAGCGGAGGCAGCGAGCGGTTTGCGAGCAGACTTTCCCTGCTGCTGAGCGAAAAATTCAATGTGTATGTCCTTGTCTTTGACGCGAGCGAGAAGCGGTTCGACTGTGCGGGCGAGTTTGTTGACCTCGGTCTGCCCGCAGGCAAAGGCACGGTAAAGCGCGCGGTAATTATGCTGAAACGCGCCGCAGCTATAAGAAAATTCGTAAAAGAGCATGATATATGCACGGCGTACTCGTTCACCCACGCGCCCAACGAGGCTCTCGCCCTCTCGGGCGCAAAATGCAAAAAATATATCTCCTGCCGCGACTACGAAAGGCTTATCAAGAGCGCGAAGCTCTATTCTTTTGCGCTGCGCCGCGGGTGCAATATTCTCTTTAACGCCCTCGAGATGCAGAAAAAATGCGAGGAGCTGTTCCCCGGAAACGAAAACAAGCTCTTTACGGCATATAATATCATCGACTGCGATAAAGCCCGCGAGGACGCGAAAGAGGAGCTTGACGGAGAGTTCAAAAAATTCTACGGCACCCACAGGGTAATAGCGTTTTCGTCGAGGTTCGTCGGGCAGAAATGCCAATGGGATATGCTGAAGAGCTTTGAGCTGCTGAAAAAAAATATCCCCGACGCGGGGCTGATATTCCTCGGCTGCCGCGGCGAGCATGAAAACGCCGTCCGAGAGATGGCGCAAAGGAGCGCATATTCAGACGATATAATCTTCGCGGGATTCCAAAAGAACGTTTTTAAATTCGTCTCCCGCGCCGAGGTCTTTGCCATGACCTCATACTACGAGGGCTTTCCGAATGTCATAGTCGAGGCTTTGGCGGTCGGCACACCGACCGTCAGCACGGACTGCACCTCGGGACCCGCCGAGGTTCTCGCGCCAAGCCGTCCGTTCCTGCCGCACTGCGACAGGATGACGCAGGTCGAATGCGGCATTCTCTGCCCCGTCATGTCCGAAACGCCGGACTTTGACTACGGCAATATAAACGGCGCCCACCGCGAATATGCAAAGGCGCTGGAAGCAATACTGACAGACGAAAGACTTCGCGCCCGTCTGTCCGAGAACGGAAAAAAGCGCGCAGACGAACTGAGCGCAGAAAATATGAAGCAGGTCTATTTCGACCTGACCGACAACTGATTCGGAGGTAACAACAATGAGCACATATCTTATAGTCGGCGCGGGACGCAGCGGCATAAACGCGGCGCAGCTGCTGAAAAAAGTCGGCGAGGCTTTTATCATCTACGATGGCAACGAAAGCTTTGACACCGAGGCGGCCTGCGAAAAAATAGGCGCAGATAATATTGAATTTGTCCTCGGCGATTTTTCGCGCTTCGATTTTTCGCGCATAGATATTTGCGTGGTCAGCCCCGGCGTACCGCTTGACACGCCGATAATGAAAGCCGTCAAGGAGTACAATATACCGATTTGGGGCGAAGTCGAGCTTGCTTACAGGCACGATAAGGGCACCGTGATAGGCATAACAGGCACGAACGGCAAAACTACGACCACCTCGCTCACCTACGGCATAATGAAGCGCCATGTGAAAAAGGCTCTGCTCGTAGGCAATATCGAGATACCCTACACCGGTTATGCGCTCGAAAGCGATATCGACAGCGTGACGGTCGCGGAGATAAGCAGCTTCCAGCTTGAGACTATGGTCACCTTCAAGCCACATGTCACCGCTATTCTCAACATCACTCCCGACCACCTTGACAGGCACAAGACGCTCGAAAACTATATTGCCATAAAAGAGTCGATAACCAAGAATCAGGACGAAAACGATTTCTGCGTGCTCAACTACAACGATCCGGTTCTGCGCAAGTTTTCCGAAACTCCGTGCTGCAAGGTCATATTCTTCAGCTCCTCCGAAGAGCTCGAGAGCGGCGTTTTCCTGCGCGGCGAAACAATAATAATAAAAGAAAACGGCGTTGAAACGCCCGTCTGCACAACAAAAGACACGAGCCTTGTCGGAATGCACAACTATGAGAATATCATGGCGGCTGTCGCCATGACCCGTGCCATGGGTGTGCCGCTTGACACTATCCGCCAGGGCATAAAGGAGTTCACGGCGGTCGAGCACAGGATAGAGTTCGTCGCCGAGAAAAACGGTGTCAAATACTATAACGACTCGAAGGGCACGAACCCCGACGCGGCAATAAAGGCGGTCTGCGCCATGCCCTCGCCGACAATTCTCATAGGCGGAGGCTACGACAAAAAATCGAGCTACGACGAGTGGGTGGCAACATTTGAGGGCAGGGTAAAAGAGCTTCTGCTCATAGGCAAGACGAAGCACGACATTGCCGCCGCCTGCGACAGAGCCGGCTTCAAGGCTTACAAATTTGTCGACACACTTGAAGAGGCCGTCAGCATAGCTGCTGCCGACGCCGAGAGCGGCGACTGCGTACTGCTCTCCCCCGCGTGCGCGAGCTGGGATATGTTCAAATGCTATCAGCAGCGCGGCGAGATATTCAAAGACTGCGTAAGGGCGCTGTAAAAGTTGATAAGACGAGCCGCTGCGGATATCCGCGGCGGTTTTGCTGTTAAGGCAGAGCGGCAGCGGTGCGTCGAGTCGCCGCACCCTACAGGGACGTTAAGAAACAAAGTAGCCTATGCAAAGAGGTAGGTCCGTGCAATAACCCCTCAGTCTCGGCTTCGTAAACCTCCATCCCTGCGTAAAAACACTGTCGGCAGACAGCAAAACCGCCGCAGGCCTTTTGCCCTGCGGCGGTTTGATTCGTTTGTCTTATTTATGCTCGGCGAGATATCTGTCCACAATACCCTCCACGTAGTCGGGGCGGTCTGTGATAATACCGTCAACGCCGTTTTCGAGCATCTGGATAACGTCTCTCTCATCGTCAACCGTCCATGCGTTGACCTTAATTCCGGCGGCATGGGCGCGGCGGACGAGCGCTTTTGTCGCAAACGCCTTATGCGGATGCAGTGCGTCGCAGCCGATTTTCTGCGCGAGGTGCAGAGGCTGGAAGAACCATCTTCTGACTACCTGGCCGTAAATCGGATAGAGATACGCCGTCTTGCACTTGGGATCGTACTTCTTCGCCTCAACAAGCATCTTATAGTCGAAGCTCGAAATGAGAAGCTCATCGAAAAGTCCGTAGTCCTTGACTGCCTCTATCGTCTTGCGCACTATGTCCTCGCGCTCGGACTTGTTGGGCTTTATCTCGATATTCATAACGCTCAGCTTGTCGCTCTTCTTCATGCACTCGAGGTACTCCTCGACGGTGGGCAGAGTGACGCCGGCGAAGTCCTTTGAAAACTTGCTGCCGAAATCGAGCTTGCGGATATCGTCAAACATATAGTCGCCGATAGCGCCGGTGCCGTTGGACATCTCGTCAACGGTGTCGTTATGGCAGATGACTATATGCCCGTCCTTGGTGATATGGACGTCGGTCTCGGTTCCGTCCGCACCGAGCTCGACTGCTTTTTCAAATGCGGGTATCGTGTTCTGGGGAGCATAGCGGTTAGCACCGCGGTGTGCAATAATTTTTGGCTTATTCAACACTTTTCACCTCTGGAAAATTTCTGAAAATATTATATCACTCATACTTCGAAATTTCAACAGAAATGTGACATAACTGAAATAATTATTAAATTTTGAAGTTTTTTCGAGTAATTTTCGAGTAAATTGTACTTTAGTTCACAATTGCTGTTGCAACTTATTAATAGTTTTGCTATAATGATAAAAGCTTTTATGTAAATTGTCGATGCTCCCCGCTTTTTTCGCCTCCGGGGAGCTAAAACAACTGTCTGCAAGCGTGTTTTCCCTCCGCGCCGCAGACCAGAAGGAGTGTTGAAATGGGAAAGAGTAATCTCAAGGAAAAGGTCGGCACGATATGGAACAATGTCGTACTGCACTGGAAAACACCCGCCTTGGGCAAATATGTCCCTTACAAGGAGATAATCGCCTACGGCATCGGAGGAATGGGCGTTCAGTTCGTCATGTTCTTCTGCTCGCAAATCGCGCTTTCCGCAACGAGCTTCCTCGTCGGAAACACCATAGGCATTAAGCCGATGCACCTGCAGTACATGGCGGTCGCGTCGACTATCATCGGCTTCGGAATTACCATAGGGCGCTCCTACATAATCGACAGCGCCCGATTTAAATCCGGAAAATTCCGCCCATGGCTTGCAATAACCGGTATTCCTTCGGCTGCCATAGCGGTCATATTCGTCTGGCTGCCCTATGACACAATGTCATATCTGCAGAAGGTGGCGGCTGTTTTTATCTGCTACAATCTCCTGCAGTGTTTCTATCCCTTCTTCCAGCAGGCGTATACCGACCTTGCAAACGTCATATCGCCGAACTCCCATGAGCGCACCGATATCGTTTCGGTCTCGTCCATTATCTATTCCATGGCGCCCTCGCTCACCGGTCTGTTCGTACCGATGCTCTCAACTCTCACGGGCGGTCTTAACTCCATAACCACCTACCGTATAATCCATCCCATCGTCGCCATAGTCGGACTTCTTCTGTCCTATATTGCATACGCGGGAACGAGAGAGAGAATAATCGTTGCGGAGAGCCACGTTACCCAGTTCAAGTTCTCCGACGCATTCCGCGCCGTTGCAAAGAACAAATATTTCTGGATAACCTCCCTTGCGGGTTGGCTCGGCTTCCTTGAGGGCGCGGTCGGCGTTATCATCGGCTGGACCTTCATCTATGCCTATCCCAACAGAATGGCGCTCTACGGCGTTGCTACAACGCTCATAGGCAACGCGGCGCTTTGGGCCATGCTTCTGTGCCCCGTGGCGATAAGAGTTATAGGCAAGAGAAACCTGCTCATTTGGTGCAACGTCACAAACGTCCTGCTAATCGGTTTGCTCTATCCCCTTTACAACAACATCCCCGCTCTGATAATTCTCTATTATCTCAACGGATTCGTCAATTCTTTCGCCATAGTCTACACCCCGGGAATCAACGCCGATATGCGTGACTATCAGCAGTATTTCACCGGCGAGCGCATCGACGGAATGTTCGGCGCCGTCGGCATAATCGGCTCGTTTATCGGAATGTTCACCGGCATGGTGCTCCCGATCATCTATCAGATGCTCGGCCTTGAGGACAACTACGACGTGCTCGAAGTCGCTTCGTTCAGAGAGGATATGTTCGACGTGCTCATCGTCGCCGCAGTAATCGGCGCGGCGCTCAACTTCGTTCCATATATCTTCTACGATCTGACCGAGACAAAGCAGCGCGGCATAGTCAAGGTGCTCAAGATTCGCGCGATGTTCGAGGACTACGGCAACGGTATTCTCCGCGACGAGAGTATCGTTGAGGCAATCGATATAATCGACGAGGCAAACCTTCTCTATAAGGACAGAGCCCTCATGACCACGAAGGACGACATAAACAAGGCCAAGAGGCTGCCCGCAAGAACTCCCGAGGAGAAAGAGTTCAGGAAAAAAGAGATAGCCCGTCTCAGAGCCGCGTATAAAGAATTCAACGCTCAGAACAGAGACATAAAGAAGGACCGCGTCAGCAAGGCGAAGGCCATGCCCAAGAGCACCGACGCCGAGCAGGCGGCGAGAAAAGCCGAGAAGGCGGCGAGAAAAGCTGCAATAAAGGCAGCGAAGGCTATGCCAAAGGGCACCGACGCCGAGAAGGCGGCGAGAAAAGCCGCGATAAATGCAGCGAAGGCTATGCCCAAGGGCATCGACGCCGCGAAGACAGCAAGAAAAGCCGCGATAAAGGCCGCGAAGAAAGAAAACAAGGAGCTCAACAAGCTCAACGCGGACATCTCCGTATGCGATTTCATCATCGACGAGATGAACAAATACAACACCCTGCGTATCAAAAAGCAGGTCGAGCGTTCCCGAGCGCTTGAGGCAGCCGGATACAACGGAATCTTTGATTACAACAAAGAGATCATGGCCGAGGCAAAAGCTCTGCCGAGATCCACTCATGAGGAGCGCGAGATTCGCAGCGACGCCATAGTCCACGCCCGCGCACTCAAGAACGCAAGAAAAGCCATGATCAAGTTCTACGGCACGCCCGACAAGATAGTCGAGCCCTCCGAGGAAGCCTTCAAGGCCGCAGAGGCTCTGCCGGAAGATACCTTCTCGCATCAGGTTGCAAAGAAAAAGACCGTCAAGAAGCTCGTCAACGAGAAATCCAAGTACATCAGAAGCGTTAAGCCTCTTCTCGACGCAAGACGCCAGCTGACGGAAAAAGAGAACTACGCGCATCTTGAGGATATACGCGAGAGATACAACGACGCGAAAGCCCACACCGACGCCGAATATGAGGCGCGCAGAATCGAGATCGAAAGACTCGAGGAGGAGCGCAAGGCCGACATCGAGCGCAGGAAGCAGGAGCGCATGGCGAAGAAGAACGGAAAGTGAGGAAACGACGATGAAAAAATTCACTAAAATAACGGCTATCGTTGCTTTGATGCTCGTCGTCTGCCTCTCTTTTGCAGGCTGCGACAATCTCGGCAAAACAATACTCTCTGCTCTCTCCCTCGACGTCACGGTAAACGACCCCGCGCTCGTCAAGGTTGAGGACATACTCGACAAGAAAGTCAAAACCGAATCCGTAAAGAACGGAAGCTTTGTTTATACACTGTATACGGACAACACCGTCTGTGTCACAGACTACACCGGAAACGATTCCGTCGTCTCCATACCCGCCGAAATAGACGGCGCAAATGTCGTCGGTCTCGAGAACAAGTCTCTCAAGGGCAGCAGCTCGCTCAAGGAGCTTATTATCCCCGACTCCGTTGAGGTAATCGGCAACTATGCGGCGATGTACTGCGACAATCTCGAAAAGGTAACGATAGGCAAAAACGTCAAACATATCGGCATAAGCGCTTTCGAAGGCTCGCAGGAGAACACCTACACCGGAAAGAGCAAGCTCAAGACCGTCGTTTTCAACGGCGCACCCAAGACAATTTCCGAAAAGGCCTTCTACTTCTGCTCCGCGCTGACCGAGATAGTCCTGCCCGAGGGCGTTGAGACTATCGGCGAATGGGCATTTGCAAAATGCTTTAGCGCGAAGAGAATTATCATTCCCGAGGGCGTGAAAAAAATCGATGACCACGCATTCCTCAAATGCACCGGCGCTGTTGAGGTATCGCTGCCCGGCACGCTCGAATGCGTCGACATAAGCACGTTCTACCGCTGCTCCTCACTCGAGAAGCTCACCCTCGGCGAGGGCATAAAGAAGCTTGAAAAGGGCGCGTTCGAGGAGTGCAGCGCACTCAAGACCGTTACACTGCCCGAGAGCCTTGAGAAGCTCGGCAAATATGCATTCTACAACTGCTACGGACTTGACGAGATAACCGTTCACTCCGGAGTCAAGGTGTTCGGCGGCGAAATATTCAAGGCCGTCGGCGAGCTTACGGTTATAACCGAGAGCGGAAGCGGCGCCGAGAAATATGCTAAGGATAACGGCTTCAACGTAAGCATTATCGGTTGACGGAGGAAAAATGGGAACGATAATCGCACTCGGCGGCGGCCGTTATGACGACGGCGAGGTCATGCCGATATTTGAAAGGATAGTCCGCGAATCGGGCAAGGAGCATCCTCATGTTGTGTTTCTGCCGACCGCGGGACACGACGATACCGAGGGCGACGAGCCTATTTGGGAGAGCTTCGAAAAGCTCGGCTGCACAGTCGAAACGCTCAAGCTGACCGACCCCGAAAACACGGATAAACACATATACGATACGCTCGTGAGCACTGACATAGTCTACGCCGGCGGCGGAAATCTTGAGTTCATGATGAACACATTCAAGGCAACCGGCGCGGACATGGCACTCAGGGAGGCATATAAACGCGGAAAAGTCCTTTCGGGACTCAGCTCCGGCGCAATGTGCTGGTTCGACATGGGATATGACGACTGCGGCGAAAACGGCGACTTCATGTTCGTTGACTGCATCGGACTTCTCCCCTACTGCTACTGCCCGCACTTCATCAGCGAACGCTGGCAGAGCTTCGGGACAGCCGTAAAAGGCTGCCGCGACTCCGGCATAGGCGTTGAGGACGGCGCGGCGCTCATCTTCAAGGACGGCCACTTCTCCGCCATGTGCGGAAACGACGGCGGAAGCGTGTTCTTTTTTGACAGGGACAACGGCTTTGAAAAGAGCGACATAACCGAGGACGCCTCGGCGCTGGATATATAAAATTCATGCAGGGAAAACGGATAATTTCTGTTTTCCCTGTTTTTTATCGGGGTATCTATAAGCCTGTAATTCCGGCACACGGTTTAATAACGAACTTGCCTAAATCTGCTGAATATGCTATGATTCCGATAGCGGACAGCCGCAAGGGCTGTCCCTACGGGATATATGAGCTATAGTCATTGCTGAATATTCGATTTAGTTGCAATATGGAGGACAATTATGTGGTGCTTGCCCAAAGACGACTCAAAAGCAGTTATTACTGCACAAGATCAAATACATAGCGCTCATCGCGAGTGTCACTTGCAACTACCCGAAACGGCAATTTTATTCTTTATGGGCAAAGCGACGGATTACCTCATATCGCAATATAATGCAACAGAACTGCCTGAACCGCTTCCGCGATTTCTTAATTCCTGCCCAATTTGGGAGATTGGGAAATTCCAGCTATGCTTTGCGGACGGAGGACGCGGTGCTCCGCAAGCAGTAGATACAATCGAAATTCTCGCCGCATTAGGAGTAAGAAATATTATTTCCGTCGGAATGTGCGGAGCATATGATGAAGTCGTCCATGTCGGTGAAATTATCGCTCCGCAAAAGGCTTTTGTGGAAGAAGGAACATCACTTCATTATTACGAGGACATCGAATATTCAAAGCCGGACGGTAACCTTCAAAAAGCCGTCACCTCTTTGCTTGGCATACGCAACTATTCTATTGTCTCGACAGATGCCGTATATCGTCAGACGTTGTGTAAAGAACAGTTATGGCGAGATAAAGGTGCTGTCGGAGTAGATATGGAAACATCGGCAATCTTCAGCGTTTCCAAATATCTCGGATTAAAGGCTGTCGCTATGCTAATGGTTTCTGATATACACCCAATTGATTCAAATTCTGCAAAATGGGAATGGAAAATGACAAATGAAATGAGATATAATCTCGTCGATCAAGCCGTTGCATTTGCAAAAGCGATCAATAACACAAAATAATATCTCGCCTATGCCGGATTGAGCCTATTCGAGTTTGTGCCGTTTGCGCGGCAGCGGTGCATCGAGGTCGCCGCACCCTACAAAATCAGACTTTATTATTGGGCGCAAGCGAGGCAATTAACCAACCGACACTCCTTCGCATATTCTTATAGTAAATGAATATGCGGAGGTATTTTTATGCCCGATGTCTATCTCAGCCCCTCAACTCAGGGCTACAATCCATATATAATCGGCGAGAGCGAGAAATACTATATGAATCTCCTCGCCGACGCAATGGAGCCGTATCTCTCTTCAAGCGGGATAAGCTACGGCAGGAACGACCCGAACGGCAACGCGGCGGCGGCTGTTGCGCGCGGAAACAGAGGAAACTATCGGCTCTATCTCGCCCTGCACTCAAACGCCGCGCCCGCCATATATGAGGGCACTCTGCGCGGACCGGACGTCTACTACTATCCGACGAGCACACAGGGAAAGCGCGCTGCCGATATAATCGCAAACGGACTGCGCGAGATTTACCCCGAACCCGAGCTTGTGAACACACGCACCTCAACAACACTGCTCGAGCTAAAACGTTCGAAGGCTCCCGCGGTTTACCTTGAGCTTGCCTACCACGACAACGAGCAGGACGCGCGGTGGATAGCTGACAACATTGACGCGATAGCCGAAAACCTTGTTATAAGCATCGCGGACTTTCTCGGCGTGCAGTACTATCCGCCCGTTTTTCCCGCCACGGGTACCGTTAGCACGCGGGGCGGGGTTCTGAATGTCCGACGCGCGCCGAATATGACCTCCGCCGTTATCGGCACTCTCCCCAACGGAAGCGCTGTAAAAATAACCGGCGCACTCAACGGGTGGTATGCCATAGAATTCAAAAACACAACAGGTTACGTTTTTGCGGGAAACATCAAGAGAAATTGACACAGGTTGTACACAAAATTGACATATTTATACACTTATACGCTTTTTTACGACGGCGTTTGTATAAAATGCAGATTTTTAAACTTTTCCTTGCTTTTACCCCCAAAAAGCCCTATACTATTATTGTATTTTCACCGTACTTTTCTTTAGGGGGAACGAGGATTTGAAGCTGCTTGAGGAGCGCATAATTGCTGACGGCAAAGTGATCGGGGACGATATTCTCAAGGTGGATATGTTTCTCAATCACCAGATCGACGTGAACCTTCTTCAGGAAATCGGCAAGGAGTTCAAGCGCCGTTTTGACGGGTGTAATATAAATAAAATTCTGACTATCGAGGCATCGGGCATAGGGATCGCGTGCATAACCGCGCAATATTTCTCTGTGCCTGTTGTTTTTGCCAAAAAAGGCGCGCATAAAAATGTCGGCGACAACGTCTATTCCACCGTCGTTCACTCGTTTACAAAGGGCACGGACAGCCTCGTCGCAGTATCGAAGGACTACATAAAAAAGGGCGACAGAATCCTCATTATCGACGATTTTCTCGCAAACGGCGCTGCCGTCTCGGGGCTTATCGATATAATCAAGCAGGCGGGCGCCGAGCTTGAGGGCGTCGGCATCGCAATAGAAAAGGGCTTCCAGCCCGGCAGAAAGGTTCTCGAGGAAAAGGGCGCGAGAGTCGAATCCCTCGCAATAATCGAGAAGATGGGCAACGGCAGCATAACTTTCAAAGAACAGGACAACTGAGTTATTTTTTCCCGCCGACATCGCGGGATAAATATAAAAAATTTTTTGGAGGTACGTCAAAAATGAAGAAATTCACAAGAATCCTCGCAATTGTTCTTGCACTCGCTACCATTTTCGCCTTTGCGGCTTGCAACAACAAGAACGGCGGCGAGAAGAAGATGAAGGTCGGTTTTATCTTCCTTCATGACGAAAACTCAACTTATGACAAGAACTTCATCACCGCAGCTGAGGAAGCCTGCAAGGAGCTTGGCGTTGAGATCATCAAGAAGACCGGCATCAGCGAGACTGCTGCCTGCTTCGATGCGGCGGCCGACCTTGCCGAGCAGGGCTGCTCCGTTGTTTTCGCCGACAGCTTCGGCCACGAGAGCTTCATGATCCAGGCTGCCGAGAAGTATCCGGACGTCCAGTTCTGCCACGCTACCGGCACTCAGGCTCACACTAAGAATCTCAAGAACTTCCACAATGCTTTCGCTTCCATCTACGAGGGCCGTTATCTTGCGGGTATCGCCGCAGGCATGAAGCTCAACGCTATGATCAAGGAAGGCAAGTTTGAGGCTAAGGACGCTAAGATAGGCTATGTCGGCGCATATCCCTATGCAGAGGTTAAGTCCGGCTACACCGCATTCTTCCTGGGCGTAAGATCCGTCTGCAAAGAAGCTACCATGGAAGTCCAGTTCACCGGTTCCTGGTACGACGAGGCCAAGGAGAAGGAAGCCGCTACCCTGCTTATCGGCAGAGGCTGCAAGCTCATCAGCCAGCACGCCGACTCCATGGGCGCTCCCACCGCTTGCGAGAGCGCAGGCGTTCCCAACGTCTCCTACAACGGCTCCACTCTTGACGCTTGCCCGAACACCTTCATCGTTTCCTCCAGAATCAACTGGGTACCTTACATGAAGTACATGATCGAGTGCGTCAGAGACAACAAGGCTATTGACACCGACTGGTGCAAGGGCATCAACGAGGGCGCTGTCGAGCTGACCCCCATCAACGAGAAGGTCGCCGCTCCCGGCACTGCCGAGGCTATCAAGGCTGCCGAAGAGCAGTTCAAGGCCGGCACTCTCCATGTTTTTGACACCTCCACCTTCACCGTTGACGGCAAGACCCTCACCAGCTACATAGCCGACGTCGACACAGACGAGAAATTCACCCCCGACACCGAGGTTATTTCCAACGGCTATTTCCACGAGTCCGAGAAGCGTTCCGCTCCTTACTTCGATGTCAACATCGACGGCATTACTCTTCTCAATGAGGGCTGATTAACAAGCAGTAACTTTCATTCAGACGGGGCGACGAAAGCCGCTCCGTCTGAAGCAGTTAAATTAAAAAGATTTTAAGTTTGAAAAGCCGATTATCCTTCCTGTCTTAATCGGCTTTTGAGATTTAAAATAGGAGGATAAGTGGGCTTGAACGTAGCAATCGAACTGAAAAATATTTCAAAAAGCTTCGGAAGCATCGTTGCCAACAAGGATGTATGTCTGACCGTCAACCGCGGCGAGATACTCTCCATTCTCGGCGAAAACGGCTCCGGAAAAACAACGCTGATGAACATGATCGCCGGAATTTACTATCCGGATCACGGTCAGATTTTCATCGACGGCAAAGAGGTGGTCATCCGCTCCCCCAAGGATGCACTTGACTACAAAATAGGCATGGTCCATCAGCATTTCAAGCTCGTGGACGTGTTCTCCGCAACGGAGAATATCATCCTCGGTCTTGATGAGGGCAAATTCAATGTCAAAAACTCTGCCGAGCGCATAAAAAAGATAAGCGAGCAGTACGGCTTTGACATCGACCCGAACAAGAAGATATACGAGATGTCCGTCTCCGAAAAGCAGACCGTTGAGATAATCAAGGTGCTCTACAGAGGCGCCGACATACTCATTCTTGACGAGCCCACCGCCGTTCTCACTCCGCAGGAGACGCTCAAGCTCTTTGACGTCCTGCGCCGTATGCGCGACGACGGCAAGGCCATCATAATCATCACCCATAAGCTCCACGAGGTGCTCTCCCTCTCCGACCGCGTATCGGTTCTCAGAAAGGGCGAATACATCGGCACGGTCAACACCGCAGAGACTAACGAATCCGAGCTTACCGAGATGATGGTCGGCAAGAAGATAAGCCTCAACATCGACCGCAGCGAGCCCGTTGATCCCGTGGACAGGCTTATAGTCAAGGATATAAACTGCATAAACCGCGAGGGCGTAAAGCTCCTCGACAACATTTCGTTCACCGCGCGTTCGGGCGAGATACTCGGCATCGCGGGTATCGCCGGAAGCGGTCAGCGCGAGCTGCTTGAATCCATCGCCGGACTTCAGCATCTCAACAGCGGTGAAATACTCTATAACAACCCCAAGACCGGCAATCAGGACAACCTGCGCGACAAGACGCCCATGCAGATTCGCGAGCTCGGCGTGCGCCTGTCGTTCGTCCCCGAGGACAGACTCGGCATGGGACTCGTCGGCAACATGGATATAGTCGACAACATGATGCTGCGAAGCTACCGCAAGGGCAAGAGCGCGTTCCTTGAACGCAAGAAGCCCAAGACGCTCGCGGAAAAGGTCATCAGCGACCTCGAGGTCGTCACCCCGAGCGCGAATACGCCCGTTCGCCGTCTCTCCGGCGGCAACGTGCAGAAGGTGCTCGTCGGCCGCGAGATTGCCTCCTCCCCTACCGTCTTTATGGCTGCCTACCCCGTGCGCGGACTTGACATCAACTCATCCTATCTCATATATAACCTGCTCAATCAGCAGAAGGAAAAGGGCGTCGCCGTTATATTTGTCGGCGAGGATCTCGACGTTCTGCTTGAGCTCTGCGACCGAATCCTCGTCATAAACTCCGGCAAGATAACGGGAGTGGTTGACGCAAGGACTTCCACAAAGGAAGAGCTCGGTCTGCTTATGACAAAAACCGACGGAGGTGAAACCCATGAGTAAGTCAAACGGACAGAAGCGCGAGCCGCTTTTCCACATAGTCAAGCGCAGCACCGTTCCCTCATGGGCGGCATGGCTTATCAGAATCGGCGCGGTCATTCTGGCGCTGCTCGTCTGCGCGGTCGTGACCGTCGTCATCACCGGTCAGAATCCCGCGGAGGTCTATTCCGCGATAATCTTCGGCGCGGTCGGCTCGCCCAGGCGCATATGGAGCCTGTTCCAGAACCTCGCGATGCTCCTTTGCATTTCGCTCGCAGTCACCCCCGCATTCAAGATGAAATTCTGGAACATCGGCGCCGAGGGGCAGGCGCTCATGGGCGGCTTCGCAACCGCCTCATGTATGATCCTCTTCGGCGACAAGCTCCCGTCCTACATTCTCTTCCCCGTTATGATAATAACAAGCGTCATTGCAGGTGCGATATGGGCTTTTATCCCCGCGTTCTTCAAGGCGAAGTGGAACACCAACGAGACGCTTTTCACGCTGATGATGAACTACATCGCCACACAGATAGTCGCCTACTTCTGCTACAAGTGGTCGAACCCCAAGGGCTCGGGTCACATCGGCGTTATCAACAGCGTCAGCCACAGTGGCTGGCTGCCGAGTCTCGGCAATCAGGATTATCTGCTCAACATACTGATAGTTGCGGCTCTGACCGTCTTTATGTACATCTATCTCAAGTACAGCAAGCACGGCTATGAGATTTCCGTTGTCGGCGAGAGTGAAAACACTGCGCGCTACATCGGCATAAACGTCAAAAAGGTCATCATGCGCACGATGCTTCTCTCCGGTGCGCTCTGCGGCATAACCGGCTTCCTGCTCGTCAGCGGCACCGACCACACCGTAGCGACGAACACCGTCGGCGGACGCGGCTTCACTGCGATAATGGTATCGTGGCTCGCAAAGTTCAACCCCGCCTACATGATCCTCACCTCGCTGCTCATCGTTTTCTTCCAAAAGGGCGCGATTCAGATATCGACGAGCCTCGGACTCAACGACTCGTTCGCAGATATCATAACCGGCATAATAATCTTCTTCATCATCGGCAGTGAGTTCTTCATCAACTACTCTGTCAAGTTCCGCAGCAAGGAGGCGAAGGCATAATGATAGTTATTACATTTATTCAGCGTGCTATAATGCAGAGCATTCCTCTGCTCTTCGGCTCAACAGGCGAGACTATAACCGAAAAGGGCGGCAACCTGAACCTCGGTATCCCCGGCATAATGTATGTCGGCGGTATCTCCGGCGTTATCGGTGCGTTCTTCTATGAGAAAAATGCCGCCGCGATAAACCCGTTCCTCGCAGTACTCATTCCCCTGCTCTCGAGCATTCTCGGCTCGGCGCTCATGGGTCTGCTCTACTGCTTCCTGACCGTCACGCTGCGTGCGAATCAGAACGTTACGGGTCTTGCGATGACGACCTTCGGCGTCGGCTTCGGCAACTTCTTCGGCGGCTCGCTCATCAAGATAACCGGAAGCGACATCCCCTCGATAGCGCTGAGCGCGACGAGCAACTGCTTTAAAACCACGCTTCCGTTTGCTTCAAAGCTCGGAAAAGTCGGAGATCTTCTCTTCTCCTACAGCTTTCTCGCCTACACCGCGATAATCATCGCGCTCATAACCGCCTACTTCTTCAAGCATACGCGCACGGGACTTCAGCTTCGCGCAGTCGGCGAGAACCCCGCAACGAGCGACGCGGCGGGCATAAACGTCGGCAGATACAAGTATGTTTCGACTGTTGTCGGCAGCATTATAGCAGGTCTCGGCGGTCTCTACTACGTCATGGACTACGCAAACGGCGTATGGTCGAACAACGGCTTCGGCGACCGCGGCTGGCTTGCGATCGCGCTCGTTATCTTTGCGGTTTGGAAGCCCGACCTCGGCATACTCGGCTCGTTCCTCTTCGGCGGTCTCATGGTCGTTCACAACTACATCCCGAACCTCAGCTTCGGCGCGCAGGAGCTGTTCATGATGACCCCCTACGTCGTTACGATAATCGTTCTTGTCGCTGTCAGTATGCGCCGCAAGCGCGAGAATCTGCCTCCCGCAAGCCTCGGACTTTCTTACTTCCGCGAGGATCGATAATATTGATTTTTTGAAACTCATGGTGTATAATAAAGCCATAAAACTTAGGAGGTTTTACTATGTTAGTTTCCGCAGCAAAAATGCTCAAAGATGCAAAGGCCGGCAAGTACGCGGTCGGTCACTTCAATATCAACAACCTTGAGTGGACAAAGGCTATTCTTCTCACCGCTCAGGAGCTCAACTCCCCCGTTATCCTCGGCGTGTCCGAAGGCGCGGGCAAGTATATGTGCGGTTTCAAGACCGTCACCGCCATGGTTGACGCTATGGTCGACGAGCTCGGAATTACCGTTCCCGTTGCGCTTCACCTTGATCACGGCTCCTATGAGGGCGCGCTCAAGTGCATCGAGGCGGGCTTCTCCTCCGTCATGTTCGACGGCTCTCACTACGGCATTGAGGAAAATATTGCAAAGACAAAGGAAATAATCGCTCTCGCTCATTCGAAGGGCATTTCCGTTGAAGCCGAAGTCGGCGCCATCGGCGGTGAAGAGGACGGCGTTATAGGCGGCGGCGAGGTCGCAGACCCCGAGGAGTGCAAGATGATTGCCGATCTCGGCGTCGATATGCTCGCAGCGGGCATAGGCAATATCCACGGCAAGTATCCCGCGAACTGGAAGGGTCTGAGATTCGACGTTCTCGCCAACATCCAGGAGCTCACCGGCGAGATGCCCCTCGTTCTCCACGGCGGCACTGGCATTCCCGCAGACATGATAAAGGAAGCTATCTCCCTCGGCGTTTCCAAGATAAACGTCAACACCGAGTGCCAGCTTGCTTTTGCCGAGGCTACCAGAAAGTACATCGAGGCAGGCAAGGATCTTGAGGGCAAGGGCTTCGATCCCAGAAAGCTTCTCGCACCCGGCTTCGAGGCTATCAAGGCTACCGTCAAAGAGAAGATGGAGCTGTTCGGCTCGGTCAACAAGGCATAAGAAAAGCTCCAAAAAGCAATTTACCGGCAGAGTAAAATCTGCCGGTTTTTTCATTTGGGGAGATGATAAAAAATTGCCGCCGATATTTTAACTCGGCGGCTTTTGCATATGAGAATACGGGCGGTTATTTTTTTGCGTATGCCGATTGAAAAAATCCGATTGATATTCGCGCACCGTAATAGTATCATTCAATATTACAGCCTTAACATAACACCATTTGGTGTTAAAGCCAATAGTATCGTTTGATATTATGATAGGATTGTGACAGTATACAAAACGAAGGAGGCTTTTTCGTGAAACTGTCACAAAGAATACGGGCAATGCGTGAGGATCACGACCTGACCCAGACGGACATAGCAAAACTGCTCAACACCTCGCAGACGGTATATTCACGCTATGAGCGCGACGAACGAACTCTGCCGACCGAGATGCTTTATACTCTTGCGCTCTACTACAACATCTCCGCGGACTACCTTTTGGGGCTTACAGACGAGCCGAAAGCGCTGCAATAAAGTTTAACGCCAGAGTGCGGATATCTCTATTGACTGCGCTCGGGCGTTATTGTATAATCAACTAAAAATCTTAGGGGGAACAGATAAATGCTCACTATAAAAGACGGCGAGTTTAAAATGAACGGCGAGAGCTTTCGCATATATTCCGGCTCGATGCACTATTTCCGCATTATGCCCGAATATTGGGAGGACAGGCTCAAAAAGCTCAAGGCGGCGGGCTTTAACACGGTCGAAACCTATGTCTGCTGGAATATGCACGAGCCTAAAAAGGGCGAATTTGATTTCACGGGCAGATTTGACATCAGGCGGTTCATCAAGACCGCCCAAAAGGTCGGACTCTATGCTATAGTCAGACCCGGCCCGTATATCTGCGCCGAATGGGACTTCGGCGGACTGCCCGCATGGCTGCTCAAGGACAGAAATATGCGCCTGCGCTGCGCCTATCCCGATTATTTGCAGCACGTTTCGGACTTCTATCACAGGCTGTTTAAGGAGATAGGCGACCTTCAGCAGAGCGAGGGCGGCAACATAATCGCCATGCAGGTCGAGAACGAATACGGCAGCTACGGCAACGACAAGGAGTATCTCAGATATATCGAAAAGCTCATGCTCGACTGCGGCGCAAAGGTCATGCTCTTCACCTCCGACGGCGACGACAACAGTATGCTCTCCGGCGGCACGCTCCCCGACCTGTTCAAGACACTGAACTTCGGCTCGCGCACGGCCGTTATATTCAACGCCCTTGAAAGATTCCACGAGACCGCGCCGAAGATGTGCACGGAGTTCTGGTGCGGCTGGTTTGACCACTGGGGCGAGGAGCACCACACCCGCGGCTCGGACAGCGTATCTGATGAGATAAAGGCTTTTCTTGATATCGACGCAAGCTTCAACTTCTATATGTTCCACGGCGGCACGAACTTCGGCTTCACAGCCGGAGCAAACTACTACGACGAATATCAGCCGACCGTCACAAGCTACGACTACTGCGCTCTGCTGACCGAATGGGGCGACTACACGCCCGCCTACTACGCGGTCAGAGAGATTCTGCTCAAGGCGCAGAATCTGCCCGAAACCGAGCTTCCCGCCTCGCCCGAGCTTCAAAATATCGGAAAAGTGGCGCTCGGTGAGAGCACCTCGATTATGAGCAATCTCGACAATCTCGGTGAGCGCCGCCGCGTTCCCCTGCCCGAGAGCATGGAATATTTCGGTCAGAACAGCGGCATGATCTACTATGAAACGAAGCTTGAGCAGATATATAATCCGCACAGCCTGCGCGTTGCCCACGTCCACGACACGGCGTATGTCTACATCGACGGCGAGCCCAAGGCGAAAATAGACCGCCGCGACGAGAACAAAATCAAAGGCTACGACACCTTCGATTTTGACGGCTGCACGGACGGCTGCACCATAGGCGTATTGGTTGACGCGATGGGACGCGTAAACTACGGCGAGCACATCTACGACCGCAAGGGCATTGAAGCCATACGCTACGGCAATCAGAACCTCATGGGCTACGATGTCATCACGCTCCCGCTCGACAACCCGGAGAAGATCGACTTTTCGCTCGCAGACAGCAGGTATCCCCTTTTCATGCGCGGTCACTTCAAAGCGCAGGGTCAAAAGGACTGCTTTGTACATTTAGACGGCTTCAAAAAGGGCTTCGTCTACATAAACGGCTTCAACATCGGCCGCTATTGGGAGATAGGTCCGCAGCGCGCGCTCTACATCCCCGGAGTCCTGCTCAAGGACGAGAACGAGATAATCGTACTCGAGCTTGAGGGCTGCGAAAAGGCGGAGGTCGAGATAACCGCCGAGCCGGATTTGGGATAAGAAAAAATATATAAAACACAAAACCCCGAGCTGTTTTTACAGTTCGGGGTTCATTTATGCTATGCTGTTTTTTTACTGCTTTGCGCCGTTATCGAACATCTCAAGAGCCTTGACGCTGATCGCGAAGCAGTTTGCAAGTCCTTCTTCGTTCATGTTGTCATAGGTATCTCTTCTGGTATGATAGTAGTCCTCAAGCTTATGATTGAGGCCGGTGACGCCGGTCGCTCTGAAGCCCGCCTGAGCGAAAGCCGCGGAGTCGGTAGCGCCGCCGAGAGGCGGAACCCAGCCCTTCTTGCAGGCAATGTCAAGCTCCTTGGCAGCCTCCATGAACAGGTCGGAAACGTCCTTGTCGGCCTTTACAGTACCGTTGAGGTCGCGGTAGTTGGTCATGAGGTACTTGGGATCGTGAATCGTATCATAGGAGAAGATGAAGGTCGGGACATCGTCGAACTCACCCTTATGAGCCTCGCACCATGCCTTTGCGCCGCGCAGACCCGCTTCCTCGGAGCCTGTGAGGATAACGCCGATTTCGGTATTCTCGAGCTCAATGCCCTCATCCTTGAGAGCCTTGAGGATAGCAATACCCATGTAGCAGCCGGAGAGGTTGTCGTTCGCGCCGTCAACAACGCGGTTCTCGTTCCACATCCAATAGAGGCCGATAAGGAACGGGACAAACACAAGGCCTATAAGGCGAAGAAGTCCGAGAGTGTCGCCGGCATCGAACGGCGGAACACTAAGTCCGTTCTTTGCGACAAGTATTATAGAAACAACAAGATAATATACGGCGCCGATACCGCAGATAACCGCGTGACCCTCAAAGCCGACACCGCCGAGCTTATAGTTTACGGGCCACTCCCAGGCAGCGTCCGGATGGCCGTTGAAGAATATGCGGCGCTTGACCTCGCCCTTGCAGCTCTTGACTGCGGTGACGTTATGGCCGGTCTTTTCCGGGAAGCAGCGGTCGATAAGCTTCTTATACAGACCGAACTCCATAAAGACGATGAACAGTCCGACAACGATAAGAATTATCGAGATGAGAGGATAAAAGAACGAAAGGGCAATTGCCGCGAGGACGAAGGTGATGGTGAAATAAATCCATCCGTAGAATGAGCCGGGATTCTCCTTGAACGGCTCGACGTCGGCTCTCTCGCATCCGCACTCGTTTTTGAGCACGTCCGCCATGTACTCGCAGGCCTGATGCTCGCCCTTTGAACCGGGATCGCGCTTTTCGAAGCTCTTGCATATGTGAGTTATCTCGCTCACCATATACTTGGCAGCTTCTTTCTTCTTGTCAATTATCGACTGAAGATTCATTTTTTATTACCTCCTTGAAATATATAAGTCGAGCGGCCGCCCGAGGCTGCTGCACTTTTCGCGGCTGCCGCTCAAAACAGTCTTTTATTTGCGGGGACCGGTAAAGCCGTTCGCCTGCTGGAACTTGTCAATTTTGTCGATAACTCCGAGGACGACGTCGAAGCCGTTGCCGACGGTTTCAACATCGAAGCGCTCGGGCATATCGCGCCAGGTGTGATAATAATAGGTAAGGGTCGGATCCTGAGCCGCAAAGGTGACGGATTTGGCACCGGCCTTTGTCATCGGAGTGCTGTCGCAGCCGCCGACGGGGTTATGTATGCAGCCCTTGGTCTTGCTCTCTATTCCGAGCTCCGCAAAGGTATCCTTGAACATCGTTTCAAGATCCTTGTCGAAGCGGCAGAACTGCCAATCGTCCTTGACAACGACCTCGAAATAGTCCTTGTCGGCGACGGAGTCTATATTTATGTTCCAGACATTGTCAAGAATCGGCTCGCCCTTATGCATACGGGTGAACGCGATAGAGCCGCGCAGACCCGCCTCCTCGGAGCCGCAGTTGAAGTCGATTATACGGCAGTTTTTGGGCATCTTCTCGGGATTCTCTTTGAAATACTTCGTAACGACATAGCTGAGAGCGCAGCCCGTTGCGTTATCCATAGCGCCGCGCGAAGCGTTGCGCGGATCGGGATCTGCCCACATGATAAGGAACGCACTGCCTATGGCGGTAACGAGGGGCATAAAGCGCATAGCGAACATAAAGTTCACAAACGCGGGCGAAGCAAAAGCCTCTACTGCCCAACCTGCGCCGAAATAATATCCGGTGTAGATAGTCGCAACGGCGACAGAAGCGCCGGCGAGGAAGAAGAAGCAAAGCGCACCGAAGCCGACCTTGGCGAAGGTAGCGATGAGCCCGAGCTTGGGCTTCGTATAGGCGTGCTCCGAATGACGCCAGTTCCAGCTGGTATCGGTATGACCGGAGAGGACAATGGTATAGTCATACTTGCCGTCCTCCGGGAGCAGCTCGCCGTAGGTATTCTGCGATATCTCCTGCTTAAAGAACATATCGAACCATGTCTTATAAAGGAAAACGCTGCATACGAGCCAAACAATAACGGCTATCGACACGAGCGCCATTCCGTACCAGACCGAGGGGATGCCCATTGCAATATATACAAGGGCGCTCAGCGCAAGACCGACCCAGCCGGCATAGGGGATTCCGCCGATGGACGCACGCGGAGAGACCGCAAATTCTTCACGAATCGGCTCGATGCCTATCTCTCTGAGCTTATCGCCCATATAGGCCGCAAATTTTTTCTCATTGTCGGTACCCGGCAATCTTGAACCGATGTTCTTCGAGGCGTGATTGACTATATCATACACCTCTTGAGCATACTTTCTGTGTTCTTCTTTCATAAAAAGCGACACTCCTTTTGTAAATGTGTCATAATTATACAATATTTCGGAGATGAAAAGCAATAGACATTAAATAGAATACAAAAATTTCTTTAAAATTTGTTAACAAATAAATTATTTCGGCGATTGGCGGGAATAATAGCAAATACAAGATAAAATATTCTCACAAGAAAGGATGAATAAAAACGGACAAGAATAAAAGAAAAAAGATTTCCGAGTGCGACTGCCCTACCCCGAGCGCCGCTTCCGTAACGGGCGAGCCCGAGGACGTGTTTGACATGGTGAACAAATACGGCACGTACAACATTCAGCCCACCGCCCAGACCGAAAATTCCTTTCCGTATATTTCGCAGGGATTGCCTGAAAAAAGCAAAAATATTAAAAAGAATTAACTTCTTCCCTGCGGTATTAACCGCGGTTTTTTTGGTATAAAGTAACTTTTCTTGTTTGAAACGCTCAAAAATCGTTGACAGAATTTGTATAATCTACTAAAATATGAAAAGGAAGATATTGTTTTGGGGGGAGTAGATAATATTGTTAAGAATCGCAGTATGCGAGGACAACATTCGCGAGCTTCGTGAAATCATGTCGCTCATTGAGGAGTACCCGCGCAAGTCAGCCTACGGGATAGAGGCTACCGCCTTTTCCGATTCCGAAGAATTGGCAAAACGGATAGACGAGTTTGATGTTTTTCTTCTCGATTACCTGATGCCGGGAATAGACGGGCTCGAGCTTTCAAAACGTATCAGAGAGAAATATATGACAACAAAAACCATTATATTCATCTCGCGGTATGACGACATCGTCTACGATGCATTTGAGGTTCACGCCCATCGCTATCTCATCAAGCCCGTTGAAAAGGAAAAGCTCTATCAGGCGCTCAACGAGCTCAACGTAGACGCGTATGCGTTTCGCCGACTGCTTGTCAAGAACGGCGGAGAGTCAATGCTTATCGATATAGACAAGATATATTTTATCGAAGTCAAGCTCAAGAACACGCATATCCACTATGAAGAAAACGGCGAGGAGAGGGTTTTCGTATGCAGAAAATCGCTCAACAGCTTTGAGAGGGAACTCTCCCCTTTCTGGTTTCAGCGCACACACCGCGCCTATCTGACGAACCTTGCGATGATAGAGTCGTTTGACAACAAGAACATATACATAAAAAATCTGGAGAGGTGTATTCCTGTTGGACCCAACCATATTAACAAGGTATCGAGCAGGCTCTTCCAGCTGACTCGGCAGCGTAACGGAGGCGATGCCGGGAGGTCTGCGATATGAATGCATTCGCAGCGCTCTGTGCTCCGCTGAATCTTGTCAGCTGTGTGTGCTGTATTCTTCTTGTACACACATTTTTGTATTCGGTCGGTTACGAAACGAAAACGAGAAAAATCCCGCTCACTGTTTTCTGTTTCGTCCTCGCTGTGCTCAGCTTCGCTCCGGCATTTTTGCCGAAATACCTCGATGTGGCCGACACCGTTGACATGACATCGACTCTGTGCCACATCGTCTATCCCTATCTGATGTTCAAGTCGCGCAAAAAGACGGCCTTTTTATGGATAGGAATTGCCATGGTATCGAGCTTTGACTACCTGGCGTTCATATTAAACTATGCCATGAGGCTCGGCGTCATAGGTCAGCTGATAACCCGTATTGTCATATATCTAATTATATTCGCCGTCACCGCGCTGATCGTCAGAAGGCGAGGACGGGCAGACCTCACGGAAGCCTTCGACAAATTCCCGCCTGTCGCAAGCCTGATGATATACGCGGCTTTTCTCGCCGCATATTACAGTGTCACGGTCTCGTTCAACGCGGAATATACAAAAGAAACGGCAAACTCGCTGACGATGTTTTCTTCGCTGCTTATCGTCGGCTGCATAGCGTATCTGGTAATAAAATATCTCACTGCCTCGCAGAAAAAACGCGCAACGGAAAAGCAGCTCGAGCTCGAGCTCAACCATTACAGCAACATGGTTGAAAAGAACCGTGATATGCGCGTGTTTCGCCATGATTTCAAGAACAATCTTATCTCCGTAAGAGCCCTGATAGGCGGCGGTCAATATAACGAAGCGGAAAAATACATAGACGAGCTCTACGGCAGACTCGACGCGACAAAGAATACATTTTCAACCGGAAACCATCTCGCGGACGCCATACTCGCCGAGAAAAATTCTGCGGCCGTTTCGCAGAAAACCGAAATAGATTTTGACGGAATCATACCGAGCGACGGTATAGACAACATCGACCTTTGCACAATCCTTGCAAATGCGCTCGACAACGCCCTTGAAGCGAGCAAGCCGATTGAAAATGCGATAATCAATGTGCGCGCCACCGTAAATTCCGCGGTTTTCATGCTCACCGTCAGCAACCCCACCCTCCAACCTGTCGAGATAAAGAACAACCGTGTAAAGACAACTAAAGCAGACAGCGTAAACCACGGACTCGGCATCGGGAGCATAAAGAATGCGGCAAAAAAATATAACGGCGAAATAAATCTCAAATATGAAGACGGACATTTCACTGTTGAAGTGATGATGATAATGAGAAAGGGTGCAAGAAAAAATGAAGGGTAAAATCAAAGCAACGCTCAGGAGATTCTTGAGCATTGCTCTCGCGGCGCTTATTCTGGCAGGCTGCGCGGGGGCGGCTTTCGCCGACGGCTCGGACGCGAGCGGTACGCTAAACGGCATTAACTGGGTGTATACCGCCGCCGACAAGACGCTTGTTTTGAGCGGCAGCGGCACACTTGACGCAAGTTCTGACGCCTTCAGCACATCGGCTTGGAACGCCGAATATGTAAAGATCGGCGCAGATGTAGACATCAAAAGCGGTTTGGTATTTAATCACTTCAATTTTGTCAAGGCATTTGAAGTGGATGCGGACAGCAAATATCTCTGCAGCCCCGACAGCATGCTTATGAGCAAAGATCAGACCGTGCTGTTAAAATACCCGTCAAGGAATAATGAATTTTCGTTCTATACCATTCCGGATACCGTAAAGACCATTTCTTACGCTGCTTTTGAGTATGCCCCTCTCAAAACCGTATTTCTCAACGACGGTCTTGAGACTATTGAGGGCTTCGCGTTTTCAAACAGCAGCCTGCTTTATATCACAATACCCGGAACTGTTACTTCAATAGGACAGAGTGTTCTGGCACAATGCAGCTCTATTACAAAGGTAACTTTTGAAGAGGGCGTTACTGCAATACCGACGTCTGCCTTTGACAGATGCCGAAATCTCGAAACAGTCAATCTTCCCGATTCGCTGACGACCATAGGCGATATCGCATTCTGGGGCTGCACCAAACTTAAATCCCTGAAGCTCCCGAAAAATCTTCGTGAATTCAAAGGCACTCCCGGAAGAAATATGGGCGGACTCAACATCGCTTTGACGGTCGATCCGGAGAACCAATATTTCAGCACGGATGAGCTCGGTGTGCTCTACAACAAGGACAAGACCCTGCTCTACTATTGCCCGAATCTCCCCTATACTTTCGACTACACGGTCAGATGCAACCTCAGCGAATATGCATTCAAGGGCTGCGAAAATCTCAGAAATGTTGACATCGCCTACGACCTGCATATCATCCCCGAAAATACATTTAACGGATGCACAAGCCTCGACACCGTGACTCTTCCCGCAACGCTCCAGCGAATCGACAGCACGGCGTTCAACTCATCGCTCAAGACCGTAAACTACCGCGGCACGGAGGAGCTCTGGAACCTTATATCCGTTTACAGCTCCGGCAACAACGCGCTTAAATCGGCAAATATTGTTTATAACTACAGCGAAGAGGAAGAGCCGGAGGAGATAACGCTCACATACGACAAGGATTCAAACACCGTGACCATAACGGGAAGCGGAACTTTGACTGTCAACGACCTGAACAAATGGAACACAGCGGAAATAAACACCTACGGCCTCAAGGTCAAAATAGGCAAGGGCATCAACATAACGGACGGTCAGATATTCAACGACTGCTCGACGGCGTTCTACTACATGACATCTTTCGAGGTCGATTCCGGCAACCCGTATCTCAGCTCGCTCAACGGAATTCTCTACAACAAGGACAAGACAAAGCTCATCAGGTTCCCCGACAGGCACACAACGGCAAGTTACGACGTTGTCGAGTGCACGGTTGCATCGACGGTAAAAGAAATCGCGCCATATTCGTTCGCGAGCACGGGAGTCACCGATGTCAATCTCCCGAGCGGACTTGAAACCATCGGCGACCGCGCCTTTTACAACGCTACAAAGCTTGTTGACATCACTATCCCCGACTCCGTAAAGACAATAGGCACAGGCGCATTCAAAAATTGCAGCAAAATGACAAAATCAACCCTGCCCGAGGGTCTTGAAACTATTCCTCAGGAATGCTTCTCGGGCTGCAAAAAGCTTGAAAGCGTGAACATCCCGGATTCAGTCACAAAGATAAGCTATGGGGCTTTCACAAACTGCGCGCTCAAAGAGATAAATATATCGAAAAATCTTACGGTGATATCAATTCCCGGCTACACCTTCGCAGGATGCCCTGCGGCGGTCACGGTAGACGCAGACAACCCGAGCTACAGTGCAGACAGTCTCGGTGTGCTCTATAACAAAGACAAATCGCTCCTGCTCCACTGTCCGAACTTTGAAAAGGCATTTACTTTCGACATAAGCTGCGGCATAGAGCAATATGCGTTCTCCAGCTGCTCGAACCTCACGGACGTGACCTTCTCCTTTGCAATCAAAAAAATCCCGTTCGGCGCGTTCAGGAATTGCAGCTCGCTCAAAATAACCACCGTTCCCGACACGGTCAGGATGATAGATTCTGTGGCATTCTCAGGCTGCGCCATGACAAACTTCTATCTCCCCGACTCTGTCGAATACTTGGGAGACAGCGTTTTTGAGCGCACACCGCTGACACATTTTGAGTTCAATGACAAAATAGATACCTTTAAGGACACATTCCCGATATGCAAAAATCTCAGGACGGTCGTTCTCGGCAAGGGCATAAAGAAAATAGAGTCCGGTGCGCTCGGCGGCACGAGCAAGATAGACACGATATATTACCGCGGCAGCAAAAGCGACTGGAAAAAGATAAACGTCACCGACGTTGCCTCGGCGCTCAAAAATATCAAGATTGTCTATAACTACGGCCAGACGAGCGGCGTTTGCGGAGATAACCTCACATGGAGCCTGCAGCCCGACCTCTTCCAGATAACTGTTGAGGGCAGCGGCGATATGTATTCCTACGACAACGCTGAGGACTTCACCTGGAACAGCACCGCAGACGATGTCACGGGCATTGTAATAGGCAACGGCGTCACCTCCGTAGGCAAGAATGCGTTCAACGGCTTCCCCTATCTCAACGAAGTACTGCTCGGAAGCACCGTTGCAAGAATCGACTCTCTCGCATTCGCAAACTGCGGCGGCCTTATGACCGTTGCGATAACAACGGAGGGCGACACGGAAATAGAGTACGGCGCGTTTGACGGTCACAACGAAAAATTCCTGCTCATATGCGACGAGAAGAACACCGCCGCGCAGGCTTTCGCCCTTGATAATGAGATGCCGCTTGTGACAGTAAGCTACGACGAAGAGAAGAAGGTTATAAACTTCAAGGGCACGCTCACCGTCTTTGAGAGCGTTGCCGGAAGATACCTTGCCTACTACGCGTCGAGATACCCCGACGCCATGTATCTCCACTTCGACGTTCTGACCTTCGACGGAATCAAGACGGCAGACTCGACGGACGGCAAGAGATTCGAGTGCGTCGATCCCGACTCCGAATATCTCACCTTCAAGGACATCTATGTGAAGATAAGCGTTATGAAGGACGGCGAGGAAAAGGACGTCACCTTCGGCGAAATGCTTGAAAGATACGAAAACGGCGACTACGACGCTTTCTATGCCGAAATAGAGAACGACAACGGCACGGATAAATCGCTCGTTGTCAAGGCTTTCCAAGCAATCTTCAAGCCGATTCTTAAAATCACGTCATCTATAATTAATTTTATAAAGAAGCTGTTTAAATAACACAGACGAGCCGCTCTGCAAAACTCGCAGGGCGGCTCTTTTTGCGTTTCGTTCGCGCTTATTATTGATTTTCTTCCCGCGAAATGATATTATAAAGGGCAACAGATTCTCGGAGATGAGTTTTGTGTTTATTCTGACGCTCGGCAGCACCGACCCGTTTTTCAATCTGTCGGCGGAGGAATATCTGCTCCGCGAAAAAAACGAGGATTTTTTCCTGCTTTGGAGAAATGAGCCGTGCATTGTAATCGGTAAGAATCAGGTCGCTGCGGACGAAATAAACCCCGATTATGTCTCGGCCCGCTCCCTGCCCGTTGTCAGGCGTATGACCGGCGGCGGGGCAGTTTATCACGACGCGGGCAACCTCAATTTTTCGTTCATTCAAAACGGCGAGCCGAACAGAGCGGCGCTGTGCGGACCTGTTATCGAGGTTCTTCGCTCCCTCGGCGTTGAAGCGGAGCTTTCCGGGCGAAATGATATCACAGTCGACGGCAGAAAAGTTTCCGGCACCGCTATGTGCTCGCACGGCGGCAGATCGCTTTTTCACGGAACGCTGCTGATAAATTCCGACCTCGACGCCCTGTCCGAAGCTCTGAGATCGGACGGGGAAAAGCTTGCGGGACACGGGGTAAAATCAGTGAGAAGCCGCGTGGCAAACATCTCTGAATTCACTGAAAAACCGCTCTGTGCAGAGGCTGTCGGTGCGATGCTCGCCCGTTATATGACGGAGCGCGGCGGCGAAAAATACGAGCTTAACGAAAATGAGATAAGCGCCGTTTCGGCAATTCGGAACAGCAAATATACCGCCGACTCGTCGAGCTGCGGGGCTGAGTATCCCGAGCAGTCGGAGCGCGTGCGTCTCAGGTGCGGGACGGTCTGCATAAAGAAGAAAACCGCCTGCGGGAGAATAGAGGATATCCGCATTTTCGGCGACTTTATGAACACCGGAGACGTATCGGAGATTGAGAAGCATCTTAAAGGAATCGAGCTTCGGCGCGGGGCGATAACATCGGCGCTCGAATCGGTTCAAACGAAAAAATATATCCCCGGGCTGACAGCCGGGGAGCTTGCGGACATCATAACAAAAAGCGAGTGATACACATGGAGAGACTCAAAAGAACGGCCGCCATACACGATATATCGGGCTTCGGCAAGTGCTCGCTGACAGTCGCGCTGCCGATAATCTCCGCTATGGGCATTGAAGTGGCGGCCATACCCACGGCCGTGCTCTCTACGCAGACGGGCGGGCTCGAGGGCTTCACCTACCGCGACCTCACGGCAGATATGCGCCCGATAGCGGCGCACTGGAAAAAGCTCGGAATAAAATTTGACGCGATATACAGCGGCTTTCTCGGCTCTCTTGAACAGATAGACATAGTGACGGATTTCATCGATGACTTCAAGGAGAAAAACACCGTTGTGCTCGTCGACCCCGCTATGGCGGACGGCGGCAGTATGTACTCGGTGTTCAACATGGACTTTGCAAGGCAGATGACGCGCCTTTGCGCAAAGGCGGACATAATCGTTCCGAATTTTACGGAGGCCGCGTTCATGCTCGGCGAGGAATATCGCCCCGCCCCATATACAAAGGAATTTGTCGAATCGACGCTCAAAAGGCTCTCTGAGCTCGGGCCGTCAAAGGTGGTTCTGACGGGCGTTGCATTCGACAAAAAGCAGGTCGGCTCGGCTACCTACGACCGCCTGACAGATAAAATAAGCTACGCGCTTTCGGACACGGTGGACGGATATTTTCACGGCACGGGCGACGTATTTGCGAGCGCTCTGCTCGGCGCGTACCTGAACGGACTCACCCTCGCCGAGAGCGCACGGATAGCCGTTGACTACACCCACGGCTGCATAGAGAGGACAAAGGAAGCCGGAACCGACCTTCGCTACGGCGTTGACTTTGAGCACGGAATCCCCGACCTGCTTCGGCAGACGGGAATAATATAAATATAAAGAGGAGAGGACTAAATGAGCTACGCAGACGAAGTATTTATCGCAAACTGCAAGGATATACTCGAAAACGGCACTTGGGACACGGACTACAACGTTCGCCCGCACTGGGAGGACGGCACAAGCGCGCACACGATAAAGAAATTCGGCATTGTCAACCGCTATGACCTTTCAAAGGAGTTCCCCGCGATGACGCTGAGAAAGACCTTCATCAAGAGCGCAACGGACGAGCTGCTTTGGATATGGCAGAAGAAATCGAACAACGTCAACGACTTCAACGGCCACGTCTGGGACTCCTGGGCGGACGAAAGCGGCAGCATAGGAAAGGCATACGGCTATCAGCTCGGAGTCAAGCACCACTATCCCGAGGGCGAGTTTGATCAGGTTGACCGAGTTCTCTATGACCTCAAGCACAACCCGCTCAGCCGCCGCATTCTGACTAATATATATGTCCACGCTGATCTGAGCGAGATGCACCTCTACCCCTGCGCATACAGCATGACCTTCAACGTCACGGGCAAGAAGCTCAACGCCATTCTCAACCAGCGCTCGCAGGATATGCTCACGGCGAACAGCTGGAACGTCTGCCAATATGCGACGCTCGTTCATATGATAGCGCAGGTGTCGGGGCTTGAGCCGGGCGAGTTCGTCCATGTCATAGCCGACGCACACATATATGACAGGCACGTTCCGATAGTTGAGGAGCTTATAAAGCGCGAGCCATACGACGCGCCTAAGTTTATACTCGACAAGTCGATAACCGACTTCTACAAATTCACGCCCGACAGCGTGCATTTTGAGGACTACAAGTATCACGAATTCACCGAAAAAATACCCGTTGCGATATAAGGAGCCAAGATGAAAGCAATAGTTTGCGCCGACATAAATTGGGGCATAGGAAAGGGCGCGGGAATGCTCTTTCACATCCCCGCAGACCTAAAATTTTTCAAAGAAAAGACCATGGGCGGCACCGTCATAATGGGGCGCACGACATTTCTCTCCCTGCCGGGGCCGAAGGCTCTGCCGGGCAGAAAGAACATCGTGCTGACGCGAAGCGACGGTTGGAGCGCCGAAAATGTTACGGTGTGCCGCAGCACAGACGAGCTTGCGGACATAATAAATAGCGACGAAAAAGTGTTTCTTATAGGCGGCGAGGCAGTCTACGGTGAGCTCATAGACGCCTGCGACGAGGCATTTGTAACACGAGTCAACGCGGACGGGGGCGCAGAAAAGTTCTTCCCCGACCTCGACGCCCGCGCAGGCTGGAGGCTCGTTGAGCGCTCCGCCGCGCAGGAGAGCAACGGATACGTTTTCACGTTTGACAGATATGTAAAAAAATAAGCTATACGAAACGGGATTGACGGACTGACCGCCAATCCCGTTTTTTTGTTTTATTCGGTCGGGTCGGACTTTTTTCAGCTCTTTAATCAAAGATTTATTTTTGCGCTATCGCCGTTCTTGTCGCAATATGCACAAACAAAGCGCCCGACATTTGGAAATATTGACGAGAGAAAAATAAAGTTTTTCCGTTGACAAACGCCGAAAAGGATGATAATATACAACTGAGCTATTTGAGATAGCTCAGTTAGCTAACTTTTTAATACGGAGGACAAATCGTGATTATACTCGATTTCCACTCAAAAACACCTATCTACGAACAGATCGAGGAGCAGGTGATGCTCATGGTCAGGCGCGGCGTGTACAAGCCGCACGACCGTCTGCCCTCCACCCGCTCTTTAGCTTCCGAGCTCAAGCTCAACGTGAACACCGTAAAGCGCGCGTTCCAGGAGCTTGAGGCAAAGGGCGTGACCTATTCCCAACCCGGGCGCGGAGTCTTTATCAGCGAAAACGCGGCGGACAACAGCCGCGTGCGCGAGCAGGCTCTTTCGGCGCTCTCGGCCGCTCTGCGCTCGGCGAAGGCAAACGGGCTGAGCGAAGCGGATATTGAGGAGCTTCTAAAGCAGGTCTACGCCGAAAACAAATGAAAGGAGCAAAGAGGCAAACGCCATGATTGAATTCAGAAACGTCACCAAAAGCTACGGCGATTTTACCGCCGTTGAGGACATATCCTTCTCCGCCTGTGACTCGTCCGTCTGCGGTCTGATAGGCTACAACGGCGCGGGCAAAACAACGCTTATAAAATGCGCCGCAGGGCTCTATAAGCCGGACTCCGGCAAGGTGCTTATAGACGGCGAATCCACCTACAATTCCGATGAGGTGCGCTCGCGGCTGTTCTTTGTGCCGGACGATCTCTTCTTCCCCGTCGGCTCGACTCCGAACAGCGCGGCTCGCTTCTACAAAGACTACTACCCGGAGCTTTCATTCGGCAACTTCGAGCGTATGCTGAAGCTCTTTGAGCTTGACGGCGACGCGAAAATACGCGGATTTTCAAAGGGAATGCAGCGCCAGACGGAGATAGCGTTAGCGCTCGCCTCGTCGCCGAAGGTCCTGCTGCTCGACGAATGCCTCGACGGGCTTGACATCGCAAAAAAGGACATCTGCAAGCAGCTTTTCATGGACTACATGGCTCAGAGCGGCTGCACCATGCTCATCTCGTCCCACGCGATAGCAGACCTTCAAAACCTCTGCGACAGGATAGTGCTGATATCCGGCAAGCGTATGCAGATGAACTGCTGCACGGACGATATCCCCTCGACCTGGCGCAAATTCAGGCTTCAGTTTGACTTTGAGCCGACACGCTCGATATTCGGGAATATCGACATCAAAAAGCTCGACATCGACGGCAGAAGCGCCGTTGTGACCGTCTGCGGACACATCGACGACGCAAGGGCAAAGCTCGACGCATTGGAGCCGCTGTTCATCGACGAGTTCCCGATGGAGCTTGAAGAAATATTCTTACAGGAAACGGAGGATAAGAGCGATGAAATCTCAAAAGTCTTTGAATAATATTGCTTCCGCCGACTTAAAGCGCAGCTTTGCTTCAAATCTCGTCATACCCGCGCTGACCTTTCTCGCATTCACTGTGCAGGCGGCAGTATGCGCATATTTTCAGTTCAAACAGAAAGAAAAGGTCTTTTTCACATGGTTCAGGGACTCGCCCGATGCGCTTGTTTTTATCTCATTCTGCATTGTGCTCGTCGGCGCGATACAGGCGGCATATACCCTGCGGTTCATCAACATAAAGAATCAGTCAAATGTGTGGTTCAGCTTCAATCTCAGCCGCTCGACGCTCTTTAAAAACCGCTGTGTTTCTTCGCTGACGCTCCTCGGCGCGGCGATAATAATACCCGGAATAATCAGCGCGATAATATGCTGCGCGTCCGGCTGCTCCGCCGCGAAGGTTCTCCCGGTAATATTCTATCAGTATTCCGGATTTTTGACGATGATGTTCGCGGGCTTCGCGATAGGCGCGCTGACGGCGTCGCTCACGGGAAGCGTTGCGGAGAGCATATTTTATTCTGTAGTGCTCATTCTCGCCCTGCCGCTTCTCTCAACTGCTTGGGACGCCCTTTCTTCGGTATTTCTGCGCGGCAGGACGGCAGTCTCCGGCGTGAATTACACCGGCGACATGGATATGCAGCATTACTATTTCAGTTTCTATCCCCAACGCGGCCGCGGGATAATGACATTCTGCCCGTTCACGCTGTTCCGCGTTCCCGGGACGGACAGGGCGGCTATACTAAGCTTAAAGCTGCGCGGATTCGGCCCTATCGACTTCGGTTTCTGCAAGGACGGCTCATCTCTGCCCGGGATAGACGCATGGCTTCCGATACTGCTTTGGATAGTTTTGACCGCCGTATTGATCGTGCTCGCGCAGCGGATGTTCGGCAAAAAGAAGCTTGAAGAGCTCGGAGTTCCGGCGGCGAGCCGTGTACTCACAGCGCTTACCTCGGCGATAATAGTGTTCTGCGGATTTTCCGTTCCCGCATGGGTATTAAAAACAGCTGTCTTTTCCGTAAGCACAGCTCTCGCCGCGCTTTTGGGAGCCGCAGTCATGCTCGCGGCATATTTTGCCTACACGTTCATAGCGCGCAGGAATTTGAAAGCGGTTCGCAAAAATCTTTGGCAGTTTGCAATACCCGCAGGTGCAACGGCGATAATCACCGCAATATTCCTGACAGGCGGATTCGGCTACACCGCGCGTGTTCCCGAGGCGGAAGAGGTAGAGTATGTCACGGTGTCGATGCCATTCAGCTTCGAGAGCGGAATGGCGCAAAACGGCAGTATACTCCGCACCGTCAAGGGCACTGCAACGGTTGTCAAGCCCTATTCCAACTGCATAACTCTCTCGACGGAAAAGGACATAAACACGGTGCTCTCCATCCACAAGCTCATAACGAACGAGAAGAAGAGCGACGAAAAGACAAACACCCAGTTCTCCGTCAAGTATTATTTCAAGAACGGGAAGAGCATGGAGCGCACTTTCACGAACATAAGCGAAAAAGACCTCAACGCATATTTCGCCATTGCCGACACAGACGGGGTAAAGGAACAGCAATATTTTTTCCTCGCCGCCTCCGACACAGAGCGCGAAAAGCTCAAAAACGAAAGCGTAAAAGCTCCGGGTATGTCGAACTCGCAAGGCTATTTCTTATTTCGAAACTACGGCAGTCCGCTGCGCAATACGGATGGCGTTCTAATAGCGAGCAAGGACGGCAGCTTCTGCCGCGAGCTGAGCTCGGATGAGCTTGATAAGCTCGGCAAATGCATATGGAGCGACATATCGAAGAAAAAATATACGGATATTCTTCGCGGCAGCGAAAAGGAAGTAGCATATATTTATCTCAACGACGATGCCCAATACTACGGCGGTCAATATGAAGAAAATGTTGAAGGCAGGTCGGTTCTTACGGCTATCACTGGCGACATGACCGAGACGCTGAAGTTTATCAAAGAACACGGCATGGCAGGCGCGCTCGGACAAAAGCGTGAAGTTAAGAGCGTCAATATTTACGACTGCCGCCGCATCATTTCGAAAGCGAAGGAGATAAACAAAAACGGAAGCTACGGCGGCACCGCGATAAACCCGATTTTTATTATGAGCACGATGTTCAACACGGAAGAAATAAAGTTGGTGAACAAAACTTTCGGCGACATGGACGACTGCTTCATAAAGAGCGTTACAAATCAAAAGCAGTCAGACGAGCTGTTCGCTCTCGCTCAAGGACAGTGTTACACCTCTCTCGGCGGCTATATCGCACAGATAACATTCACCGACGGATACAATCAGACGATGTACATTCCCGAAAGCGATGCACCGGGATATATAAAATAACGAGAAAAGCGGCAGGAATCCAAAAGGCTCCTGCCGTTTTTCGTTCCCGGGCGATAAAATGCCGCTTGACAACAATTTGCCGTTTTGATAAAATTCTATATATAATACAGCAAAGGCGGTTATTAAAGTGAAAAAATTCATCTCCGTTTTACTTGCGCTCATTCTTATTTGCGGTTCGGCTTTTACGGCCGGCGTATACGCACAGGAGGACAAAAGCGAAATTTGCTTCGCCGTCGCCTCCGATGTTCACTATGTCACGCCCGCAAAAACGGCGACCTCTACCCCGTATAATGAGGGCGTTGAAACCACCTTTAAATCGGGCAAGGACTCGCTTTATAACCAGAGCGGCTTTATCATCGACGAGTTTTTGGATCAGTGCGCAAAAAATCCCGAGTGTCGGTTTGTTCTGATAACCGGCGACATTGCAACGCACGGCAGAGATTTTGCCTCCGAGCATGAGGCCGTTGCCGCGAAGTTCAGGAAGTTTGAACAGGAGACCGGAAAGCAGGTTTATGTTATAAACGGCAACCACGACAGCGCCCTCAACTGCGCCGTAGGCCGCGAGGATTTTATTTCCATATATCACGAGTTCGGATACGACAAGGCGGTTTCCGTTGACGAGAACACCTGCTCCTACAGCGTCAATCTCAACGACGAATATACTCTCGTCGCGCTCGATACCTGCGATGAAAGATACAGGGTTGTGCCGAACAATGACCTTTCGAGAATGAACTGGGCGGTTACACAGATCAGAAACGCGAAGCGCGAGGGCCGAAAAGTGATAATGATAATGCACCACAATCTTTTGGAGCATAACCCTTATCAAAAGGCCCTCGAAAAGAACTATGTTGTCGATACTCCGTATTCATTCGCGGGTCTGCTTGCGGACTTGGGCGTAAAGCTCGTGTTCTCCGGTCATACGCACGTAACCAGCGCAACCTCCTACACGAGCTTCTTGGGCAATACGATATACGATTTTTCAATGCCGAGCCTCGGCAACTTCCCCGCGGAATATAAGCTGTTCAAAATGACCGACAGCGAAATAAAATACGAGACGAAGAAAATCGAGCATATCGACGCGGATAAGCTCGCCGAAGTTTGCAAGGGCTACAGCAAAAAAGATATCGCCCTTATGAAGAACGATTTTCAGCAGTACACCTGGAACAGGTCGCACGCCGTTTATTCCAAAAAAATCCGCAAGGACATTTCACCCGAAACCATAGGCATCAAGGAATCGAGCGCGCTTTACGGCAAGCTCAAGCTCGTCACGGACGGATTGAGAGAGCTGTCTGACACCCCGATCTACGGCGAAAACGGTATTCAGGCTATGGCAGCGGCATACGGGCTCGAGATTCCGAACAGCAGCTATTCGACTCTCAACGAGGCGCTGACAACGGCCTATCTCACCTACAAGAGCGGCAGGAGAATTTACTCGCAGGATTCCGATGATTTCAAGCTCATAGTGAAGCTCATCGCCTTCTCTATCCGCAAATCCGCGGCAGAGGCGGCGGACGGCGATGTGCTGTTTGATGCCAACGCATTTCTCAGGGAACTCGGTTACAGCGGAACCGTAGCCGACAATATACTCAAAGAATTCAGCAAAAAATACGGCTTTGCAACACCCGAAGAAAAGGCGGCGCTCTCTCTTGCGTTTGCGCTTTTCGGCGGATTTTGCAGCGATACGGACGGGGTCGAAAACCGCGACGGAACCATCCCCGGCTATGGAGTAAAAGAGACCGCACAAAATCGGTTTGCAGCGGCATTCGAAAAGATTTTAATAAAAATTATCGAGATAATCAAAAAATTCTACCCGATTTTCAATCAGTTTTTTGAAAAGGTGATATAAATTGCACGGCCGAGGCTTCAACCCCTCGGCCGCTTTTTATTACCGTTATTCAGATTACTAAAGCAGGAAAATATAAACGGGAGCTTTAAAAGTTAATGTAAAATCTCGACGTTTTTGCCTATCATTCTAATATAAAGTGATTTTTTGTGCCGTCTTATATATAATATTACGTGTATTGTACTTTTTGTACATAATATAGGAGGTAAAAAATCATGAAAAAGCATTAAAATCAGCAGCGGCAATCTTGCTGGTTTTGACTCTCGCTTTTTCGGCGTTCGCCATAGGCGGCGTTTTGCCGGAGAAACAGAGCCTCTGAGCAGTTTTGCCGTGTCCGCGAAAGGCAGCGGGGCGAATTCGACCGCACTCGGTACCGTCTCATGGTGGAAGAGCGACGTTGACGGCAAATATTATATGTTCATGCCGTCAAAATCCGACCTTTCATCAATAACGGTCTGGTTCACTGCTACCGATGACGTTATGTGCGGCGGAGTCAAGCTCGAAAACGGCGCGCAGACAAGAGCGTTCGCAAACGGCGGCGAGTTTGTTCTTACCGTCGGCGATGCGAAGTACACGGTAGTGTTCCTTAATTCGAGCAAGCTCCCGACAATGTTTATCAACACTCCCGAGGGCGGACTCGATAGAATCCACGCCGACAAGTCCCACAAGGAAAAGGGCTGCACCATGCTCGCCATTAACTCAAATGGCAAGGTAGACTATGATGCAGAGCTCGCCTCAATGAAGAGCAGAGGCAACTCAACCTGGGGCTATCCGAAAAAGCCCTACAACATCAAGCTCGGCTCCAAAGCCAAGCTTTTCGGCATGGAAAAAGCGAAGAGCTGGTGTCTGATTGCCAACTATGAAGATCTCAGCCTTCTGCGCGATCAGATTATTTTCAGCGTCGGCGCGGAAATCGGGTTGCGTGAAACTCCCGATTGCAGAAGCATAGACCTCTATGTCAACGGCGAATACAAGGGCGTTTATCTCATCACGTTGAACAGTTTTAATTGCTTCGGGTGACTTCTCTGATTTCTAATAAAGCTTATCTCTTGATTTCTTCTTATTTTGTAAGTGTGCTCTTATTTAAAAACGCTTGAAACCCTAACAGTAGCTTTTTATCGTAAGCCTCAATCATTATATGATTATGATACATAGGTATAGGTGCTTATGAGGACTGTTTTTTTCTATATCGCTATGCAAAATTCGTATGTAATCGGCAGAAGATGGTTATTTTTAGTCCAATTTGCGCGCTGAAAATGCACAGTTCGTACAGGACACATTACATTATATTTCGCGCCGCCGGGGCGAAATTTTATATTCATCGGTTTGCTTCGTCGACAAATACGCGGAACAACGGCAGGCAGGAGGCAAAAAATTTCTTATACGCCTCGCAGTAGTCGCGGTCGGCTCGGCTGCGCTTGCATCCGCCGCCGCGGCAGAGCGGATAATAGCGGCACGCCTTGCACTTTTTGTCAACCGCAAGGCTCTCCCTGATAAAATCCGCGGCCTTTTTTGAGTTTGCCATGGCTTCGAGCTCGTCCGAATTTATGTTGCCGAGCAGCCATTCATCCAGGCAGTAGAAGTCGCAGGGATAGACGTTGCCGTTGCCCTCGACTACAAACTGATGCGTGCAGTGTCCGCAGACTCCGCACTGCTCCGGGGCTCTGCCGACATACATCTGCACCCAGTTGTCAAACTGGCGTATGCTCGTATATTCGCCGCGAACGTAGTCCTTGACATAGGCGTTGAACAGGTGTATCAGGAAATGCGCATACTGCTCGTTTGTCATGTACAGCTCGCTCTCGCTCTTGTCTCCGAACGGGCGCAGGCACGGGATAAATTGGAGATATTTGAAGCCCTTGCGCTTGAAGAAAGAATATATCCTGTCTATATTTTCGGCGGCGTAACCCGTGAGCACGGTCAGAATATTGAAATCGACCTCGTGCATCGTCAGCATTTGAGCGGCGTTTAGTATTTTATAAAATCTGTTCGTGCCGTTCGCGTCGACCCTGAAGCGGTTCGCCTCCATATCGCCGTCGAGACTTAAACCGACCAAAAAATGCTCGTCGTGAAAGAATCGCGCCCACTGCTCGTCTATCAGCATACCGTTTGTCTGAATGCTGAAATATATGCGGCTGCCGCGCAGGTTATATTTTTTGACCCGCTCGGCGAAGTCCTTGAAATAGTCGAATCCGGCAAGCAGCGGCTCGCCGCCCTGAAACGCAAATGCCACGCTGTCCCCTCTTGCAAAGTCGAGCGCGCTTTTTATGAGCCTGTCCGAGGTCTCTGCGGACATAATGCCGAGGTTGTGTTCCTCTCTTATCTGCGAGACATCGTGATAGAAACAGTATTCGCAGCGCAGGTTGCAGAGACTCGACGCGGGCTTTATCATTATCGAAAGTTCGGGCAAAACAACACCTCCGGATATTGCTGCCGCCGAGCGGACTGTTCCCCGTTCGGCGGCAATTTATCTGTTATTTTTTCTCTATGATTCCGCGGCGGTTCTCCTTGAAATCGTTCATTATTTCGTCGAGCTTCTCAAGCATCTCGTCGGCAATTGTCGGATATGCCGGGGTGCGGTTGTAGTTCTCGCCCGCATCGTCGGTCAGGATATGCAGCCAATTCTTGCGGAACTTATCAAAGAACGCGGAGTTGTCGTTCTGTATATTCTTGAAATACTTGAACACGACATACTCGTTGTTGTTGAGAATATCAAAATCATAGTCCTTATACTCATCGCGCGCGAGGATATCGGCAGTCGGTATAGCGTACTGGATAGCCTTGAGCTTTTCGCGCTTCATGTGGAGTATCGGGGTGTCGGCGGTATGTATGACCTTGTTCTGCGTGAACACGGGAACCATCGAAACGCCGTCTATTACGCGATCCGCGGGAAGATAGTTCTTCTGCGTTCCGCCGTTTCCGGTGACGCCGCACATCTCTATAAGCGTCGGGAACAGGTCAACGAGCGTAGCGGACTCGTCATAGGTCGAGCCTGCCTTGAACAGACCGCCGTTGTTGCCCCAGCGGATCATAAACGGAACCTTCTGACCGCCCTCATAAGCGAGATATTTGCCTCCGCGGAGGTCGCCCGTGGAGCCCTGAAGCGCGGGGCCGTTGTCGCTGGTGAACACGATTATCGTGTCGTCCATAACGCCGAGCTCCTCGAGGGTATCAAACAGCTTGCCGAGATAATAGTCGAACTCTGTAACGCAGTCGACATAAGTGCCCATACCGGACTTGCCCTTGAACTCGTCGCCGACGAATACGGGCGCGTGCGGCCACGGAGTTGCATAGAACGCGAAGAAAGGCTCGTCGCCCTGCTTGACCTGATCGGTTATCCAATCGTTCATTTCCTCATATATCCACTTTGTGGCGTTGCCCTGATCCTTGAGCTCGTCTGTACCGCGGGCTATCTCATACTCTCCGTTCTCCTCCCTGACGTGATAGAACGGATTCATATCGTTGACATAGTGGCTGCCGTAGAAATAATCGAAGCCCTGATTTGTGGGCAGATACTCGCCGTAGTCGCCGAGATGCCACTTGCCGAAGCAACCGGTGGCATAGCCCGCTCCCTTGAGAGCCTCGGCTATGGTTATCTCGTCGCCGAGCATACCGTCGGCATTGCCGCCCATCTCAATGGAGTTGAATATACGGGTCGAGGCAAAGGGCGAGAAGGTGTCAACGGTCGGATATATAACATTATCTGCATATCCGCGATAGGGATAGCGACCCGTGAGCGCGGCAAAACGCGCGGGTGAGCAGACGGAATAGCTCGAATAGAAGTTGGTGAACTGCGCGCCTTCATTGCCGATGCGGTCGATATTCGGGGTATCGTATATCGCGCCGTTGGCGGAGACGTCGCCGTAGCCGAGGTCATCCATGAGGACGAACAGGACGTTGGGTGCGTTTTTCTTCGTCTTGTTTTTGTCGATACCCTTGAGGTAATCGTCCTGACCCTCCCACATACGCTGAGCGTTGGGCTTCGAGCGCAGGTTCATGGTGAGCACGAAGGCTATGGTAGTGAACACAAGCAACACGCTGAGAATGCGGGACATAACCTTCTGAAGTGTGACCTTTTTATCGATTTTCACAACGCAGAGAATCACGCCGACAATAACGGCTATGCTCGGCAGGGCAAGCAGTAGATTACCGAGCAGGCGGGTAAAGAAGTTGCCCTCGCCCGTGAGCAGCGGATGCTCTGCGCTCGAGAAGCCGGCGAGACCGGATGTGAATGCGCCGAAGCCCGCATCCGCGCCGAACGCTATGTAATAAGTGATAATGCCGAAAAGCGCGGCGCAGTAGCCGACAACGAAGCCGAGATAAAGCCTGCGCTTAAAGAACATACCGATAACTATCAGCGCGGAGACGATGCAGCAATATGCCACGCAAACAACCGCAGTCATATTCAGCCGCGTTATCCACATCGCGAGCATAAGAGCCGCGCCGATAACCGCAATGATTATCGGAAACACTTTCTTTCCCGAATCGAATTCTATCTTTTTTTTCAATTCATGACCTCCTTGGGGTAGTATTAAGTAATATGAAGTATACCACCAAACAGAAGTTTTGTCATCCTTTTTAAGGCAAAAAGCCGTAATGAAAAATTCATACGGCATATGCTCACGCTCTGTTATTCCTTTTTATCGCTTCGATAGCTCCTTTTTCGAGCCGCGATACCTGCGCCTGAGAGATACCTATCTCCCCCGCCACCTCCGTCTGGGTCTTTCCCTTTAAAAAGCGGAGATAGAGTATCTTTTTCTCCCGCTCCGGCAGATTTTCGACCGACTCGCGAAAGATTATCTCGTCGAGCCAGCTCCCGTCGTCGCCGTTGTCGCCGAGCTGATCCATAACATATATGGTATCGCCGCCGTCCGAGAACACAGGCTCATAGAGCGACACCGGCTCTACTATCGCCTCCAGAGCCAGAACTATATCCTCTTTTTTCATGTTCATCGCTTTAGCTATCTCTTCGATTGTGGGATCACGCCCGAGCTTCACCACAAGCTTTTCTTTCTCCTGCATCGCATGGTAGGCTATGTCTCTTATCGAGCGGCTGACGCGCAGGGAGTTATTGTCGCGCAGATAGCGGCGTATCTCGCCTATTATCATGGGCACGGCGTAGGTCGAAAAGCGGACGTTTTGATTTATATCGAAGTTGTCAATAGCCTTTATAAGCCCTATGCACCCGACCTGAAAGAGGTCGTCGGGGTTCTCTCCCCTGTTTGTAAAGCGCTGAACGACGCTCAGAACAAGGCGCAGATTTCCGTTTATAAGCTCGTCCCGCGCAGACCTGTCCCCCGAGTGCATACGGCGCAGAAGCTCCGTCTTTTCTTTCTCTTTGAGCACTTTCAATTTTGATGTGTTCACTCCGCAAATCTCTACTCTGTTATACTGCATTCCGCCGCCTCCCGCTTTGCTCGCACTATAAAAAATTATTCCCATATAGCGCGCTCTTAATACCGTCTAAAAAAATTTTAAACGGAGATTGACAGGGCGGCTGCGGGCGTGTTACCATTTATTCGGAATAAAAAAACAGATGAAGGAGGCTGCGATATGCTGCTCGGAACCTGCGTCGGGTTTGACAGGCTTGAATCCGCCGCAAAGCTCGGATACGACTACCTTGAGAGCAACTTAGGGCACATAAAAGCTCTCGGCCTGCGGGAGCTCACGGAGACAAAAGCTCTGCTTGACGGCTGCGGCGCAAAGCTTGAGGCGGCGAACTGCTTTTTTCCCGGAGAAATACACCTCGCCGGAGAGGACGCGGACATTGAAATTATAAGAGACTACACGCGCCGCGCCTTTGACAACGCCGCGTTTCTCGGAGTTAAAACCTGCGTGCTCGGCAGCGGCCACTCGCGCAGCGTGCCTGACGGATTCGACAGAGAAAAAGGGCTCGAACAGCTTTATTCGGCTCTGCGCGTCATAGACGGCGAAGCGCGGGAGCGCGGGATAAGAGTTGCGATAGAGCCGCTGAACAGGCTCGAAACGAATGTGTTTACGACCGTGCGCGAGAGCACAGACATCTGCCGCAAGCTCGGGCTAAAGAGCGTATTTGTCCTCGCCGATATATATCACATGGTCATGGAAAACGAGGACTTCGGCGCACTCGGATATGCGGGAGAACGGCTGATACATATACACTTCTCGAACCCTACGGCGAGGGACACAGAGAGCGGCAGGTCGAAGCGAGTATACCCCGCCGAGGGTGACGGCTACGACTATGCGCCGTTTGTCAGCGCCGTAAAGAATGCGGGATATGACGGAAGAATAAGCATTGAGGCCGGCTGCACGGACTTCGAAAAGGAAGCGGCGGCGGGACTTAAAATGATGAGGAAGCTTTTCGGGTGAGCAAAATGAGATATGAATACATCGCTCTTAAAATTTTCGCGCAGGACGGCGACGCACTCAAGGCGGCCGAAATCCTGCGCGGCGAAATAGAATCGAGAACGGGTAAACTCCCCGAAATAACAGGCTCCGACAGGGCTGATATCTCTTTTATCGCCGACCCCGACGGGCTCAGAGACGGATACGAAATAGAGCAGAACGGGAAACGCCTTGTCTTTAAGGCACAGGGCATACGCGGGCTGATTTTTGCCGCAGGTATGTTTCTGCGCAAAATCGAAGTCTCGGGCAAAAAAATCACGCTCATACAGGATATAGGCGGCAGATATAAGCCCGACAAGCGTATAAGAGGTCATCAGCTCGGCTACCGCACAACGCCCAATAGCTACGACGCATGGGATATCGAGGACTACCGCCGATATTATCTCGACCTGATGTTCTTCGGCTGCAACACTGTTGAGCACATTCCCTCTAACGGGCTTGACGCGAAGAAAAACAGGCTGATGAAATATGATCCGCAGGACTTACTCGTTGAGGCGTCAAGGATAGCGGACGAATATGACCTCGATGTGTCGCTCTGGTATCCCAACGACCGCGAGAGCCTTGAGGACGCCGAGAAACGGCGCAGACGCGTCTTTGAGCGCACGCCGAGGATAGACGTTATGTTCCCGCCCGGAGGCGATCCCGGAGATTATAAGGCGGACGAGTTTATACGCCGCTGCCGCGAGTTTTCGCGCCTGCTCAAGGAGTATCACCCGAACGCCGAGATGTGGCCGTCCGCGCAGCAGCCGCACTCGATACCCGACTGGGGCGAGAGGCTCATGGATGAGCTCGAAAAGCTGCCAGACGGGATAGACGGCATTATAACGGGTCCGAACCACGCCTTTGAAATGGATGAACTCAGGCGCAGGCTACCCGCAAAATATCCTATAAGATTCTATCCCGATATCACGCACAACGTGCGCTGCGAATATCCCGTTCACTTCGACCGCGACGACTGGCACTATGCGCTGGCGTCGGGGCTCAGCCGCGAATGCACGAATCCCCGACCCTGCGAATACAGGGAGATTCACCGCCTCACACGCAGATATGTCATAGGCAGCGTGTCATATTCCGAGGGCATAACGGACGATGTGAACAAGTGCGTCTGGAGCAACATGGATTTTTTCCCCGATACAGACGTGCGCGACTCGCTTGAGGATTATTCGCGCCTGTATTTCCCCTCCCTGCCCGCCGACGAGGTTGCGGACAGGATACTCGGGCTTGAGCTAAACTGGCAGACAGACCCGGCGGAGAATCCCGGAATAGACGACAATCTCAAGGGCTGGGAGTCGTTGGCCGAAAGATATCCGAGTGCTTTGAAGCTTTGGCGGTTTAATCAATGCCTGTTCCGCGCAAAATGCGACGCATATCTTCGACACAGGCGCATAATCGAGCTGAAAGCAATAAAGCAGGCAAGGCGCGAAATTCTCTCGGGCAGGCTTGAGAGCGCAAGGGAGATACTGCAAAACACCGAGGACGGGCGCAAGAAAGCGCTGCGTGCGGATATAGAGCGCATAGCCGGCGAGCTTTTTGAGCAGATAGGCCTGCAGACGGATGTTGAGCGCTACTGCGCCGACAGCTGGGAACGAGGTGCGGTGCTCGAGACCATCGACCTGCCGAATACCGACCGCGCGTGGCTGCTGGGGAGACTGAAAAAAGCCGAAGAAATGCCCGAAAACGAGGCGAAAGAATATATGCTTCGCAGCGTAAAGCGCAACGAAGTCGAGAGCGACGAGTATTATTACTCTGTCGCGGAGCACGGTCTCGGGGTTCTCGGCTGCAGGCAGGAAGCGGGACCAGAGGGCATATACATGAACTTCCAGGGCGACCGCCCAGACGTCAACAACGGAAGTCTCCCGACCTGCCTTTTTAAAGTTTTCGACAACCGGTCGTTCAGATGTAAATTGGGCGGCTTCCGCTATGATACCGACTACGAGCTCAAAGTCACCTACCGCCAGAAAAAGGACGAGAGCATCGACGACCTGACGGTAAAGGCGAACGGAACGACTGTATACAAAGGCGGTCAGTTCGGCGCGGAGGACGAGGAGTATAACCGCGAAATGCTGCCCGACGGCTTTATTTGCGCGGTATACCGGCTGCCGAAAAGCGTGTTCGTCAACGGATGCGTTGAAATCGAGATATTCGAGGAGCACGCGGGAGTTATGATAAGCGAATTCAGAATAGTCAAGAAAAAATAAAAATATGCACTGCGACACCCCGCAGTGCATATTTTTACGGCTTCGACGGATTGAATTGCAGAAGTAAATATGTTAATATATATCCGTATAACAAACGGAGGTCTCAAATGGAAGCTGTTGCAACTCCCTGCGCTGAAAAACCGCTTTTCAGCAACAAAGCACTCAAAAAACTGATATTCCCGCTTGTCATCGAGCAGTTTCTCGCCATATCCGTCGGCTTCTGCGACACGGTTATGATATCCGGTCTCGGCGACGAGGCTATTTCGGGCGTTTCGCTCGTTGACATGATAATGACGCTGATGATAAATGTCTTTGCCGCGCTCGCTACGGGCGGCGCAGTCGTTGCGGCGCAGTTCATCGGCGCAAAAAGAGCAAAGGACGCGCGCAACAGCGCATCTCAGCTGATATTTATCGCGTTTATAATCTCGATTGTACTCATGGCACTGACCCTTGTTTTCAAGGCTCAGCTGCTCAGGCTCTTTTTCAGCACGCTTGAAGAGGGCGTTATGCAGTCCGCATTGACATATTTCTGGATATCCGCGCTGTCGTTCCCGTTCCTCGCTATATATAACTGCTGTGCGGCGCTTTTCCGCGCCATGGGCAACTCGAAAATATCGATGTTAGCCTCGCTCATCACCACAATTATGAACATAATCGGCAACGCCATTCTCATATACGGAGTCAAATGGGGCGTTGCGGGCGCGGCGGCATCCTCGACTATTTCGCGTTTTGCGGCGATGCTCCTCCTGCTCATCCTCCTGCACAAGAGAGATCATCCGATTTATATCTCGATTAAAGATAAATTCAGGCCGAATTTCGGGCTTATAAAAAAGATACTCTCTATAGGAATACCCAGCAGCATCGAGAGCAGCCTGTTTCACCTCGGGCGCATACTTGTCGTCAGCATTATAACCTCGTTCGGAACGGTTCAGATAGCGGCTAACGCAGTCGCAAATAACCTCGACGGAATCGGCTGCATACCCGGTCAAGCGATGGGACTTGCGGTGATAACGGTCATAGGCCAGTGCGTCGGTCTCGGCAGCGAAGAGCAGATAAGGCTGCACACGAAAAAGCTGATGCGGCTCACATACCTTATGTCGGCGATATGGAACGCGATAATCCTCGTGACTCTCCCGCTGACGCTCAGGATGTACAACATCTCGCCCGACGCATATTCGCTCGCGTTAAAGCTCATCATCATTCACAACGGCTGTGCGATATTTATCTGGCCCGCATCGTTCACGATGCCGAATGTTCTCAAGGCAGCGAACGATGTCAAATTCACGATGTGCATCGCGCTGTTTTCAATGTTCACTTTCCGACTGCTTCTGAGCTACATAATCGGTCTCAGGCTCGGAATGGGCGCTATCGGCGTTTGGTTGGCGATGATAGTCGACTGGGTGTTCCGCGCGGTTGCGTTCTGCCTGCGCTACAGGGGCAAGCGCTGGCTGAGTTACAGCATTTATAAGAAAGAAAAGAAGCCCGCAAAAACAGAATAAACTTATCCCCGCAGTCAATTAAGCTGCGGGGATAAGCTATCCGTATATAAAAAACGAGGCAGCCTTTCGACTGCCTCACTTTTCATTTAATTATTTGTTGCCGGTCATCTTTGCGATTTCTTCGGCGTAGTTCTCTTCTTTCTTCTCGATGCCCTCGCCCTTTGCGTAGCGGATGAAGCCGGTAGCCTTTATCGAAGCGCCGAGCTTCTTAGCAACATCTGCAATGTAGCCTGCAACATCGCCGTCATAGAGATCCGAACGAACGAATGCCTGCTCAAGAAGGCAAACTTCCTTGAGCTGCTTCTTCATACGGCCGTCGACTGCACCTGCAAAGATCTTGTTTGCAACGATATCATCCTTGCTTGCCATTGCAAGCTCGACAAGAGTCTCAACTGCCTTATCGGAAAGGAAGTTGAAGAGGAACTTGTTGTTCTTCTGCTCCTCATAAGCTGCAAGATCCTCATCGCTGAAGAGCTTATCGTTGACAGCCTTATCGAAGAGATTCTTAAGAATCGGCTTCGGAAGAGACTCGGGCTTGTTGAGCGAGCTGTCGATAGTGATCGACTTCATCTTTGCAAGCTCATCGTCGGAGATGCAATCCTTGCTGAGATACTCGGGGCTCATAGCTGCAATCTGCATTGCAACGTTTCTGCCCATCTCCTTAAACTCTGCCTTATCGGCAGCGTCTGTATCAAAGCTGACAAGAACGCCTACCGAGCCGCCGCCGTGGATATAGGAAGCAACAGTGCCCTCAACTCTTACAAAGCGGCGAACCTTCATGTTCTCACGGATTACGAGGAAGAGCTCCTGAACAGCGTCGGAGACAGTCTCATCGCTGCCCAAAAGGGTCATAGCAAGGAGAGCGTCAACATCTGCCGGATTCTTTTCCGCAACAGTGACAGCAATCTTATTTGCAAGCTCAACAAACTTCTCGTTCTTTGCAACGAAGTCTGTCTCGCAGTTGACTTCTACCATAGAAGCAACCTTATTTGCCTCATCATAATATGCAACAACAACGCCCTCGGCGGCAACGCGGCCTGCCTTCTTGGCGGCGGAAGCAAGACCCTTCTCACGAAGAACATCAACGGCCTTGTCCATATCGCCGTCGGTCTCTGTGAGAGCCTTCTTGCAGTCCATCATACCTGCTCCGGTCTTTTCGCGGAGAGCCTGTACGTCTTTAGCAGTGAAGTTCATTATTTGTCCTCCTCTGTCTCTTCGACCTCGGCAGCCTCTGCTTCGCCCTGCTCGCCCTGTCTGCCCTCGATGACAGCGTCCGCCATTGCGGCGGAGATAAGACGGACAGCGCGGATAGCGTCGTCGTTGCCGGGGATAACATAGTCTACTTCATCGGGATCGCAGTTTGTGTCAACGATAGCGATGATCGGAATACCGAGCTTGTGAGCCTCGAGAACAGCGATCTTCTCCTTGCGGGGATCGACTATAAACATAGCGGCGGGCTGCTTCTTCATCTTGGAGATACCGCCCATGAACTTCTCAAGCTTCTCTATCTCGAGCTGGAGCTTGATAACTTCCTTCTTGGGAAGCATATCGAAGGTTCCGTCAGCCTCCATGGCCTTGAGCTGCTCAAGTCTCTTTATACGGCGCTGAATGGTGTTGAAGTTGGTGAGCATACCGCCGAGCCAACGAGCGTTGACATAAGGCATACCGCAGCGCTCTGCCTCCTCGCGGATAGAATCCTGAGCCTGCTTCTTCGTGCCGACGAAAAGGATCTCCTTGCCGTCTGCGGCGATGTCGCGAACTGCCATGTAGGCGTCCTCAAGCTTCTTGACCGTCTTCTGAAGGTCGATGATGTAAATACCGTTGCGCTCCGTGAAAATATAGGGAGCCATTTTGGGGTTCCATCTTCTGGTCTGATGACCGAAGTGCACACCTGCTTCAAGCAGCTGCTTCATTGATACTACTGACATTTGTTTTTTCCTCCTTTGGTTTTTCCTCCGCGAAACAGGGCGGCCGCAACGGTGAAAAATCACCGCACCGGGCGGCATCCTAAAGCTTCGCGTGCGTAATGCTCGGATATTATATCACAGCGAGCGATAAAAATCAAGAGTTTTTTTATTGCTTTGAGCTTTTATCGGCAGGTTCTTTCCGCTCTTTTCTGCTGCCTCCGGCGGCTTTTGCAAGCGCCCTGTTATAGAGCTTGTAAACTCCGCACTTCCAGCACAGGAGCATACCGGCTACCGCGCCGACCGCAGCCTGAAGGAACTGGAAGGGCAGCTTCATAAGGGCGTATTCCGGGGTGCTGTAAATAAACGCTCTGCCGAGAGAATAGCCGACGACCATGATAACGGCGCCTATCGAAACGCCTATTCCGCTCGCGAGCACGGGATGCTTTTTGAGAACATAATGCGAAAAAACGGAGATGATAATCGCCTGGAGTCCATGCGTCACCAGCGAGACGAACATCGGCGCCGGATAGAACAGCAGGTCGCCCAAAAATGCGCCGACTCCGCCGACTATGAATGCCGCGACGGGATCGAGTATTATCGCCGCGGTGCAGATGATTATATCGTTGAGATACAGATGTCCGCCCGGTACGGGAACGCCGAACGAGCTCATGGCGACGTTGAGCGCCATGAACATTGCCGTCAGACACACCCACAGGGTGGTTCTTTTTGTGCTGCTTTTTGCTTTCATTTTGATATCCTCCTTGATTTTCTGTCAGGGATATTATACAATAGCACTGATAATATAAAATAGTCAGAAACGGAGAAAATAATATAACCAGATGAAATACACGGTTGATATGAACGACCGCCCGGTCTATTTGCAGATTTACAGGCTGCTTCGGGCGGATATAGTCGGCGGGGCATTCGCTTACGGGAGCAGGCTTCCGTCAAAGCGTCTGCTCGCAGAGGAGCTCGGGGTGAGCACGGTAACGACGGAGCACGCATATGACCTGCTGTGCGAGGAGGGCTATGCTCAAGCGCGCGAGCGCAGCGGATATTTTGTGATATTCAAGCGGTCGGACGGCTTTGCCGCGTCGGGCGGAAAATCCTCCGAGCCGGCGCAGGAAAAGCACCTCGGGCACAGCAAGCCCGTTTTCCCCGTATCACTGCTCAGCAGGACTATGCGAAAGGTTATCGCAGACAGGGCGGACGAGATACTCGAACGCTCGCCGCACAAGGGGCTCATAGAGCTGCGCGATGCACTGCGGCAATATTTAGCAAGAAACCGAGGAATAAACGTTGATGCGGAGCAGATAGTGGTCGGCTCGGGCGCGGAGTATCTTTGCGGGCTGATAGTCGATCTGCTCGGCAGGGAGAAAACTTATGCCATAGAATCGCCGTCATATGAAAAGATAGAGCACGTGTATCGGGCGGCGGGAGTAAAATACGAGCTTCTCCCCCTCTCCGACGACGGCATAGACGGCGCGGCGCTCAGCGGCAGCGGTGCGGATATACTGCATACGACTCCGTATCGAAGCTTTCCGACGGGCGTTACGGCATCCGCCTCGAAACGGTACGAATATATCTGCTGGGCCGAAAAAGGCGGCAGGTTTATTGTCGAATCGGACTACGACTCGGAATTTTCCGTCTCGCAAAAGCCCGCGGACACGCTTTTTGCTCTGTCCGAACAGGACAATGTTATATATCTGAACACGTTTTCAAAGACGATATCGCCCTCAATGCGCGTGGGATATATGGTTCTGCCGAAGAGACTCGTCAAAACATTTGAAGAGAGGCTCGGCTTCTACTCCTGCACCGTGCCGACATTCGAACAGCTGGTGCTGACCGAGCTTCTCAACAGCGGCGACTTCGAGCGGCACATAAACAGAGTCAGGCGAGCAAAGCGCAGGGAGCTCAGCAAGACATAAAAAGCGGCGGAAAGGACTATCCCCTTCCGCCGTTTTTGTCGGTCTGTTATTTTTTTATTTTAAGCATCGCTCGCATGGCGTTGAGCACAGCGAGGATAAGCACTCCGACATCGCCGAAAACCGCTATCCACATATCCGCTATACCGAACGCGCTGAGCACAAGGATAATAACCTTGACCGCCAAAGCTATCCAGATGTTCTCGTTGACTATGCGCATAGTCTTTCTCGCTATTTTTATAGCCGTTGGGAGCTTCGAAATTTTGTCGTCCATGAGGACGATATCCGCGGATTCTATAGCGGCGTCGCTGCCCATAGCACCCATGGCGATACCGACGTCGGCTCTCGTGAGCACGGGCGCATCGTTTATGCCGTCGCCGACGAACGCAACTTTATTGCCCTCTCCGAGCAGCTCTTCAACCCGCTCGACCTTCTGCGACGGGAGCAGTTTTGCATGGACCGCGCTGAGTCCGAGCTGCTCGCCGACTGCCTGAGCCACGCGCTCATTGTCGCCCGTCAGCATAACGGTATTCTTTATACCGAGCTCCTTGAGCTTCGCTATCGCGGATGCCGAATCGGGCTTGAGCTCATCGTTGATAACTATATGACCGAGATACTGCGAGCCCTCGCTGATATGGATAACAGTGCCCGCCATATGGCAATCGTGCCACCCGGCGCCCGCCATATCCATGAGTTTGCCGTTGCCGACAAAGTAGGTCTTGCCGTCAATAACGGCCTCAAGTCCCATGCCCGCGTGCTCGGTTATCTTGCCTATGCGGCTCTTGTCTATATGACCCTTATGCGCCGCTACTATCGACTCGCCGACGGGATGGGTCGAATAGCTCTCCGCGGCGGCGGCAACATCGAGAAGATGCGCCTCGGTAATATTGTTCGGATGAATCGCATTGACGGCGAAGGTTCCCTTGGTCAGCGTTCCGGTCTTGTCGAATACGACCGTATCTATCTTAGAGAGCGTCTCCATATAATTAGCGCCCTTTATGAGTATACCTTCACGCGAGGCTCCTCCTATGCCGCCGAAGAACGACAGCGGAACGGACACGACAAGCGCGCACGGGCACGATACGACAAGGAAGGTAAGCGCACGCTCTATCCATATGCTCCAAAGGCTCCAGGTGCTCTGAGTTCCCATGAGCATGGTGACAAGCGGCGGCAAAACAGCCAGCACGACTGCGCCTATGACGACGCAGGGAGTGTACCAGCGCGAGAAGCGGGTGATAAAGTTCTCGGCTCTCGCCTTTTTCTCCGATGAGTTTTCGACGAGCTCGAGGATTTTGGCAACCGTGCTCTCCTCGAAACGGCTCTGTGTCTTAACACGGATAACGCCCGAAAGATTGATGGTTCCGCTCGTTACCCTGTCGCCCACGGTTTTGTCGGCGGGCAGGCTTTCACCCGTCAGGGCGGCGGTGTTCACGGAGGTCGAACCGTCGATTATTTCACCGTCAAGCGGTATTTTCTCGCCGGGCTTTATAACTATCGTTTCGCCGAGCTCAACTTCTTCCGGCGACACGGTCTCTTCCTTGCCGTCGCGCACGACTACGGCATAGTCGGGGCGGATATCCATGAGCGCGGATATCGACTTGCGGCTCCTGCCCACGGCGATGCTCTGAAACAGCTCGCCTATCTGATAGAATATCATAACAGCCGAGGCCTCGCGGTAATCGCCTATGCCGAACGCACCGACAGTTGCGAGCGCCATAAGAAAGTGCTCGTCAAACACCTGTCCGTGGGCGATATTGCGTATAGCGTCCCACAGCACATCGTAGCCTATCACGAGATAGGGCGCAATGTAGAGCAGCAGCGCTTTCCAACCCTCTAAGCCTAAAATTTCATCCACTGCCCAGGCGACACCGGTCAGCACGACCGATACTATTATTCTTGCCAGCGTTTTCTTCTGCTTTCCCGTCATCGGGAACACCCCTCTTACTTAAGAATTATTTTGCAATCGGGTTCAACTTTCTTTGCGGTCTTGACTACCTTTTTGAGCACCTCGTCAAAGTCGCCGTCCGCGGCCTCGAGGGTCAGCTTCTGAGTGAAGAAGTTGACGCTCACGTGTTCAACGCCGTCCACCTTGGCGAGAGCCGCCTCCATCTTCGCCGCGCAGTTCGCGCAGTCAAGGTCCTCAAGCTTAAATATCTTCTTCATTGTTCTCGGTCCTTTCTTCAATAAGATGTTCAAAACCTTTGGATATAATCGTTCTGACATGGTCGTCGGAAAGAAAATAATAAATTGTTTTGCCCTCGCGGCGGTTTGCGACAAGGTTCGCGTCCTTGAGGATTTTCAGCTGATGCGATATCGCCGACTGCGTCATACCGAGCAGCTCCGCAATGGCGCAGACGCACATCTCCGACTCAAAGAGCGAAAACAGGATTTTAACGCGGGTCGTGTCGCCGAAGAGCCTGAACAGGTCGGACAGGTCGCAGAGCAGCTCGTCCGTCGGCAGCTCGTGTCTGACCATATCGAGCATCTTTTCGTGGTTATGTTCCATGTTTTTGTCCTCCGTTTATTTGAGCAGTAATTCATATGTTCGTTCATTCATATGTCTTACTATTCATATGATAGCTCATTCATATATTATTGTCAACAGTTTTTTCAAAAAATTTTGCGGAAATGCTCGAAAAATTCAAACGCCCCATGCAACTGGGCACGGAGCGCAAACAAAAGGCAATATTCAGTCTTTTTTGCCTTCAATCAGACTGTTTTTGAAGTCGTCGCCGATAACGGCGAGGTTATCAATATGCATTTTACCGTTTTTAAACTTCAGGGTGAGCGAATCGGAATTGCGGATCATTCGGACATAGCCGGAGGCGTTGAACCGCTTCTCCCTGCCGAACATCGTCGAATAGACATACTCCCCGTCCCCGACGGACACGACCTTCTGATTGAGGCAGCAGAGCATGGCGGCGCAGCCGAACAGCATACAGAGCAAGCCGGGAATCGCAAAGAAGAATCTCCCGATGGCGAGCATGGCAACGCCGACCCCCGCGCCGAAAACATAGACGGCCAGCCCCAAAAAGAAGAGCCACCTCGGAATATACACGACGCAGTCGGAGTTTTTGGGCTCGCGGACAATACGCACCGTAAAATACACAAGCAGAGCCGCCGAAACAACAGCGGCGATAACAGCATACATCATTCCGCCACTCCTTAGAAGACATTGAGGTTTTTGAGCACAAATACCATTGACACGACCCATGCGGCATCGACAGCATACGAAATGAGCGTCAACGGCTTAGAGGACTGCACGCCCACGGCAACACCGACGATACGAAACGCGAAAAAGACAATTATCGCAACGGCGCTCGCAATGAGAAAGCCGAGCATGACGGGCGAGCTGACCGAATCGGGCTTCGCGGCATCGATTATCTGAACAATAAAGAACGCAGCTACGCAGACTATGTCGACAATCGCAGATATGTTTGTTATTTTAGGCAGAACTTTGTTTTTCATATTCCCGAGACCGAAGTCTCGCTCACTCCTTTGAATCGGTTATATGAGAATTTTATCATACAAATGCGATTTAATCAACAGCGGGCAGAAAAAAGCGGCGGAATTTACCGCCGCGCATGATTAGCATACATTAATTATATTTAACTATATTCGCCTGTATCGGCTCTCCCCTACTAAACGAGGTAGCGTTTTCAAACGTGGTCTCACTTATCGACTCAAGCGCCTCGCGGGTCAAAAAGCCCTGGTGCGAGGTGATTATAACATTAGGAAAAGACAGAAGGCGAGCCGTGACGGAGGTTTCGAGAATATCGTCCTCGCGGTTTTCAAAGACATTGTGCGTCTCCTCCTCATACACATCGAGCCCGACGCCCATAAATTTATGCTGCCTTATACCTTTTATAAGATCGGGCGTGCTTATCAGCGCGCCGCGCGAGGTGTTAACAAGGATAACGCCGTCCTTCATCCGCTCTATCGCGTTGATATTTATCATATGATAGGTCTCCTCGGTCAGCGGGCAATGGAGGGATATCAGATCGCCTTCGCTGAGAAGTTCATCGAGTTCGACATATCGAACGAAGTCGAGCGAGGGGTTCCGATACTTATCATAGGCGATAACATTCATCCCTAGCCCGCGGCAGGCTCGCGCGAACGATGCGCCTATCTTTCCCGTGCCGACGACTCCCGCCGTCTTGCCGCAGAAGGTGACTCCCGTAAGACCCATGAGGCTGAAATTATTTTCGCGCACTTTTATATAAGCCTTGTGTATGCGGCGGTTGACGGCGAACGCGAGCGCGAGGGCATGCTCGGCTATTGCTTCCGGTGAATATCCCGGCACACGCATAACGGAGATGTCGTGCTCCTGCGCCGCCGGAAGATCGACATTGTTATATCCGGCGCAGCGCATGAGAATGAGCCTGACCCCGTTCTCGGCGAGGATATCCACCACCCGTCTGCCGACATCGGACGCGACGAACAGGCACACGGCGTCATAGCCTTTCGAGAGCGGCGCGGTGCGGTAAGAGATATCCGTCTTGAGATAGTCTATTTCAATGTCGGGATATTTGCCCGCAAGCTTCTCGAACGCCTCGCGGTCATACGGCTTTGTATCATAAAAAAGTATTTTCATAGAATGCGCCTCCGGCAGTTTTCTCTGAATAGTATCCGCCGCAAAGAAATGAATATTCGGGCTAAATGAGCACAATTTATCATAAAGAGTGAAAACAAAGGGAAGAAAACGCAAAAAAGGCTTGACTTTTTCGAGCAAATATTATATGATAATCAAGCTGATTTGCGGATACAGCTTCCGCACAGCGAAAAGGATATGATCCATTAGCTCAGTCGGTAGAGCACTTGACTTTTAATCAAGGTGTCCGGAGTTCGAATCTCCGATGGATCACCAAAGAGGAAGCCTTGAAGTCGTTGTGTATCAACGGTTTCAAGGCTTTTTTCATTTCTATTTCAATGCACCCGATTCAGTCTCGCATCTATTGTAAACCTAAAGGCGCTTTGTTGCATTTTCAAATTGCTTGACACTTGAATCGGAACCGCGTATACTATGTATATAGCCATCGGTGCGAAACAGGACACTGGGCAATTGTAGCCCAGCCTTCTGGAGTAAGCCGGTGGCTTTTTTGCATTCATACAGTATTGCAGTCTTGATTAACTCCTGTAGGTTTTCGTAATGGTGCTCTGTGTCCGGCCGTTTTGGTATTCATAAACGCGATTATATCTTTGGGCAAAATCTAAGGATGTACATCCTTGACAATTTCAAGCAGACCCGATATACTGATAGTGGAATCGGTAAGAGATTGTAGGGCATTGCCCGAAGCTCTGGTCTTCGAGACAGCCGATTCTTTTTATGTTTATTGAATATAAAACATCAACTTGAAAGCTTTTAAATTCTGACCGATAATACAAAAAGTATTGACACAATTTTTATTCCGTGATATATTGTCATTGCCGAATGCTTGCCTGTCGGACGACTTTCTTTTGATTGCCTGTCTGATAACTTGCATTCGGCGTTTTTGTCTCATATTTGCCATGTCTTTTGCAAGGCTGTTTACAGCATTGAAATTATCTCTGCTTGGCCGTTAAAAAATATTGACACAATTTTTATTCCGTGATATATTGTTATTGCCGAGTGCAGTGTCTGTCGGACGACTTTCTTTTGATTGCCTGTCTGATATCCTGCATTCGGCGTTTTTTTATATTTCCGGCTTTAAATCGCAGTTTTTCCGCTGTCTTAAAATTTTTTGAAAAAAGTGTTGACAACGGGATTTTTCGTGCTATGATATAGGTGTGCTATGACAGATAGCACACCTATTCTTATTATGTGCAAACGGTGCACACGAATCACGAAGAAAGGAGAATCGCTGTGGTCTTAATCGACAAGCAGAGCCGCGTGCCGGCATACGAGCAGATAAGAAACCAACTGCTGACGCTTATACTTATCGGCTCGTTCGCTCCGCACTCACAGCTGCCGTCTATACGGTCCATTGCCGCCGACGCCGGTGTGAACATAAACACGGTAAAAAAGGCATTCTCCGACCTTGAATCCTACGGCGCTATCTATACCGTGCCCGGAAAGGGAAGCTTCGTCAGCGAAAAGGCTTTCAAGAGCGACACGGTACACGATACGGCGGTTTCCGAAATTTCGGATGCCATTTCGGCGGCGCGCGCCAAGGGACTCAAAAAACAGGAAATCATCGACATACTCAACGAAATCTACACTCAGGAGGAAGAATCATGATCGAAGTAATCGGCGTTACAAAACGGTTCCAGGACTTCACCGCAATTCAGAACCTGTCGCTGAAGGTCGAAAAGTCGTCAATATACGGGCTTGTCGGCTACAACGGCGCGGGTAAAACGACTCTTCTCAAGACGGTCTCCGGAGTTTACCGGGCGGACGAGGGCGAGGTCAAAATATTCGGCGAGAATGTTTTTGACAACGCAAAGGTTAAGCAGAGACTTTTCTATGTCCCCGATGACCTCTATTTCGAGCCCAACGCGACAATAGAGAGCATGGGCAAATTCTATGCGGGCTACTATCCCCGCTTCAGCTTCGAAACCATGCACAAGGCTCTCAAATGTTTTCGGGCTTGACACGAAGAAGAGCATACGCGGCTTTTCAAAGGGAATGCAGAGACAGGCCGAGATAATTCTCGGAATGTCCACGATGCCCGAGGTTATCCTGCTCGACGAGAGCTTCGACGGACTCGACCCGGCAAAGAGGAATCTTATTAAGAACCTCCTGCTCGAATACATGGCCGAAGAGGAATGCTCCGTCATAATCTCCTCTCATAACCTCCACGACCTCGCCGATATGTGCGACCACATTGCGCTGATAAACGGCAAGAGCATAGTCATGGACTGCTCGGTTGACGATATCAGCGGCTCGCGCTGCAAGTTCAGGCTGGTCTTTGACCGCGACCTCGAAGAGAGCGACTTCAAGGCGCTCGACATCAAGCACTTCTCGAAGGACGGAAAGATAATCACTCTGAGCGCCAACGGAGACATGGACGAAAACGAGAAGAAACTTCAGGATATGAAACCGCTGATGATCGAAAAATTCCCGCTCACGCTCGAAGAGATCTTCCTCGAGGAGATGGAGGGCAGCGACTACGATTTCAAGGACATCTTCGGCAAGACCGAAGAGAAGAAATGAGGTGGAACAGATGAAGAAAAAATATAAGAACACTTTCTGGTTCTCCGTCGCGCACGCGATGAAAAAGAACTTCATTCTCCCGCTGCTGACATTTGCAGTGAGCATGTTTTTCTATCTCACCGGCTTCTGCTGGGATGTATTGAGAGAAGCAAAGAACAAGGCCGCTATCACCGGTCAGGACGTTATGAAGTTAATGCGCGAAGCGTATGAGGTCTTTATCTTCGACTCGGAGCGCACGGCATATGAACTGCTCATCTCGTTCTACCCCGCTCTGCTCGTTGTGATATCGCTGTTAGTCGGCGTTTTGCTGTTCAGATTCGTTACCAATAAAAAGACCGTCAACGTCTATTACAGCCTCGGCATAAAGCGCGCCGATCTCTACACAGCGCGTCTTCTTGCGGGCGTGTTCATGATGCTCGCGGCGGTACTCGTCCCGCTCGCTGTTTCGCTCGGGCTCAATCTCCACTATTTCGGCTCGTCCGTCATGCTCTGGCGAACCTTCCTGTTCTATGCGGTGCACAACGTGATATGTGTGCTCGCCGGTCTTACAATATCGGCGGCGGTCTCAAGCTGCGTGGGTACAGTTGTTGAATCGCTTGGCTTCTCAGCCGTTCTCGCGGCGTTCCCGAGCGTTGTGACAATGTGCGTGAACTACGGCGTTCCCGCAATTCTCAACGGCGCACCCGCCATAACTTACTATGGCATATATCCTGCTGCGTCAAGCTACGGGGAGCTGCACTTCGACATAACGGACTCCACCATGTTCGGGCGCATCATCAGTCACATAAATCTGCTCATGCTCAATAGAAGCTCTTTTATTAACTCGGCTTCCGTTGAAGCCATGACAAAAGAGGCGGCAAAAAAATGGGCCGCGCCCTCGCTGACCCCCTATATTCTCTGGGCAGTTCTCATCGCCGCATTCTTCGTGTTCGGTCTGTTCATGTTCAAACGCAGAAAAGCCGAGATATGCGGATTCCCCGGAAGAAGCACCGTTCTCAACTTCGTACTCTGCATGATTGCCTCTTTCGGAGTGGCCTCGCTGGTGCTGTACTTCGTGACTTCCGAAATACCGCAGATAACAACCTGGATGATTATAGTCGGGCTGATGATAATCAGCGTCATAATCTTCCTGATATTCGACATTATTCTCCACCTGAGCTTTAAAGCCATAAAAAAGGACTGGAAGATAGGTCTCGTCCACGCCGGGCTCATGGCGGCGTTCCTGCTCTCGCTCTACACCGGATTCTTCGGCTACAGCAGCCGCGTGCCGGATATTCAGGATATTGACAGTGTATCTATCTCCGCCCCCAACGCGCTGATGGGCAGCTACCAGCTCGGGCGTGAGCTTGGCAACAGCTACAGTACGGACAGATATTATTCCGATGTATACTCAAATTACTACTATGTCAGCAACCGCTCGGTTTCCCTCATCGAAAACTTCAAAGACAAAGATGATATAAACACCGTGCGTGAAATACACAAGGCCATGATAAAAGCCGGAAATATCCACAGAGTCAACACAAACTCCGACAACTATTCAAAGAGAATAACCTGCCAGAGCGTTGTTATAAGATACAAGCTCAAGAACGGACGCGAGCTTGTCAGAGTCTATGAATATGTTCCGCTGACAAACTATCCGACACTCTATACTCTCGAAGACACCAAGAACTGGAACAACAAGATAAAAGACGAACTGCTCAACATCGACTCGAAAAACATCATCCCGATAGTTTTCTCTGCTCAGATGGACAACCAGATAGCTGTTGACGAAGAGCTGACGGCAGGTCTTGCGCGCGCGATATACAACGATATAACCACGCTTAGCTCCGACAAGTTCCTGACAAGCAACGCCAAATACCTCGGCTCGGTTGCATTCTGTGTCAAGAGTCAGGGAAAAGATTACTCGATGTATGAGTCATCCGAATATGTCAATGCAACTTCAGTGACAGACGAAACCGTTGAAGAAGAAGTTATACCGCGCCAGGAAATTGTTGACGCACTTTCGTCCCATGGTCCGGCAAGCAGACATCTCGCGCTCAGCTGTGGTTTTTCGGTAGTTCCGATAACCGAAGAAATGACAAACACGATAAGCTTCCTCAAGGCTCACGGACTCTATGAAAAGCTCAGCGATGAATCGCCGATAGTCAGCGCAAGAATAGCAGACATGGGCAAAGCCACATCCTCAGACGATATGAGATACGGTTTCGCCTATTCCAGCCCGATTTTCAACTCGTTCTGGGACGACGGAAAGTCAAAGCCATATTCAAAGAAGGACTCTGACGGCTATGAATATGAAGTTAGCAGCTACACCAGCGGCGACTTCATGCCGAAGGATTCAAAGACCGTCACCGACAAGGCGACGCTCGAAAAGCTCGCCGCCAACGCCTACGGCTACCGCTTCGACCTCACGGGCGGATACCTTGTCGAATTCAAGCGCGCGAATGGTTGCCTTACGATAATGTATGTTCCGAAAGGACGCATCGAGCTGAATCTCGGCACAGGCAAATAAATTTCAAGCGGCGGCTGTATTTAAAAAGGTACAGCCGCCGGAGAAAAATATCGGGAGGAAGAAAGGGTGAACAGAACAAAAGACGGCTTTAAAAGCCCATTCGGCTTCACAGTCGTTCACGCGATAAGAAAGAATTTTGCTTTTCCGCTCGCGGTCTTTGTAATGAGCTTGGCGCTCTACCTCAGAAGCTTTTTCGGCAGCGACAAGATAAGGCAGCTTACGGCGCTGAAGAGCGGCGGCTCGGCGACGTTGGAGCTTCTGCGCGAATCCGGAAAATTTTTAATAATCGGCGGATCTGACAACTATATGCTGACGGATATTCTCTATTTTTACACGGCGGCAGTCGTTGTTCTCTCCGCCGCGCTGGGCATAATGCTTTTCAGATTCGTCTCAAGCAGGGCGAAGAACAACATATATTTCAGTCTCGGCATCAGACGCGCGGGTCTGTTTTCGGCGCACTGGCTGGCGGGAGCGGTCATGCTCGAAGCGGCCGTGCTTCTCCCGCTCACCTTTTCGGCAATGCTGAACCTTATCTACTTCGGCTCGTCCGTGATGCTCTGGCGCGCGCTGCTGTTTTACGCCGTGCATATGACCGTGACAGCGCTTGCGGGATTCTCTGTTGCGGCGGCAGTCTCCGTCTGCGTGGGAACCGCAGGCGAATCGGTACTGTTCTCGCTCGCATTCATAGCGTTTCCGAGCGCTGCTGTATATTTTCTCAACAACGCGGTACCGCATCTGCTCTTCGGCGCGCCTCACAATTCAAACTACGCACTCTATCCGTCGGCGAGCCACAACCAGGATATCAGCATGGCTCTCTCCCCTTTCGGACGCGTGCTGTCGCGTCTAAATCTGCTCTCGCTCAACAACGACGTATTCATCCGCTCGGGCTCATTGGTCTCGGCCGACGGATTCTCTAAAATCACCGCAGACGAGCTGAAAAGCTGGAGCGCGCCGTCTCTTGAGCCCTATATACTCTGGGCGATACTGACCGCCCTGCTGTTCGTTTTTGGGCTTTTGATGCTAAAGCGCAGGAAGGTGGAGATATGCGGCTTCAGCGGCAGGAGCAAGGCTTTAAACTTTTTGCTGACCGCCATGCTCTCTTTTTCCGCAGGCTCGACTATCGTCGCCGTTAATTTTTATTTTTCGCAAATCACCGACAAGCAATATCTTATAACGGGCATAACAACCGTGCTTTTGAGCGCTGTTATATTCGTGGTTTTCGATATTATGCTCAATCTCAGCTTCAAGGCACTCAAAAAGGATTGGAAATACGGGCTTGTCCATGTGGCTCTCGCGGTCGCCGTTATGCTCTCGCTCTACACCGGGTTCTTCGGTTACAGCAGCCGCGTGCCTGATGCCGGCAGCATCGAGAGCGCATCGGTATCCGCTCCGGACATACTTCTCGGAAGCTACCGCACAAGAGCAGACGAGCTCAAATTCAACGCAAACTCCGGCTACTATCTCGCCTTCGACGAGGACGGAAACCCGGTTGGCATAAACAGCGGCTGCTACTATCGCAGCAACGCCGACGAAAGGCGCATAATTATCGACGGATTCAAAAGCGAAAGCGACATTAACGCCGTGCGCGAGCTGCACAAAAGGCTCATCGCCTCAGGCAGAAAGGTTGTTTCAAGCAGCGAGGATTATTCCGAAAGAGCCGTGCGCAGCACTGTTATTATAAAATACAAGCTCAAGAACGGGCGCGAGATAATAAGAGAATATCAGACAGTCGGGCTCGGCGACTATCTCTCGCTCTATTCAATAGAGAACACCGAGAACTGGAACAACAAAATCAAAAACGAGCTGCTGAACATAGACAGCGAAAAAGTATTCCCCGTTCTCTTCTCGGGACAGATGGACAAAAAGACCGTCGTTGACCAAAAATTTACACGCGGACTCGCCCGCGCGATATATAACGACATAACCGCTCTGGGCGCGGACAGAATACTCTGCTCCGACTCGAAATGGCTCGGCGCTATGGCCCTCTATCACGACATAGCGTCGGACGGAGTCGAAGCCGTGACGGCGACCCAAGTCTACTCGCCCGACGCAGACGACGAAGATGCCGAAACGCCCGAGGATGCAATAAACAACGCCTGGAAAGTCGGAAACTACGGCGAGATGATGACCAACGGCTCGGAATACGGAGATCTCGGCAAGTTCAAATCCGTTATTCCGATAACCGAGGAAATGACAAACACCGTCGAATATCTCAAAGCCCACGGGCTCTATGACCTGCTCGTTGACGAATCGCCTATAGTCGCCGTCAGAGTGGCGGACATAGGCAAGCTCACCGTCGACGCACTTGAATACACCACGCCGATATTCAACGCTTTCTGGGACAACGGCAAATCAAAGCCGGAAACCGACCGCGAGACCGGAGAACAGATAAGCACATACACAAGCGGCGACTATATGCCGAAAAATTCAAGGGAATTCACCGACAGCGCCACGATAAACACACTCGCCGAAAATGCCTACGGCTACAGATTCGACCTCACGGGCGGATATGTCGCCGAGTTCAGACGCGCCAACGGATGCAGAACGATAATGTATATCCCGAAAGGGCGCGTCGAGCTGAATATTGATTAAAAGCCAATCCCTATAAGCACACATAGCCCCGGGCTCAGCGTAAAAGCATTGAGCCCGGGGCGGTTTTTATATGCATGAAAAAATGCGACCCCGAAGGATCGCATAAGTTCAGCTTTTAGATATTGCCTGTCCGATTCCGATATCGAATATTAAAGGAAGAGGAGAAGCAGCGTTGCAACGAGTGCAAGAACGAAGAAGGAGATAGCGACAATCTTCGTGATGAGCACCAGCTTAGACTCCATAGTCCTGCTCTTGTTCTTGCCGAAGAAAGTCTCTGCTCCGCCTGCGATAGCGCCGGAAAGACCTGCGGACTTGCCCTCCTGAAGAAGGACGAGAACAATAATTGCGACCGAAAGAAGAAGAAGGATTATACCCAATATAATCTCATGTACTGCCATGAAGTTAACCTCCAAACATAAATTGCTAAAATATTTTAGCATATACTTTAATATATTTCAATAGTTTTTATAAAAAGTTTTGCAATATGCGTAAAATTCCTTTGTTCGGATGTATTATCCCGCAGAGAAAGCGCAAACTACTCTCAGCGGTAAGAGTCCGAAGTTAATGCGTTTGCAGGGCTTTTCCCGCCGACCGTTTTGCGGGGAAGCCTTGCAAACGGTCTTTTTTATATTCCCAATTCGAGCTGCTCGCCCTTGTCCTCGGCGCTGAGCAATGCGCCTGCGGCGGGCAGATTCTTTGTCTTATATCTGTACGCCTTGGCAAACTCGCCCTCTTTGTACTCGCGCACGGTCATTACCTTCTGACCCTTTTTGAGGCTCATAACGCCGACTCCCTGCGTGTCCTTGGTGGTCTTGGGCGAAATGGCTCCCGTATTTATCAGAAGATGTCTGCCGGCGGAGGAAACTATGACAAGCTCCGTATCTTTTTCGATATGGAACATTGCCGCGGCGGGCGACTTGTCCGAATAGGCCTTTATGAGCTTCTTGCGGTTAGTCTTTGTTCGATACACGGAGAGCTCGACCTTGGCAGCCTTTCCGTTTTCGAAGAAGAAGAGCATATAGCCCGAATAGTCGGACGTGACAGCCATATAGACCGCAGTCTCGCCCTCGTCCATGCCGAGCGTGCTCGCCACATAGTCGCCGAGTGCGCTCGCCTTAGTCTCCTTGAAGTCGTTGACACGCGCCTTGTAGACCTGGCAGCGGTTCGTGAAGAACAGCAGCTCCTTTGAGTTATCCGTGACGACTGTCTGAGCGAGCTCGTCGCCGTCTTTGAACTTCTGCTCGCTGCTCATGCGCAGAGACTGCGGGGTTATCTTCTTGAAATAGCCCTCCTTCGAGAAGAAGAGAGTGACGGGATAATCGGGTATCTGTTCCTCCTCTTCCTCATCCTCGATGTCGGAGGCGTAGATAATCTCCGTCCTTCTCGGCTTGCCGTATTTCTTTATGACATCCTCAAGCTCGTTTATGATTATCTTGCCCACTCTGCCGCGCTTTGCGAGGATATCCTCAAGGTCGGCAACGAGCTTTTCGAGCTCCTCAATGTCCTGAGTGCGCTTTAAGATATATTCGCGGTTGAGGTGGCGAAGCTTTATCTCCGCGACAAATTCTGCCTGAATGCGGTCGATTCCGAAGCCTATCATAAGGTTCGGGACGACCTCCGCCTCCTCCTCGGTGTTGCGGACTATCTTTATCGCCTTGTCGATATCGAGAAGTATTTTTTCAAGTCCGCGGAGCAGATGCAGCTTGTCCTTGGCCTTTTTGAGCTCAAAATATGTCCTGCGTCTGACGCACTCCATGCGAAACGCTATCCACTCCTCGAGCAGCTCCTTGACGCCCATGACGCGGGGTGAGCCCGCTATCAGGACGTTGAAGTTGCAGGCGAAGGAATCCGAGAGCGGCGTGAGCCTGTAAAGCTTCTGCATGAGCTTGTCGGGGTCAGTTCCCCTTTTAAGGTCTATCGTTATTTTAAGACCGCTTCTGTCCGTCTCGTCGCGGATATCGCTTATCTCTTTTATCGCGCCCGCCTTGACCCTGTCAATAACCTTTTCGATTATCGACTCGCTCGTTGCGGTTGAGGTCATCGGAATCTCGGTTATATCAATGCAGTTGTTCGATTTGTCGTAGGCGTATTTTGCGTAGAGCTTGAACGAGCCGCGCCCCGTGCGGTAAATCTCCTCTATCTTCGCGCGGTCATAAAGGATCTTCGCGCCGCCCGCAAAATCGGGCGCCTTGAGGGTATCCGCCACGCAGTGATCGGGGTTTCTTATGAGCTCTATAGTCGTGCGGCAGACCTCTTCGAGGTTAAACGAGCAGATGGAGCTCGCCATGCCGACGGCTATACCCGTATTGTTGTTGACGAGCACGCTCGGGAAAGTGACCGGCAGAAGCGTCGGCTCTTTCATGGTGTTGTCGTAGTTATCGACAAAATCGACCGTATCCTTGTCAATATCCCTGAAGAGCTCCGCGCTTATCGGGTCAAGCTTGGCCTCAGTGTATCTCGAAGCCGCCCACATCATATCGCGCGAATACGCCTTACCGAAGTTACCCTTTGAATCTACATACGGGTGCAGCAGCGCTTCATACCCGCGCGAGAGCCTGACCATAGTCTCATATATGGCGGCGTCGCCGTGGGGGTTCAGCTGCATGGTGCGTCCGACGATGTTCGCCGACTTTGAGCGCGCGCCCGTGAGCAGACCCATTTTATACATCGTGTAGAGTATTTTTCTGTGCGAGGGCTTGAAGCCGTCTATCTCCGGGATGGCACGGGACATAATGACGCTCATCGCATATGGGAAATAGTTAGTTTCAATCGTTTGGGTTATCGGCTGCTCGACAACTTCGCCCGCGCCGATAATATGAACTCCGCTCTTGAGCGGATCTATCTCATTTTTCGAGGGTTCTTTTTTGCCTCTTTTTCCCGCCATTTATATCAAAATCCTTTCAATAGTTAAGCTTACGAAACATCCGCCATATCTATATATGCCGCGCCGTCGCGTGCGATATGCTCTTTTCTGCCGGCGAGATTGTCTCCGAGCCAGAGGTCGAACATCTCCGCTGTCTGCTGAGCGTCGGTCGAGTCAACGCGGATAAGTCGGCGGGTTGCGGGATTCATCGTAGTCAGCGACATCATGTCCGCATCGTTTTCGCCGAGTCCCTTGGAGCGCTGTATGGTGAATTTGGCGTTTTCAAGCTGAGAGAGGATATCCTGCTTCTCCTGCTCGTTATATGCGAACCACGTCTCGTCCTTCGAGTTTATCTCATAGAGCGGCGACTCCGCGATATAGACCTTGCCGTTTTCGATAAGCTTTGGCATAAGGCGGTAAATCATGGCGAGGATGAGCGTGCGTATCTGGAATCCGTCAACGTCGGCATCGGTGCAGATTATGACCTTGTTCCAGCGCAGCTGGTCGATATTAAAGGCAACCATATCCTTCATCGCCTTCGATTTTGTCTCTACTCCGCAGCCGAGAACCTTTATCAAGTCGGTTATGATATCGTTTGCAAATATTTTGTTGTACTCCGCCTTGAGGCAGTTGAGTATCTTTCCGCGCACGGGGATTATCGCCTGGAACGACGAGTCGCGTGCCTGCTTACAGGCGCCGAGAGCCGAGTCGCCCTCCACTATGAACAGCTCGCGCTCAGCCACATCCTTGCTGCGGCAATCGACGAATTTCTGCACGCGGCTGCCCATATCGTTGCTCGACTGGAGCTTGCTCTTTATGTTGAGCTTCGTTGTCTCCGCGCGGATACGTGCGCGCATATTGACGAGCACCTGATCGCATATCTTGTCCGCGTCAAGCTTGTTTTCGATAAAATATATCTCAAGCTGATGCTTGAAGAACTCGGTCGTCGCCTCCTGAATGAACTTGTTGGTGACGGATTTCTTCGTCTGGTTCTCATAGGCGGCTACGGTCGAGAACGACGAGACGATGAGCACGAGGCAGTCCTCGACATCCTGGAAGTTTATCTTCGAGTCGGACTTGAGGTATTTTCCGTTCTTTTTTATATATGCGTCTATCTGCGACACAAACGCGGAGCGCACGGCCTTATCGGGTGCGCCGCCGTATTCGAGGTAGCTCGAGTTATGATAATACTCCTTGAGCTGAACCTTATTCGAGAAGCAGAGCGCGGCGTTTATTTTAAGCTTATATTCGGGCTGATCCGCTCTGTCGCGTCCTACTCGCTCGCCGCTCCAGGTGCAGACAGAAGAAATGGCGTTGTTGCCGACGACCTCCTTGAGGTGATCGGTTATGCCGTTTTCGTAGAAATACTCGAACGTTTCAAACTTCGAGCCGTTCTGATTTCTGAGCACGAACTTGATGCCCGCGTTGACTATCGACTGGCGGCGCATCATATCCTGAAAATACTCGAGAGGTATGTCTATATCGGTGAACACCTTGAGGTCGGGGCGCCACTTTATGCGCGTGCCGGTGTCCTTTTTGCTGTAGGGCTCTTTTATCATATCGCCGACCGGCTCGCCGTTTTTGAACTGCAGATGATAGCAATAGCCGTTCGAGTGAACCTCCGCCTCCATATACTCCGAGGCATACTGCGTGGCGCAAAGGCCGAGTCCGTTTGTGCCGAGCGAATACTCGTAGCTTCCGCCGTCGTTGGTGTTATACTTTCCGCCTGCATAGAGCTCGCAGAACAGGAGCTTCCAGTTATACTCGTTTTCCCTGCGGTTGAACTCAACGGGTATACCGCGCCCGTAATCCTGAACCTCTATGGACTTATCCTCGAAGCGGGTGACGGTAATCGTGTTGCCGAAGCCCTCGCGCGCCTCGTCAACGGAGTTTGAAATTATTTCAAACACCGAGTGCTCGCAGCCCTCGATACCGTTCGAGCCGAAAATAACCGACGGTTTTTTCCGCACCCTGTCGGCGCCTTTGAGCATTTCAATGCTGTCGTCGCCGTATTCTTCTCTCTTTTTGACTTTTGCCATTGAGTTATCCCCCGACTGATTGTTACGCATATTTTGTATCATACATATTTAATTATACACCATATATTGGCTTTTTGTCAATGACGGCAACAATGCTGCATCGTGTAGGTTCAACGGAAAAAGAAAAGACAGACTGTAAAAAACGCGGTCTGTCCTGAAAATTTATGCCTTTTTCTTTCTCTTAAACAGGTTGGCGGGGAGCTGAGCCAAGACTATTGCGATGAACATCACGATACAGCCGCAGAGCTCTCTCGCAGACATCTTCTGATCTATCAGCACCCACGCGAATATGACGGCGAACACCGACTCAAGGCAGAGCAGCAGCGACGCCACCGTGGGATCGGAATCGCGCTGACCGAGAGTTTGGAACGTAAACGCCACTCCGCAGGACATAATGCCGGTATAGAGTATATACGGTGCGGCGCTCAATATGGCGTGGATATCCGGCTTCTCAAAGATAAACATAAGTATAACGGAAATCGTGCCCGAGACGAGGAACTGCGCGCATGAGAGCTTCACTCCGTCGACGATAGCCGAGTATTTGTCGATAACGAGAATATGTATCGCAAAGCCGAGTGAACACGCGAGGGCGAGCATTTCGCCCTTACCGAACGTGGCCTTGCCGCCCGCGCAGAGCAGATAGAGCCCGCCGACTCCGAGAAAAACGCCTATCCAAACGGGCAGACTGACGCGCTTTTTAAAGAACACGAGGCTTATTATCGGCACTAAGAGCATATAGAGCGCGGTTATGAAGCCGACCTTGCCGACCGTCGTATAGCCGAACGCCGCCTGCTGGAGATTGCTCGCCACGCAGAGCACCGTTCCGCAGACGAGTCCGCCGACTGTAAGATTTTTTCTGTCATCTTTCTTCTGCTCGGGCGTTTTCTGTGCGGCTGCGCCGAGCTTTTTGTTCTTCGCCCTCTGCGCGCCCGACATTATCGCAATAACGGGCAGAAGCACTATTCCGCCTATCACCATTCTTATGCCGTTGAAGGTCAGAGTTCCGATTACTTCTATGCCCTCGCTCTGAGCCACAAACGACAGACCCCATATAACGGCGGCAAGAATGAGGAATATGCCGCCTTTAAGCTGTCCTTTTTTCGTTGTTATCACTCCACTGAATTTTTCAGAAATATGATAGCACAAAGGCGCGTCATAAATTTCGGATTTTGGAACAAAATGTAATTTCAAGAATATTTTCGGTTTACTTCTCCGCAAGCGGAAGTATTCCGCCGATATCGGTCAGAGGAAAATGCCCCGTTTCTTCCGCGCTCACGCCGAAAGAATGCAGGAACGCTCTTATTCTGTCTGCGTCCCCATGCGACGCGAGAGCGCCGTTAAAGAGCATTATATCCGGCGCAATAAGCCCGCAGCAGCCGCCGATGAAGCCGTATTCGCGCCCCGGCAGAAGAACGTCGCCCTTTGAGACGAGAAGAACCTCAAGGCCGTTTTTTTCGGCGGCGGAGGCTATTGCCACGTCGTCGGTAATTATCGCGTTTTCGGTCACGGGCGCTGCAGAGCACTTTGCGTAGCCCTGGCGCACGGGGATAACTTTTCGCTTAGAAAAGTCAAGCTGTGTGCAGACCGTCTTGGAATTTAGTATCGCATAATTGCCGAAAACGGCGGCATTGAGCGGCACATCGGCCGGATATTCCGCGCCGAGAGCACTGTCAAGTATATGCACGTCAAAGCCCGAAGAAGCGAGCTTTTGCGCATTTTTAAGCTGCTCGCGGCTCAGTATAATCTCCCGTCCGCCGAGATGCAATAAGTGCAAATCAGCATGAGCGGCGGTACCGTCGGTTATAGCAGAGCTCGGCAGGATATCGAAAACGGCAATCCCGCGCGACTCGAGATATTCTTTTGCTTTCTCTGCGCCGACGCTCACCGCGGCGAGGGCTATCCCCCGCTTCGGCAGGTTCGGCGATTCTATCGGGGTCATAATACATCCGTCAGTCAACGCAGTTTGCAAACGCCTCATAGACGTTCTTAACTCCGATGACCTCTATCTCCTTTTTGAGCTTGTCCGGAACCGATTTGAAATTGTGGAGGGGAATAATGCAGATTTTGAAGCCGAGCCTCGCCGCCTCTTTTATGCGCTGCTCGCAGTGGCTGACGGAGCGTATCTCGCCGCCGAGCCCTATCTCGCCGAAGGCGAGGACATCATCCCTTATAGGCACATCCTTGAGGCTCGAAATGAGAGCCAATGCGACAGACAGATCCGTTGCCGGCTCGTCGAGCTTTAATCCGCCGATAACATTTATATAGGCGTCCGTGTTGCCGAAGAAATAGCCCGCTCGCTTTTCGAGGACGGCTAAGAGCATGGCCATACGGCTGTAATCAAAGCCCGTTGCCATGCGGCGCGGGTTGCCGAAGCTCGACGCGCTGACAAGCGCCTGAACCTCCGCCAAAATCGGGCGCGTGCCCTCCATCGCGCAGGCGATACAGGTGCCCGAGGTGTTCTTGGGTCTGCCCGAGATAAGCATGAGCGAGGGGTTTTCAACCTGAGAAAGTCCGCTGTCGAGCATCTCGAAAACGCCTATCTCATTAGTCGAGCCGTAGCGATTCTTGACGGCGCGAAGTATTCTGTATGACATATTGCGGTCACCCTCAAAGTAGAGCACCGCGTCGACTATATGCTCGAGCACCTTGGGTCCCGCGATGTTTCCGTCCTTGTTGACATGGCCGACAACGATTATCGGAATATTGCTGCTCTTTGCCGTGCGCATGAACATGGACGTAGATTCGCGCACCTGCGTGACGCTGCCTGCGGAGGAATTCAGCTCGCTTATGACCATGGTCTGAATGGAGTCGATAATGACGAGCCCCGGCTTATTGATATTTATATATTCGCATATTGCCTGAACGTCGGTCTGGCTCATTAAAGTCAAGGTCGGGCTTGTGACGCCGAGCCTGTCCGCGCGGAGCTTTATCTGATAGACGGACTCCTCGCCGGAGACATATAGGATATCGAGATTTTTGCCAATATATTGGCATATTTGAAGCAGGATAGTTGATTTTCCTATGCCGGGGTCGCCGCTCAGAAGTACCAATGAGCCCTTGACTATTCCGCCGCCGAGAACGCGGTCGAGCTCGGTGAGCCCCGTTTGATAGCGTATCTCCTCATCGGCGGTTATCTCGCTGAGGGCATAGGTTTTGACGCTGCGCGCATTGGCGCCGCTCTTTGCCGCCGCGGCGACGGGCGCTTTTATCTCCTCATTCATGGTATTCCACTCGCCGCAGCCGGGGCAGCAGCCGAACCACTTCGGGCTCTCATAGCCGCATTCGGAGCAGATATAAACAGATTTTGCCTTGCCTGCCATTTTATGTTACCTCCGTCAGTTTTTCCTCGTTTTTCAAATAGTCCGTTATTCCGCACATGACCGAAAACGCCATGGCGGTCTGATAGCCGTCGTCCTTGAGCTTTTGCGTCTCGGCGGCGTTCGAGAGAAAGCCGCACTCGACCATAACGGCCGGAGACTCGGCGTGATAAAGAAGATATATTTCCGTCCCCGTGCGCTTTACTGCGCGCCTATTCTGAGGCTGGAGCAGAGAGCATATATCCTGCTGAATGGCCTTTGCCAGCTTTTCGCTCTCGGGATTGTTTTTGGAATAGAACACCTGCGCGCCGCTGTAGGACGGCCCGCCGTAGTGGTTCTGATGAATGCTCACGAACAGAGCATCGGGTGTCTGCTCGATAATTTTCATTCTGTTTTTTATATCCGACACCTTTTGTAGGCGCACCGACTTTGCGGAGCTGTCGGAGATATCGTCGTCCGTCTCGCGCGTCATTATGACATTGTAACCCGCCGTGTCAAGCATATCGCGTAATTTCAGAGCTATTGACAGATTTATATCCTTTTCGACGGTGCCGTCCTGCGCGGTCGCGCCGCCGTCCATGCCGCCGTGACCCGCGTCGACTATTACGGTCACGGACTCCTGCGCGTTCGCGGACACCCTTCGGGCATAGCCCGAGCCGCGCGCGGATATCAGCACAAAGCATATCGCCATAACGGCAACAGCCGCCGCAACGCCGAGAGCGACGAGCCTTGAACGCCTTTTGAAATTTATCACCATACCGACACCCCCACAAAAGAATATGCGGGGACGCACGGCATTATTAGAGTGCCGCAGGGCAAAATAGAAAAAAGGAGCTGAGAAAATGAAAAGGATAACGAAAATTCTAAGCGGACTTGCCGCAGGAGCCGTGAACTCCGCTTTGGGCGCAGGCGGCGGAATGATAGCCGTGCCGATGCTCAAAAAAAGTGGAATGGAGCAAAACAGAGCGCAGGCAAATGCGGTGGCGCTCATAATGCTGCTGACGGCCGCGAGCGCGGGAATATATATCCGTACGGGGAAGGTCACTTTCGGCGACGCTCTCCCCTATCTCCCCGCAGGGCTTGCGGGAAGCGTGCTCGGCTCGTTTATTCTGCCGAAGATACCGACGAAAATACTCGGCAAGATATTCGCCCTGTTCATGCTCTGGGCGGGAATAAGGATGGTATTTAAATGAGAACGGTATTGGCGGCTTTTTTCTCGGGACTTGCGGGCAGTCTCGGGCTGGGCGGCGGCGGAGTGCTGGTGCTCTACCTTGTGCTCGCGCTCGGTATGCCGCAGCTCAAGGCGCAGGGCATAAATCTGCTGTTTTTCATCCCCTGCGCGGCGCTTTCGAGCATAGTTTATTCCTTCAAAAAGCTCATCGACTGGAAAACCGTTCTGCTTTTTGCCGCAGGCGGTCTGCCCGGAGTTTTGCTCGGCTCGTTCGCCATAGGTCACATGGGCAGCGGCATTCCCGGGAAAATCTTCGGCGGGTTTCTGCTGCTGACGGGCATTCGGGAGCTGTTCAGGAAATGTGATTGATGCGCCGATAATCGAGATAGTCCTGAAGAATCATAACGGCGCTGACCGCATCGACTACAGCCTTTCTTTTTTTGCCGCGCGTGTTGGTGACATTCAGCGCATTGTGCGCGGAGACTGTAGTCAGCCGCTCGTCACGAAGCACTGTCTTAATGCCGGAAAACTCGGTCAGAGCCGCCGCAAACTCCTCGCACTTATGCGCGCGGTCGCCTCGGGTGCCGTCCATATTGACAGGCAGACCGACAACGATAAGCTCGGCTTTTTTCTCCCGCGCTATATCGGTTATTTTTTCTATAAGCGGCTCCGTTTCCCTTTCGGTTATAACAGTCACGGGAGAAGCCAAAAATTCGGTTTTGTCGCAGACGGCTATGCCCGTGCGCGTGTCTCCGTAATCTACCGACAGGATTATCATAAAATACCTCTCAATCAAAAATCAGGCCGCACCGTTATCCGGCGCGGCCGTTTATATATTTTTTCGCCGCAGCTTGAATTTAATCGTCCGAACGCGGTCTTGTCGGAAGAAGCGAATCTATAATGTTGCTGACTGCGTCGCTGACTCCGCCGACGACCTCGCTTACCGACCCTCCGCCGCACGCCGTGCACTCGGCAGGCATTGCGGACTTCTTATAATAGCCCTTTGCGGTCTCTGTGCAAGAGGGCGACGCCAAAAGCCCCGTCTTTTTGCAGTAGTCCTTCTCCTCGACCTTGTTGGTCTTGGGGAACTCCTTGACGGGCAGGTTGGCGTGGATGCGGTCGAGCAGCTCGATATAAACTCGTCCGGATGCACTGTATCTGAACGGGATGACCTTGGGCTTATCGTAGCCGAGCCAAACAGCGCAGACATAATAGGGCGTGCCGCCGGCTATCCAGCTGTCCTTCGTATCACTCGTGGTACCGGTCTTGCTCATCAGCTCGAACTTGCCGAGATTCTTGCTCGAACGGAAGCTTCTCGCGGGAACGGTCTTGAGCAGCTCGCGCATAACCTCTGCGGTATCCTCGCTGAGCACCTTCTCCGGCTCTGACTTAGTCTCAAGCAGAACCTCGGTGCCCGTGGCGTTTGTTACCTTATAGTAGCAATAGGGCTTATAGTAATAGCCGTTGTTGCCGAAGACGGCATATGCCGCCGCCATTTCGACCGTTGTGACACCGTTAGTAAGAGAGCCCGTGGCAAGAGGCGCGATGCTGGCATCATTGGTATCGTCAAGAGTAGACAGATGGAACGTCTTTTTCATGAAGTTATAAGCTTCGTTGACGCCGAGCATCTCGGTTATTATTCTGACGGGCACGGTGTTGAATGACTTCTGTATGGCGTACTGGACGGTGACATTTTTCTTTGAGCCGTGCGTGCCGTCCGAGTTCTGCGGCCAGAGCTTGCCGTTGTGATAGATAGCGTAGTTGAGTATCATACTCGACCAGTTTATATAATCCTTCTCGAGTGCGAGAGAATAGGTTGACAGGGGCTTTATGGACGAGCCGGGCTGTCTCGGGGACTCGGATGCTCTGTTGAGGCAGAGGTTGCCGCTCTTTTCGCCCGCCTGTCCGACTATGCCGACTATTCTGCCCTCATAGTCCATGACCGTCGCCGCGGACTGAACCGCGGGGTGCTCGGCGGTATCCGCTTCCTTATCGAAAGCGATCCTGTTTGAATATACGGTATTGAGAACCTTCTGAACGTCGAGATTTGCGGCGGAATATATCTTGAGTCCGCCGTAGTTTATCTTCTCCATCGCCTGGCGGTAGGTGTAGCCGTATTTGCTCATCAGATCCTGGCAGACCGTCTTGATGACATAATCGACGTAGAAATCCTGATATTCCTTCTCCTTGTTCTTGTCCTCTGTCGTCTTTTTGGTCTTGCCCGCCTTGGGGACATAGCCCTCGCTGTTTGTAAAGACGAGCTTATAATTTACCGCCTCTTCGTATTCCTCTTTGCTTATCGCCTTTTCCTCGAGCATATACTTCAGGCAAAGCTCCTGACGCTTTTTATTCGACTCGGGATTGAGCAGAGGGTTATACGTTGTCGGAGCTTTTGTTATGACCGCAAGAGTGGCGCACTCGGCGAGATTGAGCTCGCTGACATCCTTGCCGAAATAAGTTTCGCTCGCCGTCTGGACGCCGTAGCAGCCGTTGCCGAGATAGAGGGTGTTGAGATACGCCTCAAGGATAGCATCCTTGCTGTAATGCTGTTCAAGATTCAGAGCGCGCTCTATCTCCTTGAACTTTCTGACGACCGTGACCTCCTTGTCGTTGGTCAGGTTTTTAACGAGCTGCTGGGTTATCGTCGAGCCGCCGCCGCTGGAAAGTCCGGTAGCCGCGCCGAAGGTACGCAACCAGTCGACGCCGTGATGCTTTTTAAAGCGCTTATCCTCAAGGCAGATGAAAGCGTTTTTGAGATTCTTCGGCATCTTATCGGAATCGACCCAGATTCGGTTCTCCTCTCCGTGGAGCTGAGCCATCTCAACTAACTCGTTGTTGCTGTCATAAGCATAGATGAACGAGGTCTGGTTCTGATTCGCCTTGTAGTCGTCAAGGTCTATCGCTATCTCGCCGTGGGCAAAGGATGCGATATTGACAAAGACGTAGCCTCCGATTATCGCCGCGGTGAGCATACCGACAACGAGCACGCAGAGGATGACCAGCAGAACTATCCTGCCGGCCTTTTTATTCGGAGTCTTATTCTTCTTTTCGGAAGATGTTTTAGCTGTTCCCATCTTTTTCGATGCGCTTTTGGAGCTGTTTGCCATCCGTGCGCCTCCTTCACATTACAATCCAGTTAGAAATTATAGCATACTTTTTGCAAAAAGTTTAGTCTAAATCCAAATATTCACATTATTTTGTAAAATCAAAACAATAAACAGGGTATAATCTCGCCCGAAAGGGGCAACAATCACCCATGAAAGCAAAAAACGGAGAGGGCGAAAAATGAAAAGTACGATAAAAATCACAGCAGTTGTCCTCGCGGTCTGCGCCGCTGCGTTCCTTACAGTCTCGGCGATTACGCAACGCGCCGAGCCCGACGCGAGCGAAATGTACGTTCTGCGCGACTACAACGGCAGGATAGCGGTTTTTGCTTGCGGCGAGGACGAGCCTCTGGAGGTATTCGATATTTTCACCTCCTCCCTGCCCAAAAGCGAAGCGGAGCGCGTTTACAAAGGAATAACGGTTGAGGGCGGCGAAGCACTTCAAAGGCTGATAGAGGATTTTACGGGATAGAAAAACAAAAGCGGCCGTTTGCGCCGAAAAGCTGCGATTTTTCGACAAACAGCCGCATTATATTATTATATTACGAATTATTCGTCCTTGTCGAACATATCGTTGAGCTGAGCGCACACCGCCGACATTCTGCCGATACGCTCGCGGAGTATGGACTCGGCCTTCTTCTGCGCCTCGGCGACTATCAGATTCGCCTGCTCCTGTGCTTCGGCGACGGTCTTCTGCGCCTGATTGCGCGCTGCCGAAATTACGGCATCCGCCTGGCCGCGAGCCGATTCGTTGCTGACCTCGAGTAAGCCCTTCTTCGCCTCAAGGTCGGCTATCTCCTTTTCGAGGCACTTTTTTCTGCTCTCTGCGGCGTTGAGCTCGTCAACCATATATCTGCCCTGCTCGTCCCTGAGCTTTTCAAGGCGCTTTATATGCTTTGCAAATGCCACGCAGTTGTTGTAGAGGCTGCGATTCTGCGTTCTGAGCGCCTCTATCTCCTCGCTCGAAGCGGCCTCGCCCGCTGGCATATCGGTGCGCTTTTCGAGCTCCGAGCCCCAGGCGTAAAGCTTATTGTATTCCTCCTGCAGCATAGAAATATATGCATCGGCCGCAGCAATATCATATCCCTTTTCCACAATGGGGAGCTTCATTTTTCCGTCCATTTTTCCGTCATCCCTTCCCAAAAATCAGCTGTTTCTCTTCGCTATATCAATCAGGTTTTTGTAGCTTATCGCCATAGACTCGCGCGGGTCGATATCGCAGGTATCCTGTTCGATAACGATATATCCGACACCGGATTCCCTGCAGGCGCGGTAGCATTCGTCAAGGTCGAGGTTGCCCGTGCCTATCTCGGCAAAGTCGGGCTTATTCTCGCTGTCGATTTTATAGTCTTTAAAGTGGCAGACCTTCATTCTGCCGCTGAGGCGTCTTATAAAATCCGCCGGATTCCCGCCGCCGTACTGAACCCAATATGTGTCCATAATAAAGCCGAACAGCTCGGGGTCGGTATCCTCGACAAGCATATCTATAATGCGCCTGCCGTTATATTTTTTGAACTCGAAGGCGTGGTTGTGATAGGCGAAATGCATCCCCATATCCCGAAGCTTCCTCGCGAGCCCGTCGGTGAGCTTTATAAACTCGCGCACGCCCTCCTCGCTGCCCCTGTATTCGTCGGGCATGGAGCCGATTCCGAGCGTGTCGCAGTGAATCATTCTGTGCTCCCGAACGACCGCCTCGGTATCTTCGAGCATACGGTCAAACGGTGTATGCGTGACACAGACATCCATATTGTACTTATCGACAAGATACGCGACCTTCTCCGGCTCAATCGGGCCTATACCCGAAATCTGAACTGTATTTATTCCGATGGAATCGAGATAGGCAAAGGTCTTTTCGGCATCCTCGTAATTTTTGATATAGTCGCGCAGAGTATAAAGCTGCGCGCCGAGCTTGATATCCGACAAGAGAGCACCTCCGTTCTCGCTTTTTCTACAGATTATTATATTATAGCCGCACGGAAGTTTCAAGTGAATTTACAAAAAAAGCACGGACTTGCAAGCTTCGCCGACGGGTGAATATAGATATTCACGGGAGGCGATGCCGTGTTCGGGTGGCTTTTGCGGTTATTTTCAAACGGATTTCTGTTTTTTATCCTGCACCTGAGTCAGCCGGGGTCGTTCGCCCCGCCGCTCAGCGCGGCTCGGGAGCGCGAGGCTCTCGCCGAGATGCACGCGGGCGACGGCAAGGCGCGCAGCGAATTAATAGAGCACAATCTGCGGCTCGTGGCGCACATAGTCAAAAAATACTACTCCGCATATTCCGAGCAGGACGATCTGATTTCAATCGGCACCGTAGGGCTGATAAAAGCCGTTGACTCGTTCAAGCCCGACAAGGGCACACGCCTTGCCACATATGCGGCGAAATGCGTTGAAAACGAGATACTCATGCACTTTCGCTCGCTGAAAAAGAGCGCGCACGACATCTCGCTCGAGGATCCTATCGACAGCGACAGCGAGGGAAACCCGCTCACGCTCATGGATATTATCTGCACGCCGGACAGCATAGCCGACGACCTCGATTTGAAGATAAAAAGCGAAAAGCTGCGCGAGCTCGTCGCCGACATATCAGATCCGCGCGAAAGGGCGATAACCGTCATGCGCTACGGACTCGACGGCAACGCGCCGCTGACTCAGCGGGAGATAGCATCTCTGCTGGGCATCTCCCGCTCGTACGTCAGCAGGATAGAAAAACGCGTACTCGAAAGGCTCGGCAAGGAGCTGAAGCGGGACTGAACAAAAAGCGAATCCGCAATTCACTCCGAGCTGTGTGAATTGCGGATTTTTCGGATTCCCGCCAATATCGGGCACCGGTCTAATTTATTTAATAAGGTCGTTTGCTTTGATATAGTTCACCGTCTCGTCAACGGTAGTAAACGCCAAGGCGACCGAGGTATCTGCGGCGCCGTAATAAATCGCTATTCTGCCGCTCTCGGCATCCGCAAGCGCGGCGCACGGGAATACGACGTTGGGCACATCGCCGACGCACTCATAGATTTCGTGGGGCGCTAACAGGAAGCTGTCCGCGCGGTGGAGCACTTTCCAGGGCTCGTCCCTGTCGAGAATGGCGGCACCCATGCTGTAGGTAAAGCCGTTGCAGCTCGTGAGCACGCCGTGGTAGAACATCAGCCAGCCCTCGTCGATTTCAATAGGAGTCGGACCCGCTCCGACTTTTGTAGCTTCCCAATTTTCAACGGGGCCCATAACAAAGCGGTGTTTGCCCCAATAAGTGAGATCCTTCGAGCGGCTGATAAAGATATCGCCGTAAGGTGTATGTCCCCTGTCGCACGGGCGAATGAGCAGAAGATACTCGCCGTTTATCTTGCGCGGGAAGAGCACGCCGTTGCGGGCGACGGGGTAGCAGGCATCCTCGAGCTGAGTCCAGCTCTTAAAGTCCTCCGTAAAGGCTATGCCGATAGTTGTGCCGTGAGGGGTCAGATTGACCCAGGACAGATAATATTTCCCGTCTATTTCGCACAGGCGCGGGTCGTAGCCGTCGAAGATATATTTATCCTCAAGCGTCCAATTTACGGCATCGTCGCTGAACCCGACGACAAGCTTCTGGGCGCGCGAGCGGATATCCGCCCTGAAAACTCCCGCAAAGCCCGAGCCGAAGGACACGACTGCCGAATTGAAGATGCTGTTCGCCATATGCAAGTTATCGCGGGTGATAACGGGATTGCCGCTGTAACGCCACACAGGATATTCAAACCCCGCCGGCTTATCCTCCCACGGTATATCAGGTATATTTGCTCCGATTATTTTTGCCATAATTAACTCCCCTTTCCGTGCTTTAGATTTTAGCACAGAGAAAGCAAAAAAGTAAAGAGAGAGAGCAGAAAAATAAAAAAGTTGCCGGGTTTTAAAAAAAGTTTGGAAAAAGACTTGTCAAAACGCTTTTCTTGTGGTATTATTGATGAGCTTTCCGGGTGTGGCATTCCTTATTTACGGAAACGCCTATAAGCGGAAAGCAAGCTAAGTTTAGGTATAACCGGGTGTGGCGCAGCTGGTAGCGCGCTTGACTGGGGGTCAAGAGGCCGTGAGTTCAAGTCTCGCCACTCGGACCAGTTAAAGAAAAAAGCTCGTAATCGTTGAGATTGCGGGCTTTTTTTCTATCTACTTTAAGTTATCCAAAGGGCTGTAATTACTGAAATTGAACACCGTTTTCGCCTGTGTCAAGTGGACATACTTTTTAACCATATCGAGCGTAGTATGTCCGAGAATCTGTTGCAAACAGCATATCTTTGATTATTGCAAGCCTAACATGAAATAAATAAGCATTACAAAACATAAACCAAGAATACGATTTAAATTTTGCGGTTTTACTTGCAATTCGAAAAATTAGTGATATAATATCACGTATAGAGTCTCGAACTCTATCTCCTATTTCACATGGCAGTCTCGTTCAGACGGGGCTGCTGTTTTATTGCGTCGGCAGTCGGCGAAAGTCCGTAACGCTTGCGGCGCACGAAATCTCCGCAGCTTTCGTCGGTGAACTTTGAGTTACAGAATTTTATCTTTTATTAAAAAAATATGGAAATTGTCCGCGGGATATGTTACAATTGACAAAAGAAAAAAATCACGGAGGTAACAACGCATGGATATCAATGATATTGCTGCAAAGGGTGCGCACGCAATTGCCTGCAGATACGGCAAAAAAGTATTGAAGCAGGGCACTGCTCCCGCTATCCCGGAGTCAAAAACAATCACTCTTACCGGCGACGCTTACAGACTCGGCTTCGCTCGCAAGGACATCAATCCCGAGGAATTCGGCAAAAAGACTTATTACATAGCCGGGCACGGCTCCGGTCATGTTATGGAGGGCGTTCTCACGGACGTTTTCGTTCACGCCGTTTGGATCGACGTAGGAAGCGACGAGGGAATCGTTTGGCTCAGCGGAGACATCGTAGGTCTTACGAATATCGAGGTAAACGAGATACGCCGCAGGATAAAGGCAGAGCCTGAGCTTTCAAAGTGCGTCGGAATCAATTTCAGCTGCACTCACTCGCATTCGGGCATCGACACCGTCGGATATTGGGGCAAGGCGAACGCGCTTAAAATCCCCTCGGACGGCAAGGACGAGGCCTATATGGAGAAGCTCTTTTCGCAGTCCGTCAAGGCCGCCAAGGAGGCATTTGCCAACCGCACTCCCGGAAAGCTCTACACCGGCAGACATTCTATTGAGGGCGGACTTTTCACAAAGAGACGTCTCCCTGACAAGCATGAGGTGCTCACCCGCATCCGCTTTGTGCCCGACGACGGAAGCGCCGAGACATGGCTTATAAACGTCGGCGCTCATCCCAATTCGCTCGGCGGCGCCAACAGAATGCTTTCCGGCGAATATCCGTATTTCCTGCGCCAAAGAGTGGCTGAAAAGGCGGGCGCTAACGTGCTCTTCGGAATAGGCGCCATAGGCGGAATGGATGCTGCGGAATTTGACGCGGACGACAAGGTCAACAACATAAAAATGCAGGGCGAATTCTTCGCCGACGCCGCAATCGCCGTTGACAACGACAAGCTTCTGGAGCCTGTTATCAAGACAAACACGCGGCAGTTCTATCTGCCCGTTGACAACTATGTGCTTCTTCTGCTCGCCATGAAAGGCACTATGAGCTTCAACCCGTTCCCCTGCAAGGAGAGCGATACGGGTGTAGCCATGCGCACGGAGATGACCTATATGACCCTCGGCAGCCAGAAGATACTTCTCCTGCCCGGCGAAAACTTCGTGTGCACGGTTTACGGCGGATACGAGCCTGCCGAACGCTCCTCGACCGGAAAGGGACCCGAAATCAACCCCGCGCCGCTTGCCGAAATCTGCGGCGACAGCGAAATTATCGAATACGGCATCACCAACGACATGGCGGGCTATGTCGTAGCCCCCAACGATTTCTGCCTCCATCCCACGCAGGCGTTCCTCAACCCGACGAACGATGTTCTCGGCGCAAGGCATTACCACGAGACAAACTCGATGGGCTTTAAAACGCAGCAGGTCATAGCGGATAACTTTGCTCAACTCGTAAAGGATTTTTAAAAGTCAAATCGGCTTCGGGATATCCCGGAGCCGAAGCTTTTATTAAAAACACAGACATATAAAAAGCAGGCTGCCAAAGAGAATCGGCATCCTGCTTTTCTAATTTATTTCACTCCGTCGAGCTCAAACGCATAGAGCCAGCCGCATTTCATTTCGTCGGGGTTTATCGGCGGGAACACGAGCTTTGCTTTGCCGTTGTCGTTTTCGACGGCTATGGGAGCGTCATGCGCCAATAGCCTTGCTTTTATGTCCGCGCTGTAATTCACCTTGTCGAGCGTGAGGCTGCCGAACGGATATGCGTTCGTTATCGCATAGACCTTGTTGCCCTTTTTCGTGTAATATGTACCCTCCTGCGGCTCTTTCGTGTAGATGCGTGTGCCGTATATGGCATCGCCGTTGACTCCGAGCCACTTGCCCATATCGAGCAGGCGCTCCTGCATTATGACGGGGATGGTACCGTCCGCGGCGGGGCCGATATTGAGCAGGAAGTTGCCGCCCTTTGACACGAGCGAGCAAAGCGTTTCAAGAAGTTCCTTTGAGCTGAGACATTCGTCAACGCCCTCAATTCTGTTGAGTCCGAAGGACGCACCGATGCCGCGGCACTCCTCAAACGGACGGTCGAGCTCGACATCCTCAATGCGTCTGCCGTTGTCAATATAGCCGTATTCGGTGGTGAAGTTGCCACCCAGGCGACCCCTCGTTTCCTTGCCCCAGCGGTCGTTGGGAACTATCGTGTCTTTGACGGGCGACTCGTTATAGAGCCACTGCAAGAACTCGGTCGAATGCCAGACGGAGCTCGGATAATCCCACTCCCCGTCCGTGAACAGAGTCCACGGCTCATATTTTGTTATAAGCTCCTTGAGCATGGGGATAAAATGCTTCACCGCATACTCCTCTGGGTCCTTGAGAAAGAGCGGATGAAACCACTCATAGACCGAATGATACACGCCGAATTTTACATCCGTCTTTTCGAGCGCTGTTTTAAGCTCGCGGCAAAAATCTCTGTGCGGTCCTACATCGACGCTGTTCCAATTCCACGCATAGTCGCTCTTGAACAGGCAGAAGCCGTCATGGTGCTTCGAGACGAGATTTATATACTTTGCGCCGGACTTTTCAAAGAGCTGCGCCCACTCGTCAGCGTCGAAAAGCTCCGCCTTAAAGCCGCTGACAAAATCCTCATACTGCGTTCCGGGGGCATAGACCCTGTCGTGGAACTTGCGCGCCTCGCTGTTTTCGTCGCGTATCTGCTGCATATACCACTCGGCATACTGCCCCTTTTCTGTATATGCGGGCACTGAATACAGCCCCCAATGGATGAATATGCCGAACTTCGCATCCGCGAACCAATCCGGCACAGGCCGGCTGTTGAGCGATTCCCAGTTGTTTTCGTAATGCATTGCAGTCCTCCGTTTGGTTATATTTCCGAAAAGACGTCGCCGACGCCGTTGAATATATATGTGGGTCTGTACGGATAGAGATTGACATCCTCAAGAGATGTGACGCCCGAGAGAACAAGGACAGTATCAAGGCCGGTCTCTATGCCCGCTATGACATCGGTATCCATTCTGTCGCCTATCATCGCGGCCTCCTCCGAGTGAACGCCGAGCATTTTGAGTCCCGTGCGCATCATGAGAGGATTGGGCTTGCCGACGAAATACGCCTTTTTGCCCGTCGCCATCTCTATGGGCGAAATAAGCGCGCGGCAAGCGGGAACCACGCCGTCCTCAACGGGACCCGTGAGGTCGGTATTAGTGCCGATAAGCTTCGCACCGTTTCTGACGAGGTTAGATGCGTGGACGACCATCTCGTAGTTGTAGCTCGAGGTCTCGCCGACTATGACATAGTCGGGGTCTATGCTGTTCATGGTAATCCCCTGGTCGTAGAGCGCGTTGACAAGTCCGGGCGCGCCGATAACATAAGCAGAGCAGCCGGGCTTCTGACCGCTGATGAACTTCGCCGTTGCGAGGGCGCTCGTATAAAAATGGCTCTCGTCAACATAGAGTCCCATTCTCTCTAACTTCTGCCGGAGCTCGCGCGGCGAGCGTTCGCTCGAATTTGTGAGAAACAGGAACGATTTGTTTTCTTTATACAGCCACTCCACGAATTCCTTGACATCCGGAAGCAGTTTGTCTCCGTGATATATGACACCGTCCATATCACATATAAAACCTTTTTTATCTTTTAACGCATCCATGCTTTTCCCTCCCGTCAATTCATTAGAACAAGTTTACCAATTAACAAATGCAAAGTCAACAATTTACTTTGCATTTATATTCACAAGCTCCGCGCGAAGCTTGGAATAGACTATTTTCTGGCTGCTGTAAAGCCCGTAGTAGCCGGAGAGCAGATAACTAACGGCAGCGGCGAGCGCAAACAGCGGCATGGCCTGAGCGCCGAAAAGCTCGATACTCAGGAAAATCGACGCGAGCGGACAGTTGACCACTCCGCAGAACAGCGCCACGAGTCCGACAGCCGCGGCAAAACCGGGATCAAGCCCGATAAGTCCGCCGACGACGCAGCCGAAGGTCGCGCCGACAAAGAAGGTCGGGACTATCTCGCCGCCCTTATACCCCGCGCCGACGGTGACGGCGGTGAAGATGAACTTCAGCAAGAACGCTTCGGGCTTCGCGTTTCCGCCTATGGCGCGTTCGACTATGTCCATGCCCGCGCCGTTATAGTCGCCGCTGCGGCAGAAGAGAGACAGCACAACGATTACGAGTCCGCCGACGGCAGCGCGGAGAAAAGTGTTTTTAAAGAGCTTTTCGAAGAGCTTATGAGTGCCGTGCAGACCGAGGCAGAAGCCGATGCTCAGCAAAGCGCATATCGCGGAAAGCAGGGCGGTGAGCAGGCAGCTCTTGAGCGAAAAGGCGGGAATATTCGTGATTGTAAACGCGACGGGCTCGGTGCCCATAAGAATCGATATAAAATACGCCGTGAACGCCGAGACGACACACGGGAGCAGACCAGCATAGTAAATCACTCCGACGCTGATAACGCCGAGCGCGAAAACGGCGGCGGTTATCGGGGTTCCGAACAGCGCCGAAAAGACGGCGCTCATGCCGCACATCGTCATGATATGCATATCCTTTTCGTCAAGGCGGGCGATTTTGCCTATCAGCCCCGCAATACTGCCGCCGAGCTGGAGAGCCGCGCCCTCACGTCCGGCGGAGCCGCCGAAGAGGTGGGTTATGACGGTTGAGACGAAAATCAGCGGCGCGAGCAGAGCCGGCACGCCCTGAGGCGAGCGCACGGCATCGAGTATCTCGTTAGTTCCGATATCCTTTTTGCCCGAGAGCTTATATAGCCCCGCTATCACAAGTCCGCCGACGGGCAGCAGAAACACTATCCACGAATGAGCCTTGCGCACACCCGTAACATATTCGACGCTCAAATGAAACAGCGCGCCGACAACGCCGCCTACAGCGCCCGTGACCGCGGCGAGCACGAACCACTTCAAAAAAGTCAGCAGATACTTCCCCGCCGACTTGAATTTACTTTTTGCCTTTTGTTTTGCAGCTTCCACTTTTACCCCATCCATTAATATATGTTGATTAAATTTTATCACTTTATCACGGCTTTGGCAACGAGAAGAGAAAAAATAATGGCTCCGGGGTGAAACTTTAAGCGGGTGTAAAACTAATCGGGATTTGCGGGGGAGAAACCGCCGTCAGGCAAACAATTTCCAATTCGGTCGCCGTGTTTTGCAAAACAAAACGGCTTTCACGCTTCGTGCTTATTTTATCTGTTGACCTAAATATTGCAAAACCCCCGGACGACACTGTTGATTCTGCGCCGACCTGGGGATAATTACACTTTTTCGAGCTTGGCGTAATTCGCCATTATCTTCTTTGTGCCTACTTTTTCAAAGGCTATTTCGAGCATGGTGTCGTTCGCCATTTTCTGCATACCGAGTATCACGCCCGTGCCGTAGGCCTTATGCTTGACCGTCTCGCCGACGGAATAGCTCTGCGCCGCGGCGGCGGGCTTCTTCGCGCCAGCACCGGAGAAGCCGGAGGAAGCGGAGAAGCCGTAAGCGGGCTTTTGTGGTATGGCGTTTGACGCTCTTGCGGGCGACTGCGACGAGGGTTTTGAGAATCCGCGTGACGCGCTCCCCTGCCCCGCGGAACGCTGCTGCGGTATGCCGTAGGTCTGATAAGACATCGGCCTTGCACCCCTCTTGTCGAGCAGCTCGTCGGGTATCTCCTCGACGAATCTCGACGGGCGGTTGCGGTTTGTCATGCCGTAGAGCATTCGCGTTGACGCGCTTGAAATATAGAGCTTCTTCTTCGCGCGGGTTATCGCGACATAGGCAAGTCTGCGCTCCTCCTCGATATTCTCAGGCTCATAGAGTATCGTCTGCATTCCGGGAAATATCCCCTCCTCCATGCCGACTATAAACACATTGGGAAATTCGAGTCCCTTGGCCGAATGTATAGTCATCATAACCACCGCCTGAGTCTGGGCGTTGTAGTTATCGATATCGGTGAGCAGTGCGGTCTCCTGCAAGAAGCCGTTGAGGTCGCCGTCGGGATTCTCCTCGCAGTAGCGCCTGATATTGTTGCCGAACTCGGACAGGTTCGCCACGCGCTCCTGATATTTTTCGGGCTCGTTGGCAAGCGAGAGCGTGTAGCCCGTCTCGTCGAGTATCACGCCGAGCAGGTCGGCAAGCGGCATTTCCTCCAGCTTCTCGCGGAACGAGTCAATGAGCTTCCCGAACGCCATAAGCTTTGAAGATGCGCGGGAAAGCTTCGCATACTGATCCGCCGAGCGTATGACCTCGAACGGCTCGACGCCGAGCCCGTTCGCTATTTCAAAAACAGCATTGAGCGAAGTCTCGCCGATTCCGCGTTTGGGCTCGTTGATTATTCTTCTGAGCCTTATCTCGTCCGCCGTGTTATTGACAACATAGAGATACGCCATAGCGTCCTTTATCTCCTTGCGGTCGTAGAATCTGTGACCGCCTATCATTCTGTAGGGTACGCCGCTGCGGATAAACGACTGCTCGATAAGGTTCGACTGCGCATTCATTCTGTAGAGCACCGCATGGTCGTTCCACTCCTCGCCGTCGGCGACATTGGACACTATCGTATCCGCAACATGGCGGCTCTCCGCCAGCTCGTCCTCGGCGACATAGAACTCTATCTTTGCGCCCTGTCCGTTGTCTGTCCAAAGGTTTTTGCCCTTTCGCTGCTCATTGTTCGCAATAACGGCGTTGGCGGCGTCAAGTATCGTCTGAGTCGAGCGGTAATTCTGCTCAAGGCGAATGACCTTTGCGTTTTTATACTGCTTTTCAAAGCTCAGGATATTTTCTATAGTCGCGCCGCGGAAGCGGTAGATGCTCTGGTCGTCATCGCCGACGACGCAGATATTCTCATGCCCCGCCGCGAGCAGCGCCGTGAGCACATACTGCGCGTAGTTCGTATCCTGATACTCGTCGACCATGATATATTTGAAGCGGTTCTGATAGTATTCGCGGGTCTCCTTATTCGTTCTGAGGAGCTTTACCATATTGACTATCAAATCGTCGAAATCCATGGCGTCGGCGGCCTTGAGGAACTTCTGATACTCCTCATAGACCTCGCCTATCTTCTTCAGGCGTATATCAGCCTGACTCGTCGCAATAAACTCGGCCGGGGTTATAAGCTCGTCCTTGGCGCGGCTTATCTCCGAGAGCACCGACTTTACGGGAATCATCTTCTCGTCATAGCCCAGACGCTTTATGCACTCCTTGGCGGCGCGCTTCGAATCGTCCGAGTCATAGATAGTGAAATTGTGCGTATAGCCTATCTCGTCGGCGTGGCGGCGCAAAATCTTGGCGCAGGTCGAGTGGAATGTACTCGCCCAGACATCGTTGCCGTCCTCGCCCAGCGCCTTGCAGATACGCTCCTTGAGCTCGCCCGCCGCCTTGTTAGTAAAGGTTATGGCCAATATCTGCCACGGCTTCGCGGGGCGGACGCTCAAAAGCTCCTCCGCCTCGAAAAGGCTTGTGTCGCCCGCGAGATAGTTTTCAAGCAGTTTCTCGTCGCCCTCGCGCACGGGACGGGAAAAGTCGGAGGAATAATATGCCTCGCCGTATTTGACGAGGTTTACGATGCGGTTGACGAGCACGGTGGTTTTTCCGCTGCCCGCTCCCGCAAGTACCAAAAGCGGTCCTTTGGTAGTAAGGACCGCTTCAAGCTGCATATCATTCATTCGACTGAAGTCTTTTTTGATTATCTGCTGTCTTAAAGAAATCAGTTTTTCTATGTTCATATTACACCCTTATATGGAGATCTCGTGCGCAAGCTCATAGTCTTTCATGTCTATGGTCTTGGTCATTTTGAGAGCCTCGAAGATGTCGAAATCGACTATCTTGTTGTCTCTTATTCCGACAACTCTGTTGCCTATGCCCTGAGTGAGCAGATCAACGGCACGCGAGCCCATCTGGCTGGCCATTATCCTGTCTCTCGCAGTCGGCGAGCCGCCGCGCTGAACATGGCCGAGAATCGTAGCTCTCGACTCAACTCCGGTCTCCGCTTCGATTTTCTTCGCTATCTCCGCAGTTCCGCCGACACCCTCGGCAACAATGACTATAAAGTGTCTCTTGCCGGTCTTTTGGAACTCGCGGATACGCGCTATAATGTCGCGCTCTATATCATACTCGACCTCGGGCACCAATATTGAGGTTGCGCCTACGGCAATACCCGATTCGAGCGCAAGATAGCCTGCGCCGCGACCCATGACCTCGACTACGGTGCAGCGGTCATGAGACTCGGAGGTATCGCGTATGCGGTCAACCATCTGAACAATGGTGTTGAGGCAGGTATCATAGCCTATTGTATAATCGGTGCAGGAGATATCGTTGTCGATAGTTCCGGGCAGACCGATGCACGGGATACCGCGCAGGGAGAGGTCTCTCGCACCTCTGAATGAGCCGTCGCCGCCGATTATAACCATGCCGTCAATGCCGACTCTCTTGCAGGTATCGACAGCCTTCTGTATTCCTTCTTCGGTCTTGAACTCGGGGCATCTCGCGGAATAGAGAATCGTACCGCCCCTCGTGATTATATCCGACACGGAGCGCAGGTTCATCTCATGTACATCGCCTTTTATCAAGCCGGTATAGCCTCTGTCAACACCGTAAACCTTGATGCCTCTCTGGCAGGCAGTACGCACGACTGCGCGCACGGCGGCGTTCATACCCGGTGCGTCTCCGCCGCTTGTAAGCACTGCTATGCTCTTCATCGTCATTCCTCCGTCATTATATATAATCTTATTCCCTTTTAAACAGCATTCGCTGTTTATATATCATACACTTTCGCCGAATAAAAGTCAAATGAAAATACGGTTTTTCTGCAAAATTAAGTCAAAAAAACTGTTTTTCCCGCATTATTTTTGTATTCCCGCGATTGCGGCAATATTCTATATCGGATGCGGAGGAAAAAGCTTCATATTTTATTTCACTCTATATAGATAACATTGTCCTCGCCCAAAATGCGTCTGAGCTCCTTGAGCATCGGCTCGTTGACATCCGCGCTGTGCGAAAACGGCTGGCGGATGTATTTTTTCGTGTCACAATAGAAAAAATACACCGTTTTATTTCCGTCGAAAAAGTCGAGTATTCTCTGAGCGCGCTCTATTTCGGGGCAGTCCTCGCCTGCAAAGCGCAGGAACAGCCCGGGCGTTTTTGAGGCGGCCTTTTTCTGCGGCCGAGCGTCGGCACTCGCGGCCTGTCTCACCTGCTCGCTCACTTTCTTCTTCGCGTCCGCCGGCGGGCAGGGCTCGACCGACTCGCACACCAATTTTGCCTCCTCGTCCTCGCGCACGCTCAATCTGCCGTGAATGAGAACGATATTGCCCTCTGCAAAGAGCTGCGTCTGCTGCTCATATATTTTCGGGAACACTATGACCTCTATAGAGCCGAATACATCCTCCGCCGTCACAAAAGCCATGGTTGTATTGTTTTTTGTTATCTTCTTTCTGACATTCGTTATTATGCAGAGAAGCTCGACACGCGACTCGTCCTTATATATGCCGCCGACCTCGTCCGCGCTGCGCAGCTCCGCCGTATTGGCGCAGCCGAGGCGTTCGGCAAGCTGCTCGTATTCCGCCATGGGATGACCCATGAGATAAAGTCCGGTCATCTCTTTTTCGAGCCTGAGCAGTTCGCGCCTGTCCATCTCCTCAAGCGTCGGCATCTTATATTCGCCGTTATAAGCCTCGCTCGGCACTGCATCGAAAAAGCCCAGCTGACCGTCAATATTGCGGCGGCGGTCGTTTTCAAGCTCCGCCGCTATCTCCGGGAACGCATAGAGCATCTGGCGGCGGTTTGCGCCCAACCCGTCGAGCGCTCCGCATTTTATGAGGCTCTCGACAGCGCGTTTGTTGAACTCCTTGTCCTGCATCCGCTTGCAGAAAGAATAGAACGATGTAAACTCGCCGCCCGTTTTTCTCTCGCGCTCAATCTCTCTTATAAAGCCCGCGCCGACATTCTTGACGGCGAGCAGTCCGAAATATATCTTCCCGTCCCGCGCCGTGAAGCGCTCGGAGCTGACATTGACATGGGGCGGCACGACCTCTATGCCGAGGCGCGAGCACTCCGCTATATACTCCGCGACCTTCGGCGTATCGTCGAGCACGCTGCTGATAAGCGCCGCCATGAACTCGCAGGGATAGTGGCACTTGAGCCACGCCGTTTTGTAGGCGACAAACGCATACGCTGCTGCATGGGACTTATTGAACGCATAGGACGCGAAGGACGACATATCGTTGAAGATATCATTGGCGGTCTTTTCGTCTACTCCGCGCTTCACCGCGCCCTCGCACTCAACCGTGCCGTCCTCGTTGACAAGTCCGTATATGAAATTATGGCGCTCGCGCTCCATGACGTCGTGCTTCTTTTTCGACATGGCGCGGCGGACTATATCCGCCCGGCCGTAGGAGTAGCCCGCAAGGGTGCGGAATATCTCCATAACCTGCTCCTGATATATCATACAGCCGTAAGTGACCTTGAGTATGCCCTCGAGCATCGGGGTCTTGTAGCGTATTTTTGAGGGATCGTGGCGGTTCGCGATATATGTCGGGATGGAGTCCATGGGGCCCGGTCGATAGAGCGAGATAACGGCTATCAGATCCTCTATCCTCTGCGGCTTGAGTCCCATGAGCACGCTTCTCATGCCCGCGGATTCAAACTGGAACACGCCCTCGGTTCTGCCGGACGAGAGCATAGCGAACACTTCTTCGTCCTCATAGTCTATAGTGTCCTCGGAGAAATCCGGAACGCGCTCTTTTATGCTGCGCTTTGCATAGTCGATAACCGTCAGAGTGCGCAGACCGAGAAAATCTATCTTGAGCAGTCCGAGCTCCTCGAGGGTGGTCATGGTGAACTGCGTGACAATGGACTCGTCGTTTCTCGCAAGCGGCACATAGCTCTCAACCGTGTCGCGCGTTATGACAACGCCCGCCGCATGGGTGGAGGCGTGGCGCGGCATACCCTCGACCTTGCGAGAGAGGTCAATGAGCCTGCGGACATTCTCGTCGTTTTCGTAGAGGGCGCGAAAATCCGCCGATTTGAACGCCTTTTCTATCGTTATGCCGAGCTCGCGCGGGATAAGCTTTGCAACGGTATCGACATCGTTATACGGCATACCGAGCACTCTGCCGACATCGCGCACCGCGGCGCGCGCCGCCATGGTACCGAAGGTCACTATCTGCGCGACATGATCGGAGCCGTATTTTTCAATTACATAGTCTATGACCTCGCTTCGGCGCTCGTAGCAGAAATCGACATCGAAATCGGGCATACTGACGCGCTCGGGATTGAGAAAACGCTCGAACAGCAGGCTGTATTTCATCGGGTCAATGCCCGTTATGCCTATGGCATAGGCGGTGATACTGCCCGCGCCTGAGCCTCTGCCGGGGCCGACGGGTATATTGCGGCTGCGCGCGTGGTTTATGAAATCGTGGACTATCAGATAATAATCGACATAGCCCATTCGGCTGATGACCGAGAGCTCGTAGTCGAGGCGCTTCTGATACTCCTCGGGGATATTTTCGCCGTAGCGTAAATGCATACCCTCCTGCGCCATATTTTTAAGATACTCGAAGTGATCCTGATTTCCGGGCACTTCAAAATGCGGGAGCTTTGTTTTGCCGAACTCAAACTCGACATTGCACCGCTCGGCTATCTCGGAGGTTCTCTCGACGGCGTCGGCATAGTCCGGAAAGAGCGAGAGCATCTCCTGCTCGCTCTTTAAATAGAACTCCTGCGTCTGAAACTCCATGCCCGTATCCTCGCCGAGGGTATGGTTCGTCTGGATGCAGATGAGCACCTGCTGCATCTCGGAATCCTCTTTAGAGATATAGTGCACGTCGTTCGTGGCAACGAGCGGTATACCCGTCTCCCTCGAAAGCTGCGCGAGCATGGGAATTATTCTCTTCTGTTCGGGGAGACCGTGATCCTGAATCTCAAGAAAGAAGTTGTTTTCGCCCATTACGGAGCGATACCAGAGAGCCTTTTTCTTCGCGCCCTCATAGTCGCCGCTGAGCAGCGCACGCGGGATTTCGCCCGCAATACACGCAGAAAGCGCAATAAGCCCCTCGTGATATTTCTCGAGGAGCTCGCGGTCTATCCGCGGTTTTGTATAAAAACCCGTGACGAATCCCTCCGACACAAGCTTTATCAGATTCTTATATCCTGTTTCATTTTCGCAAAGCAGTATCAGGTGATACCGCTCGGAATCGAGGGCATGGATTTTGTCGAAGCGGGTGCGGGCCGCCATATACACCTCACAGCCGATTATCGGCTTTATCCCGCGTTTTTTAGCCGCGCGGTAAAAGTCGATGACGCCGTACATAACACCGTGGTCTGTCACGGCGACGCTCGTCTGACCGAGGCGCTGCACCTCGTCCATAAGCTGCTCGATACGGCACGCGCCGTCAAGCAGACTGTATTCGGTATGAAGATGAAGGTGTGTAAATGACATAGCTCTTCTCCGCGGGTCTTAGCCCCCTATGCCGCCGGCGATTTCAACGAGGCGTTTGAGCCTGTGATTGACACCCGAGCGCGTAAGCGGCGGCTCGGTCATCTGCGCAAGCTCGCTCAGGCTGACCTCGGGGTTGTCCCGCCTCAGCTTCGCCATTTCGGCGAGCGGCACGGGCAGACTCTCGAGTCCGACGGTTCTTTCTATTTTTTCTATCGCTTCAACCTGCACTATCGCGGCATCGACAGTGCGGCTCAAATTGGCATTTTCAAAATTGACGCGCCTGTTGACATGGTTGACCATATCTTTATGCATCTTGATTCCCATAAGCTCGAGCGTCGAGTTCATCGCGCCGACGAGGGTCAAGAACTCCTCTATCTTCTCGCTGACTTTGAAATAGACGATATGGCTCGACTTTCTCCTGACATATTTCGGGGCAAAGCCGACCTCGTCAAGCAGTTGAATGAGGTCGTTGCAAAGTCTCTTATACGAGACGGAAAACTCAAGATGATAGTTTTTCTCAGGCGAGCTCACCGTTCCGCAGGCGATAAAAACGCCGCGCAGGAACGAACCGAAGCAGCAGTCCTCCGGGAGGTTTGCCCGGTTTATGCGAAGGGAAATGTCGCTTTCGCTGTGACCGAAAAATTCGAGTATCCGCTTTCTGTCCGCCTCGTCGGGTACAGAGACGGTATATTTCGACACGCCCGACGAGAGGGACGGCGTTATGCCGAAAAGCTCCTTTATGACATCGCAGTAGAACCTTGCGATATTCTCGTTCTCGGTGGCAAAGGATATCTCGGAGACGGAAAACATTCTGCCGAAGAGCAGCATTCCGTAGGCTCTTGCCTGAGCGCAGCAGTCCGAAAGCACAGGCACCTGCGCGAGCTCCTGCTTGACATCCGATGAGAACGACACGTTTTTTCCTCCCTATTTTTTCATATCGCGATGCTGAACGGTAGCAACGCAGCCTATCTTTTCAAGATGATCCTTTAAAAGCTCGGCAAAGACGACCGAGCGGTGTCTGCCGCCGGTACAGCCGACGGATATAACGAGCTGGCTCTTGCCCTCCTTGCGGTAAAGCGGGATAAGATAATCAAGCAGGTCGCAGAGCTTCGCTTCGAGTCCCCGCGCCTCGTCCCACTTGAGAACATAGTCCCTGACGGGCGCTTCAAGCCCCGTGTGCTGCTTTAGCTCCTCAACATAGAACGGATTCGGCAGACAGCGCACGTCGAACATCAAATCTGAATCGTTCGGAATGCCGTATTTGAAGCCGAACGACACACAGTGAACCTTGAGCGCGTTGCTCGGATTGTCGAGAAACATTTCGCAGATTCGGTTCTTGCAGTCGGTCGGGGTCATATGCGAGCTGTCGATAATATAATCCGCTATGCTCTTTGCGGGCTCGAGAATACTGCGCTCCGCGGCCAAAGCATCGTTTATGGAGCCGTTATATTTATCGAGCAGCGGGTGCTTGCGCCTTGTCTCCTTATATCTGCGGATAAGCACATCATCCGAGGCATCGATAAACAGCAGCTTCGTGTCGCACTTGAGCTCCTTGAGCTCGACTATGGCGTTGAACAGATCGCCGAATGAAGCGCCGACACGGATATCGGTAACAATGGCGACCTTTTCTCTTTTTTCGCGGGAATTGAGCAAAAGCTGAGCAAAAGTCGGCATAAGCTTGGGCGGCATATTATCCACGCAGAAATAGCCTATATCCTCAAGCGCGTCAACTACTCTCGATTTTCCTGCTCCGGAAAGTCCGGTAACGATAGTGATCTCCATTTTGTTTTCTCCTGTAAAAAAACGGGCTTCAATCAGCCAATAAGTCTTATCTCCGTTTCAAGCGATACGCCCGTCTGAGCCTTGACACGCGCCTGAACGTGCTTTATAAGGCTTAAAATATCCGCCGCGGTAGCACCGCCGCGATTAATTATAAAGCCCGCGTGCTTCTCGCTGACCTGCGCGCCGCCGACGCTGACTCCCTTGAGGCCGCACTGCTCGATAAGCGCACCCGCGAAATTACCCTCGGGGCGTTTAAATGTACTGCCCGCGCTGGGATACTCGAGCGGCTGCTTCTCCTTGCGGCGGGCGAGGATGTCGTTCATCGTGCTCTTTATCTCATTCCGGTCTGCGGGAGCAAGTCTTACGGACGCGGCGGTTATCACGAGATTGCTGTTCTCATAAGCGCTGTGGCGGTAGGAGAGCTCCATTGCTTCGTTGTCAAGCTCGCCTGAGGTTCCGTCTGTTGAAACGTATTCGCTGTTCAAGAGCACATCCTTCATCTCTCCGCCGTAGGCTCCGGCGTTCATAAACACAGCGCCGCCGACGGTTCCGGGGATTCCGTAAGCAAATTCAAGCCCCGAGAGAGAGTTTTCGAGCGCAAACGTGCAGAGCTGAGCGAGGCTCGCGCCGCTCTGAGCGCGCACGGTGTTTTCATCGGTCAGGGATATACCGCACTGCTTGCCGGTATATATAACCGCGCCCTTTATTCCCCTGTCGCTGACAAGGAGGTTGCTGCCCTTGCCGAGGACGAACACGGGAATCTCCTCTTTTTCGCAGAAGCGAACAAGCTTAGCGGTCTGCCCGGCGTCCTCCGGCGAGAGGAACAGCTCGGCAGGACCGCCGACCTTGAAGCTCGTATAGTTCTTCATCGACACTTCGCGCTCGGCACTGCATTCGAGTGAGAGCGCATATTTTTCCAAAGCTTCGATATTATTCATAATACTCCAATATCTTCAACCGCACGTGCGGCGTGTATTTATCTGTCAAGCAGAGCTGCGCCGATAAGTCCGGCGTCGTTGCCGAGCTCGGCGGAAATTATTTTTGTCTGAACCTTTGCGTGAATGCTGTATCTCTCGCGCTCAACCATCTTTCTCAGCGGAACGAGCAGATTCTCTTTCTCATGGCCTATTCCGCCGCCGATGCAAATCATATCGGGCTGGAGGGCGTTGACGATATTCGTAATGCCCGCCGCGAGATAGAATATATACTGGTTGACGACCTTCTTCGCGGTCTCGTCTCCGGCGCGCATGGCGTCAAACGAGGTTCTGCCGCTGACACGGCTGATGTTGTTGTCGACGAGATCCCACATGACGGTATAGGGGTCGTGGCGCATGGCGTCCTTTGTCTGACGGATGAGCGCTGTTGCGGAGGAATAGCTCTCCCAGCAGCCTCTGCGTCCGCAGGTGCAGGGCTCGCCGTCCGCGACGATGACCATATGACCCATCTCGCCCGCGGCGTCGTTGACACCGGTGACTATCTTGCCGTCTATGACTATGCCGCTTCCGACTCCCGTTCCGAGAGTTACGGCAACAAAGCTGTTGACGCCCTTGCCGGCGCCCGCCTTTGCTTCGCCGAGTGCGGCGCAGTTCGCGTCATTGTCAAGATAAATGGTCTTTTTAAGTCTCGACTCAAGGATATCGCGCGCGGGAACATTATCGAAAGCGAGGTTGTTCGCATACTCGATAACACCGTTTTTCTTGTTGACCGAGCCGGGGGTTCCTATTCCCACGCTGACAACGTCGTTCATGGTGATACCCGCATCTATAACGACGGCCTCGACAGCCTTTGCGACATCCTCAAGAATGTCCGCCGCGTCGCGGGGGCAGTTGGTCTTGAGCTTGCCCTTGCCGATTATCTCCATTTTTTCATTGATAACGCCGGCGACGATGTTTGTGCCGCCGAGATCGACTCCAACTCTGTACATTTTTATACCTCCATACAGACAGTTCTCTTCCCCTGTCTTTTTATATTAAAAATCGTGCCAGACCTCAAGCTCCTTCTCTTCGGGAACTATGTCGTCCGTCATGCCGAGCGAATGCAGCAGCTCGCGCGCCGCATTGTAGCCCATTTTCTTTTGCCTGTTATTCATTGCCGCCGCTTCGATTATTATCGAAAGATTTCGTCCGGGCTTGACGGGGACGACGGTCAGCGGGACTTTTATGCCGAGTATTTCGACATATTCGTTGTCGAGTCCGAGGCGGTCATAGACCTTATCGTTATCCCACGGCTCAAGCTGAACGACCATGTCTATCTTCTCGGTCATCTTGACGGCGCCCATACCGAATATCCTGCGGGCGTTTATTATACCGACGCCGCGAAGCTCGATAAAGTGACGTATGTTATCCGGCGCACTGCCGACGAGCGTCCTTGAGGATACGCGGCGGATTTCAACCGCATCGTCCGCTATCAGTCTGTGTCCGCGCTTTATAAGCTCAAGGGCGGTCTCGCTCTTTCCGACGCCGCTGTCGCCCAAAATAAGCACACCCTCGCCGCTGACTTCGACGAACACGCCGTGGCGAGTTATGCGCTGGGCGAGCTCGACGCTCAGATATGATATCAGAGTCGACATACAGCCGGAGGTTGAATCCGTGCTCGTCAGAATCGGCACGGAATACTTCTTCGCATATTCGAGCAGCTTATCGGGGCACTCGAGCGAGCGCGTGATAACGACGGCGACGGGCTGAGTTGCCATGAGGCGCTCCATACTCGCCGCGGCGGTCTCCTCATCGAGGCTCGAAACATAGTTCATCTCGGTAAGACCGAGAAACTGGAGGCGCTCGGCGTCAAAATATGCGCTGTACCCAGCGAGCATCAGGCCGGGACGGTTGACATCATAGGAAGTGACATAGACATCCTCGACGGGCTTGGGCGTATACAGTACTCCGAGTGAATTATCATCCACTACTTTTTTGAGTGAAACGGAATATTTACCCATACTTCTCTCCTGTGTTCTCCGCTTGGAGAAATGATAGTGCATACGGATTATATTATAATAGATTTGGGCAGAAGTTCCAATACCTTTTCGGTTTTTTTTAAAGTTTTGAGGAGCTTTTTTTAAGTTTTTTTGCAGGATATCAAAATGAATTGGAAAAACAGGAAAAAAGACGCCGGAGACGGGCAGCACGGCAGCGACTGCAAGCGGCAGAATTGTCGAGTCTGCGGAAAAATACAGAGGCTGCCGCTAAATACGACAGCCCCCGGATATAAAATTCTATGTTAGACGTCCGTTTCTCCTATTCCGAGGCTGACGGAAAGAGCCCTGTTTACTCTGCCCATATCCGCGCCGCCGAGTGCGCCCATCTTTTCCTTGAGCCGCTTTTTGTCGAGCGTGCGCACCTGCTCGAGCAGGACTATCGAATCCTTGGCGAGCCCGCAGCCGTCCGCATTGACTCTTATATGAGTGGGAAGATTGGTCTTGTACTTCTGGCTGGTTATCGCCGCGGCTATGACAGTCGGGCTGAAGCGGTTGCCGACGTCGTTTTGAACTATCAGCACCGGTCTTATCCCGCCCTGCTCGGAGCCGACGACGGGACTCAAATCGGCGTAGTATATATCTCCCCGTTTTACTGTCATTTTAATCACTCTCCGTTTTCATTGTCCGGCAAGAGTATTTTTGCCTGACAAAAGCGCGATTAAACATTAACTTGACATTCGGGGAGCAAAAATTTCAAGTCAATACAGTATATGCCCTACTTTTTATTTGGGTGAGACTTCGCGAAACTCCGCAGTCAGCAGGGCTTTTGGTATTTCGAGGCTCTGCGGCAGGCCGTCCTCGCCGCGCCTTAAAGTGAATTCCACTCCGGATATTTCGCCCTTCGTCTCCCATGCGTCGCCCGTGTGCACGGTCTGCGCGGCTGCCGTATCGCAGGAGGCTTTGAGCGCCCTTGTTATGAGCTCTCCCACCCCGCTCTGCGGCAGGGACGAGACATCCGCCGAAAAGGTCAGATTGCCGTAGCCCAATGTGCACTTCGAGCCGTTTAGCGTTACTTTAAGCCCGCGCACCGTGGCGGGTGAAGTAAATTCAAGCTGCGCTTCGGCGAGCGAGGTTTGGTCATATTTCGCCTCGTATTCGCGTTCGCCGCGGATGATATAAATTTCAGCCGTGAAAGCGGTCGGGATATCCGGCGGTCTGTCGCCGTTTCGGTCGGGCGTGCTTTTGCAGCCGCCGAAAATAAGTAAAAACAGAGGCAAAATCAGCGGAAGTATTCGTTTCAAGCAATCACTCCAATTGCCCGTTACCTCTCGAGATTGCGCGTTACGCGCGGCAGAGCCGCTATGCAGTCCGAGGCGAGCATCGACGTGAGCGACAGCTCGCGCGCCGCTGCGTCTCCTGCCGCACCGTGGATATATGCGCCGAGCACCGCCGCGTCAAACGGATAGACACCCTGGGCGAGGAGCGCCAAAATAATGCCCGAGAGCATATCTCCGCTGCCGCCCTTTGCCATGCCCTGATTGCCGGTGACATTGATATACGCATCGCGCCTGCCCGCGCCGGCTATTGCCGTGCTCGCGCCCTTCAGCAGGAGCACAACGCCGTATTCATCGGCGAAACGGCGGGCGACATTCACCCTGTCTCGCTCGATATCTGCTATGCTCATGCCCGTCAGACGGGACATCTCGCCGGGATGCGGAGTGAGAATAACGGGAGCTTTGATATTTTTCAGTATATCTATATTTGCGGCGAGCGCATTTATGCCGTCGGCGTCAATAATCATAGGCTTTGTGCAGCTCCGAACAAGCTCCGAGACAAGCTCTTTCGTATGCAGATTCAGTCCCATTCCGCAGCCTATGAGCACCGCCGAGGACTGCTCCGCCTGCTCAAGGAGAGCAGGAACAGCGCCGGAGGAAAATGTTCCCGACTCGTTCGACGGCAAAGGCAGCAGCAGTGCTTCGGTGAGCTTCGGGGCTATCGCGTTATATGCGGCATCGGGGAAAGCGGCCGTAACAAGACCCGCTCCGCTGCGCAGTGCGGACGAGGCGGCGAGCACCGCGGCGCCCTGCATATTGCGGCTTCCGCAGACGCTCAGAGCGCGTCCGAATGTGCCCTTGTTCGCCATAAGACCGCGGCGCGGGAACAGCTTCTTCGCCTGAGGCGGGGTGAGCACGGCGAGGGTATCGCCCTCAATGCCGTCAATAACATCGTCGTCTATGCCTATTGCGACGGTTATTATTTCGCCGCAGAGCACGCACGCGGGCTTCAGCACATGGACTGGCTTCATGCAGGACACGGCTATCGTGATATCCGCTCTTACGGAGCGTCCCGGCACATCGCCCGTATTGCTCTCGAGTCCGCTCGGGACATCGATTGAAACGACCTTTGCAGACGAAGCGTTGACCGCCTCAAAGACCTCCGATACCCGTTCGTCCTCTCTGTATTTATAGCCCGTTCCAAACACGGCATCAACTATAACCGCAGCGGATTCTATTGACTTTCGGGCGTTATCCTCTCCCCAGAAGAACTCCGGGACAAGCCCTGTTTCAACCGCCTTTTCGCGCATGAGTATAGAGTCCTCGGCGGTAGGCTCGCCGAAAGCCTCTGTAACGGCGACATTAAAGCCCGCGAGTGCAAGCTTGCGTGCGATAACAAAGCCGTCGCCGCCGTTCTTGCCCTTTCCGCAGAGCACGCACACAAGTCCGCGCGACTGCTCAAAAGAGGCAAAGCGCTCTCTTATCTCCCTTGCGCAAGCGCTGCCGGCGTTTTCCATAAGGCGCGTAAAGCTTATTCCCCTGTTTACCTGTGCCTGCTCCGCAGAAAACATCTGCGATGAAGTCAGAATTTTCATTGTGCCGCCTCCACATAAGCTTTTTCATAGCGCTCACTGCGGGTATTCCGCGCGAAGATAAAACAAATATCCATAATATTCCTCACTTTTATAAAACAAGGGACTGCCGCACGACAGTCCCCGATTATCATTTTGCGTCGATAACTATTTTTCCGTCCTCAACAAGAGCCCGGACTTCGCTCAGCGGAGACGAGGCGTGGTCGACTATTGCGCCGACTATCTTATCCTCGACCTGCCGTCTGATATTGTTTCTCAGGTCGCGCGCTCCGCGCAGACCGCCCTCGGACATCGAGGCGACAAGCTTAGGCACGCTCTCATCCCAGGTGAACTCTATGCCCTTGTCGCGCAGGGGCTCGACAAGCTCGGAGAGCATGAGATTCGATATCTGCTCGAGGTTCTCGGGAGTCAGGTCGTTAAAGACAACTATCTCGTCAACTCTGCCGATAAACTCCGGGCGCAGGAACTCTCTGAGTGCCTTGAGTGCCTTTTCTTTATTGGCATCGCTCTGATTCTTCGCAAAGCCCATGACTCCCTCGCGGCGTTCGCTGCCGGCGTTGGAGGTCATGATAATTATCGTGTTTTCGAAGCTGACCGTTCTGCCCTGTGCGTCGGTTATTCTGCCCTCGTCAAGTATCTGGAGCAGGATATTCATAACATCGGGATGCGCCTTCTCTATCTCGTCGAAGAGAATGACTGAATAGGGCTTTCTGCGCACCTTTTCGGTCAGCTGACCCGCCTCGTCATAGCCGACATAGCCGGGCGGCGAGCCTATTATGCGCGAGACGGAGTGCTTCTCCATGAACTCGGACATATCAAGGCGTATGAGCGTCTCGGGAGTATCAAACAGCTCCTGAGAAAGCAGCTTTACAAGCTCGGTCTTACCGACCCCCGTGGGGCCGACGAAGATAAACGACGACGGGCGGCGGCGCGGGTTTATCTGCACTCTGCCGCGCTTTATTGCGGCGCAGACGAGCTCAACTGCCTCATCCTGACCGATGAGCTTAGCCTTGAGATGCCGCTCCATATCGGCAAGGCGGGTAAGGTCGCTCTCCATTATCTTGTTGGCGGGTATGCCTGTCCAGAGCTGGATAACTCTGGCGATGTCGCTCTCCGTCACCGCATTGTCTGCGGCAAGCGGCTTGAGCGCCTCGATATCCTTCTCCTTGGCGGCTATGCTGCTCTTGACCTTGAGAAGTCCCTCATAGTCGGTGTTCTCCGTCTCCTCCATCATCGTCTGCTGACGGTCGTTGAGGAGCCTGAGATCCTCCTCGGCGGTCTCGAGGTCGCTTATGCTCTTGTTTCTGAGGTTCGCGCAGGTGCACGCCTCATCGAGCAGGTCGATAGCCTTATCGGGCAGAAAGCGGTCGTTTATATAGCGCTCGGAGAGCACAACGGCTCTGTGAACGAGCGAATCGCTCACGGTGACCTTGTGGAAGTTTTCGTAATAATCCTTTATGCCGACGAGCATCTGATAGGTCTCTTCTATCGACGGCTCCTCGACCTTTATCGGCTGAAGCCGGCGCTCAAGAGCGGCGTCCTTCTCGATATATTTTCTGTATTCGGTGAAGGTCGTTGCGCCGATTATCTGTATCTCGCCTCTCGAAAGGGCGGGCTTCAGGATATTGGCGGCGTTCATCGAGCCCTCGGCATCGCCCGTGCCGACAAGGTTATGCACCTCGTCGATAAACAGGATTATATTGCCCTCTTTTTTGACCTCATCTATCAGACCCTTTATTCGGCTCTCAAACTGGCCTCTGAACTGAGTGCCGGCGACAAGGGCGGTGAGGTCGAGCAGGTGTATCTCCTTTTTGGCGAGCTTCGCGGGGACATCGCCGTTGACTATACGCAGAGCGAGTCCCTCGGCTATGGCTGTTTTGCCGACACCTGGCTCACCTATGAGACAGGGGTTATTCTTCGAGCGGCGGCAGAGTATCTGCACCGCGCGGTAGATCTCGTTATCGCGTCCGATTATACGGTCGATTTTACCCTCACGGGCCTTCTCGGTGAGGTCGGTGCAATAGAGCGAGAGGAACTTTCTCCCCTTTTTCTTCTTGCCCTTTTTCTTTTCGCTCGGGTTCTTTGCGTTGATAACGGGAATGCCGAACGGGCCGACGCGGGGCTTGTCCCCGTCGCTCTCGTCGCCGTCATCCTCATCCTCAACGTCGGTCTCGTCTTCCTCATCGTCATCGTCCTGCTCGGACTGATTCATAAACGGAAGCGTTCCCGCGCCGCCGGGCATGAAGCCTGTTCCGTCCTCACCGAACAGCTCGTCGAACTGCTCGCTGACGGAATCCACCTCGTCCTCCGAGATGCCCATGCTCTCCATTATTTGCTTTATGGGTCCAATATTCAATTCCATGGCGCATTTCATACAGAGTCCTTCCTGCTTGGTCTCGTTGCCCTCGACCTTGGTTATGAAGAACATTGCAGGGCGTTTGCCGCACCTGGAACACATCATCTTTTTCATTTAAATAATCTCCGGGTTTCTATTTTACTTTGTCGGAGTCTGCACAGCCGCAATTATTTCTCGGTCTTTTTCTCCTGCTTGCTCTGATGCTTTTCCTTAAACTGTCTGTAGGTTGCGGGCATATAGCTTGCAAAAGCGACTAAAGTAAGTACTGCCGAAATTATAACAAGTGCCATAAGAAGCGGGTCGGGCAGAGTCCAATAATTTTTGAACGCGCCGATTTCGGGACCGAAGCCGATTATAATGAGCATGACAAGATAGAACACAAAGGTTGCAACCTTGCCGTATATCTCGGCGGCGCCGGGCTTAATGCCGCAGAGTATCATAATGCCTCCGCCGATAACCATGACCGCTTCCTTCGCAAGGAACACGAGGAACACCCAGCTGAAGGCGCGCATCAGCTGATCGTTGCAGCTGCGGAACTCTATATAGAGCATGACCGCTATGGTTATCTGGGTCAGCTTATCCGCTACGGGGTCGAGTATCTTGCCCAGCTCGCTGACCTGATTGAAACGGCGGGCAATCTTTCCGTCGAGGAAATCGCTTATGCCCGAAAGCGCGAGCATGAGCACCGCCCAACCGATATGTCCCTTATAGTAGAGCACGGCGAATGCGGGTATAAGAAAGATTCTTATAAGCGAAAGCAGGTTGGGGACGGTAAGACAGCCCTTGAACAGATTTTTAATCATAATTATCCTCCTCGAATATATTCCGCCCTGTGCGGGACGGAAATATTAAACCGTTATCAGCCGCGAAAATATATCGGTTGATACGATAAAAGTTACGAGTTTAGACGCGCCGACCGCCGAGGCAAACTGCGTGCCTGGCAACAGAGACGCTGCTGCATCGAGCAAAAGGCAGGCAAACAAAACCACAAACAAGCCCTTCAAGGCTCCGAAAACACCGCCGAGGACGCGGTTGACGGAGCGGATAACGGGCAGTTCAAATAGCTTGCAGACAGCTCTTGCGACGAGCTGGAGCACTAAATCGCAGACAAAGAAAACAACCGCAAAGCTCAGCACTCGGAGCACGGCGACAGCTATCGGCTTTGCGACGCTGTCGCAGATTTCGGCTGCTATATTTGCAGCGCTGAGGTCTATCGAGCCCGCCTTTTCGGATATCGCGGCAATATCGACGCCCATGCTCTGAGCCGCCTTGACGATAACCGCGGGCAGAGAGGCTATGACCTGCTGCACATTCTGCGAGGTAAGCTTCGCCGAGGACATATCGGGCAGCTGCGCCGCCACGGCAGTCTCAAGGCTCTCTTTTATAAACAGATTATATATGCCGTTTGCGACCGGCTCGCTCAGCCAAACGGCGAGCGCGGCGGACACGGCGACCACAACAAGACCTATCACCGAACGGATAAGCCCGTTTTTGACGCCGACAAAAATGCACAGGGCAAAGACCGCGACCATGAGTATATCAACTAAAAAATCCGTGGCTCATCCCTCCGTTCACAGTTTTTTCCATTATATCACACGCCATTCACAGTGGCAAACCTTTTATTATTAAGCGGCTGTTAATTTTTTGTGATATTTGACGCATATTGCACATATACGTCGCTGCCCGCGCAGATGACTCTCTTTCCGTTTTTGCCGGCGGAGACGGTTTTTGCGGTCTTTCCGCCGGAGGATATCAGCTCCACGCCGTCGTCAAACAGCACGGCTACATATCTGTCGGTGCAGGTGAGCGCATAGATTTTTTTGTCGAAGCTGCGCTCGAAAAGGAGCTTTGAGCGCCTGTCAAAGGCCGCTACCTTCGGCTTCTCCTCGTTGGCGTATTCATAGAGCACGACGGCGCTTCTGCCGGAATCCGATGCGGCCTCATGCGCCAAAGTGTTGCTCCCGAAGGAGTAATCCTCCTTATGCCCCGACTTTGAGACGGTCGTTTTGAAATCGGTCGAGTAGGCTATTATGCTCGTACTCGAATTATATATGACGTCAAAAAGCAGGGTGTTGTCATATTTTATGTCGGTAACTACCGGGTTGTCTTTTCTGAAATTCAGAACGACAAGGCGCGAATATGTAACGGCGTTTTCGGAGCCGACAAGTATCAGTGCGGCGCTCTTGCCGTTTCGGGCTAACGAGATATCGAATATCTTCTCCTGCGCGCACTCCCATGCGAAAATCTTCTCGAGCTTATGGTTATAGACGCAAAGCTCGCTCTGAGCCGAGGAGGTCTTTAAAGAGAACGCCAAGGTGCCGTCCTTGCCCATGGCGGCGGTATAGATGGGCGAACCCGTATTGCCGTCGCCCAAAATCTTGCTCGAATTCATCAGCGTAAAATTTCCCGCCGCGCGGTCATAGACCAGCGCTCTGCCGTTATAGACCGCCATATCGGGGTCGGAATAGTTATGCTCGAGGCGCGCTATTTCCTTGGCGGAGGAATTGAGCACTACAACGGAATCGCGGGTCAGCAGGGCGATATTCGACTTAAACGGCTTCATATCGAGCACGTCGTTCGAGCTTATCTTATAGGGATAGCCCGCTCCCGTGCCGGACGCGGATATCAGCTGCTTCGCAGAGTCCTCGACGTCGTTATACTTCATGCCGCCGAACGAGCGCGCGGCAAAAAAGACAACTGCGCCGACCGCAATGACGGTCATCACGGTAATGATTATCGTCTCGCGCCTTGAGGGCTTTGTCTTTTTCTTGCCGTTTCGGGCGGGGTTATCCGCCTTTTTCCTTGAAAAGAGTCCGCCCATCAGCTTTTTAAAGCTATTTTTCTTTTTGACATTTTTCTTAGCCATCTGCCGCACCCCCGTGTTCAGTCTTTGCCGTTATAGAAAACCCGCTCAAGGCAGAGTCCGCAGGCCGGAGCAGTAGCCCCCGCCCTGTCTCTGTCGAGCGATGAAATGATATCCCGTACCGAATCGGGCGCTATTCTCCCCCTCGAAATATCAAAGAGCGTGCCCGCCATTATTCTGACCATATTGTAGAGAAAGCCGTCCGCCTCGAAGTACATGAGAACCTCGTCGCCGCGGCGCACGACCTCGGCGCGGGTCAGCGTGCGGACATTATCTACGGTGCTGCCGCCTGCTGCGCAGAATGCCGAAAAATCGTGAGTTCCGAGCATTTCGGCCGCCTGACGGTTCAGGAAATCCGCATCGAGCGGATATTTATAGTGATATGAATATCTTGAAATAAAAGGGTTTCTCTCCTGCGCGTTCCAGATTCTGTAAACATATCGTTTGCCGGAGCAGTCATAGCGCGCGTGAAATTCAAACGGCACTTCGCGGCAGTCCGTCACGGCGATATCGTGCGGCAAAACGCCGTTCATCGCATTCTTCCACTTTTCGGGAGAAATCAGGGACTCCGTTCGCATATTGCAGCAGTACATCTCGGCATGAACGCCCGAATCCGTGCGCGAACAGCCTATGACATTATCCCGAACTCCGCAGATTCGCTCGGCGGCGTCCTGAAAGGTCTGCTGAACCGTATTCGCATTTTCCTGCACCTGCCAGCCGTGATAAGCGGTGCCGTCATAGCGCAGGGTAAAGAGCAGATTCTTCAAAGCCTTCACTCCGATCAGATAAGATGTCCGAGATAGTGGTTGAGGACAATTACGGCAGCGAGCAGTGCGGCGGTAATACCCAGGGCGATGAAATCGCGTGCGGCAAGCTTCATCTGCTTCATGCGCGTTCTGCCATCGCCGCCCGTATAGCAGCGGCACTCCATGGCAAACGCCAGCTCATAGGCTCTGCGGAAGGATGAAATAAACAGCGGAATGAGTATCGGTATGAGCGCCTTGGCGCGCTTAATAAGCCCGCCCGTTTCAAGATCCGCTCCACGCGCCTTCTGCGCGTTCATTATACGCTCTATCTCCTCGATAAGCACGGGAATAAAACGCAAAGCAAGCGTCATTATCATGGCGAGAGTATGCACGGGCACCTTTATCACCTTTAGCGGAGAGAGCAGACGCTCCAAGCCGTCGGTGAGCATGGTGGGCGTGGTAGTATAGGTCAGCAGCGAGCTGACGACGACGAGCAGGATTATACGAACGGTGGTGAATATCGCCGTATAAACGCCTGTTGTCGTTATGGTTATTTTCCAGAACGAGACGAGCGTCTCGCCGCCGCGGTTATAGAAAACATTGATAGCGGCGGTAAAGAGCATGAGAATGACAAGCGGCTTTATGCTGCGCCACATCATCTTCATCGGCACCCTTGAGAGCAGCAGAGCAGCCACAACAAAGACAAAGCCGAGCGCCAAGGAATAGAAATTCCTGCACACAAAAAGAATGACTATGAGCGCCATGGTGAGCACAAATTTCATGCGCGCATCCATGCGGTGAATGACGGAGGTTCCGGAATAATACTGACCTATGGTGATATCGCTTATCATATTATTCCCCTCCCCTCAAAATAGCGAATAAGCTCGTCCGCGCCCTGATTGACGGTAAACACAGACGAGGAGACATCGAAGCCCTTGTCATGCAAAGCTCTGAAAATCTTCGTTATCTGCGGGACGGAGAGTCCCATTTCTTCGAGCTCGTCCGTGCGCGAATAAACCTCGGGCACAGTGCCGAACATCGCAACGCGGGAACGGTTGAGCACAAGAACTCTATCGGCTGTTTTGGCGACATCCTCCATGCTGTGGGAGACGAGAATTACGGTGCTCCCCGTCTGCTCGCGGTATGTGCGCACAAGCGAGAGGATTATCTCCCTGCCGCGCGGGTCAAGACCCGCGGTAGGCTCGTCGAGGATAAGCACCTCCGGCTCCATGGCCATAACGCCCGCTATCGCCGCACGGCGCTTCTCGCCGCCCGAGAGGTCGAAGGGTGACTTTTTCAGATGCTCCTCGCTAAGCCCCACAAATTCTGCGGCGCGGCGCACGCGGCGATCCGTCTCGTCGCCGTCGAGTCCCATATTCTTCGGACCGAACGAGATATCTTTATAAACTGTCTCCTCAAAGAGCTGATATTCGGGATACTGGAAGCAAAGCCCGACTTTGAATCTCGCGGCGCGCAGGGTGCGCTTATCCTTGTTGATATCCTCGCCGTCGAGCAGAACTCTGCCCGAATCGGGCTTCAAAAGACCGTTGAGATGCTGAAGAAGGGTGCTCTTGCCGGAGCCGGTATGACCGATTATTCCGACTATTTCGCCCTTTTCAAACTTTACGTTTATATCCTCGATAGCGGCGACGGCTCCCGCCATGCCGTTTTCATAATAGTGGGTGAGATTTTCTGTTTCAAGAATTGTCATCGACTCACCTCCATTATTTTCGAAAGCGCCTCGACGCACTCGTCGGCGTCAAGGATATTGCCGGGCAGGTCTATCCCCTTTTCGATGAGGCGGTGGCACAGCTCTGTGCTCTGCGGCACATCAAGTCCGCAGCGGCGCAGAAGCTCGGTCTGCGAAAACACCTCGCGCGGAGTTCCGTCGAGGCAGAGACGCCCCGAATCTATAACTATGACTCGGTCGGCCTTGACCGCCTCGTCCATAAAATGCGTGACAAAGAGAACCGTTATGCCCATCTCGCGGTTTAATCGGCGCACGGTATCAAAGACCTCGCGCCTGCCGCGCGGGTCGAGCATGGCCGTAGGCTCGTCGAGCACTATGCAGCCCGTCTGCATGGCGATTATGCCCGCAATCGCTACGCGCTGTTTCTGACCGCCCGAGAGCTTGTGCGGCTCGCGCAGACGGTACTCGTACATTCCGACGGCCTTGAGCGCGCCGTCGACTCTTTTGCGTATCTCCTCGGGAGCTACGCCTAAATTTTCGGGTCCGAACGCCACATCGTCCTCAACTATGGTGGCGACTATCTGATTATCGGGATTCTGGAACACCATGCCCACCTTGCGGCGGATGTCTATCAGCTTGTCCTCGTCGGAGGTGTCTATCCCGTCGACGGTGACGGTGCCGCTCTCGGGCACCAATATGGCGTTCGTCAGCTTCGCAAGAGTGCTCTTGCCGGAGCCGTTATGACCGAGGACGGCTATAAATTCGCCGCGTTCAACGGTCAGGTCTATATCGCAAAGTGCCGGAGAGGGCTTGGCTTCGCCTTGCTCCTCCGGCTCATAGGTATAGGTTACATTTTTAAATTCAATAAACTTCTCGCTCATTCTTATCTTCTCCACACTGCGCTTGCGCCGCAGGGCAGAACAAGCCCCGAGGCTGTGACGGGCAGACCGATCTCATCGGAGGTCACCCTGCCGCCGAACAGCGGCGACACGGTGCTGCCGAGTATATACTGCATGACGGACGCGGAAAGTCCCGTTGTGTAGGAATTGATGAGCACCATAACGGGGTCGTCCGACAGCACGGCGGTACACAGCGACGCAAAGTCATACACCGCATCCTCAAGCTTCCAGACCTCGCCGCCCGGTCCTCTTCCGTATGACGGCGGGTCCATGATTATGATATCGTATTTGTTGCCGCGGCGTATCTCGCGCTCGACAAACTTCATGCAGTCGTCAACGAGCCAGCGCACGGGCTGCTCCGAAAGTCCGCTTACGGCGGCGTTTTCTTTAGCCCAGGCAACCATGCCCTTTGAAGCGTCTACATGGGTGACGTGCGCTCCGGCGTTGAGAGCCGAAACCGTCGCCGCGCCCGTATAGGCGAAAAGATTCAGCACGCGCAGGGGTCTGCGCTCGTCTCTGATTATCTGAGCCGTCATATCCCAATTGACCGCCTGCTCCGGGAAAACTCCGGTATGCTTGAAGCCCATGGGCTTGACCATAAACGCGAGCTCGCCGTATTTTATCTTCCACGCATCGGGTATCTTTCTTCTGATATCCCATTTTCCGCCGCCCGAGGAGGAGCGGTTATAGACAGCGTGCGCCTTATACCAGAGCGGATGGGTCTTTTCTGTTTTCCAGATAACCTGCGGGTCGGGTCGTATGAGTATAACATCTCCCCAACGCTCGAGCCTCTGCCCCGACGAGCAGTCGAGCAGCTCATAATCCTTCCATTTATCGGCAACGCGCATATCTTTTCCTCTCCGGCGCGGAAAACCGCGCTCCCTTTATATAAGTCTCTCCCTGACGACCTCGGCAATCTCGTCGCAGAGCTTTTCAATAAGCTTTTTATCCTTGCCCTCGAGCATGACTCTGACGAGCGGCTCGGTGCCCGACACGCGAACGAGCACGCGTCCGTCCTCGCCGAGCTCGGATTCGGCTCCGGCTATGGCCTTCTTTATCTCCTCATCGCTTGCGAAACGCACCTTACCGATATTGGAGACTCTGACATTCTTGAGCACCTGCGGATAGACCTCCATGCATTTTGCAAGCTCGGAGAGCGACTTTCCGGTGCGCTTCATGGTCTGGAGCACCTGAGCGGCGGTAACTTCGCCGTCGCCGGTGGTCGAATGGTGCAGGAAAATGACATGGCCGGACTGCTCGCCGCCTATGGCATAGCCCTTTTCGAGCATACGCTCGAGGACATAGCGGTCGCCGACCTTCGTTATCTCGCAGTTTATATCATTATCGGCGCAGAACTTGTGGAAGCCCATGTTGCTCATGACGGTGACAACAGCCGTGTCGCCGTCGAGCTCGCCGCGCTCCTTCATATCCTTTGCGCAAATGGCGATTATCTTATCGCCGTCAACAACTTCGCCGTTTTCGTCAACCGCAAGAAGTCTGTCTGCGTCGCCGTCGAAGGCGAAGCCCGCCATAAGACCGTGCTCAACGACATATTTTTGAAGATTTTCAAGGTGAGTCGAGCCGCAGTTGTCATTGATATTGACGCCGTCCGGCTCGTTTGAGAGCACATCGCACTCAGCGCCCATCTGCATGAAGAACTCGGGAGCGGTTATGCTTGCGGAGCCGTTGGCGCAGTCGAGAGCTATTCTCATATTGTTGAACCTGTAATCGACGGTCGAGCACAGGTGGGTTATATAATCGAAAATCGGCATCTCCGACGTTGTGACTCTGCCGACGTCGCCGCCTATTTTGACGGGAGGAACAACCGTCTCATCGAGGATTATCGCCTCTATCTCCTCCTCGAGCGCGTCGGGGAGCTTGTATCCGTCGGACTTGAAAATTTTGATACCGTTATATTCGCAGGGGTTATGCGAAGCGGAAATCATTATGCCCGCATCGTACTTATATTTCTGCACAAGGAACGCCACTGCCGGGGTCGGCACAACGCCGAGGAGCAGAACATCCGCTCCGACAGAGCAAAGGCCTGCGCTGATAGCGGACTCGAGCATCTCCGAGGATGCGCGGGTATCCATACCTATAAGCACGCGGGGGCGCTTATGCGCGCTGTCCGTGAGCACCATGGCGGTAGCTCTGCCTATTTTCATGGCGAGCTCGCAGGTAAGCTCACTGTTTGCAACGCCTCTTGCGCCGTCTGTTCCGAAAAGTCTTCCCATATAAATTAACCTCCGATTGTCAAATGTCGAACTGCTGCTGACCCGGCATTGCTATGCCGAGATGCCTGTAGGCGGCGGGAGTGACCGTGCGTCCGCGCGGAGTCCTGCTCAAAAAGCCTATCTGCATGAGGTACGGCTCATAGACGTCCTCAATGGTTATGGCCTCTTCGCCGACTGCCGCGGCTATCGTCTCCAGCCCCACGGGGCCGCCGTTGTAGTTTCTTATCATGGTGGTAAGAACAAGTCTGTCTATCGAATCAAGCCCGAGGGCATCGACCTCCATGCGGTCGAGCGCCATCGAAGCTGTTTCGCGGGTTATTACGCCGTCACCCATGACCTGGGCGAAGTCGCGCACACGCTTTAAAAATCTGTTTGCGATTCGCGGAGTTCCGCGCGAGCGAGAGGCTATTTCAACCGAGCCGCTCGGATCCATCTCTATACCGAGTATACCGGCGGAGCGCGTGACTATCTGCGAGAGCTGCTCGGTGGTATACATCTCGAGGCGGAGAATAACGCCGAAGCGGTCGCGCAAAGGCGCACTCAGCTGACCCGCTCTGGTCGTTGCGCCGACGAGGGTGAAGTGCGGCAGGTCAAGCCTTATCGAACGCGCCGACGGGCCCTTGCCGATTATTATATCTATCGCACTGTCCTCCATGGCGGGATAGAGCACCTCTTCGACCGCGCGGGACAGACGGTGTATCTCATCGACAAAGAGCACGTCTCCGTCGTTGAGATTCGTCAGCAATGCGGCGAGGTCGCCGGGCTTCTCTATCGCGGGGCCCGAGGTCACGCGGAGATTGACATCCATTTCATTTGCTATTATGCCCGCAAGAGTCGTTTTGCCGAGTCCGGGAGGGCCGTAAAGCAAAACGTGGTCGAGGCAGTCGCCTCTGCGGCGGGCGGCCTCGATATAAACCGAGAGGTTTTCCTTCGCCTTCTCCTGACCGATATAGTCGGTCAGTCTGCGCGGGCGCAGGGAAAACTCAATATCGGAATCCTCGGGCGAGAGATCGGGGGTAACTATGCGGTTTTCATTGTCCATATCCATAGAGCCGTCTCCTTTGTCCCGTTATATATTCTTTGAAATAAGGCGCAGCGCCTGTTTTATCAGCTCATCCGACGGCATCGACTGATCGAGCCTGCCGACTGCCGAGGCCGCTTCGGTCTTTGTGTAGCCGAGCATAACGAGAGCATCGACCGCCTCCTCGCCCGCGCTCGACGACGCGGCCGCGTTTATTGCCGCCAATTCCTCGCGGTTCTCTGAGGATATATATGATTTAAGCTTATCTTTAAGCTCAAGCACAACTCGCTGCGCTATCTTCGCGCCCACGCCCTGAGCCGCGGTTATCGACTTTATATCGCCCGAGGCGACACAGACGGCAAGTCTGTTCGGAGTAAGCTGCGAGAGTATCGCAAGGGCGGCCTTCGGACCGACGCCGGTAACGTTTATGAGCAGCTTGAAGCAGTCGAGCTCGTCTTTATCATAGAAGCCGAACATATCGAGCGCGTCCTCGCGGACGTTGAGATACGTATAGAGCGTGACCGTATCGCCTATGGCGCCTATATTTCTCAGGGTGTTCGCCGTGGCGCTGCAATTAAACGCAACTCCGCCGCAGTCGACCGCGACGCTCGTCGCATCGGTATGGACTACCCGACCCGTGATACTGTAAAACATACTGCTCTCCTTTATATGCTTGTGTTGAGTCTGCCCATAACGGAGCCGCTGCAATGGCAGTGGCAGACCGCCATTGCGAGCGCATCGGCGGCATCGTCGGGCTTCGGAATCTTATCAAGATTGAGGATTATCCTCGTCATCTCCTGCACCTGCTTCTTTTCGGCGCGTCCGTAACCGACTACGCTCTGCTTGACCTGCAGGGGCGTATACTCAAAAATCGGGATACGGTGCTTCTGCGCGGCGAGGACAAGAACTCCCCTCGCCTGGCTGACATCGATAACCGTTTTGGCGTTGTTATTATAGAAAAGCTTCTCTATCGACATCGCTTCGGGCTTATATTTTTCCATAAGCTCCGAGACTCCGTCGTATATGCGCTCAAGCCTGAGGTTGAACGGCATCCCGGCGGGCGTTGTCACCGCGCCGTAGTCGAGCATGGTGAAGTGGTTGTTCTTATACTCCACAACACCGCAGCCGACTATTGCATATCCGGGATCGATACCGAGAACTATCATTTCTTATTTGATTCCCTTTCTCTGATTATCATGCGCGTCGGAGTGCCCTCAAGGCCGAATACCGAGCGGATCTGATTGTCGATATAGCGCTGATAGCTGTAATGAAACAAGTCCTTGCGGTTGACAAAGCAGACAAATGTCGGCGGGCGGGTCGAGGCCTGAGTCATATAGAATATCTTGAGCCTCCTGCCCTTGTCGGTCGGCGGCTGGACGCGCGCCGTGGCATCGGCGAGCAGGTCGTTGAGGCGGCCTGTCGAAATGCGCATGGCGTTCTGGTCGTCAACATATTTGATAAGCTCAAACAGTCTGTCGAGCCTGAGCCCCGTCTTTGCCGAGATAAATATTATCGGGGCGTAGGACATAAACGAGAAATCGTTCATCAGCTTTTTGCGGTAGCTGTCCATGGTCTTGCCGTCCTTTTCGACGGCGTCCCACTTGTTGACGGCGATTATGCACGCCTTGCCGAGCTCGTGCGCGATACCCGCGACCTTGGAATCCTGCTCGGTAAAGCCCTCTACCGCATCTATCATTATAACACATACCTGCGCACGTTCAACAGCCATTCTCGCTCTAATTACGGAATATTTTTCAATAGAGTCGTAGACGCGGCTCTTTCTGCGCAGGCCGGCGGTATCTATAAAGACAAACTTGCCGTATTTATTTTCCACATAAGAATCCGTTGCGTCACGGGTCGTGCCCGCGATATCGGAGACTATCATTCTGTCCTCGCCGAGGATAGCGTTGACAAGCGACGATTTTCCGACATTGGGCTTGCCGATAACGGCAACCTTGACGGTGTCGTCCTCCTCCTCATTTTCCTCGGCGGGCGGCAGATATTCGCACACTGCGTCGAGCAGGTCGCCCGTACCCATTCCGTGGACGGACGAGACGGCTATCGGGTCGCCGAGCCCGAGATTATAAAACTCGTAGTACTCCGCGGGAGGTTCGCCGACCGTGTCGCACTTGTTGACGCAGAGGACTATCGGCTTTCCGCTCTTTTGGAGCATGGACGCAACCTCTCTGTCGGTCGAGACAACGCCGGAGCGCACGTCGGTGACAAGGATTATGACATCAGCACTGTCTATAGCCAGCTGAGCCTGACGGCGCATCTGCTTTAGGATTATATCGTCCGAATACGGCTCTATGCCGCCCGTATCAACGAGCAGCAAGGTTCTGCCGCCCCACTCGCAGTCTCCGTAGATTCTGTCGCGGGTAACGCCGGGGGTATCATCGACTATGCTCAGACGCGCTCCGACGAGCTTGTTGAACAGGGTCGATTTGCCGACATTGGGTCTGCCGACGATTGCAACAACCGGTTTTGACATATTTATGACCGCGCGGCAAAGGGCTTTCGCCGATACCGCTTCCTTTCAAAAATTTTAGATTTTATAAGCGCAAAACGCCTCTTATAAAAATCAAAAAGGCAGAGAAGGCTCATCCTCCTCTACCTCTCCGCATTCATGACTTGTACAAAGCACAGCCGAGGCGGAACCTCAGCTTAGCAGTTAACGCTTTAAGCCGCCGATACCGGCCGCTTTACGAGTCATATTTGACTTGCGTGTGTTTCAAAGGGCTCACGCGTCCTTCTTAATCACTTGCTTGCCGTTGTAATAGCCGCACTCGGGGCATATTCTGTGGGGTCTCTTGTACTCCCCGCACTGCGGGCACTTAACGAGCTCGGGAGCGTCCATCTTCCAAACGTTGGAACGTCTCTTGTCTCGTCTTGCGCTTGATACTCTTCTCTTGGGTACCGCCATGTTGAGCACCTCCTTAATACTAGTGCATTGAATGTGGAAAAAATCCTTTTAATTATCCAAAAGCTGTTTGAGAGCCTCGAGACGCGGGTCTATGGGCTTTTTGCAGCTGCATTGGCTTTCGTTGAGGTTGGCGCCGCAGAACTGGCAGACGCCCTTGCAATCCTCTTTGCACAGAATCTTGTTGGGCAGGAAAAGAAAAACATCCTCCCGCACGAGAGGATCAAGCTCAAAATGCATATCCTCAACAAGAATCAGCTCGTCGTTCTCTTCGTTATTCAGCGAGGTAACGAGAGTATGAGAAACGGGAACGGTGAAAACGCGGTCTATCGATGAAGCGCAGCGGTCGCAGTCGGTAGAAACCTCAACCGTCGCCTGAGCTTCGATGCAAACTATGCCGGCTCGGTTCACCGCCTCGCCCTTGACGCGCACGGCCTTTTGAAAAGGCTTGGACGCCCAGAACTCCTCATCGGACATATCCAGCTCGTAATCAAACGGAGCGGACATACCGATATTATTGAAAATGGGTTCTAACTCAATAAACATAGCATTCACCTTGCGGTTACTTAAATCCGCGCAGAAAGTATTATATCTTCCTGCGCGGGTTTTGTCAATAAAAACTTCGGTTTTTTAGCCTAAATTCTCTTAAATCTTATGGCAGAAGTCGAAAATCTTCTCGGGAAGCTCCTCTTCGTCCGCCGAAACGGTGAATACGAAGTTCTTCTCGGTAATGTCGCTGAGCTCCTTGACCTTCTCAAGGAAAACCGCAAGCTCATCGTAATCTCTGCTGCCGATGCGGAGAGTTGCGTCGACGAGGATATCGGTTATATCGTGGTCACCTGCGCAGATACCGCTGAGGAAGCCGTAAAACGCCTTATAGCCGCTGACCTTGTAAAAATCAGTCTCGATAAGCCTTGCACGATAGTTGATATCGTAAGTCAAAAGCCTTTCTTTCTCAACGCAGACGACGTTGCCGTTGGAAGCTTCAACAGCCTTGTTGACCTGCTCGATGAGACGTTTTGTCTTGCCCGATCCTTTGCGTCCTGTAATCAAAGAAACCATTAAGAATTCCTCCTAAAAATTTATTCTGTTTTCAAGCTCAGCACGGCGCTCCTCATATCCGGGCTTGCCCATGAGTGCGAACATATTGAGCTTATAACTTTCAACGCCGGGCTGATCGAACGGATTGACTCCGAGGACATAGCCGGAAATTCCGCAGGCTTTCTCGAGGAAGTAGATAAGCCAACCCAAATTGTACTCATCCATCTTATCGACATTCAGGATGATATTGGGCACGCCGCCGTCGGTATGCGCAAGCACCGTTCCCTCGAACGCCTTGCGGTTGACCTCGGACATATGCTTGCCTGCGAGGAAATTGAGTCCGTCCTCATTGTCGGCGGTAGCCTCGATAACAATATCGCGCTTAGGCTCGGCAAAGGTGACGACGGTCTCGAACAGCGAGCGCTCGCCCTGCTGTATATACTGGCCGAGGGAGTGCAGGTCGGTCGAGAATATCGCCGACGCGGGGAAGATTCCCTTGTGCTCCTTGCCCTCGCTCTCGCCGAAGAGCTGCTTGAACCACTCGCACATCATGGCGTAGTCCGGCTCGTAGGCGGCCATCATTTCAATCTTCTTTCCGCTCCTGTAAAGGATATTGCGGATAGCGGCATAGCGGTAGCAGTCGTTCTTGTCAAGCTCGGGCGACATATACTGCTCTCTTGCGTCCGCAGCGCCCTTCATGAGCGCGTCGATATCAATACCGGCAACAGCTATCGGCAGCAGGCCGACTGCCGTGAGCACGGAATATCTTCCGCCGACATTGTCGGGAACTACGAAGGTCTCATAGCCCTCCTCGTCGGACATATTGCGAAGCGCGCCCTTTGATTTATCGGTAGTGGCATAGATGCGGCTCTTTGCGCCGTCCTTGCCGTACTTCTTTATGAGCAGGTCTCTGAATATACGGAACGCGAGCGCAGGCTCGGTGGTCGTTCCGGACTTCGAGATGACGTTGACGGAAAAGTCCTTATCCTTGCAGATATCTATAAGCTCGGCAAGGGTCGAGGAGCTGATGGTGTTGCCGGCGAAGTAAATCTTCGGAGTGCCTTTTGCAACGTCGTTATACTTCTGCGACTTGACGAACTCTATAGCGGCTCTTGCGCCGAGGTATGATCCGCCTATGCCTATAACTATAAGTATCTCGGAATCGCTCTTTATTTTTTCTGCGGCCGACTTGATTCTTGCGAACTCATCCCTGTCGTAATTGACAGGAAGATCGACCCAGCCGAGGAACGCATTGCCTGCGCCCGTACCGTTATGAAGCTTTTCGTGCGCGGCGGTTATCTCCGGCTGAATTGCCGAAAGCCCGGCGGCATCCGCCGCCTCGCCGACGAACGAGGTGTTAAGTCTGACTGACATTCTCTTTTTGCCCCCATATCTATTGAGAGACCGCACGGTCTCCGGCTCCTATGAGCTCTTTTATTTGTCAATATTTTAACTTATTTGAGTGTGTATTTCAAGCTTTACGGGCAATATTTCACGAAAAATTAAAACAGTTTTAACTTTGCCGTCTTAAATATGTTTTTTCATCCGTTCTGCGAGCTTCTGTAGGCCTCGACTTCCCAATTTGTGATGAAATCGGTCAGCTCCTCCGTCATCGGCGACGCGCCGCCGAACGAGCGGGAATAAACGGCTATGCCCGCCGCATCCTCAAAGAGCATTTCTGCGGTCTCGGCACGCTTTTCGCTCTCGTCGAAGCAGAACGCTCCCCTGCCCCGAAGCAAAACGACACGCGGCATAAAGCCGAATTTTTTATTGTAGGCGCTCACCTTTTCCGCCGCTTCATTTACGCCGTCAAGCCAAAGCGGATAGGCGCGGCAATAAACTATATGGTCGGGCGTGAACGGGCGCATGAGCTCCTTTGCGGCAGCTTTGTCTTTTACAAAGCTCTCGGACACGCCGAACGGAACCTCGCGGCAGACGGTGCCCTGCGGAAATGCCGAAAGCAAAGCACTCTGAGCCTCGGCGTCCGAGGTCGGAGTCCTATCGAAATCGGGCTTCTCCGAAAGTCTGCTATCGATGGAGTCAATAACAAAACGGAGCTTTTCGCCGAGGGCGTCAACCGTATCGGCAGCTATGAATATTCCGTGATTTTCGAGCAGGAGCATATCGCAATCCTTGCCCGTCCGCGCCTTGAAAGCGAGCATTCTGTCGCGGCAGAGCTTGGCAAGTATATAGCCGGGTCGGCACTGCTCGATCCAGATGAAATCGCGGTCTATCACTTTTTTTGCGGCGCTCTCCCCGCCCTTTGAGCAGGTGAGTCCGTTTATCTCGGCGGGGTGCAGATGCAGAACATAGGTCTGCGGAAACAGCGCATGGAGGGTAGTCTCGACGCTCGGACGCTTCGTCTCCCCCGGTACGCGAGCCGCCATGAGGTCATCGAGCACAAGAGCCTCGCGCTCGGAATCGGAATCGGGATAGCTCTTTTCGAATATTTCGCCGAGCTTTGAAAGATCCATTTTCACAAAGCCCTGCGCCGTTATTGTCGCAAGCGCCGTGCCCGAGCCCTTAACCCACATTCTGCCGTCCCGCTTTGCGGAGGTGTTGCCGCCGCCCGCCAAGACGAGAGACGGGTCGGAGCCGTAAAAATTCGAAAAGCCGACAAGCTCATCTATAAGCATGAATATTACCCTTTCTTACAGAAATTCCGGGGCACGGCAGTCCGCACCCCGGCTATTATTGTTATGATTTTATTTCTTTCCACGCTGCGCTGTAATATGCATCGAGCTCCGCGCCGAGATCGTGATAGACCTCGCCCTTATCGATAACCTCGCGGGACGGGAAGATGTCCTCATCCTGCTGAACCTCGGGAGCAAGCGTATCAAAAAGCGCCTGATTCGGGGTCGAATAATAGATATATTCGAAGTTCTTCTTCGCGGCATCGACTCCGCAGAGGTAGTTGATGAACGCCTCGGCGTCCGCCTTATTGGAGCTGTAAACAGGGACTACCCACGAATCGATCCAGAAGTTCGTGCCCTCCTCGGGGATAGTGAACTTAAGATCGGGGTTGCCGCTGATGTTCTGCTCCTCGTCGCCCTCTATAGCGAGATACGCTTCGCCGTTATAGACGAGCGCCATCGCCGCCTCGCCGCTTATCATCGCGTCGCGCGCCTCGGTCTCGACGAGATACGCCTTGAGCATCGGCTTTTGCTTGATAAGCAGCTGCTTTGCCTCGTCTATCTGCGCCTTGTCCGTAGTATTGAGTGAATAGCCGAGAGCCTCAAGCGCGACAAGGAAGGAGTCGCGGATGCTGTTCGACATAATAATCTTTCCGGTATACTTCTCGTTGAAGAACATCTTCCAGCTCTTCGCGTCCTCCTCGGAGACCATCTTGGTGTTGTAGATAACGCCGACGGTGCCCCAGAAATGCGGGACGGAATACTTGTTTTCGGGATCGAATGACTTCGACTTTTCGAGATACACTTCGCCGATGTTCTTGATGTTCGGGATATTGTCAAAATTGAGCTCGGCGAGTCTGTTCTCCTTGATGAAGCGCTCGATTATATAGTCCGAGGTGCAGATAAGGTCATACGACTGGTCGCCGTTGACGGCCTTGTTGTAGAGCTCCTCGGGGGTGTCGCATTCGTCGACGTTGACCTTGATGCCGTGTTCTTTTTTGAAGTTCGATATAACATCGAGATCGATATACTGCCCGTAGACGAGCACGTTTATTTTACGGGTCTGAGTGCAGCCCGTGAGAGCGCCCACAGAACAGACGCAGAGAGCTATTGCCATAGCGGCGGCGATTATTCTGACAAGAACGGATTTTTTCATTTTTCGTCTCCCCTCAATAGTTTTTTCTCTTCACCGCGCTTCTCTCCTTTTTAATGCTGATACGGTTGACAACGAACAGCACGATAAGCACGATTAGGAAAATTATAGTTGAAAGAGCATAGAGCTCAGGCTGATTTCCGAGCTTGCGCTCGGTGTAGATTATTATCGAGAGCGTCTTTATTCCGGCGCCCTTTGTGAAATAAGTAATGGTGAAATCGTCGAGCGACATGGTAAACGCCATGAGGAAGCCCGAGAGTATACCCGGGAAAATATCCGGGACTATGACCTTGAAGAACGCCTGAACCGGCGTTGCGCCGAGGTCGACCGCCGCCTCGTAGGTGTTCTTGTCGCGCTGACGGAGCTTTGGCAGAACGTTGAGGACGACATAGGGAATGTTGAAGCTGATATGCGCTATGAGCATGGTGGTAAAGTTGAGGCTGCCGAACATACGCACGAAGAGCAGCATCAGCGCAATGCCCGTTACGATATCGGCGTTCAAAAGCGGTATGCTGTTGACGCTCATTATTGCGGACTGACTGCGCTTTCTCATATAGAGAATGCCCACGCACGCGAGAGTGCCGACCGCCGTTGCTATCAGTGCAGAGAGCAGGGCGAGCAGAAGAGTGTTGCGAAGAGCCTCCATAATAGGCCCGCTCGTGAACAGATCCTCATACCATCTGAAGGTAAAGCCGCCCCACTTCATATAGCGGGAATTGTTGAAGGACATGACCGTTAAAACGGCTATGGGCAGATAGAGCAGGACGAAGATTATCGCCACATAAAACTTTTCGAGGAAGTGCTTGAATTTTACCACAGCGACGCCTCCTCTCCCGAGCCCTTCATCTCGCCTATCATCATGCTGACGAAGATGAACATCATGAGCACTATCGAGATGCCGGAGCCGAGATGCCAGTTGTTGCCCTGGTTGAACTCCTGCTCGATGATATTGCCTATGAGCAGAACCTTGCCGCCGCCGAGGATATCGGCGATAACGAACTCCGAGATACTCGGCACAAACACCATTGTGATGCCGCTTATGACGCCGGGCACGGAGAGCGGGAAGATTATCTTTCTGAAAGTCCTGCCCGGAGTTGCGCCGAGGTCGCCCGCCGCCTCAAGAAGATTGCGGTCGATTTTTATAAGGGCGTTGTAAATCGGCAGAACCATGAACGGGAAATAGTCGTAGACCATGCCGATGACTATCGCCGCCGGGGTATACATGATACTGAAATTCGGCAGATTAAGCGCCGAGAGGACGCTGTTCAAAATGCCGTTATCGGAGAGCAGCATTCTTATCGCGATTATCCTGAGCAGGAAGTTTATCCACATGGGCAGGATAAAGATGAATATAACGAAGCTGCGGTTTTTTGCGGCGCTTTTGCTGAGTATCAGCGCGAGCGGATAGGCAAGCAGCAGGCACACCGCCGTTGTTATCACTGCGAGCAGCAGGGACAGACCGAGCGCCTGAATATGAATCTTTTCAAAGATCGCGGTTATGTTTGAAAAAGTGAACGCGCCGTCCGAAGAAGTGAAGCCGTAATAAAAAACGAACAGCAGCGGCACTATCGTAAAGACCAGCATCCACAGCAGATACGGCCCCGCCATAAGTTTTTTACGCATCGGCGTTGAACACCTCCTCGTCCTCGGACTCGGGTTTGTTCATAATTTGGATGTTCGAGGGTTCAACGCTGAGGCCCACCTCCGCTCCGATGGGAGTGGAGACGGTGCTGTGAACAAGCCACTCGTATCCGTTCACCAAAACGTGCATCTCATAGTGCACGCCCTTGAATATTATATCGGTGACAACGCCCTTGAGCTCGCCCTGCGAGGGCGGAGTCAGGACGACATCCTCGGGTCTTATGACGACATCGACGGGCATATTCTCGCCGAAGCCCTCGTCGACGCAGACAAACTCGGCGCCGAGGATACGCACGAGGCGATCCCTTATCATAACGCCGTCTATTATATTGCTCTCGCCTATGAAGTCGGCGACGAAAGCGTTTGTGGGCTCGTTATAAATGTCAACGGGAGTTCCTATCTGCTGGATATAGCCCTGGTTGAGCACGACGACGGTATCCGACATCGTGAGGGCCTCCTCCTGGTCGTGGGTGACATATATAAAGGTTATGCCCAGCTGCTGCTGAATCTTTTTGAGCTCGACCTGCATCTCGCGCCTTAATTTGAGGTCGAGAGCGCCGAGAGGCTCGTCGAGCAGAAGCACGCGCGGCTTGACCGCAAGGGCGCGGGCTATCGCCACCCTCTGCTGCTGACCGCCCGAAAGTGAATTTATATTGCGCTTTTCAAAGCCGCTGAGATTGACTATGGAGAGCATCTCGCTCACCGTCTTTTCAATCTCGCTCTCCGACACTTTTCTTATGCGCAGACCGAACGCCACGTTTTCATAGACATTCAGGTGCGGGAAAAGTGCGTAACGCTGAAAAATGGTGTTAACCTGCCTCTTATGAGGCGGCACACCATTGATTTTTTTATCCTCAAATATGACATCCCCCTCATCGGGATCGAGGAAGCCGGCAATAACGCGCAGAATGGTTGTCTTTCCGCAGCCTGACGGACCGAGCAAGGTGATGAACTCCCTGTCCCTTATATAAAGGCTCAAGTCGTCAAGCACCTGATTATCACCCAGTTTGACGGAGATGTGTTTCAAATCGATAATGACATTTTTTTTCAATTATGCAGCCCCTCTCTCAAAAGAATTCGATGCAAACCGCACATCAAAATATAAACAAAGTCGTAACTATTAATATAGAGCCAATCCGCAAAAAAGTCAACAGATTTGACAAAAAAAGTTACGGCTCGCCGGTAAAATCGGCAAGCCGCGGGGAAAATTTTCAATTTTCGAACGAGGTTTTTTCTTTGAGTTTTTCTATTATCTCAACTATCTTGAAACGCGGCTCATATCTGCCGGAGCTCTCGACTACCTTCAGCTCGCCGTCATCAAAAAACGCGTCGAGATTGCCTCCCCTGTCCTGCGCGGCGGGCAGGCACAGCGGCGGGAACATCACGCACCACCAGTTGCGCCCCGCGCCCTCGCCGATGACCACCTTGACTGCGGTGTAGCGCCCGGCAGGCATGGTCAGGCTGCCGTAGCACCGCGTGGCGAAATACTCGTTGACGACATTGACGCTCACGGGATAATCGTAGCCCGCGCGCTCTATCACCTCTCGAGCGGCGGCTTCGAGCTCGGCCTTATGCGGCTCGATTTTTCTCCGCGCCTCGTCCGCCGTCACCGTGCCGTCAAAAAGCTGCGCGCCGCGCTCGAGCACGGCATCGCGAACCATGAGCTTTAGCTGCTGGTCGGCGCTGCAATCGGAGTTTGCGATAACGTGCATTCTCAGCACATCGGAGCGCACTCGCGAGCAGTTATAAGCAAACGCTCCGACGCTGCACGCGCCCGCCGCAAAGACTGCCGCGAAAACCACTGCCTGTATTTTCATAAGCTTTGTCAGTTTCTTTGACTTCATAATAAGTAAAACCGTCCTTTCCTTCGGATACAACCGAATTATGGACGGTTTTATTTGAGTTTATACGGAAAATTTCGGGGGATGCGGACGTTTGATTACTTACGCTTTTTTAAAACTATCAAGGTCACCACTGCGGCAGCGCCTATAACCGCCACGACCGCGCTCACGGCGATAACGATAAGCTTCATATCAGAGCTGTTTTTGCTCGAATCCTTCGCGCTGAATTTTTTCAGGTTCATGCCCGTGCTCAGTGCATAGGCTTCGGCGGGCGAGCCCTCTTCGGCCACTATCGTCCTCGTCTCGCCGTCATCCTCGCCGAAAGCGTTCTTGCCGAACTCGCTGACACTCGACGGAACGGCTATCTCCTGCGCCGAGGTTTTTGCAAAGGCGTTATCCGTAATTCCCACAACGGGCATACCGTCTATTTCCGAGGGAATCTCGACCTTTTCATCAGAGCCGACATAGCCGCAGATATAGATATTGACATTTATCACGATATATTTGAAATCGCCGTAGAATTTTATTTCGGCGGAGCTCGCTTCTTTTTCGACCTCTGCGTTTATCTGCGCAAAGGTCTCGCTCTCGGTCACGCCCTGCGGCGCGTCGGATTTAGAAATTACGGATGCAAGATTGGAAATTTTCAAAGCAGGACGAACTCCATGGTCAGTACCATCAACATGCCAGTTGCTGCCGAGACTGCCATAGCTGCTGACACCGCATATATAGTCGGTATAGTAGCCGGCAGACCGCAACCACCAAGACGAATATTCGTCTGATGAGTCGACCCCCAATCCCTGACATTTTGCATAGTCGGTACCCCTCGCCTGACGGGCAGGGCTTGAATCTGAATCTGCCTGGAAATCGTATGTGGTATTCTGAACCTCGTTATAAGAGAGCAGGAAAACCTTGTCATAGGTGGTCTCGCTGTCAAATTCACTATTTGAAGTCGAATATGCTTTATTATCCAATTCAGAAGTCAGTATGCTTGCCTTCTGCGAAGAAGGAAAGGCGGTGTTATAGAAATCATCGTTAAGCCATGCTCTGATACTGCTCGTAGCATAATCGTTAGCATAGTGGGTGTGCTTTGTATCGTTCCAGCGGGCTATAGTGTATCCACGCGGATCTTTTCCGTAACTGTACACCGTGTTGCTGTAAGCCTGAGAATCAATTATGCTCTCACAAAGCACAAGACCCGTCGAGGGATCGAGGACGCGCCATTTCAAAGGCTCATATTTGAAATAGTATATATTGTTTGGAGTGTAACCGTTGTCGTCCTGATTTGTATTACCCTCATAGGATGAACAATATGTCCACCACGGTCTGTACTGAGAAAAAGTAACGGCGCGGTATTTTGTGCCATTATATGTAAAATCGGCATATTTCATCCAGTCGCCCTGAACCATGGCGTCAAAAGAGCTACCGTCACCATTGTAATAGCCATAGCTGACCCAGTTTTTTGAGACTTTATTGAGGGCGGAAACGAGGGAAGAATTCGTGACCCTGCTCTGCGGATAAGAGCCGAATTCGACGATGTCACCGACCTTGTATGTTTTTCCCGCCGCCTCGGCTTTTGGCGCGAAAAGGCTCATACCATCAACGCCGACGAGCCCGCCTATCGGCGCGGCGCAAAGCAACACGATCGCAAAAAGCACAGCCGCAAATTTTCTCATTTTCATTATTTACCCTCCGTTTTTTGCGTACTACACGCAATTTCTCAGGCAAATAATATCCGATTGAATTTCCCGTGTCAACAGGGTGCGGCACGAACCGCACTTTAAGCGGTACGAACGGCAAAAAAATATAAAAAACGCGCCGCCTCAATAAAGCAGCGCGCTTTGAAATTTAATCCTTGAAGCCCGTTATCTCCTCGCGGGTCTTGAAGATTCCGCCGTTATTTTCGAGAATATCCAAATGCTCCGTGGCGTAGCCCGTGCCGAGCGCGACGCACTCAAGCGGGTCGTCGGGAATAATGACGTGAACGCCCGTCCGCTTTTCTATGAGCTTATCCATGCCGTCGAGCAAAGCGCCGCCGCCGGTTAAAAGTATACCCGTCTCGGCGATATCGCCCGCAAGCTCGGGCGGCGTTACCTCGAGCACGCTGCGCACGCCCTCGGCTATCGACTCAAGGTGCTCGCGCATGGCGAGGTAGATTTCCGTTGTGTTCACCTCGTCCGTTATCGGCATTCCGGTTATATAGTGCTTGCCCTTTATGCCGATAGCAAGCTCCGTGTCGCGCAGGTATGCGCAGCCGATGCGCTTTTTAATATCCTCGGCGGTCTTTTCGCCGATAACTATATTGCGCTCGCGGCGCAGGTAGCGGATTATATCCTCGTCGAGGATGTTGCCGGCTATTTTGACCGATTTTGAAATAGAGATACTGCCCATGGTGACGACTGCGATATCCGCGGTTCCGCCGCCGATATCAATGACCATTGTGCCCATCGGGCGGCTGATGTCGAGTCCCGCACCGAGTGCGGCGGCGAGCGGCTCTTCTATGAGGCACGCCCTGCCCGCTCCCGCGGCGGTGACGAGGTCGAGTATGGTTCTCTTTTCAAGATTGGTGACGGTAGAGGGCATACACACGACTATGTTGGGCTTAAACACCATGTTTTTGCAGACCTTATAGAGCAGGACGCGAACAATGGCCTTTGTGGCGGTGAAATCCGAGATAACTCCGCTTCGCATGGGCTTTACTACCGTTATGGAGTCGGGGTTGCGGCCTATCATATCCGACGCTTTCTGGCCGACTGCCAGGAGTCTGCCCGTATCCGTATCGAATGCGACGGCGCTCGGCTCGGAGACGACTATTCCCTTGCCCTCAACGAAAATACGTATGGTAGTTGTGCCGAGGTCTATTCCGATGTTTGTTCCGAGCATTTTCCGTCCTCCTTTTTGGTTATTGCCGCGCTGACGCAGCAGACTTTATCCGCGCCGCGCAGAAGCAGGAGCTTTGCGCACTCGTTGAGCGTCGCTCCCGTTGTGGCTATATCGTCGCAGAGCAAAACCGCGGCATTGTCTATGATTTTATTCTCCGCGCAGTCAAACGCTCCTATGACTCCGCCGAAGCGTTCGACGCCGCCGAGCGTTTTCTGCTCCTTACCCTGAAACGGGCGGGAGAGCAGTTTTTCTTCAAACGGCACGCCGAGCTCTTTTGCTATTCTCTTTGCGAGCAGCGCGCTCTGATTGTATCCGCGCTTTTTATATGACGCTTCGGACAGGGGCACGCAGCAGACAAAATCGAATTTCACGCCCTCGAAGTTTTCTTTCACGCTCTGCGCCATAAACCGCGCGAGCCCGTCGGCGTTTTGGGTGCGCCCGTTGAACTTCAGAGCATGAATCGAGCGCTTTGCCGCGCCGGAATAATAAAACGGCGCTGTCTGAGCCTCGAAAAAGCGGCGGTGAAACGAACAGGAGCAATATTTCTTCTCCCTGCCGCAATGCGGGCACAGATCTCCCTTTACATATTCGAGGTCGCTCTCACAGCTGCCGCACACGGGCATATCCGGCGCAACCACTTTTCCGCAAAGAGCGCATCGGCGCGGAAACAGGGCGTATGAGATATATTCGAGCACCGATACTTTCATTCTTCATTCACCAGGAGAAAATGCTTGAGCGCGGAATAGCGTCTGGCCTTTTTGTCGTTCGCCGCCATGGCATAGACCTGACTCCGACTGCCGACCAAGACAAGTATTTTTTTTGCGCGGGTAACTCCGGTATAGAGCAGGTTTCTGTAAGCAAGGCGCGGCGGTACGCCGATTATCGGCATTATGACCGCGGGAAACTCGTTGCCCTGGCTCTTATGGACGGTCACAGCATAGGCGAGCTCAAGCTCCTGCAGAGCCTCAAAAGGAACAACGGCCTTGCGCTCGTCGAACATTATCTCAACCGTGCGAGAACGCGAATCGACCTTGCGAAGAATGCCGATATCTCCGTTGAATATCCCCGTTCCGTCGCCGTCCGGGCCTGTCCACTCGATATCGTAGTTGTTGCGCGTCTGCATGACCTTGTCTCCCGTGCGAAACACAGTTGCGCCGACGTTTGTCTCGGGCTTCGAGGCATCCGGCGGATTGAGCACCGCCTGCATGACGCGGTTGATGTTGTTTGTGCCGCACTCGCCCATTCTTGACGGGCAGATGACCTGGATATCGTCAAGCGGCGAAAATCCGTAGGCGCGGGGCAGACGCACGGAGCACAGATCCGAGACGGTCTTTGCCGCGACAAACGGCGAGTCTGTCGGCATGAAGAAGAAGTCCTTGCTGCGCACATCGAGCTTCGGCGGCTCGCCCTTGACTATTCTGTGGGCGTTTTCGATTATCAGGCTCTCCATGGACTGACGGAAAACCTCTGTCAGCTCAACGACCGGGACTATACCCGAGGCTATCATATCGTGCAGGACATTGCCCGCTCCGACGGGCGGCAGCTGATCCGAATCGCCGACCATTATGAGGCGGCAGCCTATCGGGAGAGCGTCGAGAAAGCTCGAAAACAGCGTTATATCTACCATCGACAGCTCGTCGAGTATGACCGCCTGAGCGTCGAGAGGATTGCGTGCGTTGCGCGAGAACTGCGGGCGGTCGTGCTTGTCCCACTCGACCTCGAGCAGACGGTGGATGGTTTTGGCAGGTCTGCCGGTAACCTCGCTCATGCGCTTTGCGGCGCGTCCCGTCGGTGCGGCGAGTGCGACTTTAAGCCCGTCATCCTCGAAAATTTGAAGGATTCCGTCGAGGGTCGTTGTCTTTCCCGTTCCGGGGCCGCCGGTCAGTATGAGCAGCCCGCGCTCGACAGCCGCGGCAATAGCCTTGCGCTGGAGCTCTCCGTATTTTATGCCGCTCTTTTTCTCTATTCTGCCGATCTCCCTGTCCGCCGCCTTACGGCCTGCGGGCGGGAATCTGAGTATCTGCTTCATGTGCTCCGCAGAGGACTTTTCCGCTTTATAGATATTCGGCAGGAAAATAAATTCTCTGTCGTCTATAAACTCGTTGACGAGCCTGCCGGAGCCTATCAGCTCATCTATTGTTATATCCACGGTGTCGTCGTCAGTCGAGAGCAGCTCGGTGCACGGGGCGAAAAGCTTATCGCGCGGAATACAGGTATGTCCGTTTGAAAGGTTATGGCTCATAACATGGAGTACGCCCGCCTGAAGGCGATAGCCGTTATCGGGCGGCTCGGGCAGCGCCTCCGCTATAACCTCGGCTCGCTCGAAGCTGAAGCCCACCCCCTCGCCGCAGAGGGCATAGGGGTTGCGCCTGATTATATCCGCGGCGCGCACGCCGAACGCATTGAAAGCTTTGACACATTCGGCGGTGGTCATTCCGTATTTTTCGAGCGACATCATAATTTCACGAACCGCAAACTGGCGCTTGAAATCCTCGCTTATACTTTTCGCCTTTTCGGGCGATATTCCGCGTATCTGCGCGAGTCGCTCGGGGTCGTTTTCGATTATATCAAGGGTATTCTCGCCGAACCTGTCAACTATTTTGACCGCGAGCTTCGGGCCTATACCCTTGACGCCGCCCGCCGAGAGATATCGGAGGATATCACCCGCCGAGGCGGGCATTTTATGCTCGCACAGCTCCACTCTGAACTGGCGGCCGAAGGAGGCGTGAAAATCCCAATGGCCGGAGAGTTCCAGCAACTCACCGGCTTTGAGCTCGGGCATGACGCCGACAGCGGTTATCAGCTCATCGCCGCTTTCAAGCTCGAGGACCGTGAACCCGTTTTCGGGATTCGAAAAGGTCACATCGTTTATCACGCCGCTTATGCGTATCCTCTCATGTTCCTCCATTTATATATCCTTTCGGGAAGCAAACTCTTCAAATCCGCCGCGGGAGCAGAGATAGAGCCCCTCGCAGCTTCTGCACATTCTCTCGCACTCTTTCAGCTGAGCTTCGTCCATACCGAGGTCGAGTATCACAACCGCCTCCTTGTCGCCGAGCATTCCGCTGCGAAGCCGCTGAGCGTAGCCCTTCCCGGCAACATCGGTCATTCCGCTCCTTGCGGGGATGACGACGATATATCTCCCGTTTGAGCGCGGGTGCAGAATTTTCAGTAATATGTAATAGGCTATGCCGACCGTGCCTATGAGCACGAACGACGCAAATACACCGAGCAGCACTCCGTCCGACATTTATATCACCTCAGCACATCATATGCCGGGGATATATTGCGGGTTACAGGCAGCGAGCAGGCCTGTAAGCCGAGTTTTGTCTTTTAAGGCAACTATCTGTCTAGGCGCACCGTTGCCGATACGCTCAAGCCACCCGTCGGAGAGAATTACGCCGAGCAAGCGCGGAGCTTTCGCTCCTCTCCGGTCGGTGTTGCTTCGGATAGGGTTTGCAGGGCAATGCGGTTCCCCGCACGCCGGTGAGCTCTTACCTCGCCTTTCCACCCTTACCCGCAAAAGCGGGCGGTATATCTCTGTTGCACTTTCCCTAAGGTCACCCTCGGCGGCCGTTAGCCGTTATCCTGCTCTGTGAAGCTCGGACTTTCCTCATTGATCTTATAAAAGATCCCCGCAGCTGCCCAGCCTGCTCGCTATCTATTTATTGTAATTCAAAATCCGCCTTATGTCAAACAAATGATGAAAACAAAATGTAAATTTGTCCCCGGCGGATATATTTGGTGCGCGGCGGATAAACTTAGTGCGTCGGATGAGGATAAAGCAAGAAACAGCCGCAGTGAGTTTCACTGTTGCGACTGTTCTTTGCGGGGGGAGATAAATCGGGATTTGTGGAGAAAGCCGCCGTCAGGCAAATAATTTTAATATTGTAAATTAACATAATCATGTAGGTGCAGATATTATCCGCCTGCGATTTATAAGGTAAAAATGCGAACGGCTTTTCGTTTTGCCGACGCTTTGGAAACGGCAGGGGCTATAAAAGCTCCTGCCGTTTCTTATACATATTCCGCTGTCATCCAAACCGTGCCGGTGAAGCGATTGAAATCTACCATAATGTAGTTACCGCCGCTTCCGAAATCGAATTCGCGTTCGAAGTTTCCGTCGCTGTCGGGCAAAAATTTCGTCGCCCTTCCGTTCATTCTCAGTCGAATGACCGCGCTGCCCGTCTCGGTTTTTATATACGCTTTGACTTTTATCCGTCTGTCGCGCGCAGACGCGCCGCCGAACACGGTATCGCGCCCCGTCTCGTTTTCGCACTGCGCGGTATAGCTGCCGATAAACCAGTTTCCGTTTCTGTTTTTCCGCCTGCCGATAAGCTCGGCGCTGCTTGTAACATCGGACATTTTGAACGCGCCGCGCAGGTCGTCAAAGCATCTGTCAACTCGCTTGAACCGCAAATTTTCGCAGCTCATACACGCGGTCAGAGAAACAGTCAGTGCAAGCATCAGCAGAACCGACACCGCTCTTTTCATTATTCCCGCTCCTTTGCGCCGCTGACTATCTTATAATAAGCGTTGGAGGTGACGCGGTAAACGAGAGTATAGAACAGCGCAAACGCAACAAAGCAGATGGCAGTGGTTACGAAAAAGAGTGCGGAGAAATTGAAATTGAAAGAAAAGAGTATTCTGCGGATTATTACGGAAGCGAATATCATATGCAGACCCGCTCCCGCGAGAGGCAGGAAGAATACCGTGAGCAGCTGAGAATTGATACTCTTTCTTATCTCTTTTTTAGTCATGCCGACCTTCTGCATTATCTCAAAGCGCGACTGATCCTCATAGCCCTCCGAGACCTGCTTATAGTAGATTATCAGCACAGCCGCAAAGATGAACACCACAGAGAGCATAATGCCGAGATAGAACAGCGCGCCGAAGGACGAATAGTAATCGTCCCTATCGACATTGCGGCTCTCTACCGAGAGGGTCAGCAAGTTTTTGTAAGCGCTGTTTTTATTTCCGAACAGTTGCCTTGTCATATCTATATAGTCGTAGCACAGCGCTCTTTCGTCCTCTATGTCCAAATCGGTATCGAAGAATCTGAAATACTTGTAATTGACGGTGCTCAGTCCATCTTTGACTGCGTCTTTGGCAAAGCCCTTGACGGCCTCTTTTAAATCGGGCACGAAGATAAACATCGAGGGGGCGATGTTCACGGAGGTATCGCCGTCAATCAAATAATTGTCCGCTGTCTTTTTGACCTTGTAGGTCTTGCCGTCACCGAGGGTCACGGTGTCATATTTATACTTCATTTTGTAGCCGTAGACTATGACCTCGTCGGGCGCGAGCGTCTCGTTTGCGCCCATGACAGCGTTGTAGTCCTCTATCGGCACGATATCGAAGCAGGTATGCGCCCCGGATTTTATGCCTACTTCTACCGCCGTGCCGTCCGGCGTAAGCCTGCCGTCGTCTGAAATCGAGCCGACTGTCACGACTGACCTGTAAGCTACGATATTCGAAGCGTTCGCATTATGAGAGGCTGCAAGGGAATCGATGTCCGCCGCTACTTTTTTCAGATTATCGTCATCAATCTCGTCGAGAGAGGTAAATCCCGTAGACAGCGTGATATCTCGCGGATAGCGGATGCTGATGCTGTTCTCCGTGCCGAAGAACAGGCAGGCGGTCGAGGATATCATGACGAGCACCATAGTTGCAAGTATACAGACGGACGCGAGTCCCGCGCCGTTTCGCTTCATCCTGTATGTCATCGAAGATACGGAAACAAAGTGGTTCGGCTGATAATAATAGTTCTTGCGCTTTTGCAGGAAGCGGCAGAGGAGCACAGAGCCGAAAATCATAAGCAGATAGGTGCCGACGATAACCATTATGACCGCAATAAAGAACACTCTGACCGCAGTTTGCGGCTCATCCACCACGACGGCTATCGTATATGCGCCGAGGAGCAGGAGCACGCCGATGACGCCGAGCAGAGGGTTCGCTTTCGGCGGCTTTTCGCCGAGGCTCTCGCTTCTTAAAAGCGTCACCGCATCAGCGCTCATTATCTGGCGCACGGAGTTTAAAAAGAGAAGCAGGAATATGACGGAGAACACGCCTGTCGTCAGCAAAATCGCGGTCGGAGAGACGTAGAAGGAATAGCTTACCTCCGCCCGATTCATCACCTTTATCAGCCCGAGCTCGGCGAGCTTCGAGAGCGCGACACCGAGCACAAGCCCGCAGAAGAGCGAAATGGCAGAAGTTATCAGGCTCTCCCAAAAGAGCAGGATGCTGATATTCTTCTTGTCCATGCCGAGAATGTTATAGAGTCCGAACTCTTTCTTCCTGCGTCGGATAAGAAACGAATTTGTATAGAAAAGAAAGATGCAGGCGAATATGGCGATGACCCAGCCGCCGAACATGAGCACGACATTCACCGTTTTATCGCCGAATGTGCCCTCGAGCGACTTGCCGTAGCGCAGGAAGATGACGATATAAAACATCATTATCATACCTATCTGCGTCAAGATATAGGGCAGATAGAGGCGCTTATTCTTCCTTATCCCGTCAAACGCGAGGTGCGGATAAAAGCCCTTTTTCATCTGTGCTCACCGCCCGTCGCAAGCAGAGTCAGAGTCTCGGATATCTTCTGATAGAGTCGGCTGTCGGTGTCTGCGCCGCGGTAAATCTGATGGAACACCTCGCCGTCCTTTATAAACAGCACGCGCTTCGCGGAGGAAGCCGCCTTGACGGAGTGCGTGACCATGAGGATAGTCTGACCGAGAGAATTCACCTCGCCGAACAGGCGCAGCAATTCGTCGGTGGACTTCGAATCGAGCGCGCCCGTAGGCTCGTCCGCCAGAATCATGCGCGGCTCGGTTATCAGCGCGCGGGCGACCGCCGCCCTCTGCTTCTCGCCGCCGGATATCTCGTAGGGGTACTTTTTGAGCAGCTCCGCTATGCCGAGGCGTTTTGCTATCGGCTCAAGGCGGGAGTGCATCTCATCGTAGCTCCTGCCCGCGAGGACGAGCGGGAGATAGATGTTATCCTCGACCGTGAACGTGTCAAGAAGATTGAACTCCTGAAACACGAAGCCTAAATTGTCCCTGCGGAAAGCGCAGACGGCGTCCTCTTTTATTTTTGAAAGATCCTTGCCGTCGATTATAACGCTGCCGGAGGTGGGTCTGTCAAGAGCCGCAAGAATATTGAGCAGAGTGGTCTTGCCGGAGCCCGATTCGCCCATTATGGCGACATATTCGCCCTCCGACACGCTGAAATTCACGTTTTTAAGAGCCTCGACCTTGTTGCCGCCGAAGCGCGTTGAGTAGACTTTTTTGAGTCCGTTGACTTCCAAAATACTCACTGTTTTCGACCTCCTGTCATTTTGTAGCTCTATTATAGCCGAAAAGGGAAATGCGCCTCCATAGAAAAGGCTTACATTTCCCCCTTCAAATCTTACGGTTTTGTAAGAAGTTATTCTTTCTTCAGCCTGTACTGACCGAGATCAAGACGAACCGCCGTCCCCTCGCCTACCGTTGAAGAAATTGAGATATCTATGCCGAGGTTTTCGCAAATTCGGCGGCACAGATACAGTCCGAGCCCGCTCGCGCGGCGGTCGTCCCTGCCGTTGCAGCCCGTATAGCCCTTGTCGAACACTCGCGGCAGATCCTCCGGCGCTATGCCTATCCCCGTATCCTCAATGCAGAGAATTTTGCCCTCGGAATAAATCTTTATGCTCCCCTCGCGGGTATATTTAAGCGCGTTTGAGAGCAGCTGTTCGATAACGAACGCGAGCCATTTTTCGTCCGTAACGGCGCGGATATCGACGCTGTCATATTCGAGGCGTATCCTGCGGTCAATGAACTCAGGGGCGAACTTCTTCACCGAGCCTTTTATTATGCCGTCTATATCCTGCTCCCTGAAAACATAGTCGCTGTAGTTCGAGCCGAGGCGTATAAAGACGAGCACCATTTCGACATATTGCTCTATCCGAGACAGCTCGGAGGCGAGCCTGCGCGCTTCGGGCACATCCTCTTTTTGAAGCGTCAGGCGCATCGCCGCTATCGGCGTTTTTATCTGATGCGCCCAGACCGTGTAGTAATCGACCGTGTCGCGTATGCGGCTGTCCGCCTGTGCCGTTATCTCCTCGATTTTCTCCTTGAGCGCCGATATGAGCTGCTGATAGTCGTAGTCGGTTATCCCCTCCGGCTCGGGCAGAGCCGAGATAATCTCCGTGTTTCTGCGGCGCAGCTCTTCAAAAAACTTATGGCGGCGATAGGCCTTCGTCATATCATAGGCGACGAACACCGCGCCGAAAAGCAGGCACAGTGCGCACGGATACATCACGGCGCGCACAGGCAGACGGTAGAACCAAAACGAAACCGCGAATATGCAGACGAAAAGCAGAAGCAGAAAAAGCCGCCTCCACCGCTCCTTGACATAACCCTTGAAAAAGCTCATAACTCCTCCGAAAATCAAGCTATTATATATCCGACGCCGAACTTTGTGGCGATAAACTCCTTTAGTCCCGCCGCGTCAAGCTTCTTTCGCAGGCGGTTGACATTGACCGTAAGCGTGTTTTCGTCAACGAACGCATCCGTCTCCCAAAGGCGCTCCATCAGCTTTTCGCGGCTGACTACCTTGCCCTTGTTTTCCATGAGACAGAGCAGGATCCTGTATTCATTCTTTGTCAGCGTTATCTTTTCGCCGCCGAAAACGAGCGAATTTTCGCCTGTATCGAGCAGGGCGCCCCTGTGCTCGAGCACCGGCACGCTCGCGCCGAAATCGTATGTACGGCGCAAAAGAGCCTGAATTTTCGCTATAAGAACACTGCCGTCGAACGGCTTCGAGATAAAATCATCGGCCCCGAGATTCATCGCCATGACGATATTCATATTATCCGCCGCCGAGGATATGAAAATTATCGGCACCTTCGAGACGCGGCGAATCTCGCTGCACCAGTGATAGCCGTCAAAAAACGGCAGCATGATATCGAGCAGAACTATATGCGGCGAAAACTCGGCGAACTCGTGCATGACATTTCCGAAATCACTCACGATATGCGTTTGGAGATTCCAAGCCTGCGCCTGCGCCGCAACTGCATTGGCTATACCCGGGTCGTCCTCAACGATAAAGAGCCTGTACATACCGCACCTCCCAAAAGCTTTCATTAGAGTCAACGGGCAACGCCGCCCGAAAACTTCGACTTTATCTATAATAATTATACGGCATAGGAGACCGCGTTTCAAGAAAAACAGTCCCGCAAACTAAAAATAGGTGCAGGCGCCGCAAATCCGATGGATCGCAGTGCCTGCACCCGTTGAGAAAGTGGAGATAAAAAAGATATTTTGAAGGAGTTTTGGGGGATTATCCTCGGTTTTGGCTCAAGCAGCGTTATTCTACTTCGACTGCCGAAAAGTCATAATACAAATCCATCGGGCACTCTTCATCGAGCAAGAGTATGCTGTTATCCTCCAGCAGAAGGGTATCGCCCGCATACTGCATGATAAAGTCCATACCGTAGCTGACAGCCTGTTCCTCATTCTCGGCATAAACCAATCCGCTGACGGGGTTAACGGTGTTCTCATAGCAACCCACTTCGCTGCCGTCCTCTCCGATTTTTTTGCATCTGCATTCGATTATATAACGCGAGCCGATATCGGGAAGCCCGTCATATTCTTTCAACATTAGTATCCGTCCCTTGAGTTTATAAGGCGCGGCTATGCCGTCCGTTCAAACCTCCCCTCTTACGCAACCGAAAAGCGGGCGGAAGCTCCGTCCGCTTTCCGTCGCATAGGAGTATCGAAGGGAGATGAATTAAGCCTATTTTTTAGTGCTCTTTATTCTAAAGCATAACGGCGAAAAAATGTCGTTTTTTTAAAAAACGATGTAAAAACAGACAAAAACGATGTTTTTGGGGCACTTATTGTTTTACATTGGAATATTTTGCGTTTTTCGCCTTTGATTTGTGTGCGTCGACATAAAGAACAAAGTGTTCTTTTGCTTTCAGACGGCTGCCGCTTGCCGTTTTTTAATGCAAATCAGACAAACTGCCCGCGCCACTTGCGTGACACGGGCAGCGTTCAGTTATGCTTTGACTTTGGGATTACAGCTTAACCCTCAACATAAGCATACTGGAAGTACCAGTAGCCATAGGGGCTGTGCCAAATGCCCTTAAGGGTCTTACTCTGGAGCCAGAAGTCGTTGTAATATGCAACGGGGATGCAAGCATAATCCTCGGACATAATCTTCTCAGCCTCATGAAGAGCCTCAAAGTGAGCCTTGGAATCGGCGACCTTGGACTTATCCATAGCGGCGTCGAAAGCCTTGCTGTTGTACTTGCCGTCGTTGTTGCCGTTGGACGAATAGAACAGCTCGATTATGTTGGAAGCGTCATTGTAGTCCATGACCCAACCGTTACGGGCCATCTCGTAGTTACCGGCGCGGCGCTGAGGAGTGAAGGACGACCAGTCAACGGTGTCAATCTTCATCTCGATGCCGAGCTCCTTCTTGTATACCTGCTGGAGATACTCTGCAAGAGCCTTGTGGTAACCGACATCATTGGTCGAATAAGTGATGGTCGGGAAGCCCTTACCGTCGGGATAGCCTGCCTCTGCGAGAGCCTTCTTAGCCTCTGCAACGTTGGCCTGATAATCCTTGCTGATATAGGTGCTGCCGCCGTTTGCCGCGATAGAGTTGTCGATGAACATACCCTCGTTGTCAACTATGCCGGGGCCGACAAAGTTATAAGCCGGGGTGTAGGTGCCCTGCATGATGGTGTTCGCAACATACTCACGGTCAATAACAAGGCTGAGAGCCTTACGGACATTGACGTTGTTGAAGGGAGCCTTCTGATTGTTCATGCTGAGATAGTAGGTGCCGAGATTGGTGTCGACATAGAAGTCGCCGCCGTCGGCTGCCTTCTTGAGGCTCGGGATTTCCTCGGTGGGAACATCCTTTATCATGAGAGCCTGGCCGCTGGTGTAAGCGGCATAAGAAGCGGCAGAATCCTCGAGAAGGAGGAAGGTAAGCTGCTCGGTAACGATCTTGCTGTTATCCCAGCCGCCCTTATAGTTGGGGTTCTTCTTGCATATGATCTTCTCGCCGGGAGTCCACTCGGAGATCATGTAGGGGCCGTTGCAGACATAGGTCTCGGGCTTGGTTGCCCATTTGTCGCCGTTCTTTTCAACGGTAGCCTTCTGAACGGGGCTCATGGTGCCGAAAGCAACGATCTTGTCGAAGTAAGAGCAGGGATATGCAAGCTTGATGGTGAGAGTCTTGCCGTCCTCGCTGGCCTTAACATTGAGCTTATCGCGATCGGGCTTTGTGGTCGGTTTGCCTTTCTCATCGGGGTTACCCGCAGCATCCAGATAGCCTTCGATCATGCCGACAACAGTCGAGCCGTAGGGGGCGCCGACATCGGGATCGGTAATTCTCTTCATGGTGTACTCGAAGTCCTTGGCGTTGAGCTCGGTGCCGTCGGACCACTTCAGGCCGTCACGCATGGTGAAGGTCCAGGTGAGACCGTCGGGGCTGACAGTGTAGGACTCAGCCTGTCCGGGCTGAACCTTGTTGTCTTTGTCGATTATAAGCAATGTCTCAAACAGAGTGATGAGCATATTGCCGCCATCGACTGCACTGTTAAGTGCCGGATCGAGAGTTTCTGGGTTGGGACCGATCTGAACAGTGATGTTGTCGGTCTTCTTCTTCTCTTCCTTCTTGCAGGAGCCGAGAACTGCTATAGCAGAAACTGCAAGCACCAGAACAAGGAGCAGGGATACGATTCTCTTGATCTTCATTGATACATCTCCTCTACAAAATTTTACGGCTTTGCCGCTTTATTATCCATTGCGCTCCAAAACGCAATAAACACCGTTGATTCTGACTTCATATGTCAGTCTGCGACCTTATCGAGATGATGGCACGCGGCGAAATGGCCGGGGCTTACCTCCCTGAGCTGCGGGCACTCGTTGGCGCACTGCTCGTCCGCATAGGGGCAGCGGGTGCGGAAACGGCAGCCGCTCGGAGGATTCAGCGGGCTCGGGACATCGCCCTGAAGCGGGATGCGCTTCGCGGCTCGCGCCGTCTTGGGGTCTGCCTCGGGGATTGCCGAGATAAGGCTTCTTGTATAGGGGTGGACGCTGTGCGCGATAAGCTCGAAGCTGTCTGCAAGCTCCACGAGTTTGCCGAGATACATAACGCCGATGCGGTTCGAGATATGGCGAACGACGCTGAGATCGTGGGCAATAAACAGATAAGTAAGTCCGAGATCCGCCTGCAAGTCCTCAAACATATTGACGACCTGCGCCTGAATGGAGACGTCGAGCGCGGAGACCGGCTCATCGCAGACGATGAACTCGGGATCGACCGCAAGAGCTCTCGCTATACCGACTCTCTGGCGCTGACCGCCGGAGAACTCATGCGGGTAGCGGTTTGCGTGCTCGCTGTTGAGTCCGACGCGCTCAAGAAGGGAGATTATCTTCTCTCTTCTCTCCGCCTTGTTGGCGGCGAGATGGTGGATATCGATGGGCTCGCCTACGATATCGCCTATCGTCATGCGCGGGTCAAGGCTCGCATAGGGGTCCTGGAAAACCATCTGCATCTTGCGTCTGAAGGGCAGCATATTGACCGCCACTTTGTTTTCCTTATCAAAAATAACATTTCCGTCGTAGATTATCTTGCCGTCCGTGGGCTCATAGAGTCTGAGCAGCGTGCGGCCGACGGTAGTTTTGCCGCAGCCGGACTCGCCGACGAGGCCGAGAGTCTCTCCCCTGTTGATAAAGAACGAGACATCGTCGACTGCCTGGATGAATTTTTTATGCTTTCCTCTGCCGCCTGCCGGGAAATACTGCTGCAGGTGCTGCACTTCAACGAGTTTTTCATTCTCACTCACAGCTTATTTCCCCCTTTTCAAATTCTTCTTTTTGAAGCAGCCAGCATTGGCTGTAATGCGTATCGCTCAGCTCAGTCTTGGGCGGCATCTCGCGCAGACAAATCTTCATGCAGTTCGCACAGCGCGGCGCGAACGGGCAGCCTGCGGGAGGATTCAGCAAATCGACCGGCTGACCCTCGATGGGAATAAGGCGCTCGGTTTCCTGAACGTTGAGCTTGGGAATGGATTTTATAAGACCCTTGGTGTATTCATGCTTGGGCTCGTAGAAAATCTCGTCCGCGGTGCCGTATTCAACGATGTGACCGGCATACATGACGGCTATTCTCTCGCACATACTTGCAACAACGCCTAAGTCATGGGTTATCATAATGATACTCATGCCGAGCTTCTTTCTGAGCTCCTGCATAAGCTCGAGTATCTGAGCCTGAATGGTGACGTCGAGAGCCGTTGTGGGCTCGTCGGCTATGAGCAGCTTCGGCTCGCACGCGAGGGCTATGGCTATCATAACTCTCTGTCGCATACCGCCCGAAAGCTCATGGGGATACTGCTTGAGGCGCTTTGCCGGCTCGTTTATGCCGACGAGCTCGAGCAGCTCCTTTGCGCGGTCATGAGCCTCTTTCTTGCTCTTGCCGGTGTGCAGGCAGATAACCTCGGTTATCTGATTGCCTATGGTATAGACGGGGTTGAGGCTCGTCATGGGATCCTGAAAGATTATCGAAACCTCGTTGCCCCTGATTTTGCGCATTTCTTTTTCGCTCATCTTGTCAATCTGATGACCGTTGAAATTTATCGTACCGCCGATGAGCTTGCCGGGATAAGCGGTAAGCCCCATGACGGAATAAGCGGTGACGGACTTGCCCGAGCCGGACTCGCCGACTATGCCGAGCACCTCGCCCTCCTCCATGGAGAAGGACACGCCGTTCAGCGCCTTGACTTCGCCCGCGGGGGTAAAGAACGAGAGTCTTTCGTCTTTTATTTCCAGAAGTTTTTCGCTCAAAGTTCTCGCCCTCCTTGTCAGTTCTTCAGCTTCGGGTCAAACGCATCGCGCAGTCCGTCGCCGAAAAGGTTGAATGCGAGAATGATGATGCTGATAAGTATTGCCGGCAAAAACAGCAGGTGCGGATAGGTGTTCATACCCTTGACCGCATCGGTTGCAAGGGAACCCAATGACGGCATGGGAGCCGCAACACCGAGTCCGAGGAAGCTCAGATAGCTCTCGGTAAATATTGCCGAGGGAATCTGAAGGGTCGTTGTGACTATAAGCGTGCCGATGCAGTTTGTGAGCAGGTGCTTTCTGATTATACGCGCACCGCTCGCGCCGAGAGCGCGCGCCGCCGTGACATACTCGGACTCCTTGAGCACAAGTATCTGCGAACGCGTGATTCTCGCCATGCTGACCCAATAGAGCAGCACGAACACGAGGAATATCGCAATAAGGTTCGGGCCGACCGTGTTCATCCAACCAAAGGCGGGCTGTTCGGCAAGCGCGTTGAGTCTCGGTTTCAGTGCCAGTGAGAGCACTATTATCAGAAGAACATCGGGTATTGTATAGAGAATATCGGTAATTCTCATCATTATTATATCGACCCAGCCGCCCGCAAATCCGGCGACGGCGCCGAATATCGAGCCGACTATCAAGACCAGCGCCGCGCAGATAAGACCGACGGTGAGGCTTATGCGCGTGCCCATCATAAGGCGAACGGCAAAGTCTCTGCCGAGCTTGTCCGTGCCGCAGATATGCGGGAACACCTTTTCGCCCGCGTCTATGCGCGCCTGCTCGGTCTGGCTGTATTCAAAGGGCTTGAGATTTTCGCTGTACTTTATCTGCTCCTCATAGCTGTAGGGCCAGAAGGACGGTACGATATAGGCGAATATCATTATTATAAGGATGAAAACGAGGCTTATCATCGCTATCTTGTTTTTGCGCAGGCGGCGCATACCGTCTGCCCAGAAGTTGACGCTGTCGCGCATGACAACGAGACTTTCTTTTTCATCTTTTGTTGCCGGGATAAAATCGTCTGCGTTCAAATGCAGACTCGGAAATTTTTTGTTCATCGTTTCTCTCCTGCCGCTCCCTTACTTAAGTTTGATACGCGGGTCAATAATCTTATAGAGAATATCCACTATAACATTAGCCACAATTATAAGGGTGGCAAGAACTATTGTAGTTCCCATTATCAGCGTATAGTCTTTTTGGTTTATCGCCGAGACGAAATCGCGGCCGAGACCGGGAATGGTGAATATCTTCTCCACGACGAACGAGCCGGTCATAAGACCCGCCAGCATGGGGCCGACATAAGTAACAACGGGAAGGATGGCGTTTCGCAGGGCGTGCTTGAAGAGGATCTTGAAGTTAGACAGACCCTTTGCCTTCGCGGTGCGGATATAGTCCTGACCCATAACGTCGAGCAGGCTCGAGCGCATGAGGCGCGTTATATATGCAGTCGGATAAATCGACAGCGCCGTTACCGGCATTATATATGATGCCAACGAGTTTAGTCCTATCGTCGGCAATATGTTCAGCTTGCTTCCGAACGTATATAGCAGGATAACGCTGCTTATAAAGCTCGGTATGGCTATTCCGCAGGTCGCAAGCACGATAATAATATTATCGGCGAATTTTCCTCTGTTATAGGCCGAGACACAGCCCAGCGGGATACCGACGAGCAGCGATACGAGCACGGCGACGCCCGCAAGACGCGCCGAAATCGGGAATTTCGAGGAAATTATTTCGTTGACCGAACGTCCGCGCTGTTTAAGGCTCGGGCCCATATCTCCCTTGAGAAGATCGGACATATATGTCAAATAACGCTGCCCTATGGGCTTGTCCAGTCCGAATTTTGCTTCAAGCGCTCTCTGCGCCGCCTCACTCATAGACTTCTCAGCCGTGAACGGACCGCCCGGTACCAGATTCATCAGAAAGAAAGTCAGTGTTGCCACAATGAATATGCTCAGCAGACCCATTGCAACACGCTTGATGATATACTTTGTCAAGTATGTCAACTCCTGTCGTCAAAGTATCGAAGCGGAGAACTCCTCGCCGCCCCGTAGAAAAAGCACCACAAACAACTCAAAGTGTCGATTTTCAACCATTCATGACTGCTTAATATTATAGATTTTAACACATTGCAGTGAAAAATGCAAGCTTATGCAGGTTGAATTTATTGTCAGACACCCGTAAATGCCGTCAAAATTTTCGGAGTCGGGTTGCGGCGGCGTCTGCGATATTCGTTTTTTTCTCCGATAAAGCGTAAAATTTCAGAAAAACGGCGCTGTTAAGCCGTTTTGCGGGGTATTTCTTCACTTTGGTAATGCGCCTAATCGCCGAATCAGCGAAATAGCGAATTAGCGTGAGATTAATTTTGCCGTGCAAATCGCAGATGTGATATTTGGGCACGGCAAGGAGAACGCATTATAATACATATTAATATGCATATATAAACATACTTTGCGGGCGAAACGCGGGAGCAATCCGCCGTCAGCCGTTTGCGCTCTCTTTATCTGTACGTGAGAACGCGATTTTGACCGTGAACTTCCTGTCAAATTCACTGTATGACCAGTCAAACTCCCCTTTATATTTAGCCGCAACCGTCCTTATGCTCTTTGTTCCGAGACCGTGAAAGCCGTCGGAATTTTTTGAGGTTCGAAGCTTTTTGCCGACTGACTGCGGCTTGGAGTCGCAGGAATTGACACAGGTCAGCATATCAAATGCGTTGACTCTGCTTATCGAAAGCTCGATTTTTTTGCCCTCCGACGCGCCCGCCGCCTCAACCGCATTGTCGAGAATATTGCTGAGCAGAGTTATCAGATCCGGCGCGTCCATAAACGAAAGGTTCGCCGTGCTTATGTTATACTCAAAGCTTACTCCGGCGGACAGGCATACGGATTCATATTTATTCAGCAGCAAATCGAGAAATTTGTTCTTCGTGTTGCCGAACATCGAGTGGCATTTAATATCATCATATATATTGTCAATATATTCGCTGACCGCGGGGTCGTTTGCGAGCGCTTTTATTGCGATAAGGTGATTTTTCTCGTCATGCGTTATCGTCTTGAGCATCTCGTTTTGCCTGTCGAGCAGAGTGTAATAGGTTTGGTCGATACGCAGAAGCTCCGCCTCTCGCTGAGTCTCGTGCAGTTCGTCTATTCTGCGCGAAGTCCGCCCATAAAATACAAAGGTCAAAAACGCCGAGATTATTATAGCGACAGCCGCCACGGAAATTACAATGCTGATATTCCGCGACAGGTCATAGCGCACGGAGATTATCCAAAACGTATAGAGAATAGCTATGGACGCCACGGGATAAATAAGCAGAAACGCCGGGATACGCACATCCCTTTTGTCGCGCAGATACAATCCCGCATAGACCGCCGCCTTTGTCAGCACAAAGAGCACGGACTTGCTCAGGAGCACCATGAGCAGATATGCATAGACGCTCGAGCGGTATGTTTTGATATCCCCGCCGACTATGCCGAGCACGGTGACCACAATAAAATCCGCCGCCGTGTCCGACACCGAGATAAACAGCGAGCCGAGCAGCGCGCCTTTGGCTTTGCAGTCAAAGAACAGCTTGGCTAAAACGGCGTTGATAACAAAGCAAAACACAATATTCAGCAATGTTTTATTAAAAAGCAAATATGCCGCACACGCTGCGGCATAAAAAACGAATCCCACTGCCGCTGCGACAATTTTTTTGCCCTTACCGTTAAACAGCTCACTGAAGAACTGAAAGACAATAATCAGCTCCAAAATATGCGCAAGTGCCGAAACCAGATCCATTTCCAGATTCATTTAATTCATCGTCCCCCAAAACGTTGAGAAAAGCACAAAGCGGATTTCCCGCTCCCATCGATGATTATATCATAAAGGTAAAATCAAGTCAATCTGTTTAAACTGCTAAATCGCTGCATATACATTATATGTTCTGCCCGATTCAACACCAAAGACCAACTGCACCGCAGGCAGCAGTCTTTCGCGCAGAATATATCTGCTATTGAAGCAATTGTTCGGGTCAAGTCGAAAAACATGCAAAAGCCATCCCGCAAAGGGATGGCTTTTGCAATTTTGTTGCACCGCTGCAAAACGACGTTCCGTCATCGCAATATCGCACCGAAAAGCAATCGCAACAAATGCAACGAAGAATCAATCGACCGCAAATCAGAAAATACTCCTTGACGCAACCGTCTGTAAATCATCAGTCGTCATGGGCCTCGATAAACTGTTGGTATGTCATCATTCCTTTTGACATCATGAAGAACTTATCATTGTAGTTGTCAACAGTTGCCGCAGAAACAACAACCATATATTCAAACAACGCTTCGCCCAATGTGCTTTCTTTGTAGCTCGACGTAAGTCTGAATAATATGGAACCGTCGGACAAATCGTAATCAAACGAACCGTCGGCTAACCAATAGTTTACTGCACAAATTGCCAACGCAACATCGATTCTTTTGTCCTCTTCAACATTGAAGGGTAACTTTGAAAAGAAAGACACCAGTTCATTTCTCGGGTTTACTCTTATTATAAATTCGATAGGGAAATCATTGCCCTTAACACCTGATTTAACAATGAGGTCCTCTTCTTCTTTTTCATAGTGCCACCCTTTGTTGTCCATCATCCTGCACAAAACATCGTACATTTCCTTTGCTTTTGCCATGTTTAATTCATCCATCTTTTAAAGCCTCCTGAAAAAATATTATGTAAATTGCTGCCGCAAATCACTTGAAAAAGCAAGTAGACGTATCCTTCTCACAACATTGCCGATTTTCATATAAACTGTACTTTAGCCAATAAAATTATATTTTTATACATTTAATGTCAATACGAAATATTTTTGACATTTATTATTCCATCCGTTGTGACGATTTAGAAAATGAATAAATGATTGAAACTCACTATATCCGAAAGAACCGTTCATTCAGCACAGAATATTTTTTATAGCTTTAGCAAACTCATCGTCGGACATATCGTGAACATTTTCTATCAGCTGGATTTTCATATCCTTTGCCCTTTGGACGAAATATTTGTGTCCCTCTTCCGTACTTTTTCCGAAATAAGTTGCAATCAACACCTTTTGCACATACGGCCCGCCGAATTTCTCCGCTACAGAATTGAGCTTATACAATTCGTTTTCATCCACATAACCGTTCTTACAAGATATAAAAATCGGCACCAAGCCTCTCATCAAAATGACATCAATTTCATTTTCTGTATCTTTCTCTTCATCCGTGATATCATGGATGGTTGAATCCCAATCGATATAGGCTCCGTTAACAATATCATTATATTTGGGAGCTCCGTCCTTATCTTTTGCTGCTTTTGCAAAAATAAGAACCATCAATTCCAGCAATGTACCCTCTTTGGTTAAGCAAAGTTTTACCTGTTTGTTTTTAAATTCAAAGCTGGTATAGTCATCGTCATCCGAAAAGTTTTTTATCAGACCGTACCTTTGAAAGTCCCTTATCAGCATAGAATCCCAGGCATATTTTTTCTCATCATTTTCCATGAACTCTTTGATATGTTGCTTGTTTGCGGACATATCAAGCTGAAACGGATCCTTGCTGCAAAACCTCGAAATATATGCAAATGTCCCTATCTGCGTGTTCCACAATCCGGGATTGTTTTTGCATATATCCCACATTACTCTTACATCAAGCTCAAATTCGTCGTCGAAATTCCAATCGTATGTACCCTTGCTGCCATTGAACGAAACTATATCGCCGCCATAAATCATTATATTGTCTTTTACGGTTAGCTTAAGCGGCGCGAACTCAGGCAAAACGCCGTCGCTGTCGCAATCATGGATAGTTCCCGTTCTGATATTGAAGCGATGCATTTGAATGTTCTTTTTCTCGCGATATCTCTCGTAAACAATTCCCATTGCAACGAGCACAAGGTCATCTCCGCCGGTCAAATCAAACACACAGTCTTCTTCGTTTTCAACTATATCAGCCAACGTCTCAACTATTTGTTCAACGCTGTTTTTATTAATCGCCACGTATTCAAAGACAACTTGTATATTATATTTCTCTGTCAAACGGAGATATACGTCCTCCTGTTTCTTCATCGGCTTTTTGTCACCGACAAAAACGACCTTTTCGGGCTTAATGGACAAACAGCTCACCATATTATCTATCGGCACATCGTCAAAGAATTCAATCAATGTCATTTCTATACACCCGTCTTATTTTTATCATTCTGCAATTCGAAAACACGAACCTTCGCCGACCGAACTCCCAAAATATAACAGCACTTCGGCAGCTGTTGAATAAAGGCCGAGCTTAAACATATCACACTAAAATCACGCCTGCATCCATTCAAATATATTATTACAAGCTGTATGAAATTTCAGGTGTTGGGAAATGATCAAAAAGCCGTCAGCCCTCTGTCCTTTTTGCGTTTTGAGAGAAGATCTCGTCAATCATATTCGAACTCAAATGATTTTCTTTCAACAAGACCTCAACTATCTTGTCCAACGCTGCGCGATTATCGCTTAGTATTTTCTTGGCTTTGGAAAGCTCATCCGACAGAACCTTGTTTACCGCTTCACGGACTTTTTGAGACATAAAGCTGTTTTCAATCTCGTTTTCCTGAACGACGGCAAGGCCGATATTTTCATCCATACCGTAACTGCAAATCATGCTCTTTGCAATTGCAGTTGCCGTTTTCAAATCACTGCTTGCTCCGGTTGTCAGGCCGTCATCCTCTCCAAAAAACACCAGCTCCGCAGCTCTTCCGCCAAGAGCCGTTCTTATCCTGTTTAAAAGCATTGACTTTGTATAACTGCCGCGGTTTTCATTATCACCGTGGAGCATATATCCGCCGTGATTTCCACGCGCAACAATCGTCAAATACGACGGAATTTCACCGCTCTCCCAACACAGAAAAGCATGACCGGCTTCGTGATAGGCAGTCTTTTTCAATTCTGAAATATCCCACTTTTTTTCTTCGCCGTAGTTATATGACTCGAAAGCTTCTTCCAATATCCCGTCATCGACCTTGTCTTTGTTTGCTCTCACAGTAATTCGCATGGAATATTCAAAGACAGACGAAAGCTGCGCTATACTCATACCGGTTGAACGAACCGCGATATTTTCTATTTCCTCGTCAGAAATATCAAAGATCGGTTTGCTTTTTATTCTCATGTTTATATATTCGATTCTCGACTTTTTGTCGGGCAAATCTATATAGATATGCCTATCGAAACGTCTGAGAAGCGCCGGGTCGAGACTTTTGCTTGTCCCGGGTTCAACCTCAAAGTTTGTTGCCGCCAAAACAAAAATGGGCTTCTTGGCATCGGTTTTAAATCCATCCATTTCTGCTAAAAAGGCTGTCAAAATGCTGTCACTCGAACGCTCTCCTCCCCTTCTTTCCTGAGCGATAGCATCTATTTCATCAATAAAGATGATTGTGGGAGCATATTTTCTGGCGGTAGCAAACAAGCGATGAACCGCTTCTTCGCCTTCGCCGACATATTTTTTCAGAAACTGGTTGCCCTCTGCGCATATAAAGCTTACATCAGACTCTCCTGCGACAGCTTTGGCCAGCATAGTTTTTCCGGTTCCGGGAGGCCCGTAAAACAGCACACCTTTTGGAACACCGAGACCTTTTGAAGAGAAGGCCTTTGGATTTCGCAGATATTCAACAAAATACTTGAGCTCGCTTTTTGCGCTTTCCGCCCCTATCACATCATCAAATTTTACATCGGGCTTGGATATATCGTTGAGAATGTCACCGCTATCCTTGGCGTCTACCGCTGTCTCCAAAGCAATATCAAACAGCTTTATCTCTGCCGTTTCACCGTTTGAGGTTATGGTTTGAGAGGTCTCATATGTAATAACCTTGCTTGATTTTGCCAGATCAATCATGCCCTGCTGGTGATGCAGCTGCATCAAGATATCCGAAAGAGACGAATCTATTTGATCCGTTTCGCCAACATTGATGAAACCTCTAATTCCATCTTTTAACAGCGAGAATCTTTCTTCCTCGCTGTAGTCACGGTCATCTGCAGATAAAATATAAAGCGGTGCGTCCGTTGACTCGCATACATATTTAAGAAATGTCCTTCCGTCCGAATCGACATCTTCAATATTTAACTCATCATGTTCGCCAGAACTCTTTCCGACATAAAGATCGCAACAAACAAGCTTAACGTCCTGTTTGTTGATTATATTCTTCGCTTCATCCAATGACGACACTGTTGTATTTTTATATCCTTTTTTCTCCGCGGCAGAATCCAATTTACTGCATATATCATTATCCCCAAAGGACAATATTACGCCTTTTGAATCATCCCTGAACAAGCGAAGAACCTGCTCATTTTTAGGAAGCTCCAAGGATATATTGACAGTGTTTATCTTTTCGATACTTGTCTCCTGATTTTCGTTAGAAATCAGTCTAAACAATTCGTACAGTTCCGAGCTGAAAAAGCTGCTCGCTCTGCTTTTTACAGTACGAGCATCGGCGTGTCCGCCCTCAGAAAACAATATGCACGAATAAATATCATCCGAAACATTACATTTTATTCCGGTTTCTTTTTCAAAGCACTCAACGTTGCGCAGCATTTCTGTTTCTACGATTTTTCTCAAGGAATGCGCTTCCATATGGTTAAACATAATAACATTTCCGGTTGCAAATCGCGAACAAATTGCCGCCGGGAATGACCCGAGTCCGGTTTTTGGGTCTACATCAGTTTCCAACGCCTTAAGAATCGTCTTTCTTGAAATATGCGACAGATTCGGAGTCAATGAATTCTCATATATTTTTCGGCCCGCATTGGTCGTAAAAATCATCGTAGCCTTAGAAAAATCAACTTCTTTGGCTGTGTTTGTATCTCTGAGTCTGCCTGCGTCCAGCACCTGCAGGAACAAGTGAATTACCGCTATATTAGCTTTCTCTATTTCGTCGAAAAGAAGTATGCATTTAGGATTTTTCTCAACAAATCCCGTCAGCGCACCTTCTTTGTCGCCTTTATAGGACTTGTTTGTGCCGACAAGCTCCATGAGCGAGTCTCTCTCGGAAAATTCGCTCATATCAAATCGTAAAAAGGGAAGCTCAAGCAATTCCGCCATTTGCTCCGCCAAAAATGTTTTGCCTACGCCGGGAGGGCCCGCAAACAGATATGTTCCCATCGGCTTTCTGCAGCTCTTATCGGTAATACTTCTCAGTTCGGATTGAAAGTACCCGGATGTAAGAATACTTATGGCATTATCCTGGCCGAACACGGTTTCGCTCAGCTGCTTTTGCATATTTTTCACTTTTTTTGTCAGTTGAGCAATCTGTTCCTTAGGATTAGAAATAATATTTTGAGCCGGTTCGTCGGCATCGTCCTTGGATATCTTATCGTCTTCGGTGCTTTCAGCTGAAATCACATCGAAAGAAAGCGCTCCTTCGCCGGCCTTTTTTATGATATCTTTTATCTCCTCAGTCGGAGCATCCATTATACAGCTGAGAAATATATCTGCGGATACCGTGTTTTTGTTGCGGTCTTTGGCGCGCCTTTCGGACTGCGCAACGATCTGCCTGAACTGAAGATCATCGACGTATGTTGTCTCCTTCGCACACAATTGCTCCACACAAGATGAGGCGTCTCCGTTAAGCAGTATGTCACCGACAAGCCGATAAAGGCCGTCAACTTCGTCGCTGTCATACTCCGAAAATACATCGGCTGCATTGGAAATGTCTCCGCAATACTGCAACACTGCAGCGAAAACATGATTGACCGTTAAAATTTTCTTTCCTTTTTCTTTTTTTATAGTCTCCGCACTTTCAAGAATATGCTGCAACAATTTACTGTTTGTCAAATTTCCGTCCATGCTCTCACCCTCGTTTTATTATGATAATAAAGCTCGCTTCACTTCTTACATCAAGCTCTTTGGTTTCTATACGCCCGAATTCGTTCTTTGTCACCGTCTCTCGGGTCATCGTAAATCTTTTTGTCTTCTCCCGCGCGCTCCGACGCCAAGTCCAGCATATCCGACTTGCGTGGTTTCGGGTACGAACCGCCTTCTTGTTTCCTGCTCGAATCAACGCATCGGATAATTATCGATTCTACGTCTTTTCCCTCCGTTTTCAGCCTGCATATCTCATCAAAACTTTTGTTCAATTCTTCTTTAAGCTTATCTGCCCGGACTTGCTCGTCTTCCGAAAGCCTTACCCATGAATTTATGGAGGCCTCGAACTTCGCCACGGTTATCTCATCTTTGGACATAGCGGCTTTCAGCAGCATTTTCTTCAAGTTGTTGATTCTTATTTCACTGTTGGCATCTACAGGTTCCTTAGAGCATTCGCACAGGCAGCCGTGAATCTTGAGGTTAACGTCTTTTGACTCCATTTCGCGACCGGAGAAGCCGATAGAACGCATATAGGCATCCCAACGGCGGTGCTCCAACCAAGTTAAATATTGTATAAGATCGTTTTCGGGAGAGCCCAAAATCACCGCTTTCTCATATGCGTCAACTGCCTCATCGTCAAAACCGTTCAAGACTTTCCATTCGGTATCCGGATGGTTCACCCTTCCGTATAAATAAGCAGAAAATATCCTGTAATAAAAATGAATCGACCTTGCTTTGCTTGAGTAAATCTCATATATCTTTTTATTTCGATTTTTCTGTTCCTCTCGTTTTTCGTCTTTAAACGCTTTAACTTCTTCTCTTGAGGATCTGTTTTTTTGATAAGTGCCGTCAACGATCTTTGCTTTAGAGTCGTTATTGGCCATCGTAATATTTTGATAGCTATACGTCTCTTCAATGCTGGCAAACGGGAAGACGTCTATATTAAACTCATTATTATTATTTTTTAAAATATTGCAAAAGCTTTGGTTATAGACGGCAAATGCAATAACTCTGTTTTTAGACGATATTTCCGGCTTGTCCGGATTTATCTGAACAACGGAAAGTCTCCTTTCAAGCTTCTCGGCCGAAGCCATATTAAGCTCGTCGCTGCCTAACGCTATGACAAAATAATCGGACTCCAGAATATTAAACGGTTTTTCTTCTTGATCGGATATGCTTTCGCATTCTATATCTGCCGTTGAGATATTATTAAAGTCATATTCGCCGTATCTCAATCTGAAATACGGCTCGCGTTCCGCTTTTTCCTCGGGGGTTTCGTCCTTGTATATTTTAAGTATCGGATTATCTTTTTGTGTGCTTGCGATAAACTCGGGGCAGATACCGTTAAGGCTGTCTATAAATTTTCCTTTTTCCGTTTCGGATACTACATTTATATTCAGCTTATATCCGTAGAACTGACCGCACCACGAAGAGGAAAGCAACATCTGCATTCCGATTATTCCGCTGCCTATTATCGTTAGGTTATATTCATTTTTGTCCGTGTACTCTGCGGTTTTACCGTCCTTATAGTTTTTAACAAGCGGCTCCACAAGCGGCTTTTTCTCCAGCAAATCAAGTATTAAGTTTTCGTATTCTTTTACTCTTGTTATAATAGGCGCATCGGCATTTTCCGAGAAGCTGTCGCAAATTTTCTTTTCAATCAGCGCATATGAATCATCCTGATAAAATATATAGATCAGCGCATTTCTCAGCATTGCGGCATTGACGGGATAGCTAAGCTCGGAGAGCGTCTTTATGTTATCGCCTTCGACATCGTCCATCAAAAAGATTTCTTTTCCCTTGTAACTTCGAATGTCCAAATATACCAGGTCGTCATTAATGCAAATGGCGCCCAGCTTTTTTGCTGCCGCATAAAGCTCCGAGCTTTTCTCGTCATCCTCGTCCGTATATGTATCGGTAAATACCAGAACGGGTCTGTGGAAAAAACTGCCTTCCGTATTGACTATGCTCTTGGCCAACGCCAGCGAGCGCTCGTTCAGCTCACTGAAATAGTATTGCTTTTTGAATGCAGAAATGCGCAGTCTTATCTTGGGGAAGAAGGCTGCCAATGCGGAAAACAAAGCTAATCCGCCGGAAATCGGGGCAAGCAAGTCGAGGGATGACGCATATATTCCATAGACAAATGCGATTCTGCTCACGTCTCTTCCGGCATAAAGATACGAGACCATTTCTTTGCCCAAGACCACAAACTCCGAGCAGCTCTCGTTCATAGTCATGGTCTGGAGTGCGCGAAGCAGGCTGTCAAAAAACATATCCGGCCCCGAAAGTCCGGAGCTTTCGACAATAATCTCGCTGTAATACGAAGTCGCAAAGCGCAGACACCACACGGACAAAACAAAGCACGCAGAGCAAAACATGAGCCATTTGCCCATTGAAGACGAGGCCCTCCTGTTTTTCTTATACTTCACAACCGCGCTGCAAATATAAACAGCCATAGGGATGAGCCAAATTAAAACGGATAGGCTTATCAAAAATTTAATTTTGAAAATCTGAACGTCTCCCACTCTTATTGCTCCTCTACAATCATTGTTCTCATTATAACCTTGCAATCGAAAATTGTCAAACGAAAAATATCTTCAGGTCAAATGTTATCGCTTTTTGTTGCGAGGGCGAAAAAACAGACGAAGACGCTCTCTTTTCCGCGGCTTGCCGGAAAAGAGGCTGTCTTTGTGTGATTCCACAAATTCAACTATTATCTTGCACCTTGGATCGTCCTGCCTGCGCTTTGCTATCTCGTATGCCTTGTCGAGATATGTTTTGTCTTCTTTCAGGAAATAGTAACTAATATAACTTACCGCAAGAGCAGGCTCATAGGCATCGGCGTTCTTTTCCACAAGGCGTTCTCTTATTTCTATCGCAGAGAGATAATATTTTTCTGCTTTTTTGGACTGATTTTGTTTTGCATAGAAAAGACCTGCGTTGTTATAACTATCCGCAATATAAGGCTCATAGGCATCGGCATTCTTTTCCACAAGGCGCTCATATATCTCTATCGCGTCGAGATAATATCCCTCTGCTTTATCGGACTGGCCGTGATCATTATAGAAAACTCCTGCATTGTTATAACTTCCCGCAAGATCCGGCTCATAGGCATCCGCGTTCTTTTCCACAAGACGCTCTCTTATCTCTATCGCGTCGAGATAATATTTCTCTGCTTTTTTCGAATGATTGTGATCACTATAGAAATTACCCGCATTGTTATAACTCATCGCCAAATCCGGCTCATAGGCATCGGCGTTCTTTTCTACAAGACGCTCATATATCTCTATCGCGGTGAGATAATATTTCTCTGCTTTGTCGGGCTGGCCGTGTTCATGATAGAAAACACCTGCGGCACCATAACTCCCCGCAAGATCCGCCTCATAGGCATCGGCGTTCTTTTTCACAAGGCACTCATATATCTCTATCGCGGCGAGATAGTATTTCTCTGCTTTGTCGGGCTTGTTTTGCTTATAATAGAAAGCACCCGCACTGTTATAGCTCATCGCAAGATCCGGCTCATAGGCATCAGCATCCTTTTCCACAAGGCGTTCTCTAATCTCTATCGCAACGAGAAGATATTTTTCTGCTTTTTGAGATTGACCTTGTTTTTTATAGAAATTGCCCGCATTGTTATAACTCATCGCAAGATCCGATTCATAGGCTTCGGTGTTCTTTTTTACAAGGCGTTCATATATCTCTATTGCGTCGGAATAATATTTATCTGCTTTTTCAGGCTGACCGTGATCAATATAGAAAATACCCGCATTGTTATAAATCCCTGCAAGAGCAGGCTCATAGGCATCTGCGTTCTTTTCCACAAGGCACTCATATATCTCTATCGCAGCAAGATAGCATTTCTCTGCTTTTTCGGGCTTGTTTTGTGAGCGATATAGCGCTCCCAACAGATTATATAATCTGCCCAAGTCATATTCATCCACCTTTCTGCCCGGAGCGGAATAATACCATCTCAGACTCTCGGCAACCTCGATGGCTTTGGTGTAATCATTCTGACCTCTCAAGAACGATGCATAATCATGCAGCTTCGACCAACCGACATTTCTGGTGTGGCAGATATCATATATTTCCTCATAAAACATCATTATTTCAGCGACCGTATCGCTACTCAAATCACCCATTTTGAGGGCAGTTATACGCGTGGCAATCTCCTCTACATTTGTTTCAAGAGGGGCGGTTGCATTTCCGGCAAAACGTTTGTTGCGTCCGGTATCATAAAGAAGCTCGTCCTTGGGAAGAATCTCAAGCGCACCCTCTCTATCACCCATTTCGAGCAGTCTGTATGCCTCCGCCTGGCGCGGAGACATCTCGCCCTTTTTGGCGGCAATTTCCTCAAGTTTGTTTAGAAGTAAATCCTCAAATTCGCGCAGGGCTTTTTTTGTGTCATCGCGCTCGGTGGCAACTCTCGAAAACTCAAAATAGAGTTCCTCGTTGTTCGGATCGTCCATACGCAAAGTGCGAAGCCTGCCCCACTCCTTGGTCAGCTCATCGTATCTGCTCTTCAGTTCGTTGAGCCTTTCGGTGAACTCGAACATGGGGATTTTGCTTGTGTCCGCCACGGGCTGTCCGTTGAGGCAAATCATACCGTCGTCGGATATCGTTATCTGCGACGCATCGAGTCTCATGACCTTTATCTGCATGAGAATGCCGAGCTTGAGCGTGTCTATGCTGTTGTAATTATTATAATAGTGCTTGAGTTCGTTTCCGAGCATTTGGGAGAATTCGCGCACCGCTTCGGTCATGTCGTTCGGAGATTCGGTATACTTGAAGTATGTAACGATCTTCGGCTTATCGGTCTTCTTGAACGACTCGAAGAATATATCGAAGCAGCTGCGCATATAGGCGCTGACGTCTTCGAAAAACAGGAAGAAGCTCAAGTCGCTGTCGGCAACGTGTTCCTTCAACTCATCTTCGGTCATTTCGTTCGCGTTCAGGATGGAGAAATTTATCCCGCTGTCAAAATACATCTCGTTGAGCTGGCGGAAGAAATCCCTCACCTCGGTCATGTCGCCCATGACTGCATCGCTTGACGGTACAAGGAAAATTTTAATGTTCTTCATCTTTTTTGCCCCTTTTCATTTTGTAATGCCGTTTTAACATCATTTTTATTGTAGATTAATTTGTCGAAAAAAGCAAGGAAATACGCTTCGATTTAAACAAAACATTTTAGTGAATTGCTCATAAATATATGACAATTGTAAAAAATGCAGCAGCGTACAACACAGTAGTCGCTTTTATAAAAAATCCGCTCTAAATCGTACCGACGGTACAATTCAAAGCGGATACGTTCTTTAATTTCAACTTAAATATTTAACCATCTTTTAACTGTATCAAGAACTTGCGCCGCATTTTTTCCCGTGCCGCTGTATAACTCCGCAAATTCTTTCCCCTGGATGCCATATATGTTTTCACACTCTGACAGAACAATGTATCCGCCTGCCGCAATATTCATCATCTCTCCCCACGGAGCGATAAAACTGATGTCATCATCTATCTGCACTGCTATAATCGGATTTCCTTTTGATTTGTACAGCATCTTTTTTTCGTCAACCAACTCATATTTTCGGCAGAATGTCGAATCGGAAACAATATATTCCTCTCCGCCTATGCTTTTGACTATCCAGCCCGGTTTGCCGGTTTGGGGATCGGCGGTCACCGCATTGTCGGTCTCATGCATTCCGTTCGCCATAATCGTCGAAACCTTTTCGCCGATGCATCCGCGCCTTGCCGTTATCTGTGCTGTTTTTATATATTCTGCCGGCACCATATCTCCGTTTTTTATACCATCGGCAAGGTATTCTTTTAAATCACTGACGCTGTTAAATACTTTATTCATATTATCTCCAAGTAATTCGATATAGTCAATCGTCAAAAGTTTTTTGACGATGTTCCGAAACCGCACTCATACGCCTAAAAAAATCCCAAACGACAGACAATCCGTGCAACCGCCAAAAGACGTCGGCTTAGAGGGCGGGGGAAACCTCGATAGCCAAAGCAATTTGACTACCGAGGTTTTCTTAGCTGATTTCCGAACCTCAAAAGATAACTCCCGGGTTTTATAGGCTACTCTTCCGGTTCGATGATTCTCGCCGTGTTCCCGCTTGAGTATTAATTGTTTTTTGTCGAAGCTCCGAGTGCATCCGACCAAGCCGAACATTATATGGTTCAATCACCTTTTTCTCAATGCTTCTCCTCAACAAAACTCTTTTTTGCACAGTCTAACATGTGCACTCTTTTTTAGTACACATCAAGCGTGCCGCCTCAATAACCGCAGAAGGTTCAAGTGTCGGAAAATAGGAAAACGGTGTGTACTTCAAAATGGACAAGTCTTTAACAAACGGATACCGTTCTCTATAGAGCCTAAATCCGACACCGTAGACATCTTGGCGCGATTCGGCAAGTGCTTCTTGCTCTGCAGCATAAAATGTTTCTCCGATTTGATACAAATATTGAATTGATGCCCACATAGCCATACCTTCATAGACAATGGCTCTTGCTCTCTGTGTGCACGCACGGTTTCCCATTTTATATATGCGAAGAACGTCATTGTCATTCCAGTTCAGGTACTGCCAAATATGAGTCAATTCATGAACCGTCGTATCAATTGCGGCACGTCTTGGGCTTCCGTTTTCAATAACAAGATTGTACTTTCCGTTTTTCTTCTGAGCAAATCCCAAAACTCTTGCTGCCACATCTTTGCTGGGTCTGAATACCGCTCCGGCGCATTTTGCCACTTCTCTGGCATCGGTTGTTTTAACGCCTATGGGAACTCTGAATCTAATATCAAAGAAATCTTCCATAAGCCCTAAGCAACGATAAAATAACTCTTTGAAATCGGCAAGTGTCGTTATCGCGCTTGCGGAACAATCATTACATCTTATTCGGCCGTCATTAAGCTGTTCATAACTCACACCGGTTAACGGCAGCGAACAGAAATCACAATGATTCTCCGTTTCAACATCAAGCTGATTTTTCGCCGTTATATCGCATTTTCTGGCTAATGTTAAAGAGTTATTGCACCACCCTCGCGCACATAAATATTCTCTCAATTCGTCGATATGGATTCGTTCATCGATTTCCTCATATCCGAACTTCAAGAAGCATTCACGCTGATAACGGGTTTTTTCAACAGGTTCGGAAAGATCTTCGTCACTGCAGTCGGTTTGGGATTGCGGCTCTTCGTCAAGAACGTCGACGTCGTCCGTATCCGGAGATTCGAGTGTAGCTGTTTCCGGCTCACCGTCAGCTCCTTCGGGCTCAGAAGAAACAGAAGATATTGGCTGTTCTTGTTCTTGTTCCGGTTTCGGTTCCTGAGTCGGTTCCTGTTCCTGAACCGGTTCCTGTTCCTGAGTCGGTTCCTGTTCCTGAACCAGTTCCTGTTCCGGAGCCGGCTCCTGTTCTTGATCTTGATGCGTCGATTCGTCTTTTGAGACAATCTCAATATTATCTTCGCTTGAAGAAGCGATATTCTCTATCTGATCGAGACCGGTCTCGACTTCTTCTACGTCAGCATCATTTAATTCAATTTCGGATTTAGCCGTGCTGTCGGCAGGCTCTGCAGAAATCCCGAAAGTTTCTTGGGCAACTTCTTCCGTCTTTTCGGGACTTTCTATATCGCCTATTTCCTTTTCTTTGCCGCCGAACCGTCTTTTTATTCTGTCTAACAATCTGGCAACAAAATTCTTTTTCTCTTCTTCTTTGTTTTCGTAGATGGAAATCTCCGGCGGAGGCAAAACTTCGGGCTCGGGCTCGACTATTTTTTCAAAATGCCAATCGAGAAAATCTGTGATTATCTCCATGAATCGCATAAAATTCTTTTCGATCGCATTTAACAGTCCGAGATCCACATCACTGTCTTCGATAATATATATATAACCGGGCTCGATATCGCCTTCCGCAGGATAGACAACATAGTTGAGCATTCCGTCAACATCCTCCGCAATATCCTTCGGACGTTTTGATACTACCGCAAGATACTGCCAGCCATCGGGAAAAACAGATTTAAATATCTCCGAAAGCAACAGACAAACAGTAAAGCAAATATTATCATCCGAATCAGGCAATTTTATTCGGAGCATAGACTTGTTGCGATACTCTCTTGTATAGTTGTCAACACCGGGATCTTCCGAGAAATCGATCAATCTTGCTGTTTTGAGATTGTGGCTGTCACTCATTTCAATGTAGCCGGTAGTTACAACGCTGAAATCCGCCCTGATCTCGGCAAATTCCACATCAACTATCTTCTTATTTGAAACAACCTCAAAATTCGCAGCAAAGTCCAACGAATAGCTTCTGACTTGTCTGTAATACTTTCTGCTGTCAAATTGATCCGAAGCGCGCCTTAAAACGACACCGCTTTGAGGCGACACATACTTAACCTGATAGTATTTACCATCGTATGTTACAAACTGTCCGGGAAGAACGGTCTGCGCAACATGACTAAACAGCTTGGCATCAATATATCCTTCCTCATCCTTTTCATCCTCAAGAATATAATAGGCATTCTTCAATGATGCGGAAAAATACTTTTCAAATTCTTCGTCAGAAACGCTGTAAACGCTGATCGATTTTGTTGTAAACTCATCAATGCTGGCGCGGATGCTTTCAACCGTAAATATCGTTTCGTCTGCATATGTATACTTTTTGAGTAACGAAAGCATTACTCCGTATGCATCATTAGTCTCTATTCCGATAAGGTGCAGTTCCTTGATTATTTCGTCTTCCGTCATCGGCTTTAAAGTCATCATAATAATTAACTTTAAAATAGTATTGCGCTCGGTTTTCGCATAGTCGGGAACAAAGGACGGAATCGCGTTCGGATTTGATATAAACATCTGCTTGTTGAAACGCATATAGTCCCTCAGCAGATAGTTTTCCGACAGTACATTAACAAACACATGATTACTTCCGCGGGACAGGTATGCTCGCATTACGCTAAACATATTACAGAACTCATCTTCGGCAATCAAAAATTGTTCCTTGGTTTTTGCAGAGCTCCAAAGAGTTGGCACAAATTTGATCTTCTCATAAAGACTTTTCTGCTGGCTTGGCTGATTTATGTAGCGACAAATCGTAGGGTAATACTGTCCCGTAATCCACTTAATATCTCTAATCGGAGATTTTCTCTCGCTATACCACGTTACGGAAGGTACCTGATTTTTCACTGCAATTGCAGCAAGCTCAATTCCGTTTCCGAGATATCTTGTTTGTTTGTCAAAAAACTGCTGCCTGCAGAAATCTCCGTCGGCATCCCATGACATGGCGGTATAACTGCACCGCGGCACCGGAGCCGCCACAACGTCTGTTATTTCAGTTCGGAGCAGGTGTGACATCGTATCAATCAATCCGTCCACATACCTGTCACAGATACAATATACCGGAATCTTTCCATCAACATTCATCTCTTCCGCCATAATACTCAACGCAACCTGGCTGGTATTGAGCATCAAAGACGGTTCTATTATCATCACAAAATCCGTTTGACTGAAAAATCCGCGGTTTGCATTGATAACCTTTTTATCATAAAGCTGCGTAAATGTAAGAATTCCGACCTCACATTCCGGATCTTTGTCAGACAAGAAGTTGACTCTCCACAATGACCTCATATGGCTATATTCACGCAATGTTTCCGAAAGCCATTCTTTTACATCCGGAGCCGTATTCATTCTGCCGCACAGCACAATGCACTTTTTCCCCGCCAAAAGCGATTTGATCATCGGAAGAGTAATATACATACCGAGATCACGGTAGAAGGGATTGAAGAAAACGACATTTTTGTGATGTATCATATCCGATGTTGCTTGAACGCAATCCACGTCAGCAACCTTATATCTGCCGTTCAAGTCAAAGTACTCAGAGACTATTTTGTCATCGGCATCGTCGGATTCACCGAGTTTTTTAATAAGATCTGCCGCAGTGTCCGTTCTCAGAAACTCGCATCCGGTATGTGCGGATAACAGCGGCGACGGTAAAATTCGCTCAAATATTTCCCTGATCTTATAATAATTGCTTATTCTTCTCGCTTCGGAATCATCACCGAAAATGCAATGTTCAAACTCCTCCTTGGTTTGGCCGTTGATAAAGCAGTATATTTCATTCATCACAATTACAGCCGAACACGGAAAAATTATAAACCAAATCCTGCTCTCGGGACCGCGAACCCAAGTCAAGCCCAGGTATAGACCGGCTGCCAAGATTGTTCCGCCGACAATCCAGAAGAAAAATTTTCTGAAATTCTTCCACGTGTTCTTCAAGAACCATTCGTCATACTCTTCGTCATATTTATAAAGTCCGAAAGAAAAGACTTCCAACACTCTTCTGTTTTTAAAAACAGAAGCACAAACGGGACACAGGATAAGCTTTATCACAAAAAATCCTACCATCAACAGCATATTGACGATAACTAGACTTGAATGTAAAAGGGGGGATACGAATCCGATTATCTTTTCTATACGATCATAATTTTTAATTATGACAGGTATGGCGATAATCATTGATATAAACGAAAAAACAACAAGAGGGAATTGTCGTATTCTTCTGCTTTTCCTTGCGTTTATCAGATTTAATATAACACACATAAGTGCAGTGTTTAGAATCGGAATCAACGCTTTAATCACATCTATCATCGTATAATTCCTCCCTGTGAATTTCCACTCCGACGACAAAATCGAACGGCAACATCATATCCATGCCGGAATTATTGACCGCAACAGGATATAGCTCTTTAGAATAAACAGCATATAAGTCACTCTCAAACGGCGGCTGATGTATGTCAATGTTCAATCTCGTTTCCGGACGCTTTGATGTAAAATCAACATCAAGGCGGTAGATCTTGCTCCACTCCTTCAATTTGGATAGCAGCACATTGATCGCATTGATATGCTTATATCTCAAATAGTGTTCTTCACTGTGGGAAAACTTTTTGCTCGTTGACAACGCAAGATAAGAAACTCCTCTGGAATGCGACGCAATCGCACTCATATATTTGGAATAATCCCCGGCATTGTTCACCAATTTGTTAAATGCCGCTTTAATCCTCAAGTTGTATTCTTTTATCAGTCCGTTCAAATTGAGCTTCTGCGCAACCAGAGCGAGCATTCCGCAGAGCACAACGATAGCAACAGCAACCAACACCATTCCGAATAATACGAAAAAGTCCGAATGCGTCTCTTTGGTTTTTAGTATGATTGCAGGGAGTGTCGAAAAAAACAGAGCCAGGCTCGCTGTAATAAAAGAAATAATCGCAGGTACTTTTACGACTCGTCCTATTAGATTTTTTCTAACAGAATCAGAAGCCTTCATAAGATCATCATAATCAGCTACTTTATCTGTCGGCAAATTTCCTTGGATATTAACTATACTATGATATAACCCATCTGTCTCACGAAGAAGATCTTCTTCCTGGTACTTGTTCAGGGGTTCAACCTCGCATTCTTCAAAGGTACATACGCCTCTCATCTTGTCAGCAGTTTGGTCAAGTGTTCTTTCGGCAGAACGAACACTTTTAACAAGGTCTTCCTCTATTGACTCCCGTTGTTTATCCCAAGCAGTAACATCGGACAAAGTCCCGCTCGAGAGGAGACGGAATGACTTCATCTTGACCTCTCTGCTTTCCGATACGGGAAGTTTCAATGCAACCGGAACCTCGACTCGGTAATTCGGCAATTCTTCTTCCTCGCATATTTGGCTTTCGATATCTTTTCGCACATCCCTTTCCAACGCCTGCTTCGCACTCCTCAGACGGTTGGATACGGTTTGAAAAGCCTCTCTCATCTTTTTCTTGTCAATAATGCTCTTGACCGTATAAAGACGATACGCCTGTAACGTCGCAGCGTCTACGACATTGGTGGAAAGCAGTCTAACGGAAAGCCAGAAATTAAAATTATCTGCCTCTCTTTGAACAGCCCCCAGCTTCTTATAATCATATACCAGGAATCGGCAAATTCCGGGATACTGATTCCTTTTCCAAAATTCGGAGCTCTCCGATTCTCTGCGCGAAAGCCAGGTAGAATCAACATCCTCCTCACTATCTTTATCGTCGTTTCTTTCTCTGACGCTGACAATGATAATGGAGGAAGGCAGTCGTCCGTCGAATTGATACTTCCTGACTAATTCCCGACGCACCTCTGCTTTTGTTTTGTCAACAACAGGTGTATAAATTATCCTTGGTGCCATGTGTTCTTCCGTGATAACTTCCGGCTCAAAATCCACTTCAATCGTCGGAATGCCTCCTAACATTTGAGTGAGTCTCACCAGAGGAACATCGTTTTCATGCACATCATCGCCATTATTCTGATTAATCAGAAAATCATAAGGGTTTTGAGGCACACTTTGGCACGCGGCCATGCAATCATCATCAATAAATCTGATGATGATTGCACGCCACTCTTCCTTGTCATCCGTCAAGGAGTTCAATTCCGGAAGAGCGGTTTCAACAGTGGTTCCGGATTCATTCCATTTACATACACCTATCCTGTTGCTTTTTAATGCATCGGCAAACAAGGCTTGATACTTTGCAAATTCCTCAATTGTTTTTGCATTTTGTATAATAACAGAATACGTATAAATCACCACCTTCAAAAAACATAGGACCGATTATATTAAGGCGTTGGCGATATCCGACACCTTTTGGGCATCCTTTTTAAGTCCAAGTTCAGAAAGTGTATTTGCAATGGTATCGCAAGTTCTTATAAACAGAGATTCTTTGTAGATAGAAGGATGCTTCTTGCTTTCCAGAGCAACCGAATTCAAATGCTTTTCAAACTGCTCCATAATAATCTTGCCCATTACTTCGGAGAGCTCTTTTTGACTGCAGAATCTGGACAGATATTTTTTAATTTCTCCCAATTCAGCCATGAGTATTTTAATGACATCCTCTTCACAATAGCCATTAGCCGTTGAGGATTTCTTCATAAGCATAGGAATATCGAAGATGCTCTCCGACGGAACGTTATCTGCACCGATACCGGGCTCAGACGCCTTATATGAGCTAAGCGAAGAGAGTAAAATACCGTTCTCAAGCTCCACGCCTTCCTCCAGGTCATCCTGTGTCCTGAGTTCGACATCTGCGAGAATACTCTCGCCCAACTTGGGATAAATCGCGATTGCATCAAGCACTTCATACAGTTTATCGCACTCGGTGCCGTTGGAGACAATAAGCCTGTCATCATCCATTTTAAGCAGTGTTTTGCGCGCCTTGTAAACCCTGCGACCGGTTCCCTCATCGAAGAGAATAATGTATTTCCTCAAGATGGCCCAGAAAAATGCTGCGTAGATATTGTACTCCTGCCTATTCTGATTTTCCTCATCAAGATCGGGCATCTTGGTTATAATATGCCACCAGCGATCAATGTGCGGGCTGATCTCTCTGCTGCGATATGTTTCGGGATGAATCCCGCGAATCAGCTGATAATAAGCTTTAAAGTACTCGCCGCCGTTTCTGCTATGCGTTTCCGTCTTCTCCGGAGGAGCAAATTTGCTCAGATCATTCGCTCTCAGGCCATAATATGCCTTGTAGAACATGACCATGTAATTCGGGATACTGTCATCGGGTTCTCCGCCGAAATTTATCAACTCGCTGTTAATTATCTGCGCACGGGGAGATTCGTCGCCCGGCTTCGGCCTCAGGCTGGTATTGAAAGTACAGGCATTAATCGGATCCTGCTGTTCGCCGAGAGGGGTCTCAATAAAGGGACAGGAGAGAGACCTGGTGTCGCTTATAACTTTACGGACATACTGCTCTATCCGCCTATCCACATCAGCTATGTTGTTTTCAAATCCGCCGTCGAGCTCTGCCTCTCTTTCGAGTGCTGCAATAACATCAATATCCAGCGCATTTCCGTGATTTTTAGAAGCATCCTCTTTGAAAAAGCCTATAATGCCGTCTTCAAACAGATCGCTGAAGTAGTAGTTGCTCTTTGTTTTGTCTTCTAAATCGATAAAAGAATGTACCCTTTCATATATCGTTTTGGCAAGGTTCGAATCTATCGAAACACCGCCCCCGGTATAAGGCATATTATCATATATCTTGTCCAGACAGTTCTTCGACGCGCAGACATAGCGAACGGTCATTCCCTTGCTGCCGCTGTATTTTTTATAAATTTCGTTTATTCTGTTATCGAGCGTTTCCACCTTGTCCTCGAGAGAACGGAAGAAAATTTCGAAAGCCGAAATCAGCGAATCAACATATTCTATACCGCGCTTCAACACATATATTTGAGCTGTTTGAACATTATATTTTACGACTTTTCCCAGGTAGTCTCGCATCTTGGATATAACTTCTTCTTGCTCGCCCGAAGGCCTCTTTGACAGTCTTTCGGCAATAGAACGCTTTCTGTTTCTCAAGTCATCGGCAGTTTCAACTCTGTCTTCCGTACCCGGATCATCAAAGGTTGTCTGCTCAAAGTTGTCAAAATATTTTGTGTTTTGTTCTTTAGCACGATTGGTTCCTTCCAAAGATTCCACAAGCGATTCTTTGATTCTGATGAGCAGGTAGCGTATGGCATTGGGGTGCAGAAAACTGCCGTTATTTGCCGTTAAATAAGTTTCCAATTTGTATTCTTTATCTAACGATGACGTTGCGCTGTCCGCACCTTTGAAAAGAGAATATGCAATTGCCTTTTTGACCGCGTTAGTATAGTCATCGTACATCAGACGGTATTCAACCTCGGCCTCATATGCGTTCGGATATTCATCCCATTTAGCACCGAGAGCGTTTACCAGACCGTTGGCATCTTCATATTTGGACGCCAAATTGCTCGGGGTCTTTCTGATATCGGCTTCCACCTTATTCAAAAGAGCCTTAACATATGTTTTCCAGCGATCGCCGACTCTGACAACTCCGTTTTTATAATCTCCGGTCGCCTTGTAAATCGCTTTTGCAAAAGGATCGTCATGTTCACTGTCGGTATCGATCTGATTCACATAATAGGAGGAAAGCGATTGTTCTCTGTTATATATTCCTTCCCTCTCATTTTCAAGGCATATTTCTTTATATTGCTTGTCATACGCAAGCCACTGTTGCGATACGCTCTGCTTTGCCCACCTAAGAGCAACCAAAGTTCTGATATCTTCATAAGGATATATCAGCATCGACGAACCGGCGCCGGCATATCTGTTTCTTCCTCTTTCTTTGGCCAGCTTGCGGATCGTGTTATCCTCGGAAGAATTGCTGCGCTTGTTCATCGGACCGATTGCCAGTGCATAGATACAATTAGCGGCATGATCCAGATACTGAGTAAATGAATTCAATTTGCCTCCCTCTGCGTTTTGAGCATCAAAAAGGAAGCAGAAATCATAGGGGCTGACATCATACTCTTCGTAGCCATCGGCAGCTACTCTTGGGAATTTCATTTTTACGGAATCTTCATAGCTCTTCGGAAGCGTGCCGTTTCCCTTCATAAGGAAGGCATCCAATTCACGAACGGTTGCATATGCGTTAGCTCTGAGATTGTTGCGCTCGGTTTCTCCCTGAATTACTTCAAAAAAGACTTCGGGCAGAATGAAAAATCCGCGAGTAATATTTGTGCTTTGTCTGAAATGTGCATCCAGATAATGTCTGACATACATAGCAGCCGGGAGTATAAGGCCGGATCCGGTTCCTCCTGCGACGGAACCTGTGATAATTACGCGCAACGCTTGTTCCGCTTTTTCTTCTTCGACTTTATACAGGCTCTGTATAGCGTCATGGAGCGGTTCCATTTTTCCGGCCTTAACTGTCGTTTCAAAAGCCAGGCGCGAAATCGATCTGACCTGTCCCGCTCCTTCGGTCAAAGGCTTTTTGTTCAACGTTTTGTTGACGGGGAACCATGTATCCCTCGCATATGTATTTTTTGAAAGATACTCTCCTACCGTTTGCCTGGTTGATGTTTGAATTGTCCGTATAAACGGATTTCTTTCCCTGATTGCTCTCAAGTCGTTGATATCCGTATCCAACACCACAACAGCGATACTCTCTCTCTGTTCCGGTGTAATAAGACCGGATACGCGCTCGACAATCTTGCTCCCGACTCCGCCAAGTCCGATTAATAATGTAGGTGCGTTCATAATTCTGATTTCCTTTCTCTAATGTTTTTCTTTACGCATTAAGTGCGCAGTAATATGTCCACCCGTTTTTAACAACACTTGTAACCAATGCAGCATTTGTTTCGAATTTTTTAGTCTCGGGCTCGACAACAGATCCGTTAAAGGTGATGTTATCTTTGCCTGCAAAGCTATTGATATTGGTTACAAGAATTCTTCTTCGTTTTATTGCTTTAATATGCAGCTTCGGGATACCGGAGACCGTATTCGGAACAAAATCAATCATCGCAGTTTGCGAAACGTACGGAATAACGGTCGACGGAATGCTTTTATGCACTGTGCCTTTTCTCGTTCTTTCCTCTATTCCGAAATCGTCCGGAGTGCAATGAATAGTGGGGTTCGCCTTTAAGCTCTTAGGCAAATAATTCTTAATAAACGGCAGGTATCCGGCAAGTATAGCTAAAATAATCGCAAGGATTATCAACTTGACACATAAATCCCAGTTACGTTCCCACCATGTTCTCGTATCATTAAGCTTTAATGTCTCGCTCGTCTCTCCCGACCACTTTTCGGCTCCGACCTTCTGCTGGTAGACTACCTTGTAATCGCAATCGGTATAGGTTCCCGTTGACGTCTTTGATACTACAGGATGAATCTTGAAAATTCCGGGCTGATCGGTCTTTTCAATCATCAAGTTATCGATTTTATTTTTTCGAGATGCGCCGCCTACGGAAACAGTGGGCAGATCCATGACAGACCATTCCTTGGAAGTTATTTCCCTGCCGTCTATCTTCGCCTCCAGCTCAATAAAATCGTTATTCTCTATTCCGTCGGAAGTAATTTTATAAGTCGGATTATTCTTTATTGAGAACGAAATATTTCTGTTTTTAAATATCGAATAATCCAAATGAGTGGAGACGCTATGGTAATCCAGATATCGCGCCACCGCATCAATAGACAGAGAGCCCGTTTTCAAGTTAATCTTATCACCGTTGGAGTATATTTTTTCATGCTTTTCCCCGTTGTTTGTTATAACGGCTTCGTATGTAACCTCGCCCAATAACTTTGATTGAGCTACTTTTTCTTTCGTTCCGGTTTTCACAAATCCAAATGAAATCTTATACTCTCCGGCCTCGAGATTAGCCATATCCGTTACTTCATTTCCCTGCGAATTCGTAAGGTATACCGCAACCTCAACATTCGGCTTATAATAGACTTCTATCGTTTCGGCGCCGGATACATCCACAACATAGTCACCTGCCGAAAAGTCACCGACAAATGTCGCTATGCTTCCGACCAGATCCTTCGACGGCTCATTGTTATAATTAGTCGCATCGCAGTTACTGTACTTAACCGCAACCGGAGTCTTAGAACTCTTGACAAGCGTTCCGTCGCTTTTTTTGATGCCGTTAATCTGAACATTTGCACCCTGAGCAAATACAGTCAGCTCGCCCATGGGAACATCAAAGGAAAAATTCTTTGTTTTCACATTAACATCCAGCTTGTCCGAATTAAATATTCTCGTGCAGATTCCGGTAATCTGCTTCAATATCTGGTTGCTTGTTTTGGCTTCAACATAAAAGATGTTCTGGCTGCTCTTCGCCGTAATACCCGCTGCCGAAGGACCCATCGCCAAAAACATAACGCTGATATCGGAATCCTTTGCCGCGAGGAAAGCATCGATTTTGTCCCTACCCAGAGCACCGTCTTCAAACGCTCCGTCGGTAAGAATAACGAGCCATTTCTCATCGGCAGTGGCTTTGGAAAGATCCGAATAGGCCTTTCTGACAGAATTGAACGGTGTATTGCCTGCTCTTGTTTTTTCGGAATGCAGCTTGCCGACATTTGTAGCAGCACCGTCTTTTCCGTGCAGAACAAGCCTGGGACCGCGACCCGTTCCGCTTCTATAATCGCTCATGTAGTAAACATTCAGGGTGTCTTTTTCCCCCAACATCGCTGCAAAAACTTCCATTGAATATTTTGCCTGACACCAAGTGTCTACCACACTGTCCGTGCGGTACATGCTTCCCGAATCATCGTAGACAACATTTATCATTCGAGACGGCTCCGAGCTCGCATTTGCCAATGCCATCGAAGCAAAAAAAGAGCAAAGCAACACACAGACCAGCAGTCCGCAAATACTTTTTTTCACATTATCACCCTCCGTTTTTTTGCTTTTTATAATAGTTTTTTTAACTCATCTCCCAACCTACCGTTTACTTCTTGCCCGTTTGAATTTTTATTTCTATTTCAAAGATATTCTTGTTGACAGCACTTAAATATACCGCCAACGTTTTAAAAGAATATCAATCGGTGCCGATTTTAGCAATCAAAAGTGCGCAGTATGTTTTATTTTTCTTCTATATTAAACAGTCTTCCTGAGTATGATTATAAATTAAACGAGTAAATATAACCTGTTGGGAAAAACGATATAACGCCTTATATCCATCAAGGCAGAATAACCCGAGTGTATTTATATTATAACTTCCAGAATCCGAATTGTAAAGAGAATTTTGTCTGTTTAATGCTAAAATCTTAGTATAATCTCGTAATAAAACGAAGTTTTGCGAATAAAACGGTTTACTGACGAATACAGTATATAATTCAGTCATCGCACAGCAAGAAAGCTTATGCACATATCGCATGATGATATAAAGCTTCATATGCAACTGTATATTCCAAAACAAACATAAAAAGGAGCAGCTATTATTAACAGTTGCTTCAGGCCAAAAAAAACCGTACTTTGCGATTAGGCAAAGTACGGTTTTCATCAGTTTAAATCACGCCGCTTTTTACAACGCGGCTTTCAATATTTTTATTTTACCGTTTGGGCGTGAAGTAGACCACACCGGGTTCAAGCGTCTTGCCGTAGATGGTATAGAGCTCATGGACGGTAACGAATTTGAAGCCCTCGGCGTTAAGCTGAGCGGCTATCTGCTCGAATGCGTCGGCGGTCATCTCATAGATGTCGTGCATTAGAACTATCTCGCCGCCCGTCGCATGGTCGACAACGGAGGAGATTATCTTCTGCATATCAGCGTTGCGCTGCGCCTGAGTTCTTCCCGAGCCGGGTTTATCCTTGTATCTCCAATCCTCGGTGTCGATGCTCCACTGGATAAGCGGGAGGTTGAAGTCACTCTGAATGCCCTTATAATCGCCGTAGGGCACTCTGAACAGGGTCGGCTCAACGCCGATGACCTCTTTGACTATGGCGTTAGTCTTGTTTATCTCCTGCTTGCGCTCCTGCTCACTTATCTTTCTGAGATTTGCGTGGCTCCACGAGTGGCTGCCTATCTCGCAGCCCATGGAGTAGGCACGCTTGACCTCGTCCGAATAGCTGCCTACGCGGGTGCCCAGAACGAAGAATGTCGCCCTGCCGTTATATTTTTTAAGCGTATCGAGAATGCGGTTGGTGGCGTCCTTGCTCGGCCCGTCGTCAAATGTGAACGCGATATATTTGACTCCCTCGGGCAGGTTTGGCTTTTTGCTCTCGGGCTCGGAGGGTGTCTGCTGCTGAGAAGGTACCTCGCCGAACAGAGCCTTAGCGGTCTCGGCGGAAAAGATTGCCTTTATGTCGCTCGTCTTGAACACCGCCTCGACACAGCCCTTGTCTTCATCAAAAAGCGTGCCGGAATCAAAATAGAAAACGAGGCTGTCCGCGCTTATCGAGAATTTCGTGAAATTTTTCTTGTCTGCGGAGGTATTCTGCTTGAATTTATCCGAGCCGACGCCCGCATTAAACAGGCGGTTGTCGATAAAATACGATACGACTCTCATGCTCGCAAGCTTCTCGTAGCCGTCCGTGAAGAAATCGTCCGCGCTCAAAAGCTTGCCAGACGGGATATCAAAGACAAGCGTCTTTATCGTGTCCGTCTTTATGCCCTTGTCGGCTATATCTGTCTTTATCTCAAAAACCACGCTGACATATTTGTTCTTGCCGTTGTCCGAGACAAGATAGCTCTTGTAATCGGCGCTCAGGGTCGGCTTCTCGCCCTTGGGTTTTGAGCTCGGCACCTCGCCCACAAAAGTGTCGGCTATCTCCTGCGCCGCCGCCTTTATCTTGCTGTCTATCGACTCTACGCCTATCGCGGGATAGTGGATACCGTAGGCATAGTGATTTTCGTACACTATCATCGATTGGGTCTCGCCTACCTCCCTGTCCTGGGCGGTGTGCTGAAAGCGGAGCTTCTGTTTATTGCTTTTTACCGCACAGCCCGCCGCGCCGAGCACAAAGAGCACAGCGCACATCAGAGCCGCGAAACGGTATATTATTTTTCTCATGTTGCTTTTCCTTTCAGTAAAAACTCGCGAACGCTCTTATTATAATATAAAAGGTCGAGCTTTGCAAGAAGAGCGCGCAAATTGTAACCCACTGTTACCCTCTGTTATTCTTTTGTAATTTGCGCATATGTCTATATCCTATTCACCGAAACGGCGAGTTTGACCTCAAAAGCATAGATAAATTACACGAAAGCGCGTATTTTTTTGTCTTTTGTTCCAAAATCGGCACAGATATAATTATTTTTCTTTTTGAGAGTAACAATTCGTCGGCGTTTTAGTATAATAAAGTATCTTCATTTTTTAAAGGGGAGAGATTTATGACTAAAGTTGTCAAGTTCGGCGGAACCTCGCTCGCAGAGGCGGCGCAGTTTCTCAAGGTCGCCGATATAGTCCGCTCGGATCCCGACAGACGCTATGTCGTGCCGTCCGCGCCCGGCAAGCGTTTCAGCGGAGATGCGAAGGTCACCGATATGTTTTACGCCTGCTACGATGCGGCTTCAAGAGGCGGAAACTTCGAGGAGATATTCGAAAAGATAAAGGAACGCTACAATTCTATAATTTCCGGGCTTGAGCTCGATATGTCCCTCGAGGACGAATTTGAGCGCATACGCCTGAATTTTATCAACCGCGCCGGCCGCGACTATGCCGCATCGAGGGGCGAATACCTCAACGGAAAAATAGTCGCAAAGCTGCTGGGCTTCACATTCATTGACGCCGCGGATGTAATCTTCTTCGACGAGAGCGGCAAATATGACGGGAGACGCACGATTCCCGTCCTGCGCGAGAGACTGAGCTACACGGAGTACGCGGTCATCCCCGGCTTCTACGGCTCGATGCCCAACGACACTATCCGCACCTTTTCGCGCGGCGGTTCGGACATAACCGGTTCGATAGTCGCCGCGGCGGCAGATGCCGATCTCTACGAGAACTGGACGGACGTTTCGGGCTTTCTCTTCGCCGATCCGCACGTTGTCGATAATCCGCAGGTCATGAAGACCGTCACATACAGGGAGCTGCGCGAGCTCTCCTACATGGGCGCTACTGTCATTCACGAGGATGCGATTTTCCCCGTCATGCAGAAGAAAATCCCGATAAGGATAAAGAACACCAACGCCCCCGACGACACGGGCACGCTCATACTCGCCGACACCGACGAGCCCGCTGCCAACACCGTCACCGGCATAGCCGGACGCAAGGGCTTCTCCTCGATAAACATAGAAAAATACCGCATTCACGACGAGTGCGGTGCGGTGCGCAGAATGCTTGAGGTGCTCGAGGAGCACGGAGTAAACTTCGAGCACATCCCCTCGGGAATCGATAACTTCAGCATCGTTGTCGAGACCACGAGCCTTGCCGACGAGACGGACGACATAGTCTACGACATAAAGAAGGTCACCTCGGCGAGCAGCGTGACGGTTGAAAACGGCATTGCGCTCATCGCGGTCGTCGGACGGTCGATGAAATCGACGCGCGGCGTTGCGGGCACGATATTCTCAAGCCTTGCCAAAGAGAACATCAACATAAAGATGATAGACCAGGGCTCGAGCGAGATAAACATCGTCATCGCAGTCGCCGAGCGCGACTACGAGCGCACGATAAACACAATATATTCGGCATTCGTAAAATAAGAAAAAACGGGCGGAAGGGATTTTCCCTCTGCCCGTTTGCCGTTGCTAAAAACGCTTGTAGGACGCAAAAACCGATCTATGACTCATAGGTCGGTTTTTATGTTATTGCAGGCTGCATAAAAGTGCGTCTTTCATTTGTTTGATAAAATGGGATTTGGCGAGCAGTTGCAATTACAACTCCCCTGTAGGGGAGTCGGCTCGGCAAAGCCGAGACTGAGGGGTTGTTGTTCGGCCTTGCCGCTTTTTCCCTGTTTATTTAATTTCAATGTCCTTTTGTAGGGGTCGTCGACTCGACGACCCTTTGACGCGTTAGCGTCACCGAAAAGTCTATTTATTCATCCGTGTCGTGTAATACGCTCTCCGCATGAGGCTTGCCCCCTGTGCCGCCTACGGCGGCAGCGGTGCGTCGAGTCGCCGCACCCCTACAAAGTGAATCGCCACAAAATCCCGCAAAACCTGCGGGCGGATGATATCCGCCACTACACGGTTCAATATACGTCAGCCGCTGTATTTTTGCGGGCGAACAAAGCTTACCCCTACGGTGTATCACTTGAAATGCCTCTGCAAACCCCTGCTTGTCAAGCTCTTTAATCATCTCACAAGGCTTCAATGCATACAAAAAGTCCCGACAGGCACTAAACTGTCGGGACTGAATCTGTTTTACGGACACTCGGCTTTCCCCGAGCGGCTCAAATTAACTTTCAGGCTTCGGATCAATACATTCCGCCGCCGGCCTGTGCAGCCATAGCTGCGGCGTTTGCCGCGTCTGCAGCCGGATCGGGCTTGTCGGTGACAAGGCTCTCGGTGGTCAGAACCATTGCCGCAACGGAAGCGGCATTCTGGAGAGCGGAGCGGGTGACCTTTGTCGGGTCAACAACGCCGGCCTCGAACATATCGACATATCCGTCGGTAGCGAAGTTGTAGCCGTAGCCGACCTTGCCGGACTCGATGATGTGGTTGATGATAACCGAGCCCTCAAGACCCGCATTGGAGGCTATCTGGCGAACGGGCTCCTCAAGAGCTTTGAGAACGATCTTCACGCCCGTCTTCTCGTCGGAATCCTCGGTGCTGTCAAGCAGAGCCTTGACTGCGGGGATAGCGTTGAGCAGTGCGACGCCGCCGCCTGCAACGGAGCCCTCTTCAACAGCCGCCTTTGTGGCCGAAAGAGCGTCCTCGATGCGGAGCTTCTTCTCCTTCATCTCGGTTTCGGTAGCTGCGCCGACCTTGATGACCGCTACGCCGCCCGCAAGCTTTGCAAGGCGCTCCTGAAGCTTCTCTCTGTCATAGTCGGAAGCGGTGTTCTCAATCTGGGTGCGAATCTGGTTGACTCTGGACTTGATAGTGTCCTTGTCGCCTGCGCCGTCAACGATAATGGTGTTCTCCTTGGAGACCTTGACCTGACGTGCGCGGCCGAGATCGGCAATCTGAGTATCCTTGAGCTCAAGGCCGAGGTCGGAGGTGATGACCTTGCCGCCGGTGAGAATGGCGATATCCTGGAGCATCTCCTTGCGTCTGTCGCCGAAGCCGGGAGCTTTGATGCCCACACAGGTGAACACGCCGCGAAGCTTGTTGACAAGGATAGTCGAAAGAGCCTCGCCCTCGATATCCTCGGCGATTATGATGAGCTTTCCGCCCGCGTGCATAATCTGCTCAAGCAGGGGAAGAAGATCCTGAATGCTTGCAATCTTCTTGTCGGTGATAAGGATGAGAGCGTCGTCAATGACGGCCTCCATCTTGTCGGTGTCTGTTACCATGTAGGGAGAGATATAACCTCTGTCGAACTGCATACCCTCGACAACCTCTGCCTCGGTCTGCGCAATCTTCGACTCCTCAACGGTGATAACGCCGTCGGCGGTGACCTTCTCCATAGCGTCGGCGATGATTCTGCCGATGTCCTCATCTGCGGAGGAGATGGTGGCGATTCTTGCTATATCCTCGGTGCCGTTTACGGGCTTCGAGTGGGACTTAACAGCCTCAACAGCTGCGTCAACGGCCTTCTGAATGCCCTTCTTGATGACCATCGGGTTTGCGCCCGCAACGACGTTCTTCATGCCCTCGCGCACGAGTGCCTGAGCGAGCAGGGTGGCGGTGGTGGTGCCGTCGCCGGCAACGTCGTTTGTCTTTGTGGCGACTTCCTTGATGAGCTGGGCGCCCATGTTCTCGAAAGAATCCTCAAGCTCGATATCCTTGGCGATCGTGACGCCGTCGTTGGTTATGAGCGGAGCGCCGTACTTCTTGTCGAGGACAACATTTCTGCCCTTGGGGCCGAGCGTGATCTTAACTGTATTGGCGAGCTTATCGATACCGGCCTGGAGAGCCTTGCGGGCTTCCTCACCGTAAATAATTTGTTTTGCCATGATGAATTACCTCCGATTATTCTACGATAGCGAGAATGTCGCTCTGACGGACTATGGTGTATTCCTCTTTGTCGAGCTTGACCTCGGTGCCGGAATACTTGCCGGTTATGACTCTGTCGCCGACCTTGACGTACATCTCAACTTCTTTGCCGTCAACGAGTCCGCCGGGACCTACGGCAACTACCTCGGCAACCTGGGGCTTCTCCTGTGCAGAAGCGGCGAGGATAATGCCGCTGCTCGTAGTTTCTTCAACCTCGACAGGCTTGACAACAACTCTGTCTGCAAGCGGTTTGATTTTCATATCGATTCCTCCTGAAATTATAAAAAATGCTAACCTAAAAATTGTTTTGGCACTCTACATCCCCGAGTGCTAATTCATATTCTAAACCCATTTGAAACAAAAATCAATACCTTTTTCCAAAGTTTACAATTATGTCATAAACTTCGGCGGGTGTTAGAGCGACTGTATATAATATGGTACACATCGCGCCGATAAAACGAAAACGGCAAAAAAATTACGGCACCGTAAAAACAGTGCCGTGAATATTCTTCGGTCATCAGACAGCGCGTGTAACTTTGCCGGAACGAAGGCAACGAGTACATGCATAAACTCTCTTGGGAGAGCCGTTCACTATAGCCTTGACCCTTTTAATGTTGGGCTTCCAGGTTCTGTTTGAACGTCTGTGAGAATGGGAAACCTTGATGCCGAAAGACACATCCTTACCGCAATATTCGCATTTTGCCATGTGTCGCACCTCCTTTTTTACTCGGTAACAGATGATATGATAGCAGATTACCGGCAAAAAAGCAAGCTTTTTTTTATTTTTTGCGGCTCCTTATGCGAAAAACTTGAAAACGGCCGCCGACCTTGCTATAATAGAGCAGTCAAAAGCCGAGACAGCTCGGCATATATGCGGATATGGCGGAATTGGCAGACGCGCCGGATTTAGGATCCGGTGGGCAACCATGCAGGTTCGATCCCTGTTATCCGCACCAGAAAAAGCGCTTGCGTTTTGCAGGTGCTTTTTTCAACGAAATAAATCCCTGCAGCGGCGAGAGATTATTTCACCGCGGGTGCGGAAAAGAATTTTCTCGCACTTGCACAGTCCGTTATATTGCTCTTTGCTCAAAATATTTTGTGCACCGCTTGACTTTGTTTTTTTCGCCGTGTTATATTTTTATTCGGAAGGGGCGAGCGCATGAGGCGTCTTGGGCGTAAACTGTGGGCTAAGGCATGTTCAGTACTTGCGAGACCCCTTCTTTTATTCTACCCCCGAAGCGCAGAGCCGTCGAGCGTAAGCGGCGCGGTTTTTTCTGCGTTGCGAAACATTGATATACGGCAAAACTCCCGATGCTTCTTGCACCGGGAGTTCTTTTGATATATCAGATTATCGCTTCTTCTCTTTCGCGCTGTTCGACGCGCGCCTTCGCCTCGTCGTAGAGGGCAAACAGCTCCTCGCAGTGGCTGTAATTCTCGCTTTGGGTGATGGTTTTCACCGAGTCGATATACGGCTTTGCGGCTCTGTAGTAAAGCGAATTTTCGTCGGTCGCTTTCTTTATCGCTATCTGAACCTGCCGCTTTTCAAAGCTTATCTGCTTGAGCTCCGCCTTGAGACTCTCGGCAGCGGCCTTGTCGTTTGTCTCCTTGGCGCGCTTTAAACCGTCCGTAACACGCTTCATGTTGAGCTCCGTCTCATCCTCGCTCTTGAAAAGTCCGTCGAAAACAGAGCTGTCAAACGGCTTTATGCCGTCGGGATAATATTTTGCGGTAGTCTTGCGCGCGATTTTGATATCGCCCACAAGTCTCATCAAATCTTTTCTGCGCTCTCTCTGCTGCACGGTCGACTTGGGCATACGCCTGATATCGCTCTTTTTAAGGTCTGTCGCGGTCATGAAGCCGTCGAGTCCCGCCGCGCTTATCTTGCGCGCGATTTCAAGATCCTCCATGCCCTCGGGCGTGTTGAAGCGGTTAAGCTCCTCGAGGACGAACCGAGCTATCTCTATCTTCTCGTTCTCCTCTTTCAGGCGCTTATATTCTTCTTTTGCCGCTTTTATGCGGGCCTTGTCATGGGTCTTTTTCGCCTGCTGAATACCTTCTGTGGAGAGGATGTTCATTTCGCGGTCGGCATATTCATTGGCCTCTCTTATTATATCGACTGTCTCAACGAGCGCCTCGTCCGAATAGACTTTGTTTCCGTAGTCCTCGAACAGCGCCCTTATCTTGAGCACCTTGACCATAGCCTTCTGCTTGAGCTCGCTGAGGTCATAGAAGAAGAACGGGATAACATTGAGCGCCGCGCCGACAACGGACGCCATGACAAGCACGCTGCTTATCTGAACAAAGTAATCGCGGTTATAGAGAACGTCATAGACATTCGAGCCGTCAAGCCCGAGCGACAGAGCGACTGTGTGGTTAAGACCCGCACGTTCGTATATAGTCGGGAGCACCGAGCCGGTGGCGAGCGTTATAATGCTGCCTATAAGGCCGATTGCGGCAAACATTCCGTCTATTCTCTCGCCCGTCTTATATTGCTGATAGTCTCTTATGTCGGCCTGGATGCTCGGATTGAGCAAATGGCCGAATGACGTCATGAACTGGTTGACAAATATGCAGGCGAGCAGGAGCCATATTATTCCGGGCTTTCCCGTCTGCCTGACTATCGGAAGCATCAGCAGGATAAAGCCGATATTCAGAAGATTCATCGTGACAAGTATTTTTCTCTTTCCGTACTTTCTGATAAGGAACGGCGCAAATAGATTCGGCCAGAACGAGGCGTTGCCCCACAGCGCGGTTATCACCGCATACTGACCGGCGGAGCACGCCTCCTGATAGTTATACATCCAGCCGAGAATACTGTTGAACGAGCCCTCGAGGAAGCCTATCCAGCCGGCGAGCGAAATTACCCAGAAATACTTGTTGCGCGCTATCGCTCTTAACGCGTCCATAAACTTAATGCGGATAACGTGCGTTTTTGCCTGAACTATCTTCTCCTCGACATTGACATAGACGAGCAGCGATATCAGGAAGCCTATGACTATCATGGGAGGATAGAACGCCCTGACCACGCGCATATCGTAAAGGGTATTTTCATTTGTTATGAGCTTCGCCACCACAGGCAGGAATATGCCCGCTATCGACGGGGAAAGATTCTCAACGACGCTTCTTATCGAGAGCACGTCCGAGCGCTCTATCGAATTGGGAGAAACAACGTTTATAAGGCTCTCGTAAGCGTCGACCATAAAGTTATAGAAGAACTGGAAGCCGATGTTGAAAAGCAGAACGACTATGCACTTCCAGGTCAGCGACATACGCTCATACGGCATCCACACGAAGCCGACGCCGAGAAGAACCGTCGGTATACCCATGCTTATCAGATACGGGCGGTACTTTCCCTTCATGCTGCGCGTATTGTCTATCATTTTGGCGCGCAGCGCGGTCAGCGGGAAGCCCGAAAGGACGCTGATTATGTATATGACATAGATAGCGCCCGGGTCGATACCGATAGTGTTGCCTATAAGCGTATTGCCCACGCAGACTATCATGCCGGACACGCACCAGACTATAAATCTGACGCCTATGCCTCCAACAGACATCGAAACTATTTCCTTATAAGTCATGTACCGATCCTTCGGCGGTTTGCTCCAGTATTTTTTGACCGAATAAAGAGCGGATTTGACTTTTCCGGCGATTTTCACAGCCATATTCCCCCTTGTGAATGTGAGTTTAATATGTTAATATAAAAGAGTACAAAATTTTGGCACATGGGTAAAAAGGGTGACGGTATGCCTATATTCAACGAAGAAATGTATTTATATGACAAAAATCAGAACAGCGATCTCTTTCATCTTCATTCCTTCGGCAGGCTCTATCCCGATGCCGACTACATCATCTCGCTCAAGGAGAACTCGAACACGATAATAGAATGCGTCACCGACGGAGTGGGATATATCGAGCACAACGGTACGGTCACTACGGTTGAAAAGGGCGACTGCTACATAATAAAGCAGGGCAGCGGCTACTCCTACTACTCCGACGAGAAAAATCCCTATTCAAAGGTGTGGGTCACCGTATACGGGAGCATGGTCGACAGGTGGCTCGACTTCTACGGCATAGACAGGCAGGTATACATAAAGCACCTGGATATCACATCGTATTACAGCCAGATAAAGCAGACCGCGCTCGGCAGGGATATGCTCGACAACGAGAAGAAGCTGATGCTCCTCGTTCACGCAATAATATTCGAAATGGCGACTGCCGTCCCCGCGAACAGACAGAGCAGAGAGGACAGACCTTATATCAAGACTGCGGACAATGTCGTTCTCGACATCAAAAAATATATCGAAAAGCAGTGCAATGAGAGGCTGACAAACAGAGACCTGTCGCTGAAATTCGGCATTTCGCAGAGCACGATGAACGACCTGTTCATCAAAAAATACGGCATATCGACCTCGCAGTATCATATGCAATGCAAACTCTCCTCGGCCGAATATTTTCTAAAGAGCACAGACCTCACAATAGACGCCATAAGCTCGCTTATCGGCTTTTGCGACCGCAGCCATTTCAGAAAGGCTTTTATGAAAGCATACGGTATGTCGCCGAATCAATACAGAAAGAAGCTCAAATCAGAGCTCAGCGAAAAATAACCGTCGTCACAGACCTCGGCGTCAGTTTTATACGCTCGGAGCCCGAAATATCATATTCGCACAGGTCGCTGTCATCGTCTGTGACCGCAAGCTTAACGGCTGAGTACTGCTCCGGCAGACTCAGCTCTTTTTCTTTTTCCGTGCCGTTTATCACTACGGCCGCACAGCCGCCGTCATATTTAAACGCGAGCAGGCGAAGCTCCGGGTCATCGCAGGAGACGTCGACGCGGACAGAGCCCGCGGGGACATACTTCGAGAAGTTGCCCGTAACGTAGTAGCGCTTGGTCATCTCGAACGATTTATCGTCAAGGTTTATGTATATCAGCCCGTCGCAGTAATCGACCTCGGACACGGCTATCCAGTGCTGCCACGAAACGACATTCAAAACGGATAAATCCTCATACATCACATTCGCCGTAACGAGCGCCGAATCCATTCCCCTGTCTCGCCCGCCCTGCATATGAGTCCATTCGCTCATATTTACGGGTACGCCCGGATATTTTTTGTCCATCCACTTTGCGAAGCGGCGAAGAAAAGCCACTCTGTCATTTAAAAGCGGGAGCGGCACGTGCAGGCAATAGGAATGGATATCGAGCGCGTCAAGGCGCGTGCGAATGAGCGGATCGCCCAGCACGGCTCGGGTATAGCTCTTGTTGAACCAGCGGATATCGCCGTTTTCGCAACCGGAGAGCTTAACGCCGTCGAGTTTTTTTCTGCCGTCCAGCTCCTTAACGAATGCACGGAACACCCTGCGACAGCTCGCGGGGCTGTAATGGCAGCCCTCCTGTCCGCCGTTCCATATCCAAAGCGGCTCATTGACGGGAGATATATATTTAATAGGTATACCCTCGCCGATAAAATGCTCCGCAACATCGGCGCAGTATTTTGCGAACGCGGGGTAGTTTTTCGGCTTTATGTTCTCTCTGAATATCTGATTCTTGTTGAGCTGCGTCTTGTGGTTGTTGGTCAGGCGCTCTATGGGAGAGTTGACAAAGAAAATCACGTTGTCGGCGCCGTCATCTACGGCACGGCGCAGCATATAGACAGCCGCCGAGTCGCGTGACCAGTCGTATTCGCCGGGCGCCGTCTCAAAGCACTCCGTCGCTCTTGCGGGTTGGCTGAACGTGCCGCGTCCGCTGTGCTTCGACCCGCCGCCGATATTATAGCGGTAGATGTTGAGCCCGATGCCCTCGGTCTTGCTGAAAAGCAGCTCGCTTATCCTGTCTCTGACCGGCTTGCCGCTGACGGGGTCCTCATGAGTCCAATTTCCGACTATCTGAGCCCACCATGCGCCGCTCGCTCCGAAGCCCTCAACCGTCTGATATTTTCTTTTTTCGTTTATATCAAACTTCATCTCAACGCTCCTATGTGAAAAGTGCATATAATTTTTCTATTATATTTAGAGTATATCATGGCTTTCACGGAGTAAAGGTATTTTTTATATAAAAAAGAGTACATTTTATCTGTAGTCAAGCAAAAAACCGTAAAATCTATGAAAAATTAATATAAATTTAGATATGTAATATTATTTTATGTTTAATTTGCTTTTGTATAGCTTGCTTTTTGAGATTTGTTCCCGTATAATGGTGCTTGTCTTACTAGACATGACTTTTGAGGGGTGCAAGCTATGAAGACCGTGACGATAATTCTTCTCGTTGTTCTTGCGGCGGTAATTATATTGATGTTCGCGGTCTGCGCGGTCGTATTCAACCAGGTAATATGGTATAAGCCGATAAAGCTCCGTTCCTCGGACAGCGAGGAAAACGAGGACGACTTCGCCAAAGACCACAGAAAAGCCGAAGAAGAGTTCAAAAATATGCCGTTTGAAAAAGTTACTCTTTCGGCATCGAACGGTGAAAAGATATACGCCCGCATATTAAAGCCCGAAAAGAGCAACGGGCACATGATAGTCGCCTGTCACGGGGCGCACAGCTCCGGGATATGCGAATTCTGCATCTGCGCGCCTTACTTTCACAAAGCGGGCTACACCATTCTCATGCCGGAGCACCGAGGCTGCGGCGAGAGCGAGGGAAAATTTTTAGGCTACAGCACGCACGAATCGACCGACACTTTTCTTTGGATAGACTATGCCCGCGGGCATTTCCCCGAGCTTGACATATTTCTGCTCGGAGTATCAATGGGCGGCGCCACGGTTTTGATGATGAGCGACAGGACAGAGGACCCCGCGGTAAAGGGTATAATCGCCGACTGCTCGTACACAAGCGCATGGGAGGAATTTGCCTATCAGCTCAAAAATCCGTTCGGGCTGCCGGCGTTTCCCCTGCTGTACATACTCAATCTGTATTGCCGCATAATCTGCAAATACAGCCTGCGCGACGCTTCGCCGATAAAGGCCGTGCGCAGCGCGAAAAGGCCGATACTCTTCATCCACGGCGGCAGGGACGCGCTCGTCCCCGTGACTATGCAAAAGGAGCTTTTCGACGCGTGCCCGACGAAAAAAGAGATGCTGACGGTCGAAAACGCAGTCCACGCTCAGAGCTATTATACCGACCCGCGCGCATATGAGGCGGCGGTTGAGAAATTCATAAGCGAATGCGAAACCTTGAAATAAAAACAAAACTATTTGCGCCCCGGGGCGCACGGAGGAGGAAATCAAATTGGCCAACAACGAAAGGCTGAAAGAAAAGCGTTATGTAGGAGTAAAAGAAACGGTGCTCTACGGCGTGGCAAACGGCGGTCAGGTCATCGGCTACAACATGGTTCGTATGCAGCTGACGTTCTTCCTTGTAACCGTTTTCGGCATACCCGAGGGAGCGGTTGCAACGATGATAACCGTTATGGGTATCTGGGACGCGCTCAACGACCCGCTGATGGGAACCCTTGTTGACAAGACCCGCACAAACTTGGGAAAGCTCCGCCCGTATCTGCTGTTCGTACCCATTCCGCTCGGAATAGCGACAGTCGTATTCTTCGGCGGCGCCGAATTCCTCGCGGGAGTTCAGTCGACGACGCTCAAGATAGTCTATATGTGCGTCACATATTTCATCTGGGAGTTCTTCTATACAATAGGCGACATTCCGTTCTGGGGTCTGTCCGCCGCCATATCCCCGAACCCCATCGACAGATCGAACGCTATCACCTCCGCCCGCTTCATTTCGAGCATAATCGGCGGACTCGTCACCCCCATAATCTCGCTGTTCATCGACCTGAGCAACAAGGGCGTTATCGGAATCAATATGCGCCAGCTCTTCCTTGTCATGGGAATTGTCGCGGGAACTGTCGGCATGGGACTGTTCTCGCTCTCCGGTATCTTCTGCCGCGAGCGCGTAGTTCAGAATTCCGACGAGCCGAAGGTTCTCGACTGCTTCAGATTCCTTTTCAAGAACAAGCCCCTGCTTCTCATAGTCTGCTCCAACATTCTCGCAACCGTCGGCGGAGTTACCGACACATTCGCGCAGTATTTCTACATATTCTCCCTCGGCGCGGCGAGCTGGGGCACGATAATCGGCATTCCCGGCGTTGTCTCGGGCTTCCTGACTTATCTCCTCCTGCCCGCTCTCGAGAGAAGATGGACGTCGAAGCAGATAGTCGTTCGCACAACTATTCTCAAGGCACTCGTCGGTACGACCACCTTCCTTATCGGCATGAAATTCTATCGCAACCCGGCGGTCATTGTCCCGCTGCTTATGATTCAGGGCTTCATCTTCAGCTCGCTGACGAGCATAAACATGGTCGTCCCCACAAAGATGATAGGCGACACGGTCGACTACATGGAGTGGAAGACGGGCGAAAGAAACGAGGGCATGGCGTTCTCGCTGCTGACCTTCATCAGCAAGCTCACGGGCTCGCTCTGCACGGCTATCGCAACGGCCATAATCCCGGTCATCGGCCTTGTCACCGTTCAGCTCGCGGACAACTCGCTTCAGCTTGTTGAAAACCCGCAGATAAACACCCGTTTCTGGCTCTGGGCTCTGGTCACCATACTCCCGCCCGTAGCGTCGCTCATCTCGCTCATACCCTTTAAGTTCTATGACCTTGAGGGCAAGAAGCTCAAGGATATCCAGGAAGAGATGATCGCCCGCCGCGAGCTCAACTCGAAGACGATATCCAAGTCGGAAGGAGAGATATAAATGGAACGCAAATGCCCGAAATGCGGCGGTAAGCTCGGAATATTCGACTTAAAGCCCAACTGCCCTCACTGCGGATGCAGTATCATGTACTACGACATGGACAAACGCCTTGAGGAGGACTCGGTAAAGGCCGAAGCCGAATGGCAGAAGCTTGAAGCGACCCTAGACAAGATAACTCCCGCGTTCATCAAGAAAAAGAGAGCCGTGAGAGAAGAAAAAGAGAAAAACGAAAAGGATTCAAGCGAAAAATAAACCTAAAGCAGGCGCGCCCGCAGTTATTCTGCGGGCGTATCGCTTTTTGTGGAAATTTGCAACAAATTTTAGTAAAACTGTGGTAAATTCCGCAGCAATATGTTAAAATCCGATAAGAACGATGATTTAAGGAGAGGGTATTATGCTTCGCAGACAGATGCAGCTTGATTTTTCAGGAATAAAGACATATTCCGCCGAGGACAGGCACAACCTCGTCACCATAGACAATATGATGACTCCCGGGGTCACGCCGCACGAGGAATTCGTATACGATGGCTTTGACGAGCTTGTTGAGAGAATAGTCAAGGCGCGCAAGAACGGGCATCCGGTAATATGGAGCATGGGCGCTCACGTTGTCAAGAACCGCCTTTCGCGCTATGTCATCGAGCTGATGAAGATGGGTGTTATCACGCACATCGCCGCAAACGGTGCGACGAGCATACACGACTTTGAGCTGGCGTATCTCGGCGGCACCTCGGAGGATGTGCCGACCGCCATAGAGGACGGCTCATTCGGAATGTGGGAGCAGACGGGCGCGTGGATGAACGAGGCAATTAAGCGCGGCGCGGAGCTCGACTTGGGCTACGGCGAGGCGCTCGGCGAGTACATAGACATTCACCCCGAAAAGTTCCCCAACCGCGAGGACTGCATACTTTGGAACGCATACAAGCTGGACATTCCCGCAACTTATCATATAGCGCTCGGCACGGATATCATCCATCAGCACCCCACCTGCGACATGGGAGCTATCGGCAAATGCTCCGGAATCGACTTCAAGAAGATGGCCTACAGCGTGTCGCAGCTCGACGGCGGTGTTTTCCTGAACTTCGGCTCGGCAGTCATAGGCCCCGAGGTATTCTTAAAGACGCTCTCGATAGCGCGAAATCTCGGCTATCCGACATTTAATATAACAACCGCAAACTTCGACCTCGTGCGCCTGGGCAACTTCCGCTGCAAGATAGGCTACGAGGATCCGAACTACTATTACCGCCCGCGCAAGAATATAGTCAACCGCCCGACCTGCCGCGGCGGTTGGGGTTGGCACTTCGAGGGCGACCATCAGATAACGATTCCCACACTTTACGACAAGCTCAAAGAGCAGCTTTAATAGCTTTTAATGAGGGTTAAGCCATGCTTTCAAAGGAACAGGTCAAAAAAATATGCGCGGGCATAAAAAACGCGCGAATAGGAATAATCGGCGATTTCTGCATTGACATCTACTGGCACGCGGACATGAGAAAATCCGAGCTTTCGCGCGAGACTCCTCACTATCCCCTGCCGATAGTCGGCGAGCGTGTCTATCTCGGCGCGGGCGGAAATGTTGCGGCAAATCTCGCGGCTCTCGCGCCAAAGGAGCTTTTTGCCGTATCGCTTATCGGAGGCGACTGGCGCGGTATGCTCATGGAGGACATATTCGAAAAGAGCGGCATGAACAGGGATTTTGTTATCAAAGCGCCCGACCGCTTCACCAACGCCTACTGCAAGCCCCTGCGAAAGGGCATATCGGAGCTTGAGTACGAGGACCCGCGTCTCGACTTCGGCAACTATGAGCCGATATCAAAGGAGACTGAGGACAGGGTCATTGAAAACCTACGAAAAGTCGCCGAGAATATCGACGTGCTGTGCGTTGCCGATCAGTTCATGTTCGGCATAATAACAAAGCATGTGCGCGATGAGATAATCGCCCTTGCAAGGGCGGGGCTCACCGTCGTTGCGGACAGCCGCTGCGGCATCGGCGAATACACCGACTGCATATTGAAGCCCAACGAGGTCGAATGCTGGCGCGCGGTCTATAATAACGAGGGCTACGCAGACGCGGGATATGACGAGTTTATCGAGGCGGCGAAGCTGCTTGCGAAAAAGAACCGCTCGACCGTTTTCTGCACACTCGGAAAGCGCGGCTCGGCGGTAACGGACGGGAACGTTGCGGAGACAGTCGAGGCAGTACTCTATAAAGGCGAGATTGATATCTGCGGCGCGGGTGACACCTCGCTCTCCGCCTTTTCCGCGGCGTTGGCGGCAAAGGCCGATTTCAAAACGGCGGCTGAATTCGCGTCACTCGCATCCGGCGTAACGGTCAGGAAGATAGGCGTCACGGGCACCGCGTCGCCCGAGGAAATAGAGGCGCTCGCAAAATAAAAAACAAGAGGCATTGAGATGAGTTTTTCAATTGAAACAATAAAAGAATACACCGGCGCGGGCTTCAAATGCGCCCTGTTCGATTTCGACGGCACGATAAGCCTTATCCGCGAGGGCTGGCAGAAGGTCATGGTTCCCTATTTCTGCGAGGTCATAGAGGCGCTCGGCACTGGCGAGAGCGAGGACGGCATACGCGAAGAGGTGACCGAATTTGTCGACCGCTTGACGGGCAAGCAGACCATATTCCAATGCATCGCGCTTGACGAGGCGGTCGTTCGCCGCGGCGGGGAACACGTTGACCCGGGCGAATATAAAAAGGAATATCTGCGCAGGCTCGAAATGCGGATAGCCGACAGAAAGAGAGGGCTCGAAAGCGGCGCGCTCTCTCCCGACAGCCTCACGGTCAAGGGGTCGGTCGAATTCGTAAGGGCGCTCAGAAACGCGGGGATAAGATGCTTTCTTGCAAGCGGCACGGACGAGGATGACGTGATATATGAGGCGTCGCTCATAGGCGTTCGGGAGCTGTTCGACGGCGGCATCCACGGCGCGAGGGACGCACTGCTCGACTGCTCGAAGGAAGCGGTAATAAAGAATATGATAGATGAGCAGAAGCTCGACCCCGAGGAACTTGTCACCTTCGGCGACGGGTTCGTCGAAATCGAGCTTACGGCGAAGCTCGGCGGCTATGCGGTCGGCGCGGCGACGGACGAAAAAACCGGCGACGGCATAGACGAAAAGAAGCGCGCAAGGCTCATTTTCGCGGGCGCGGACATGATAATTCCGAACTTCGAAAATCAAAAATCGGTGCTCGAGGCGCTGCGAATTATATAACTTAAAATATAAGGAAATTTTATAAACTACGTTATAACAAAGTATATAGTTTTTATTAAATCACTTGCACTTTCCTTTACAAAATGATATAATATATTTGTAAAATAACAAAAAAACACAAGCTGTTCTATTTTTTTGCCGAGGCTTCGCAAACCGCGTACAGCCCAAAAGTTCATACGGAAGACTCTGCAATAACCGGATATGAGACGATTGTTTTTTCGGCGCAATCCGAAAAGTATTCGTCCTTTTATTGCGATTTAGGTCTTTTTGTATAATAAAAAATAAATAGAACTTCGCAGGAGCCGGGCTTTCAGATCCTGTTCCGGGTCTTTGCGTTTTGAAAAGGCGGTGATATGTAGCAGACAAAACTGCAGCTTGCCGAACCGGACAAGCCGGACGGCAACTCCCTCCGCACGAAAACGCACGGGGGAAAACTTTTAAAAAAACAACAAATCAGAGGAACAAAAAAAATGAAAAAACGAATTTTAAGCATGCTGCTTTGCTGCCTCATGCTGTTCGGACTGGTTTTCACAGTCTCCGCAGATCCCGATCAGCCCGAAGTTGATCCCGTTGCACACGCAATCACCGTTACAACCGAAAACGGCACTGCAACCGCATCCGCGGAAACCGCTATCGCAGGCACGGAGATCACCCTTACAGCAGAAGCCAACGAGGGCTTCAGATTCCTGAAGTGGGAAGTTGTTGAGGGTCAGATTGAGATAACCGACGACAAGTTTGTTATGCCCGACACGGACGTTGTTATCAATGCGGTCTTCGAGAAGATCCCCGTTGAGCACAAGATCACCGTTAAGCCCTCAAAGATGGGCAAGGCTTATTCCAACCCCAAGACTGCTATTGCCGGCACTGAGATAGTTCTTACCGCAGAGCCCGACAGCGGCTATTTCTTCGCAGGTTGGAAGGTCGTTGAGGGCGATATCACAATTGCCAGCGACAAGTTCATCATGCCCGACGAGGATGTTGTTATTGAGGTCATCTTCTCCAAGGAGAGTGCTATCAAAGTTACCACCGACGGCAACGGCGAAGCTTCCGCCGACAAGGCAACGGCTGTCAACGGCGATGAGATAACCCTCACCGCTACCCCCAAGGAAGGTTATGCCTTCAAGGAGTGGCAGGTTGTTAAGGGCAACGTCGAGATAAAGGACAACAAGTTCATTATGCCCGACGAGGATGTTGAAATTAAGGCTATATTCGCCGCAGAGCACAAGATCGTTGTTCTGACTGATAAGAACGGCACCGCTTCCGCATCCGCAACCGATGCTATCGCAGGCACCGAGATAGTTCTCACCGCCAAGGGCAATGACGGCTACTACTTCAAGGAGTGGCAGGTCATCAGAGGCAATGTCGAGATAAAGGACAACAAGTTCGTTATGCCCGATGAGGATGTCACCGTTAAGGCTATCTTTGCGGAAATCAAGGACGCTCCGAACGATGACGACATGAACGTTAAGCGCGACATACATTTCGTATTGGTCAAGACTGACGGAAACGGCGTAGGCGTTGCATATCCGCCTTACTCCGAGGCAGGCACAAAGGTAACGGTCGTTGCCATTGCGAAGCCCGGCTACAAGTTCAAGGAGTGGAAGGTCGTCAAGGGCGGCGTTGAGTTAGAGAACAAGAAGATTGCTTCGTTCGTAATGCCCGCAGAGAACGTTATACTCGAAGCCATATTTGAGTCCGACGGCACCGAGGGCGACAAGCCCACCCTGCCCGACATCCCGAAGCCCGATTTCCCGAAGCCCGACAAGCCCAACAAGCCCGAGGATCCCAGCACTCCGAGCACTCCCGAGGCTCCCAGCAATCCCGAGGCTCCCAGCAATCCCGAGGCTCCCAGCAATCCCGAGGCTCCCGAAGTACCCGACACCGGAGATAACACCAATGTTCTCCTTTGGGTTGCTGCTATGGTTCTCGGCGGCGGCGCTGCTATAAGCACTGTCGTTGTCAGCAAGAAGAAGAAGGAAGAGAACTAATCTCTGATCTTCCGACACGCTAACAAAAGTAAAAAGAGCGGTCGCTTCGGCGGCCGCTCGATTTTTGTTGCACGATGGAAAATACAAATTATTGCGCGAAAAATCCCGATGCAGCGCATAACCGCATCGGGATAAATTATATCAGAATTTCAATTTAAAGCATTGACGCTGCCTTTTAGTACGCATTACTCCCCTATCGGCTCCGACTTCCGGGTGTTCGCGCCGAAATAGACACCGGAACGGCCGAACCGATTGGAAATCACGGTTTCATGCTTTTATTTCAGACCTTTTACAAGTTTAATAATCTGAACGGAGAAGGTCACAGATAATTCTGCAAGTTTATTTTTCTTTTATGTTCGTATCACCTGTTTATATAGACAGTATATCATAAATCCGAACATTGTTCAATGACGCCGACGCTGTGCGCCCGATGATGTCGCTTGCGCTCCGAAATGTTGCTGTTCGCTTCGCTCATTGTGAAATTTGACGCTTCGCATCAAGTGAATGTGAAACAAAGCCTCACCGCCGCAGCGCTTTCACACGCCACAGGCGTATTTCACATTTGCGGAGCAAGTATTTCACATCGAAGATATTTCACTCGTTCCGACGGAACGAATTTCACTGAAAAAAGCATTTGCAATCCTCTGCAAAAATACTGCTTATAGCTTCTACAATGTCTAAAAGCTACATTGCCTGCGTTTTATAAATATAACTCCTGTGAAATATCCTGCTGACGCAGGATGTGAAATGTTTGCCTTACGGCAAATGTGAAATATTGCTCCTTCGTCGCAATGTGAAATAAAATTCGTTCTCCACGCGCCGCAGGCGTATTTCACATTTGCGGAGCAAATATTTCACATCGAAGATATTTCACTCGTTCCAAAGGAACGAATTTCACTGAAAAAAGCATTTGCAACCGCAAATGCTTTTTTCATGGTGCGGGCGACCGGACTTGAACCGGTACGGTGTCACCACCGAGGGATTTTAAGTCCCTTGCGTCTGCCGATTTCGCCACGCCCGCATATAATCAACCGCCGAAAGCCGAAAGCCTTATCGGCGGTTAATATTATATTGCATTATCCGATGTTTGTCAACAGATTTATGCTCCTACGCTTCCATTCCGAACGGGTCGTCGTAGTGATGCGCCTGCTCGAGCATCATATCCTTGACCTTCATCAAGCGCGTTGTTGTGCTGCGCTCGTTCTCGTCGAGCTTCATCGAGATATACTTTATCGTCTCCTCATACTGAGGAATCATAACGTGCTCAAGGGCGTTGACCCTGCGGCGCGTTTTTTCTATCTCGCCCGCGAGCAGCTGGCACGACTTCTCGATCTCAGCAAGTCTCAGCATATCGGGCATTATCTCCGAAAGTGCGCTGACCGCATTGTCAAGCTCCGCCGAGGTGAACGCCGTTCCGTAGGAATAGATGTCGTTCCTGTCGGCAGTCTTGTACTGAACATCGAAAACCGGAATCATAACGCTCATCACGTTTTTCTCCGAGCTCTCGAGGCTCATCTCCTGCGTGGGGAGCATCATGGCGACACTCAGGCTCTTGTCGTTCATGGCGCTTCTGGCTATCTCCATGTTGACGTTCGCCTGCTTTATCCCCTCTTCCACACGGATGCGAAGAGCCTTATTCTCTTTTACGAGATCGAGGAAGCGGCGCATGAGCTCATCGCGCTTGTCTTTGAGCAGCTTATGTCCCCTGCGCGCCGTGGAAAGCTTGCGCTTGAGATTTGTAAGCTCCATTCGCGTGGGGTTCACGTTCATTACCGCCATAGTCTATCACTTCTTCCCATATGGATTCAGAACTTGCCGTAATACTTGTCGAGGAATTCGTCGCTGACACGCTTGAGCTCGCTGCGCGGAAGTATCGAGAGGAGCTTCCAGCCGATGTTGAGCGTCTCCTCGATGCTGCGGTCGGTGTCAAAGCCCTGCGAGACATATTCCTTCTCGAATTCGTCCGCAAACTTTGCATAGAGCTTATCCATATCCGTCAGCGCGTCCTCGCCCAGAACAACCATGAGTTCCTTTGCGTCCTTACCGCGCGCATACGCGGAGAACAGCTGGTTCATCGTGTTCGAGTGGTCGGCTCTCGTCTTGCCCTCGCCGATACCCTTATCTTTAAGTCGGGACAGGGACGGCAGAACGTCGATAGGCGGATTGATGCTCTTTCTGTAAAGCTCACGGCTGAGGATTATCTGACCCTCGGTGATGTAGCCCGTGAGGTCGGGAATGGGATGGGTCTTATCATCCTCGGGCATGGTGAGAATAGGAATCATCGTTATGCTGCCGGGCTTGCCCTTCTGCCTGCCTGCGCGCTCATATATAGACGCGAGGTCGGTGTACATATAGCCGGGATATCCGCGGCGGCCGGGAACTTCCTTTCGCGCCGCCGAAACTTCACGCAGAGCGTCCGCGTAGTTCGTGATATCAGTCAATATAACAAGGACATGCATTCCGCGGTCAAACGCGAGATATTCCGCGGCGGTCAAAGCCATCTTGGGCGTTGCGATACGCTCGATGGCGGGGTCGTTTGCAAGGTTCGAGAACATAACGGTTCTGTCGAGCGCGCCGGTGCTTCTGAAGCTCTCGACGAAGTAGTTCGACTCCTCGAAGGTTATGCCCATAGCCGCAAAGACAACGGCGAACTGCTCGTTATCGCCGAGCACCTTTGCCTGACGCGCTATCTGAGCCGCGAGGTTTGCATGGGGCAGACCGGAGGCAGAGAATATCGGCAGCTTCTGACCTCTGACGAGGGTATTAAGTCCGTCAATGGCGGAGATACCGGTCTGTATGAACTCCTGCGGATAGCTTCTGGCGGCCGGATTCATCGGCAGGCCGTTGACATCCATTCTCTTCTCGGGGATTATCTCAGGGCCGCCGTCTATGGGTCTGCCGAGTCCGTCAAAGACGCGGCCGAGCATATCGGGCGAAACGCCGAGCTCCATCTGCCTGCCGGAGAAGCGTACCTTGCTGTTGGCGAGGTTGATTCCGGCGGAATTTTCAAACAGCTGAACAAGTGCGTTCGTGCCGTCTATTTCGAGCACGCGGCAGCGGCGGGTCTCGCCGTTTGCAAGCTCTATTTCGCCGAGCTCGTTATACTTAACTCCCTCGACCTCACGCACGAGCATAAGAGGTCCCGAAACCTCCTGAATAGTTCTGTATTCTTTAGGCATCAGTAATCCTCCCTTGCGTCAACAGCGGCTTTTATCTCGGAATCTATCGCCGCACAGACTGTTTTATATGTGTCCTCAATGTCATTTTCATGGACATATTTGAAGCGTCCGATGCTCTCTCTCGAGGGTATCGAGACAAGCTTCTCTATATTCGCGCCCTTTTTGAGAGCGTAGAGAGAGCCGTCATAGAAGCGCAGGACAAGCTTCATCATAAGGTACTGCTTGCGAAGAGACGAATATGTGTCAACCTCGTGGAAAGCGAGCTGATGCAGGAAGTCCTCGCGTATCGAGCGGGCTGTCTCCATCTTGAGTCTGTCGGTCGGGGAAAGAGCATCCATACCGACGAGCTTGACTATCTCATCGAGCGAGGCTTCGTCTGAGAGCAGAGCCATAAGCCTTGCGCGAAGCGAAGTCCACTCCTCGGAGACATTATCATTGAACCAGCTTCCGAGCGAGTCGGCGTAGAGCGAGTAGCTCGTCAGCCAGTTTATCGCCGGGAAGTGTCGCTTATATGCGAGAGCGGAATCGAGTCCCCAGAAAACCTTGACTATTCTCAAGGTCGCCTGAGAGACGGGCTCCGAAATATCACCGCCGGGAGGCGAAACCGCGCCTATGACCGAGAGCGCGCCCTCGCGTCCGTCGGAGCCGAGGGACACAACGCGTCCCGCGCGCTCGTAGAACTGAGCAAGTCGGCTGCCCAAATATGCGGGATAGCCCTCCTCGCCGGGCATTTCCTCAAGTCTGCCGGACATCTCGCGCAGAGCCTCTGCCCAACGGGAGGTCGAGTCCGCCATGAGGGCGACGGAATAGCCCATGTCTCTGAAATATTCCGCTATCGTGATTCCCGTATATATCGACGCTTCACGCGCGGCGACGGGCATATCCGAGGTGTTTGCGATAAGCACGGTGCGCTCCATGAGCGACTTGCCCGTATGCGGATCGATAAGCTCGGGGAACTCGTTTAAGACGTCGGTCATCTCGTTGCCGCGCTCGCCGCAGCCGATGTAGACGACTATATCCGCCTCAGCCCATTTTGCAAGCTGATGCTGAGTGACGGTCTTTCCGCTTCCGAACGGGCCGGGAATCGCCGCGACGCCGCCCTTGGCTATCGGGAAGAGCGTATCGACGACGCGCTGACCGGTGACGAGCGGAACATTCGGCGCGAGCTTCTTTTCAAACGGTCTGCCGCGGCGCACGGGCCACTTCTGCATGAGCGTTACGGGCAGCTCATCGCCGTTTGCGGTCTCTATCGAGCCTATCTGCTCTGTGACTGTGTAATCGCCCTCGGCTATCGCCTTTACCGTACCGACAACGCCGGGCTTCACCATTATTCTGTGTTCGACTATCTCGGTCTCCTGCACGGTGCCGAGAATGTCTCCGCCGACGACCTTGTCGCCGGGCTTTACCTTGGGCACGAAATGCCACTTTTTATCTCTGTCGAGAGCGGGCACCTCTATACCTCTGACAAGGCTGTTGCCGACAAGCTCGCGTATCTTTTCGAGCGGGCGCTGAATGCCGTCGAAAATGCCCTCGATAAGTCCGGGGCCGAGCTCAACGCTAAGCGGCTCGCCCGTTGACTCGACGGGCTCACCCGTGCCGAGTCCCGAGGTCTCCTCATAGACCTGAATCGAGGCTCTGTCGCCGTGCATCTCTATTATTTCGCCGATAAGCTTGCTGTCGCTGACGCGCACAACGTCGAACATATTCGCCTCGCGCATACCTGTCGCAACAACGAGCGGGCCGGCTATTTTTGAAATCTTTCCAGTAGTCATATCAGTTATCACGCCTTTCAGTCGAGCGTCATTATTTGTCCAGAATGTCCGAGCCGACCGCCTTTTGTACGGAGCTGCTGACATTCTTCATACCCATGCCCGTGTTCCCCTTGACTCCGGGAATGGGCACTATCGCGGGCAGAGGTCTTGTGCGGTAGCGCTCAAGCTCGTTTTCGAGTCCGGAGGCCAAAGCCTCCGTGATAAATATCACCGCATACCCGCTCTCCGCCATTTTGTGGAGCATCGGCGCCGCCTCGGACGGTTCGTCGACGGGGAAGATGTGCATTCCGAGAGAGGCAAAGCCGAAGATACTGTCTCTGTCTCCCATAACGGCTATCTTATGCATAGACTTCCCTCACTCTCGCTCTTATTGTATCTGCGGAAAAGCCGTTGAGCTTCGCAGATAATATAACTCTGACATTTTTAGTCTCCGTCTCTACGGCGCTGTAATAGGCCGCGAGCGGGTCGGGGCCGAAGGCGGTATATTTCGCTTCGGTCATCTGCTGCGCCGAAAGCTCGTCGCATTTCTTTTCGAAAGCGGTAAGACCCTCCTTGAGGCTGTCCGCAAGGGAACCGAATTCGGTATTTGCGAGCAGCTCGGCAACCGCGTCAACGCCCTCAAACGCCGCCTGAATCAGCTCATCCGAGCTGAAGCTCTCGCACGGGCAGAGCGCGTTTTTGATATAATTCGCCGTTCTCCCCGTTGAGGCGCAGCGCAGAGCAGTCTTTATGTTTGCGGCCGCAGATGAGAGCTCGACCTCCTTCATCAGAAGCCCGCTCCCGCTCTTTTCGGTGAACTGCTTTCTCGTTTTCAGCGCCGCCGTGTCTATCACGGTATCCGCAAGTCTGCCGCTCTCAAGCTTGACTATCGCGTCATACGCCGCCTTTGCACATTCTCTCATGCACTCGGGCAGGGAATCGAGCTCGTTTTGCACGACACAGCCGATTATCTCATCGGGGTTCCATACGCTCGGTCTTACAACGTAGTCGGCAGGGTCGAGGTCTGAAAACTTCGCCTTTAGCGCCGCCTTGAGATTGAAGAAATCGTTGTTGATAACAAGCGCATCGAGCAGCGACGCATCCGGCGCGCTCTCCTCGAGCAGCTGCCATGCCTCGCTCATATGCTCCTCGAGCATCGGCGCGTAGTCATGGCCGACGCCGTCGGTATGCCAGCCCTTGTCGCCGAGCAGACGCAGAGCCGCATCATAGCTCTCGGCCGTTATAAGCTGTTCCGTTTCGGCGGGAGAGAGCAGATTCACTTCGTTGGCTCTGACTCGCGCTACGGCGTAGGCATATTCATTTTCATGCATATTTCTCACCGCCGTTTAAAATATCACGCCGCAGACCTTCTCGCGGACAATGTCCTTCTGCTCGTTTATGAGCGCTCTGAAGGTGCAGTTTATCTCAATATCGCCGTAGACGAGGATAAAGCCGTTGTCGATATCCGCGCTCTGCCCGGAGAGCTTCACCGAGCCGTCCGTGAGCGTCGCGTTTATCCTGTCCGCAAAGCCCGAGGGCACGCGGTCAAGGTCTCTCTTTGAGAGTCGCAGCTCCCCTTCGCCCTTTCCGGCGTTTCTGACGGCGAGCTTTTCGAGCGCCGCGAAATACTCGTCCGCGCCCATATCGCACATGGCGTCATACGCCGCCTCTATCGCCGCGTCCACCGCTTCAACCTTTGCCGAGAGCTCCGCCCTGCGGGCAATGCCGCTGACATTCGCCTCGGACATCGTCATTATCGACTGCGCCTTTTTCTCGGCGTCCGCTATAATCTCGGCATAAACCTGCTCGGCGCGCTCATCCGCATCGCTGACGATATCCTGCGCCCTTTTCTGCGCCTGATCCGTTATCTCGCGGCAGCTTGCCAGAGAATCGGCGTTTATTTTTTCAATTATTCTGTCAAGTCCGCTCATCATTTCATCCCTTTCGCCGGCGCAAATACGCCGTTTTTTTCGTCAGATCAGATATTGAGTCCGCTGATGCTGAAGATGGAAAGGATCGAGACAAGCAGGGCGATAACGGCGTAGGTCTCGACCATTGCCGCCATGGTTATAGCCTTACCGTTCTGGTCGGGCTTCTTGGCTATGATGCTGACGCCTGCCGCTGCGGTCTTGCCCTGTGCTATCGCGGAGAAGTAACCGACTATTGCTATGGGCATACAAGCCGCAAACATCATAAGACCTTTTTCTATCGAGAGAGGCTCAAAGCCGCTGCCTATGACGCCCATTCTGTTGAGCGCAAGGAACGCGGTCAGGAAGCCGTAAAGGCCCTGAGTACCGGGGAGAATCTGAAGGATAAGCACCTTACCGAACTTCGAGGGATCCTCCGTGATGACGCCCGCTCCGGCCTGACCGACGAGGCCGACTCCCTTTGCGGAACCCATACCGGAGAGTATAGCCGCAAGAGCGGCGCCGAGAACTGCTATTGACGTTCCGAGACTTGAAAAAATAGACATTACTGTATTTCCTCCTTGAATCTGAAATGTTTTGTATCTGCTTTTAAGGGGGTGAAGGAGCGTCCTCCGCCCTCATAAAATTTTGAGAAGAATTCAACATACTGAAGTCTGTTCGTGTGGACATAGGTTCCGATAAGGTTTATTGCGATATTCGCCGTATGTCCGAGCAGGAAAACTCCGATAAACAGTATGAGCTTTGCTATCTTGTTGCCGGGCATTGTGCCGAGCAGGTTTATGACGGTAGCTATAACGCCGGTTGAAAGTCCGAGCGCAAGCAGACGCGAATAGGAGAGGATATCTCCGAGATAGCCGGACGCCGTGTTATAGAGTCCGTAGAGTCCGCCGCCGAGCTTGCCGATAATATTCTTCGAGCTTCGTCCGCTTGTCAAAACAGTCAGCACCGCGCCGACAAGGGCAACATATTTGCCGACATTTGTAAGCGTCTGCGGCACATCGATTATTATGCCTGCGCCGAGGGGTGCGATACCCGCTACAAGCAAATAGACGGGAATGACGTCGCAGAATGCGTCAAGCTTCTTGCCGTCCTTCCACAGCATATAGAACCTGACCGCGAGACCCGCGAACAGATGGATTATGCCGAACAGGAACGAATAGAGCAGCAGCTTCATCGGGTCGTTGACCGGCTCGAACCAGACTGCCGTCGAGCCTATCTCCTTGCCGAAGAACTCGCGCGCTATGACCTGCGGCGCGTCTCCGAACCAGCTGCCGAACATCGTGCCCCAGAACACGGTCGAGATTCCGCAATAGAGGAACATATTGACCGTCTTTTTCATCTTGGGCTCAAGCTTGAGCTTTGCCTTGGCTATGAGCATGGCGATAACCATTATCACTCCGTAGCCCGCGTCCGAAAGCATGATGCCGAAGAACACATAATAGAAGAACGCCATAACGGGGTTCGGGTCCACATCGTCGCGGTTGGGCATGGAATACATTTCGGTTATCGGCTCGACGGGGGCGACGAAAGCGTTGTTTTCGAGCAGCACCGGCACATCCGCCTGAGCGTCCGGCTCGGTTATCTCGATAGCCACCGTGTAGTTCTTTTCGAGCGTCTCAACCACTTTCGATACCCGCTTCTCCGGAATATATCCCGTGAGGACAAAAATGCGGTTTGTCATGGCTATGCGCTCGAGAGCCGCATATTTTTCTTTCTTGATTGCAAAATAATCAATGACGAAGCCGATATCGTCGCAGCAGTCCGCAAGCTTCACTATTTCTGCCTGCGCCGCCTCTGAATCCTTTTTGTTCTGCTCCGTCTGTTTTTCGAGCCGTTCGTATCTCACGCGCGGCGGGTGCTTCGTCGGGTCGGACGGATAAGCGAAGTTCAAGACTCTCAGCGCCTCGAAAACTTCCTTTTCGCAATCCCTGTGGCACATCACGACTGCGCACGTGCGCTCGGCCGATGCCGAGATTATCTGCGCGTCGACCTCGCTTGCCTCCGGCGCGGCCCCGGCTATCGCCTCAAGAAGCGACTGAGCGTCATATTGCACCGGGAATGAGCCGACAAAGACCGCTGTTGATTCCGTGCCCTTGCATTTCATCGGGATATCGAGCTTCAGCCACGGTTCGAGCGCGTCCATCGCGGTGCGGCAGCGGACATTGTCCGCCGCATATTCGCGGATATCCGCCTCGAGCGAGTTTATCTTATAGCACTTGCGGAGAATCTCGTCCGCCTCGTCCGCTTTTTTAAGATACTCCGAAACCTCGAGCACTTTTCTGCCGCCGAACGACGACATGAGGCTCTGTATAAGCCCCTTTTTCTGCGGGGCGTACTTGTTAAGCGTTTTCTGCGCACTCTCCGCCGCCGCAAGGTACCGCTCGAAGGTCGAAACGGTGACGCCCGTTGACAGCTTGCAAAGAGCTTCGCTCTCTTCGCAGTCGGTCAGCTCGACAGTACCCATACGCTGAAGGCAGTCGATTATCTCCTTGCTCTGCTCAAGCGGAGCGAGCAGCTCGATGCACTTCATTTTAAGCTTTGCCAACCTGACACCTCCTGACTTTTCTGTAATTTATGAGCCGTTTCATCAGATAACCGTCTCCATGACCGCTTTGATTGCATCGGCTCTGTGCGTTTCTGCCGCGGCAAGCACTTCGCGCTTGCGCTCCTCGGCCGCCCTCCGGGCTTTCTCTTCGTTTGCACGCGCCTGTTCGCGTGCGCTTTCGATGATTTCCTCCGCTCTCTTTGCAGCCTCGGCCTTTTTTCTTGCGACCGCACCCTCGCCCGCTTCGACCGCCGCATCGACGGTTATCTGCGCCTGCTCGTGCGCCGCTTTCTGCGCCTCTCTGTCCGAATTTTCGGCATCAAGCACCTTTGAAAGCATATCGGACGCCATAGAAACACGCTCCTTTCGTCGGTGGATATATTTTCCGCCGCAATTTCTATTATTTTACCACAAAATTATGACTTAAAAATGAACACAAAGCATAAATAAATATTTTTTTATCTATAATGCCTGTATCTATATCCAACTCCCCCCATTCTGAACAATAATTCTATCACAGCCCGCCGCACATTTAAATACCCAACTTCCGCCCGCTGTCGCAAAGTTGCACAATCGGGCGCAAATGTCCAAAAGGTTGTAAACATCGGACGCATTTGTTATAATAAATCATACTCAAAACGGAGGAAAAAGCTATGACTGAAAAACTTTCGGCATTTGACCTTGAAACATTTATATCGAAGCTCGTTGACGCGCTGCCCAAATTCGTCGGAGCGGCAATAATAATCGCGCTCGGCTTCTGGGTCAGCGCCCTTATAGGCAAGCTGCTGATAAAGGGGCTTGAGCGAAAGGGCGTTGACGCGTCCATTCACTCGTTTCTTCGCAGCATAGTAGTTTGGGTGCTGAGATTTGCGGTCATACTCTCCGCTCTCTCTACCCTCGGCTTCAATCTCAACTCCTTCATAGCCGCCCTCGGCGCGGCGGGGCTGACTGCCGGAATGGGTCTGCAAAACAGTATCGCCCAATTTGCCAGCGGCATACAGATACTCGTCAACAAGCCTTTTAAAAGCGGCGACTTCGTTGAGCTCGAAAACATAAGCGGCCGCGTCCACGAGATAAAGCTGATGTATACGGTGTTTATAACCGTCGACAACAAGCGCGTCATTGTCCCTAATTCGCACATCACGAGCAACAATATTATCAACTACAACGCCGAGGGACGCCGCAGGCTCGATATGACCTTCTCCGTCTCCTATTCAGACGACATCGCCCTCGCAAAGCAGGTGCTTTTGGCGCAGGCTCTCAAAAACGAGCTCATATACAAAAATCCCGAGCCCAATGTCGTAGTCAAGCAGCAGTCTGCAAGCAGCATGGATCTTCTGCTCATCGCGTGGTGCTCGTCCTCCGACTATCTGACCGCCTACTACAAAATGCAGGAGGAGGTCAAGCTCGCATTTGACGAAAACGGGATAAACATCCCGTTCAACCAGCTCGATGTCCACATTTCTAATTCGTAAATAACACAATTGTCAGAATGCACAAAAAACGTCCCTGCTTGTCTGATAGATTTTCATCGAAAAAGTTATTTTTAGCTACTAAACGGGCGCTTTTTATTATATAATGTAGATGAAGGATGTCGCACTCAACAGGAGTCGCCGCCACAGCAGGCGTCGACTTGCGGGTGCAAGACAGGAGACAATTTAATCTGCGGAGGGAATTATTATGTCAGAAGCTTTAACTGCACCGGATTTTACAACCATTCCTGTAGGACCGCTCGCGCTTATCGCACTGCCCGGCTGTGAGGAGCTGGCCGCAAAGATCGACGCCTACCTCAAAACATGGCGTGAGATCCGCGAGAGCGAGCACAAAACGACTATCGCATTCTCAGGCTATCAGCGTGACTCATATCTCGTCAAAGCGGCATTCCCGCGCTTCGGTTCGGGCGAAGCGAAATGCCACATTCAGCAGTCCGTTCGCGGCTACGATATCTTTATCGTCTGCGATATGTTCAACTACGGCATGACCTACAAGATGTACGGCAGGGACAATATGATGAGCCCTGACGACCACTACGCAAACCTCAAGCGCGCCATAAGCGCCATAGGCGGCAAGGCAAGACGCATCACCGTTATCATGCCCATGCTCTACGAAGGAAGGCAGCACAGACGCTCGAGCAGAGAGTCGCTCGACTGCGCCATGGCTCTCCAGGAGCTGAGCGATCTCGGAGTGGACAACATCATCACCTTCGACGCACACGACGCAAGAGTTCAGAACGCCATACCGAATCACGGCTTTGAAAACATTCAGCCCGCATATCAGATGATAAAGGCACTCGTCAAGAACGTCACCGACCTCAAAATCGACAACGATCATCTGATGATAATTTCCCCCGATGAGGGCGGCATGAGCCGCTGCATCTATTATTCGACCGTCCTCGGCGTTGACCTCGGTATGTTCTACAAGAGACGCGACTACTCGGTAGTTATCGACGGAAGAAACCCGATAATCGCCCATGAGTTCCTCGGCGACAATGTTGAGGGCAAGGATGTCATTATAGTCGACGATATGATCTCCTCCGGAGATTCGATGATTGAAGTTGCCACAAAGCTCAAGGAGCTCAAGGCAAGAAGAATTTTCGTCTGCACCTGCTTCGGTCTGTTCTGCAACGGACTCGAGTCGTTTGACAAGGCATATGAAAACGGCCTTATCAGCAAAGTGTTCACCACGAACCTCATCTACAGAACCCCCGAGCTCAAGCAGCGCGAGTGGTATGTCGAGGTTGACCTGTCGAAGTACATCTCCTATGTTATCGACACCTTGAACCACGACACCTCGGTCAGCAAGCTTCTCGACCCGAAGGACAGGATAAACAAGCTCCTTGTCGACAAAGGCTTTCGCACCGCAGAAGAAGTGAAATAAAAAACACAAAGGCCGTCCGAGCAGTCGGGCGGTCTTTTTATGCTCCGCGCCGTGCGCAGGCAGAAAAATATAAACAAAGCAAAAGCTGCAATCCGCGACCGAGCCGTGAATTGCAGCCTTTTTCTATTATTCTGCGCCAAAAGCGCCGTGGGCTTTATTTGCCGGCCTTGAGCTCCTTCATCATCTCGGCATAAGCCTTGACGAGGGTCGAAGCAACCGTTCTGCCGAAGGAGATGGTCTCCTGATAATGGTCGCCGAGCAGGTCGGAGCCGTCAAAGAAGATCATGCAGTAGTCATTGTCGGGCACGACGTATCCGCAGGCATCGTTCGCCTCGCCGAATACATAGAGCTCAACGTCTCTGCCCGCATAGTCGCTGACCATGCTGTTGAGCGACGGATAGCCGAAATCTTTGCCGCTGTAGGCATTCTCGGCGAGGCACGCGCCCTTTCCGTCAATGAGCTCGGGCGATACTTCGCCGGGCAGGAGCGCTACCTTTATATTCTTGCCTATCTCAAGATAGCCTATCTCCGTTGTGGTATAGAGAGTCTCGTTCTTATCGTAATAAATCTTGTTGCCGACGAGCTTCGCCTTGCCGACAGCCTCGATAACGGGATTGCTTATCTCGACCAAGACTTCCTTGTGTCTGATATTGAGTATGGGCTCGACTCTCGTCTCCTCGACGGGCTCCCAATTCTCATACCAGACGCTTATTTCGCTAAGCTTCTTCTGCTTCTCCTCGTCGGTGAGCTCCTCGTTATTTCTTATCGCCTCGGCGGCATCGGCATAGAACTTATCGTTCGTAAGCCAATCGCCGGCGCGCATGATTTCGTCCTTGGTCATAGTCAGGGCGACTACCATTCTGCCCAGCTCGTTGCCGTAGCGGGTGGCCTCCTCGCTTCTGCGTACGGTGGCAACGCCGTCGTTGGTGACTCCGCGGGCGGAATAAATTCCGCACAGAGCACCGTTAACGAACATAAAGTTCGTATTGTTGTTCTCCTTGCTGCTGATTATCTGCTCCATGTAGTAGGTATAATCGGCGGAGAGCTCCTTGCCGCTGCTCTTATCGGTCTTGAGACCCGTGATATAGGGGTGAGCGGACATATTGACTATATAAGTCTCGGTGCTGCCGTCGTCGGGGACGAAGCGAAGTCTCGTGAGATTGTCAACAGCGTCGAAAACGCCGCGCTTGTCGTTGATATAATCCGTGCCGAGATGATCGAGAGTCGCCTCATACATCTCACCGGACTTCATATTCCTGCACGCCTCGACTATAGTATCAGTGGTCTTTTCAAAGAGGAAATTCATATACTTCGGGTCGGTACCCGAGGCATATTCGCCCTTGCCGCTATAGGTGACGCCGATGTTTTTCGCAAGCTTGACGAAGAAGGGATTCCAAAGACCCTGCGTGTCGATGCAGCTGTGGCAATGAGTAGCAAAAACATTGACGGAAATTATATTCTCGCCCTTGAGCTCTTTTGCCACGCGGTCGCGTATCTGCTTGATGTCCTCGCTCGCAATGCCGATGCACTCGATAGTCGAGAAAACGACCTTGCCGCGTCCGTCATCAAGCACGACTGTGCGAACCTTCATGTCGTCGAGCACGGTCTCGACAGTGTTCGACGGGAAGTTCTGGAGCAGGTAGCCCGCCAGATAATAGTTGCCGTTGAGAACATCGTCGGGCACAAGGCTCGCCTGGCTGTAGCCGAGCTGCCACTTCGCGTCCTTTGATGCCTCGCTGACAAACTCCTTGCTGCCTCTGTAGAAGTTCTCGCTCTCGGGCTTATAGTCCTCAAGCTTGGTAAGTCCCCTCGGAAGAGGAACCATGTCCGCGATGAATCTGATTATCTTCGTGAAGACGCAGTCGAGATAGACCATGAGAATACTTGTCTTCTCTTTATCCGTCTCCATTTTCGCAAGAGCTGTAATGAGTCCCCACGGGGTGCTCACATCGTATTCCTTGCCGCCTATCAAAACCTTGAGCGGTTCGATTTTTGCCAGATTCTTGACCGCGCCGGCAGCGTCCTTGGCAACGGTAGAATTGAAGCCCTTTACCGAATCCGGGACATACTTGTCATAGTACTCATAGGCTTTCTTGGCGACTTCAATGCCGATTTTCACAAGTCCCGCGATAATCTGCGGAATTTCCGAGACCGAGACGTCAGTCGGTGCGGCATTCGCGCTCGCCGCGCTTGCGGTCGAAGCGAAGGAGCACGACATAATCATCGTCAGCGCCAGAACGACTGCGAGAATCGATTTGAGTGCTTTTTTCATCGTTTGTTTCTCCTTTATCTTTATTTTTTCAGACTGTATATCACAGGCGCGGATTCCACGCCTACGTTGCGAAGAACATATTCATAGCTCCATTTGCAGCCGCTTGTGCGCCACGCATCGGGGCCTATCCAGTGGCACTTTTTATCATAAAGATGAACTGTGCCGAACGCATTTCTGCGGTTTGTATAGAGCTTCACCGCTATCTCGTGCCTGCCTGCCGAAAGCTCTTTAAGCTCCAGCTCGTACGGCGGGAAGATTATCTCCCCCGCGTGAGCGCCGTCAACGAATATCTCCGTCAGCGCTCCGTCGTAGTGCGGGACGGTGAGGCGGATATCCCCGCCGGGGCAGTCAACGCCGAAGCGGTAGGTCACACAGCCGCCGTAGAACGGCAAGCCCTGATTGACTATGCTGCCGAATGCGAGCTTATCCGGGCGCTTTATAAGCTTTTTGAGCCTGCCGCGCACCTCAACTCCGAAGTCGCCGAGCAAATAGCACCATTCGACATTTGTGCGCTTGCCGAACGGGAGGACGATTTCGAGAATATTTTTCCCCTGCTCTATTCTCGGCAGGGCGACCGTTTTTACGGCTCTGTCAACATAGTAGCCGATAACGGTATTGTCAACCGCCTGACCGTTCAGCGTTATCTCCGCTTTCTCCGCGTCCTCAAGGGCGAGCGATACGCCGTCAAACGCGAGAGCGCTGTCTATCTTAAAGCGGAGCCTCACCTTATGCTCGGGCACAGGCTCATGTATGACCCACGGCTGCATCACCGCGCCGCTTCGAAGCGGGAAGCCGAGCTTTTCGCGGCAGATGTTATCGGCTCTGAGAAGCTCCTCCTCATGCTCGCTCAGCTCGTCGCCGTCAAGCGCGAATCGAGCCATATCAAGAAGCATGACATTCGGCTCGTCGAGCTCGTATTCAGTCTCATAGGGGACAAGGATTTCTTTATTCTCAAGCTTCTTCGGCTCGGCATACTGCCTCTCGGAGCGGCCGTTATAGAGCCTTAACAGCAGGCTGTCAAAGTCAAAGAGCCTCGCGCTTATCACGGTGTCGCCGTTGAGATAATCGAACTGCGCGGGCTTCAGCTCGCCGCTTAAGGTGTCGTATATCACGGGCGAATATTCGCCCTTTACGGTTATTTTTATGTCGTCATGATTTGTTATATTGCAGTCGTACGGCTCTACTCCGTGCGCGACAAAAAGCCACAGGCTGTCCGTATCCTCGCGCAGCTGATAAATAAGCCCGTCGGAGAGATAGCCGTCCTCGTCGCGGATGCAGACGGAGCGTTCGGAATCGAGCGCCGTCAGAAGCGACGCACGCTGATAGGGTATGTTCTCGCTGCTCGCAAAGAGCCTTGCACCCCTGTCGGACGGCTGCGCGTTTTCGAGCGTCGGAGCTTCGCCGAGGAATATCACCCTGCCGCCGTCCGCTCTGAATTTTTCGAGTCTCTCGAGCGTTGACGAGCGCAGGGTTTCGCATCCGGGCACAACTATAACATCGTATTTCATCTCGCCGACTTTAAGCGGAGCATCCGCCTGCGGGCAGAGCTCGGGCAGGAGCGACTCGCTGATAAAATCAAAGTCTATGCTACCGAAGATGAGCCACTTAGTGAGCTCTTGGAAATTTTTGTCCAGCTCCTCGCGGAAGAGTCCCGATTTGTCGTTGGGCCCCCAGTGAAGCCAAAAGCTCTCGACCGGGTGTATCACGCCGACCTTTACTATCGGCACGCCGCGGGTCATCGCCGTGGCAACTCTCGCAAAGTGATCCTCCACGCAGGAATACTTATTATACCACGGTGACTGATAGCTTATCGAGGCAGGATAATCCCTCTTTGCCTCGCCCGCCATGGAGACCCACGACAGGTGCGGCACGCGCACCGTAACGCCCAAAGCCGCCTGCCAATCGCCGTTTAGCTTATGTTCTCTAAAATCGAAATCCCAGTCGGTGACTCCGTAGAGCTCGGAGAGCACGCCCTCATAGCCGAACTGATGCGCGGCGGACTGCGCCTGCTTAGCGGTAGTGTACTCTTTCCACGAGCAGAGCATATCTATGCCGGGCAAGTCGAACGAGCGGTAGGAGCGCATCGCCTCGCCCAAGGCGCCCGTCTGACTCTCGAGCGTGGGCTCATCCATCATATGATCCGTCAGCGCGATGCCGTTTTTGCGGCACCAGCCGCCGACAGTGTCGGCAAAGGCCGAGGAAAATCTCTCGGCGATATGGTCGTGATAGCGATATCGGGCAACGGAGGCTTTCCCGCCCGGCAGATCCCAGAATATCTCGGGCAGAAAATCCAAAATATCCTGAGAATATGTGTCAAAATATGTCTTTGCGAAATCGTCCGTCCATGGCATGATAAGGTCGTCCGTGTCGGTCGAATTGTTCATCAGCGATTTGTGCATAAACTGCGGCTCGTCTGTAAATATCGCGGGAACGGTCTCGTCGAACTCGTCGCCGACAACCTCTTTATACCGCTCGTGGGTGACCTCAACAAAGCGCTCGACCGCATTTTTATCGAGCGTGTTGAGATACGCCTGACCGTTATACCACGGATTCGCGCCGCTTATCTCGAGATAGGCGTACCACTTTGTGCCCTCGGCGGAATCCTCCTCGCCGATACGCTTGCCGCTCTTTAAATATCCGTCTGCGTCGAGCACTATGTCATAGCACGCGAGCAGTTTTCCGTCCTCAGAGCGCACGCCGCGCGACGTCGAGTCGTCGGTAAAACCGGCAGTACCGTTATACGGGTTGACGGTAAAAAGCAGGTGGCGGGAGCGAAAACGCTTATCCTTTGTGACTATGCCGCCAGCCGCGCCCGAGGGCCATCTGTCCTCGTCATAGAGCCACGCGAGCATCTTTTCGCCCTTTGCCTTGTCGGTGCAGGCGCGGATGAGCTGCATAAACTCATCGCTCAGATATTCCGTATCCATGCCCGTTCTGACGTGCATATGAAAGCCGCCGAAGCCCATCCGGTGAAACACGTCTATCTGCCGCAGAAGCTCTTTTTCCTCGAGCTTGCAGTTCCACGCCCAAAACGGCGCGGCGCGGTATTCGCTCGTCGGAGAGCGAAACAGTTCATCGGACAGGGTACTCATATAATTCTTTTTATAAAGCATATATTCCTCCCCAAAAAAATTTTGAACCCCTTTTGTATTGTATAATTATACCACAAAAAAGCCTGTCTGTTGTCACAAAAATAAGCCCCTAAAGCTGTACAATTTGACGAACGGCGAATCGAGAAAAAAGGTGAAAATAAAATCCGCAGCAAGTTCCCCATGTTGGGCGTGGCTGTGCCGCCGACGGCGGCAGCGGGTCGTCGAGTCGCCGACCCCTGCATAATAGCAAAAGCCACGGTTCACATTTATCCGTGAACCGCGGCTCTGTTATTTTGCTCTTTGCTCTGCGCCGAATGCGGCAGTCCGAAACCTTTAAAAAAAGGGGCTGTCGGATTCGGATGCAGAAAGCGTTTTCTTTACCCCGAAGCTGTACAAGGGTACTGCGAGCGGGTAAAAAAACGCTTAAAAGAGCAAAAGCCACGGCTCACGTTTTTCTGCGAACCGCGGCTATGTTGTTTTGCGCTTTGCTCTGCGCCGAATGCGGCAGTCCCTTATTCGGCTTTTTTGACTTCCTCTTTGTTGTTGTTCTTCTTCTTGGTGTTGCCGAGTACAATATTCGTGAAGATTCCGAGAAGAAGTGCGCAGGCGATGGAGGTTATCGTGACCTTGCCGAAGGAGACGGTCAGGCCGCCGATGCCGGCGATGAGGATGACGGAGACAACAAAGAGGTTTTTGTTATCCTCAAGGTCTATCTTCTGAATCATCTTCAGACCGCTGACGGCGATGAAGCCGTAGAGCGAGATGCACACGCCGCCCATGACGCAGGAGGGAATCGATGCAAGGAAGGTTGCAAAGGGTGAAAGGAAAGCGATGATTATCGCAAGCACTGCGGTGCAGACGATAGTTGCAACGGAAGCGTTGCCGGAGATAGCCACGCAGGCTATCGACTCGCCGTAGGTGGTGTTCGGTGCGCCGCCGAAGAATGCGCCGACCATCGAGCCGATACCGTCGCCGAGCAGGGTTCTGTGGAGGCCGGGATCAACGAGGAGATCTTTTTCAACGATGGAGGAGATGTTCTTGTGGTCGGCTATGTGCTCCGCGAAAACAACGAATGCAACAGGGACATAAGCCACCGCAACAGCCGCTATATAAGAGCCGCTGAGTTCGCCGAAGGCGCCGAATGCCTCAAAGAAGGTGAAATCGGGCACTGCAAAGAAGGTCTTGACTCCCACGCCGCCCGCAACGAGTGCGCTGAAGCCGCTGAAGTCGATAACTTTAAGAGCATCGTTGTTTGTAGCTACACCGACAACTGTAAAGATTGCCGCAACCGCATAGCCGGTAACGATACCGATGATGAACGGGATGAGCTTAACCATCTTCTTGCCGAAGACGGAGCAGAACATGGTCACAAAGAGAGTGACAAGTCCGCAGGCAATGGCGACATAGACGCTTGCCGTAGGCTCGCCGCCCACTGTGTAGGAGCCCTTCTGCAGGTCGCCGATAGCGTTGCCGGCGAGCGAAAGTCCTATAATTGCGACTGTGGGTCCGATAACGGCGGCAGGCATGAGCCTGTTTATCCAGTTGACGCCGGAGATTTTAACCGCTATTGCGAGGACGACATAGACGAGACCCGCAAAAACAGCGCCGAGGATCAGGCCGAGATAGCCGAGTGCGACGGTTGTTGCGCCCGCGAAAGCGGCTGCCATTGAGCCGAGGAAAGCGAAAGAGGAGCCGAGGAAAACGGGGCTCTTGGCCTTCGTGAAGAGAACATATATAAGGGTGCCCGCGCCCGCTCCGAAGAGCGCCGCGACTGTGCTCATCTGCACATTGCCGCAGTCATATACACCCGAGGTTATCATGGGAACCGCGATGGTAGCCGCCATAATTGCAAGCAGCTGCTGGAACGCAAAGACGATAAGCTTGCCGAACTTCGGCTTGTCTTTGATACCGTAAATCAATTTCATACTTTTGACCTCCTCAAATTTTGCCTGTCTATACTCAACACAGTCACGGCGAGCCGCTTCTGCGTCAAAGTCTTATTTGCCGTATATCGAGACGCTTGTCTCATCGTCGAACGGCGGAATCTTCACGACGACAACCTCACTGCGCGAGGTCGGAACATTCTTGCCCACATAGTCGGCGACTATGGGAAGCTCCCTGTGTCCCCTGTCGACGAGCGTTGCAAACTGTATCTTTGCGGGGCGGCCGAGGGAGATTATCGCGTCCATGGCGGCTCTCGCCGTTCTGCCGGTGTAGAGCACATCGTCAACCATAACGACCGTCTTTCCCTCAACGGAGAAGTCAAGCTTGCCGGAGTTCACCTTGGGCTGGCTCGAGCTCTCGCTCAAATCGTCCCTGTAGAGCGTGATATCAAGGTAGCCCTTCTGTGTTTTTACGCCGAGGCTCTCTATTCTTGAGGCGAGGATATCGGCAAGCGGAGCGCCTCTGCGCATTATGCCGACAAGGCATATCTCATCCGCGTCGCCGTTGCGCTCGATTATCTCGTGCGATATCCGCGCGAGGGCGCGGTTGACAGCAGCGCTGTCCATGATATAGGCCTTGAACTCCATCTTCTCACCCCCGGGGCATAAAAAATACGACTCTGTCTCACCGACAAAATCGCACAAAAACACGCGGATATCCCCTATCCGCACTGAATATGACCATCTTGTCGGCATCTCTGTACCGCTCTTAAAGATTTTTTGCTGTGAATACTATATCACATTGTCACCGCGTTGTAAATACCCAAAGCTCACTTTTTCAACTTTTTTCGCAATCAGAGCTTACAAAAATGTAAGAGGCTCGGGGCGTAATGTAAGACTTTATTATTGAGAAACCGGCCGCCGTTTGATATAATACAATCGACCGGAGGGATATAAATGAAAAGCAATAAAAGAAAAAACAGAAAGCTGCGCATTGCGCTCGGAATATGCATACCGCTCGCGCTGATTATCGCGGCAACGCTTACCGTTGTTGCGAAATACGGGCCTGACTTCGGCCTGTATCTCGTCCCGCCGTCGGCCGAGCGCTACGGCAAGGACGCTCTTGCAACCATAGGCAAAAACGGGATATATTCGGGAATCGACGAGTGGAAAAGCACTTACGAAGAATGTCTCGAGATGATAGAAAACGTCGAGAGCTATGAGGACACATACCCCGCGATTAAAAAGGCTCTTTCGGTTTGCGGCGGCAAGCACTCAATGCTCATGACAAAATCGGAGTCGCAGAGCACCTCCGACAGCTATGACGAGGTTCTGCCCACTGTCTCGCTAAACGGCGATATCGCGGTAATAAAGCTGCCCGATTTTCTCGGCACTGCCGAAGCCGGGCGGAAATATGCAAAGGTCGCCGAGGATTTTATCCACGAAAACCGCGATAAAATAAAGGGGGTTGTGCTCGACCTGCGCGGCAACACCGGCGGCGACATGGGGCCGATGGCAACGGCTGTTTCATCGCTCCTGCCCGACGGCGAGCTGATGTACTACCACTACCGCAGCTACGATGTCCCCGTCACACTGAAGGACGGCGTTATCGACAACGCGGGCACGGGCGGCAAGAGCCTCTACCCAGATGAAAAGCTGAATGTCCCCGTCGCCATGCTCACAGACGGCATGACCGCAAGCTCCGGCGAGGCGCTGACGCTCTGCTTCAGGGGGCTTGAAAACGTGAAAACCTTCGGCGCTCCGACCGCCGGATACACGAGCGTCAATATGCTCTACAGTTTATACGACGGCGCGCAGATGTATCTGACTGTCGCGTTTGACAAGGCGCGCACGGGCGAGATATTCAAAGAGACTTCTATCGAGCCGGATGTCGCCACCGACTCCCCTCTTGAAGCGGCTCTTGAGTGGCTGAGAAGCTGAAAATAAAATACAGCACCCTCCGTAAAAGCGCGGAGGGTGCGTAATTTAACAAGGCGAAAGGATCGGCACATCTGCGCCGACCCTTTTTATTTTTTGATTATTTTGCTTTCTTGTCTTCCTTTTTCTTGTGGAAAAGAATCTTATCCACGGGGAAATAGAGGAAGAACTGGAGAGCTGAGCAGACAGCGGTAGCTATAGTGAGCGAAAGGCCGCTGTTCAGATGGAACTTCGAGGTGCAGAACTCGAAAACTACGGGGTTGAACCACGCAGAGAAGCAAACGAGAGCAAGGGTGAAGATTATGTATATGGGCAGAGTAATAGCGGTGTTGGAGCCCGAGTTAAAAGTCTTTTCCTTGTTGATGAAGAATGCAACTATCTGCGCCAGAAGGTTCGAAACGTTGAATGCAATGAAGAGCGCAAGTCCGCAGCGCTGACCCTCGATGACCGGATAGTCAAAGACGAACCAGTGGAATGCCTGCGTGCTCAGAGCCTTGATCGCGGGGATGTTGTAAAGAATTGCGAGAGATGCAACCTGGACAATGCAGGCACCGAGGCTGACAACGATAAATTTGACGAACTGCCAAAGTGTATTGATACCGGAGCCCTTTCCCTCTGCGGCCTTGTCGATTTTGTTTAATTTACCCATTTAGTTCACTCCTGTGATAAAAATTTCAATTAATTCTATCATAACGGACGGCATAAATCAATAAATCAGCCGTAATTTTTAAGCAAAGATTGTCAAAAAGGCGAATCAAAGCATTTGAAAGCAAAAAAAGATCCCGTAGGAAAACCTACGGGATCAAGAAGCGTCAATTACTCGATAATCTCGATGACAACGCCCGAGCCGACGGTACGGCCGCCTTCACGGATAGCGAAGCGGAGACCCTCTTCGATAGCGATGGGAGCGATAAGCTCAACAGTCATATCGATGTTATCGCCGGGCATGCACATCTCAACGCCTGCGGGCAGGGAGATGATGCCGGTAACGTCAGTAGTTCTGAAATAGAACTGAGGGCGATAGTTGTTGAAGAACGGAGTGTGACGGCCGCCCTCGTCCTTAGTAAGGACGTAAACCTGACCGACAAACTTGGTGTGGGGATGAATGGTGCCGGGCTTAGCAAGAACCTGGCCGCGCTCGATATCGGTTCTCTGAACACCGCGAAGAAGAGCGCCGATGTTGTCGCCGGCCTCAGCGTAATCGAGGGTCTTGCGGAACATCTCGATTCCGGTGCAGACGGTCTTGCCCTTTTCTTCCTTGAGACCGACTATTTCAAGCTCGTCGCCGGTTCTGAGCTGTCCACGCTCAACTCTGCCGGTGGCAACAGTACCGCGGCCGGTGATGGTGAAGACATCCTCAACAGGCATAAGGAAAGGCAGGTCAGCCTTACGGTCGGGAGTGGGGATATAAGTGTCAACAGCGTTCATGAGCTCCCAGATGCAAGCAAGCTCGGGGGCGTCAGGATCGTTGCCGCTGTACTCAAGAGCCTTAAGAGCGGAGCCCTTGATGATCGGGGTGTCGTCGCCGGGGAAGCCGTACTCGTTAAGAGTATCGCGGATCTCCATCTCGACAAGTTCAAGGAGCTCGGGATCGTCGACCTGGTCAACCTTGTTCATGAAGACGATGATATAGGGCACGCCAACCTGGCGGGCAAGAAGAAGGTGCTCCTTGGTCTGAGCCATGGGGCCGTCGGTAGCAGCTATAACAAGGATAGCGCCGTCCATCTGAGCAGCACCGGTGATCATGTTCTTGATATAGTCAGCATGGCCGGGGCAGTCAACATGAGCATAGTGACGGGTAGCAGTCTCATACTCAACGTGAGCGGTGTTGATTGTGATACCGCGCTCTCTCTCCTCGGGAGCCTTATCGATGTTAGCGTAATCAACAAACTCGGCCTCGCCCTTCATAGCGAGAGTCTTGGTGATAGCAGCGGTAAGAGTGGTCTTACCATGGTCGACGTGACCAATGGTACCAATGTTTACATGGGGCTTAGTTCTTTCGAATTTAGCTTTTGCCATTTGGAATTTCCTCCCTTTGATTGGTTAAATAATTGTCTATGCATCTGCATAAAACTATTCTATCAATTTACACCTGAAAATTCAAGTGCTTTTTAAAAATTACTTGTCGTTGACGACGGCCTCGGCAATTGACTTGGGAACCTCGGCGTAGTGGCTGGGCTCCATGACATACTGGCCGCGTCCCTGCGTCTTGGAACGAAGGGTGGTTGCGTAGCCGAACATATTCGACAGCGGGATGAATGCATTTATCTGCACCGCACCCGTGCGCATCTCGGTGCCTTCAATCTGTCCGCGGCGGGCGTTGACATCGCCGATAACATCGCCCATATAGTCCTCGGGGACAATAATGGCAACCTTCATGATGGGCTCCATAAGCACGGGAGCTGCCTTCTTCATCGCATCCTTGAACGCCATGGAACCGGCGATCTTGAACGCCATTTCGGAGGAGTCGACCTCGTGATAAGATCCGTCATAAAGAGTGACTTTGACATCGACAACGTTGAAGCCTGCGAGAACGCCCGACTGCATTGCACCCTTGATACCGGCCTCTGCGGGTCCGATATACTCCTTCGGGATAGCTCCGCCGACGACCTCGTTGACGAACTCGTAGCCCTTCTCGGGGTTGGGCTCGATGCGGATCTTGACGTGACCGTACTGTCCGCGGCCGCCCGACTGACGCGAATACTTGGTATCGCTCTCTGCGGGTTTGGTGATAGTCTCACGGTATGCAACCTGAGGCTTACCGACATTGGCCTCAACCTTGAACTCACGAAGAAGTCTGTCAACGATTATCTCAAGGTGAAGCTCGCCCATGCCGGCGATGATGGTCTGACCCGTCTCTTCATCGGTGTAGCACTTGAAGGTCGGATCCTCTTCGGCGAGCTTTGCAAGCGCGATAGCCATCTTCTCCTGACCGGCCTTTGTCTTGGGCTCGATAGCGACCCTGATAACGGGATCGGGGAACTCCATGGACTCAAGGATGATGGGAGCCTTGGCGTCGCAGAGCGTGTCGCCTGTGGTGGTGTTCTTCAGACCGATTGTAGAAGCGATATCTCCGGCATAGACGCAGTCGATATCCTTTCTGTGGTTAGAATGCATTTCAAGTATTCTTCCCAGACGCTCGTTGCAATCCTTGGTAGCATTGTAAACAGTGCTGCCGGTGTTGATTTTACCCGAATAAACTCTGAAGAAGCAGAGCTTGCCGACGAAGGGATCGGTCGCTATTTTGAAAGCGAGAGCCGAGAAAGGCTCGGAGTCCGAAGAATGGCGGAACTCCTCTTCACCGGTGTTGGGGTTAGTACCCTTTATCGACGGGATATCCGTCGGGGCGGGCATATAATCAACAATAGCGTCAAGCAGCTGCTGAACACCCTTGTTGCGGTAAGAAGTACCGCAGCATACGGGAACCATCTTGTTTGCGATAGTAGACTTGCGGATGCAGGTCTTTATCTCATCAATTGTGAGCTCCTCGCCGCCGAGATATTTCTCGAGCAGCTCGTCATCCTGTTCGGCGACGTGCTCAACAAGCTCATCGTGGTACTTCTGAGCAAGTTCCTTCATGTTCTCGGGAATCTCCTCGACTCTTACATCGAGACCCTTGTCGTCATAGTAGACATCAGCCTGCATTTCAACAAGGTCGATAATTCCCTTGAAGTCTGCTTCAGCACCTATGGGGAGCTGGATCGGAACTGCGTTACACTTCAGGCGCTCCTTCATCATGTCGATAACATTATAGAAATCAGCTCCCATAATGTCCATCTTATTGACATAGACCATTCTCGGAACCTGGTACTTGTCCGCCTGTCTCCAGACAGTTTCGGACTGAGGCTCAACGCCGCCCTTTGCGCAAAGAACGGTAACCGAACCGTCCAGAACACGCAGAGAACGCTCAACCTCAACGGTGAAGTCCACGTGGCCGGGAGTGTCGATGATGTTGATTCGGTGGTTCTTCCAGAAGCAGGTAGTCGCAGCGGAGGTGATTGTTATACCTCTCTCCTGCTCCTGCTCCATCCAGTCCATTGTCGCGGCACCATCGTGAGTCTCGCCTATTTTATGAGTTTTTCCCGTATAGAACAGGATACGCTCAGTTGTTGTTGTTTTTCCGGCGTCAATATGCGCCATAATACCAATGTTTCTGGTCATTTCAAGAGAAACCTGTCTTGGCATAACAACCTCCGAATAAAAGTAGAATTAAAATCGCGGTTAAGCGCAGATTACCATCTGAAATGTGCAAACGCCTTGTTGGCCTCTGCCATCTTGTGGGTATCCTCGCGCTTCTTGAATGCCGAACCGGTCGAGTTGACGGCATCGATAATCTCGTTTGCGAGTCTCTCCTTCATCGTTCTCTCGGAACGCTGACGGGAATAAAGGGTTATCCAGCGCAGACCGAGGGTCTGTCTTCTCTCCGGACGAACCTCCATGGGAACCTGGTAGGTTGCACCGCCGACTCGACGAGCTTTGACTTCGAGAACGGGCATAACATTCTCCATGGCGGCCTCAAAAACCTCAAGCGGTTCCTTGCCGGTCTTCTCACGGATAATGTCGAAAGCCTCGTAAACGATCTTCTGAGCGACGCCCTTCTTACCGTCTATCATGACGTTGTTGATAAGGCGTGTTACGAGCTTTGAGTTGTAAAGCGGATCGGGCAAAACGTCACGTTTTGCTATCTTGCCTCTTCTTGGCACTTCGCTTCCCTCCTTCATAGTAATGATATCATAGGTACTCGAGTGACAAAACTCTCGTGGTGTCAATGGGAGGCATATGTTTCAATGCACTCTCGCATTGGAGTAATCACCTGCAAGAAGATTCTGTCTCTTAAGCTTTCCGCACTGCGCGGAATTACTTTTTGGCAGCCTTCGGACGCTTGGCGCCGTACTTTGAACGGGCCTGCATTCTGCCGTTGACGCCCTGTGTATCGAGCGTTCCGCGTACGATATGGTAACGTACACCGGGAAGGTCCTTAACACGGCCGCCGCGGATGAGAACAACCGAGTGCTCCTGGAGGTTATGACCGACGCCCGGGATATAGGCAGAAACCTCTATACCGTTGGAAAGACGAACTCTGGCGATCTTTCTCAGTGCCGAGTTGGGCTTCTTGGGGGTGGTGGTCTTAACCGCTGTGCAAACACCGCGCTTCTGCGGAGAAGCAGTGTCGGTCATGATGTTCTTCTTGGAGTTGAGACCCTTCAAAAGCGCGGGGGCTTTGGGTTTCTTATCAAGAGTTTCTCTTCCGTTTCTCACAAGCTGATTAAACGTTGGCAAGCAGTACATCTCCTTTCTGAAATTTATATATGAAATCCGCGCTCGGGGGCATAATTACCCCAAAGCACAAGACATCACAATTAAAAATTATAACTCCGAGCGCCTTATTTGTCAACCTTTTCGGTTCGTCAAATGACAAAATATTAGGCGTTTATCGGTGAATTATATATGATTTTTGTCCAATAAATGCAGTGCACAGAGTCACCGCTGCCGGAGTCCGCCGCAAAAGCGGCAAACTCCGGCTCGTGATTGCTTATTATTCTGCTTCTTCTCTGTTCTCCGCCTCTTCGAGCTTCTCGGCAAGATCGCTGAAGATGCCCGTGGTGGGAAGCACCTGAACATCGCTGTAGCACTTCATGCCGGTACCCGACGGCAGGAGCTTGCCGATAATGACATTCTCCTTGAGGCCGAGCAGCGGATCACTCTTGCCCTTGATGGCGGCGTCGGTGAGGACTCTTGTGGTCTCCTGGAAGGACGCTGCCGAGAGGAAGGACTCGGTTGCGAGGGAGGCCTTTGTGATACCCATGAGCACGGGCATACACTGAGCTTCTGCGAGCTCCTCGCCTGTTGCCTCGGCCTTGGCGGCAACGCGGGCGTTCTCCGCCTTGAACTCGAGCTTGTCAACAACGGCGCCGGGCAGGAAGGATGTCGCACCGGGATCTGTTATCTTGACCTTCTTCATCATCTGACGGACGATGACCTCGATGTGCTTATCGTTGACGTCAACACCCTGCATACGGTAGGTTCTCTGAACCTCGCGGATGAGGTAATCGTGAACGGCCTCGACGCCGAGGACCGAAAGGATATCGTGCGGGTTGAGAGCACCCTCGGTGATGGTGTCGCCCTTGTTGATGTGATCGCCGGGCTCAACCTTGACGCGCATACCGTAGTGGATAGGATATGCCTTCTCCTCGAGAGTCTCGGGGTCGGTGACGATGATGTTCCTGACCTTCTTTATCTCGCGCTCGGAGACGGTACCGGAAATCTCACTGATAAGAGCGAGGCTCTTGGGCTTTCTCGCCTCGAACAGCTCCTCGACTCTGGGAAGACCTTCCGTGATATCGGACTGATCCTTCGCACCGCCGGTGTGGAACGTTCTCATCGTCAGCTGTGTACCGGGCTCGCCTATGGACTGAGCCGCGATAATACCGACTGCTTCGCCGACCGTAACAGGCTCGCCCGTCGCAAGGTTGGCGCCGTAGCACTTGATGCACACGCCATGCTCGGACTGGCAGGAGAGCAGCGAACGAATCTTTATCTTTGCAAGGCTGCCCTCGGGCTCTTCGCCCGCGGCTACCTTCTTGTCGTGGTACTCGTATACCTTGTCGGCAACGCGCTTTGCGTCGTCCTCGCTCATCATCTTATCCTTGCTCATGATAAGTTCGCCCGTCTCCTCATCGACAAAGTCGTTGAGCAGATAGCGGCCGGTAAGACGCTCTGTGAGGCTGACTATGCGGCGCTTTCCGTCGAAGATATCGTAGACATCCGAGCCCTCTGTGCAACCGCAGTCCTCCTCGCGGATGATAACATCCTGGGAGACATCGACAAGTCTTCTGGTGAGGTAACCGGAGTCCGCGGTACGAAGTGCGGTATCGGCAAGACCTTTACGCGCACCGCGCGACGAGATGAAGTATTCGAGTATATTAAGACCTTCACGGTAGTTGGCTCTGATGGGAATCTCTATCGTCTTACCTGCCGTATTCGCGATAAGTCCGCGCATACCGGCAAGCTGACGCAGCTGGCTGTCGTTGCCTCGGGCACCGGAGTCAAGCATCATGTTGATCGGGTTATAGGGGTCAAAGTTCGCCTTGAGCTCTGCGGCAACTCTCTTTGTGCAGTCCTCCCAAGTCTCTATGACCATATTCGTGCGCTCCTCGTCGGAGAGAAGACCGTTCTCATAGTTATCCATGATCTCAGCGACATCCTTCTCGGCGTCGGCGATGAGCTCGCCCTTGCGCGGCGGTATGGTGGCGTCGCAGACGGCGACGGTGATACCGCTTCGGGTCGAATATTTATAGCCCTGAGCCTTGATTTTATCAAGCATTTCGGCAGCTATCGAGGTACCGTGAATCTTTATGCACCTGTCGATAATTTCGCCGAGCTTCTTTTTATTGACGAGGAAGTCGACCTCAAGCTTGAAGTCGTTCTCCGGGTCGTTTCTGTCAACAAAGCCGAGATCCTGCGGGATGGGCCCGTTGAAGATAACGCGTCCCATGGTGGTGGAGACTATCTTTCTGACGGGCTTGCCGTCTATCTCCTTGGTCATGCGGATTTTAATTCTCGCATGGAGACCGACAGTGCCGTCCTCATAAGCCATGGTGGCCTCATCGACATCTCTGAACACCTTGCCCTCGCCGGGCTCGCCGGGCTTTTCAAGGGTGAGATAGTAGGAGCCGAGAACCATATCCTGCGTGGGAACGGTGACGGGGCGTCCGTCGGAGGGCTTCAAGAGGTTGTTGGCGGCGAGCATAAGGAAGCGCGCCTCGGCCTGAGCCTCTGCGGAAAGCGGAACGTGAACCGCCATCTGGTCGCCGTCGAAGTCGGCGTTGAACGCGGTACAAACGAGGGGATGAAGCTTAATGGCTCTGCCCTCGACAAGTATGGGCTCGAAAGCCTGGATGCCGAGTCTGTGAAGCGTGGGAGCGCGGTTGAGGAGCACGGGGTGATCCTTGATAACCACTTCGAGTGCATCCCAAACGACGGGATTCTGACGCTCGACCATCTTTCTTGCGGACTTGACGTTGTTCGCCTTGCCCGTCTGGACAAGTCTCTTCATAACGAAGGGCTTGAACAGCTCAAGAGCCATCTCGGTCGGCAGACCGCACTGATAAATCTTCAGCTCGGGGCCGACGACGATAACCGAACGGCCGGAATAGTCGACACGCTTACCGAGCAGGTTCTGTCTGAAACGTCCCTGCTTACCTTTAAGCATATCGGAGAGTGACTTAAGCGCTCTGTTGTTCGGGCCGGTTACGGGTCTGCCGCGGCGGCCGTTGTCGATAAGAGCGTCAACGGCTTCCTGAAGCATACGCTTCTCGTTGCGGACTATTATCTCGGGTGCGCCGAGCTCAAGGAGCTTGCGCAGACGGTTGTTTCTGTTGATAACGCGGCGGTAAAGATCGTTGAGGTCGCTCGTTGCGAAGCGGCCGCCCTCGAGCTGAACCATGGGACGAAGCTCCGGCGGAATAACCGGGAGCACGTCGAGAATCATCCACTCGGGTCTGTTGCCGCTCTGTCTGAACGCCTCGACAACCTCAAGGCGCTTGAGAGCCTTGGCCTTCTTCTGACCGCTTGCGTTCTCTATCTCCTCGCGCAGCTGCGCGGAGAGCTGATCGAGGTCGATTTCGGCAAGGAGCTCCTTAATAGCCTCGGCGCCCATGCCCGCTCTGAAATCGTCCTCATACATCAGGCGATACTCGTCGTAATCCTTCTCGTCGAGAACCTGATACTTTTTAAGGTCCGTTGTGCCGGGATCGATGACGATATGCATGGCAAAGTAGAGAACCTTTTCGAGGTTGCGCGGAGATATATCGAGGATAAGACCCATTCTTGAGGGTATTCCCTTGAAATACCAGATATGGGAGACGGGAGCCGCAAGCTCTATGTGACCCATTCTCTCGCGGCGAACCTTGGAGCGGGTTATCTCGACTCCGCAGCGTTCGCATATCTTGCCCTTGTAACGGATTCTTTTATATTTACCGCAGTGGCACTCCCAGTCCTTCTGGGGTCCGAATATCCTTTCGCAGAACAGTCCGTCCTTTTCGGGCTTGAGTGTGCGGTAGTTGATGGTTTCAGGCTTCTTGACCTCGCCGTAAGACCAGCTTCTGATCTTCTCGGGAGACGCAAGACCTATTTTTATGGATTCAAAGGTATTGTTTTCCATCCGTTGACTGCCCCTTCATAAAATATATTTTTAAGGTGACTGTTCTCAGTCGTCGTAGTCGTCAAGCTCGTCTTCGCTGTCGGAGAAAATGTCGCCGTCAAAGTAATCGTCTTCGTCCTCGGAGTCGTCTGCGAAGTCGGCATCGTCATCGTCGTCATCGTCGGTATCGACATTGAAGATATCGCCCTCTTCGTTTTCTGTGCCGAAGCCCTCCGCAGTGCCTGCGTCGTTAGCGGAGGAGAATGCCTTATCGTCGGAAGGCGCAAAGCCGAGCTCCTCGTCGGTCTGCTTGAGGTCTATCTCCTCGCCGTCCGCGTCAAGAACGCTGACATCGAGGCAGAGGGACTGAAGCTCTTTGACAAGAACCTTGAACGACTCGGGAATACCGGGCTTGGGAACGTTGTTGCCCTTGACTATCGCCTCGTAGGTCTTGACACGGCCGACGACGTCGTCGGACTTGACGGTCAAAATCTCCTGGAGGGTGTAGGCAGCGCCGTAAGCCTCGAGAGCCCAGACTTCCATCTCACCGAAACGCTGGCCGCCGAACTGGGCTTTACCGCCGAGGGGCTGCTGCGTAACGAGCGAGTACGGGCCGGTGGAACGTGCGTGAATCTTATCGTCAACAAGGTGGAACAGCTTGAGGTAATACATGACGCCGACGGTGACGGGATTGTCAAACTGTCTACCGGTGCGTCCGTCGTAAAGCACCGTCTTGCCGTCCTCTCTGAGTCCCGCCTGCTTGAGCGCTTCGCGGATATCTTCCTCGTGCGCGCCGTCAAAGACGGGGGTCTCTACCTTGTAGCCCAGATGCTTCGCGGCAAAGCCGAGATGCACCTCTAGCACCTGACCGATGTTCATTCGGGAGGGAACGCCCAGGGGGTTGAGCACGATATCGAGCGGCGTGCCGTCCGGAAGGAAGGGCATATCCTCCTGAGAAAGTATTCTTGAAACAACACCCTTGTTGCCGTGGCGGCCTGCCATCTTATCGCCGACGGAGAGCTTACGCTTCTGGGCGATATAGCAGCGGACAACCTTGTTTACGCCGGGTGCGAGCTCATCGCTGTTCTCGCGGGTGAACTCTTCAACCTTGACAACAATGCCGTATTCGCCATGGGAGACCTTGAGGGAGGTGTCTCTGACCTCCTTGGCCTTCTCGCCGAATATCGCGCGGAGAAGTCTCTCCTCGGCAGTCAGCTCGGTCTCGCCCTTGGGCGTTACCTTACCGACAAGGATATCGCCGGAGTGAACTTCGGCGCCGACGCGGATTATGCCGCGCTCGTCAAGGTTGCTCAGAAGGTCGTCGGAGACGTTCGGGATATCCCTTGTAATCTCCTCGGGTCCGAGCTTTGTATCTCTCGCCTCGATCTCGTGCTTCTCGATGTGAATCGAGGTGTAGACATCGTTGCGAACCATCTTTTCATTGATGAGGACCGCGTCCTCGTAGTTGTAGCCCTCCCAAGTCATGAAGCCGACAAGGGCGTTCTTGCCGAGGGATATCTCGCCGTGATCCGTAGCGGGGCCGTCGGCTATAACATCGCCCTTCTCAACGCGCTGGTTGAGAGTGACTATCGGGCGCTGGTTGACGCAGGTGCCCTGGTTGGAGCGCATGAACTTGATTATATCGTAGTGGTCGAGAATGTTCTCGTCGCTGAGTATCTCTATCTGCTCCGCGTCGACCTTTGTGACGCGTCCGGAGTGCTTCGCAAGCACGACAACGCCGGAGTCGACAGCCGCCTTGTACTCCATACCGGTGCCGACAATCGGGCTCTCGGTCTTGAGTAGCGGAACCGCCTGCTTCTGCATGTTCGAGCCCATGAGGGCGCGGTTTGCGTCGTCATTCTCGAGGAACGGGATCATGGAGGTTGCGACGGAGACGACCATCTTGGGCGAAACATCCATGTAGTCGACCTTCATGCGGTCAATTTCAAGGAATCCGTCTCTGTATCTCGCGTTGACTCTCTCGTGAACGAACCTGCCGTCCTCGTCGAGCGGCTCGTTAGCCTGGGCGACAATGAAATCGTCCTCGACGTCGGCAGTCATATACTCGACCTCGTCTGTGACGCAGCCGGTGGCCTTGTCAACCTTTCTGAACGGAGCCTCTATGAAGCCGTACTCGTTTATACGCGCGAAGGTTGCAAGATAGGAGATAAGTCCGACGTTGGAGCCTTCGGGAGTCTCAATGGGGCACATTCTGCCGTAATGCGAATAGTGAACGTCTCGAACCTCGAAGCCTGCACGGTCTCTCGAAAGACCGCCGGGGCCGAGGGCGGAAAGACGGCGCTTATGAGTAAGCTCGGCAAGCGGGTTTATCTGATCCATGAACTGCGACAGCGGCGAGGAGCCGAAGAACTCCTTTATCGCCATCATGACGGGGCGGATATTTATGAGAGCCTGGGGAGTGATGTTCTCCTCCTTCTCCTGCGCCTGGAGGGTCATTCTCTCGCGCACGACTCTCTCCATTCTCGACAGTCCGATTCTGAACTGGTTCTGGAGCAGCTCGCCCACGCAGCGGATACGTCTGTTGCCGAGGTGGTCGATATCGTCCGTTGTGCCTATCTTGTTTGCAAGGCAGTTGATATAGTTTATGGATGAGAAAATATCGTCGATTATGATGTGGTTCGGGATGAGGTCGTCGTGGCGGAGTCTGAGCTGCTCGAGGAGAGCCTCTTTATCGTCGCCGCACTCTTCGACTATCTCGTTGATGACCTGGAAGCGAACCTTCTCATTGATGCCCGCTTCAAGGAGCTCCTCCCTGCTGACGGTCTCGGGCACATAGTCAACGGGATCGACCATGCCGTTGGAGATTATCTTGACCTTTTTGCCCTCGACGTCGGCTACCGCAACCATAACGCCTGCGCGCTCGATCTCCATAGCCTTGGCCTTGGTGACAACCTCGCCTGCCTCGGCAAGAATTTCGCCGGTCAGCGGGGCAATGACGGGCTCGGCAAGCTTGCAGCCTGCAAGGCGGGCGGCAATGGCGAGCTTCTTATTATATTTGTATCTGCCGACGCGCGAGATATCGTATCTGCGCGGGTCGAAGAAGAGGTTATCAAGCAGCTGCTGGGCGGACTCGAGGGTAACGGGCTCGCCGGGACGCAGACGCTTAAAGACCTCCATGAGCGCTTCGCCCTGGTTCTTCGTCTCGTCTCTCTCTATCGTGGCTTCGATTCTCTCATCGTTGCCGAAGAACTCGCGGATCTCATCGTCCGTACCGAGTCCCAAAGCTCTGATAAAGGTGGTGATGAATATCTTTCTGTTCTTGTCTATTCTTACATAATAGACGTCGTTTATGTCCGTCTCATACTCAAGCCATGCACCGCGGTTGGGGTTGATTGTGCTTGAGAACAGCTCGATACCTGTCTTGTCGTGGGTCATATCGAAATATACGCCCGGCGAACGGACAAGCTGGGAGACGATGACTCTCTCTGCGCCGTTGATAACAAAGGTGCCGCTGTCGGTCATGATGGGGAACTCGCCCATAAAGACCTCCGACTCCTTTATTGCACCCGTCTCCTTGTTGAGCAGACGCACAGTGACGCGCATGGGGGCTGCATAGGTAGCGTCGCGCTCCTTGCACTCCTGCACGGTGTGTTTAGTCTTCTCGTCAATGCGATAGTCGATAAAGGTCAGCACCCAGTTGCCGGTGTAATCGGTTATTTCCGCTATATCGCGGAACACCTCTTTGAGTCCGGTATCAAGAAACCATTTGTACGAGTTCTTCTGAACCTCGATGAGATTGGGCATCTCCATGACTTCTTCGATCTTGCCGAAGCTCATGCGCGTGGTCGTTCCTTTTTTGACGGGCTTAACATTCAGCATAGGCCAATTCACTCCGTTCTTTTTTCATCCGTTTCGTATTATCACCATCAATTGACGAAAGCAGATATCCCCTTTTTCGGGGCTATACACTTTTGTCAACCGACGGCTCGCGCAAGCTCTTTTGAAGAGCGTCGAAAAGCAATAATGAAGCGGTTTTCCGCGTTTCGGAAAAGCTATAATAAGCCCTTAGCCGAAAAGGCCGGGCACACAACGCTCCATTATAATTGTGCAGTTTTACATTTTACACTGAAACCCCCTGTTTGTCAAGAGCTCAACTGCCAAAAATAAGGACAATTTTAAACTTTTTACAATATTCTCCCGCATATGCCTTCCTACCCCCGCAGATTTGCTATTTAAAAGGTATATATAGACAAAAATCGGGGCAAAAAGGGACGATAATACTGTCCCCGCTTTGACTTGTCACGCCGAATGTGCTATAATACACGGGATTTTTCAATGTATTCCGGAGGTAGAATAATGACAGGTATAGTTGACGCCGGCGGCGGAATGCGCGGTATATTTTCCGCGGGCATTTACGACCGTTTCATTGAAGAGGGAATTAATTTCGACGTGTGCATCGGCGTATCCGCGGGCAGCGCGAATCTTATCTCGTATGTTGCGGGGCACCATGACCGCCTCAGGCGCTTTTATATAAACTACGCCCGGCGCAAGCAGTACATGAGCTTTGATAATCTCATCCACAGCGGCTCTTACATCGGGCTCGACTATATCTATTCGACCCTGTCGAATGCCGACGGCGAGGATCCGCTGAACTATGACGCATATACAGAAAGTCCCACAGACTTCATAACCGTTGTCACCGACGGCGAGAGCGGAAAGCCCGTATACTTCCCGAAGGACAGCATAAAGCGCGACGATCTGACCGTCATAAAGGCCTCATGCTGCCTGCCCGCAATATGCAAGCCTGTTGTCATTGACGACAGGGACAGCTTCGACGGCGGAATATCCGACCCTATCCCCTTCCAAAAAGCATTTGATACGGGCTGCGACAAGGTCGTTGTTGTCATATCAAAGCCTGTCGACTACCGCAAATCTCCGCAGAAGCATATGCCGATAATCAAGGCGGCGCTGAGCAAATACCCGAAGGTCTTTGACCGCATAGCGATAAGGCACGAGGTCTACAACCGCCAGCTCGAGCAGGCTATAAAGCTTCAGGAGGAGGGCAAGATAATCATCCTGGCTCCGCAGGACTGCCACGGTGTGAATACCCTGACCCGCGAGCCTGACTCTCTCGAAAAGCTCTACGAGGAGGGACGCCGCTGCGCGGACGCTCACCTCGACGAAATCAAATCTCCGGGCGAGAGAACCGCATAATTACGGGCTTCGCCTTTTTACCGATGCAACATTCGCTTTTGATATGATGCGCAACTCAGCTCATTATTCTTTAGAAGCGTTAAAAAATAAAAAATTCAGAAAATCCCGAAAACAGCTTTACTTTTTAGCGGAAACAGTGTAAAATAAAGAAAATCACGCGGTTAGTCCGCTGCACAGGGGTTGATGTCTTGGACAAAATAGATATTAAAATAATCGACTGTCTCAAGAAAAATGCAAGGGAAAACGCATCGGTGATAGGCTCGCATGTCAATATGTCCGTCTCGGCGGTCATCGAGCGCATAAAGAAGCTTGAGGCCAACGGCATAATCAGGCAGTACACCGTCGTGCTCGACAGCAAGAAGCTCGGCATGGATATCACCGCGTTCATCTCCGTTAGCATGGAGCACCCGAAATACAACAACAACTTCAACGAATTTGTGAAAACGCACAAGCAGATAACCGAGTGCCACTACATAACCGGCGACTTCGACTTCCTGCTGAAGGTCAATACCGAGTCGACCGGCGGACTCGAAGCCCTGCTCAACGAGATAAAGAGCGCGGGCGGCGTATCGCTGACAAAGACGCTCGTCGTGCTCTCGACAGTCAAGGAGGACTACTCCGTAAACCTCGAATAAAAAAACAAAAAGCCTGCTCTCCGAAAGGAAAGCAGGTTATTTTTACAGGTCAGAGCGGCATCTTCGGGAAAAACAGCATTTTTAGCCATTCGACTGCGCGCCAAAAAATTTGATCTGTCTTCTGCGACGCCTGAGCGTAAGACGCAAATTTGTCCACCTTTACGAGCGTTCCGTCCTTTTCGACCAGCTCAATAAACACCGGGTGCGCCGGCGAGCCGCTGTTTGGCGAATGTATCGCCATGAGCAGTCTGCCGTCGTTTGAAGTGAATATCATCCCGTGACCGCCGTCAAGCTCGCCGCTCCTGCGTCTCTGATAGAGCGGGATGCCGTTAAAATGCCAATCGCCGCGGAGCTGTCCGCTCAGTGAAAAGAGCGAGCCGACCGAATAGCCGAGCTTTGAGCCGCTCGACCAGAGCATTATGAGCGTTCCCTGCCGCGTCTTATAGAGAAACGGGCCGTCGGTTATGTCGCTCGCCCAAACGCAGTCGTCGGCGCGGAACAGGGTCTCCGGCTCGGTGACAAAATGTGTCAGGTCGGGGCTGAGCTGAGCAAAGGATATGTCCCCCACCCCGTCGGGCATACTCGTCCACTCGTGGACAAAAACCATATAGGGCACTCCGTCCTCGACATAGAGCGTGCCGTCGATGCTGTCCCAACCGTGCGGGGTGATGTGCCCGTCGCTTATCTCCTCAAAAGGTCCCAACGGGCTTGACGAGCGAAACACCGAAGTTCCCCTGTGCCCGGTCGAAGCGCTGCCGTATGACGCAAAGAGATAGTACTTGCCGTTATAGTAATGACATTCGGGCGCCCAGAAGCAGTTCACTCCGTCAAAGCCTTCTTTTGCCTCAAACACATTGACGGGCCCGTACCACGTCTCAAGATCGAGGCTGACATAGCAGCCGTAGCCCGCAACGGTTGACGCTCCCGTGCCGTACATATAATATATGCCATCGCTCACCAAAACAAACGGGTCGCGGATAACGATGTCGCCGACATTGACACCGTGCGATGTGTCTATACCGAGAGCGCTCAGGTCGCCGGTGCTTCCTTTTTCCTGCGCGTACGCGCCGGGGATAACAAGGCTCATAATCATAACAACTGCCGTCAACGCCGATAATAACCGTTTCATTCTGCAGTTCCTTTCTTTTTTCATTACAAAAAACGCCCCGAAGAGAATTTCTTCGGAGCGTATTTTTACATCAGCTGCTCAATAACCGCCGAATAGAGGCTCTCGGGGTCGGCGAGTATCTTTTCTTTGACGCTCTGCGCCTGCTCCGTATCCGCGACATAGAGGGTCAGGGTCATAAGGTCGTTGAATATAAACTTGACATTACATCCGTTTTCAAGCGGAATTATCTCAACCGGCGTCTCCCTCATGCGGCGCTCCTGCTTTAAGAGCTCCTCCGCAGTTGCAAGCGCCTTGTCGCGCACGGCGCGGGGCAGCTCATCCTCAATGCTTGCCGCCGTCTTTCCCGCCTCGGTGAGGCTCAGCGGCTCATCGCCGCCGTCAGGGTTCTCCGGCTCGACGCTGCCGCCCTCTATAAGGCTTTCAAGCGCCTGGCTCGCCTCAAAATAATTCGCCAAACCCTCGCGCTGAATGACCTCCATCAGCTGGCGGCGTGACAGTCCCCGCTCGGTATTCTTGAGCAGGAAGGCTATCAGCACTTTTATTTCATTACGGTTGCGCAGTCCGCCCGGCTCAACGCCCGCGGAAAATGCATCGTATCCGTCCATATGATCTCCTGTTTTTATATGGGATTCTCTTACTTCTTCTTGCTGAAATCTATCGGTTCGATAGGCTTGCCGTAATACGCGGTAGTCTTGAACTCCTCGCTGATAAAGTTATCGCGGCTCCACGCTCTTCCCCAGAGATTCGCCCAGCCCTCGCAGTAGAGTTTATAATATGATACCCCTTCCTCCTTGCGCATTTTGACGAATCTGGGGGTGTTGCACCAAATAAACGAGGGTATCGCTATCACAAAAGCCCAGACAGGGCCGAGCAGCAGCGACTGGATGGTGTGGCCATACTCGTGTATGCGGGTATCGTGCACTCTGTCCGCCGGGCGATCGGGATTCATGAAGATGAATATTCCGAGCGACACGCCGCCGAAATTATCGTGCGGGACATATGTAATAAACGCGTTGTTGAAGCGCTCTTGCTTATACTTTTTTCTCAGCGCCAAATAGCCGATTCCGCCGACAAGATTCTGCGGCAGAGCCCAGGTGAACTGAATCAAATAGAACAGAAATTTTTTCATCGTTATCCACTCCTTGCAAATCTCTTTATATTATATCACACAAAACACGGTGTGTAAAATACTTTCTCCGATTTTAAAGCTACGCAGGCGGTTGAAGCTTTTAGGATTGTCGGCGACAAGGTGTTGAGCCGCACAGCAGCCCTGTCAATATTACCACTCGTCGTTTTCGTCGGCGAGCACGGCATAGGCGCAGCGCACTCCGTCAACGCCGGCGGACACTATTCCGCCCGCATATCCCGCGCCCTCGCCGCAGGGGTAAAGCCCGCGGATATTCGACTGATATATCTCGTCGCGCAGAATACGCACGGGAGAGGACGAGCGCGTCTCGGGAGCCGTGAACACGGCTTCGGGCATGGCAAATCCCTTGAGCATTCTGTCCATCTTCAAAAGCGCGTCCGCGTAGGTGTCGGTCACCTTCTTCGGCAGTATCTTTCTCAGGTCGCCCATCACAACGCCCGTCGGACAGCTCGGATGAACCGCGCCCAAGCGTGTCGATGGTCTGTCCGCAAGAAAATCGCCGACGAGCTGCGCCGGAGCGGTATAATCGCTGCCGCCCGCCAAAAATGCCGCGTGCTCTATCTTCCTCTGCATATCCATTCCCGCAAGCGGGTGGTCGCTGCCGAAATTCTCCGGCTCAATGCCGACGAGCAGCGCGCTGTTCGAGTTCTCCGCGTCGCGCCCGTATTCGCTCATGCCGTTGACGACTATTCCGCCCTCCTCGCTCGCCGCGTTGACGACGGTGCCGCCCGGGCACATACAGAAAGTATAAGCTCCGCGCCCGTGCTCCGGGTGGCAGGCGAGCTTATAGTCCGCCGCGCCGAGAGCCGGATGTCCCGCGAAATCGCCGTACTGCGCGCGGTCGATGAACTCGCGCGGATGCTCTATTCTCGCGCCCACGGAAAACGGCTTTTGCATAATCTTTACCCCGCGGGCATAGAGCGTCCTCACGGTGTCACGCGCAGAATGACCCGTGCACAGCAGCACGGTATCCGTCTCGATATCCTCGAAATGTCCGTTCTGCTCGGTCTTTACGCCGTGGATATAGCCGTTTGCGACTATTATATCCGTCATTTTGCAGTTGAATCTTATCTCTCCGCCGAGCGAGACTATCTCCCTGCGGATATTGCGCACGACCTCGGCAAGGCGATCGGTGCCTATATGCGGCTTTGCCGACCAGCGTATTTCCTCGGGTGCGCCGTGGTTTGCAAGCTCGTCTATCACAAAACGGCACAGCGGGTCTTTTATGCCCGTTGTCAGCTTGCCGTCCGAAAACGTGCCCGCGCCGCCCTCGCCGAACTGCACATTGGACTCCGTATTCAGCCTGCGCTCGTGCCAAAAGACTTGAACATCCTTCTGCCTGTCCTCAATATGCGCTCCGCGCTCTAAAATGAGCGGCTTGAAGCCCGCGCGGGCAAGAGCAAGCCCCGAAAACATACCCGCGGGGCCGAAGCCGACTATGACGGGGCGCAGCTCGCTCGTGCGCTTTATTTCGGGTGGTGTAAAGCTAACTTCCTTTACAGCTTCAACACCCGAGCCGCAGCGCCTGAGAATCGCGTTTTCGTCGCCGTCAACATCGACTTCTACATTGTATACAAAGAAAATATTGTCTTTTTTGCGCGAATCTACCGCTTTTTTCGTCACTCTGAGAGTACGTATTCTGTTTTCGTCAAGGCGAAGAGCTTTACCCGCCGCGCGTCTGAGATCGTGCTCGTCCGCAGTCAGCGGAAGTTTTATCTGATTTATCTTAAGCATAAAATTTCTCCGTTAAATAGATTTTGCCGCGCTCTCTCCCGCGAGCAGACCCGAAGCCCACGCCCATTGGAGGTTGAAGCCGCCGCAGCCGCCGTCAACATCGAGCAGCTCCCCGGCGCAGAAAAGTCCGGGCACTTTTTTCGACTCGAGCGTCTTGCCGTCGAACTCTTTTATATTTATTCCGCCGCGCGTGATCTGCGCATTTTGAAAGCCCTTCGTGCCGTCGAAGGTCATCGGGAAGTTTTTCGCCGTGCGCGCGATTTTAATAAAGGCGTTTCTGCCGAGCGAGCGCACCTCGGCTTTCGGGTCTATGCCCGCCGCCTTTAAAACCGCCGTGCCGACTGCACGCGGAAGAATACCTATTAGCATATCCCCGCATTTCCCACGAAGCTCAAGAAGGAAGTCCGCTGTCTCCCGCTCCCCCATCGACGGGATAAGGTCGAGCGACGCTTTGACGGGCGAAGTCTTTGCCGCTTTTGCAATGTCCGCGCTTATCTCCATGGCGGCTATGCCCGAAAGCCCGTAGTCGGTAAAAAGCAGTTCGCCGCGAGACAATCGCCCCACGGCGCTTATCACCGCATCGTGGACGCGCATTCCCTTGAGCTGCCTCAACTGCCTGTCCGGTGAGGTCAGCTGGACGAGCGACGGATAGAGCTCTGTCACCGTGTGCCCGAGCGAGGAGAGGAGCTTGTATCCGCTCCCGTCCGAGCCCTGCGACGGCGAGGCACAGCCGCCCGTGCAGACGATAATCTTTCGCGCCGCGTACTTTCCGTTTATCAGAAAGCCGCCGTCTGTCGGCTCTGTTTTTTCGCAGCTGTCCTCGCATATGCTCTGCACTCCGAGGCGCTCGGCCTCAAAGCGCAGACAGTCGAGCACACTCGAAGCCGCATTGCTCATCGGGTAGACCCTGCCGCAGCTGTCGCTGTAGGTCAGGAGCCCGAGGCTCTTGAAGAACTCCAAAACGCGCTCCTCGCCGTATTTTGAAAATACCGAACAGGCAAACCCGCTGTTTGTGTAGGCGTGAGAATTTGCGTTTAGATTGGTAAGATTGCACCTGCCGTTTCCTGTGGCCAAAATCTTCTTGCCGACGCGGGGCAGGCGTTCGAGCATGGCGACGCCGAGCCGGGGTGCGGTGCGTTTTGCGTTTATCGCCGCCGCAAGCCCCGACGCTCCCGCGCCGATTATCAATATGTCAAATTTCTCTCTCATATCATTTTCCTTTGCTTTATATCAGAAGAGCTAAACGGTATATCATAAAGCTCACTGTCCACGCCGTTATGAATTCAAAAACCAGAACCTTCGCGGTGCTTTTCGTCCCGAGCTCGCGCCTCAGCGCCGCCACCGCCGCAACGCACGGCATACTCAGCAGCGAGAAGCTCATAAACGCGCACGCGGCCTGCGGAGATATTATATCGCGCACGCTCTGCGCCGAGCCCATGAGTATACCGAGCGTGCTGACCGTAGTCTCCCGCGCAACAAGTCCGCTTATAAGTGCCACGCAGCAGCGCCAATCGCCAAGTCCGAACGGGGAAAATATAAACGAAACAGCGCCGCCTATCCTGCCGAGCATACTGAGCCTCGCGTCGGCGGCATGATGAAAAGAAAAATCAAAATATCCGAGCGCCCAGATTATAACGCTCGCCGGAAAGAGCACCGCGCCCGCTTTTTTGAGAAATTCGCGCAGCCTGTCGCGCACATAGCGAAGCGCCGAGCGCACGCGCGGCAGACGGTATTCGGGCAGCTCAAAGATAAACGGCGGCTCGACGCCCTTGAAAACGGTTTTTTTGAGTATCAGCGAACCCGCGCAGGCGCAGGCTATGCCCAAAGAATAGACAAGTATCACGGCGAGCCAACGCACATTCGGGAAGAACGCCGAAATGAGCATGGCATAGACCGGCATTTTCGCGCTGCACGACATAAACGGTATCACAGCCGCGCATATCTTTTTTTCGCGCCCCGCGTGCAGGGTTCGCGTGCTCATCAGAGCGGGCACAGAACAGCCGAAGCCCATGAACAGCGGGAGAAACGACTTGCCGCCGAGTCCGAGCAGCCTCAGCGGATAATCCGCGATAAACGCGCCGCGCGCCATATACCCGCAGTCCTCGAGCAGACCGAGGAAGAAAAAGAGCAGGGCTATCTGCGGCAAAAAGGAGCACACGGAGCCCAATCCCTCGAGTATTCCGCCGCAGACCAAGTCTTTCACCCACTCGGACGCGCCGAGCGAGCCGAGAACGCTCATAAGAGCGGTTGAAAGAGCACCGTTTATAAACGAGTCCGCCAGCTCGCCGAGCCTTGTACCGAGCGAACCGAAGGTGAGATAAAACACAAGGAGCACTGCCGACAAAAACAGCGGAACTGCCAGAAAGCGGTTGAGCAAAATTCTGTCCGCGCGGCTCGAAAATGTCTCTTCGCTCTGTTTTTTTCGCTCCAGCGTCTTTTCGCAGATGCGGTCGGTGAAGTTATATATATGCGAAACGGTCATAAGCTCGCGGTCGCAGTCCGCCGTCTCGTTCGATGATATCAGATTTTCGACAATCTGCGCTTCCCTCCGGGGGAGCAGGTCGCAGGCTGTTATATCCCCTCGCAAAAGTCGCAGAGTCTCAAGCAATACGGGAATATTTTTCTCCTTGCAGACGGGCGATATCAGCTTTGCTATGAGCTTTGCGCTGTCGGGCAGGAAGTCATGGCGCGGACTTTTCGTTTTGTCCTTCAACGCGCCTTCACACGCCGAGAGCAGTTCTGTTGTCCCCGTATTTTCGGCCGCACTCACGGGTACTGCGCTTATACCGAGCAGCTCGCCGAGGCGGGTGCAGTCGAGCCTGTCGCCGCGCTTTTTCAGCACATCGGTCATATTGAGAGCCGCAACAACGGGTATCTCCAACAGCTCAAGCTGAACAGTCAGATACAAGCTGCGCTCAAGGTCGTTCGAGTTTATGACATTGATTATCAGATCGGGGCGCTCATTTATAAGAAAGCCGAGTGCCGCATCCTCCTCGTCGGAGAGCGTGCGCAGGGAATATATCCCCGGCAAATCGAAAAGCTCTGCGCCGTGCAGACTTTTCACCGTCCCCGAGCGCTTCTCGACCGTCACGCCCGGCCAGTTGCCGACATGGCAGTCAGAGCCGGTCAGGAGATTAAACAGCGTTGTCTTGCCGCAGTTCGGGTTGCCCGCCAAAGCTATGCGTATGCTCATTTTCGCACCGCCAGCCTTATACTCTTCGCCTGCGAGCGCCGAAGCCCTACAGTGCAGCCGCGCACCGTGACGGTCACGGGGTCGCCGAACGGAGACGAGACGCCCGCCGTCAGCAGAGCCCCCGGGGTAAGCCCCAAGTCGAGCAGGCGGCTGCGCCGGGCGCCGGAAACAAGAAGCTTTTCTATATACCCGCTCTCGCCGGGAGCGAGCCTGTCGGCAGTAGTTATCATACGGCCTCCGTTCTACCGCCCTTGACGGTAAAATTATATTCCCACACGCCCCGCTTGTCAACATCGGCGCTCGGGAGCGAATAATAATTGACTTCTCGCGCCGCAAGTGGTATTATTAGGCTGAGAGAAAATGAAAATGATGGGCGTTTTTTGGCATCCGTGCAATGGTTTTATTGTATCGGACAGGTTTTTTGTTTTCAAAAACGCCGCGGAAGTGACATAAAAATAAAGACAACTTTTTCAGGGAGTGAATTTGTTTGAAGGGTATCATTCTCGCCGGCGGGTCCGGCACGAGGCTCTATCCTCTGACTATGGTGACGAGCAAGCAGCTGCTGCCCGTATATGACAAGCCGATGATATACTATCCGCTGTCCACGCTCATGCTCGCGGGCATACGCGAAATACTCATAATCTCCACCATAGACGATACGCCCAAGTTCGAGCGTCTGCTCGGCGACGGAAGCCAGTTCGGCTTAAAGCTCTCCTACGCCGTTCAGCCCAAGCCCGAGGGACTCGCCCAGGCGTTCATTATAGGCGAGGACTTCATAGGCGATGACAGCGTTGCCATGGTGCTCGGCGATAATCTGTTCTACGGCAACGGCCTCGGCCATCTGCTCAGAGAGGCCGCAAAGCAGCAGAACAGGGCGACCATTTTCGGCTACTACGTCGAAAATCCGCAGAGCTTCGGCGTTGTTGAATTCGACGAGGACGGTGTGCCCGTCTCGATAGTCGAAAAGCCCAAGCATCCGAAGTCCAACTACGCGGTCACGGGACTCTATTTCTATGACAACAGAGTCGTCGAATACGCAAAATCCCTCAAGCCCTCCAAGCGCGGCGAGCTTGAGATAACCGACATCAACAAGATATATCTCGAAAACGGCGATCTCGATATCCGCCTTATGGGCAGAGGCTTCGCGTGGCTCGATACGGGCACGGTCGACGCGCTGCTCGACGCGGCAAACTTCATCAAGACCGTTGAACGCCTCCAGGGCATAAAGATTTCCGCGCCCGAGGAGATTGCCTACAATATGCGCTGGATAAGCAAGCGCGCTCTGCTCGAGTCGGCGGAGAAATACGGCAAATCCTCCTACGGTCAGCATCTGCTCAGCGTTGCCGAGGGCAAAATCCTCTACACGAGCAACGACATCAGCGGCATCGGCGAGCGTCCGCGCTGGGGCACGGAAAACGAGTTGGAGAAGCATTAACGCCCGTAGCATTGTTATGAAAGGTCATGATGATATATGAAAAAAATTGAAACTCCGCTCGACGGCGCGTTTATTATCGAGCCGCAGGTTTTCGGAGATGTTCGCGGCTGGTTCTATGAGAGCTACTCGAAGCAGAAGATGCACGATATCGGCATAGATGTTGAGTTCGTTCAGGACAACCGCTCCTTTTCGGCTCAGCAGGGCACACTCAGAGGACTGCACTGCCAGACCCCGCCCATGGCGCAGACGAAGCTTCTAACCTGCCTGCGAGGCAAAATTCTGGATGTCGCGGTTGACATAAGGCGCGGCTCGCCGACATATATGCAGTGGACGGCGGTCGAGCTCAGCGGCGAAAACAAGAAGATGTTCTTCATCCCCAAGGGCTTTTTGCACGGCTTCGTGACTCTGACTCCCGATGTTGAGGTCTCCTACAAGGTCGATGAATACTACGCCCCGAAAAACGACAGAAGCGTAAGATTCGACGACCCGGATATCGGAGTCGACTGGGGAGTTAAAGTGCCGCTCCTCTCCGACAAGGATATGAACGCTCCCCTGCTCAAGGACAGCGACATTGAATTCGTCTATTAAAATAAAAATCAAAGCGGACGGGAGCTGATCCGTCCGCTTTTGCATTGCACCCGACAGAGGAAAATCTGCTCAAAAGCATTTTTTCTGTCGGGTGCAAAGCTTTAGTTATATAGGAGATATGAAAGTGTCGGTATTAAAATGTTGGAAACTTTTTCCTGTCCCCGTTTTATACGAGCGGATTATAGCACAGATTTTTATCCCTGTAAATACAGTGGGGTATGAACAGCGTTTTTCAGGGTATGAAATATTGCTGCCACAAGAAAAGTTCCTATTAAATATATGATATTTAAACAAAAAATCGAGAATTTTTAAAAAATAATTTACAATTCAACGAATATAATTGCAGAAAAGAACCACTTTCAAGATTAAAAATGCTACAATATCAATGTTGACGAATATAAGAGTTTTTGCTCATTCTCAAAAATTTCGAGAGAGGTGTAAACAGTGGAAAACGGTATTCTGAAATATCTGCTATTTATTGTTGCAGGTTATGTTTCGGGAAGTATCATGTACAGCTACCTTATTCCGAAGCTGTTCTGCGGAGTTGACATAGTCAAGGAGGGCGACGACCACAACCCCGGAATGACTAACGTCATGCGCTGCGTCAGCGTCAAGCTCGGCATACTCTGCCTTGTGCTCGACGTCGCAAAGGGCTTCGTTCCGGTGTTCCTCGCAAAAATGTATGTCCCCGATTACAGGCATATGCTCTTTGCGCTCATTATAGCGGCGCCCGTGCTCGGCCACGCGTTTACGCCCATACTTAAATTCAAAGGCGGAAAGGCTATCGCCACCTCCTACGGCGTCCTGCTCGCGCTCATTCCGGACAGCTTCATGGTTCTCAGAATGGCCGTCATAACCGCCATATTCAGCCTGATAATCATTGTAAAGCCCGATTCGCTCAGAGTCATCATTTCGATGTTCCTCTTTGCTGTCTGCAATTTCTTCTTCCACGACGTAACGTCGTTCGTCATCGGCTCGCTGATAGTCTCCGCCACGGTCATACTCAAGCACCTTATGAACTACGGCGACGAGAAGTTCAAGCTCAGCTTCCCCTTCCAGAAGAAACACGACGAAAACAAAAACGCAAAGCAGGAGACGAAGCAGGAATAACCTGACCCCCAACAAAAAACATACCGGATGCAAAGCGAAAAACCTGCATCCGGTTATTTTTTTATTCTGCTCCGACGGCACGCTTGCGGTGCGAGGGATTGCGCTCAATGAGCGGAGGTACTCCGTTTTCAACGCAGCCCGAGGTTATCGCAACGCGCTCAATGCTCGGGTCGGACGGCACATCGTACATGACCGGCTGAAGCACGGCCTCGATTATCGAGCGAAGTCCGCGCGCACCCGTGCCCTTTTCGAGCGTCTTTTCGGCTATAGCCTCTAAAGCGCCCATATCAAAGTCGAGTTCGACACCGTCAAGCTCGAACAGCGCCTTATACTGCTTGGTTATGGCGTTCTTCGGCTCGGTGAGTATACGCACGAGAGCGGTCTTGTCGAGCTCGTCGAGAGAGGTGAGCACGGGAAGTCTGCCGACAAGCTCGGGGATTATGCCGAACTTGACGAGATCCTGATGCACCACCTGCGAGAGCAGGTCGCTCTTCTTGAGGTCGCTCTTGCCCTTTACGTCGGCGTTGAAACCGAGAGCCGAGCCGCCTATTCTCTTCTCGATGGTCTTCTCTATGCCGTCGAATGCGCCGCCGCAGATGAAGAGGATATTCGAGGTATCAACCTGAATGAACTCCTGCTGCGGGTGCTTTCTGCCGCCCTGGGGAGGAACGTTTGCTACAGTGCCCTCGATTATCTTGAGCAGTGCCTGCTGAACGCCCTCGCCGCTGACATCCCTTGTTATCGACGGGTTCTCGGACTTTCTTGCAATCTTGTCGATTTCGTCGACATAGATTATGCCGCGCTCGGCGCGCTCTACGTCGTAATCCGCGGCCTGGATTATTCTGAGCAGGATGTTTTCGACATCCTCGCCGACATAACCCGCCTCGGTGAGCGTAGTCGCGTCCGCAATGGCGAACGGAACGTCCAAAATCTTGGCAAGTGTCTGCGCGAGCATAGTTTTACCGACACCGGTGGGGCCCAAAAGAATGATATTGCTCTTTTGAATCTCAACATCGGTGCTCTTCGCGCTGTTTATTCTCTTATAGTGGTTATAGACCGCGACACTCAGCGTTTTCTTCGCCTCGTCCTGACCTATAACATATTCGTCGAGCTTCTCTTTGATCTCATGGGGCTTGGGAAGCGGCTTGTCACTCGTGCGCTGTCCGCCCTTGCGGCGGGAGGAGCGCTTTTCGTCGGCCTCAATTATGTTGAGGCACTGCTCCACGCACTCGTTACAGATATATACCCCCGGACCGGCGATAAGCTTCTCGACCTGATCCTGTGTTTTTTGGCAGAAAGAACAGCGTACCGTTCTCTCCCTCCTATCATCATCACGCGGCATAACAGCCCTCCGGATTATCTCTTGTAAATTATTTTATCTGCAAGACCGTATTCGACGGCTTCCTCAGCCGTGAGGAAATTGTCGCGCTCGGTCTCGCGCTCAACAAACTCAATCGGTTTGCCCATATTCTCAGCTAAAATTCTGTTGAGTCTCTCTCTGGTCTTGAGGATGTGATCCGCGGCGATTTTAATCTCCGTGGCCTGACCCTGCGCGCCGCCGAGAGGCTGGTGGATCATGACTTCACTGTTGGGAAGTATAAGGCGCTTGCCCTTTGCGCCGGCGGCAAACAGGAACGCACCCATCGATGCCGCTATGCCCATGCAGATAGTCGAGACATCGCACTTGATAAACTGCATGGTGTCGTATATCGCAAGGCCTGCGGTAACTGAGCCGCCGGGGCTGTTGATATAAAGGCTTATGTCTTTTTCGGCGTCCTGACCCTCAAGGAAGAGCAGCTGCGCAACCACTACGCTCGCCGTTGCGTCGTTTATCTCGTCGGAGAGGACGATTATTCTGTCGCTGAGCAGGCGGGAATAAATATCGTATGAGCGCTCGCCTCTGCTGGTCTGTTCGATGACGTAAGGTACTAATGCCATTACTTTTTCCTCCTTTGTTGTCCGATGCAGGTGCCGTATGCTCGCGCCCGCCCGGCGAAGATGCCGGACGGGAGCATTACGGAATTAATTATAGTATCGTTTGGCGAAGATTATTCAGCGTCCTCTGTTTTCTTCTTCGCGGGAGCCTTCTTTGCGGCGGGCTTCTTCTCGCCCTCTGCGTCGTCGGCCTTCTTTGCAGCAGGCTTCTTAGCTGCGGGCTTCTTGGCGGGAGCCTTCTTCTCGGCCTCGCCCTCGTCCTTCTTGGCGGCAGCCTTCTTAGCGGGAGCCTTCTTTGCCGCGGGCTTCTTCTCGCCCTCTGCGTCGTCGGCTTTCTTTGCGGCGGCCTTCTTAGCCGGAGCCTTCTTCGCTGCGGGCTTCTTTCCGGGCTTGAGAGCCTTTGCGCTGTCAACGACGAACTTGACTACCTTCTCCTTGAGCAGGTCTTCCTTGAGCAGATCCTCTGCTATGAGGCTTTTAATCTTCTCAACTTCCATGTTGTACATCTCGGCGAGCTTCTTGAACTCCTCCTCGATATCCTCGGCGCCGACTTCGATCTTCTCGAGCTCCGCTATCTTGTCAAGAGCAAGACCGAGCTTGACCTGAGAGACCGCCTGCTCGCGCATGGAGCTCTCGAAAGCGTCCTTATCGGTGCCCATGTAGGACAGATAGGTGTCAACATCTATACCCTGCTGAGCGAGTCTCTGGGCGAAGTTGTTGATGTTCTCCTCTTTCTGAGTGTCGAACATGACCTCGGGAATCTCAGCCTCGACATTGGCAACAAGCTCTTCCATGAGCTTTGCCTCGAACTCCTTATCGGCATCGGACTGTCTGTGCTCGAGCATATCGGCCTCGACGCCCTTCCTGAGCTCATCGACATTATCGTAATCGAGATCCTTTGCGAACTCATCGTCGAGCTCGGGGAGCTCCTTCATCTTTATCTCGTGGAGAGTGACCTTAAATGTTGCATCCTTGCCGGCGAGCTCGGGGGTGTACTCCTCGGGGAACTTGACGTTGACGTCGAAGCTCTCGCCCGCGTTGTGACCGATAACCTGATCCTCAAAGCCGGGGATAAACTGACCCGAACCGAGCTCAAGCTCGTAGCCGGAGCCCTTGCCGCCCTCAAAAGCCTTGCCGTCGACAAAGCCCTCGAAGTCGATAACCGCTATGTCGCCCTTGGCGGCGGCACGGTCCTCAACGGTGATGGTTCTCGCGTTGCGCTCTCTCATAGCATCGATGCGTGCATCGACCTCCTCGGGAGTGACGCTCGCTTCGGCCTTCTCGGCCTCAAGACCCTTGTAGGCCTTTACCTTGATATCATCGGGCTTAACGGTGACCTTCATCTCGAAGAGAACGCCGTCCTCGCCGATCGACTTAACATTGACATCCTTCGGGCTGTCAACAGGCTCAATGCCCGCTTCCTTATAAGCCTCGGAAACAGCCTCGGGGAAAGCTATCTCAAGTGCATCCTCATAGAAGACGTCCTTGCCGTAGAATCTCTCGATAACGTTGAGGGGAGCCTTGCCCTTGCGGAAGCCGGGGAGCGCTATCTGACCCTTGGCCTTGTTATAGGCCTTGAGGACAGCGGCCTTAAAGGGCTCTGCGCCGATCTCGATTTCCAGCGTATAAACGTTGGTGTCTGTTTTGTTTGATGATTTTAAACTCATTCGTTTTTCCTCCCATTATACAGGTAACTCTAAGATTATAGCAGAGATATATTAAAATTTCTACACTATTTTTCAGATTTTCTGCCAAAACAGGTATTTTTTCTCCGATTCCGTCGGAAAATCGGCTTTCCGTCGAAAATTACGGCTGTTTTTCGATAAGCTTGGGCAAAAATTCGAGGTAATCGCCGGATATCAGGGAAAAATTTATCCCGTCGCGCTCGCCCTCAAAGGCGCATTTCGTCGCAAACGAATGCAGATGCCCGTAGAAGCAGCGCTTTATTTTATACTCGACGAGGACATCATATATTTCGGGACATATCCTGTCCTGCGTTATCGGCGGATAGTGGAGAAACACCACCGGCTCGCCGCCGAGCGCCATGCCTTTTTCTATCGAAGTGCGAAGCCGTCCCGCCTCGCGCAGGAGAACCTTTTTGTCCGCGTCCTCCTCCGCGTCGAAGAACCAGCCGCGAGTGCCGCAGACCGAAATATTTCCCACAAGCTTTGCGCTGTTATGCACTATGTCAATAGTCTCAAAGCCTTTTTCCCTGAAAAAATTTTCCATTTTTCTGGCGGTGTTCCACCAGTAGTCGTGGTTGCCCTTCATGAGTATCTTTCTGCCGGGGAGCGACTCGAGAAAGGCAAAATCCTTCTCCGCGCCCTCAAGCGACATCGCCCACGACACATCGCCGGGGATAACCACGGTGTCGCCGTCCGTCACAACGGCCCGCCAATTTTTTTGGAGGCGCTGCACATAGTCGCTCCAGCCGTTGAAGATATCCATAGGCTTGTCCGCGGACAGGGAAAGATGCGTATCCGCAATTGCAAAAAGTGACATCGTGCTCTCCTTTTCTTTTTAATAATCGGGCTTTAATCAGGGCAAAATATTTTCAGCGGCATAAGCCGCAAAAACATTCGGAGGTAAACTGAAATGGATAAGGTCATCAAGGACATCCGCTGCAACGCCTGCAACTGCGTCCACCACGCGGACGACCACAAGTGCACCGCAGGTCACATCGAAATAGGCAACACGAGCGCCTGCTCGTGCCAGGACACGCTGTGCGCTACCTTTGAGCTTGACAACTCAAAGAAGCACTGCGGCTGCTGACGCGGGGAACGCCCCGCATTATATGCCGAGCAGCCTGAAAACAGCCTTCTCCATGCTGTCCCTGTCGCAGACATCCCTGAATCTCACGGGCTTATCCCTGAGGTCGGCGAGCTGCGGGGGGCAGCTTGTCTTTGTGACGCGGGCAAGCTCGCTCACAGTGGCGAACTCGTCCAGTCCCTCGGACGCGCCGGGCATGACCGCGTCAAGCACGCTGCGGCTGAACTTGAACGGATTCGCAGTCGAGTCGATAACGGCGGGAGTTTTGTCCCCCGTCTCTTTTTCGTATTTTTCATAGACGTTGACGCCCACGGCCGTATGCGTGTCGCACAGATAGCCGTAGTTTTCAAACGTCTTTCTTATTGTTTCTTTCGTGCCCTCGTCATCGCAGCAGCCGGCGCGGAAAACGGAGTTTATCGCGCTCATGACGTTTTCGGGCATAGTGTACTTGCCTTTTTTCTTCAGGTCGTCCATCATCTCGCGCACGAACTCATCGGAATATCCGCTCGCAATGAACAGCAGGCGCTCGAGATTGCTCGAAATGAGGATATCCATAGACGGCGACGAGGTGGTATAGAAGCTGCGGTTGACATCGTAAACGCCGCTCTCGAAGAAGTCGGTGAGCACGCGGTTTTTATTCGAAGCGCAGATAAGGCGGCCGACCGGCAGACCCATCTCGCGCGCATAGTAGGCGGCGAGGATGTTGCCGAAATTTCCCGTCGGGACGACGAAGTTTATCCTGTCGCCCGCCGATATTTTGCCCTGCTTGAGCATATCGCAGTAAGCGGAAAAATAATAGACTATCTGCGGCACGAGGCGACCCCAGTTAATGGAGTTCGCGGACGAAAAAGCCATGCCGTGCTCGGCGAGCTTTTTGCCTATCTCTTTGTCGGTGAATATCGTCTTGACTCCGGTCTGTGCATCGTCGAAGTTGCCCTTTATCGCGCAGACGGAGACATTGCCGCCCTCCTGCGTGGTCATCTGGAGCTTCTGCATGGGGCTGACGCCCTCATCGGGATAGAAAACGAGGATTTTCGTGCCCTCAACATCCTTGAAGCCTTCGAGAGCCGCCTTGCCCGTGTCGCCCGAGGTGGCGACAAGAATGACGGTTTCGCGCGTGCCGACGGTTTTCCTGACGGAGACTGTCATGAGCCTCGGGAGCATTTGAAGCGCCATATCTTTAAAAGCGCAGGTGGGGCCGCGCCAGAGCTCGAGTATCTCCTCGCCCGCCCTGAGTTCGTGTATGGGCGCTATATCCTCGGAGGAAAACTTGTTGTCGCCGTATGCGCCCTCGACGCAGTAGGCAAGCTCCTCGGGGGTGAAATCGGTAAGATACAGACCGAGTACGCGCTTTGCGCGCTCGACATATGACATATCGGCCATGGCGGCAATATCCTCAAGGCTCAGCTTCGGTATCTCGACGGGGACAAAGAGTCCGCCGTCCGCGGAGATGCCCTGCGCTATCGCCCAGGCGGAGGTGACGCCAACATTTTTATCTCTTGTACTTGTGTATCTCATAGAGACCATCCTTCGCGTTAGATTACATTTTATTATAGCATAACGCGCTTTGGTTGTAAAACCCTTTCAAAGAAGTGCGCGGCGTTTTCAAAAAATATTTTTTTGCATATCTCCTCGGGTATTCCGTGCTCCTCGAGATAGACGCAGATGCTCGGTATCTTCTCTATTCCGCGAAGCTCCGGCTTTATTCTGCAGCCGTCATAGTCCGAGCCTATGCTGATAACGTCCTCGGCGCCCAGCGAGAGCATATGCTCCGTATGGCGCAGGAGCTCCTCTCTGCCGCCGTTTCCGCCGAGGAAGCGGTCATAGAAATTGAGTCCTATCAGTCCGCCGCGCTCAATGATAATTTTTATCTGCTCGTCGGTCAGCGAGCGCACCTCGTTATGAACGGCGCGCGCGTCCGAATGGCTTGCGATAAAAGGCGCATCGCTGAATTCGCACAGGTCATAGAAGCTCCTGTCGCTCAAATGCGACACGTCGGTGACTATGCCCAACTTCTCCATTTTCGAGACAAGCTCCCTGCCCCAATCGGTAAGTCCGCCGCCCTCGTCGCAGCCGCCCGCGGCTCGGTTTTTGTGATTCCATGTGAGGGTTATGAGCCGCAGTCCGCGCTCATAGAGCTTTTCGAGGCGCTCGAGGCTGCCGACTCCGCGCGAGCTCTCCATGGCGAGCATAACGCCGCGCGAATGTCCGCGCACGTCCTCGGAAGAGAGTATCGGGAAAACGTCGCCTTTCTTTTTTAGCTCGTCAAAATAGAAATCACACGCCGAGTCGAAATACCCCTCGACGAGCGAATCGTCCATACTGTCGGGGACAAAGACAGCGAATACCTGATTCCAGCGCCCGAAGATGCTTCCGCGCTCAAAATCGATGTCGCGCTCGTTCTTTAAAAGGCTGTCTCCGTCGTCCATGCACTCAGTAAGAGTATCGCAGTGCAAATCAAAAAAATCCATAAAATCACCCATAAAATAATATTGCCGACCGAAGCGAATATTACTCAGAAGCTGCTGTCAAACGCATTTTCTATATATTCGCACGAAATCGGCTCATTTTTCTTGCCTACCGTGACCTCCGCCACATCAAAGCGCGGCTGGAGATCATAGCTGTTTTTCTGCATAAAAATCGAAGCGGTCTCGATTATCCTCTCCTGCTTTGCGTCTCCGACCGCCTCGCGCCCCGGAGCTATCGCGCCCAAGGAGCGGGTCTTGACCTCGGTGAACACCAAAAAGTCGTCCTTTTTTGCGATTATATCTATCTCGCCCAGACGACAGCGGTAGTTTGCGGTTATTATCTCATAGCCGTTCTCGCGCATGAAGCGCGCCGCGTATATCTCGCCCCAAAGACCGGGCTTTTCCTTTTCGCTGAGCATATTACCACCCCTCCGGCAGCTTTTTGAGAAATGTCTTTCTGTGCACGGGCGATATGCCGAACTCACGTATCTTTTCGTAGTGCAGCTTTGTGCCGTAGCCCTTGTGCTTTTTGAAGCAGTATTCGGGATACCGCTCATCGAGAGAAAGCATATATCTGTCCCTGCTGACCTTCGCCATTATCGAGGCTGCGGCTATCGATGCGCTCAAGGAGTCGCCTTTGATAATAGCCTTCGACGGCACCGGCAGACCCGGCAGGCGATTTCCGTCCACAAACGCCGCCTGCGGACGCTCGGGCAGAGCATCAAAGGCGCGGCGCATGGCAAGAAAAGTCGCGTTGAGGATATTTATCTCGTCTATCTCCTCGACGCTCGCGCTCGCGACGGCATAAACGGCGTGCTCCTTTATCTCGTCAAAGAGCAGGTCGCGCTTTTTCTCGCTGAGCTTTTTCGAGTCGTTCAAGCCCTCTATAACATAGTCCCCGGGCAGTATCACGGCGGCGGCAAAGACGGGACCCGCAAGAGGTCCGCGCCCCGCCTCGTCTATTCCGCAGACGCACATAAATCCGTGCTCCGCGGCGGTTCTTTCATAATAATAGCGGTCGATTTCTTCAGCCATTTCAGCCCTCCAAAAATTCTTCGCTTACAACATCGCGCAGCAGCGAGTCGAGATAATCGAGACTGAAAGACGGCGTTGTCGAGCGCACTCCGTGGCGCGACGCAAGCGCGTCGGTATAATCGGCAAGGTTATAAACTCGAACATTGGAAAATCCCGAGTCATAGTGAGTGACCGTGCCCGTGAACTTCGCCGCAGTCACCTCGGTCGTGTTCTTTTGATAGTCCTTGGTGACGGTTATGTGCATCATGCCGCCGAGCATTCTCGGGCCTCTGTCCTGCGCGGAAATAAAGTTGCCGAGCGAATAGATGACGAGCACCTTTCTGCCGTCTGCGGCGGTCACATATTCGACGGGCTGAATGACATGAGGATGCGTGCCTATAATTATATCCGCGCCCCAATCGGCGAGCTTTTGAGCCAATTCGCGCTGACGCTCCGTCGGCGTATGGGTATACTCCTCGCCCCAATGGATATTGACTACCGTCATGTCGCTTATCTCAGACGCCGCCTTGACGCGCTTCTCTATTCTGTCCTCATCCGCGCCGAGCATAAGTATCGTCTCGCTGCCCTCGGGCAGGCTCAAGCCGTTGGTGGGCTCCGTAAGTCCGACATAGGCGAACTTTATACCCTTGACGGTGTTAGTCGGAATTGTTTTGTAGTCCTCTTCGTCGAGATAAGCTCCGCAGAAAACAACATTTTTGCTCTTCCAGAACTTTATAGCGTTTCTCAGCCCGCTCTCACCCTTATCGAGCGAGTGGTTGTTGGCGAGGTTGAACACATCAAAGCCTATCTTCACCATCTCGTCACCGAGCTCCGTCGGAGAGTTGAAGCAGGGATAGGTGCTCGGAGCCTTCTCGGGATCGATTATAGTCTCCTGATTGATTATGCTTATATCGGCGCTTGCGACGGTGGAGGCGATATTTTTATAGGCATATGTAAAATCATAGCCGCCTGTTGTCGAGCGGGCGTGCGCCTGATTGTATATTACGCCGTGAATAAGATTGTCGCCCACAGCGAGAATGTTCACGCTGACAGGCTCGCGGGAATCCGCAGTTGCGCTCTCGGAGGTGTTTTCCGCCTCTCCGCCGGCGGGCACCGCCTTTTGGCAGGCGCAGAGCATGAGCAGCGCCGCAATAAGAGCTGTTACTCTGAGAATTGATTTCTTTTTCATGATATCCCTCTCTTTTTATATAATCAGTCGAGCGTTATTCTGCCCAATTTGCCCGCGCGGTACTCGTCGAGGAGCATGACCGCCGCGCGCTCCGTGTCCGGCTCGCCGCCGCTTATCAGCATACCGCGCTTTCTCGCAAGCATTTCAAGGCGTTCAAATTCCTCGCTCTCCGGCGAAAATTCCAATTTATACCGCTCCTTTATCCGCTCGGGATAGTTTTCGTTCATTATCGTTAAAAACCGCGCCGCGATAAGCTCGATGTCGAGTATGGTATCCTTGACCGAGCCGATAAACGCGAGGCGCAGACCCACGTCCGGGTCGTCGAACTTCGGCCAGAGCACGCCGGGCGTGTCGAGCAGCTCGATGCCGTTTCCTATGCCGAACCACTGATTTTGGCGCGTGACTCCGGGCTTGTCCGCAACCTTTGCCTTGTTCTTGCCCGCCATGCGGTTGATAAACGAGGACTTTCCCGTGTTGGGTATGCCCACTACCATCAGACGAAGCGGCTTGCCCGCCATGCCCTTTTGAGCGTTCGCCTCGATTTTATCGGCGAGCATACGGCGGACGGTCGGCGCAAAGGCATTTAAGCCCTTGCCCGAGCGGCAGTCAACGGCAATAGCCGTCACGCCCTGCTTGCCGAGCTCGGATATCCTGCGGTGCGTCGCGTTTTCGTCGGCGAGGTCGCACTTATTGAGAATGACCATGAGCGGCTTTTGTCCTATAAGCTCCGGCAGCTCGGGGTTGCGGCTGCTCACGGGCACACGCGCGTCAACTATCTCGACAACCGCATCAACGAGCGGCAGACTTTCTTTTATCTGTCTGCGCGTCCGAGCCATATGACCCGGAAACCACTGGACATAAAGATCTCCGTTTTCCAAAATTCTCCCTCCTTGGGACTGTGTGCGCCCGTGCTCCGTGCGCCGTATATAAATTGGCTCTACTAAATGAGTATATCAAAAAAACTTTATCTTTACAAGCAAAAAACGCAGCCGAAGCTGCGTCTTAACTGCATATTGCCGAGCGGGCAGGATTATTTGCCCTCGTCCGGATGGAAATTATAGTAAACATCCCACTGTCCGAACGGCATTATCCTACCGATGACCTTGCCCATGATGTACTTCTCGTCGATAAATCCGACAACTCTCATGCGGCTGTCCGTCGAGTCGTTTCTGTTGTCGCCCATAACAAAGAGCATACCCTCGGGCACGGTCGTGGGAAATTCTATATTGCCGCGGGAATATGTAGGCTCGAGCGTATATTTTTCGTCGAGCGCCTTGCCGTCAACATAGACTATACCCTTTTCGCTGTCTATATCCACCGTCTGGCCGCCGACCGCTATAACGCGCTTTATCAGCGTCTTATGCATGGCGTTGGGCTGGGCGACGATAACTATATCGCCGTAATCAAATGAGCGCTTGAGCGAGCTTATCGCCACGGTATCGCCGTTATTGAGCGTCGGATTCATGGACGCGCCCGACACGACGAGCACGCGGGTGACGAAGGTAAAGACAATAGCTATCACCGCAACCGCCGACACAATGACGGAGACGATATCATAGATATTGCTTATAAGCTTCGGATCCTTCGGCTTTTTCGCAACGGGAGCCTGCTCCGCAACATTCGTTTGAAGCTCATTGTCTGTATTCATTTGAAGCTCATTATTTTCCTGCATAACAGTCCGCCTTCAAATCTAAAGCCTTGCGGCTCAGTTTTTTATTATTCCTATCTTATTAAACGGGTAGAACCTGAAAATCACCTTGCCGAGAACCTTGTTCTCATTGATAAGGCCGATATCGGTGGAGCGCGAATCTATGGAGTCGTTTCTGTTGTCTCCGAGAACAAAGAGCTTGCCTTCGGGAACGGTAAGGGGAAATTCCATATCGTAGCTCAAATTTGTCGGCGTGCCAACATACGGCTCGTCGAGCTCCTGACCGTTGACGCTGACGGTGCCTTTGTAGAAATCTATGTCCACCGTATCTCCGCCGACTGCGATAACGCGCTTTATTATCGACTCGTCCATGCGCGTTGCGTGGGAGATTATCACAACATCCCCGCGCCCGTAGCCCGAAAGTTCGGGCAGGCACACGACCCTGTCGCCGCTGTTGAAGCTCGGAAGCATTGAGTTGCCGATAACCGCGGCAGGTCTCAACACGAGCGAGAACAACAGTATGAGGATAATGACCGCCGTTTCGAGCGTGGCAACCGCGTCATAGACGATTTTCCACTGCTTTCGGCAGCGCTCCGGTGTCTCCTCTGCTGCGTCCGTCTCCTGCGGGAGCGCGGCAGGATATTCAAATTTGAACCAATATTCCTCGACTCTGCGCATTGCCCTGCAAACCCCGTTTAAAGTGAAAAAAGGTGTAACAAATAAATGTTACACCCTCATTCGCACAATTATTTGACCTGGCTCTTAACTCTTGCGGCCTTACCGACTCTGTCTCTGAGGTAATAGAGCTTGCTTCTGCGAACCTTACCGCCTCTGATAAGCTCAACCTTAGCGACATTGGGTGAATGTACCGGGAAGACTCTCTCGACGCCGACGCCGTAGGAAACTCTGCGTACGGTGAAAGTCTCGGAAACGCCCGAGCCCTTGCGAGCAATAACCGTTCCCTCGAAAGCCTGAATTCTTTCTCTCTCGCCCTCGCGGATCTTAACGGAAACCTTTACGGTGTCGCCGATATTGATCTGGGGGATGTCGTCGCCTGTTTTAAGCGAGTCCTGTGCAATAACTTTGAGTGCGTCCATTTTATATTCCTCCGTTGATTTTCAGACGTTCGTAACAAATTAGATGAAAGAGGAGCGCCCGCTTTAATGTGGTGCGGTCATACCGCTTCGGCATTAAACCCCGTCATCGAAGTGTGACGGATAACAAATGCTTAGATATTTTAGCATAAAGTGCCCGACAATGCAAGTGTTTTTTGATTTTATTTTTCCGCGGGTAAATCGGCGCGTCTTTTGTGATTTCACCGCAAAAATTTATTTTTAGCTTAAAAATTCCAAAAAACTATTGACAAGGATTGTCGGATAGAGTAGAATAGCAGCCGAAATTTAATATTTCCTTATTAAGAGCGGCTGAGGGAACAGGCCCCGTGAAGCCCGGCAACCTGAAATTATTTAAGGTGCTAAATCCTGCGGTGCAGACCGAAAGATAAGGCCGGCGGCGGAAGAACTCCGCATCGCCCAGAAGTGCTTAGCGGTTTCGCCGAGCGCTTTTTTTATTGCCAGAAGGAGGACTAAACATGGCAAACTACTTTTTCACTTCCGAGTCCGTAACAGGCGGACATCCCGACAAAATCTGCGACCAGATCTCCGACGCGATTCTTGACGCCATACTCGCCGAGGACAAGAACGGCAGAGTCGCCTGCGAGTGCTGCTGCACTACCGGCGTTGTCATGATAATGGGCGAGATAACCACAAGCGCCAAAATCGACATTCCCTCGATAGCGCGTCAGGTTATCTGCGACATAGGCTACGACGGCCCCGAAAAGGGCTTCGACGGCAACACCTGCGCGATACTTACAACCATTGACAAGCAGTCGCCCGACATCGCTTTGGGCGTTGACAGACAGGGTGCCGGCGACCAGGGAATGATGTTCGGCTATGCCTGCCGCGAAACCCCGGAGCTCATGCCCATGCCCATATCGCTTGCGCATAAGCTTGCCGCTCAGCTGACCAAGGTTCGCGTTGACGGCACTCTCCCCTATCTCAGACCCGACGGAAAGACTCAGGTCACGGTCGAGTATTCCGAGGACGGCAAGCCGCAGAGAATCGAAGCGGTCGTCATATCGTCTCAGCACGCCGCATATATCGAGACCGAGACGCTCCGCCGCGATATCGAAAGAGCCGTTATCCGCGAGATAATCCCCGCCGATATGATGGACGAGAACACGAAGATATTCATCAACCCCACCGGACGCTTTGTTACCGGCGGCCCGCACGGCGACAGCGGCCTTACCGGCAGAAAGATAATCGTTGACACCTACGGCGGATATTCGCGCCACGGCGGCGGCGCATTCTCCGGCAAGGATCCGACAAAGGTTGACCGCTCCGCGGCATACGCCGCAAGATACATGGCGAAGAACATCGTCGCCGCAGGTCTTGCGGACAAGTGCGAGGTCGAGATAGCCTACGCCATTGGCGTTGACGAGCCCGTCTCCGTTTTTGTTGACAGCTTCGGCACGGGCGTTATCCCCGACTCCGAGATAGCGGCCGCGGCAAACACGGTCTTTGACCTTCGTCCCGCCGCTATAATAAAGGAGCTCGATCTTCTCCGCCCGATCTACCGTCAGATAGCCGCCCTCGGCCATGTCGGCAGAACCGATATAGACCTGCCCTGGGAGCACACCGACAAGGTTGACGCGCTCAAGAGAGCCGCAGGCGTAAAATAACATAATATATATGTATGCAAACCGCCGCAGGGAATTTCCTTGCGGCGGTTGAATTTTTCGGATTCTAAGCATTCTCCCGTCCGGAGGAGAGTGTAAAACTCGGCCTTTCCGGCAACCCCTCAGTCACTTCGTGACAGCTCCCCTGCAGGGGAGCCTGTGAAGACCGAAAAATATTTTTCTTTAAGAGGCATTTTCAAGCTCTCTGCTTTACTTCATAATCAATCTTTTCACAAACCTCGTGAAAAGATTGATTAATCTCATAATTCGAAAAGCGAAGCACCTTTATCCCCCGTTTTTCAAGTATCTCAGTACGCCTATCGTCATATTTCTTGCCGTCATCTTCATAATGCTGCGAACCGTCTATCTCAATCGCTATTTTTACGCTATTGCAATAAAAATCCACTATATAATTACCGATAACCTTCTGCCGCTGAAATTTTAGCGGATACAATCTCAAAAAGTCATACCACAAATGGTTTTCCTGCGGAGTTGAATTTTTTCTCAGTTCTTTTGCCCTTGAAATCAAGTCACCATTGTATTTTATCATTCGAATGTCTCCGTTTCATTGGCTCCCCTGCAGGGGAGCTGGCTCGGCGAAGCCGAGACTGAGGGGTTCGCCAGTTCAATTAAAAACTCTGTTTCACAGCTTCTCCGCAAGCTCTGCTATATCCCTGAGCTCGGCGCTGAGGTCCAAAAGATAGCGGCGGGTGTCCTCGTCACGCAGTAGGTATTCTCCGGCGCGGCGCACGGCTCTGTAAAATCGGCGGTCGATTCTATCGGGGGCAAAAAGCAGCGGGCACATCCCCGCGCGCGGATCGGGCACGGGCACTATCACCGTCCCGTTTTCGTTCTCGAGTGCAAGCGGGAACAGCGGGAATATCCTGCACGCGAGCGGTCTTTTGCGCCTGTCGCATTCGCCGCGGCAGACAAGCACAGACTCGCCGAAGTTGCCCTCTGATTTTTTTATTTCAAAATCCGCGCAGTCTTTAAGCAGCTCTTCTTCGCCCGGAAACAGACCCATTCCGTCATTTTCATCGCCCGAGCAGCAGCGTGCCGAGCAGAGCCTGCCGCAGTTAAACGGCTTTAGCGGGGTCACGGCTTCAAGCTCGTCGAGCGCCTTTTCAAGCCCGCTTTCAAAGTCCGGTTTCATGTTTCCACCTCTCCGAGCACCTCGCCTACCTTGCCGCAAATCAGCAAATCGGCGCGAGAATCCGCCGAAGTCGGGCTCATATTTATCACAACAAGATGCTTTCCGTCAAAGTAATTCACCAGCCCCGCCGCGGGGTAGACGACCATGCTCGTCCCCGCGATTATCAGCGTGTCGGCGGAGGCTATCGCGTTGACTGCGCCGCGCACGGTTCTGTCGTCGAGTGCCTCCTCGTAGAGCACAACGTCTGGCTTTATAATCCCGCCGCAGGAGCAATGCGGCACACCCTCGCTTTTTAGCATATAATCAACACCGTAGCGCTTTCCGCAGCGCGTGCAATAATTTCTGAGCACGCTTCCGTGCAGCTCGAACACGTTTTTGCTCCCCGCCGCCTGATGCAGACCGTCAATATTCTGAGTCACAACGGCCGAGAGTATACCTTTTTCCTCCAGCTCGGCGAGCTTCTTATGCGCGGCGTTCGGCTTCGCCGAAACGGCATAGGACAGAATCTTATCGCGGTAGAAGCGATAGAAGTCCTCCGTCTTGCGCTCAAAAAAAGTATGACTGAGCATCTGCTCGGGCGGATAGTCGTATTTTTGATTGTAAAGTCCGTCCACGCTGCGGAAATCCGGTATCCCGCTCTCCGTCGAAACACCCGCTCCGCCGAAAAATACGAGCGAGCGCGACTGCGATATTATCTGAGAAAGTTCGTTTTTCATATGTATCCCTCCGTTTCTCTCTGACATAATTATACCATTTTCCGCACAAAATCCAAATGTTTTTTACAGTCCGGGTCGAAAAAATCCGCAATGTTTTTATAGAGATTCAACAAACTTCCGCTTTCGCGTGACTTTTTTGCGATTTTCTATTTACAAACGCTTTTTATGCTGTTATCATAGGAACAACAACTTGTGAGGTCATTACTATGGAGCTTTCAGCAAAACTGACAGCAAAATATTTTCCTTACTTTAGCTTTACCTATTTTTACGGTAAGGCTTATTTGCGTTTGACCGCAGACAGGGAAATGACAGCACAGAGCCGCGCATAAGGCGCACGGAATTCGGCAATTCCCCCGCAGTTAAACGCTGCGGGGATTTTTTATTTTATAAACTTTTACCGGAGGGAAAAAACAATGGTAGTTATTCTTAGAGAAAATTTCAACGAAGATCAGCGCGACAATCTTGTCAATTGGCTCGAAAGCCTCGGTATCACCGTCCACAGCAGCTTGGGCGCGCATAACACCGTGCTCGGACTTGTCGGCGACACTTCGGGCATAGACATCGACCTTATAAAGGCTCTCGATATCGTCGAGGATGTCAAGCGCATTCAGGAGCCTTACAAGAACGCGAACAGAAAGTTCCACCCCGAGGACACTGTGGTTGTCATAGACAAAGAGCAGGATATTAAAATCGGCGGCGGCAACTTCCAGATAATCGCAGGACCCTGCTCGGTCGAGTCGGAGGAGCAGGTCTGCGGAATTGCGCAGGCCGTCAAGAAGTCCGGCGCCACGCTGCTCCGCGGCGGCGCGTTCAAGCCCCGCACCTCACCCTACGCCTTCCAGGGACTTCGCGCGGAGGGTCTAAAGCTCCTGCTCGAGGCTAAGAAGCTGACAGGTATGCCGATAGTCACCGAGATTATGGACTTATCCCAGCTGCCGCTGTTCGACGAGGTTGACGTAATTCAGGTCGGCGCGCGCAATATGCAGAACTTCGAGCTGTTAAAGCAGCTCGGTCACACGGACAAGCCCATTCTTCTCAAGCGCGGACTTGCAAACACCCTGCAGGAGCTGCTCATGAGCGCCGAATACATCATGGCGGGCGGCAACATGAATGTTATACTCTGCGAGCGCGGAATCAGGACCTTTGAGACCTACACCAGAAACACCCTCGACATTTCCGCCGTTCCCGCTGTCAAGACTCTCTCGCATCTGCCGATAATAGTAGACCCCAGCCACGCCACCGGTATCTCGAGACTTGTAAAGCCCATGGCCTTTGCAGCTACCGCCGCCGGCGCGGACGGACTTATCATAGAGGTTCACAACGACCCCGAGCACGCGCTCTGCGACGGTCCGCAGTCGCTGACCCCCGAGGCGTTCGAGGATGTGGTCAAGGGCGTCAACAGCATACGCCCGTTCGCATATAGAATGTAAGGTTGCCAACAGTCTGTCGAAAGGATATAATAATTATGAAAACAGCGGTTATAGGGCTCGGACTCATAGGCGGGTCAATGGCTAAGGCGTTCAAGGATAACACGGACAGCGAGGTTTTCGGCCTTGATATAAACGAGAGCGTTATGCTGAAGGCGAAGCTTGTCGGCGCTATAGACGAAGAGCTGACGGACGGCATTCTCGCGCAGTGCGACAGGATAATACTCGCGCTCTATCCCGAATCCACCGTAGAATTTCTTCGAAGCAAGGCGGATATAATCAAAAAGGGCGCGGTCGTTATAGACTGCTCGGGTGTAAAGCGGTATGTCTTTACACCTGCCCACGAGCTCGCAAAAGCTCACGGCTTTGAATTCATCGGCGGACACCCGATGGCGGGCGTGGAGAGATGGGGCTTTGACAGCTCGTTCGGTATGCTTTTCAACAACGCCTCGATGATTCTGACCCCGGACGGCGGGACGGATATCGCGCTGCTGCACGAGATAAAAAATATGTTTCTCTCGATAGGCTTCGGCAGCATAACCGTTGTCTCCCCCGAGCAGCATGACAGGATAATCGCCTACACCTCGCAGCTCGCGCACGTTGTAGCAAGCGCATATATAAAAAGTCCCACGGCTCTCGAGCACACGGGCATGAGCGCGGGCAGCTACAAGGACATGACGCGCGTAGCGTCGCTCAACTCCAAAATGTGGAGCGAGCTTTTTCTTGAAAACAGCGACAATCTTTTAAACGAAATAGACAATATTATAAATAATCTGAAGGAATACCGCGACGCGATAGCGGCAAACGACAGAGCCGAGCTTGAGCATTTGCTCGAGGACGGCACAAAGAGAAAGGCCGTCTGCGGATAAAACGGGAGGGAGCGCAATGCAGAGCGTAAAAGTCACGGCATCGACGCAATATGACATACTCATAGAGCGCGGAATATTGAAAAGAGCCGGAGAGCTTATAAAAGAATACACGGGCGCGCGCAGAGCGCTGCTGATAACCGACCGCACGGTGGACGGGCTGTATTCAAAGGCCGCGCTCGACTCGCTGAAAAGTGCGGGAATCGAGTGCGAAAAGTTCGTCTTTGAGGACGGTGAGGAACACAAGAGCCTAAAGACCGTCGGCGACATTCTCTCGTTTGCGGCAGGCTTAAATCTCACGCGAAGCGACATATTCATAGCCCTCGGCGGCGGAATAGTCGGCGACGTAACGGGCTTTGCGGCGAGCGTTTATCTTCGCGGGGTGCGATTCGTTCAGATACCCACCACTCTCTTGGCGGCGGTCGATTCCTCTGTGGGCGGCAAGACGGGTGTCAATCTCCCGGAGGGCAAAAACCTCGCCGGGGCATTTCACCAGCCGTCGCTCGTGCTCTGCGACCCCGACTGCTTTAATACACTGAGCGACGCCCTCTTTGCGGACGGCGCGGCGGAGAGCATAAAATACGGAATAATCGCGGACGAAAGTCTCTTTGAAATTTTCGAGTTCGGCGACATCAAGGACAATATAGAAAATATCGTGCGCCGCTGCGTAGAGATAAAAAGCGATATAGTTTCGCGCGATGAGTTCGACCTCGGAGAGCGTCAGAAGCTCAATCTCGGTCACACGCTCGGCCATGCTATAGAACGGTGCAGCGATTTTGCCGTCTCGCACGGCCATGCGGTGGCGATAGGCACGGTTCGCGCCTGCCTCGCGGCGCAGAAGCTCGGAGTCTGCAAAGAAGATATCTCCGAGCGCGTTAAAAAGACTCTGGAACGAAACGGATTGCCCGTCTCGACGGACATTTCGGTGCATGAGCTTGCAAGCGTCATGCAGCGCGACAAGAAGCGCAGCTCGGCGGGAATAAATCTTATTCTTCCGACGAAGATAGGCGAATGTATCTTATATAATACAGACCCGAACGAGCTCGAAAGCATATATTCTCTCTGACGGAGGACGCCATGGACATCTGGATAACACCGGGAAAACTGCGGGGCTCTCTTGAGGCTCCGCCCTCGAAGTCGCACGCACACAGGCTGATGACGGCAACCGCTCTTGCGGGGGGCAAAATTTCCGAATCGCTCTGCACCTCGGAGGACACTCGCGCGACTTTCCGCTGCCTTAACGAGCTGCATGACGGCGGCGTTCTCGACTGCGGCGAGAGCGGAACGACTCTGCGTTTCCTGCTCCCCGTTGCCGCGGCGCTCGGAATAAACGCAAGGTTCGTCGGGCGCGGCAGGCTGCCCGAGCGCCCCATGTCGGCGCTCACCGATGCGCTCAGAGAAAACGGCGCGGTAATTTCCGCCGACAGGCTGCCGACAGGAATATCGGGGCAGCTTCATTCGGGCGTGTTCAGAGTACCCGGAAACATCAGCTCGCAGTTCATATCGGGGCTGCTTTTCGCCCTGCCTCTGCTCGACGGAGAGAGCGAAATAATAATCGAGGGCAGACGCGAGTCGGTCGGATATATCGACATGACTTTAGATGTGCTCAGAGATTTTTCCGTCTCTATAGAAGAAACTTCAAGCGGATATAAAATAAAAGCTCCGCAGAAATATATCGAGCCCGATTCACCGCGCGTTCAGGGCGGCTGGTCAAACGCCGCGTTCTTCCTGTGCGCAGGCGCACTCGGCGGGGAAACGGAAATAACAGGTCTGTCACTTGACAGCCGACAGAGCGACCGCGCCTTAACGGATATTTTAAAGGCCTTCGGCGCCGATATAAAATGCGGCAGCTCGGTTTCGGTTTGCAAAAGCGAGCTTTTCGGCATTACCGTAGATATTTCGCAGTGCCCCGATCTTTTCCCGACTCTCGCCGTGACGGCCTGCGCGGCTCACGGCGACACGGTGTTTACTAACGCCGCGCGGCTTCGAATAAAAGAAAGCGACCGCATAGAGTCGGTCGAAAAAATGATAACTTCACTCGGCGGTTTCGCCGAAAGCACGCCCGATTCCCTGACCGTTCACGGCACGGGCACTCTTGCGGGAGGCGAGGTCAATTCCTTCAACGATCACCGCATTGTCATGGCGGCGGCAGTCGCGGCTTGCATATGCGAAAGCCCCGTTGTCATAAGAGACGCGCAGGCGGTGAATAAATCCTATCCCGATTTCTTCGAGGACTATAAAAAGCTGGGAGGTAAGGCGGATGTCATCTGAATACGGACAGAACATAAAGCTCACGGTGTTCGGCGAATCGCACGCGAGCGCGGTCGGCGTTGTCATTGAGGGACTGCCCGCAGGCGAAGCGATAGACGAGGAGCGGATAATGAATTTCATGCGCCGCAGAATGGGCGGCAAGGCCTGGAGCACTCCGCGCAAGGAGGAGGACAGACCCGAATTTCTCTGCGGTCTGCTCGGCGGCAAAACCACGGGCGCGGCGCTCTGCGCGATAATAAAAAACGGCAACATCCGTCCCTCGGACTATGAAAACATGAAGAACGTCCCCCGCCCGTCCCATGCGGACTACCCCGCGTTCGTCAAATACGGCGGCGCGAACGACCGAAGCGGCGGCGGGCAGTTTTCGGGCAGGCTGACCGCTCCCCTCTGCGTCGCGGGCGCGATAAGCGAACAGATACTCGCACGAAAGGGCATAAATGTCGCCGCTCACCTCTCTCGCGCGGCGGGGATCGACGACACGCCTTTTGACCCCTGCGACCCGGACAACGGAATTTTTGAAAAGCTGAAAGCAAAGCTCTTCCCTACCATAGACGACGCGGCGGGCGAAGAGATGATAAAGAAGATACTCGAGGCTAAGGAGTCACTCGACTCCGTGGGCGGAATAGTCGAGTGCGCCGTAACGGGACTCGGTGCGGGGTTCGGCGATCCGATATTCGGCTCGGCGGAGAGCCGCATATCGTCAATGATATTCGGCATTGGCGGCGTTCGCGGGATAGAGTTCGGCGCGGGATTTTCCGCTGCGGATATGACGGGAAGCGTTCACAACGACCCCTACTGCCTCATTGACAGCACCGTAAAAACGGTAACCAACAACCACGGCGGCATAATCGGCGGACTCACGAGCGGAATGCCGATAATCTTCAGGGCGGCATTCAAGCCCACGCCGTCTATCGGTCTGCCGCAGAGAAGCGTTGACCTCGACTCGCTCGAGGAAACGCGCCTTGAAATAAGGGGCAGGCACGACCCGTGCATCGCGGTTCGCGCAGTTCCCTGCGTTGAAGCGGCGGCGGCAGTGACCGTTTTAGACATGGTGCTCGGCAAATAAACTCAAACGGAGATGGCAAAAATGGAACTCGCTGACTACAGAAAAGAGCTTGACGAAACAGATGCACAGCTGCTCGAGCTTTTTAAAAAGAGAATGAGCACAGTAAAAAATATTGCGGAATACAAAAAGGAAAACAATCTCCCCGTGCTCCAGCAGGGCAGAGAGCGCGAAATTCTCGCCGCTGCGGCGGCAGGCGCGGGAGAAGAGCTTGAGGACTATGCCCGCACATTTTTCTCAACCCTCATGGATGTCAGCCGCTCTTATCAGGAGAGGCTGACCGCAAAGGGCGGCACTGTCTCCGACATCATAACCGAGGCGCTTCAAAACACTCCGCCGATTTTCCCAAAGCACGGCACCGTGGCCTGCCAAGGCGTTGAGGGCGCATACTCTCAGCTCGCCTGCGATAAGCTTTTCATCTCCCCGTCCGTCTCATATTTCAGGAATTTTGAGGGTGTGTTCGCCGCCGTAGAGCAGGGGCTCTGCGAATATGGTATTCTCCCTATCGAAAACAGCACCTACGGCACGGTAAACGAGGTCTATGACCTGATGAAAAACTACCGTTTCCACATAGTCAGAAGCATAAAGCTAAAGGTTGACCACTCACTGCTCGTGCTGCCGGGCACGGAGCTTTCGGATATAAAAGAGATTTTCTCGCATGAGCAGGCAATAGGCCAGTGCTCGGAGTTTCTCAAGGCGCACCCGGAAATAAAAGTCACGGTATGCGGCAACACCGCTGCCGCGGCGAAGCTGCTGCGCGAGAGCGGCAGGCACGACGCCGCGTCGATTTCATCGGCCAACTGCGCAAACCTCTACGGGCTCAAGAAGCTCGATACACGAGTGCAGAATACCGACGGCAACTTCACGCGCTTTATCTGCATCTCCAAAAAAGCCATGATTTTCCCCGGTGCGGACAGGATAAGCCTCATGCTTTCACTGCCGCACAGACCCGGCGCGCTATATTCGCTCATCTCGAAGTTCTCCGTCCTCGGGCTCAACCTCACAAAGCTTGAGAGCCGCCCGATAGCCGGCAGCGACTTTGAATTTATGTTCTATTTTGATATTGAAGCGTCCGTCTATTCCCCTGCCGTTCTCGCTCTGCTCGACGAGCTTTCAAGAGGCCCTGAGCAGTTCGTATTCCTCGGCAGCTACTCGGAGGTCTGAAATGAAGTGCGCACTCATAGGCGAAAAACTCGGTCACAGCTACTCGAAGCTCATTCACGAGGCCTTCGGTCTCTATTCGTATGAATTGGTGAGTCTGCCGAGAGACAGGGTCGGCGAGTTTATGGAAAACGGAGACTTTGACGCGTTCAACGTGACTATCCCTTATAAGCGCACGGTCATGCCCTACTGCTCATATATCAGCCCCGAGGCGCAGAAAATAGGCAGCGTCAACACAGTTATAAGAACGCAGGACGGACTGCACGGCTTTAACACCGACTATTTCGGCTTCAAGTCCATGGCTGCGCGCGCGGGCATTGATTTCGCGGGCAAAAAGGTTGTTGTTTTAGGCAGCGGCGGCACCTCGCTGACTGCAAAAGCCGTGGCGGCGGACTGCGGCGCGGACAGAATAACCGTCGTCTCCCGCTCGGGCGAATACAACTATGAAAATCTCGAAAAGCTCTCCGACTGCGAGGTTTTGATAAACACGACGCCCGTCGGAATGTATCCGAATAACGGCAGCTCGGCTGTAAAGCTCGACAGCTTTCCTCGGTGCGAGGCGGTGCTCGACGTGATATACAATCCCCTGCGCACCGAGCTTATCATGCAGGCGCTCGAGCGCGGGATAAGCTGCTCGGGCGGGCTGTATATGCTTGTGGCGCAGGCGGCACAGAGCGCGAAATATTTCTGCTCCGCCGAGATAGGCGAAAAAGAAATCGAGCGCGTTTTCCGTTCGCTCGCGCTCGATGTGCAGAATATTGTTCTCGTCGGTATGCCCGGCTGCGGCAAGACTACCGTGGCGGCGGCGCTCGAAGGGCTCACGGGTCGAAAGTCGGTCGACACGGATTCGCTCGTCGAAGAAGCGGCGGGAATGAGCGTGCCCGATATTTTCTCCGAATACGGCGAGGCGCATTTCAGAGAGCTCGAAGCTCAGGCGATACGCGGCATAGCAAAAGAAAAAGGGCTGATAATCGCAACGGGCGGCGGTGCGGTGCTGAACCCCGAAAATGTCCGCGCCCTCAAGGGCAACGGGCGCATATATTATCTGAAAAGAGCGCTCGAACTGCTCTCGCTCGACGGCAGACCGCTCTCAAAGAGCCGCGAGGCTCTCGAGCGGATGTTCGTGACCCGCGACCCGATATATTCAAATTGCGCGGATGCGGAGATCCGCAACGATTCTTCCCCCGAGTCGGCTGCAAGAAGAATAGCGGACGACATGGCGGCATCGGATATATAAAAAGGAGCACGCTCCCTACGGAATGTAAAATTTTCGGTCTTTAGTGAGAGTTCGCAAAGCAGTTAAACCGGCCTATGATTCACAGGTCGGTTTTATGTTATTGCATTGCCGCTGCGCAAAATCGCAGGTTGTACGGTAAACCGAGAGATATGCAGAAGTGCGAAATTATCAGCTTGGCAAATAGAAATTTGCGGGGGCAGTTTAAATTATGGCTCCCCTGCAGGGGAGCTGTCTCGGCGAAGCCGAGACTGAGGGGTTATAGCACGGATTCGCCGTTTTTCACGGCTGTTTAAATTTTCAATATCCCTTTGTAGGGTGCGGCGACTCGACGCACCGCTGCCGCCGTCGGCGGCACAGAGGGTAAGCCGCAAGCAGAAAGCGCATTACACAACACGGGCGAATATATAGATTTCCAGTGACGCTGACGCGTCAAAGAGCCGTCGAGTCGCCGACCCCTACAGAGTGAATAGTCACAAATTACCACATAAATCGCGGGCAGATAATATCCGCCCGCTACACGTTTCAATATACGTCAGCCGCTGTGTTTTTGCGGGTGAACAAAATTCGCCCTGCGGTGTATCACTTGCAATTGCTCTGCAAATTCCTATTTATCAATCTGTATACACAACAAAAGTCCCGGCAGATATCACTGTCGGGACTTTTCTGTTTTATGAATATTCCGTTAAAAGGCAGCGCGATTTTTTTCAGTTCATTCCGGCGCTTCCGACTGCATCGAAGAGCCGCTGTATCTCGCTGTTTAAGGCCGCGTTCTCGGGCGACGAAAGCTCCGGGTCGCGCGCCACGATCTCCTTTGCCGCCCGCTGCGTCTCCTCGAGCGTGCCTCTGTCCTTCAGCATATCGGCAATTTTCATCTCCGGCAGACCGTGCTGACGCGAGCCGAAAAATTCGCCCGGACCGCGCAGCTTGAGATCCTCGTCCGCGATTTTGAAGCCGTCCGTTGTAGTCTCCATGACCTTCATTCGCCTTTGCGCCGTGTCGTTTTGCGCGTCGGTGATAAGAATGCAGGTGGATTTATATTGCCCTCGCCCGATGCGCCCTCTGAGCTGATGCAGCTGAGAGAGCCCAAACCGCTCGGCGTTTTCTATAACCATTATCACGGCGTTGGGCACGTCGACTCCTACCTCGATGACCGTTGTCGAGACGAGCAGCTGCGTTTCGCCCTCGGAGAACGATTGCATAACCGCTTTTTTGTCCGCACTTTTCATCTTGCCGTGCATAAGCCCGACAGTATAGCCGCGAAAAGCTCCGTGCTGAAGCTCGTCTGCATATTTTACGGCGGAGGCGAGCTCCGTATCGTCCCCGTCGCCGTCAACGAGCGGGCAGATTATATAGCCCTGCCGCCCCGCGTCGAGATGCTTCTTGACATAGTTGTATGCTCTTTGCCGAAGCTCGGAGGTCACGGCGTATGTCTCGATTTTCTGCCTGCCGGGCGGCAGCTCATCGAGCACGGAAATGTCCAATTCGCCGTAGATTATCAGCGCAAGCGTGCGCGGAATAGGCGTTGCCGACATGACGTAGAGATGCGGATTTTTGCCCTTTTCGCCCAGCGCGTTTCTCTGCTCAACGCCGAAGCGGTGCTGCTCGTCGGTTATGACGAGCGCGAGAGATTTAAATTCAACGTCCGACTGGATTATGGCGTGAGTGCCTATGAGCAAATCTATATCGCCCGCCCTGAGAGCCTCTTTTTTTCTCCTTTTTTGAGCGGCGGTGTCCGAGCCGGTTAGCAGCTCGACTTTTATCCCGCAGCCCTCAAACAGCTTTAAAAAAGTCTTGTAGTGCTGCTCGGCGAGCACCTCGGTGGGCGCCATGAGCGCCGACTGCATTGAATTTTTTGCCGCCGAATAGACAAGCGCTGCGGCGACTGCAGTCTTGCCCGAGCCGACATCACCTTGGAGCAGGCGGTTCATCTGCCTGCCGCTCATCATGTCGCGCATGGCCTCCTTGACCGCTCTGCGCTGTGCGCCGGTCGGAGAGAATGGGAGAAGCGAGAAATATTCGTCGCTAAAATCTCTCTCTATAACCGCGCCCGCATTTTTCTGCGTCTGCGAGCGCATTTTTTCGAGCCCTAACTGCAATATCAGCAGCTCTTCAAATATGAGTCTGCGCCGCGCCTCCTCGAGATAGTCGGGGTTCTGCGGAAAATGTATGTTCCAAAGCGCGTCCGGCAGCTTCATCAGGCAGTATTTTTCGCGCAGCCAAAGCGGTATGGGGTCAACAAGCTCATCTTTGCACTGAGTCAGCGCCGTTTTCACGAGCTTTTCTATCATCTTTGAGTTTAAGCCGTGTGTCTGCGGGTATATCGGCCTTATCCTGTCTGCGCCCTCGGCGGGCTCTATCTCAGGTGAGCTCATCTCCTTGCGGTAGAGATTGCCGCCGACCCTGCCGAAGAACAGAAATTCGTCGCCCGCGGTGAGCTTTTCCGCCGCAAAGCGGCTGTTGAAAATGGTTATGCCCATTATGCCGCTGCCGTCGGTGATTTCCGTCTTGTAAAGCGTCAGACCTTTACGGATAAGATTTTTGCGCACGGGTGAGCCGACAATGCCCTTTATGCAGCAAAGCTCACCTATCTGCGCCTCGTTTATGCTTTTAATTTGACTCCAATCCTCGTATATTCTCGGATAGAGACGCACAAGGGCGTTGACATCAGAGACGCCAAGCCGCGACAGCATCGCGGCGCGCCTCTCGCCAACGCCCTTTAAGTATTTTATATCAGTATCGAGCTTCATCTTATTCGACCGAAATTATGAAATAGTAGACGGGCTGACCGCCGTTTATGACGGAGACTTCGATATCCGAGCCGAACTTTGCGGTCAGCAGGGAGGCGAGCTCCTCCGCGTCCTCCTCGGAAGCGCCGTTACCGTAGATGAGCGTGACAAGCGAAGAGCTTCCGCGCTTGAACAGGTGCTTTGTGACCTTGAAAGCCGCCTGAATGATGTTCGACTCTATAGTGGTTATCTTGCCGTTTTCCATGCCGAGTATCTGACCCTCTCTGACGGCCTGCCCGTCAATCGAGCTGTCACGCGCGGCGAAGGTGACAAGACCGGTAGAAACCTTTTCTGCTGCCTTCATCATCGTCAGATGATTCTCCTCCGCAGAGAGCGAGTCGTCAACATTGAGCAGAGCGGCAATGCCCTGCGGAATGGTCTTTGTGTGCAGTACGCGCACATCGCGGTCGGTCAGGGGATCGACCTGCTCCGCCGCCATAATGATATTCTTGTTGTTGGGGAGGATAAAGACGTGCTCTGCGGGGGTGGAGAGCACCGCCTTGAGCAGATCGTCGGTACTCGGGTTCATCGTCTGCCCGCCGCTGACAATCTGATCCGCGCCGAGCTCGGAGAACAGCTCACACAGACCTTCGCCGGACGCCACTGCGACATAGCCGAACGGCTTTGTCGGCTCGACTATCTTCATCGGCTCGGGCTGATTTTTCGGAGCGGCGCCCCATGCGGCGTTCTGATGCTCCTGATGCATATTCTCAACCTTGATATTGGTCAGCTGACCGAACTCAATGCCCTTTTGGATAGCCTTTCCGGGTGCGTTCGTGTGAACATGAACGGTTATATCCCTGCCGTCGTCCGTGACGGAGACACACTCGCCGATAGCTTCGAGATAGGCGCGCAGCTCGCGGATATCCCTGTCGTTATCGCGGCGGGAGATGAACTCCGCGCAGTAGGTGTAGCGGTTGTCCACGGGATGATCGTCCGCCTTTTCCTCGCTCTTTGCCTCTTCCGCTTCCTCGGCGTCGAGATTGACCTCCTTGCCGTGGAACACGTCGGACATGGCGGTGAAAATGCAGACAAGTCCGCTGCCGCCCGCGTCAACAACGCCCGCCTTTTTGAGCACGGGGAGGATGTTCGGCGTGTCGGCAAGGGCGGCCTTTGCGCCCTCAAGACCGATATCGAATACTTTTACTGCGTCTGTCTCGCCGTCGTTTACCGCTTTTCTCGCGTACTCGGACGCCGTGCGGATAACCGTGAGAATGGTGCCCTCGGTGGGCTTCATGACCGCTTTGTAGGCCGAGGAGCTGCCGTGCTCGAGTGCGGAGGCCATCGCTGCACCGTCAGCCTCTTCGAGCCCTTTGAGTCCCTTGGAAAATCCGCGGAAAATGAGCGAAAGTATAACGCCGGAGTTGCCTCTCGCTCCGCGCAGCAGACCTGAAGCCACGCAGCTTGCAACAGCCGAAACGTTCTCGCTGTCGTCCTTGACTCTGACCTCGCGTGCGGCGTTGGTTATTGTCATGGACATATTTGTGCCGGTGTCGCCGTCAGGCACGGGAAAGACGTTGAGCGCGTCTATCTCCTGGCGGTGAGAAGTGATTAATTGCGCCGCGTAGATAACTGCGTTGCGCAGAAGTGCTCCTGTGATTGTCATTAATTTTCCTCCCCCAAAAGCATTGCCGCTGTGCGGTCGATGCAAATCGGTTTTATTCGCTCTTCATTCCGTCAACATAGACATTGACGGCGTGGACTTCAAGCCCCGTAGCCTCTTCAACGGTGTATCTGACCTTGTTGACGATGCTCTGGCATATGGCGGATATGTTGACCCCGTAGGATACTATAATGTGCAGGTCAACAATAAGACCCTCTCCGTCCTTTCGTACATTGATGCCCTGGTCGGCGAAGTGACTGTTCTTTTTAAAGACGGAACGCAGACCCTGGCGCACGTTGCTGTTGGCCATGCCGGCAACTCCGAAGCAAGAGGATGCGGCGTTGCCGATAAGGGATGCAAAATAGGGCTGGGATATCTCGATAACGCCGAGATGATTTTCAAGTCTTATCAAGGAAAGTCCTCCTTTCAAAAATAAGAAGTAAGACTGTCTATCCATTTGATTATTATACTATAAAACCTTATACTAAATCAAGCTCTTTGAGAAATCTTGCGAGCGCATCCTGCCACGGGGGCAGACGGTCGAAGCCCGCGTAGTCGAGGCATTTCTTTGAAAGCCGCGAATTTTTCGGGCGCTTGGCCTTTGCGGGGTACTGCTCGGTGGTGCATGGGACTATCTCGGCAGTCTTTCCCGCCTGACGCATTATCTCTTTTGCGAACTGAGCCCAGGTGCAGAAGCCCTCGTTTGAGGCGTGGTATGTGCCGTATTTCTCGGTCTTTATCATGTCGCAGATGAGCCTTGCGAGGTCGGGCGTGTAGGTGGGCGAGCCCGTCTGGTCGTCAACGACCGTCAGACTGTCGTGCGAGTCGGCAAGGCGCAGCATTGTCTTTACGAAGTTTCCGCCGTTTATTCCGAACACCCACGAGGTGCGTATGATAAAGTGCTTTTTGCATTTCTCCGCCTCTTTTTCGCCGCCGAGCTTAGTTATCCCGTAGATATTCTGCGGATTTTTCGGAGCGTCGGTTTCGAGCGGCTGAGTGCCGCTGCCGCCGAAAACATAGTCGGAGCTGATATAGACGAGCTTCGCGCCGATTTTTTCGCAGGCGAGGGCAATGTTTCGCGTGCCGTCAACATTGACCTTGCGGCAGGCGTCGCGGTCGTCCTCGGCCTTGTCCACAGCGGTATAGGCGGCGCAGTGGACGACTGCGTCGGGGCGAAGAGAGGTAATATATTCCTCCGTTGCCTTTTCGTCCGTTATGTCGAACTCTTCCCTGTCTGCGCCCACGGGCTCATCCCCGAGGGCGTTCAGGCGCTTTATAACATCGTAGCCGAGCTGTCCGTTTGCGCCCGTGACGAGTACCTTCATTGAAAAACCATCCTTTTTATCAGTTCTTGAGGCTCTGGAGCGGAGCGGGTATGCGCCCGCCGCGCGAAATCATTTTTGCGGGGGAAGCGGTGTTAAGCGGCATTATCGGACCCGAGCCGAGCAGTCCGCCGAAGTTCAGCTCCTCGCCGGCGCTCTTGCCTATGGCGGGAATGAGTCTTACTGCCGTCGTCTTGGAGTTTACCATGCCTATCGCCGCCTCGTCCGCGATAACGGCAGAGAGCACATCGGCCGTTGTGTCACCGGGTACGACTATCATATCGAGGCCGACGGAGCAGACCGCCGTCATCGCTTCAAGCTTCTCTATTTTCAGTGTGCCCGCGCGTGCGGCGTCTATCATTCCCGCGTCCTCCGTGACGGGGATAAAAGCGCCGGAAAGACCGCCGACGTGCGAGGATGCCATGGTGCCGCCCTTTTTAACGGCGTCGTTGAGCAGAGCCAGAGCTGCGGTCGTGCCGTGGGCGCCGCACTGCTCGAGCCCTATTTCCTCGAGTATGTGCGCCACGGAATCGCCGACTGCGGGCGTGGGCGCGAGGGAGAGATCGACTATGCCGAACGGCACGTCGAGCCTGCGCGAGGCTTCGCTCGCAATGAGCTGGCCGAGGCGGGTTATCTTGAACGCGGTTTTCTTTATCGTGTCAGCAACGTCGGTGAGGTTGCCGTCAGGAATCTTCTTGAGTGCGCAGCGGACAACGCCGGGACCCGATACGCCGACATTTATCACGCTCTCCGGTTCACCGGGGCCGTGGAATGCGCCCGCCATGAACGGGTTATCCTCGGGGGCGTTGCAGAATACGACGAGCTTCGCCGCGCCGATGCAGTTGTTGTCGGCGGTGAGCTCGGCTGTTTTTCTGATGATTTTGCCCATGAGCGCCACAGCGTCCATGTTTATGCCGGCCTTTGTCGAGCCGATATTGACGCTCGAGCAGACGTGCTCTGTGCGCGCGAGGGCTTCGGGTATGCTTTTGATAAGCGCCTCGTCGCCGGGGGCGAAGCCCTTTTGAACGAGTGCGGAGTAGCCTCCGATGAAGTTGACTCCGACGGCCTGCGCCGCCTTTTCGAGCGTGAGCGCATATTTTACGGGGTCGCCGCCGGACGCAGCTGCAAGCATGGCGATAGGGGTGACGGCGATGCGCTTGTTGATTATCGGCACGCCGTATTCCTTTTCGATCTCGCAGCCGACGCTGACAAGCTTTTCCGCCTTGCGCGCTATCTTGTCGTAGACTCTGCGGCAGGAGTCGTCGATATCCTGCGAGCAGCAGTCGAGCAGGGATATGCCCATGGTGATTGTGCGTATATCTAAGTTTTCATCCTCGATCATGTGTATCGTTTCGAGAATGTCTCTGGTGTTTATCATAGTGAAAGCTTCCTCTCAGAAAGTGCGTGGTTATACATGATACATCGAGTCGAAAACGGCCTCGTGCATAACATGGATATCGAGCCCGCGGTCTTGACCGAGGCGGCTCATTATATCGGAGAATTCGGACAGCGGCACGGAGCACTTCCCCGTGTCAACGAGCATTATCATGCAGAAAAGATCCTGCAAAACGCTCTGCGTCACTTCGGTTATATTCACGTTGAGCTCCGAGCATTTTCCGGATACCTCGGCGAGAATACCGATTATGTCCTTGCCCGTAACAGTCATTACAGCTCTCATTTTATTCGTCCTTTCCTGTGCGTTTTTCGAAATAGTATGTATACATTCAGTATCAAGATATTCTATCATATTTTATGTGTATCCTCAATAGCGGTTGAACAATTTGAATTTTTTTGTATTTAATACTGTTACTTAGTGAAAAAATATGTTATGATATTGTATACTTTAACCGTCATTACCGTGGAGGAAAAGCGATGCCGCAGAGAATAATCGACACTCATGTTCATACAGACAACTCACCGGACGGTCATCATTCGGCAATGTATATGTGCGAACGCGCCGAAATGGCGGGGCTTCGGGCGATAGCTTTTACCGACCATGTCGAGGCGGACGCTTACAGACGGGATCACTATGACCGTGTGGCGCTCCAGTCGTTTATAGACGTCACAAAGGCGCGCTCGGCATTTTGCGGCAAGCTGCTCGTGTGCGCGGGAGTTGAGCTCGGTCAGCCGATGTACGACGTAAAAACCGCCGAGGAAATACTTTCAAACCTGCCCTATGATATGGTCATAGGCTCGGTGCACAATTTTAAGGACGAGCAGGATTTTATGTATCTTGATTATTCTCAATGGGATATAACCGACCTGCTCAACAGATATTTTGATGAGCTGATAAAGCTTTCGCGCTGGGCGAAGTTCGACACCTTGGCGCATATGACCTATCCGCTCAGATATATCGTCGGCGAGCACGGCATAGAGGTTGATATGTCAAAGTTTTCCGATAAAGTCGATGAGATTCTGACTCTGCTCGTCGAAAACGAAAAGGCTCTCGAAATAAACACCTCGGGACTAAGACAGAAGCTCGGCGCGACTATGCCCGAGGAGACTGTTGTCAGACACTTTAAGCAGCTCGGCGGCGAATTTGTGACCGTCGGCTCGGACGCCCACTATGCAAAGGATATCGGCGCGGGGATAGATGTCGCCATAGGGATAGCGCAGCGCAGCGGCTTTGACTGCGTGACGCTGTTCCAGAACCGTATGCCCGTTCAGATTCCGATAGAGTGAAAAGAGAGGTGCAGTCATGATAGAACTCAGGGCAAACGCAAAAATTAATCTCTTTCTTGATATTTTGGCAAAGCTGCCGAACGGTTACCACTCGCTGTTTATGGTCATGCAGTCGGTCTCGCTTGCGGATATCGTGACGGTGAGCGAGAACGGCGAGGGCATTATCCGCCTGACCTGCTCAGAGCCCGCTTTGCCTACGGACAGCAAGAACATAGCCTACCGCGCGGCGCAGGCCTTCCTCGAGGAGGCGGGGCTCGTCGGCAGGGGCGTTGACATACATATTGAAAAGCATATCCCGTTTGAAGCGGGGCTTGCCGGCGGGAGCGCGGACGGCGCGGGAGTTATCGTCGGACTGGACAGGCTCTTTAAAACCGATATGGAAACGCAGAAGCTCTGCGATATCGGGCTTAAAATCGGCAGCGACGTGCCGTTTTGCATCTCGGGCGGCACCATGCTCTCCCAGCACACGGGCGGCATACTCTCCTGTCTTCCGCCGCTTAAAAGCTGTTTTGTCGTGCTCGCAAAGCCCGCAACGGGCGTCTCGACTGCGCGCGCCTACGGGGATTTCGATTCCGCGAACTATATATATCATCCGAACAAGGTCGGTATGCTCGACGCCGCCGCAAACGGCGATTTCGAGGGCATATGCCGTCACGCGGGCAACGTCTTTGAGCAGACAATAGAGGTGCCGGAGCGCGTGAGAATAAAGAGCATTATGCGCCGCTGCGGCAGCTCGCTTGCGCAGATGAGCGGAAGCGGCCCCACCGTTTTCGCCCTGTTCGAGTCGGAGAGCGACGCCGAAAAATGCCGCGACGAGCTCGAAAACAGCGGACTCGTCAAGAGCGTCCACCTGTGCAAAACCGCCGAGAGAGGCGTTGAACCGGTGAATGAGGTGTAAAGTGAAACGGCTTTACATTTGGTTTGAATAAAGGGTCAAGGCGGCGAACGGACTTATCTGTTCACCGCCTTACCTTTTAAAATAAAAACAAAAACCGTTTGAGAGTGAAGTAAAATTACTTTCAAACGGTTGAGCTTATATGTTGAACACAAAATTGCAGAGACTTTTTCAGTGCCGTTGAGCTTATACTTGTAGTCTTCCGTGCCGCGTGTGAAGTCTATATATTTTATATCGCCGTCGCCCGCAAATCTTGTTACAAGGTCGTAGCAAGCGAGAAAACCGGGAGAAAACTCCCTGAATTTCTCCGAAAAGCTGTTCTGCAGCACATAATATGTGTCTTTGCTTTTGAGCCCGCAAAGATATCCCGCGATTTCGCCGTTTATCCTGATGAGAAGCAGCCATGACGAGTCGAGCGTCTTGAGCGCATTGAACACGCAGTTATGTTTTATCTCGTTGTTTTTGTGCGCGGCGGCCCATATGAATTTCTTTATGCTGAACTTTCCGTCGAGGCCGTTCTTTTTTATGAAGCGGTCGTTGTGTATGTCATGCATGACCTTTTCAGAGGCTTTGTCGGGCACGGTGTCGCACAGCGTTATTTCATATTCAAAGCCGCTTTTCGCCAGCCTGTTGTAGGCGGTTCTGATGTTCTGCCGCGTGTTCTTGGAGAGAGATTTGTAATATTCGTCGGCGTCGGCGGGGTTTTTGACGAATACGGCGGTCTCGCCGTCTCTGTTGAGAAGCTCGAAACGGGCGGAAATATATTTCGCGAGCGAAGAGCTTTCGGGAACGTTGTTGAATCTCAGCTCCAATTCGCCGTAGTTGTCGTGAATAAATCCGAAAATCTCGTCTGCCGCCTCGTCGCTCCAGCCGTCATAGATAAAATTGAGATAGTCGGAGTAGGACTTCTCGCCGAGGATGCAGATTCCGCTCGTCATCGAATAGAAGCGAAGATTAACAGACCTTGACTGCACGACGAGAGGCGCTATCATGTCGATTTTTCCGTCGTCGTTAAAATGGCATATGAACACGGGCTTCCAAAATATCGACCTGAGAAGCTTCTCTTTAATGTCCTTGAGAAGCAGCAGAGACCAATCGTAGCTTTGAAACGAAGTCATTTCGGAGCCCGCTTCAAGTCTTTTCCAATCGGATTCTATTTTTGAAAGCTCGCCGATAAAAAATTCCTTTATCATTCTTATTGTCCTCACAGATACGTTTTATAATCATTTTTAATTCTAAAATATAAGAGGCTCATTGTCAAGAGCGGCATAGCAAAATGCAGAGAGCTCACAATATCAACTGTGAGCTCTCTGCATTTTTGGAGAATAACAATGAAAAAACCGGAAAAGTTTGTAGTTGTCTTGTTTATGTACCCTGAGCGCCTACCATTTCATAGTGCTGCTGGGCGTCCTGAGGGATCATGCGGTAAATTTTGCCGTTGTCGTCAACGTCGACCATGCTTATCTGTATATCCGGCACAAGGGTGTGCAGGGCGGAGACGAAGTGCGAGCTTCTCTCTTTGGGGAAGCCGGTGACGATATCAACGGCGCCCTTCTTTTTGGCGATGACCGCGGCGAGAATAGCGGGGCTGTCATTAAAATATACGCTCATTTGCGCGTTTTCGCTCCTCGCACATTCATAAAGCTCTTCAAGAACTGCGGGATCGGGGCTTACGCCGTCCCTCTCATGGAATACACTGAGAACCTCGAGTGGAACTCCGTACTGCTTGGCTATGACGGAGCCGGAGCGGATGAGCTGTTCGCATTTGCTCTGCGGAGTTACACAGACAAGAACACAGTTTTTGCTTTTCATCTTGCTGATGTCCTTTCGTAGTTGGTAGCCGTTTGGCTTTCCTTCCCTCTCGCTACGGCTATATAATACCATCGGATTGTGTACTGAATAGTAAAAATTCATTAAATCAAAGTAAAGAAAATTTGTACGAACCGTGAATAAGCGGGCTTGCGATATTTTTTTAAATATTGTATTATAAAGACGGAAGAAAAGCGGGCACGAAAATCATATGCTCCGTGCCGCTCGGAAAATGACAAAAAAGAGGGAACGAAATAAGAACAAAATAAAATGTAATATAAAGCGGATTGCTTTGTCTGTACGGGAGGTGCGATATGTACACTTTTGACGAAAAATTCAAAAAGGGCGCGGCGCGCGCGTTCAGGGCGCAGAACGGGATGACCGCATTTTTAGGCGGACTCAATAAGCTCCTGCCCGAGCCGCCGGCATTCGGAGAATGCAAAACAAAAGAGGAGAAGCCGACGGTTGCACGCATTGCGGACACCGCCGGAGATCGCTGGTATCTCGGCTTTTCGGAGCAGAGCATAGTGCCGCGCGATGTCGGCGAAAAGGCATATTATATCGGCGGAAACCTGTCGCTGCCGCCGCGAAGGGTGCGCGGAGTGCTCGATGATATCAAGGTGCGGGTCATAGCGCTCAGCGACGGCAAGGGGAAGGCTGCGGAGATTTTCTGCGTCGTTGACTGCATAGGGCTTACGAATACCACGGTGCGGCGCATCCGCAGGGAGCTCGATTCATTCAGCCGAACCGATAACGTGGGGTATATAAATGTTTTCTCCACCCACGCGCACAGCTCGATAGACACCATGGGCATATGGAGCGTGACGGGGAAGAAATTTTTCAAAAACATATCGAAGCTGATTTCTCGCGGGCAGCCCGAGCCGAGCGTTGACGGAGAAATTATCGACCGCATAATCAGAAAAACCAAAAAGGCGGTTGCCGAGGCAGTCGGAAATATGGAGCCGGGGCGGCTCTATGCGGCGCAGATAGGCACGAACAGCATTGAAAAGCTCGAAAAATATTCGGAGGAGAAGCCCTATGACGATATGACTCTCGACGAGTACGGAATGAGAGACTTTCTCTTTGCCAAGCGGCCGCCGCGCGAATATTCGCCGCGCCTCAACCGCCTGCGCTTCGTGCCCGATAACAAAGCCTCCCGCCCGACCGTTCTGGCGAACTTCGGCGCGCACCCGTATGCGAACGGCTTGAAGATAAAGAGCAACAAGGGTAATATGCTCTCCGCCGATTTTCCGTTCTATATGGAGCGCACGGTAAACGAAGCGGGCGAAAACTTCATTTTCTGCAACGCCGCAGTCAACGGAATATACCCGAGAAGAGCTGCGGGCGGAGTTGAAGAAGAGAACTTTACGCGCCAGACTGAGGCTCTCGGACGCGACCTTGGAAAGCTTGTATTAGCCATGACAAAGGAGCGCGACGAGATAGAGAAGAGTCCTCTGCTCTCGCCCGAAAACAGCGGCGAAGCGTATAAAGACGCAGTTGAGAGGATAGGCAGAGGTTCGGCAAAGGAGCGCGAGCTCGAGCCTAAGCTCACCTCGGTGCATAAGAAGATTGCGCTCAGAGTCGATAATCCGCTCGAAAAAATGATAGGCAAGCTCGGCTTCGCGTGCTTCGATATGACCAGACCCGAAAAAGGGGTATATGAGCTTGAAACGGAGACGGGATATCTCGAGCTCGGCGGAGATTTCAAAGTAGTGCTCGTGCCCGGAGAGATAACGCCCGGACTTGTCAGCGGCACCGGCGATATGCTCGCGGAAAACAGTATAACGGGCGAGGCAAGCGATTTTAAGAGCATCTGCGATATTGTCGGCGGAGACACTGCGGTGTTCGGCCTTGCAAACGACGCACTCGGCTATATTATCCCCGATAACGACTACTGTATGTTCTTCGCGGGCTACGGAAAGCTTGCGGAAAAGCTGTTCTTCAAGGACTACGCCCACTATCAGGAGATGTTCTCCATCGGCGCACACACCGCGTCATCCTTCTCGGCAGGTGTCGAGGGTATGATGAAAAGCTTCAGAGAGCTGTCGGAAAAATAAAAATTCCCGGCAGCAATGCAGCAACATAAAAACCGACCTATGAACCTCATAGGTCGGTTTAACTGTATTATGAGCAGAAGCTCTGCGCCGAATATGCAACCTCTTTTCGGACTGTCGTAGTCGGATGCAGAAGGCGGTTTCTTTGCCCCAAAGCTGTACAAAGGTACTGCGAGCGGGCAAAAAAGCGACTTTCTGCGCCGAATATGGCAGTCCTTATTTGGGAAGATTTGAGAACATCTTTACATTGTCAAATGTGTATGTATACTTGCCGTCCTCAATGCCGTGGATTATCTCGCAGACCTTGTCGTTATAGGGGGTGGGCACGCCGTACTTTCTGCCGTAGGCGCAGACAACGCCGTTTATCGCGTCGACCTCGCACTTCTTGCCCTTTTCAAGGTCCTGGAGCATACTCGCCTTTAAGAGCCTGTGCTTCTTGATGCAAATCGGGATGAGCGCAAAGGATATCTTTTTCTTTATGCCGTTGCCCTTGTAGTCGAGAAGCTTCACTATATCCTTGCCCTGAACAGGCTCTATTTTTATGCCCGCAGCCGCGGCGACATCGATGCACTCCTTTATGAGATTCTGGCAGCAGACACGCGAGGTCTTGTTCTCCGCGGCATCGCCGAAGGTGCCGCCGATAACGGCAGACATACCGCTGAACGCGGCGTTGATGAGCAGCTTCGACCAGCGCACGCCCATGAAATTATCTTCGACCTCAACGGGACACATCTTCTCAAGCAGCGTCTTCACCTGCATGAGCTTTTCGTCCTTTTGACCGTTCATTCTGCCGAGACCGAAGCTCATGCTGTCGGGCTCGCTCGTGAGCTCCGACACACCCTTGCCGTGGAGCGTTGCACCCCATGCGACGGTGCAGCCCATAGTCCTGTCCTCCCCGACGACCTCGGAGACAGAAAGCTCGGGCAGTCCGTTTTGAAGCGTGCAGACGATGCAGTCGTCGGTCATATTCTTCTGAAGCTTCTTTAAAACATTGACATTGTCGAGCTGCTTTGTCAGCAGGATTATCAGCTCGTATTTTTCGGTCATCTCGTCGGGAGTCAGCGCGTGGACGGGCACGGTCATATTGACGGTGCCGATTATCTTTGCGCCGTCTCTGTTGAGCGCCTCGACGTGCTCGCGGTTGCGCGTGATAAGATCGACATCCACGCCCGCCTTTGCGAGATATGCGCCGAGCACGGTGCCGAGCGACCCCGCGCCGTAAATTGCGGTTTTCATAAAAATCCCCTCTTTGATAAATTTTTATCGATATGATTATATCACGCAGAGCGGCGATTTACAAGAAAACTTTTCGTCCCCTGCGGAGTGTATCCGCGAGAATTATTTTGATTTATCCCAATAGGGGTAATCGGTAAACACGAACTTTCCCTCCGCATTTTTCCCTGTCGGCAGCTTGACATAGATGATATCGTCAACCGAGCGTTTTCTTACGGCCATAACAACCGTGAAATTCCCGTTGCCGTCATCCTCGACGTGATGCATCCAGCTGTTATAGGAGACTTCGCCGTCGTTTTTCTTATATGCTACATATATGTTGTCGTTATGCTCTATCAAATCCCTGTCGGCGACAGCTTGGCTCAGTATTTTATCTGTAAACTCCTCGGAAAAGACCTCTAAAAAATTTTTACGGACCTCTTCCATGGTGGTCACATACCGGTATTTGGGAAACATTGGAATATACTTTCTGAATCTTATTGTCACGGGCTTCTCCCCGGCGGAATACTCGCCCGCAAAATTCAGAGTCAGCCAGAGGCTTCGCGCCTTATCCGCCAAATCCCGCGCGTCGGTCTCATGCAGAATAGACCCGTCCTCGGGATAAAGCTCATACCCGTTTATGCCGTGCAGGCTTTCGATTATTGCTCGCTTGTCGCTCTCATAGGTCTCCCAAAGCGCAAGCGCGGCATTGGAAACTTTTTCCGGGTATGCGTTTATCCGATAATGGTCGCGCGCCGTAACAAACAGGGTGTTTTCGTCCGAAACAAGCCGCCCCACTTCCACTCTGCCCTTGTAGGAGTCCGAGGAATAGCCGTTACCGGTATCGATTATAAAGAACGTGAGCTCATCGCCGTCCGTTTTATCGACGGAAAACGCCACCATGCCCTCCGAAAAACCGGCGCTGACTACGCCTACCCAGCTTTTGGGCAGCGAAATCGCATAGCTCCCTTCGGAAAACTCGGTGCTTCTTATTTTATTCGAGGTTATCAGCCTGTTAATCCCGGCTCTTAATGTTTGGTAGTTTTTCGGGAAGTTGTTGCTCCCGCTCGCCTCAATCTCCGTTCCGTCCGCCAAGACAGCAGAAAAGCTCATCGAGCTTCCGTCGAGAACGTCGGGGGGATTTGCGCCTCGGAAGCCCGCCCATTCATCTATTCTGCAATTTCCGAACAGGGCGCACACCTCGCGGTAGAGATTCTCGTCCCCGTCAACTGAGCGGATGACGTCGCGGGATTCGACAAAGCAGGACAGCTCGTTATCCCAGTTGTTCGAGCTCATATAATACTCAAGATGTACTCCGTCCTCTGTTTTGCAGCCCTCATACACGGCGTTCTGTGCCGAGCAGTTGTTCTCCGTCAGCTTAAAGCTTTTAAATTCCATAGGATCGCCTCCGTAGTCATTGTTCTGTTTCGATGAGCACGCGGGAAAAATCAGCAAGAGAATGCACATGAGTACAAAAGAAATAAACCGCCTTTTCATTTTCCTGTTACCTTTCCTTGATATGCCGCACTGCGCCAAAAGAGCAAGGGCTTCGGTTCTCTTATGTCCGTTATATTTTCTGTTCCGAACAAGTCACTCCTTTATAAGCTCATTTCTCAATATTAATTATATCACAACGCATTGATTTTTCAAGAAATAACCGAAAACTCGGGAGTTTGTCTCCCAAAAAGCTGTCAGGCGCAAAAAATCCTTCAAAAATGCAGAAAAACTCCCGAACAGCAATGCTGCCCGGGAGCTGATATTCGTCTTGTAAGCGGTAAAAATTCAGCGCTTCGAGAACTGGGGTGCACGGCGAGCGCCCTTGAGACCGTACTTCTTTCTTTCGGTCATTCTCGGGTCTCTGGTCAGGAAACCTGCCTTCTTGAGTGCGGGGCGAAGCTCTGCATCATACTGAAGGAGTGCTCTGGAGATACCGTGGCGGATAGCACCTGCCTGGCCGGTCACGCCGCCGCCGTTGACGCGGCAGATGACATCGAGCTTTTCGCCGGTGCCTGTAAGAGCGAGAGGCTGGCGGACGATGAGCTTAAGAGTCTCAAGGCCGAAATAATCGTCAATCTCTCTGTCGTTGATGATGATCTTGCCGGTGCCGGCATAAAGACGAACTCTGGCGACTGATTTCTTTCTGCGGCCTGTACCGTAGAAATAAGGAACTGAATCGTACATTATTTAATTGCCTCCCTTCATTAAAGAGCCCACTCTTCGGGCTTCTGTGCTTCGTGCTTGTGCTCTGCGCCTCTGTAGACGCGGAGTCTGGTCAGAGCGGTGCGGCCCAGAGTAGAATCGGGCAGCATACCCTTGACTGCAAGCTCGACAGCGAACTCGGGCTTTGTCTTCATGAGGGTGCTGTACTTGACCTCTTTCATGTTGCCGATATAGCCGGTGTGATGATAATACATCTTCTGGTTGAGCTTGTTGCCGGTGAGGACAGCCTTCTCGGCATTGATGATGATCACATGGTCGCCGCAGTCGGCGTGAGGAGCGAATGTGGGCTTATGCTTGCCGCGAAGAAGGACGGCAGCCTGAACTGCCACCTTGCCGAGAGGCTTACCGGCAGCATCGATGACATACCACTTACGGGTTATGTCGCCCGCTTTGGGCATATAAGTTGACATACTTGTTACCTCCGATATTCTTAATGCTACGATATATTACCACATGAGCCTATGCTTGTCAAGCACTTTTTCTTAAAATTTTAATTTACGTTTTGCGTGCTCTGTTTTTCTCGCTTTTTCTCGCGTTTTCATATCATTTGCTCACTCACGATTTACGAAAAAATTTTGCCGATAGCGCGATAAAATTAGCCGTTCTGCACTTTCCCATTAATTCAAATATATTGACCGAAAATCAATACAAACAAGTCAAGAATAAATCAGACGCTCTCCGACGAATTAAAGCCAGAGAACGTCTTTATGTTGCGTGACATTAAAATTTTTTCTTTTTATAGCCCAGAATAACTGCCACGATTGTAATTGCCGCTATTGCACATATAAGTCCAATTACCAATACAAATACACTCTTCCCAGTAATAATATGCTGACCTGTTTCATCATTACCATTACTTTTATTCTTCTTAACATCAACGGTATCATCTGATTCTAATATATCAGACGACAAATCAGAAAATTTCAAAGCTGGGCGAGTTCCATAACAAACATCACTAACGCCGCCACCGTATGTTCCATCATTCAACTTGCCGTCATGCTTAACAGTGTATACATCATCTGTTCCATAACCGGCAGAGCGTAATAATTGACCTGAACATCCATCTGTCGAACTCACAAACAGTCCTTGACACTTCGCATAATCAGTTCCTTCTGCGCGCCGATTTTTATTTGTTTTGGTATCCGCCGTAAATCCATATGCAATACTTTGCATCTCACTCCATGATAATAAAAAAACTTTGTCGCAAGTATTCTCTCCTGATTTTTCTCTATAGGTATCTATATAATCTCTATTATCAAGTTCGGTTGTGACCATCTTGCTTTTTTGAGATGCCGAAAAAGCAGTATTATAAAAATCATCATTTAGCCACCTTCTTATACTGCTTGTGGCATAATCGTTAGCATAGTTCGTATGATTTATATCGTTATAACATTCGCCAGCACCAGCATTATAAACCGTATTGCTATACGCCTGACAGTCTATAATATATCTACAAAGAACAAGTCCCTCTTCCGGGTCAAGTACCATCCATTCAATCGGTTCATATTTAAAGTAATAAATTCTATTTGTAACATATCCATTGTCCGACTGGTTGATAGAATTAAGATTAGAAGCATTGTTACATGTTCCTACTCTATATTGAGAAAAAGTAACAGCTCTATATTTTTCATTATTATAGGTGATATCTGCATATTTCATCCAATCACCCTGCACCATAGAACCATAACCATCACCACTATAATAGTCATAGCTCATCCAGTCTTTTGATATTTCGTCAAGTGCCAAGACAGTAGTGCTATCTACTACTCTGCTCTGCGGATAAGAGCCAAATTCAACAACATCTCCAACCGCATATGTTTTCTTCGTTGCTTCCGCTTTCGGTGCAAAAACTCTCGCATTTAAGAATACAGTTCCAAGCGCAATAACAAGTATGAGAACTGTAATCGCTACTACTTTAAAGATATTTCTGATTTTCATGTTTTACCTCCATTATATCTATATAAATTTAGCCTTTTACAACATAATATCATATCCAATTTTCAAGTCAACAGCCCTTGGTATGAAATGCATTTAAAAGGGTATAAAAAGCATTAAAATGTCTAAATCGCAAAAATAATTCTCAAATTGACTTTATCGGCGGCATAGTATATAATAAATGTATTATAAAGCTACGGAGGCTCATATGAAAAAGGAAGAGATAAAGCGCATGAACGAGCTCTACCACCTGTCGCAGGAGAGAGCGCTCGGAGAAGATGAGTTCGCCGAATGGGAGGAGCTCAAAAAGCGGTATGTCGCCGATTTTAAGGCGAATCTCACCGCGCAGCTCGACAATACATATATAGTAGACGAAAAGGGCAACAAGCGCAAGCTCGAAAAGAAATCCGACGTCAAGTAATTGCGCGGATACAAAAGTGAAAGAGTGATATTATGTTTTGCAGAAAATGCGGAAAACAGCTCGACGACGGATTCAAGGTATGCCCGTACTGCGGCGAGCCGGTGAGCCTCGCGGAGAGCGACGCCATGCGCGCGGCTCAGGAGCAGCCGGCAGAAAAAGCTCAATCCTTATATAACAATACCCCTCTGCCCTCTCCCGCCCCCGAGCAGGCGGACGTAAGCAACGGCGCGTCGGACTCAAACGAAAACATAGGCGGCTGGAAGGCTCTCGGCTTCTTTCTCGGCTTCTTCGGCCCCGCGCTATGGTTTTTGCCGCTCGTCAGCCTCGTGCTCTATTTTATATGGAAAGGCGACAAGCCCAAGGTCGCCAAGGGCATGGGTCAGTTCACGCTGATAGGTCTCGCGGTCGGCGCGGGTCTTGCGCTGATTATCGTTATTATCATAGGTGTGCTGTTCGCAATAACCGCATCGATGACCGTGTTCGAAATGATACGCAGCTTCTTCAACGGCTCGCTCAACGGAATAAACGACCTCATAAATAACATTCCGTTCATCGGCTGAGAACATAAAAATATTGAAACCGCCCGTGTTTTTCTGTCAGAAATCCGGGCGGTGTTTTTTGCGCGTTTTTGAATATATTCATTAATATTCACTCAATATTCAATAGTTTTTCACTTGTTTTTGCTCGCAAGTCGTAAAGCTTTTCTCCTTGCTGATGTGGATAACTATGTGGATAATGTGGATAACTTTTGCGGTTTGATGAGAGTTTAGAATATATGCGTAAAGTAAAAAGCTTTACAGTACGTTTTTGATGTCCGCTAAGAAACATTCCGCATGAAATGCATATACAGTTTTTAACAAAAGAACCCGCCTGCAGGAAAACTTGCAGGCGGGTTTTATGCATAAAATTTTACTCAAAAATTTTGTCTATTTTGCTACTTTCAGACGTTGGAGAGCGCCGCGTCGAGATCGGCGATTATGTCATCCGCATTCTCCGTTCCGACGGAGAGCCTGACGAGATTTTCGTACACTCCGCAGTCGTCGAGCTCCTGCGCGGTGAGCTGGCGGTGAGTAGTGCTCGCAGGGTGCAGGCAGCAGGTGCGGCTGTCCGCAACGTGGGTGACTATCGCAGCCAACTTGAGGGAGTCCATAAACCTGACTGCGTCCTCTCTGCCGCCCTTTATCCGCAGAGAAATAACTCCGCAAGTGCCGTTCGGCATATATTTTTGAGCGAGGTCATAATACTCGTCTCCCTCGAGTCCGGGGTAGCGGACGGACTCTATCTTCGGATGAGCCGCCAAAAACTTTGCAACCGTCAGAGCGTTCGAGCAGTGGCGCGGCATACGCAGATGCAGCGTCTCGAGTCCTATATTGAGCAGGAACGCGTTCATCGGGGACTGAATCGAGCCGAGGTCGCGCATGAGCTGGGTAGTGCACTTAGTTATGTACGCCGCCTTGCCGAACTGCTCGGTGTATATGACCCCGTGATATGACTCGTCGGGAGTAGTCAGCCCCGGGAACTTGTCGTTCTGCGTCCAGTCGAAGCTGCCGCTGTCGACTATGACTCCGCCGACACTCGTCGCGTGGCCGTCCAAATATTTCGTGGTCGAGTGGGTAACTATATCCGCGCCGAACTCAAACGGGCGGCAGTTTATGGGTGTCGGGAAGGTGTTGTCAACTATCAGCGGCACGCCGTGTGCGTGAGCAACGCGCGCATATTTTTCAATGTCGAGCACGACGAGAGAGGGGTTCGATATAGTCTCGGCAAAAACGGCCTTTGTGTTCTCTTTAAACGCCGCGTTGAGCTCCTCTTCCGTAGCGTCGGGGCGGACAAAGGTGAAATCTATGCCGAGCTTTTTCATCGTGACATTGAAAAGATTGAACGTTCCTCCGTAAATCGCGGACGCCGCGACAACATGATCGCCCGCGGAGCAGATATTGAAAACGGAGAAAAACGACGCCGCCTGACCGGACGAGGTAAGCATGGCACCGACGCCGCCCTCAAGGTCGGCAATCTTTGCGGCGACGCAGTCGTTTGTGGGGTTCTGGAGTCGAGTGTAGAAATAGCCCGATTCCTGAAGGTCAAAGAGCCTGCCCATCTGCTCGCTCGACTCGTATTTGTAGGTAGTGCTCTGTACTATCGGCACAACACGCGGCTCGCCGTTTTTCGGCGTATAGCCGGACTGCACGCACTTTGTTTCTATGCTAAAGCCCATTTTTGTTTCCTCCTTCTGTCAGTCTTTAAGAAAATGACCCATAAGCTCGAAGCCTTCTTCAATGAAATTGCCCGTCTCGGAGGCGGTTTTTTCATTTATACTCGAAACACCGCTGTCAAGTTCTTTGCCTTTACAGTAAACAAGATACGGCACGGGGTCTGAGGCGTGGGTGCGGGTCGCTATCGGGGTCGGGTGATCGGGCAGAACCATGACCTTATAATCGTCCTGAGTGTTGAGATAGTCAAGGATTATAGGCATTACACGGCTGTCAATAAGCTCAATCGCCTTGACCTTATTCTCGGGCTCGTTTCTGTGTCCGCACTCATCGGGAGCCTCAATATGAATATAGACAAGGTCTTGACCTTTACGCCATTCATCGACCGCGGCGTTCGCTTTGCCCTCAAAATTCGTGTCGATATAGCCTGTTGCGCCCTCGACCTCGGGGGTATTCATGCCTGCGCAGATGCCTATGCCCTTGAGCAAATCGACAGCGGACACGATGCTGCCCTTTACTCCGTATTTCTCTTCAAAAGACGGCAGAGCCGGGCGGCTGCCCTCGCCCCAAAGCCATATCGAGTTTGCGGGGAGCTTGCCCTCGGCAATCCTTTTTTTGTTCACGGGGTGATCCTTCAGAATATCGTAGCTCTCGCGCATCATGGCTATGAGCTTTTCGGCGTTGGGCGAAGTTGAAAGATATTCGCCTATGACCCTGCCGGAGATGTCGTGCGGAGGGGTCATCTTGCCCAGCTGCGTCGTGCCGTTATGCACTATCAGACAGTGACGGTATGACACGCCGCTGTAAAAATCAAACTCGCTGCTGCCGAAATGCTGCTGCACGGTCTCGATTATCTGCGCGGCCTCCTCCGTGGAAATATCGCCGCCGGAGTAGTCGAGCATGGTCTTTGCGCCGTAATCCGCCTCGTCGCTCAGGGTAACAAGGTTGCAGCGCAGGGCAACGTCCGTATCGCTCATGTTGACTCCGATGCTCACCGCCTCAAGGGGCGAACGGCCGGTATAGCACTTCTTCGGGTCGAATCCGAGCACGCTCATATTTGCAACATCGCTGCCGGGCTTCAAGCCCTCGGCAACGGTTCTCACAAGTCCGACCTCGCCCTTTGACGCGAGTGTATCGATATTGGGCTTCTTCGCAACTTCCATCGGCGTCTTGCCGCCGAGAGCCTCGACGGGATAATCCGCCATGCCATCGCAGAGCACTACAGCATATTTCATATATTTTCATCCTTTCAGAGAGTTTATGCAAAAGCGATGCATATAGGGCGCGGAAGTACGGTTAGCCTATGCGTACTCGCCCGCCTTTGCTTTTCATTATATCATAAAGCATCAGCGCATTAAAGCGGAAATTGCGAAATAATATACACCCGCACAGCACAAAAAAGAGTGCAAAATGACGAAAATTTATTCGTCAAAATGCGCGTGCGGCATATAGTTTTAAAGAACACGGTGATATAATCAACTTAGAAATAACATTATATAGGAGGCATTAAAATGGCAAAAAAATTTTTCGCGGTTTTGCTCGTCTGTATGCTCGTTCTTATGAGCTTTTCGGCGTGCGGCACCAAAGCACCCGAAAACGACACAACCGCCCCGGAAAACACATCGGAAGCTGAAATCGAAGACGTACAAACGAGCGCCGAGGAGTCTGAGTCAAGCTCCGAAACGGCTTTTGAGTCAACAGAGCCGAAATCCGAGCAGGACACACAGAAACCGACAGAGAACAAGCCTGCCGCAGCCAAACCCACGTCAAAACCGACGACAACGAAGAAGCCCGCCCAATCCGGCTCGGCAACCAAAGGCAAGCTTGAAATAAGTGCAAGCAGCGTCAAAAGCGTTGCGGGCGCAAAAGTGCTCAGGGCATGGAGGCTCAATGCAAACGGAGTCAATATCGAAATACACCGCATAGCTTACGGTCCGCAGATAACCCAAGCGTTTAAAAAGGCTAACGCGGACGGCGCTATAGATTATGACAAAACGGTAACTTACCAGCCGATTATAACTGTTGCGATAATCACCTGCTCTCCGGATCACATCGGCGTAGCGTCAAGTCAAAAGCTGCTCGGTACCACAGTAGGTAAGGTCGAGGACATGGGCCGAAAGAGCGGCTCACTCATTGCAATAAACGGTGAGGCCGGCTCAACATATAAAAAAGGTGCTCCCACGATACGCAACGGCTTCGTCGAATCCGCCGACGGACAAGGCCAGAAGCGACTGCTGATATACAAAAACGGCACATGGAAGGTCACGACGCTCACTAACGAAAACTGCAGAACATATATCTCACAGGGAGTTTACAATTCCCTGCGCTATCAGCGCCAGGTCATTACAAACGGCGCAGCCACCAACGAGCACGATACTTATTATCACAACCGTACTGTTTTCGCTCAGATATCCGAGAATAAATATATCATGGCTATCGGCGAATTCATGCCGCTTGACAATATGATGAAAGTTCTCATTGCATACGGAGCGAGAAACGCATTTCTTTTAAACGGCGGCAACTGCTCATCCATGTATGTCAAGGGCATAGGCAACACTACCGGCACAAGGGCAACGCAGCTCAAAAATCTAAACAAACCGTGCGTTATCGAGAGCGAGTTTTTCGCGGCGAACGGTATGCTCGGTCTCAACTCGGCCGGGAAGCAGAAGCTCGGCGGGCCTTGCAACGAGCTTGATATAGTATATGTAAAATAATCTTTTAGAAGGTGAGACGGTGAAAAAGGCTTTCAGGGCGGCTGTTGTCGCGGCCGCAATACTGTTTGCGCTGACCTTTATCGGGAGCGCAAAGCTGAAAGACGAGTCGGCTCACCTGCTGTTTTCCTCGTCCGCCGATATAGGAGGCGGCGCGGCGCGGGAAATCAGGCTCAAAAAAGGCGACCGCATCGCCTTGGGCTCATATCTCGGCGAGCCGATAATCTGGAGAGTCATCGACACCGGGGACACCGCACTGCTCATGAGCGAAAAGGTGCTGTGCTTTAAAGCGTTCGACCCGTCGGAGGACGGCATAGGCAGCTCGGATTATTTCACCTCTCCCCTGCGCGCATGGCTCAACTCAAGGGACGGATTTTTAAGCACGGATAATTTTTCGGCAGTCGAGCTCGCGCTTATTTCGGCGGACAAAAACGGCGATACCGTATTTCTGCCGTCGAAAGATATGCTCAAAAATATAAGCGCTGCCGACCGCCGAAAGAGCCCCACGGAGCAGTGCGTCAAAAATGACGCTTCGCGCTATTTCGTCCTGCGCAGATACTGCTGGTACTGGACGAGCTCTCCCGTTTCGACAAATCAGAGCAGCGTCGCCGCCGTCACCACGACGGGCGGATTCTACAAGACGCTTGCGGCGGACGAGCTGTGCGGCGTGTGCCCGGCGATATATCTTCGCGCCGACACGCTCACGCTCTGCGGAAGCGGCGCCGCCGAAAATCCGTATGCGTTGGCGGGAGGTGAGCAGAGATGAGAGAAAAGCTTAAAAAATTTTGCGAATCCCCCCGCTCGATAATCGCGGGATACTCCGCCGCAGTGCTGTTTTTCTGCACTGTGTTCACGCGGCTCATACTAAAGACCGACGACGGACACTTTCTCGGCATACTCCACCGCAGCGGCTTCACCGTCCCCGCCTGGCTTCATGAGCGATACACGACCGTTTCGGGGCGAATAGTCGGCGAATGGCTGATGATAAATTTCCTGCGCCTGCCGCTGATTTTCTGGAAGCTGTTTATAGCGGCGCTCATCATATATATAATGTGGTTCATCTGCCGCATCTCCGACTTTTTCGGAGAAAAAACAGATGCAAGACGGCGATATATCTTCGCCTGCGCCGTGCCTTTGGCGGTATTTCTGCCATGCCTCAACCCGTCTGTATTCTGGTTTGCGGGGTCGTTTACTTTTCTCGTCCCGTTTGCAGCCCTGCTTATCGCGGTAACTCCGCTGACTTTCGAGGTATTGGGCGAGCGAGTGCATCCCGTCGCCTATGCCGCCGCGGCAGTCGCCGCCGTTGTCGCGGCATCGCAGGAGCAGGCCTGTGCCGCAGTGCTCGCGCTGCAGGTGATTCTGCTGATTTCCTCCGCGGCTCAAAAGAAGCTGAAAATTCTTCAATTCATCCCGCTTCTGACGGGCATGGCCTCCGGTGCGGTGCTGATTCTCTCGCCCGGTCTGCGCGGGCGCGGCGAGATGGAGGCAGCATCGGGCTTTGAAAAATTTGCGGAAATGAGCGTATTTCAAAAGCTGCTCTGCGGATTTTCAAACTACTTCGCCTTTTCGTTTTTCTTCTCGCTGATAACCGCTTCCGTCTTTCTTGTTCTGCTCTGCGCCTCGGTTCGCGAAGCATTCAACGGCTCGCAAAAAGCAAAAAAGCTCTCGGCCGCTTTCGCCGCATTTGCCTTGGTGCTTTGCATAGGGGTCAATGCCGCATATACTGCCGTCCGCCGCGCAACGCCCGACAAGGGCTTTGAAAAGATGTTCAAAAGCGACAGCCTGCGCCCGCTCGAATCAGCGGTTATTGTGCTTTGCTTTGTTTTTCTCGGCTGCATTTTTGCGCTCATTGCGGCGCTCGTAAAGAAAAACAGAAGGCTCGGGCTCACTGTCGGTGTGCTGTTCTGCGCCGCCGTCTGCTGCGCCGCCGTGCTCGGATTTTCTTCCTCCGTCTACGCCTCCGGGCAGCGTGTTTTCTACTTCACCGAGATGTTCACGCTCATAGCCTGCACCGTCATGTACTCTTCCCTCTCGGAGGGCAAGGCAAAAAAATTTTCCGGTTACGCTGTACCGACGGCCGCATTTATCTTCTATATTATCAATTGCTTCACCTATACTTTTCTTGAGATACCCATAATGGGCTAAATACTTTTGTAAAGCGATTAACTTTACAAGAAATCACTTCGGCTTTTTGATACAAAAATAAAAGCTCCCCCGCAAATCCGTTGATATATCTGCATATCACCGAACGCAAGGGAGCTTTTGTTATTTGATTTTATAATATGTAAAGCTATATAGCTTGTCATCAATGTCCGTGCGGAACAATATCGAGCTTATCGTGCTCCTCGCCGAGGTCGGCGCGCAGGAGCGCAAAGAACACTATCAAAAGCAATATATCCGCGCACCATATGGTCTTGCCGCCGAGATAACCGCAGATAAATGTGGACGCCACCGCGCCCGCTATAAACGAGCCTATCATCAAAAGATGGGCGAACATCTTGCCCCGCGCCTCTTTATTTCCGCTTCGAAGCCACTTGACAAGATTCGAGCCGACCTGACGGACATGGTTGGTGCAGAAGGTCGTTGCCATGGGTATCTTTTTTGCCTGGCGGAAGGTGTTGAACTGCATTGAGGCGATAAAGTTTACCGCCACCTGGCAGATCTGCGGGGGTGCGCTGTCCGGCACGAAGCCGAGAGCGAATATCCACACCATCTCAAACGCCACGAATGCCGTGTCCCAACGGACTATCTTGCGGCGATTAATATGCTTCGGGAGAAATTCCGAGATAATTGTGCCGAGCAGGTAAGCCGAGGCGGGCAGGAGATAATAGAGCGCCTTGCGCCAATTGCCCTGACCGAGCTGAACCGCCATGAGCACGAAGTTTGCCGTCTGCGCGTTGCAGAACACTCCGCCCTTTTGAACATAGGTGTATGCGCCCAAAAATCCGCCGACCGCTATCATAACGGCAAATATCCAGAGTTTTTCGCATTCGAGAAGCTCTTTGTCTTTTTCGAGAGCTTTTTCTTTCATCGTTTACCACACCGTTTCTTTTGTACAACGCATAAGTTTAGCACTGTCGGGCGCTCATGTCAAGGAAACGAAATGCACTCAAAAATCTTGAAAAGCGGCGGTTTTCGTGATATTATTTAAGGTATTGTATACATTATATATCTCAATATATCTCAAGAGGAGAATAGCATGACAAAGCTTTTTAGGTATTTGAAAAAATACAGAAAAGAAAGCATTCTTGCGCCGTTTTTTAAGCTCATCGAAGTGGCGTTTGAGCTGACCGTTCCGCTGATAGTCTCTAAGATAATCGACGTCGGCATAGAAAACGGCGACAAGGGCTATATAGTCAAGCGCTGCCTGCTGCTCGGTCTGCTCGGCATTTTAGGACTTTGCAGCACGCTTGTGGCGCAGTATTTCTCGGCGAAGGCATCCGTCGGGTTCGCTACCGACATACGCCACGCGCTGTTCAGTCACATCGGAAAGCTCTCATACTCCCAGCTCGACTCCCTCGGCGCGCCGACTCTCATAACCCGCCTGACGGGCGACATAAATCAGGTTCAGACGGGAACAAATCTCACTCTGCGCCTTGTGCTGCGCTCGCCGTTTGTCGTTTTCGGCGCGGTGATAATGGCGTTTACGGTTGACGCGAAGTCCTCGCTCGTGTTCGTCGTTGCGGTGCCCGCTCTCGCTGCGGTCGTGTTCGCAATTATGCTCATGTGCATACCGATGTACCGCAAGGTTCAGCAGAAATTAGACGGGCTTTTGAGCAAGACCCGCGAAAACCTGCTTGGCACCCGCGTTGTCAGGGCGTTTTGCAAAGAGGATGAAGAAATTGAGGACTTTGACGCAAAAAACAAGGCTCTGACCGAGATGCAGACGGCGGTCGGCAGGATATCGGCGTTCATGAATCCCGCCACCTTCGTGCTCATCAATCTTGCGATAATCGCGCTGATATATATCGGCGCACTGCGCGTCGATTCGGGCGCAATATCGCGCGGCGCGGTCGTTGCGCTCTATAACTATATGTCGCAGATACTCGTTGAGCTGATAAAGCTCGCGAATCTGATCATCAGTGTCACAAAGGCGATCGCCTGCGGCAACCGCATACAGTCGGTGCTCGACATAGAGCCCGCCACAGTCCCCGGAACAGTTACCGAGGGCGACAAAAAATGCGAATACTCCGTTGAGTTTGACGGGGCGTGTCTCTCCTACAACGGGAGCGAGGAGTCCCTGCACAATATTGACCTCAAAATCCCGCGCGGCAGCACAGTAGGCGTCATCGGCTCCACGGGCTCCGGCAAGAGCTCGCTCGTCAACCTCATTCCGCGCTTCTACGATGTAACGGGCGGCTGCGTGCTCGTTGACGGAGTTGACGTGCGCGACTACGACACAAAGGCTCTGCGCTCTAAAATAGGCGTTGTCTCGCAGAAAAAAGCGCTGTTTTCCGGCAGCGTCAGGGATAATATCCGCTTCGGAAAGCAGGACGCTACGGACGAAGAGATATGGCAGACGCTCGAAACGGCGCAGGCCAAGCAGATGATAGAAGAAAAGAGCGGGCAGCTCGATTTTGTCCTCGAACAGGAGGGCAAAAATCTCTCGGGCGGTCAGCGGCAGAGAATGACAATAGCCCGAGCCTTGGTCAGAAAGCCCGAGGTGCTCATTCTTGATGACGCGGCGAGTGCGCTCGACTATGCCACCGGCGCGGCGCTAAACAAGGCTCTGCGAAACACCGACTTTGCACCGACCGTTATAACCGTCTCTCAGCGTGTTGCGGCTATACGCAATGCGGACACGATAGTCGTGCTCGACGAGGGCGAGATAGTAGGCATAGGCACGAACGACGAGCTGCTGCGCTCGTGCGAGGTATACAGGGAAATCTTCGATTCCCAGCTTGAAAAGGAGGATGCGTGACCGTGAAGAACAAAACCGTTTTCAAGCGCGTTATCGCGGTCATAGGCCGCTCCAAGCTACTGCTGTTTCTCTCGCTCATCCTCTCCGTCGCAAGCGTTATTCTCTCGCTCTATATCCCCGTCCTCGCCGGACGCGCGATAGACGGAATAAAGCTCAGCGGAGACGTTGATTTTGATGTAATAAAGACCTGCCTTTTCGGTATTCTCATCTGCGCTGCCGTAGGCGGTGTGCTCCAATGGGTGATGAATATAATAAACAACCGCATAGCCTACAACACCGTGCGCGACATCCGCTCGAAGGCATTTTCTCATATGCAGACCCTGCCCGTGGCGTTCGCCGACTCCCACCCCTACGGCGACATCGTCAGCCGCGTAACGGCGGACGCGGAGCAGTTTGCCGACGGGCTCATATTAGGCTTCTCGCAGCTTTTCACCGGCATTGTCACGATAGCCGTAACGCTCGTGTTCATGCTCACCATATCCCCGGCAATAACCCTCGCGGTCGTCGTGCTGACCCCGATATCGCTGTTCACGGCGCGTTTCATCGCAAGGCGCACCTATTCGATGTTTAAAAAGCAGTCCGAGACGCGCGGCGAGCAGACCGCGCTCATCAACGAGATGATACAGAATCAAAAGACCGTTCAGGCGTTTTCATATGAGGACAGGGCGGTTGAAAGATTTGACAAGAGCAACGAAAAGCTGCGCAAATATTCGCTCAAATCCATATTCTTCTCGTCGCTTACCAATCCGACGACCCGCTTTATCAACAATCTGATATACGCTGTAGTCGGTCTCATGGGCGGAATATTCGCCATCGGCGGCATGGTAACAGTCGGCGGCTTTGTCAGCTTCCTCGCCTACTCGAACCAATATACAAAGCCGTTCAACGAAATCTCCGGCGTTGTTACCGAGCTTCAAAATGCGCTTGCCTGCGCGGCAAGAATATTCGAGCTTATAGACGAGGAGTCGGAGAAATCGGACGAGGACTGCTCGACACTCGACGACCCCGAGGGGAGCGTCGAATTTGACGGCGTCCGCTTCTCCTACGACAAGAACAGGAAGCTCATCGACGGCTTCGATTTCTTCGCCCCGTCCGGCAAGACGATAGCCGTTGTCGGCCCGACCGGCTGCGGAAAAACCACGCTTATAAATCTTCTGCTCCGTTTCTATGATGTAGACGGCGGCAGCATAAAGGTTGACGGCAAGAACATAAACGGTATAACGCGCCACAGCCTCAGATATCATTTCGGCATGGTGCTCCAGGACACTTGGATAAAGAACGGCACCGTCCGCGAAAACATCGCGTTCGGCAAGCCCGACGCCACGGATGAGGAGATAATTGCCGCCGCAAAGGCCGCGCGCGCGCACAGCTTTATAAAGCGTCTCAAAGACGGCTACGACACGGTCATAGGCGACGATGACGGACTCTCCGAGGGCGAACGCCAGCTGCTCTGCATAGCCCGCGTCATGCTCATGAAGCCGCCCATGCTCATTCTCGACGAGGCCACATCTTCGATAGACACCAGAACCGAATTAAAGGTTCAGGACGCATTCAACACGCTCATGCAGGGGCGCACCTCGTTTGTTGTGGCGCACAGGCTCTCGACCATACGCCACGCCGACTGCATACTTGTCATGAAGGACGGCAAGGTGGCCGAGCAGGGCACGCACGAGGAGCTGCTCGCAAAAAACGGATTTTATACAAAGCTCTATAACAGCCAGTTTGCGCAGTGAGCAAACCGGTCACATCGGCATCCGATAAACAGGGTGCCGATTTTTCGTTTCCTTGACGACGCGGAGAAACACGATGAATCTCGTCATATATCAAAAATTCTCACCCGTTTTCTTAATCGCAACAGCACATTTAATTGACTCGCGGGGCAAAATATATTAATATATATTAAAGGGAAAAGATACCCGCTCCGCTATGCGGACGAAAAGGAGATACTATGCTTAACATCAAAAATCTGACCAAAACCTACGGCGAGAAAAAGGCTGTTGACGACCTCACTCTGCACATCGCACCCGGCGAGATATACGGCTTCATCGGGCACAACGGCGCGGGTAAGACCACAACGCTGAAATCCGTCGTGGGCATTCTGCAATTCGACGAGGGCGAGATAACGATAGACGGAATTTCTATCAAGGACGACCCGCTCGCCTGCAAGAAAATCATCGCCTATATACCCGACAATCCCGACCTCTACGAATATATGACGGGGATAAAATACCTGAACTTTATCGCGGATATTTTCGGCGTCGGCGCCGATGAGCGGCGCGAGCGTATACATAAATATGCCGATATGTTCGGGCTGACCGACGACCTCGCGCAGCCCATCTCCGCATATTCCCACGGCATGAAGCAGAAGCTTGCGATAATCTCCGCGTGGATACACGAGCCCAAGCTCATAATCATGGACGAGCCGTTCGTCGGTCTCGACCCCGCCGCCTCGCACCTGTTAAAGGGCATGATGCGCGAGGTGTGCAAATCGGGCGGCGCAATATTCTTCTCGACCCACGTTCTCGAGGTTGCCGAAAAGCTCTGCGACAAGGTTGCAATAATAAAGAACGGCAAGCTCATCCGCTCGGGCACCATGGAGGAGGTCAAGGGCGACTCCAGCCTTGAGAATGTGTTCCTCGAACTGGAGGGAGAAGAATGCTGAAAACGCTTCTTAAAAAACAGCTCCTTGAGCTGAACCGCAGCTTCTTTGTCAGCAGCAAGACCGGCAAGAGCAAGTCCTCTCGCTCCGCCGCATTCACTATAGTGCTGTTCATTTTACTGATGGTCTTTGCTATCGGCGGAATATTCTTCTATATGTCATATATGATGCGCCCGCTGATAACCTTCGGCATGAGCTGGCTCTATTTCTCGATAATGGGTGCCACCGCCGCGCTTTTCGGTGTTTTCGGCAGCGTGTTCAACACATATTCGAGTCTCTACGACGCGAGGGACAATGATCTGCTGCTCTCCATGCCTATCCCCGTGCGGGATATTATGGCGGCGCGTCTGATAGGCGTATACCTCATGGGGCTTATGTATTCGGGCGTCGTCATTGCGCCCGCCGTCTGCGTATATTTTATTACAGCACGCCCCGGCATATCCGCCGTATGCACGGTTATAATGGCGATAGCCATCACCGCCGTTGTCCTCGTGCTGTCGTGCATACTCGGCTGGATCGTTGCAAAAATCGCGGTCAAGCTCAAAAATAAGAGCATAATAACCGTTATAGTTTCAGTAGCGTTCCTCGGCGGCTACTACTATATCTACTTCAAGGCCAACGAGATAATCAGCGGAATCGTCGCAAACAGAGAGGCTATTGCCGCAAAGGTGCGTGCCTCCGCCTACCCGCTCTATATTTTCGGCAAGGCGCTCGCCGGCGAGGTGCTTCCGACCGTCATAATCTCGCTGCTTGTTATCGCCCTGCTCGCCGTGACATGGCTCATAATGTCGCGCACATTCCTGAAGCTCGTCATAAGCAGCGGAAAGACGGAAAAGGCCGTCTACAAAGAAAAGGCGGTCAAGCGGCAAGGGGCTGACCGTGCGCTGCTGCGCCGCGAGATAAGCCGTTTTCTTTCGAGCCCCTCATATATGCTCAACTGCGCGCTCGGATCGCTGTTTTTGATAGCTGTCGGCATTTTTTCGCTGATAAGGGGCGCGTGGCTCGTTGATATTCTGACCCAATCGAATGAGAGTTTAGTAGAATATGCTCCCGCGCTTTCGTGCCTGGGCGTGTGCGTTCTGTCCTCAATGAATATAATCACCGCGCCCTCGATATCCCTTGAGGGCAAGAGCCTTTGGATAGCCCGCTCGCTCCCCGTCAGCTCGTGGCAGATACTCAAGGCAAAGCTCGGACTTCATTTGCTCTTTACCTGCGTCCCCGCGCTTATATGCAGTATCTGCTTCTGTATTGCCCTGGGCATCGATGCTGTCGCCTCTGCGGCGGTTATAATCATCCCGCAGATATACACCCTCCTGTGCGCCGTTTCGGGGCTCAGAGTGAATCTCAGAATGCCTAACCTCAACTGGAGCAATGAGAGCGTGGCGGTCAAGCAAAGCCTCGGCGTCCTGCTCGCGATGTTCATCGGCTGGGCGTACGCTATCGTGCTTGTCGCTCTGTATATGCTTTCCGTGCAGCTTCTGCCGTCCGCTTTAGCGCCGATAATTCCTACTGTCTTTCTTGCGGTCACAGCCGCAATATCCGTCGCAAAGCTCAAGCGCAAGGGTGTAAAAAGATTCGAGGCGCTTTAAGTAAAATCAGATATGAAAACAGCCGCGGTTTATATTGATCGCGGCTGCTGTTTTTTGAATTTTACGGATTGCGTGCGGTCGTAAGCCGGCAAAAAACGTTCGTGATTCGAATAAGCCTTCATATAAAAATCAAACGGCAGACAAGCGTTGACCTGTCTGCCGTTATTCATTTAAGCTTATTTCTCAAGATTGGCCTTGAGGGTGTTGAGCTCATCGCTCAGAGCCTTGGGAAGTCTGTCGCCGAACTTCGAGTAGAACTCCTCGATGCCCTTTGCCTCGTCATCCCAGAGGGAGTTATCAACGCTCAGTATCTCCTTGAGCTGAGCCTCGCTGACCTCGTCCTCGATGCCCGCAAGGTTGATGTCCTCAGCCTTGGGAACGAAGCCGATAGCGGTCTCGTCTGCGTCAACCATGCCCTCGCAGCGCTTGATTATCCACTCAAGCACGCGCATATTGTCGCCGAAGCCGGGCCACAGGAAGTTGCCGTCGTCGTCCTTGCGGAACCAGTTGACGTTGAAGATCTTCGGAGCCTTATCCTCGTCGAGGCCTGCGCCGATGTCGATCCAGTGCTGCCAATAATCGGCCATGTTGTAGCCGCAGAACGGAAGCATTGCCATGGGGTCGCGGCGAACAACGCCGACTGCGCCGGCTGCCGCAGCGGTAGTCTCGGAGGCCATTATCGAGCCGACGAACACGCCGTGATTCCAGCTTCTCGACTGATAAACCAGCGGAGCGAGCTTAGCTCTTCTGCCGCCGAAGACGATAGCGGAAATCGGAACGCCTGCCGGATTCTCAAACTCGGAGCTGATGCACGGGCAGTTGACTGCGGGAGCGGTGAAGCGGCTGTTCGGATGAGCGCCCTTCTCCTCGCTGGTCTTGCCGTTCCAGGGTCTGCCCTGCCAGTCAACGGCATTCTCGGGCGGATTCTTGTCGAGACCCTCCCACCAAACGGTGTTGTTGTCAAGATTATGAGCAACGTTTGTGAAGATGGTGTTTTTTCTTGTCGCGGCAAGTGCGTTGGGATTGGACTTTTCGTTGGTACCGGGAGCAACTCCGAAGAAGCCGTTCTCGGGGTTAATGGCATAAAGTCTGCCGTCCGGGCCCTTTCTGATCCAGGAGATATCGTCGCCGACGCACCAGATCTTGTAGCCCTTGTTTCTGTATCCCTCGGGCGGGATAAGCATGGCAAGGTTGGTCTTGCCGCAGGCGGACGGGAATGCCGCGCAGATATACTTGACTTCGCCCTTCGGATTCTCAAGGCCGAGGATAAGCATATGCTCAGCCTGCCAGCCCTCTTTCCAGCCCTGATAAGAGGCTATGCGCAGAGCAAAGCACTTCTTGCCGAGCAGGACGTTTCCGCCGTAAGCGGAGTTGACTGAGATAATAGTGTTATCCTGCGGGAACTGGCAGATATAACGCTTCTCGGGGTCGATATCGCAGCTGCAGTGCAGACCGCGAACCCAGTCGTTGCTGTCTCCGAGGGTATCTATAACTTTCTTGCCGATTCTCGTCATGATAGCCATGTTGAGAACGACATAGATGGAATCCGTAAGCTCAATGCCTATCTTCGAGAAAGGCGAGCCGACAGGACCCATAGAATAGGGAATAACATACATTGTTCTGCCCTTATAGCTGTCCTTAGCTATATCATAGAGCATCTTATAGGCCTCGGCGGGATCCATCCAGTTGTTGGTCGGACCTGCCTGGTCTGCGCTCTCCGCGCAGATAAATGTGCGGTTTTCAACACGTGCGACATCGTTGGGCTTGGTTCTGTGGAGCAGGCATCCGGGGAGAAGATCCTCATTGAGCTTAATCATCTCGCCGGTCTTGCAGGCCTCTGCGCGCAGAGCGTCAAGCTGCTCCTCGCTGCCGTCGATCCACATGACTTTGTCGGGAGATACGAGAGCTATTTTCTCTTCGATCCAGTCGATTACTGTCTTGTTCTGCGTCAAATGTTTCATAAAATTTGACTCCTTTCGTCTAATCTATTAAGAAAGGTACCATCTTTACCCAGTATGTATTATACCCTAAAAAAGTCGGCTTTTCAATGTCTAAACTGTTAACATTCAGCCCTTTTTTGATAAATTTTTATCAATTTCATCAATAGGCATGGAAGCTCGGGCATTGAGGGTCAAGGGAGCGACATTTCCTGCCTTAAATTCGTAGTAGCCCTGTGCGCCCACCATGGCCGCATTGTCGCCGCAAAGGGAAATTTCGGGCATAAAAAGCGACCACGAATGAGCCTTGCATACCTCTTGCATTTCTGCTCTCAAGCGCGAGTTTGCGGACACGCCGCCCGCCAATACTATCTTGTTAAAGCCGAGGTTCAGCGCCGCTTTTTCGGTGTTTTCGCGCAGACATCTGACGACCGCCTCGATATACGACGCGCCGAGGTCGGGCACGCTTATCTCCTCACCCTTTTGCTTGGCGTTATGGATTATATTGACAGCCGCCGTCTTGAGCCCGGAGAAACTGAAATCGTATTCGCTCCCGTCAACGTGCGGACGCGGAAGCTTATAGCTCTTCGGATCGCCGTTTTTCGACACCCTGTCGAGGTTCACGCCGCCGGGATAATCGAGTCCCATGGCGCGCGCAGCCTTGTCCATGGCCTCGCCCGCCGCATCGTCGCGCGTTCTGCCTATGACGTTAAAATCCGTATAGTCGCGCACCTCGATTATATGGCTGTGACCGCCCGAAACAACGAGCGCCAGAAACGGCGGCTCAAGGTCGGGGTGAGTTATATAGTTCGCCGCGATATGCGAGCGCAGATGGTGCACGGGCACGAGCGGCTTGTTCGCGGAGAACGCGAGTCCCTTTGCAAAATTCACGCCGACGAGCAGCGCACCTATCAGCCCGGGAGCATAGGTCACGGCTATTGCGTCAACGTCGCCGATCTTCATTTCCGCTCTGTCGAGAGCCTCGCCCACAACGCCGGATATCGCCTCCGCATGGCGCCTTGACGCTATCTCCGGCACAACTCCGCCGTAGAGTATATGCTCCTTTACCTGCGACGCTATGACGCTTGAAATAACGTGTCTGCCGTCCTCAACGACCGCAGCGGCGGTCTCGTCGCAAGAGGACTCGATTGCAAGTATCTTCATCTCATCAAAACCTCATCTGTCAAAAAACTTTGTCATTATCTCCGCATCCTCGCGCGGATCGGAGTAAAAATTCTTCCTTGTTCCGACCTGTTCAAAGCCGTGTTTTATATAGAGCGCCTTTGCGGGGGCGTTTGAAGCCCTGACCTCGAGCGTTATAAACGCGCAGCCGCGCTCCCTTGCGCCGCGTTCCGCCTCATTGAGCAGCCTTTCCGCTATTCTGCGACGGCGAAACTCTTCGGACACGGCGACATTCGTTATATATGCCTCGCCCGCTATCTCCTGCACGCCGATGTAGCCGACAACTCTGCCGTCCGCTGCCGCACAGAGAAAATGAGCCTGACTGTTATCAAGCTCCTCTCTGAGCGACGCCTCGCTCCACGGATGCGAAAAGCATTCGCGCTCGAGCGCCGCGACGCCGCCTATGTATTCCTCCGACATCGGAACCGTTTCAATTTTAAAAATATCCATCAGCTCCCGCTCTTTATCTTCTCGTAGAGTTCGGGCAATGCGCCGTTTATCTTCTTCGCGCACTCGCGGTAGACCTCGATATCGCAGCCGTAGGGGTCATCGACTCCGCCGGCAAGCACATATAATTTTTCGTCGGGTATCATGCGGTTTAAAGTTTCAAACTGCTCGTCGGTCATGCAGACTATCAAATCCGCCTTTCGCGCTATACTTCTCGTAAGCATCCGCGAGAGATGCTCCGAGATATCCACGCCGTATTCGAGCGCAACGCTCTGCGCATTGTCGCTTGCAGGGCGGTCGTCAAAGGTGGCAAGCCCCGCACTTGAGCAATCTATACCGCTCTCGCCCTTTTCCTCGAGCAGCTTTTTAAACATCCCCTCCGCCATCGGACTGCGGCAGATGTTGCCCGTACAAACAAAAACCAGATTCATATTTGCCTCCGTTTATCAGCCTTTTGCGTCATACCATGTGTGCCCGGAATGCACATCCGCAACGAGTCCGACGGAGAGCCTGACCGCGTTCTCCATTTCCTCTTTAAGCAGCGCGCTCACGCGCTCCTTCTCGTTCTCCGGCGCTTCGACTATCAGCTCATCGTGCACCTGCATAATAAGCTTCGCCGCCAAGTTTTCGCGCTCAAGGCGTTCATAGACTCTTATCATGGCTATTTTTATTATATCGGCCGCCGTGCCCTGAATGGGCATATTTCGCGCCACACGCTCGCCGAAAGCGCGGGTGTTGGCGTTTGACGCCGTAAGCTCGGGCAGATATCTGCGCCGCGCAAACATCGTCTCAGCATAGCCGTCCTTCTTCGCCTTTTCGACTACATCGTGCATATATTTGTCAACGCCCGAATAGTGCCTGAGATAACCCTTTATATATTCGTCCGCCTCGCTGCGACTGACTCCGATATCTTTGGCGAGCGAAAACGCGCCGATACCGTAGACTATGCCGAAATTGACCGCCTTTGCGCGGCTTCTCATCATCGGGGTGACAAGCTGCGGCGGCATATCGAACACCTCGGATGCGGTGACAGTATGGATATCCGTGTTGTCGTTGAACGCCCTTATCATATTTGCGTCGCCCGAAATATGGGCGAGCACGCGCAGCTCGATCTGCGAATAGTCCGCGTCAACGAGCACGCAGCCGGGGCGCGCAACAAAGAATTTGCGCATCTCGCGCCCGAGCGGCGAACGCACGGGGATATTCTGAAGATTCGGCTCGGCGGATGAAATCCTGCCCGTCCTCGTCTCGGTCTGATTGAGAGTCGAGCGTATGCGTCCGTCCTCTCCTATGACCTTGAGCAGACCGTCGCAATAGGTCGACCTCAGCTTTGAAAGCGTCCTGTATTCAAGGATATCGCGCACCGCGGGATGCTTGTTTTCGAGCGATTCAAGCACCTGCGCGTCGGTCGAATATCCGTTCTTTGTCTTTTTCTTTGCCGGCAGACCGAGCTTGTCAAAAAGCGCCTCGCCGAGCTGCTTGGGCGAATTCAAGTTGAACTCATAGCCGACGAGCGAATAAATCTCGCGCTCTATGTCGGCTATCCTTTCGCCGAGTCTGCTTCCGAATTCGGCTATGCCGTCGCGGTCAACGGCGAAGCCCGTCCGCTCCATTGACGAGAGCACGCGGGCAAGCGGAAGCTCGATATCATAAAGCAGCTTCTGCTGACCGTTTTCCTCTATTTTTTTATTCATAGCCGCAAAGAGCCTGCGAAGCGATGCGGCGGCACAGTCGTTCTCATCGCCGCTCTCCGTAGGCATCGCCGCCGAATATTCACCCGCAAGACGCAGAGCGTCATAGGACGAGGCGGAGGGATTGAGAACATATCCCTCAAGCTCCAAATCGCCGCACATATTCCTGCACAGCGCCGAGCAGCCCTGCGCAAACGAGTAGAGGGACTTTATATTCGCCGTGTATTTCTTTATATTTCTGTCCTCAAGCAGCTTTACAAAAAACGGATAGAAGCCTTCGTTTTCGCAGTCGCACACGAGGACTTTATCCCCGAGATCGAAGCGGCATTTTTCGCCGTCCCATAGAAAATAGCTCTCGCCGTCCGATTTAAGGCGCGTCATGAGCTGATCGAAATCATCCTCCGCGCAGACGGGCACGGGTTTCTCCTCGCTCCGAGGCTCGGAGGCTGCGCTCGATATCTCAAGGCCGAGGCGGTCTATGAGCTTAAACATCTCGAGGTCTGCGAGCATTCTCGTGACCTTGAAATTGTCGGGCGCCTTGAGCAAATAGCTCTGCGGGTCGCTGTCTATCGGAATATCGCAGTTTATCGTGCCGAGTTTCTTGCTCAAAAATGCCATATCCCTGTCTTTTTTCAGCTTGTCCCGCACGCCGGGTTTTATGTCTATCGTGTCGATATTGTCGTAGATATATTCAATCGAGCCGAAGCGGGCTATCAAATCGCCCGCCGTCTTTTCGCCTATTCCCGCAACGCCGGGGATATTGTCCGAGCTGTCGCCCATGAGGGCTTTTATATCAATGAGCTTTTCGGGCTCAACGCCGTATTTTTCGCGCACGGCCTCAGGCGTATATCTGTCGGTCACGGGTCTGCCCATCTTTGTCGCGGCAAGAAGAACGTTGACGCTCTCGGACACGAGCTGGAGGCTGTCTCTGTCTCCCGTGGCTATCGTGCAGGCGGCGCTGCCGCTGTGGCGCGCGAGAGTGCCAAGGATATCGTCCGCCTCATAGCCGGGCTTCTCCACTATCGGCACACCCATGGCTTCGAGCAGCTCCTTGAGCACGGGCAGCTGCTGCGCGAGCTCGTCGGGCATACCCTTTCTTGTCGCCTTATAGCCGCCGTACATCTCGTGACGAAATGTCGGCTGCTTTACATCGAATGCCACCGCCACCGCCTCGGGTCGGCACTCATCCTTGAGGCGCAGGAAGATATTCATAAAGCCGTAAATGGCGTTGGTGAATCTGCCGTCCTTCGTCGTGAGTACCTTTATGCCGTAAAACGCGCGGTTCAATATGCTGTTTCCGTCGATAACAAGAAAATTCATGTCAGCCTCCGTGCATCAAATCTCAGATATTATATTATACCACATAAGCTGCGGTTTGCATACTTTTTTATGCCCTTTTTCCCTTTATATAGACGCACCGAAGCTCGGTCAAATCGGACGAGAGGACGGTTAAGTCCGCGCGCTTGCCGAGCGCTATGCTGCCCGTCACGGAATCGACGCCTATGGCGCGGGCGGGATTTATTGTGCAGGATTTCACCGCCTGGCGCAGCGGCACGCCGAACGAGAGAATATTCTTAAACTCCGCAAAAATATTTGTGGTGCTCGCTGCTATCGTGCCGTCCGAAAGTAGCGCCTTGCCGCCTCTGACATATACCGTAGTGCCGCCCAGCTCGTATTCGCCGTCGCCGAGTCCCGAGGCACACATGGAATCGCTGACCGCAACGCTTCTGTCCTCACCGAGTATCTTATAGAGCAGAGCGAGATAGGACGGGTGGATGTGCATTCCGTCGCTTATAAGCTCTGCCGTGGCATTCTCGGCTCTGAGCGCCGCCACTGCCGCGCCGGGCTTGCGGTTATATATCGGATCCATACCGTTTAAAAGATGCGTCGTGTGGGTTATTCCGTTTTTATAGCCGAGCTCCGCCTGTTCAAAAGTTGCGGCGGTATGCGCGGCGGATACGGTGCATATTTTTGCCGCTTCGCGCGCAAACTCAATCGCCCCGGGAAGCTCGGGCGCCAGCGACACGAGCCTTATCTTGCAGATTTTGTCGAGCTTTTTAAGCTCGTCTATATCCGGCTCGCGCAGATATTCGGGATTCTGTGCGCCGCGCTTTGCATAGGAGAGGAACGGCCCCTCCATATTGATGCCGTGAATATAAGCGCCGCTCTCTTTGCCGATATACTCGGCCGCTCTCTCAAACGCCCGCTCTATCCTTTCATAGGGCAGGGTCATAGACGCGGGGCAGAAAGAGGTCACGCCGAAGCGTGCGAGCGTTTTCGACATTGTTTCGAGCGTGTCCGGCAGAGCGTCGGAGAAATCCGCCCCACCGCAGCCGTGAATATGTATGTCTATAAATCCGGGCAGAATGACGCAGCCAGAGAGGTCGTGCTCCTCTGCGCCGCTTAAATTTTCACCTATCTCGGCTATCAAACCGTCCTCAACGCGCAGGTCGGCGCGGCGGAGATTAAAATCAAAATCAAATATATCCGCATTTTTCAGTATCATATTATATTCCCTCCGTTGCGGCAAAAGGGGCTGTTTCATATTGAGTCCAATACAAAACAGCCCCTTCGTTATTGATTGTTACTGATTACTCGTTATCGTCAATGAACTTAACGATATCACCGACAGTTCTGATATGATCGAGAACATCGTCGGGAACCTCGAGATTGAACTCTTCCTCGATGGACATCGAGAGATCGACAAGGTCAAGGCTGTCTGCGCCGAGATCGCCGGAAATAGATGCATCCTCGGTAACGAGATGGCTGTCTATCTCGAGCTGCTCGCAAATAATTTTCTGGACTCTTTCAAAAGTTGACATTTTTATTTCTCCTTATACTGTAATTTTAAAATCAACCTTTTGTTTTGAAGATTCGGAAATATCTTCCGCTTCTCTTCTCTATAGTATAGATATTATTAATATTATCGCCGTTTGTCAATACTTTATCTGTAAAAATTTTATTAACTTCGGAATAATCAATTTGTTTTGACTCAAAAGCCGTGAATATCGCCGCGCGTAGGGGCAAAAATAAGCTTGAAAATAATTTTCGGGTGATTGTATGGATATATTTCTCGGCCTTTTGAAGGCGTTCGCGGTCGGCGGTGCCATATGCGCCGTCGGTCAGATAATAATGGATTTGACAAAGCTCACTCCCGGGCGCATACTCGTCTGCTTCGTCGTGGCGGGAGTCGCGCTCGGCGGGCTCGGAATATACGCGCCGATAGCAAAATGGGCGGGCGCGGGAGCCACCGTGCCGCTCACAGGCTTCGGCTTTGCCATGGTCAAGGGAGTCCGGGAGGCGATAGCAGAGAGAGGTGCGCTCGGCATTCTCACGGGGCCGCTCAGCGCCTCGAGCGCGGGCATAACGGCGGCCGTTCTCTGCGGTCTTATCGCGTCGTTTGTCTCAAGACCTAAGGAAAAATGAGAAAAATCACCTGCCATACGACAATGCGTGTAGCAGGTGAATTTTTTCTAAAATCAGTTGGCTGCGGGTGCGCAGGTATCGCAGCAGGAGCAGGAGACATAATTCTCCGGCTCGTCAGCAACAGCCTTCTTCTTGTCTATGATCTTCTTGACTGCAAACGCCACACCAACAACAGCTGCTGCAACAGCGATGATGATAGCGACGATTTTGATTATCTTCTTGGCCTTGTCCATGGTTTCACCTCCTATTCAAATTTTAACAATTATGATTATACGCTAAACATCCGAAAAAGTCAAACCATACCGAAAAAAATTAATAAATAAATAAAATATTACAACGCATTTAAAACGGTGGGCAAAAAAATTAACGGTCATGGCAAAAGCCAGAACCGTTAACCGTTTTGTTTTGCAATTTTACGCCTCGTTGAGAAGCTTTGCAAGAGCGGACTTCTTGCGGGCAGCGTTGTTCTTATGAATAAGGCCCTTGGCTGCTGCCTGATCGACCTTCTTTATAGCTGCGTTAACAACTTCCTTCTTATCTGCCGCATTGGTCTCAGCAGCGGCGTGAGCCTTCTTTATGGCAGTCTTAAGGGCTGAATTGCGGGACTTGTTGCGTGCGGTCTTTGTCTTGTTGACGAGAACACGCTTCTTAGCTGACTTGATATTAGGCATTTTTGCACCTCCTTCATCATACAGTTAATTATCTTATCATAGACTTTGGCAAAATGCAAGAGAAAAAGAAAATTTTTTGCCTTTCGCGCTCTGCGAAAGCGAAACGGGGACGAAAAAATGAACTTCAGAACAGACCTCGCGCTCGAGGTGCGCGAAAATCTCGAGGGTGGCAAAATCGACGGCGTGGAATGCACGGAATTCAAAAGCGCGGGAGCGGAGATAACCCGCCTGAAAATCACGGACAGCCGCGGTGAGGCGGCTCTCGGCAAGCCCTGCGGAGAATATATAACGGTTCAGTCGCAATCCTTTGCGCGCTCCTCACGCATAAGTGACGAGCTGACGGACGCCGTGGCGCGGGAGCTCTCCCGACTGCTGCCGAAAGACGGCACGGTGCTCGCGGCGGGGCTCGGCAACACGAATATAACGCCCGACGCGCTCGGTCCTAAATTCATAAGGGGCGTATTTGTGACAAGGCACCTGAAGCGAGAGCTATGCGAACAGTTGGGACTGGGCAGCCTGCGTCCCGTCGCGGCTATAGCGCCCGGCGTACTCGGGCAGACGGGGGTCGAGACAGGGGAGCTTCTCTTGGGCGCCGTGAATGTGATAAAGCCTTGCGCCGTGATAGTCGTCGACGCACTCGCCGCACGCAAGCTCGGCAGGCTCGGCAGCACGGTTCAGATATCCGACAGCGGCATAATCCCGGGCTCGGGAGTCGGCAATTCCCGCGCCGAGATAAGCCGCAGGACGCTCGGCGTGCCTGTCATATCCGTGGGTGTGCCTACGGTTGTTGACGCGCAAACTCTCGCCCGCGACGTATCCGGGCGGCACACGGAAAAAGCCGCAGCCGACACAAAAATGATGGTCACGCCCAAGGAAATCGATCTGCTTATAGAGCGCTGCTCGGGACTGCTCTCCTTGGCCGTCAACCGCGCTTTACAGCCGGAGCTGAGCATAAAAGACCTCGTTGAGCTCACGAACTGACAAATTCGGCGCGAATTGTTACAGAAATGTTACAATTTAATCTTTCTTTGTAACCATTTTGTATTTAACTGTAATCGTTTTGTGGTAGCTTTATCACCTCGCCCGGTATATACTATAGGTACAGTAGGAAAGAGAAACTACGAAACGGTTAAGGAGGAAACAAAAATGGTAATACAGGCATTAGGAATCATTTTGGTATTGGCAGTTGTTATGTCGGTTGCGGCAGTTGGCAGCTCGACCTCCGGCAGAACCGATCCGTAAAGGGGTCATCTGTGCGGCAAAACTAAAATTAATTACTCCTCGATTGTCGCCGCTTGTGCGGGCGGCGGCAAATCAGTTCCCCATCGCCCCCAGAGCTTCCGGTGCTCTGGGGGTTTCCCCTTTTTATTTCGACGCCGTCTGCGTTGTTTAGTTTTCAAGGTGTATAAAATCGGTTCGGTGAATCGGGAGTTGCGGGAAATAAACTGCTGTCAGGCAAACAATTTTAATATTGCAAACTGACATAATCATGTAGAGGCGGATATCATCCGCCCGCGATTTTTGCCGTGACTTGCGGTTATTCACTTTGTAGGGTGCGGCGACTCGACGCACCGCTGCCGCCGTAGACGGCACAGGGGGCAAGCCGCAAGCAAGAGCTATTACAAAACACGAGCGAAATGAAAAGATTTTCAGTGACGCTAACGCGTCAAAGGGTCGTCGAGTCGCCGACCCCTACAAAGACATTGAGAAACAAAACAGTCTATGTAAAGGGGTAAATCCGTGCAATAACCCCTCAGTCTCGGTTTCGCCGAGCCAGCTCCCCTGCAGGGGAGCCATACTTGCAACGGCGCTGCAAAGCCCCAATTTGCCAATATCTCATCCGGCTTCGATTTATATAAAAAGTCCCGACAGGCATTATACTGTCGGGACTGAATCTGTTTTACAGACACACTGCCTTATGGCGACTCTGTCTTTTTTTAATTTTACTCTGCGTCGTCGGCGTTTTCCCAGTTGTGCCAGACGTTCTGAACGTCGTCGTTATCCTCGAACATCTCGAGCATCTTGCTCATGTTCTTGATATCGTCCTCGTTCTCGAGTCTTGTGTAGCTCGAGGGAACATACTCGACCTCTGCGGAGAGGAATGTGTAGCCCTTCTTCTCAAGATCCTCGCATATGGCGGAGAAATCGGCGGGCTCTGTGCGGATATCAAAAACTCCGTCGTCGGTCAGGAAGTCAACGGCTCCTGCCTCGAGAGCATCCTCCATCAGCTTCTCCTCGTCAATATCGCCGTCATTCTCTATAACAATAACGCCCTGCTTCGAGAACATGAAGGAAACGCAGCCGCTCTGACCCATGTTGCCGCCGAACTTGTCGAAATAGTGGCGCATATCGCCGGCAGTCCTGTTGCGGTTATCCGTAAGCGTTTCAACTATAACGGCGATACCCGACGGACCGTAGCCCTCGTACATGATCTCCTCGTAGTTGTCCGCGTTGCCGTCGCCGGCAGCCTTCTTGATGATACGGTCTATGTTGTCGTTGGGAACGTTATTCGCCTTGGCCTTGGAAATGATATCCTTGAGCTTCGAGTTCGACGCCGGGTCGGAGCCGCCCTCGCGTACCGCAACGGCTATCTCGCGGCCGATCTTCGTGAAGATCTTCGCGCGCTGGTTATCCGTTTTTTCTTTCTTTCTCTTGATGGTACTCCATTTTGAATGTCCTGACATATAAGCCGCGCCTTTGGCGCGTCCCTCCTTTGACTATCTGATAAAGCTTGTTTCTAACGGTTAATTATACAATAAAAGCTCTCAATCTGTCAAGTGCTGCACCCTTATTTGACTATCGCATCGACTGTTCTCTCGGCGCTTTTGCCGTCGAAAACGTCAAAATTGAACTCCCTGAATTTCTCCTGCCTGTCTTTTCCGAAATCTTCGCTCGCTATCATATCGAGCAGGCCGTCAAAGGTTTTCGCCGTTTTGCCCGGCACATAGTCCTCATAGCTGAAAAAGAACGAGCGCTCGCGCTCATATTCTTCAAGATCGAACGCATAGAAAAGGCAGGGCTTTTTGAGCAGGACAAAGTCCATGCAAATCGAGGAATAGTCGGTTATCAGCAGGTCGCATATCCGGACAAGCTCGCCGACATCCGGGTATCCCGTCATATCTATTGCACTCTCGCCCGCGTCCACTTCGCCCGTATGCACCTGCGGATGCAATCGGATAAGCAGAGCATATTCGTCGGAAAAGCGCTCCGAAAATTTTTGTGCATCGAAATTTTTCATTATCTCGCCGTCGCGCTCAGGGTCGTCGCGGAAGGTAGGGGCATAGAGCGCGAGCTTCTTTCCCCTGCACTGCGGATACTTTGCATCGAAATCCGTCCGGAGCTTTTCCGTGTCGCAGGGGGCAAAGAATCTGTCCGTCCGCGCGCTTCCCAAGGGTAGCACACGCTCCTCCGGCAGGTCAAACGCCTTGGCATAATACGGCACGACATTCTTCGACGAGCAGACCGCGTGGGTATAGCGCTTGCAGCAGCGCTTCTCAAGCTCCTCTATTTCGGGAGGCAGAGCCGAGCAGAGCCCAAAGCGCTTGAACACGCCCTCGGCGTGCCAGAGCTGGACAACCTTCGTCTGCGGGCTGAGCTTAATATAGGCGAGGGGCATAAAATTGTCGTTTAAAAAGACATACTGCGCCGTTGCGAGGCGGTATGAGCTGACGAAAAAGAACCTGAACGCGCCCTTGATGAGCTTCGCGGGATTCTTTGAAAGCTCGATATCGCGGCGGGTTATGAGCTTTATGTCATAGCCTCCGCGCCTCTCAAGCTCCGCCTTGACAGCGCCGAGAGAATCGTTGAAATCGGCGTTGTGCGGAGATACCAAAGCCACCCTTCCCCTTTTGACAGGGAAAAGGCGGCATATTCTGAATATCACTGCGTAGATAGTATAAAACAGCTTTTTCATTATTTATCCCAATCGATAACGGTCTTGCCGAAGTTTCTCATATAATCGGCGTTGAATGCCTTATGGATATCCGGGATGCTGCGAACCTTGAACTCGTCGCCGATGAGGTTTTCGAGATAGTGGCCGACCTCCGGATGATCCTTGAAAATCTGCATGGTGCGCAGGAAGTCGCTCCTGCCGCTGCGCGAAGAGCCGAAGAGATTGAGACCCTTTTCGAGCACCATTCTCGTGTTGATATCGACAAAGTTCTCGCTGACGCCCATGAGAGAAATGCTGCCCTCGGGCTCGATGAGGTCTATCATCTGATTTATCGCGGGTCTTGAGCCGGGGCCGCCGACGCACTCGAATGCGTGGTCGATCGACACGCCATCGGGCACCGCGTCAACATGGAAGGTCTCTTTCGCAAAGGTGAAGAAATTGAGCTTGTCCTCAACCGTGCCGAAGATATAGAGCTCGGCCTCGGGATAGAGGTAATGCAGCATCAGGGCGGTTATGAAGCCGACATTTCCGTCGCCCCATATGCCTATTCTGCGGCGGTTCACATTCGCAAACTTTTCAAAGCGCGATATGGACTGCACGCTGACACTCACAAGCTCGGAGAACGACGCTACGCGCATATCGAAGCCGTCGGGCACCTTGACAAGGCGGTCGTGGGGCATCTGGATATAATCGCGCATGAAGCCGTCATATCCGCTCGAGCAGAAGTGGCTCGAACGCAGATAGTTCTCGGCGATGACCGGGTCGGTCTCGGTGGGTGTATTGGGTATCGGAATGAGCATCTCGCCGACCGAAAATTCACCGCTCGGGTCATATATTACTTCGGCGACACACTCATGGATAAGAGCCATGGGCAGCTTCTTCATGAGCACGGCGCGGTTGCGCAGACCCTGATAGTAGCGCTGATCCGCCTTGCATATCGACATCTTGACAGGACGGAGAATGACCTCATTTTTCGAAAGGTCTATCTCTTTATACGCCGTGTCGATAAGCTTGGGCGCTATGAGCTGATATACTTCGTTTATCATTTTTCAACAACCCCCAGAAGTGCGTTTGCAACTTTGAGATCATAGGTGTAGGTTATTTTGATATTGAACACCTCGCCGTCAACAATGTGGACGGGCTTGTTTTTTATAGTGTAGATTTTACAAGCGTCCGTAAGCGTGTTCTTCTCGTTCTGCGTGAGGCTGTCAAGCACGCTCTCAAGCTCCTTGATTTTAAACGACTGCGGAGTCTGACCCTGATAGAGCTCGCTGCGGGTCGGGATGCTGCTGACGTTCATACCGTCCTCGCTGCGGACAATGGTATCCGTTGCGGGAATGACGGTATCGCACGCGCCGTATTTCTCGGCCGCCTCGATATTTTCCGATATTATCCTGTGGGTGACAAACGGACGAACCGCGTCATGAGTAACAATGACGCTGTCTGAGTCAATGTCAAAATTGTCATTGACAAACTTGAGCGCATTTTCGAGAGTTCCGTTTCTTGTCGCGCCGCCCTCGACTATGCTTATCTTCTCGGCTATGTCGGCGCCGAGATATTTTTTCACTATGTCCCTTGTGTGGGCTATCCACGCCTTGGGGCAGAGGACTATTATACGGTCTATCCCGGGGTTGACGACAAATTTCTCTATCGTATGGACTATTATCGGCTTTGAGCCGAGCTGGAGATACTGCTTGGGCATATCTGCGCTGCCCATTCTGCTGCCGATTCCGCCGGCAAAAATTGCTCCTATGACCATCTGAAAAACACCCTTTCTTTATTTTGTTCCCTTGACCATGCGGTCGTAGATATCGCAGACCTCGTCGCTCGTTCCGGAGGCAATCATCTTGCCGTGGTCGAGGATTATGGCCTTGTTGCAGAGTCTGCGCACCTGTTCTGTCGAGTGCGAGACAAAAAGCACCGTTACATTGTTTTCAAACATCGACATAACCCTTTTCTCACTCTTTGCTCTGAAACGGGCATCGCCGACGGAGAGCACCTCGTCGAGGATAAGCACCTGCGGGTCAACCGCGGTTGCTATCGCAAAGCCGAGACGCGCGCGCATACCGGAGGAATAGTTCTTGACCGGTACATGCATAAAGTCCTTGAGTTCGGCAAACTCGACTATCTCATCGTAGCGCTCCTCGATGTACTTTCTCGAATAGCCCATCGTTGCGCCGTAGAGATAGACGTTTTCCTTGCCTGTATAGTTCATGTCAAAGCCCGCGCCGAGCTCGAGCAAAGGGGCGATAACTCCCCTTGTCGTGACCGTGCCCTTTGTGGGCTTGAGAACACCCGCAACGGTCTTTAAAAGGGTACTCTTTCCGGCTCCGTTGAAGCCGAGCACACCGAGTCTCTCGCCTCTTTCGATCTGGAAGTTGACATCGGTCAACGCCCAGAAATCGTCGTATTTGAGCTTACGCGTGACGAGCTTTATGAAATATTCCTTGAGATTGTCTACCTTTTCCTGATTCTGAATGAATCTGATGCTGACATGATTTACGTCAACCATTACGTCGCCCATAATTACGCCCTCCCATCAGATATGCAGGATGAAGTCATCCTGCTTCTTGTAGAACACCAGCACGCCTATGAGCAGCATAACTATGCTGAAAACGGCCGAGTAGATTATATGATGCGGATTCATCGCCCTGCCGAAAAGCACGCAGTCTCTGAACATCGAGACTATCGAGTAGAGCGGGTTCGCCATGAGCGCATACTGTGCATACTTGTTGGTTATGCGCAGGGTCTCCACATCGTAGAATATGGGGGTCGCATAAAACAGCAGCATACAGAAAACCTCGTACATATACTCGACATCCTTGAAGAATACCTCCATGGTGCAAAGTATCATTCCCACGCCCACGCAGAGTACAAAGAGAATAATTATCGGCACAAAGGAGAGGAATATATACGGAGTCAGGCGCATGGCGGTGTCGGTGAATATCAGATAATAGCCCATAACAAAAACCAGCACCAGAAGCGAGATAAGGAATGTTATGAAGTTGGAGGTAACATTCGCCATGGGGTATATGTACTTCGGCACATACACCTTCTTTATGACCGACGCACTGTTTCTTATAGAGCGCATGGCGCGCTTGGTCGCCTGCGAATAGAACTCGTAGAGCAGACGGCCGCAGAGCAGGTACACGGGATAATTGAGAACCTTCGACTCATCATGTCCGAAGATATTTCCGAAGATGAACGCGAGCACGATCATCGTCAAAAGCGGCTGAAGGAATGTCCAAAACATACCGAGAACCGAGTTTCTGTACTGCAGCTTGATGTTCTTGCGAACTATTTCGCCGAAAAGAAAGCGGTACTTATAAAAGTTCTTGAAGTATTTCTTCACCCGGATCACCTCCACTTTCTCATATAGTAGAACATCGAACGGATATGGACGAACAGGAGCCTTAAATTATACTTTGACTCCCTCTCCCACTCGTGATAGACAACAACCTCGGGATCGAATACCGCACGGGCATATTTGCGCACGGTGCGGGTTATGTCGCTGTCCTCAAAATAGAGGAAATAGCCCTCGTCGAAGCCGCCGATTTTGCGGAACAGCTCCGTCCTTATCATGAAAAAGCAGCCGGATGCGTTTTCAATGTCAAAGGGCTTTGTATAGTCCTCGTCGAGCATTGCATATTCGCGCAGGAGCTTGCTCGGTTTTTCCTCGTTGCGCAAGCGGCTCGCGAAAAGATACTTTATTTTCGGGTCGCGCTTGCCGAGAATCTGCATACGCCCGTCGGGGAAGCATATTTTCGGGCCGAGCAGCCCGATATCCTCATGCTCCTCGAGATAATCCGCAAGCACGGATATTGCGTCGTCCCTCACCGTGATATCCGGATTTATGACGACGTGGTACATTGAATCAAGTCTGTCGATTATGAGATTATGACCCGCTCCGAAGCCGGTGTTTCCGGCGTTGCGGATAAGCTCAAGCTGCGGGTAATTCTGCTCGATAAACTCGGGGGTGCCGTCGGTTGAGGAGTTGTCCACAACGTAGAGCTTAAAATCGGCACGGGTAAACTCGAGCAGAGAGTCAAGGGTCTTTTTGATAGAATGCATATTGTTGTGCGTCACTATGCATCCGGTGACCTTATATCTTCCCAATTTCACACCTCTTTAAATGCTGATGCAGGCTTTCGTTCGGCGTCAGTCTGCGTTTTTAAAGCGCAATATGTCTCCTACCATGTGAATGCGCCAGGATAGCTTCTGAGCGGCGGTGGTTTTGCCACCCGTTACGTTGCCGCCGTGGCAGCGGTGCTTTATCAGCGGCTCATATATAAACTCAACCTTGCCCTTTAACTCGGCGTTGAGTCCTATCCACCAGTCGTGCATAGCGAGATCCTTCGGGAACGGCATGAACGCCGGCTCGAAATCGCGCCTGAACGCCATGCAGCAGCCCATGTATGAATTCTTCACGAAGTTTTTGATAAATCCCCTTTTCGAGCCGTTGAGGCTGAAGAAGGACTCGTCTGTGACATTCAGTTCCCCGTCTGTCATCACGGCGTCATGCAGAATAACATCCGCGCCGTTTTCAAACGCTTTCATAACGCGCTCAACCTTGTTCGGGAGCCATACGTCATCCTGATCGCACAGGAAGATAATATCCCCCGAACAGTTGAGAATAGCGTTTTCAAAATTTCTGCATACACCCTCGCCCGTGCCCTCGACATATCTTACGCGCGCGTCATATGCCGAATAGAACTCGACCGTCTCGCGGGTTCTGCCTGCGGGGTTATCGTCGCTGACGACTATCTCGCCGTCCTCGCCGAGCTGAGGGAGTATGGATTCTATCTGTTCTCCTATATATTTCTCGCCGTTATACGCGGCAAGAGCAACCGATATCTTCATATATCAATAGAGCTTTGCGCCCGCGGGGATGCGGTCGGAGACCATAAGAAGATTGAGTCTCTCCTCGCCCTCCTCCGAATGTACGGCGGATATCAGCATTCCGCACGAATCTATGCCCATCATGGGTCTGGGCGGCAGATTTGTTATGGCGATGCAGGTCTTTCCGACAAGCTCCTCGGGCTCGTAGTAGGCGTGGATACCGCTTAAAATAACGCGATCTGTGCCGGAGCCGTCGTCGAGCACGAACTTGAGCAGCTTCTTGCTCTTGGGCACTGCGGTGCACTCCTTGACCTTGACTACTCTGAAGTCGGACTTGCTGAACGTCTCGAAATCGACAAAATCCTTGAAAAGGGGCTCTATCTCGACCTTAGAGAAGTCTACTGTCTCGGGAGCTTCTTCCTCTTTTTCCTCAATCACGACCGTCTTCTTCGAAGTGTCGCCGTCGAGCGACTTCATCGTCGGGAAGAGCAGAACGTCGCGGATAGAGTAGCTGTCCGTCAGGAGCATGGCGAAGCGGTCAATGCCTATACCTATGCCGCCTGTCGGGGGCATACCGTATTCGAGAGCCATGAGGAAGTCCTCGTCGGTGTGGTTAGCCTCATCGTCGCCGGCGGCAAACAGCTCCTCCTGAGCCTCAAAGCGGCCGCGCTGGTCGATGGGGTCATTGAGCTCGGAGAAGGCGTTGGCCATCTCGCGGCAGGTTATGAACAGCTCGAAGCGCTCGGTATAATCCGGGTCATCGGGCTTTCTCTTTGCAAGCGGGGATATCTCAACCGGGTGCTCCGTAATAAAGGTCGGCTGAACGAGCTTCTCCTCGACATATTCCTCGAAGAAGAGATTGAGCAGATCGCCCTTCTTATGTCTCTCCTCGAACTCTATGCCGCGCTCCTTTGCGAGCGAACGGGCGGTTTCCAGATCTATTTCCGCAAAGTCGACGCCGGAATATTTCTTGACGGCCTCGACCATCGTCATGCGGGCAAAGGGCTTTGAGAGGTCTATCTCCACGCCGTCATAGGTGACGACCGCGGTGCCGAGCACCTTGAGAGCGACGGTTCTGTAAAGCTCCTCGACAAGATCCATCATGCCGTGGAAGTCGGTATATGCCTGATAAATCTCAAGGAGGGTAAACTCGGGATTATGGCGCACGTCGAGTCCCTCGTTGCGGAAAACTCTGCCCATCTCGTAGACTCTCTCAAGTCCGCCGACTATGAGGCGCTTGAGGTAGAGCTCGAGGGATATGCGCAGGTTCAAATCCTCGTTGAGAGCGTTGTGGTGGGTCACAAACGGACGTGCGGCGGCGCCGCCCGCATTCTGAACAAGAATGGGCGTCTCGACCTCGATGAAGTCCTTGGAATCGAGATAGTTTCTTATCTCGCGGATTATCAGGCTTCTTTTTATAAATGTATCCTTGACATCGGGGTTGACTATGAGGTCAAGGTAACGGCGGCGATAGCGGGTATCAGTATCGCGCAGACCGTGGAATTTTTCGGGCAGCGGGAGCAGTGACTTCGTCAGCAGGCGAAGTGCGGTTGCGTGGATGGATATCTCGCCCCTGCGGGTTTTGAACACCGTGCCGCGCACCTCGAGGATATCGCCGATATCCCATTTCTTGAACTTTGCAAAGGTATCCTCGCCGACATCGTTTATACGCACATAGACCTGAATTCGACCCGAGCGGTCACGGATATCGATGAAGTTTGCCTTGCCCATATCGCGCCTCGACATCATTCGTCCGCATACAGAGACCTCCTTGCCTTCCATAGCGTCGAAATTGTCGACTATTTCCTGTGCGTGGGCGGACTGATCCGCGGTTGTTATTTTGAACGGATCCTCCCCTGCGGCACAAAGCTCGTTGAGCTTGTCCAAACGAATCTGACGCAGGGCGTTTATGTCCTCCTGAGTCTCTTCGCTCTCTGCGGAGGCGGGGTTGGTGTTTATCTCATCCGGCATTTTTTTCACTCCTTGGATTTATGTGAGCTGTGCTTTTTTTACTTTGACTTTGCAATGCTGAGTATCTTGAGCTGGAGAACCTTTCCGGTAGGCAGCTGAACGTCAACGATATCGCCCTTGCGGTTGCCGATGAGCGACTTGCCTATGGGCGACTGGTCGGAGATTATGCCCTGAGCGGGATTCGACTCGCTGGGGCCGAGGATAGTGTACTCGCTCTTCTTGCCGTTCTCGACATTTTCGACCTTGACCTTCGAGCCGGGATGAACCACGCCCGCGTTCAGGTTGTCCTCATCGAGGATGTTGGCGTTGCGGATATCGTTTTCAAGGCGGGCAATCTTTGCCTCGAGCTTCGCCTGCTCGTTCATCGCCTCGTCATACTCGGAGTTTTCGGAAAGGTCGCCGAAGGAACGCGCAACTTTTATACGCTCGGCTATCTCATCTCTGCCGGTGGTTTTGAGCTGCTCGAGCTCCTTCACCTTGGCATCGTAGCTCTCTTTTGTCAATACGATCTGCTTTTCCATTTTAAGGCCATCCTTCTTCCTTAAATTTTAAAAATTGATACGCCAAGCACCTTTTCAGGCACTTATCCATAATATTGTTATTATATTCATTTTATCGCCTGTTGTCAATAGCCGACGGGGTTTCGGGGGAGCCTTATAAGCTCCGATGCGGCGCTGAGTGAAAGCGTTTTTCCGCCGTGATATATCTCGGAAAAATCAAGCTGCGAAAGGGAGTGAATACGGCTTATCAGGCACAGAGCGCCGGCAAATTCGAGGGTGTTTATGCCCGCGGGCATAAGACGCGCACAGGCGCTCGGGAGAATGAGCTTTCCCGCCGTAAAAATCTCGCCGCCGCAGATAAGTCTTTCGTGAGAAGAATCGAGGTCGATAACGGCTGCCGCCCGCCCGCTCTCGCCGAGCATGACCGCCGCGCCGAATTCATCCATGGCGCTCTCTATCGGGCGGGAATAGCCCTCGGGGCACGAGGTTGAGACGCGGATATCCGAAAACAGCGGCACGGCAATGCCGAGCCTGCGCGCCGCAGAGGCGTTTTTGTCCTTTATCAGCAGCTCGCCGCGCACTCCGCAGCCGCACGCAGAGCGCAGAAGCGAGCACGCGGTGTTGAAGAAAACGAGCTTTTTGTAATCGGACAAATCCGGCTGCGATATTCCTCCGCCCGGCGCTGTACCCTCGGGCAGAAGCATACTCCCCGCGCACCTGCCCGCCGCAGCGTACACCGCCTCGCGGTTTATTTTTCCGCGCCGCCGCGCAGTTGTTATCTCGCGAAACGGCAGCCCGCCGTATACGCGCACATCACGCACACGCGGAGTTTTAAACAGCCGTCTGCGCCCGAAAAATCCCGCGCCGCTCTCAATAACGAGCACCGAAAACATACTACCACCGCCGAAAAACCTTTCTTACGGATATTATATGCCGCGGGGCGATGAAAATAGACAAAACAAAAAGCCACAATTCAGTCGTTCGCACTTTGAATCATGGCTCTTATATTCTGTTTGGCACGAATACGGCTCTGCCGTATTACTCGGCGAAGCCTGACTCAACAAGCTTCACAAGCTCATCGACAGCCTGCTCCTCGTCGGGGCCGCCTGCGATGATGCGTATCTGGGTATTGCCCATGATACCGAGGGAAAGCACGCCGAGAAGGCTCTTGGCGTTGACTCTGCGCTCGTCCTTCTCCACCCAAATGGAGGACTTGAACTCGTTAGCCTTCTGGATGAAAAAAGTTGCCGGACGCGCATGGAGTCCTACCTGATTCTGTACCATTACATCTTTAACATACATAATATATAATCTCCCACACACAAAATCAAAAATTTACCCTGCTGTTCATATATTATATCATAAAACTTGTCCCCGTCAACAATTTACTTGCGACTTTCAGCCTTAAAGACAATAATTCGTTGTCTGTCCCAAAGTTAAATTGGGGGGAGGGGGCTTTGTTGTGTATTTTGACCATACAAAGTGCAAGTTTTTAATGCAGGTTGCACATTAAATTAGCGCCTTTGAAATTCATTCACCGTTTTCCAAAGACGAGAGAAACGCTCGGTCTTTTCGGCTCAGCTCCGCTTTTTCGAGCATATCCGGTCTGCGCCTGTAGGTGCGCTCGAGGCTCCGTTCTCTGCGCCACTTTTCGATGTTCGCGTGGTGACCCGAGAGCAGAACCGGCGGCACTTCTTTTCCGTGCCACTCGACGGGGCGGGTGTACTGCGGATATTCGAGCAGAGAAGAAAAATGGCTCTCAAGCTCAAAGGCGTCCTCGTTTGCGAGCACTCCGGGGAGCATTCGCGCCACGGCGTCCGCAAGCATAAGCGCCGGCAGCTCGCCGCCGGTGACAACAAAATCGCCTATTGAGATTTCCTCGTCCACTATCTCCTCGATAACGCGCTCGTCTATGCCCTCATAGTGACCGCAAAGCAGCGCGATATTGTCAAGCTTCGACAGCTCCACAACGCGCTTTTGGGTCAGTGTCTTTCCCTGCGGGGTCAGATATATGAGATGCGGGCGCGTGCCCGTGTCGCGGCAAAGGGACTCGTAGCAGTCGTATATCGGCTGCACCTGCATTATCATGCCCGTCCCGCCGCCGTAGGGCGAATCGTCCACTCGGTTGTGCTTGTCGAGCGTGTAGTCGCGGATATTGCGGCAGTTTATTTCAACACAGCCGCGCTCGCGCGCTCTGCCTATCACGCTCTCTCTGAGCACCTCGCAGCACATCTCCGGGAAGAGGGTAAGAATATCAATCCTCATCTGAAAACAGCCCTTTCAGCGGTGTTAACAGAACGACTCCGTTCTCTATGTCAACGCTCGACACAACATCGGGAATTGCGGGAATAAGCGTCTCGACCCCGTCGCCGTCCGTTATATGCCAGACGTCGTTTGCGCCCGTCTGACTGACGTCGGTAACGGTGCCGTAAGCTCGGCCGCTGTTTGCGTCCTCGGCGCGGCAGCCGATAAGCTCGGCTATGAACCAGTCGCCTTTTTTAAGATGCGCATCGCTGCGGCGCATATAGAGCACCTTGCCTCTGAGCGAGGCGGCCTTCTCTACCGTATCGCAGCCGTCAAGACGCAGGAGCGCGATATTCCCGTGAGCACGTGCGCCGACAACGCCCGCGCTTTTTTCACCGTGTGCGTCGTAGTACAGTGTTTTGAACTTTTTAAAGAATTCGGGCGAATCGCACCACGGCTGAACGCGCAGTTCCCCGCGCACGCCGTGAGTGCCGACTATCTGCCCGATTTCAAGATAGTCCTTTATCATCAGTCTATCTCAACTGCGACCTTCTCATCGCAGCGTGTTGCGGCAGCGCGCATAACAGTGCGGATAGCCTTGGCTATTCTGCCCTGCTTGCCGATAACTCTGCCCATGTCGTTCTCGCTGACGTGGAGATGATAGACGATAATGCCCTCATCATCCGGCTCGTCAACGGTAACGGTGACCGCATCGGGCTCTTCAACGAGACCCTGAGCGATGGATATAAGTAAATCCTTCATTGTAATTTTCCTTTCATAGAAAAACAAAACTCCCCGCAGACTGCCGAGAGCCATGTTTTGCGCTGAGCGTTATCAGCCGATGACGCCGCTCTTCTTGAGGATGTCCTTAACGGTGTCGGTGGGCTGAGCGCCGTTAGCAATCCACTGCTTTGCCTTGTCTGCGTCGATCTTCACGTCGGCGGGAGTCTTGAGCGGATCATAGGTTCCGATTTCCTCGATGAATCTGCCGTCGCGGGGATATCTCGAATCAGCAACGACTATTCTGTAGAAGGGATTCTTCTTTGCGCCCATGCGGCGAAGTCTGATTTTAACTGCCATAATGATTGTACCTCCGAAAAATAATACAAAATTAATATATAATGTAAACCCTAAGGCTGACCTATAGGATAACATCCGTTTTTACATTCCGAAACTGCTCGGGTTGAAGCCCATACGGCGCATCTTTTTCTTTGAGCCCTTGCCGTTGAACTGCTTGAAGAGCTTCTGCATCTGCTTGTGCTGATTGAGAAGCCTGTTGACATCCTCGACCTTTTGGCCGCTGCCCGCGGCGATACGCCTCTTGCGGGAGGGGTTGATTATGTCGGGGTTCTCGCGCTCCTTCGGGGTCATCGAGCGGATGAGAGCCTGGAGACGATCGAACTGCTTCTCGTCAACGTCAACATCCTGAAGCTTTTTGCCCATGCCGGGGAGCATGGCGAGCGTGTCCTGAATCGAGCCCATCTTGCGAAGCTGGGTTATCTGATCGAGCAGGTCGTTGAGGTCGAACTTGTTCTTCCGTATCTTCTCCTCGAGCTCCGCCGCCTTCTTCTCGTCAATGGCGGTCTCCGCCTTTTCGATAAGCGAGAGCACGTCACCCATGCCGAGGATTCTCGAAGCCATGCGGTCGGGGTGAAAGGTATCGAGATCGCCGAGCTTTTCGCCTATACCGACGAACTTTATCGGCTTGCCCGTAACCGCGCGCGCGGAGAGCGCGGCGCCGCCCCTGGTGTCGCCGTCGAGCTTTGTCAAAATGAGTCCGTCAATGCCGAGCGTCTCGTTGAAGGTGGAGGCGACATTGACAGCGTCCTGACCGGTCATAGCGTCGACTACGAGAAGAATCTCGTGGGGACGGACCTCCGACTTTATACGCTTGAGCTCATCCATGAGCTGCTCGTCTATATGCAAGCGACCTGCGGTATCGATGAGGACATAGTCGTTGCCCTCGTCCTTTGCAAGCGCGACCGCCTGTTTAGCTGTTTCAACGGGGTCCTGCGTCCCCTTTTCAAAGACCGGCACGCCGACCTTTTCGCCGAGCACCTGAAGCTGCTTGATAGCCGCCGGGCGGTAGATATCGCACGCCACGAGCATCGGCCTGCTGCCGCGGTTCTTGAGCATGAGCGCAAGCTTGGCGCAGTGCGTTGTTTTACCTGCGCCCTGAAGTCCGCAGAGCATTATCACCGTCGGCGGGTGCGGCGCAGTGGCAAGGCGGGTTTTTGTACCGCCCATGAGGTCGATTAATTCCTCGTTGACTATCTTTATGACCATCTGCGCGGGAGTGAGACTCTCCATAACATCCGCGCCTATGGCTCTCTCGGTTACCTTGGCGGTGAAATCCTTGGCGACCTTGTAGCTGACGTCCGCCTCAAGCAGAGCCATACGCACATCGCGCATCGCCGCGCGAACATCCGCCTCGTTGAGGCTGCCCTTGCTTTTAAGACGCTTGAACGCCGCTTCAAGACGTTCCGAAAGACCTTCAAATGCCAATGTTTTCACCTCTTAATTTAATAGTAACAAATTTACCGTTTCGTGCCTATCCACGGTAAGACGGATTTTCCGCAGTCATATCCGCACAATCGAGCCTGTGCGTATATCGCGGGCGGATGATATCCGCCCCTACGGCGGTAACTGAGCGAACGGGCTCCTGCAACGCAGCTATGGCAAACTTTTTCCGCAGTCATATCCGTACAATCGAGGACTGAGAAAAATTTGTCAGAGCAAGGCGTGGGGTTCTGTGAATGAAGGAGCGCACTTTGTGTGCGTGACTGAATTCATAGGTTCTCACAACGCAGCTATGGCGGATTTTTCCGCAGTCATATCCGCACAATCGAGGATTGAGAAAAATTTGTCAGAGCAAGGCGCAGGGTTCCGGGCGCGAGGGCGCGTACTTTGTGTACGCAACCGAGCGAACGGGTTCCTGCAACGCAGCTATGGCAAACTTTTTCCGCAGTCCGATCACTCCATCAACGACATGGCGATGGCCTTAATCTTAACGGTATAATCATTCACCTCGCGCGACAGGCTGTGGTTGAGATTGTAGTCCCCTATCTCGCCGGCGCAGTCGATGATTTCGCTGAGTCCGTTGTGTATCTCGTCAAATTTCGAGGCGAGCTTGAGCTTCGATTCCATGTCAAGAAGCTGAGTCTCGGCGCGTTTTATGGCGTCGCGCACGCCCTGGCGGGTTATTCCCTCGTTTTCCGCAATCTCGGAGAGCGACAGGTCGTCGTTATAGTAATAGCCCAGAAAATCGCGCTGTTTTTCTGTCAGCATATCGCCGTAAAGATCGAGCAAAACCGCTATTTCCAGATTTTTTGCCACTTTGTTTTCTCCCCCTTTTCATAAGATCGCGTAAAGGCTAAACCCCTCTGTAAAGTCAAAACGCTTTACAGAGGGTTATTATACTAAAAATATCGTCGGCTGTCAAGCACATTTTTTCGCCGAAAGCGGACTTTTTTCAACATTCCGAATGTGGAAAAGCGGCGGAAAAACCCGAAGTGCGTTTTTCTGTCAACCGGTTGTGCCCGGGGCGGCAAAAGACAACAAAATGTGCCGTTTCTCGCCCGCCGATATGTGGAAAACCGTGTGGAAAACTTTTTTATTATTTTAGCTCAACTATCGTCACGCCGTCCTCGCCCTCGCCGTAGACTCCGAGCCTGAAGCGCTTGACATACGGCGACTTACGCAGATATTGGTTGACGGCGCTCCTGAGCGCGCCCGTGCCCTTGCCGTGGACGACGGTGAACTCGCCGAGTCCCATGCGCAGCGTGTAATCAATATATCTGTCGAGCTCCATAATGCAGTCGTCGACAGTCAATCCTCGGACATCGAGGCGTGCGGAGGCATCCATGTTCATCTTGCTCTCGACTCCCGTGCGGCGGGCGCCGGAGTTGGGGCTGCGTTTTTTGGGCGCGTTCTCTATCAGACGCAAGTTCTTAAGCTTTACACGCGTCTTTGCGGCGCCCGCAAGAACCTCGACATTTCCGTTTCGGTCAACGGGCGAGAGTACGGTTGCTTCCTTGCCGAGGTCCGCTATGAGCACGGCATCGCCCTTTTTAAGCTCGCGCGGGAGGACATAGCCGTCATCCTCGACGCCCATCGCCACCACCGGATCAACCGCCTCGTCTATCGCACCGAGTCCTTTACGCACAGCGGCGCGTGCGCGGCGTGCAAGGTCGGAGGCGTCCTTCGTCTTTTCCTTTTCTTTTTTTAGCCTGTCGAGCTCGTCGAGCAGAGCATAGCTCTCGCGCTTTGCCTGCTGAGTCAGCTTCGCCGCCTGCGCCTTTGCCTTTTCTATCTCAGCCTCGCGCAGGGAATCGACCTCGGCAAGCCGCTTTTCGGCGCGCTCCAGCTCGGCCTTGGCCTTTGCGGTCAGCTCTCTGGCGCGCTCGTGCTCCTCCTCCATGCGTCGGCGGTTTTCCTCGAGCTTGTCAACGACATCCTCGAAACGGACATTCTCGTTGTTGACAAGCTCCTTCGCCCTGTCCACAACGCCCATATCCATGCCCAGCCGCTCGCATATCGCAAGCGCGTTCGAGCGTCCGGGAACGCCGATAAGCAGTCGATAGGTCGGGCTTAAAGTTGCGACATTGAACTCACAGCAGCCGTTTTCGACGCGCGGGGTTTCGAGGGCGTAAGCTTTGAGCTCGGCGTAGTGCGTCGTCGCGGCTATCTTCGCACCCTTGAAATGCAGACTCTCGAGCACAGCCATGGCAAGCGCCGCACCCTCAATGGGGTCTGTGCCCGCTCCAAGCTCGTCTATGAGCACGAGGCTGCGGTCGCCCGCCTGAGCCATGATATCTATTATATTGGTCATATGCGCGGAGAAGGTCGAGAGCGACTGCTCTATCGACTGCTCGTCGCCGATATCGGCGAGGACTTCGTCGAATACGGAGAGCCTGCTCCTGTCGCCCGCAGGTATCATAAGCCCGCACATCGCCATGAGCGTAAAGAGGCCGACCGTTTTTATCGACACCGTCTTGCCGCCCGTGTTCGGACCCGTTATAACGAGAGTATCGAAGTCCGTGCCGAGCCTTATGTCCACGGGGACAACTTTATTTTTATCTATGAGCGGATGACGAGCGGCGCGAAGCTCTATCTCGCCGTCGGAGTTCAGCAGAGGCACCGTCGCGCCTATCGAATAGGCATACTGCGCCTTCGCAAAAATCACATTGAGCTCAACGGCGCACTCGTAGCTGTTCTTTATCCCCTGCTCAAACTCGCCGACCATTGCGGAGAGGGCCGCCAATATGCGCTCTATCTCGTCCTGTTCCTTTGAGCGCAGAACCTTTATCTCGTTATTTGCCTCGACTACCGGCATCGGCTCGATAAAAACGGTTGCGCCCGATGAGGAGGTATCGTGTACAAGTCCCTGCACATCGCCGCGGTGCTCCGCCTTGACGGGCACGACATAGCGGCCGTTGCGCTGGGTTATGATATTCTCCTGCATGAACTTCGAGTAGTGCGCGGAGTGGGTCATCTTATCGAGCTGGTCGCGCACCTTAGACTCCTGCACGCGAATCTTGCGCCTGATTTCAAAGAGCTCGGGCGAGGCGCTGTCCGCTATCTCCTCCTCGGAGATTATAGCGGAGGTTATTTTCGTCTCGAGATATTTGTTCGGCTGGAGCACCGAGAACAACGGGTCGAGCACCGTCTCGACTCCCGCGTTTGTGCTGCGCCACTGAGCGAGAGCGCGCACGGTTCTGAGCACCTCGGCAACATCGAGCAGCTCGCGCAGAGAGAGCGTACTGCCCGCGCCCGCACGCGCCGCGGCGTTGTTTACATTGCGAAGTCCGCCGAAGGACGGGCCGCCGAACCGCGCAAGAAGCATATGTGCGTCGCGGGTTCGGTTCATCTGCGCCTGCGCCAAATCGAGATTGCTCTCCGGGCGCAGGCTCATCGCAAGCTCGCGCGCATCGGGGCAGGCGGTGAATTCCGCAAGACGCGACAGTATTTTATCAAATTCCAAGGCCGTTAAATGGCGATTCATATTTTCGGGCATCTCTATTCCTCTCGTATATTATGGCTTGTCTTACATTGATATAAACTTATCACATCTGCGCCGCCGTGTAAAGTGCAAAAAACAAAAAGACCCGACAAAAAGCCGAGTCTTTAAATGCTTCTAAGCTGTTTATCAGTCGCTCGTGTAGGGAAGAAGAGCAACGTGACGGGCACGCTTGATAGCGGTGGTAAGCTCTCTCTGATGAGCGGCGCAGTTGCCGGTGACTCTTCTGGGAAGAATCTTCGCTCTGTCGGAGATATACTTATGGAGCTTGGCGGTGTCCTTGTAATCTATGCACTCAACCTTGTCGACGCAGAAAGCGCAAACCTTCTTGCGGCCCTTGCGGTTGGGTCTTCTGTCGTTTTTCTCATATGCCATGATGTTAACCTCCTCTTTGGCTAAGGTGGAAGCCGAAAGCCGTCCTGCGGCCCGGGCTTATTCATCGGGCGCAAAAGCCCGGTTCAAGTTTTTCTCAGAACGGGAGATCGTCGCTTATCGGGATCTCCTCGAAATCGTCCGCTCCGCCTGTGGCGAAGGACGCTGCGGGCTGGACGCGCGCGGGCTGATCGCCCTGGCGTGCTCCGCCTGTGCCCGTCTCTGCCTTTGAGCCGCAGAAGCTGACTTCGTCGGCGACAATTTCAAACGCGGTGCGCTTGTTGCCGTTCTTATCCTCGTAGTTGCGCTGCTGGATTCTGCCGCGAACGGCTATCATGGAGCCCTTCTGAAAATAGCGCGAGACGAACTCCGCAGTCTGTCTCCATGCGACTACGTTGATGAAATCGGTCTGTCTCTCTTCGCCTGCTTTGTAGCTGCGATCGACAGCGACGGAAAAGCTTGTAACGGAGAGACCCGAAGCCGTTGTACGCAGCTCGGGGGCGGCAGTGAGTCTGCCCATAATTATTGCAACATTAAGCATCTCTGTTTCCTCACTTTCTGACAATGAGTGAACGGAGAACACCGTCGGTTATACCGGCGACGCGGTAGAACTCCTCGGGGAACTCGGGGACAGCGCTGAAATTGAACAGAGCGTAGAATCCCTCGGGCTCATCGTTGATAGCGTAAGCGAGCTTGCGCTTGCCCCACTCATCAATGCTGTCCAGAGTGCCGTTCTGCTCAATGAGAGCCTTGAACTTCTCGATGAGAGCGGGTACGCCCTCCTCACCGTTCTTGACGGAGAAAACCATCATTGCTTCATAGCTGTTGTTTGCTGACATTCTTAAAGCACCTCCTTCTGGTCTTTTGGCTGCGGTTCTTCCGCAGCAAGGATTAGCCGCCTTTTTTCCTGCGGCAATTAGTTATTTTAACAGTGTTTTGCGCTTTTGTCAACATATTTTTTTACATACGTAAAGCCCGCTAAGTATTGTCAATCGGCTCTATTAGTGGTATATTTATATAAACAGGAATGAACGCAGGTGATTTTCATGACAAGCCCGGCAACCGAGAAAACCGCGCACAACAGACGCACGGCATACACGAAAACGGCTATCCGCCGCACATTCTTCGAGCTGCTCGAGGAAAAGGACTTCGACAGAATAAGCGTGCGCGAAATTTGTCAGCGCGCGGACATCAACCGAAGCACATTCTACCGCCACTATGACGACATAAACGCTCTGATGAACAGCATCGAGGCCGAGTTCGTCGCAGATATCGACAGGCAAATCGAGCGAATGGATCCCGATATCTTCGACGCGGTTCTGATCGGACTATTCGATATCGTAAAAGACAACTCCGACCTTTGCTGCTACATGATGAAGTGCGGACCGCGAAAAGGCTTTATCAACTCCCTGTTTGTCAATAATTACGACAGGACGCATATAAAGTGGAAGAAGTTCTTCCCCGAGATAACAGACAAGCAGTTCCGCTGGATGTATATTATGTTCTTCAACGGCATAACCGGCGTTATCGCGGAGTGGATAAACTCCGGCTTCCGCGAGGATCCCGCGGCGATAGTCGCTTTCACCACAAGTATATATTTTAACGGCTTTAGAAAATATTTCTAATCTGTTTATAATTTTTGGCGGCACAAATCACTTTTTGTGTCGCTTTCTGCACATGTTTCCAAATACTGTTCCTTGTTTTTTAAGCTGATGACACTATATACTTTTATTAATGCGGCAATACCGCAACGATGAAAGGAGTCCTCAGAATGAAACAGTCGCTCACAGTCAGAAAAGCCGAGCACTTCGGCATAAACAGGAAGATAATCGCAAACATGACCGCGCAGAGTTGGCACGACATCCCCCATGTCGTCGTTACAAACGAGCCTGAGGCATCCGAATTTCTGAAGGTTTTCAAAGAACTCAACGAAGGGCGCGCAAAGCAGGACAAAATCACGCTCAACGCAGTAATATTAAAGGTAATAACCGAGGCGCTCAAGAAGTGCCCCGCCATGAACGCACATATCGACTTCAAGCCGCGCCTTGTCCGAGGCTGCGTGACGGAGTTCGACGAGATAAACATATCCATGCCCATGCTCCTCGACTCGGGCGAGATGATGACGGTCAATCTGCACAATATGCAGGACAAGAGCCTGACGGATATCAGGGACACTCTCGCCGATGTCCAGCGCAGGGCGAAGAACTCGAATATGTCGCAGGTCATGTACGACGTATCCCTGAACGACACCCTTCAGGGGTTGGCAAAGGGCAAGCTCATTCAGACCGTCTCGCGCCTCATCGGCTCAAAGACGGGAAAATACAGAGTCAAGACGCTCTCCGGAAAGCAGAAGAAGGAATATTACGGCATCCCCGAGCGCGACAGGCTCACGAAGCACGACATTGAGCAGGGCACGATAACCGTGTCGAACCTCGGTTCGCTCTACAAGGACTGGGACGGCATATGTGCGCTGCTTGAGATAATCCCTCCGCAGGTCGCCGCGATAGGCGTAGGCGCTCCGCGCGACACGGCTATTGCGAATCCCGACGGCACGGTAACGGTCGGCAAAAAACTCGTTTTCACCGTCGTTTTCGACCACCGCGCACTCGACATGGGCGACGTAGTCCCCTTCCTGAAGTCTATAGATGAGACTTTCAAGCACCCGGAAGTTATCAAGGAGTGGATTTGACGGAGCCTTTAAAAAAGGAGATAATATGGACAAACAGAACAGTTGGCTCAGCTGGGCTATTGAGCTCCAGAGTCTCGCGCAGGCGGGGCTGACATATGGACACGACCCCTATGACCTCGAGAGATACAAGCGGATAAGAGAGATATCCGCCGAGATGGTAGCCCACAAAAGCGACATCCCGGCAGAAAAGGTCAAAGAGCTTTTCTGCAACGAGACCGGATATCAGACACCGAAGGTCGATACCCGCGCCGCGATTTTCAATGACGGAAAGATTTTGCTCGTCCACGAATCGAACGGCACATGGTCGCTCCCCGGCGGCTGGTGCGATGTAAATCAGTCGGTCGCGGAGAACACCGTAAAAGAGACTTTTGAAGAGGCAGGCTTGCGCGTCACCGCGGACAGGCTCATCGCCGTTCAGGACAGGAACAAGCACAATAAGCCAATATACGCTTACGGGGTCGTAAAAGTTTTCGTCCTCTGCTCCGTTGTCGGCGGCGAATTCATTCCGAATATCGAAACGACCGAAACAAAATATTTCGGAAGAGACGAACTGCCGGAGAATCTCGCGGGCGAAAAGACCTCGCGCGAGCAGATACTGATGTGCTTCGATGCGAACGAGAGCGAACATTGGGAGACAAAGTTTGATTAAGAGAAAAATCCATATGTAAAGTGATTTAACTTTACATATGGATTTTTGTTATATCAGCGAAATTTTATATAAAATTGCCGTCGAATCGCAGTAATATCAAGTGTTCTGCGATGTTGATCCAAAAAGTGTATTCAACCGTTGAGCTCCGTGTAAAGCCATATCACTTTACATCAAAGAATCACAAAACCGACCCGAAAAATTATATCTTCGAGTCGGTTTTCATTATAAAATTCAGGCTATCTCTATCTCAAACGAAACCGTCAGCGACTTCTCTGCGCCGTTGCTGCCGTCCCATTTGAAAGTTGAGGTTCCCGCGCATTTTCCCGCGCCGTAGGGCACTGCGTCGGCGGTGCTGCTCATGCCGGCGACGAGATACATATCCTGAACATAGCTCTCCCCGCTTTTGACGATAAATTGACGCGTGGCATCCTCGGTCACTTCTATGGGATAATCTTTGTCGTAGAACGCTTTTCCGTCCTGCGTCAGAATTTTCGTGCGTATCTCATAGTGCTGCCGGTTATATATCGGGAGCGTTGAAACTATATCTTTTCCGCTGTTATTCGTGACGGTCGCCGTGATATGCACCTCGCCGCCGGATTTGACCTTCGGATTTTCGATATAAACTTTCAGCGTCACTCCGTCGAGAGTTTTTTCAATTGTCTGCAGAGCCGGGCTCATTTTGGCGGTGCTTTCTGCCGAAGTGTTCTCCGGAACGGTCGTTCCCGCCGTCTCCGGCGTATCCCCGTTTCGGCACGCCGCAAAGCTCGTTATGAGCAGAACCGATATTAATATAATTATTGCTTTTTTCATATAGCTTTCGCCTCCGGGCATTTATTTTTTCCGCCCTGTTTTCCCCCGATTATCGAGTTTAACTAACCATCGGTATCACCGCCTGCTTTTTAATTGAAAGATTTTCCTACAACCAAATAATAACAAATGTCACAAGCATCGTCAATCTTTTTTGCAAATAAAATTTAACTATAAAAACACCCGAAGCTGTTTTTTCACAGCTCCGGGTGCTCGCACTTAATTATTTAGTTTACCTTCGTTTCGGTTATCTTCACTCCGGGCTCGATAACATCGATGCACTTGACCGGGCACGCCTCGTGGCATTTGCCGCAGCCGACGCACTTGTCGTAATCGACCTTCGCGCAGAAGTTTTCGACCGTGACCGCGCCGTATTCGCAGGTCTTGACGCACTTCATGCAGCCGATGCAGCCCGCCTTGCAGTCTTTTCTGGTCTGCGCGCCCTTGTCATGGTTCTTGCACATGACGGCAGCCTTTGTCTCATGCAGGGGCATAAGGTCAATTATGCCCTTGGGACAGGTGTTGACGCACATCTTGCAGGCATGGCACGCGAGCGGATTTATTCTCGCAACACCCTCGCAGATATGAATGGCGTCATAGGGGCAGACCTCAACGCAGTCGCCGAAGCCGATACAGCCGTAGACGCAGTCTTTAGGGCCGCCGAAAAGCTGAGTCGCCATTTTGCAGCTCTTGACGCCGACATAGTTGAGCTTCGTGTCCGCATTATGCTTGTTGCCCTGGCAGAGGACAACGGCGGTCATGGGGGCGACATCGCCCGCCGCAAGGCCGGTTATCTTCGCAATGGCTTGGCTGACCTCCGCGCCGCCGGGCATACAGCGTCCGGTATCGGTGGTCTTGCCCTCGGAGAGCGCGGCCGCATAGCCGGAGCAGCCGGAGAAGCCGCACGCGCCGCAGTTTGCGCCGGGCAGCGCCGCCTGAATCTCCTCGGCCTTTTCATCTACCGGAACAGCCATGACCTTTGACGCAACGGCGAGACCGAGACCGGCTATAAGTCCGATGACGGAGACGACGACAACCGCAATTATAATAAGATGCATATTATCCCGTCCTTTCTCAACCGAATATGCCGTCGACAACGCCCGAGAATCCGAGGAAGGAGACCGAGGTAAGCGATGCGGCAATGAGCGTTATAGGCAGACCCTGCAGGAATTTCGGCACGTCGCAGCTCTCGAGGCGCTCTCTGACGCCCGCGAACATGACCATGGCGAGCATGAAGCCGAGTCCGCCGCCGAGCGAGCGCATCATCGACTGACCGAAATTGTAGTTGTTCTCAACGTTTATAAGCACGACGCCGAGCACCGCGCAGTTCGTTGTGATAAGCGGAAGATAGATACCCAGCGCGTTATAGAGGGAGGGTATATACTTCTTGAGGACTATCTCGACAAGCTGAACGAGAGCCGCTATGACGAGAATAAACACTATCGTCTGAAGGTATTCGAGGTCATTGGGCACGAGCAGCTTTGCGTTGATGGGATAGGTGACCGCGGTGGCGAGCAACATAACGAATATAACTGCCGCGCTCATTCCGACTGCGGTATTGAGCTTCTTCGACACGCCGAGGAACGGGCAGATGCCGAGGAACTTTGCGAGAATAAAGTTTTCGGTAAGGATACCGGTGAGCAGAATCGAAAGCATTATTTTCATTTGTCATCGGCCTCCTTTTTGTCCTTCTTATCCTTGTTTTCTACCTCGCCGCGCAGCGAGCAGGACGCCGCCATCGGGCAGGCCTCGCAGCCCTTGAGCTCCGCCTTTGAAAGTCCCTTCTTGTCGGCGAGCTTGTTGGCGCAAGCCATGAGCAGACCGAACACGAAGAAGCCTCCGGGAGGCAGGATGAATATCAGCATGGGGCTGACGGAAGCCGGGATTATCTGGAGTCCGGCGATAGCGCCCGTGCCGAGCAGCTCTCTGACCGCGCCCATGAGGAGCAGCGCCGCAGTGAAGCCGACGCCCATGCCCAGACCGTCAACGGCGGAGGCCGCAACGGAGTTCTTGCAGGCGAACGCCTCGGCTCTGCCGAGGATGATGCAGTTGACGACTATCAGCGGCAGGTAAACGCCGAGCTGAGCGTCGATCTGCGGAACGAACGCCTTGACGAGCATCTGGACTATTGTAACAAACGAAGCGATTATAACAATATAAGCGGGAATTCTGACCTTCTGCGGAATCACTTTTTTGAGCGCCGCAATAGCGATGTTCGAGCACACAAGGACTATCGAAGCCGCAACACCCATGCCCAGAGCACTCTCGACCGAGGTCGAAACGGCGAGCGTCGGGCAGGTGCCGAGCACCAGACGGAGAACGGGGTTCTCAACAAGAATGCCCTTGGTAAACTCCTGAAAAAGACTCTTTTTCTTTGCCATTTTTTACTCCGCCCCCTTCAAATTGGAATCGTAGTAGCTCAGCGCCTCATTGACTGCCGCAGTGACGGCCTTTGAGGTTATCGTGGCGCCGGTGAGCGCCTGTATCTCGTTGCCGGAAGCGCTGTTCTTGTTGACGGCGATGTCCTTGACCTTTCCCTTGAACTGGTCGAGGAAGCTGTCGTTCTGAGCTTTCATGCCCAGACCTGCCGTCTCGTTGAGCTCAAGCGGCGAAATGCCGGTGACTGCGCCGTCTTTGTCTATGCCGGTCATTATCTTCACATCTCCGCCGTAGCCCTTGGAGACCGTGACGAAAACATAGCCGACTTCGCTGCCGTTTGCATCCTTGCCCACGGCGTAAGTGCCGCTGCCGTTTTTCATCTTCTGCGTCTCGCCGAACCCGGTCGCGGCGGGCAGAACCTTCTGCCTTGTTTCAACCTCGGTCTGCTCTGCGAGCTCCGCTATCTTCGGAGCCGTGACATTATTGGTGACGGCGAGAAGCGCTGTGGCAACGAGGCATATCAGAAAGAGCGCTACAGTCGGGATGGCAAATTCCTTGAAATTTTTCATGCCTTCTCAGCCCCCTTTTCTTTCTTTTCCTTGACCGTGCCGAAGGGCTTCGGGGTGGTCAGATTTTCTATATGGGGAACAAGTATATTCATAAGGATTATCGAGAACGAGACTCCCTCGGGAAGCGAGCCGAAAAGTCTGATGAACGAGGTCAGCAGGCCGCAGCCGATACCGAAGATTATCCTGCCCTTGAAGTTGATGGGCGAGGTGGTGTAGTCGGTAGCCATGAAGAACGCGCCGAGCATGAGTCCGCCGCTGAGCAGCTGATAGGCGACGAAACGGAAGTCGCCCTTGCCGGCTATGAGCATTATGACTGCGACGGTGCCGATAAACGAAAGCGGAATGGCGGGAGAAATTATCTTTCTTATCATCATATAGATTCCGCCGATTATCAGCGCCACCGCGCAGGTTTCGCCGAGGCTGCCGCCGCGTATGCCTATGAGCATATCAACGAGGCTCGGCAGCTCGTCGGAGAGCTCGCCGCCCTTTGTCATCATAGTCAAGGGAGTTGCTGCAGTGACCGCCTCCGCGCCCTTGTCGAGCCACGAGAGGGGCTTTATCCACGTTGTCATCGCAGTCGGGAACGAAACCATGAGTATGATTCTTCCGGTTATCGCGGGGTTGACGAAGTTCTGTCCGATACCGCCGAAGAGCTGCTTTACAACGACTATCGCAACAACAGAACCGATAGCCGCCTGCCACAGCGGAATGGATACGGGCAGGTTGAACGCGAGCAGAAGTCCGGTGACAACCGCGCTCAGGTCGCCGAGAGTGTTGCTGCGCTTCATGATTCTGCGCGACAGATACTCGGAGAGCATACAGGTGCCCACCGTTACGAGGCAGACGAGCAGAACGCGCGGGCCGAAGAGCCAAATTGACGCCGCGAGGGCGGGAATCAGCGCGATAATAACATTAAGCATTATTCCGCTGACTGTCTGAGCCGAGCGCACATGGGGTGACGCGCTGACTGTAAGTTTCTTTTCAGGCATTTTTGCTCTTCTCCTCTCTCAAAAGTTGTTTTGCAAGGCGCATATACTGGACGAGCGGCTTGGCTGCGGGGCAGGAATATGCACATGAGCCGCACTCCATGCAGACATTGACGCCGATTTTCTCGAGTCTTTCAACATCCTTTGCCTTCGTGTAGCGCTCAATGAGCGTGGGCATAAGGCTCAGCGGGCACGCAGCCGCGCATCTGCCGCAGCGGATGCAGTCGCGCTCCTTTTTCACCTTGGACGCATCGTCGGCAAAGGCGAGGATGGCGTTGTTCTGCTTGAGGACGGGTATATCGGTATTGATAACGGCAAGGCCCATCATCGGGCCGCCTGTTATTATCTTTCCGGGCTCGGCCTTGAAGCCGCCGCAGAAGTCGATTATCTCGCCGACGTTCATGCCTATGGGCACGCGCACGTTCTTGGGCTCGGCTATCGCGGAGCCGTCAACGGTCAGCGAGCGGCTGACGAGCGGCTTGCCGGACTTGAGATATCTTGCTATAAACGCTACCGAAGCGACATTCATAACTACGCAGCCGACATCGGCGGGCAGCTTTCCGGGCGGTACCTTTCGGCCCGTTGCGGAATAGACCATCATCTTCTCCGCACCCTGGGGGTACTTCGATTTGAGCGTCATGAGGCGCACGACATTGCCGTCCTCAAGATCCTGATCGGCTATTCTCTTGAGCACCGTGAATGCCTCGGGCTTATTATCCTCCGCCGCGATAACAACGCGCTTGAAGCCGAAAAGCTCCTTTAAAGTATAGATACTCGAGAGGATATCCCACGAATTTTCGAGACACTCGCGGTAGTCTACCGTTATGTAGGGCTCGCACTCCGCGGCGTTGACTATGAGTGTGTCAACATTCTTGTCGGGCGGAATGCGGAGCTTAACATGGGTGGGGAAGCCCGCTCCGCCGAGTCCCACGAGACCCGAATCTCTGACGGCGCGCAGGAAGCTCTCCTTCCCCGTCACCGTCGGCGGCTCTATGCCGTCGAAAAGACGCATCTCGCCGTCGGACTCAATCTCGACCGCCTGAGTGATAACACCGTTTGCAAGCGTCGTCTGCTTGATGGCGCTGACAGTGCCGGAGATCGAGGCGTGAATAGGTGCGCTGACGAACTTGTCGCTGTCGCCCACTATCTGCCCGACCGAGACCTTGTCTCCCACTTTTACGGTGGGTGTGCACGGTACTCCAATGTGCTGCTGCATGGGCAGGAGCACTTTTTCGGGGACCGGAATTCTTACGACTTCACAGTCTGCGGTGTTCTTATTGTGGTTCACGTGCACGCCTCCGCGCACCTGCTTGACCGCTTTCAGAACACCGTCAAGTTTAACCGAGCTCATTTTTTCAACTCCTTATGATTATATTGCTGCTTCTTTATTATAAACCGAGTCTGCTTTTCGAGCGCCGGCATAACTATGCGCAGCACCGTTCCCGTTACAGTTCCGGTTATAAGCGAAAATATCAGCAGTGCCGGCGCATAGCCGAGCACGGCCTTTGTCTCCGTGAGCGCCGCCGCTGCGGCGAGCTGACCCGCGTTATGGCACACGGCGGCTATCACCGACGCGCCGAGCAGGCCGAAGGGGTCGGACTTTATTTTTGTCATCGCCCACATGGCGAGGGTGCTGAGCACTCCGCCCGCAAGGCTCATAAAAAACGCCGTCGCGCCGCGGGTCGCCAGCGCAAAGAGCGCCTTGAAAACCGTTATGCACATCGCCTGCGGCAGACCGAAGGTGAGCACGGCGAACATCGTCACTATATTTGAAAATCCCGGCTTCGCTCCGGGCGGCAGAAACGGCAGGGCGGGAATGAGGCTCTCGAGAAACGAGAGCGCGATTGCCTGGGCGCAGAGGATGCCTAAAAGAGCCGTTTTTCTCGCTTTCATGGGCATATCCTCCCGGTCATGGCGTCGTGGCGCTTCTTCGAGCCCTCGAGTCTTATAACGACTCCTGCGGGCAGACACGCGGCAGTATCGCCCGGGCGGGTGAGCTTTCCGGACTTCACGCAGAGCTTGTCGCGGCATTCGGCGCTTTCAAACCAGACCGCGCCGTTCTTTATCTTTATCACAACTTCGGGGTCTGTCTCGGGAGTAACCGTCATATCGGTACCCCCGTCGAGCGGGACGCGGCAGTATTCCGCGCCGCCCGCATATATTACCGCCTCGGTCTTTCCCCCTGACGGCAGAAAGCGCCATATCAACAGAGCAGCGCCGAAGCAGAGTATGACCGCTATCAGTGCGATATCTGCTTTTTTTATGAATCTGCGCTGCATCTGTCTCCCCCGTTATAAAAGTTTGAAGCCGTCCTTTTCGAGCTCAAAGCTGTCCGCAAGGGAGCCTGTGACTCTGACGCTCTTATCATTGAATACGAACACCGCGCGGGCGCCGTATTTTTCGAGCAGGGGCAGCGATTTTTCATATCCGAGCACGAAGCACGCCGTTGAAAGCGCGTCGGACAAAAATCCGTCGTCGCAAACGACCGTCACGCTGACAAGTCCGCTCTCTGCGGGATAACCCGTTTTCGGGTCGAGTATATGGTGATAGCGCACGCCGCCGCGCTCGAAATACCTCTCATAGCTGCCGGAGGTCGAGACACAGCAGGCGGGCAGAGTTAATCTGGCAAAGCTCTCCGCAGAGCTCTCGGAGAACGGGTCTCTTATCCCCACGGTGAATTTCTCGCCGTCGCCGTAAAGAAGTATACTCCCGCCGACGGAGACGACCGCCCGTTTTATCTTCGCTTTTTCGAGCACTCCGCGCACCTCGTCGCAGGCGATCCCCTTGCCCACCGAGCCGAGGTCCAGCACCGTGCCCGACGGTTTTTTTATGCCGTTTTCGTTTATCTCTACGGTTGAATCCGTGCCGTTCAAGGCCGCGCTTATTTCGGCTTTTTCGGGCACTCTCTCGTTTTCCGTGCCGAAGCCCCAGAGGTCGCTGAGCCCGCCGAGCAGAGGGTTAAACGCGCCGCCGCTGATTTTTCGCAGCTCCTCGCACCTTTTGAGAATATCCTCAAGCTTCTTTTCGGGGTCGTTTATCACTCCGCCCGCAGAGGACGAAAAGAGCGTCACCCGAACGCTCTGACCCGCCGCGTCGTTTATCTCGCTGACGGCGGAGGTTCCGATATGGCGCGAGAGGAGCTTATTTTCAAGCTCCGAGATGCAGGCGAAAACTTCTTTGCCCGCCATCTTTGCGTCCTTTCCCTCTATGTCCGCGCTGACGGCGGTGTTCATCATGGCGGACGAGGACGAGAACTCGCGGCTCTGCTTTACGCCGTCATATGTCACAAGACCGACCAAAACCGCAGCCACCGCACACAAAAGCACGGCAACCGGCTTCTTTGAGCTTTTTTTCATCGGTCTACCTCCGCAGCAAAAACTTAAAAATACCCATAACATATATATTCTACATTGTTTTTCCGCAAACTTCAAGAACTTAAAAAACGTCATTTCCGACGGCGCGGAAATATAGAAATATTTCTTTATCGATACAAAGATTGTTTTTTTGGCTCGATGTACAAAAAAATACAAAAATTTTATTAAAAGTTAATAAAATTTCGTCCTTTTTATGGTGACAGAACTAAGAAAATATGGTATAATCTAACAAAATATTTCGATAATATTATCAGTTATGACGAAAACATATTTTGCCGTAACAACAATATAACGCGATTTTCGGAGATAATTTATGTTTGAACAGTCAATCAGCGTCGACAGAATGGAGCAGGCGGTCAGCCTGTTCGGAAGTTTCGACGAAAACATCAGAATAATAGAAAAAGAGTTCGACGTGGACGTTGTCAGCCGCGGCTCGGAGATAAAGGTCACGGGCGAGGCGGAGAATGTCTCAAAGGGCGTGCGCGCGATAAACGGACTTTTGATGCTCATCAACCGCGGCGAGGCGCTCAGCGACCAGAACGTCCGTTACGTCATCTCGCTTGTCAACGAGGGTAACGAGGATCAGCTCCCGCAGATGACTGCGGACTGCATCTGCATCACCTCAAAGGGCAAGCCGGTCAAGCCGAAAACGCTCGGCCAGAAGAAATACATCGAGTCCATCCGCAAAAATACGGTCACTCTCGGAGTCGGCCCCGCCGGCACGGGCAAGACCTATTTAGCGGTTGCCATGGCGGTCACCGCCTTTCGCGCAAAGGAGGTCAACCGCATAATCCTCACCCGCCCCGCAGTCGAAGCGGGCGAGAAGCTCGGCTTCCTGCCCGGCGACCTGCAGCAGAAGGTTGACCCGTATCTGCGCCCGCTCTACGACGCTCTGTTCGATATGCTCGGCGCGGAGAGCTTCCAAAAGCAGCTCGAGCGCGGCAACATAGAAGTCGCGCCCCTCGCCTATATGCGCGGACGCACGCTTGACGACAGCTTCATTATCCTCGACGAGGCGCAGAACACCTCGGTTGAGCAGATGAAGATGTTTTTGACCCGTCTCGGCTTCAACTCGAAGATGGTGGTCACGGGCGATATAACCCAGATAGACCTGCCCGACGGCAGGCGCAGCGGTCTTGTCGACGCCGTAAAGGTTCTCAAGGATGTCGACGATATTCAAATAGTCAGGTTCAACGAGCGTGATGTGGTCAGACATAAGCTCGTTCAGGATATAATCAAAGCCTACGAAAAACATGAGGATGTGAAGAAGAAGAAATGAGAGGCAAGGTTAAAGTAATCATAACAAACGACCAGAATGAGGTCAAAATTCCTACGGGAGTAAGAATGCTCGTACGCCGCGCCTGTACCGCGGTACTGACCCTTGAAGAGTTCAACGATCCCGCCGAGATAAGCGTCCGCTTTGTGGACGACGAGGAAATACACAGGCTCAACCGCGAATACCGCGATACGGACAGGAGCACCGACGTGCTCTCATTCCCCTTAGGCGAAAACGGAGTATACGACACAAATCTCGACACGGGCGCAAAGATGCTCGGCGACATAGTTATTTCTATCCCCCACGCCGTCAACCAGGCAGAGCGCTTCGGACATACGCTTCAGCGCGAGATAGCTTTCCTCACCGTACATTCAATGCTCCACCTGCTCGGCTATGACCATGAAAAAGGCGGAATCGAGAGCGTGCGTATGCGCGAGAAGGAGGAGACCGTCTTAACTCAGCTCGGTCTGCCCAGAAGCGGAAGCTACTATATGGGTGACGAATAAATGAAAGGTCTGCTCAAGAGCTTTGCCTATGCGGGCTGCGGAATCGTCACCTGTATAAGGCAGGAGAGAAATATGCGCATACATCTTGTGTGCATGATATATATGTACTCCTACCTGCTCATCTACGACTTCTTTGAGGTCTCGCGTACTCAGTTTGCGATAATATTTATTGCCAACGCGATAGTTGTTATGGGCGAGCTGTTCAACACCGCTATAGAAGCGGTCGTTGACATGGCGGAGGAGAAGTTCAGCGAGAAGTACAACCGCCTTGCTAAAATATCGAAGGACACTGCGGCGGGAGCCGTGCTCGTCGGCGCGATATTCGCCATATGCACGGGCATTGCCATACTCGGCCAGCCCGAGGCGTTCAAGGCAATGTTCGCCTACTATGCCGAAAAGCCATATATGATAGCGGTGCTTGTGCTGAGCCTTGCGTTGAGCTTCGTATTCATATTCACGGGCTTTCATTTTAAGAAAAAGAACAAATAAACAAAATGACCGCTGACTGTCATATCAGCGGTCATCTATATAAGGAGAAGTTATGACTCAGACAAAAACTGCTTTCATTGCCATAGTCGGCTGCCCGAATGTCGGCAAGTCGTCGATACTCAACCGTCTGCTCGGTCAGAAAATCGCCGTCGTGTCGCCTAAGCCGCAGACTACGCGCACAAAGATAATGGGCGTGCTGACGGAGAATGACGTTCAGCTCGTTTTCACCGACACCCCCGGCTTCCATCGCCCGCGCACAAAGCTCGGAGAGAAGATGGTCAAGGCCGTCAGCGACAGCATCTCGGGCGTTGACGCCTGTCTCTTTGTCGTTGAGCCTTCGGGAGAGCTGCGCGACGCAGAAAAGGATCTTCTCGGCAAGTTTAAAAAAGAGAAAATGCCCGTAATTCTTGCCATAAATAAAATAGATTCGGTCAAGCAGAAGGAGCTGCTCATAGAGCGCATGGCGCAGTTTTCCGCGCTCTACGACTTCGAGGCAATAGTCCCCTGCTCCGCGCTCAAGGGCGACGGCTTCGGCGAGCTCAAGGACGAGCTCTTTAAGCAGTCTCAGCCCTCGCCGCATTTCTTCCCCGACGACACTCTGACCGACCAGCCCGAGCGTGTTATAGCGGCCGAGATAATCAGAGAAAAGCTCTTGAATCTCCTTGACGACGAGGTGCCGCACGGCGTGGCGGTCTGCATAGAGCGTATGCACGAGCGCGAGGACTCGGACATAACCGATATCGACGCGACTGTCTACTGCGAGCGCGAGAGCCACAAGGGTATAATAATCGGCAAAAAGGGCGAGATGCTCAAAAAGGTTTCGACGAGGGCGCGCGAGGATATGGAGCGCTTCTTCATGTGCAAAATCAATCTCCACTGCTGGGTCAAGGTCAAAGAGGGCTGGCGCAACAGAGAGGGACTTATCCGAAATTTCGGGCTTGACAACGAATAATTTTTCCTGTCATAAATCGCCGCGCGGTGAAAAAAATATTTTTACACTGCACGGAGGAGCGCTTGGCGCGTTTATGATAGATGAGAAGTCCGGACAAAAGCAATGTTCAAAATGCGTGGAACGAATTTAAGCTAAGCGGCAAGGTCGAGGATTATCTTCGATATGCCGAGATAAATACAGTCGGCGGAGGTGAAACGGCAAGTGCAGACGCAGACAGAGGGGCTGATAATCAAGTCCCGCGATATCAATGAAAACGACACCGTCGTTAAAATCCTGACGGGCGATTTGGGGCTTATCTCAGCCTTTGCAAACGGCACAAAGAGGGTCAAGAGCCGAACCGCGAGCGCCGCCGTCTCGCCCATGACTTACTCCCGCCTGACCCTCTACCGCGGGCGCGAGAGCTACATAATCGACGACGCAAAGGCCATAGATGTGTTTTTCGGCCTGCGCGAGGACATAGAAAGGCTGTCGCTTGCCAACTACTTCTGCGAGCTTGCGGGCGAATTTTCGCCCGAGAACACCGAAGCTCACGAGTTTTTGAGCCTGACGCTCAATCTCCTGCATCTGCTGTCCGAGGACAAGCGCAGCGCGGACTTTCTAAAACCCGTGGGCGAGCTGCGTATGCTCGCGCTTGCGGGCTATATGCCCGACCTCGTCGGCTGCCAAGCCTGCGGAAACGAGCTGCCCGACGAGCCTGTGTTCAGCCTGCGCCATGCGGGATTTTTTTGCCGCGGCTGTGCCCCGGACAGTGAGGGAGAACCCGTAACGCCGGGAGTTATAAACGCCATGCGCCATATCTGCACCTGCGACGACCGTGCGCTGTTCGCGTTCCGTATGCCGGACAGCTCGCTGAAAATCCTCGGCGACATAACCGAGCAATACCTGCTTCTTCAGCTCGGGCACAAGCTGAGAACGCTGGATTTTTACAGGAGCATAAAGATGTGAAAACAGAGGATATCCCGATTGGGGTGTCCTCTGTTTTATCGAAGTTCTTTTTAGTATACCGACTGTTTTGAGCATCGTCAAATCCGCTCATGCGATTTTTTGTTTCAGCAATGATTGTGTGATGTCTCACAAACAAAGGGCAATTACAGCGCAATGTATCGACCTTTATTCCCCAAAAATTTTCTTCCCGCAAGCACACATATTAAGCTTACAAGAACCGTCAAAATCGCATTAAAAGGATAAATAATATACTCGGAATAGTACGGTATTTGTTTAAGGGCAGTCATCACCGCTATATGGGAAAAATATATGCCAAACGAGCTTTTGCCCAGTATATTTAAAAATTTATTGGCGCAAGTTTTATCCGAGTTAACAAATCCGAACGCCAATACAACAAACAGCGCGTTTGAAAGAATGCTCGAAAGCTTCAACTGCGTCCCGCAATTCTGCGCCCCCATTGACATATACCAATAACCTTCCGCTATTTGCAGCGCTATGGAAAAAGCCCACATTACGGCTATCTTCGCCGTTGAAAATCTTATTTCAAGCAACCCGTTTCCGAGCAAATATCCCAGATAATAGAATATAAACCAACCAACACAGGAGACAGACATTATTATTTCAATATAGTAATTGAAATTCACTTTCATAATCAGCGGTATCAATCTCATAAAGACAATTTCCACCGGTGAAATAACAAAGCCCAGATATTTATATTTTGAACGAGCCAACTTATCTATAAGCGGTATCAACAGAGTCAGTTCACAGTATAAAAAAATATAATACATAATGGCCGCTGAATTTCCCGTTATAAGCCCTTTCAAAAAATCGAGCGGTATTTCGACAGGATTGCGAAAGTTTGACAGAGTAACATAAACCAATGTCCAAAAAATATACGGTATCACGACTTTCTTTATTCGCTTGGCGGGATGCCATTTATTTGCATCGGATAACATTCCGCTGAGGAAAAGAAAAGTTGTCACCGCAAAATTAAGAAATGGTCTGCACATAACCTGATATAGCCCGTCAGGCGTATTATGTATAAATACAACCGCAATAATCGATAGACCTCTTAATATATCTATTTTGCCGCTTTTCGAGTCTGTCAGCTGAAAACGTTCCGTTTTCTTTTCCGAAGCATTCTTTTTCATCACAATCCCGCTACTTTCAAATAATTTTCCGCTTGTAAGTCATCTTTCTAATTAGATATTATATCACGAAACTGTCATGCCGTCAACTTGCTTGTTTGCAATACTGTCTGCCGCGGCTGCGCCCCGGACGGCGAGGGAGAACCCGTAACGCCGGGAGTTATAAACGCCATGCGCCATATCTGCACCTGCGACGACCGTGCTCTGTTCGCGTTCCGTATGCCGGACAGCTCGCTGAAAATCCTCGGCGACATAACCGAGCAATACCTGCTCCTCCAGCTCGGGCACAAGCTGAGAACGCTGGATTTTTACAGGAGCATAAAGATGTGAGCGTTGCGGATATCCAGATTCGGATGTCCGCTTTTTTAACCACTGCCTATTCTATTGCCCTCAGAAAACCGCCTATAAAGTTTTTGCTTTTAAAAATTTTTATTGACAAAACCGCAACATTCCAGTACACTAATGTCAAATACAATAGAAGGTGGTTTGATCAATGAAAAATTTTGTACATTTCATCTCTTGCATTATGTATGTCAGTTTACCGTCGTGAGACTATAGTTCAGAATTTTAATTCTATGGGAATATAAGGAGAATAGAAATGGACAAAAAACGAACTGAAGATAACCTTGAAAGTGTCAGCGTAATAACGGCACGGCGCCTGAAAATTTCAATTGCCATGATAGTGCTCTTCTTTATCAGCGGCATATGCGCCATTTACATATACGGTGCTGTAACTGGAATCGTTTGCGCGTTCTGGATTTGCTACCTTGTCATAACGATAATAATGATCTACCGAAACACAGCCGATGTCAAAGACAATCTATATGACGCGCTCGACGAGCTTGACGAACGCTACGCGGCTTTTGAGGCGCAAAACAGGGAACTCAAAGCACAGAACAAAGAGCTTTTGGAAAAGCTCAATCGAATTGAGGCAATGCTCAACGCCGCCGAGAAGCCCGAAGCAGAAAATACCGAAGAACACTGAATAACCAAATATAATCAAAGCCGCGATTCACACTCCCCCGTGAACCGCGGCTTATTTCATCCCGTAGTGCTCTCGCTCGGCGCGGCGGTTTTAGTCGGGAAGTCGAAGCCCTGCATAAAGCCGTCGAGCTCGGTCGAGCAGACGTCTCCGCCTATCACCGCGCCCTCGTAGACGAGAATATTCGCCTGCACCGTCCCGTCTGCGCCCTCGTAGCCGGGGTAGTTTTTTATGCTGTAGGTCCAACGCTTTGCGCGTTTGCCCGCATAGGGCGTCAGGTCGAGATTCTGCGCCTTTTGAATCTCGTTGTATTTCTCATACCCTCTGTCGAACTCGGCGGGAATTATAACCTCGGCTACTTCAACGGGGTCCTCCTCTATCTCCCAGCCGAACTGCGACAGAAACGCCGTGCGCTCCGAGGCATTCGACGCCTTCAGACTTATCGCGTTGTCCTTTAACGCGGGCTTTCCGCGGTTTATCAGCAGCACTATCGCCGCCGCCGCGAGCACCGCCGCGAACGCCGTCAAGGCAATTTTAAGCTTTGAGGATTTGACTGAAAATACGAACACGTTTCTTCGCCCCTTCGCGCTTATATCATGGATAATCAATATATATGCTTCTCTCTTCGGAATTATCACGGTTGACAAATCTTGTCAAAATGGTAATATAATAGTGTAATATATACCCGGCGCTGTGCCATATATGGTCAACGTCGCATCTGGAGGCACTAAAGACATGAAAAAGCGCAGTCTAATCCCCTTTGCCGTCCTCGCCGCAGCTGCGGGCGCGGGAGCGGCAGTCGGCAGAAAGCTAAAGACCGATAAGGCTTTCCGCCGCGACTTTGACGACGCGGTGGGAAAGGGCATTCTCGCCGCCGCAGGCAAGCTGGCTCATAAACTCCCCGAGCCGAATTTCGGCGATATTTCCGACTATGAGAGCCGGGATTTTTATCCCGGGCACAGTGAGTTTGCCACATCCGGCAAGCGCGGCGCAAGGTGGCGTCTCGGCTATGCGCGGCGCAGTCTCGTCCCCGACGACTATAATCAAAAGGACTACTACATAGCGGGCTATCTCTCCTATCCCCCGAATATCATGAGCGGAGTTATCGACGACCAGGCGGTGCGCGTAATCTGCCTCGACGACTCGAGCGGGCGCGGGAGCGTCGTTTTCGCCGTTATCGACTGCGTTGGGATATCCGGCGCGGACATACGCCGCATACGCGCAAGGCTCGCCGACTTTGCAAAAGAAAACAACATCGTTTCCGTAAATATTTCATCTATCCACTGCCACAGCGCAATAGACACGCAGGGGCTTTGGGGAGACCTGCCCAAGATGCTCAAGAATAACGTCAGGGCGGTAAAGGACGGACGTTACGACGATATTATCTCCGGGCGCGACCCCGAGTTTATGGAAAATCTGTTTGAGAAAACTGCGGACGCGATAAAAGAGGCGTTTAATTCCATGCAGCGCGGAAAGCTCACCTATGTGCGCACCGACGCTATCGACTTTGCGCGCGACAAGCGCCCGCCCTATGTTTGGGACAGGGACATAGTCCGTCTGCGCTTCATCCCCGACAACGGCTCAAGGGAGACCGTGGCCGCGTTCATGGCGGCTCATCCGACCGCTTTAGGCGCGAAGAATACGAAGCTCAGCTCCGACTACATCTCCGCTATGGAGCAGGAGATAAATAAGGCGGGCAGGAATTTTATATTTTTCCAGGGCGCGGAGCTTGCGATAGCTCAGAAGCGCGACTGCATAACCGAGCACGACGGCTCGGAGGGCTGGCAGGAATACGGCAGAACAATAGGGCGCTTTCTAAACTCTATCCCCGATGAGCGGGAGAGGCGCGTTGCGACTTTTATAAATATCAGAAACCGCGAAATTTTCATCCCTGCGGATAATCCGATACTTATCGCCGCCGCAAAGACGGGACTTGTCAACAACACCGTTTTGCACGACGCGAAGGAGGAGTCCGGCTACTGCTTTGTCAGCGAAATAGGCTACGCGGAGATAGGCAGGGAGCTGTCTCTTGCGCTTATCCCCGGCGAGCTCGCGCCCGAGATTTTGCTCGGCGGAGCCTACGGCGCGGACGAGAGTTTCAACCGCACAGCCTGGGAGTATCCGCCCATGCGCGACATGATCCCCGAGGGCAGAGAGCTCAGCGTTATAGGTCTTTGCAACGACGCGACGGGATATATAATTCCCGACAACGACTACGGCAGCGTCATAGCGAAGGATCACTACGAGGAGGCGGTCTCGGCGGGAAGGCGCGCGGGGTCGACCGTAACCGAAGCTTTCGGAGAGCTTGTCAGAAGTCTCCGATAAAAATAAAATACAACGGAGGGAAACCCCATGCGCAAAAACATCCGGCAAATCTTCAGCATCATTCTTGCGGCGATACTGCTGCTCTGCGCGAGCCTGCCCGTTTTCGCAAAGAGCGAAAAATGCTCCTGCGGCACGCCGCCCGTAATCTACGTCGCGGCCTTGGGCAGCGCGAAGCTCTATCTTGACAAGGGCACGGAGAACGAGCGTCTGCTGTTCAGACCCGATACCGCCGCTTATCTGCGCCTTGCCGCACGTCTCGCCCCGGCGATAGCGCGCCTCGCCATAGACAAAAACTATGACGCTTTCGGCGACACGCTCATCGACGGAGTCCGCGGCGTATTCGGCGATTTGCAGATGGACGAAAACGGCGACTCCACAGACCGCGTGACCTCGGACGCCAAGCTGCCCGACAACCCCGACCACGGCGTTGACAAGAGCTACTATTTCGCCTACGATTTCCGTGAGGACCCGCTCACGGTTGCGGACAAGCTGCACGAATACATCGCCTGCGTAAAGAAGCTGACCGGACATGACACCGTGCTTCTTCGCGCCTCGTCCATGGGCGGCGTTATGACCATGGCGTATTTCTACAAATACGGCACCGACGGCATAGACGCCTGCATATTCCAGTGCTGCCCCATACTCGGCACGCAGGTGGCGGGCGACCTGTTCACGAAGAAAATCGTCATTGACCCAGAAGCCCTCGTCCGTTACGCCTCGCAGCTGCCGACAGACGAGCAGTGGCAGTCCGACCTGCTCTGCATAGTGCTTGATATGTTAAATTACGCGGGTGTTTTCAAATCCCTCGTCGGCGTCGCGGATAAGCTGCTCGAAAATCTGACGGACAGGGTGTTTGAAGAGCTCATGTACCCCGTGTTCGGTTCGATGCCCGGAATATGGAGCTTCGTGACGGACGACGAATACGAGCAGGCGAAAAAGATGGCGTTCGATGAAAACACCTCGAAGCGTTTAATCTCCCGCCTCGACGAGTATCACTACAACATCCAGTGCAAGGCGGGTGAGATACTGAACAGAGCTAAGAACAACGGCGTGAAAATAATGATAGTCGCGGGCTACAACAAGCAGCGCACGCCGCTCGTCGAGTCCTATATGTCAAACAGCGACGCGACGGTTGACACGAAATACGCCTCCGTCGGCGCAACTGTGGCAGACCTCGGCTCCGCTCTCCCCGAAGGCTATGTTCAGAAGAATGAGGCGGGCGTTCACGACCACCTCTCGAAGGACGGCGTGATAGACGCATCGACCTGCCTCCTGCCCGAGAACACTTGGTTCATAAAGGATATGCTCCACTGCAAGATACACGACGGGCACAAGGAGATGTACAACCTGTTCTTCTATTCGGACTCTGTAACAGATGTCTGGTCGAATGAAAAATATCCGCAGTTTTTACAAAATGACGCAAACGCAAAGGCACTCACTCCCATAGGCACTCAGGCAAGACCCGCTGCATCGAACGGCGGTTCGGGCAGCTCGAAAGAGCCTCTGACCCCGCAGACCGGTTCGGCCTCATTTGCGGCGGTTATCCCGCTCCTGTTTGCCCTGCCCGCGGGAGTCGTTTCGAGGCGGCGCAAACGCTCATAAGAGAAAATTGCAACAGCCGGCGGCCAAATGTTTCGCTGTCGGTTGTTTTTTCTTTAACAAGGCGAAAATATTTTGTAAAACCTACTTCTTCGCTCTTGAAATAGGCGCAAATAATGTATAAAATAAGCTTGTAATTATTATACGGAAAGGTCGTGCAAATATGGCAAGATTTCTCTATTCCGCCTTCTCCGACGAAGCCGCCGACAGCATTGACGGTCAGATAGCCGCCTGCAAGGCAAACGGCGTGACTCACATGGAGCTGCGCGGCGTTGACGGCAAGAACATCTCCGAGTTCTCCGTCGACGAGGCTAAGTCGCTCAAGGAAAAGCTTGACGCAAACGGTATGAAGGTCTCCTCCATAGGCTCCTACTACGGAAAAATCGAGATTACCGACGATTTCGAGCCCCATTTCGAGGGCTTCAAAAACACCGTCGAGGTCGCAAAGATACTCGAAGCGAAGTATATCCGCCTGTTCAGCTTCTATTTCACAAAGGGCGAGAGCTACGAGGAATACCGCTCCGAGGTCATGCGCAGAGTCAGAGCCATGGCCGAGTATTCAAAGGAGCGCGGAGTCCTCTGCTGCCACGAGAACGAGCGCGGAATTTACGGTGATATCCCCGAGAGATGCCTTGACCTCCACAGGGAGCTGGGCGACGTCATCGGCGGAATCTTTGACCCCGCAAACTTTATTCTCAACGGCGTTGAAATTCTCCCCGCATACGATTTGCTCGAGCCCTACATAACATATATGCACGTCAAAGACGCGATAGGCGCCGAGGAGACCGTGGTTCCCGCGGGTCAGGGCGACGCTCATTTTGACGAGCTCATCCGCCGCTTCAACAAAAAGGACGGCGAGAGATTCCTCTCCGTCGAGCCGCACCTCAAGGTGTTTGACGCTTTAAAGACCATAGAGCGCGACGACAGCCTCTCGCTGAAAATGGATAAGTTCACCTACCCCGACAACAACGCGTCCTTTGCCGCCGCGGTCGGCGGAATAAAGGAAGTTGTCGCAAGAGTTAAGACGCTGCGCTACGGCATAATCGGCATAGGCAACATGGGCTCGGCTCACTTGGGCTACTATCTCGACGGGCTTATCCCCGAGATGACGCTCACAGCCGTCGCCGATATCGACCCCGCAAAGCTTGAGCGCGCCGAGAAAAAGTGCCGCGAGAGAAGCTGCGAGATAAAATATTTCGACTCCGCCGAGGCTCTTATCGACTCGGGCGAGGTCGACGCGGTCATAGTCGCAACGCCGCACTACTCGCACCCGCCGATAGTCGAATACGGTCTGACCCACGGGGTTCACGTGCTCGGCGAAAAGCCCGCGGGCGTCTACACAAAGCGAGTTCGCGAGATGAACGAGGTCGCCGCAAAGAGCGACAAGGTGTTTGCGCTGATGTTCAATCAGCGGACGAATCCCATGTATATCAAGCTGCGCGAGATAGTGCAGAGCGGAGAATACGGCGGACTGCACCGCTTCAACTGGATAATCACCGACTGGTACCGCACGCAGGCATATTATAACTCCGGCGGATGGCGCGCCACCTGGAGCGGCGAGGGCGGCGGCGTGCTGCTCAACCAGTGCCCGCATCAGCTCGACCTGTGGCAGTGGATAACCGGTATGCCCGAATCCATTCAGGCGCAGTGCTCCATAGGCAAGTGGCACAATATCGAGGTCGAGGACGACGTGACTATATATGCCGAATATAAAAACGGCGCTACGGGCGTATTTATAACGACCACCGGCGACGCACCCGGCACAAACAGACTCGAAATAACGCTCGACCGCGCAAAGCTGGTCTGCGAGAACGACAGCATAAGAGCCTATATTCTCGACGAGTCCATGACCGAGTTCAGCAGAACCGCCGAAGAGGGCTTCGCAAAGCCCGGCGGTCACTGGGAGGATATCGACTATGTCGACACGGACACCGAGCAGCACGTTGCGGTCACGAATGCGTTCGCGGCGCACATCCTGCACGGCACACCTCTCATCGCGCGCGGCGAGGAGGGCATAAACGGCTTGACCATCTCGAACGCGGCGCACCTGTCCTCATGGCTCGGCAGGAAAATCACGCTCCCGATAGACGAAGATCTGTTCTATGAGGAGCTTCAGAAGAAGATAGCCTCGTCCTGCGGCAAGAAGGAGCCCGTGAAGGAAGTTGTCGTTGAGGATATGTCCTCGACCTACGGCTCATAATCAATAAAAACAGAGGTAGACTATGAAGATATCTATTGTGGGCTGCGGCGGAATAAGCCGCACCCACATCGGGGCTGTCCGCGAAATACCGGATGCCCGGATAATAAGCGTTGCGGACTGCATTCCCGAGCGCGCCCAAGCGGCGGCCGAGCAATGCGGCGCGAAGGCGTACACGAGCCTTGAGGCTATGCTCTCGGGCGAGAAGCCGGATATTTTGCATATCTGCACTCCGCACTGTCTCCATGTTCCCATGGCAGTTTACGCCATGGAGCGCGGAATAGACGTGCTGTGCGAAAAGCCCTGCGCCATGACGGAGGAGCAGCTCAAGGCGCTGCGCGACTGTCAGCACAGGACGGGACGGCAGTTTGGCGTCTGCTTTCAAAACAGGTATAACCGCTCGGTACGGTATCTTAAAGATATCATCGACTCGGGCCTGTACGGCGAGCTTATCGGCATGAGGGCTTTCGTCACCTGGAAGCGCGACGCGGACTACTACGCGAGCGGCGACTGGCGCGGAAAAAAGGCCACCGAGGGCGGCGGAGTGCTGATAAATCAGGCTCTGCACACGCTCGACCTTATGAACATGCTCGGCGGCGGGGTAAAAGCCGTGACCGCCCACTGTTCAAACGACCACCTCAGGGGCATAATAGAGGTTGAGGACACGGTGAGCGTATTTGCGGAATTTTCGCGCGGCTTTCGCGGAGTTTTCTTTGCGACAACCGCAAATGCCGTCACCTCCCCAATAATGCTCGAAGCAAACTTCGCCGACCGCTCCATACGCATAGAGGGCGACAGCGTGTTTGAGCAAAAGGACGGCAAGCTCACTCCCGTGCTCGACGCAGACAGCTTTGTTAACCACGGCAAAGCCTGCTGGGGCAGCGGCCACGCCGCGCTGATACGCGATTTCTATGAGTCCGTAACGAGCAAGCGCCCGTTTTCGATAGACGTGGACGAGGGCGGCAAGGCAATTGAGCTTCTGCTCGCCATATATAAAAGCGCGGAAAAGGACAAACGCATAGAGTTATAAAGAAGAAAGGGAAGATAAAAATGCAGATGACTTTTCGCTGGTTCGGCGACACTAAGGACACGGTATCGCTCGAACAGATAAGGCAGATACCGGGCGTCAAGGGCGTTGTCCCCGCACTGCACACCCTGCCCGCGGGCGAAGCATGGCCGCTCGATATGATAACGGACATGAAGAGAGAAATCGAGGCGGCGGGGCTTACTATGGAGTGCATAGAGAGCGTCAACGTCCACGAGGATATCAAGCTCGGCAACGAAAACGCGGACAGATATATAGACAACTATATCGAGTCCATTCGCAATCTCGGCAAGGCGGGCGTCAGAGTGATATGCTACAACTTCATGCCCGTTTTCGACTGGACGCGCACCGATCTCGCCATGGATATGGGCAACGGCGCTACCTGTCTTTCGTATAACGGCAAGCAGATAGAGGGCAAAAGCCCCGAGGATATGTTCCGCGAGATAGACGAGAACTCAAACGGCTACGCAATGCCCGGCTGGGAGACCGAGCGCATGGGCGAGATAAAGGAGCTGTTCAAAAAATACAAGGGCGTGACCGAGGACGACCTCGTTGAAAATCTCCGCCATTTCCTGCGCCGCATAGCTCCCGTATGCGAGGACTGCGGAGTTAAAATGGCTATTCATCCGGACGATCCGCCATGGGGCATATTCGGTCTGCCGAGGATAATCAAGAACGCCGCCGACCTTGAGCGCCTGCTCTCGCTCGTTGACAGCGACATAAACGGCATCACCTTCTGCACGGGCTCGCTCGGCGCATCTAAAGACAACGACCTGCCCGCGATGATAAGAAAATTCGGCGACAGGATATATTTCGCGCATCTGAGAAACGTTCTCAGGCGAGACGGCTGGTTCAACGAGACCTCTCACCTGTCCTCGGACGGCTCACTCGATATGTACGAGATAGTCAAAGCGCTCTACGAGAGCGGATTCGACGGCTATATCCGCCCCGATCACGGCAGAATGCTGTGGGGCGAAAAGGCGCGCCCCGGCTACGGCCTCTATGACCGTGCGCTCGGAGCGGCATATATAAACGGACTTTGGGAAGCCGTTTCAAAATCCGAAAGGGAAGGAAGATAACCATGGTACACGAAAATCTCAACGGCCGCGTTGCGGTCATAACAGGCGGCGGCGGAGTGCTCTGCAGCGGCTTTGCAAAGGATCTTGCGGCTCAGGGCGTTAAGGTTGCGATACTCGACCTGCGCGAGGACGCGGCGAAGAAGGTCGCGGACGAGATAAACGCGGCGGGCGGCACGGCTCTTGCGGTCGGCTGCAACGTGCTCGAGAGCGAGAGCCTTGAGGCGGCACGCGAGAAGATAAACGCCGAGCTCGGCTCATGCGATATCCTGATAAACGGCGCGGGCGGCAACTCCCCGCTCGGCACAACCACGAAGGACACGCTTGAGCTTGAGGACATAGCCCACAAGGCGGAGGGCGTAAAGACCTTCTTCGACCTCGACCCCAAGGGCATAGAGTTTGTTTTCAATCTCAACTTCCTCGGCACTCTGCTCACGACGCAGTGCTTTGCAAAGGACATGGTGGAAAAAGAGAACGCAACTATTCTCAACATCTCCTCCATGAATGCCTACAGACCCCTCACGAGAATCCCCGCATACTCCGCGGCAAAGGCGGCTGTCTCGAACTTCACCCAGTTCATGGCCGTGCATTTTGCCGATGTCGGCATCAGAGTCAACGCCATTGCGCCCGGATTTTTCTCGACTAATCAGAACAAAACCTTGCTCTTCAACGAGGACGGCTCGCTCACCGCGCGTTCGAACAAGATAATCACCCACACTCCCCTGCGTCGTTTCGGCGTGCCCGAGGATCTGACGGGCGCTCTGCTGTTCCTCTGCGACGAGAGTCAGTCGGGCTTCATAACCGGCGTTATTCTCCCCGTTGACGGCGGATTCTCCGCTTATTCGGGAGTGTAAAAAAAGTTAAACCGTCCGTTTTGCGGATGACAAAAAATCCTACCCGAAAATGGGTAGGATTTTTTCATAGGCTCAGATTTTGCGGCAGACATAAGCACTCCGCCGCGGCTTTCCGACTTAGCCACACAACAAACAGCCGCAACAGGGCAAGCTGCTGCGGCCGTCTGAGGTCTTATTAACGCCGATCGGGGTCGGGCGGTTTTTATATTGCTTCTTTTTCCGCGTTTTTCCCGTCCCCGTTTTTCACGGTAAAGGCTCTTGATATCGCCGCCATGGTGTGTCTGACTCTGCGCGCCATCTCGGCGGGCGGCTCGGGGTCTGGCTCATTGAGCCAGCGTATCAGCGCGGACACAGTGCCGTCAGCAATAAATGTGGCGAGAAACTCGGTGTCGTCCTCGCGGTCAAGCAAGTTCCCTATAAGCTCTCTGATTACCGGATGTATCTGCGTGCGGAAATAGTCCCTGAACGAATTCTGACCGGTCATCCGAAGCGCGTTGCGGTAAAACTCGCGGTCGGAATAGAAGTATTCGCAAATCTCTTCAAAATCGGCGATATGCCCCGGGCGATTGCGTATCTCGTTGAATTCCGTGTCAAATATCCAGTTGACAAGCTCATATTTATCGCAGAAATGGTAATAAAAGCTTTTGCGGTTCATTCCGCATTTTTCGCATATGTCTCCAACGCTTATCTTCGTCAACGGCTGAGTTTCCATCAGTTCCTTGAGCGACGAAGCGAGCGCCTTCTTCGTTATGAGCGAATCCGGCATATCCCCTATTTCCTCCCTTAGCTTTCCCTATCCGCTTTATTTTATCACAAAAGCCCCTGTGTTTCAACCCCCGCTATCCTCGCGCCGCCTATCACCTCATCGCCGATATAGAACGCCGCAAACTGCCCCGGAGTTACCGACCGCTGCGGCTCGGCGAATGTAACCCGCGCCGTATTCGGGGATTCAAATTCAATATGCGCCTGTGCGGCAGGCGCTCTGAATCTTATCTTTACAAGGCAGTCAACGCTGCCGCTCAGCTTCTCGTTTATTACATTTATTCCGTCAACGGCAAATTTTTTCGCATACTGCGCGCCGTCCTCGCCGAGGATAACGGCGTTTTTCTCCGGCACTATGCGCGTGACGAACATCGGACGGCCGAACGCGCCGAGTCCCTTGCGCTGACCTACCGTGTAGTTCATTATGCCTCTGTGCCTGCCGATGACATTTCCCTGTATATCGATAAAATCGCCCTCACCCATATCCTCAAGGCCGCGTGAGCGGATAAAAGAGGAATAGTCGTTGTCGGGGATAAAGCAAACCTCCTGGCTGTCCTTCTTCTGCGCGACGGGCAGAGAGAGCTTTTGCGCGATATCGCGTATGGCGCTCTTCTCCATTCCGTCTATCGGGAACATCGCATGACAAAGCTGAGATTCCGAGAGCATACACAGAAAATAACTCTGATCCTTGGCGCTCTGCGAGCGCATGAGCTTTGTCCGTCCGCCGCTCCTGTCGAGCGAGGCATAGTGACCCGTGGCAATATAATCGCCGCCGTTTGCAAGGGCGTAGTCGAGCATCGCGCCGAACTTTATCTCCCTGTTGCAGATTACGCACGGATTCGGAGTCGCGCCGCGCAGATATTCGGCGGAAAAATAGTCCATGACCTTATTCTTGAATTCGGCTCTGAGGTCGAGCACCCGATGCTCTATCCCGATCGCCTGCGCCACCCTCTGCGCGTCCTCTATGTCGCCGTCCGCGCCGTCGCCGGGCTTCAGGCGCAGAGTAACGCCTACGGCGTCGTATCCGCGCTCCTTGAGCAGAGCCGCCGCAACGGAGCTGTCAACTCCGCCGCTCATTCCTATAAACACGCGCTCCATTCCTGCGCCCCCCTTCGGCATTTTAAAAGATTATACCATATCCCGCCAAACTATGCAAAGCGTCAAAAGCCTTATCTTCCGAAATGATTTCGCCTATATAAAAGATATGTTTATATATTTTTTGTCTCTCTGTCTTTTTGTTGTTATTTTTCGCTTAACGCACGACCGCAGAAAAATAAAATCTCGAAATCCGCTTGCAGAAAGCGCAAAAAAAGAGTATAATATAAGATATATTGAGGGATTATGCGCTTTAGACATACGCACAGACCCGTGCGCCGCGACCCTGATAATACAACATTCAAATTCGTCAAAAATGCGGCTCTTGTCATTGCCGGGTCTTATTTTCAAGGGAGGATTTATTTTGTCAGTCGATCTACACTGTCACACGAAGCTATCAAACAGTTCCATGGGTATTGACGACCTTATCATGCTCGCAAAAAAGCGCGGCGTCGATACTATTTCAATCACAGACCATGACTGCCAGGCGGGCTCTGTCCGCGGCAGAATCATAGCCGCAAGGCGCGGAGTAACCGTTGTCCCCGGCGTTGAGCTGTCCGCATCGGATGCCGAAACCGGCCGCCAGGTACATATTCTCGGTTACTTCTGCGACAGTCCGGACAGGCTCGAGGAGCTCTGCCATAAGAACAACGCAGCGCGCAAAAAGGCGGGTCAGTATATGATTCTCAAGGCTGCTCAGCGCTATCCCATCTCCGCGGAGCTCGTCATGAAATGCGCCGCCGGCTCGACCGGAATTTTCGAGGAGCACATCATGCACGCGCTTGTCGAATGCGGTATCACGCAGGATTTCCACGGCGAGATATACGACGAGCTTTTCAACCCCGAGAGCCCGAAAAATATTGTTGTTGAGCCGAAGTTTATCGGCGTTAAAGAGGTTATCGACGCAATTCACGGCGCGGGCGGCATAGCCGTACTCGCTCATCCGTATAAATATAACAGCGTGCCCGGGCTTGACCGCTATGTCGAATACGGCATAGACGGCATCGAGGTCTGGTGCCCGTCGAGCAGCGAGGAGCAGCAGAAGGATATGCTCGACTACGCAAAGAGTCACAAGCTCCTTGCAATAGGCGGCTCGGACTTCAGCGGTATGTATAACCGCGGCACTGTCAGCATCGGCGATTTCAACACACCCGCCGCCGACTTCAAAGCACTCAGCGACTATAAGGCCATGCTCAAAAAGCGAGTCAAATAAGTTAGGAGGGATCGCAGTGTGCCCCGAAAACGACAATGACATAAAAGTGTTTCACCTGTCAAACGAAAAGAAAGAACACGCCGAGGAGTCTGCCGATCTCAGCCAGGACATTCTTCTCGCCGTGCAGGAGCTTGACGCGCAGCGTTCAAACGGCAATCTCCGCCGCGCACAAAAGCTCGGTAAGAAGCTCGCCCAAATTACGCCCGAAAATGCGGCGAGGCTCGGCGGAATAGACATAAAGGCAAAAGCCGACATAGACCCGCAGGAGCTGCCCTCAAATGTGCTCTATCAGGCGCGCGTGCTCATGCTCTTCACCGCGCAGCTGACTCTCCACCGCCTGCTGCCGCCCACGCTCTCGAACGAGGCGGTCAACTCCATGTACGACAACCTGAGCGAGGGCTTCTACGACAATGTCATGGAGGGCGCATCGTTCTCGATATACTACCTTGCCGTCAGAAAGGGCTTCAATATCAGCGAGAACATAGGCAGGGGCTTCGCCATGCTCTGCGGCGACGAGGACTCCGCCGACTACGCAAAAATCGGCACGCTCGTCTACACGCTGTCCGATGAGTATGTCGCCCGCCGCGTAAAGGAATCGGGCTTCAAAAAATAAAAATCAAGCTCAAAAAGCTAAAAGCCGAACGGACAACTCCGCTCGGCTTTATTTATATCATTTCGGCTTCTTTTCCGATATATTTGCAGTATTCCTGCGCCGTCATCAGCCTGCCCGCCCGCTCGATATCGCCGAACTCGACGAGCCACGAGCCGTAGGGGTCGAAGTTTAGGCTCTGCGGGCCGTCGAGCAAGCTGTCGTTCACCCGCAGCACCGTTCCGCTTATCGGCGCGGATATATCCCAAACGCCCTTGAAAGCCTCGGCATCGCCTATAACCTCGCCCGCGCAGTAATATTCTCCCTCGTCGCAGAGGTTCACGAATGATATCCTTCCCCGCTTTTGCGGCACAAAGTCGGAAATCCCGACCCGCGCCGTGCCGTCGGGCGCAAGCTCAACCCACTCGTGGGAGGCGGTGTAGAGCAGTCCGCATTTTACTTTCATATACCGAAATATTCCTTTGCGTTATTAAACGAGATGTCGCAGACTATCTTTTTGAGCGTATCCATGTCTGCGGGATAGAGTCCGCGCTCAACCGTGCTGCCTATGAGGTCGCAGAGTATGCGGCGGAAATATTCGTGGCGCGGATAGGACAGGAACGAGCGCGAATCCGTCACCATGCCGACAAACTTTGAGAGCGCGCCCGTATTTGCAAGCGCCTTCATCTGCTCGCGCATACCGTCGATATTGTCGTTGAACCACCACGCCGAGCCGAACTGAATTTTCGACGCCGCCTGCGAGCTCTGGAAGTTGCCGAGCATCGCGCCGAGGACATAGTTATCCTTGGGATTGAGCGTGAAGAGCACGGTCTTGGGCAGAAGCTCCTCAACATCGAGGGAATCGAGCAGGCGCGAAAGATTGTCCGCAACCTCGTGGTCGGCTATCGAGTCGAAGCCACTGTCCGGGCCGAGCAAATCGAACATACGCGAATTGTTGTTGCGCGTCGCTCCGATGTGTATCTCCATGCCCCAGCCGCGGCGCGCATATTCCTTTGCGAAAAAGCGCATAAGCTCGGTCTTGTATTCATCGATTTCGTCCGCTGTCAGCCCTTCGCCGGCAGCGGCCTTTTTGAACACCCTGTCAAGCTCGGCTGCGTCAGCGCGCTTATACGGCACACGGGTAAAGGCGTGGTCGCTCGCGCGGCAGCCCATTCTCTCGAACAGATTTATTCTGTCAAGAAGCACCTCGGTGAGCTTCTCATAGCTGCCGATTTTCTCTCCCGCCGCCTTTTCAAGAGCCTTCAGCCAATCGCGGTAGCCGGGCAGCTCGATGCCGAGCGCCTTGTCGGGTCGAAACGCCGGAATAACGCGGCATTTGAAGCTCCCGTCCTCGGAGAGCAGCTTATGATACTCAAGGCTGTCCGCCGCATCGTCCGTGGTGCAGAGGCAGACTACGTTCGAGCTTTCGATAAGCTCGCGCGGGGTGAAGCCGCCCGCCGCTATTTTCGCGTTCGCGCGGTTCCAGATGTCCTCCGCCGTCTTTTCGCTCAGCGGCTCATATATATCAAAATATCTCTGAAGCTCAAGGTGAGTCCAATGATAGAGCGGATTGCCGAGAAGATAGGGCATTATCTTCGCCCACGCCATAAATTTTTCGTGCGGGGCCGCGTCGCCCGTGATGTACTTTTCCGGGACGCCGCAGGAGCGCATGGCGCGCCACTTGTAGTGATCGCCCGCAAGCCAGAGCCACGCTATGTCCTCGGGCGGGCGGTTTTCGTATATTTCCTTGGGCGACAGGTGGCAATGCCAATCAAAAATCGGCATGGTGCTCGCTGCGGCGAAGAGCTCGCGCGCGGTGTCGCTCTCAAGCAGAAAATCCTTGTCCATAAAAGCTTTCATTTGTATCTCCTCCCGATTTGTTGTCGCTATTATTATAACCTCCCCCGCAGAGATAAGCAAGAGCCCGTATTGACAAAACAGTAATTAATATGTAATATAAGAAAGGATAAATTCAGCTTAGAGAGGTGCCGACTTTGAGAAAATTCAAAATAACGAACCCGTATGCCGATGTCGACTGGGACAATTGGCATCACTACAAAACCAACCTGCACACGCACTCGACCGCGAGCGACTCGCAGGTTGATTTTTCGGATATGATAAAGGCCTACTACGACGCGGGCTTTGATATCCTCGCCATGACGGATCACGGAGTTATAAACCACGGCTGGAACTTAAAGCCGCGGCGCGTGCCGCTGTTCTCTGTCGCATCCATTATCAAAAAGCCTACCTGGCTCACCGACGAAGAATACAGCGCGATACTCGACGGCACCTACAAAAACCGCGGCCGCGGAATGACCGACCTGCGCTACGGAATCGAAGTGAACACCGCCGTGTTCACAAAGTCCCATGTCAACGGCTTTTTCACCGATTTCGGGCAGGGACTCGCCGGGCGCGAAAACGATTTTGAGGGCTGCGTCAAGGGAATCGCCGAGAGCGGCGGACTCTCCGTCATAAACCATCCCGGCGACTGGCTCGAGGCGTATGTCGACGTGAAGCACGCGCACGAGAAGAAGAACATCGAGCTGTTCGCCGACATATTAAAAAAATATCCGTCGTGCCTCGGAATCGAAGTGCTCAACCGTCTGGGCATCGACACCTGCGCCGACCGCATTTTTTGGGACGAGCTGCTCGCGGCGGTTATACCGAGCGGCAGAAACGTCTGGGGCTTTTCAAACAGCGACGCGCACGCGCTCTCCGATATCGACACGAGCTTTATGGACTTCGTCCTGCCGGACAGGGATGAGCAGACCGTTCGCCGCGGCATGGAAAACGGCACGTTCTTCTCAATAAGCAGGTACGCCCGCTTCGAGCTCGGCGATGATTTTGTAGCCGAGGGCGAATATCCGACCTTTACGCGCATAGCCGCAGACGAAAAGGAGCAGAGAATAACCGTTGAGGGCAAAAACTACAACCGCGTGCAGTGGGTATCCGACGGCAAGGTGATAGCCGAAGGAGAAACGCTCGACCTCATCGCCGCGGCGCAGAATATCGGCTGCTACGTCCGCGCCCAGCTGCTCGGCAAGGGCGGTCTGTGTCTGACTCAGGCGTTTGTTCTCGACGACGGCAATATGCAAGAGGTGACCCTGCGCAAGCTCACGCCCGAGCTTCGAAAAATCGAGCGCATTGAAACTAAGATAAAGAACACCACGACCTATGTTATAGGTCAGGAAATAGGCCGCGAAATCGCTCGCAAAAAACGCCGCAGAAAGGCGAAAAAATCATGAAAAATGTATCTAAAAAGAGACTGAAAACCGCTGCGATAACCGTCGGGTGCATAGCCCTGGCGGTTGCCGCAGGCTTCGGCACATACAGAATAAAAAATCGCATTGACTCAAAAAAATATAATCTCATTACGCTTGACACCTCATCTCTCCCCGCTCCGCAGGAGCCTGAGTATGACGGATTTATTCAGCTCAAAGACGTAAAAATGCACTATGTCGTTTACGGCAGAGGCGAACGGCCGCTCGTTCTTATTCACGGCAACGGCGGCAGCGCAAAGTCGCTTGCAGAGGCGGCAAGCTATCTCGCCGACGAATACACGGTCTATGTCATCGAGAGCCGCTGCCACGGGCAGAGCAGCGACCCCGGCACGATAGACTACGAATCCATGGCGAACGACACCGCGCAGTTCATCGCCGCCATGAAGCTGAAAAAGCCGTATATTATAGGTCACAGCGACGGCGGAATTATCGCGCTGACGCTCGCCGCAAGATACCCCGATGTTCCGGGCGCGATAATATCCTGCGGCTCCAACACAAGTCCGAAGACGATGAAGCCGTATTTCATCATAGGTGTAAAAATCAACAATATGCTCCGCCACGACAAGCTTAATGATATGATGCTCACCCTACCCGACCTCACCGCAGATATGCTCGGCAATATTACCGCGCCGACCTACATCGTCGCGGGCGAGCACGACATCATGTGGCTCTCGGACACTGTGTATATGCACGAAAAAATCCCCGACAGCCGCATAGCGATAATCAAGGGTGCCGGTCACTCCACATATATGTCGCATGACGGCAAGCAGACCTATGTGCTCGCCAAAGGATTTTTTGACACGCTTTAATAGAACCGATAAACCGCCGAACGGGCAGACGCAGATTCCACCCGTTCGGCGGCTCTTTTTTCGGCTGTCCGTTTTCAACCGTTCGGCATATTATGCTATGGGGTCTTTCCCCACGGAAGAAAAAACAAGCGCGGAGAAGCCGAAGGTGACAGTTTTCTGTCCGCAGGGGAGCCGCGGCCGTGCGTCCGCGCATAAGAATAGAGGCTCCCCGAAAGGGAGCCTCATCGGATTTTATAAGGGTTACTCGCCCCGTCTTTCGCAAGCGAAATCACTCCGCTTCGCGGCTTGCCGGGTTTTTTAGATTGATAGCGTAGACTGTGTTAATCTGCAGCGGATCGCTCTCCGCGATTTCACCGTTATAGTAAACGATAACCTCGTCGCCGACAGCCACATCCGTGTAGCTGTCCTTATTCTCCACATCCAAAGAAACCGCGCATCTTGCCCCGTTCGGATAGCCGTCCGACTTTAAATAGATAATCATATAATTGTCGTGAACTTCCTCCACTGTCCCGGTGACGCTCGGCTCATGCTTTATGATATAATTCATATCCCTGTTATTGCAGCCGACCAATCCGAAAACAAACATCAGCGCTAAAATCAGTGCCGCCAATCTTTTCATTTAAATCAACTCCGATCAAATCAATTTCGGCTAAGTCTTGACAACCGGGGTTTCGAACGCAGAATCGCGGTATTGACAATCCGAATTTTACTTTTTGCACCTGTCTCCGGTATTAATCCAGACGACTCCGACGACAATCACAACCGCAAACAGCGCTATGCCTACCCACAGAAAAACCATGTTTTTGAAGATCTCGCTGAGCGCCGCCACGACCCAACACGCCGCCAGCGCAAACATGAGCTTCGACACAGCCCGACATAGCTTCTTTTCGTCATACTCCGCTTTTTCTTCTGCGGATGCGGTATTATAACCGGCAATCAGAAATGCACCTTTGCCAAACGCAAAGACAGTGCCGAGCACCAGAAAAATCCCGGCCACAACAAGATGAACAATAAGCATCAGAAAACCTCCTTTTCGGTATACGCTATATTCCGTATATATTATAGCATAATCCCGCAAATAAGTCTATACTGACAGGCGCCGCGCTTTCAGACGTTACCTCTTCTTTCGCGTCATAATAACTCCGACGAGCGACGAGACAAAGGCCGCAGGTGCGAATCTGACAAACAGCCACTCGAACACATGATAAGCCGCACCGAAAACGGCAGTCTCCGGGTCGCTGAAATTCCAGCCGAGATACGGGCTGTTTAAGGCTATCAGCACCGCCGAGACAAGCACCGTCGCTACACAAAGCGCAATGAACAGGCAGTGAAACGCTGCTATTTTCGTCGTTTTCCTCTGTACAAGCTGCAAATTTATTACTTCGAGCTTTTCGCAGATTGCTTTCAATTCGTCTGTTTTCCGCTCAGAAACATTTTCTCCGAGCAATGCGCTCACCGGCGTTTCGAGCGCTTCCGACAGGGATACGAGCATATCCGAATCGGGGACCGACAGCCCGGTATCACATAGTTAAAGATATTGGTATCATTCAATCAATTTTGCCGATAAAGCGGTAGAAGATTTCTACCTCCTGTTCCCGGCTTCCGTCCTCACCTTTGACCGCTTCATGGACAACGATTTTTTCAATCAGCATATTCAAAAGTTCGGCGGTCAGTTCTGTTGGATTGACGCACTCTTTCATCAAGGCAATCCATTTTTCTGCGTCTACGGCGTTCTGGCTTTCAGTGGCGATAGCGGATTGAAGCTGTTCAATCTTTTCGTCCAGTTCAGCCTGTTCGCTTTGGTACTTCCCGGACAGCATAGAGAAGTTGTATTCCGTGATACGCCCCGCCGCCCAGTCCTCATACATCCGGGCAAACAAAGTATCGACTTCGGCTTTTCGCTTCTCTGCCTTTTTCAGTTCTGCGGCCTGCTTCTTTCTTGCGGCAGCCTGTCCCTTATCAGTGGCATTTAACAGCTGCTTCAAGAGCCGTTCTTCATCATGCTGTACCAGCCCCGACCAGTATTGCAGACGGGAGAGGACATAGGCATAAAGCACATCATAACGGATATAGTGCATGGAGCATTGGCGTGTGCCCTGCCCGTACTTGCTACAATGATAATGGCCGTAAGGCTTGCTGTTCTGCCTGTTCTCCCCATAGGACAGCGACCAGCCGCAATCCGCACATTTTACCAATCCGGAAAAAATCTGCGTTGTACCATCCTTGCACTTCCTGCGGCGGTTTGCTATCTGCTCCTGTACCTGCCGGAAAACCTGCTCGCTGATAATCGGCTCCTGCGTGTTCTCCACCCGCACCCATTCACTTTGGGGCTTGCGTACCCTCCGCTTGTTCTTAAAGGAAATGTTCGTTTCCCGGTAATGAATGGTATGGCCGATATAGGTTTCGTCTTTCATAATGCTCTTGACCTGGGCTATCGTCCATGCGTAGCTTTTTTCCTCCGGCGCACCCGCATAGATGTTTGCAAAAGTCCCGTCACGCTGGAAGTTGATAAATCCCGGTGTGGGAACCTTTTCCGCAATCAGTATTCTTGTGATACTGGCCGCCCCTCTGCCATGAATAGCAAGGTCAAAAATCTTCTCCACTATCCAGCGGGTTTCCTCGTCGATTATCAGCTTGTTTTTGATTTCCGGGTGTTTCCTGTACCCGATGGGAGCATAGGCGCCGATACGCTGTCCTGTGGCAAACTTTGCTTTGAAAGCGGCCTTTACCTTGCGGCTTGTATCTTTCGCAAACCATTCATTGAACAGGTTTTTGAACGGGACAAAATCGGAAAGCCCTTTCTCTGTGTCCTCATTCTCCGCAACGGCGATGTAGCGAACCCGTTTCTCCGGGAACAGAAATTCCAGATAGTAGTCCATCATCACATGTTCCCGCCCGAAACGGGACAGGTCTTTCGTGACAATGCAGTTTACTTTTCCGGCTTCCATATCGTCCATCATGCGCTGAAAATCCGGCCGTTCAAAGTTCGTCCCCGACCAGCCATCGTCCACATACTCACCGACTACATGAAGCCCCTGTTCCTTTGCGTACTGTTGCAGGATTGTCCGCTGTGTTTCAATGCTTACGCTGTCACCATAGTTTTCATCGTCCCGGCTCAATCTCATATAAAGCGCCGTGTTGTAAATCGTAGTATTGTAAGGTTGTTTCACCGTTAAAAATCCTCCTTCTAAAGAAACAACCCACGCTTACAATACTTTTGCTCTATGGCAATTATATCATAAGCGTGGGC